>ERZ780198.31-NODE-31-length-135593-cov-12.713224_pt1 | contig 135593 bp, 110 predicted proteins | sample MGYA00510979_ERZ780198 | MGnify/ENA primary metagenome ERZ780198 (study PRJEB29588, sample SAMEA2158039) | human gut metagenome | biome: human gut; feature: human-associated habitat; material: faeces | place: Denmark | collected 2008/2010 ...
ACGCACGACTTCTCGCACAGGGCGGGGCAGATGCGGCCCGTGAATTCGGGGAAGTCGTTCGTTCGGCTCAGGATATCGTAGGCCTTCTGCCATTCGCCCTTGCACAGGGCATCCTGGAATTCGGGCGGGCGGTTGCCCAGGGGGCAGGCCCAGTGGCAGAAGGGCACGCCGCAGTCCATGCAGCGGCCGGCTTGCAGCTTGCGTTCGCTGGTATTCAGTGTCTGTTCTACTTCGCTATAGTCGTTTATACGTTCGTGTATCGGTCTGTATCCCGCTTCCTGGCGCGGGATGGTAAGAAATGCTTTGGGGGTTCCCATATGATAATTGATAATTAAGAATTGAGAATTTTAATAATCTCTCTGCACCTCCGCAATCTTCTGTTGCAGTTTGCGCATCTGTTCCTCGGCGAGCACCTTCTTGTACTCGATAGGTGTCACCTGAATGAATTCTTCTACATAGCGCGGCCAGTTGTCGAGCATGGTGCGAGCCAGTGTGGAGCCGGTGTAGAGGTAGTGCTGGCGGATAAGTTCGTGCAGCTCCTTGCGGGCGGTGGAGTCTTCGAGCAGCGAGAGTTCCACCATGTCCATGTTGCAGAAGTAGTCGAACGTGCCGTGCGGGTCCCACACGTAGGCCACACCGCCACTCATACCCGCAGCAAAGTTGCGGCCCGTCTGTCCCAGTACAACGACACGACCTCCGGTCATGTACTCACAGCAGTGATCGCCCACGCCCTCGACGACCGCGATGGCACCCGAATTGCGCACGGCGAAACGTTCGCCCGCTCGTCCGTTGATGTAGACCTCGCCGCTGGTGGCACCATAGAGCAGGGTGTTGCCCACGATAGTATTCTGTTCGGCGGCAAAATTGCTGCGTACAGGCGGCAGCACGGCGATGTGTCCGCCGCTCAGGCCCTTGCCCAAGTAGTCGTTGGCTTCGCCCTCCAGCTTGAAGCTGATGCCGCGGGCCAGAAATGCTCCGAAGCTCTGTCCGGCCGAACCCTTGAACTTCACGCTGATGGTACCGTCGGGCAGGCCGTCATTTCCATATCGGGTGGCTACGGCTCCCGAAAGCATGGCACCCACGGCGCGGTCGGTGTTGCCGATGGCGTACTCCAGCGACACTTCGCGGCGGCTTTCCAGAGCGGGCGTGGCGGCTGCCAGCATCTCCACGTCCTTCACGTGGGCGATGTCGTGCTGCTGTTCGGTACAATGGTGCAGGGCGGCGTTGCTATCCATACGGCATAGCATGCGGCTGAAATCCAGCAGGCTGGCTTTCGTGCCCGCGGCGGCAGGACGCAACTCGATGAGGTCGGTGCGGCCCACGATGTCCTCCAGGCTCCTGAAGCCCATTTCGGCCAGGTATTCGCGCACCTCCTGCGCCAGGAAGCGGAAGTAGTTCACTACATATTTATAATGTCCGCGGAAGTGGGCACGCAGTTTGGGGTCTTGGGTCGCTACGCCCACGGGGCAGGTGTTCGAGTGGCATTTGCGCATCATCACGCAGCCCAGCACGATGAGGGCGGTAGTACCGAAGGCGAACTCCTCGGCGCCCAGTAGCGCCATGCTGATGATGTCGCGGCCGGTCTTCAGTTGGCCGTCGGTCTGGAGGCGTACCTGTCCGCGCAGGCCGTTCAGCACCAGTGTTTGCTGTGTTTCGCTCAGGCCTATTTCCGGCGAGATGCCCGCATAGCGGATGGACGAGGCCGGCGATGCGCCCGTACCTCCCTCGGCACCCGAGATGACGATGAGGTCGGCCTTCGCCTTGGCCACACCGGCGGCGATGGTGCCTACACCACTTTCGGCTACCAGTTTCACGCTGATGGCGGCGCGCGGGTTCACGTTCTTCAGGTCGAAGATGAGCTGTGCCAGGTCTTCGATGGAATAGATATCGTGATGAGGTGGAGGTGAGATAAGCGATATACCCGGAATGGAATGGCGCGTGTGGGCAATGACCTCGTCCACCTTGAAGCCTGGCAGTTGTCCGCCTTCGCCCGGCTTGGCACCCTGGGCCACCTTGATCTGTATCTCCTCGGCGTTCACCAGATACTCTGCCGTTACGCCGAAACGTCCCGAAGCTACCTGCTTCGTCTTGCTGGAGAGGCTGATACCGTCCACCGTGTCGTGGAAGCGTGCGTTGTCTTCACCACCTTCGCCCGTGTTGCTGCGCGTGCCCAGTTCGTTCATGGCCAGTGCCAGTGCCTCATGTGCCTCCTTGCTGATGGCGCCGAACGAGATGGCGCCCGTAACGAAATGTTTCACGATGCTCTCTACCGGCTCCACCTGTTCGATGTCAATCGGATTGCGGCGGAAACCGAAGAAGTCGCGCAGGAAGATGGAACTCTGCTTTTCGTCCACCACGCGGGTAAATTCCTTGAACTTCTTGTAGCTGCCTGTGCGGGTGGCCAATTGCAGGGTGCTGATAGTTTCCGGATTCCAGGCGTGGTGTTCTCCGTCTTTGCGGTAGGACATTTGTCCGATATAGGGCAGGAGCGGGTCTGTCGTTTCGGGCACGAAGCCGTTGTCGTGGAAGGTAATGTAGTCTTTGGCAATCTCTTCCAGACGGATGCCACCGATGGTGGAAGTGGAGGTACCGAAGTAACCTTTGAGCAGTTCCTCGCTCAGACCCACCGCTTCGAATATCTTGGCGCCGCGGTAAGAGCGGATAGTGCTGATACCCATCTTGCTCATGATCTTGTAGAGCCCCTTGCAGACGGCCTTGATGTAGTTCTTCTCCGCTGTTTCGTAGTTCATCTGCACTTCGCCCTTCTTCACCAGGTCGTCCAGCACGGCGTAGGCCATGTAGGGGCAGATGGCACTGGCACCGTAGCCCAGCAGCAGGGCGGCGTGCATCACTTCGCGAATTTCGCCGCTCTCCACGATAAGAGCTGTCTGTACGCGCTTCTGCACACTGATGAGGTGATGGTGTACGGCGCTGATGGCCAGCAGTGAGGGGATGGCTGCCTGCCGGGCGTCGATGCCGCGGTCTGACAGGATGATATAGTTGGCTCCGTCTGTCACGGCCTGTTCGGCAGCCTTGCACAGGCGGTCGAGAGCTTCCTGCAGGCCCGCCTTGCCACGTGCGGCCTCGAAAAGCATAGGCAGCTTTACGGTGTTGAACCCCTTGTAGCGGATGTTGCAGAGGATGTCCAGCTGCGTATTGTTCAGGATGGGATGGGGCAGGCGCACCATCTTGCAGTGTGTTTCGTTGGGCAGCAGGATGTTCATGCCTACGGCACCGATGTATTCAGTCAGCGACATCACCAATTCCTCACGGATGGGGTCGATGGGTGGATTTGTCACTTGTGCAAACTGCTGGCGGAAATAGTTGAACAGCAGTTGTGGCTGGTCGCTCAGCACGGCCAGGGGCGTGTCGTTACCCATGGAGGCCGTAGGCTCTGCACCGTTGGTGCACATGGGTACGAGGATACGTTCTACGTCCTCACGGGTATAACCGAAGGCACGCAGTCGCCGGTTGTAGTCGTCCACAGTATTGGCCACCTTACGTCCGCTCTTCAGGGTATCCAGCTCGATGCGGTTGGCCGACAGCCACTGGCGGTAGGGCTTGGCGGCTGCTAGTTGTTCCTTCAGCTCGCCGTCGTAGTAGATGCGTCCCTCCTCGGTGTCCACCAGCAGGATTTTGCCTGGTTGCAGTCGTCCTTTTTCCTTGATTTTCTCGGCTTCGAAGCTGATGACGCCTGCCTCGCTGGCCACCACCATCATGCCGTCGTGCGTGATGAGGTAACGGGCGGGGCGCAGACCGTTGCGGTCCAGCATACCGCCGGCATAGCGTCCGTCGCTGAAGAGCAGGGCGGCCGGACCGTCCCATGGCTCCATCAGGATGGAGTGGTATTCGTAGAAGGCCTTCAGGTCTTCACTGATGGGATTCTTGTCGTTGAACGATTCGGGCACCAGCATCGCCATGGCGTGCGGCAGGCTCAGGCCGGACATGACGAAGAATTCCAGTACGTTGTCCAGCGAGGCCGAGTCGCTCATGTCCGGCTGGACAATGGGGCGGATATCTTTCACGTTGCCCAGTGTAGGGGTAGAAAGTACGCTTTCGCGGGCTTCCATCCATCCGCGGTTGCCGCGGATGGTGTTGATTTCGCCGTTGTGCGCCAGCAGGCGGAAGGGCTGGGCCAAGCTCCACGTAGGGAATGTGTTTGTGCTGAAACGTGAGTGGACGATGGCCAGTCCGCTGGTGAAGTAGGGCTGTGTCAGGTCGCTGAAGTATGTCCTCACCTGGGTGGACGACAGCATACCTTTATATATAATGGTACGGCTGGACAGGGACACGATGTAGAAATCCTTTTGCTGTACGCGCTGCTCTATCTTCTTGCGGATGATGTAGAGTGTGCGTTCCAGGTTCTCCGTGTGTCCGGCTCCGGTGATGAATACCTGCTTGATGTCCGGTTCCGTCTCGCGTGCACTCTGTCCCAGAATATCCGAGTTGACGGGGACCGCACGCAGGTGCATCAGGGTGAGCCCTTCCCGTTCTATTTCTTCAATGACGATGCTCAGGATATGTTCCTGTTCCTTCGGATCTTTGGGCAAGAAAATGAGTCCTGTACCATATTTACCTTTTTCGGGTACCGGGATGCCTTGCAGCAGGATGAATTCGTGTGGAATCTGTACCATGATACCTGCACCGTCGCCCGTCTTGTTGTCGGCGCCTTCTGCTCCGCGGTGTTTCATGTTCTCCAGTACTCGCAGGGCGGAGTCCACCAGTTCGTGCGACTTGCTTCCGTTTAGGTTCACAATCATTCCCACACCGCAGGCATCGTGCTCGTGCGCGGGGTCATAGAGTCCTTCCTTTCGCCTGTCCGTTTTGTCGCAAATTTGGCTTGATAATTTTCCTCTCTGCTTTTTAATACTCATTTCATCTTTCATATTTCTTCTTTTATTGATGTTTTTGTGTTAAAGTGTAATGCAAAGGTATGAATTATCTTTCTGTTTGTTCTTTCTATCTTTCATTTTCTGATAGGAATTTTTAGATATATTCATGTGGGGTGATAGAATAAAACCTAGATAGTTTATTTTTGTTTTAGATTGTAATATATAAGTCTTTATATCTGTTAGATTGTTATTTTACTCCCTTCCTATAAAATTTATCCAAATGAAGCGTTATGACGCTAAATTCGTTGTTTTATGTTATTGTGATAAATAAATTATATAAATAATGACATAATGATATTTTTATTCCTAAATTTGCAGCTGAAATAAGGAGCGTACTGAACTATGGAGATTGCAAGGGAAAAAAGTTATAGCATTGGCGACTTAAAATGATACAGGTCTCAGTAAAATTACCGATATTTGCATCCGAATTCAGGAAAAGACAACAAACAATCCAGATAGCGATATGGAACCACTGAAACATGAATGCGGCGTGGCGATGATACGCCTTCTCAAGCCGCTCGACTATTATCAAAAGAAGTATGGCACGTGGATGTACGGGCTCAACAAGCTCTATTTGTTGATGGAGAAGCAGCACAACCGCGGACAGGAGGGAGCCGGACTGGCCTGTGTCAAGCTGGCCGCCAATCCCGGCGAGGAATACATGTTCCGCGAACGTGCCTTGGGCTCGGGAGCCATTACCGAAATCTTTTCCACCGTACAGAGCCACTTCAAGGACTTGACGCCCGAACAGCTGGTCGATGCCGGTTATGCCGAGAAATGCCTGCCCTTTGCCGGTGAGGTCTATATGGGCCACCTGCGCTACTCCACTACCGGCAAGTCCGGCCTGACGTATGTGCACCCCTTCCTGCGCCGCAACAACTGGCGGGCCAAGAACCTGGCTCTCTGCGGTAATTTCAATCTGACCAACGTGGACGAAATATTTGCCCGCATCACCGCCATGGGGCAACATCCCCGCAAGTATGCCGATACCTATATCATGCTCGAGCAGGTGGGCCACCGACTGGACCGCGAGGTGGAACGCCTCTTCAACCTGGCCGAGGCCGAAGGACTGACGGGCATGGACATCACCCACTATATCGAAGAACATGTCGATTTGGCCAACGTGCTGCGTACCTCAAGTAAGGATTGGGACGGAGGCTACGTGATGTGCGGCCTGACGGGCAGCGGCGAGAGCTTCGCCGTGCGCGACCCGTGGGGCATCCGCACCGCCTTCTGGTATCAGGACGACGAGATAGCCGTGCTGGCCAGCGAGCGTCCCGTGATACAGACCGTGCTCAACGTGCCTGCCGCCAGCATTCGCGAACTGCAGCCGGGACAGGCCGTCTTCATCAGCAAGGCGGGACGCCTGCGCACGGTGCAGATCAACAAGCCGCGCGAGCTGCGTCCCTGCTCCTTCGAGCGCATCTACTTCAGCCGCGGAAGCGACATGGACATCTACCGCGAACGCAAGCTGCTGGGCGAGAAACTGGTGCCCAGCATCCTGAAGGCTGTCAACTACGACATCGAACATACTGTTTTCTCCTTCATCCCCAACACAGCCGAAGTAGCCTTCTACGGCATGCTTCAGGGGCTGGATGAGTACCTCAACGAGGAGAAGGTGAAGCAGATAGCCGCCCTGGGCCACAACCCCAGCCACGACGAGCTGGAGCGTATTCTCTCTCGCCGCATCCGCAGTGAGAAGGTGGCCATCAAGGACATCAAGCTGCGCACGTTCATTGCTGAGGGCAACACGCGCAACGACCTGGCCGCTCACGTCTATGACATCACCTACGGCAGTCTGGATCCGGGCGTGGACAACCTCGTCATCATCGACGACTCCATCGTGCGCGGCACCACCTTGCGCCAGAGTATCATCGGTATCCTGGACCGCCTCAATCCGAAGAAGATTGTCATCGTCAGCTCATCGCCGCAGGTGCGCTACCCCGACTACTACGGCATTGACATGGCCCGCATGAGCGAGTTCATCGCTTTCAAGGCGGCAATCGAACTGCTGCGCGACCGCGACATGAAGGACGTCATCGCCGCCGCCTACCGCAAGGCCAAGGCGCAGGCCGACCTGCCCAAGGAGCAGATGGTGAACTACGTGAAGGACATCTATGCCCCCTTCACCGACGACGAGATAGCGGCCAAGATGGTGGAACTGCTCAAGCCCGAGAATGTCCGTGCCAAGGTGCAGATTGTTTACCAGCCCCTCGAAGGGCTGCACGAGGCCTGCCCCAACCATCCGGGCGACTGGTACTTCAGCGGCAACTATCCCACGCCCGGCGGCGTGAAGTTGCTCAACAAGGCTTTCATCGACTACATCGAACAAGTCTATCAATTCTAAGTATATGGAAGAAGAACAGAAGCAGAAGGACAAAGGAAATATCGACGGTTCCTCGTTAGCCATCGGCCTGTCATTAGGTACGGCCTTGGGTATCATTCTCGACAACCTGGCCCTCTGGTTGCCCATGGGTGTAGCCATGGCCTTTTCTCTGAGTGTGATGAAGAAGAGAAAGAACAAAGACAACAACAGTAACAATAACGATACGAACAAACAATGAGAAACGTAACCCTTATCCTCGACGACGGTACCCGCTTCCGCGGCCAGTCGTTCGGTTATGAAAAGCCGGTAGCAGGCGAGGTGGTGTTCAATACGGCCATGACGGGATATCCCGAGAGCCTGACGGACCCTTCGTATGCCGGCCAGTTGATGACTCTGACCTACCCGCTGGTGGGCAACTACGGCGTGCCGCCCTTCACCATCGAAGGCAACGGACTGGCCACCTTCATGGAGAGCGAGAAGATACACGCCGAGGCCATCATCGTGAGCGACTATTCCGAAAACTACAGCCACTGGAACGCCGTGGAGAGCCTGGCCGATTGGCTGAAGCGTGAACAGGTGCCCGGCATCACGGGCATCGATACCCGCGAGCTGACCAAGGTGCTGCGCGAGCATGGCGTCATGATGGGGCGCATCGTATTCGATGAAAATGAAGAATTAAGAATGAAGAATGAAGAATTGCCGTGCGGCGCCGCAGTGCAGCCTGATTCTTCATTCGGAGGCGAAGCCGACATTCTTCATTCTTCATTCAACTATGGAGAGGTGAACTACGTGGACCGCGTCTCCTGCAAAGACATCATCGTCTATGCCGCAGGGGAGAGCAAGACCTTCCCCGTCTCCACCCCGAAGGAGGAACTTAATTCTCAATTATCCATTTTCCATTCTCAATTAAAGAAGGTCGTCCTCGTTGACTGCGGCGTCAAGACCAACATCCTGCGCTGCCTCCTGCGCCGCGGCGTGGAGGTCGTCCGCGTACCCTGGGACTACGACTTCAACCAGCTGCAGTTCGACGGCCTCTTCATCTCCAACGGACCGGGCGACCCTGACACGTGCGACGCCGCCGTGCAGAACATCCGTCGCGCTATGGCGAACGAAAAGCTCCCCATCTTCGGTATCTGCATGGGCAACCAGCTCCTCTCCAAGGCCGGAGGCGCGCGGATATACAAGCTGAAGTACGGACACCGCAGCCACAACCAGCCCGTGCGCATGGTGGGCACAGAGCGTTGCTTCATCACCAGCCAGAACCACGGCTACGCGGTGGACAACAACACGCTGGGCGCCGACTGGGAACCCTTGTTCATCAACATGAACGACGGCTCCAACGAAGGCATCCGCCACAAGCGCAACCCCTGGTTCTCCGCCCAGTTCCACCCCGAAGCCGCTTCGGGACCTACGGACACGGAGTTCCTCTTCGACGAGTTCGTGAAGCTGCTCTGAGGGGGAATAGCCGTTCAAAGAGGTAATGGATATTTACACTTTGAGGGGCTTGCGAAGACATCCCGAAGTCTTCGGTCGACACTCCTTAGAGTCATAGGCCAACACTCCTTAGAGTCATCGACCGACACTCCTTAGAGTCATAGGCCAACACTCCCTAGAGTCTTCGTCCGTCACTCCCTGGAGTCTCCGAACCCCCTCCAGAAGTACTCCTGAGGCCATTTCCCCTGAAAACGCCCTCAGCGGGCACCGGCAAATGAGATAAATAAAGAAAGAACGAAATAATTGAACAAAATATGAAAGAGAACAACATACGTAAAGTCCTGCTGCTCGGTTCGGGCGCGCTGAAGATCGGCGAGGCCGGCGAGTTCGACTACTCCGGTTCGCAGGCACTCAAGGCCCTCAAGGAAGAGGGCATCCAGACCGTCCTCATCAACCCCAACATCGCCACCGTGCAGACCTCGGAGGGCGTGGCCGACCAGATTTACTTCCTGCCCGTCACCCCGTACTTCGTCGAGAAGGTCATTGAGAAGGAGCGGCCGGACGGCATCATGCTGGCCTTCGGCGGGCAGACGGCGCTGAACTGTGGTGTGGCCCTTTACAAGGAAGGCGTGCTCGAGCGGTACGGCGTCCAGGTGCTGGGTACCCCCGTGCAGGCCATCATCGACACCGAAGACCGCGAACTCTTCGTTGAGAAACTGAACGAAATCGATGTGAAGACCATCAAGAGCGAGGCCGTGGAGAACGCCGAAGACGCCCGCCGCGCCGCCGCCTCGCTGGGCTATCCCGTCATCGTCCGCGCCGCCTATGCGCTGGGCGGACTGGGTTCGGGCTTCTGCGACAACGAGGAAGAGCTGAACGTGCTGGTGGAGAAAGCCTTCTCCTTCTCGCCCCAGGTGCTTGTCGAGAAGAGCCTGCGCGGCTGGAAGGAAGTAGAGTACGAGGTAGTGCGCGACCGCTTCGACAACTGCATCACCGTCTGCAACATGGAGAACTTCGACCCGCTGGGCATCCACACGGGCGAGTCCATCGTCATCGCCCCCAGCCAGACACTGTCGAACACCGACTACCACAAACTGCGCGAGCTGGCCATCCGCATCATCCGCCACATCGGCATCGTGGGCGAGTGCAACGTGCAGTATGCCTACGACCCCCAGTCCGAAGACTACCGCGTCATCGAGGTCAATGCCCGCCTTAGCCGCTCGTCGGCTCTGGCGTCGAAAGCTACTGGCTATCCGCTGGCATTTGTGGCCGCCAAGCTGGGCTTGGGCTACGGACTGTTCGACCTGAAGAACTCCGTCACCAAGACTACCTCGGCCTTCTTCGAGCCCGCGCTGGACTACGTAGTGTGCAAGATACCGCGCTGGGACCTCGGCAAGTTCCACGGTGTGGACAAGGAGCTGGGCTCGTCGATGAAGTCCGTGGGCGAGGTCATGGCCATCGGCCGCACCTTCGAGGAAGCCATCCAGAAGGGCCTGCGCATGATTGGCCAGGGCATGCACGGCTTCGTGGAGAACAAGGAGCTGGTCATCCCCGACATCGACAAGGCCCTGCGCGAGCCGACCGATAAACGTATTTTCGTCATCTCGAAGGCCTTCCGTGCCGGCTATACTGTTGACCAGGTGCACGAACTGACCAAGATAGACCGCTGGTTCCTGGAGAAGCTGATGAACATCATGCGCACCTCCAAGGAACTGCACGAATGGGCGGGCAACCACAAGCTCCTGTCCGACCTGCCGGACGACCTGCTGCGCAAGGCCAAGCGTCAGGGCTTCTCCGACTTCCAGGTGGCCCGCGCCATCGGCATGGAGGGCGAGATGGAAGACGCCATCGTCACTCTGCGCCGCCACCGCAAGGAACGTGGTATCGTGCCCGTGGTGAAGCAGATAGACACGCTGGCCGCCGAATATCCTGCGCAGACCAACTACCTGTACCTGACCTATAGCGGCACGGCCAACGATGTGCATTATCTGGGCGACCACCGCAGCATCGTCGTCCTCGGTTCGGGCGCCTACCGCATCGGCTCCAGCGTAGAGTTCGACTGGTGCGGCGTGCAGGCCCTGAACACCATCCGCAAGGAGGGTTATCGCAGTGTGATGATTAACTATAATCCCGAGACCGTCTCCACCGACTACGACATGTGCGACCGCCTCTACTTCGACGAGCTCACCTTCGAGCGCGTCATGGACATCCTCGACCTGGAGAACCCGCACGGCGTCATCGTCTCTACCGGCGGTCAGATACCGAACAACCTGGCCCTGCGTCTCGACGCGCAGCAGGTCCGTATCCTCGGCACCTCGGCCAAGAGCATCGACAATGCCGAAGACCGCGACAAGTTCTCCGCCATGCTCGACCGCATCGGCGTGGACCAGCCCGAATGGAGTGCGCTGACGTCGATGGAAGACATCAACGCCTTCATCCAAAAAGTAGGCTTCCCTGTGCTCGTCCGTCCCAGCTACGTGCTGAGCGGCGCCGCCATGAACGTCTGCTCCAACCAGGAAGAGCTGGAGCGCTTCCTCCAGCTGGCGGCCAACGTATCGAAGAAACACCCCGTGGTGGTGAGCCAGTTCATCGAGCACGCCAAGGAGGTGGAGATGGATGCCGTGGCACAGAACGGCGAAATCATCGCCTACGCCATCTCCGAGCACATCGAGTTTGCCGGCGTGCACTCGGGTGACGCCACCATCCAGTTCCCGCCGCAGAAGCTCTACGTGGAGACCGTGCGCCGCATCAAGCGCATCAGCCGCGAGATAGCCAAGGAGCTGAACATCTCCGGCCCCTTCAACATCCAGTTCCTGGCGCGCGACAACGACATCAAGGTCATCGAATGTAACCTCCGTGCTTCCCGCTCGTTCCCCTTTGTCAGCAAGGTGCTGAAGCTGAACTTCATCGAGCTGGCTACGAAGGTCATGCTGGGCATCCCCGTGCAGAAGCCGGACAAGAACCTCTTCGACCTGGACTACGTGGGCATCAAGGCCTCGCAGTTCTCCTTCAACCGTCTGCAGAAGGCCGACCCCGTGCTGGGCGTCGATATGGCCTCGACGGGCGAGGTGGGCTGCATCGGCGACGACACCTCGTGTGCCGTGCTCAAGGCCATGCTTTCCGTGGGCTACCGCATCCCGAAGCAGAACATCCTGCTGTCCACCGGTTCCACGGAGCAGAAGGTGGACATGCTTCAGGCGGCCCGTCAGCTGCAGCGCAAGGGTTACAAGCTCTTCGCCACGGGCGGCACGTCGAAGTTCCTCACCGAGAACGGCGTAGAGAACACCCGCGTCTACTGGCCCAGCGAAGAAGGCCAGCCCCAGGCGCTCGACATGCTCCACAAGAAGGAAATCGACATGGTGGTCAACATCCCCAAGAACCTGACGGCGGGCGAGCTGAGCAATGGCTACAAGATACGCCGTGCGGCCATCGACCTCAACATCCCGCTCATCACCAACGCCCGTCTGGCCAGCGCCTTCATCAATGCCTTCTGCACGATGTCGGTGGACGACCTGCGCATCAAGTCATGGGCGGAGTATAAGTAATTCGAGCTTCCGCGCGAACCGTTATATGAATGGGCTGTCTTTCGGGGCAGCCCATTTGTTTTTTTACTGTTGCATCTGCGTTTGGATAGAATGCAACTTCAGCGCCGTAACTATGGACTTCAGCACCGTAACTATGAACATTAGCGCCGTAACTACGGACTTTATAGATCCCAACTACAATGTCTGTTTGCCCGGCTTAAACAATCATTATGTCCTGTGTCTAAATGCAGGGGAAGCATAAAAAAACAGGTTGTCTTTGTAACAAAACACTTTGCCCCGACGTCTGATGGGTATAGGACTGATAAAAGAAGAATAGAAGAAAGAGCACATGGATGCCGAGAGTTTCAAACGAATGTTTCTGCCCTGCCACGCCAAGCTGTACGGAGTGGCCTGCAGGTTGCTGGATAACGCCGAAGACGCCGAGGACCTCATTCAGGAAGCTTACCTGAAGCTGTGGAGCAAGCGCGAGGAGCTGACGCTCATCAGCAATCCCGAAGCCTTTGCCGTTACGTTGGTGAAGAACATGTGCTTCGACCTACTGCGATCAGGCAAATACCTTTCCGACAGGCAGCACCTGCCCCTGACCGAGGCACAGAACGCCCTGCCCGCCGACGGCCGGGACGCGAAGGACGACGCACAGCTGGTGAGGATGCTGATAGCCCGTCTGCCCCGGCAGCAGCGGATGGTGATGATGCTGCGCGACGTGAAGGGATGCTCCTACGAAGAGGTGGAGCGGCTGACGGGACTGAACGCGGTGAACGTCCGTGTGCTCCTGTCGAGGGCGAGAAAGAAGATACGTGAAGAATTTACTAAATGGAACAACTATGAAAGTCGATGAAATGGAACGGTTGCTCGCTGCCTACTACGAAGGGACAACGGACGAGCACGAAGAAAACAGGCTGAAGGAAGCCTTGCGCACGCAGGACGTGCCCGAGCATCTGGAGGCCGACCGCAGGTTGTTGGCGGCTCTGGAAGAGGAGAGTCCGCAGGAAGTACCTGTGCCTGAAGGGTTGGAAGCGAAGCTGTCGCGCCTGATAGACCGCAAGGACGAGGAGATGCCGCACTTCCTCCGTCCCAACCGTACGCGCCGCAACTGGCGTTGGGCGGTCGGCGTGGCGGCCACGTTCCTGGTGCTGATAGGCATCGGGTGGGGTGTGGATACGATGGAGAAGAAACCTGTGCCGCCTACGCCGCTCGACACCTTCAGCGACCCGCAGGACGCTTATCGTGTGCTACAGGCTACATTTAGTGAAATGTCGAGCAACTGGAGGGCCGGCATTGAACAGATGCAGGAAGTGCAGTCACAGATGGACGTGGTGCAGAAAGAAGTGAAACAAGAATTATCCAAATAAAAAACATCAATTGTTATGAAAACCGTCAAATTGTTTTTTGTCAGCCTACTGCTGGCATTACCCCTGCTGGGCCAGGCCCAACAGGAGTTGTTCAAGAAATACAGCGACAGGAAGAACGTGTCGTCTGTCTATATCTCCAAAGCCATGCTGGAGATGAACCCCAGCCTGTTCACGAAAGACATCTACATCGGCAAGGCGGCTTCGCAGCTGAACTCGGTGCAGATTGTCTCGACGATGGATAAAATGATCAAATCGGATTTGCTGAAAGACATCCGCGAACTAGTAAAGTCCTCGCACTACGAGCTACTGATGAAGCAGAAGGGAACGGTGTCGTCCTCCGAGTTTTACGTCAACCGCAAGGGCGACAAGGTGAAGGAACTGATAATGGTAACCAATGGGCCCGCCTCGTTGAAGTTCGTTTACCTGGAAGGGGAGATGACGACCAAGGACGTGCAGAACATCCTGCTCTACCAGAATACCAGTGGATACGTCACTCCTTCCCGAGGCTATCGCTTGGAAGACTTGCAGGCCATGGGTATTCAGGGGTCTCATATCGACTTGAAGAATCTGGAGCGTGCGTTCAGCTCCGACGAATGGAAGAAATTCATTGAGGACATGAAGAAGCTGGGCGACAACATGAAGTCGCTTCAGGATTAAATGGATCCGGCAACAGTCCGGCGTTTTTTACGTCCGCTGATACTCCTGCGGCGTCATACCCGTCATCCGTTTGAAGAACTTGCTGAAGAACGAAGGGTTGGGGAAGTGCAACTCGTCGGCTATCTGATAGGTGAGCAGGTCGCTGTGCTTCAGCAGTATTTTGGCTTCGAGGATGACGGCTTGGTTGACCCACTCCACGACGGTGCGTCCGCTGACGTTGCGGATGACGGAACTCAGGTAGCGGGGCGACAGGCAGAGGCGGTCGGCGTAGAAGGTAGTGGTACGCTGCGTTTTGCAGTGCTCGTTGACCAGCGTGATGAATCGGCGGAACAGTTCTTCTTGACGTGAAGGACGGAGCTGTTCGTCGCGGCGGTTGTCGGCCTGCAGGTAGTGGAAGTGGTAGAACAGCGATGTGACCAGATGGCGTACTGCTTCACGCCGGTAGGGATGCAGATGGACGGCATCCCATATCAGCGAGAAATAGGCACCTGTCCGTTGCCATTCTTCCAGATTGTCGCTCATGCAGAAGGCTTGTCCTGTATATTGGTCTGTCAGGACGACGTGCTGGGGCGTAGGAATGAAGTTGCTGTCCACAGCAAGCACTTGGAAGTCGAACTCGTCGTCGAATTCGAGGAACTCCAGGAGAGAGTCCGGCGGGATGATACCGAAGGCGTGTTCTCCCAGTGTGTGCTCGATGAGGTTGACCGAAGTACGTGCCTTGCCCTGCTTCACGTGGAATATCCGAACTTCCTTGGCCCGATAGGGCTGGCCGGTCTTGAAGAGGCGGTTGTTCATGCCGCACATGCTGCTCACAATGCCCATTTCGCGGTTGATGAAGGCGTAGTCGTTGTTGGCGGCTACACCGATTCCGTTCAGAAAGTCGAGTGTCAGGTGGATGGGTTTCTGGTGTTCCATGATGCTTTTGTTTGATAATGATGACGCAAATATGCGGATAAAAACAGAAAAAGGGGAATGTTGGCGGACATTTCTACCGAAAATCGTACAAATGGGACAGAGATACTGCTCGAAAGAATGTATATCTGTCCCGTTTCCTTTTATCTTTGCAACATGATTGGTTCACTTAACTCTTGTTGCTTATGAAAAGAAACAGATTGCTCCTCTCTTTATTATTGTCTGCCCTGTGCCTGCCGCCGCTTCGTGCGCAGCTCTCGCTGGAAGAATGCCGCCACCAGGCACGCGACAATTATCCCCTCATCCGCCAATATGGCTTGATTGAGCAGGCTGCGCAGTACGATGTGGCCAATGTCGCCAAAGCTTATCTGCCTCAGGTCAGCCTCTCGGCCAAGGCGTCCTATCAGAGCGATGTGACCAAACTGCCTTTCGAGTTGCCGGGCATCGACATCAACTTCATGCCCCGCGACCAGTATCAGGTAACGCTGCAGGTGCAGCAGTCTGTGTGGGACGGCGGCGAGACGAAATGGCGCAAGCAGCTGGTGAGGGCCGGAGCCGAGGTCAATACGGAGAAACTGAACGTGGACCTCTATGCGTTGGACGAGCGGGTGAACCAGCTCTACTTCGGCATTCTGCTGCTGGACGAACAGCTGGAGCAGAACCGCCTGTTGCAGGACAACCTGGAACGGACGCACCGCACGGTGAGCGCCTGCGTGGACAACGGCACGGCCAACCGCAGTGACCTAGATGAGGTAGCCGTGGAACAGCTCAGTACCCGTCAGCAGCGTGTAGCGATGGAGGCTTCGCGCCGTGCCTATGCCGACATGCTCCTGCTCTATCTGGGCCGCCCGTCTGAAGAAGAGCTGAAGCTGGAGAAACCGGCCGCCGATGAACCGGAAGGCGGGGAGAACCGTCGTCCTGAGCTGCGATGGTATGACGCGCAGACAGCCCGGCTCACAGCGCAGGACGCTTCGCTTCGTACGGGCTATATGCCCCGGTTGGGCCTCTTCGTACAAGGCGGATACGGAAACCCTGGCTTGAACATGCTGGAGGACAAGTTCAAGGCTTACTACGTGGCGGGCGTAAGCCTGTCGTGGAACCTGGGACGGCTCTACACGTTGAAGAACGACCGCCGCCTGATAGAGAACAACCGCCGGAGGCTGGAGACGGTACGCAGTACCTTCCTCTTCAACACGGGGCTGGAGGCTACCCGTCAGGAAGCTGATGTGCGTGCCCTGCGACGTCAGATGGAGGACGACGACGAAATCATCCGCCTGCGTACCCGCATCCGCCAGGCTTCGGAAGCCAAGCTGCAGAGCGGCACATATACGGTGAACGACCTCCTGCGCGACATCACCGCCGAGAGCCTGGCCCGCCAGCAGAAAGCCATCCACGAGATACAGTGGCTGATGAGGCTGTACGACTGGAGGCACACGCTGAATAATTGAGAGTTGAAAATTGAGAATGGAGAATTAATTGTTCGTCATTTACCATTAATCATTAATCATTTACCATGCATATGAGATTCTTTACAACAACTTTTCTTCTTCTGACTTTGGCCGCCTGTTCGGGTGGCGGTGACAGCTACGACGCCACGGGGACTTTCGAGACGACCGAGGTCGTTGTGTCTGCCGAGGCTTCGGGCAAACTTCTTCGCATGGACGTGGAGGAGGGCATGAAGCTGGAAGCCGGTCAGGCGGTGGGACAGGTGGACACTGTGCAGCTCTACCTCAAGAAACTGCAGTTGGAGGCCAGCGCGCGTTCCGTATCGGACCAGCGCCCTGACATCCGCAAGCAGATAGCCGCCACGCAGGAACAGATTCGTCAGGCCGAACGTGAGCGCGACCGCGTGAAGCGTCTGCTGGTGGCCGATGCGGCCAACCGCAAGCAGCTGGACGACGCCGAGTCGCTGCTCCAGGTGCTGCGCAAGCAGCTGGCGGCGCAGAACTCCTCCTTGCAGAACAGCGACCGCAGCCTGTCGTGGCAGTCGTCGTCCGTCGATATCCAGGTGGCGCAGGTGGACGACCAGCTGGCCAAGTGCCGTGTCTGTGCCCCCGTGGCTGGAACCGTCCTGGCGCAGTATGCCGAGTCGGGTGAGTTCGTGGCACCCGGTACGCCGCTCTTCCGGCTGGGCGACATGGAACGGATGTACCTGCGTGCCTATGTCACCGGCGAGCAGCTGGCCGAAGTCCGGCTGGGGCAGACGGTGACCGTCGTAGCCGACTACGGCGGCGGGCAGCAGCGTGAATACGAGGGGCAGGTGACGTGGATTTCGGATACCTCGGAGTTTACGCCCAAAAACATCCTGACGCGTGATGAACGGGCCAATCTGGTCTATGCCGTCAAGGTGGCCGTGCGCAACGACGGCGGGCTGAAGATAGGCATGTACGGCGGCTTGCGTTTTTCTTCAGTTGGAAAATGATTTTTCCCTAACTGGAGAAATATATTTCTCTGATTGGATAAAAAATCTTTCTACAGACATCGATGGAATATATACTGACAGCAGACAGACTGACAAAGAGCTACGGCGCGGTAAAAGTGCTGGACGGCGTGTCGTTCGCGGTGCGTCGCGGTGAGATCTTCGGGCTCATCGGTCCCGACGGGGCGGGGAAGACCACCCTGTTCCGCCTCCTGACCACCCTGCTCCGTCCGGACAGCGGACGGGCCGTGGTGGCGGGCTTCGACGTGGAGCGGCAGTACAAAGAGATACGCCGCCGCGTGGGCTACATGCCCGGCCGTTTCTCGCTCTACCTGGACCTGACGGTGGAGGAGAACCTACAGTTCTTCGCCACTGTCTTCGGTACCTCCATCCGCGAGAACTACGACCTGGTGCGCGACATCTACAGCCAGATAGAACCTTTCCGCACGCGCCGTGCCGGTGCCCTCTCGGGCGGCATGAAGCAGAAGCTGGCCTTGAGCTGCGCCCTCATCCACAAGCCCGAGGTGCTGTTCCTGGACGAACCTACCACGGGCGTGGACCCCGTGTCGCGCCGGGAGCTGTGGGACATGCTCCGCCGCCTGAAGGAGCAGGGCATCACCATCGTTGTCTCCACCCCCATCGTGGATGAGGCGCGGCAGTGCGACCGTATCGCTTTCCTTAATCGGGGACAGGTGAACGGCATTGATACGCCAGACTGCATCCTGACGCGCTTTGCCGACATTCTCTGTCCGCCGGGCCTCAGTCACGACGAGACTCGGCATGCCGACCGTCCGGTTATCGAGGTGGAGGGACTGACGAAGCAGTTCGGCTCGTTCGTGGCCGTGGACCACATCTCGTTCAATGTGGGGCGGGGCGAAATCTTCGGTTTCCTGGGTGCCAACGGGGCGGGGAAGACCACCGCCATGCGCATGCTCACGGGCCTGAGCCGACCTACGGGCGGACGAGCCGCAGTGGCCGGTTTCGACGTGGAGAGGCAGCCCGAAGAGGTGAAGCGCCACATCGGCTACATGAGTCAGAAGTTCTCGCTCTACGAAGACCTGAAAGTGTGGGAGAACATCCGCCTCTTTGCAGGCATTTACGGCGTGAAGGAGGCCGATATCGCTCCGCGCACCAACGAGGTGCTGCGACGCATCGGGCTGGAGGCGGAGCGCAACACGCGCGTGGGCAGCCTGCCCCTGGGCTGGAAACAGAAGCTGGCCTTCTCCGTGGCCGTCTTCCACGAGCCGGAGATTGTCTTCCTGGATGAGCCGACGGGTGGGGTGGACCCCGCCACGCGCCGCCAGTTCTGGGAGCTCATCTACCAGGCGGCCGACCGCGGCATCACGGTCTTCGTCACCACCCACTTCATGGACGAGGCGGAGTATTGCGACCGCATCTCCATCATGGTGGACGGGCGAATCCGCGCCCTCGACTCACCCGACGGACTGAAACGCACCTTCCACGCTGCCACGATGGACGAAGTGTTCCGGCGGCTGGCGCGGGAAGCAGAGCGGACGACGTGAAACGATGCGATATGTAAGACTATCGGCCTGTAACTCCCCTTAACTCCTTCTAACTTCTTTAACTTCTGATAGAAATGAAACAGTTCCTCATATTTGCCGGTAAGGAATTCCGCCACATCTTCCGCGACCGCAGGACGATGCTCATCCTGCTCGTGATGCCTGTGGTGCAGATTATCCTGTTCGGCTTTGCCATCACCACCGAGGTGCAGAACGTGCGCATGGCCGTACTCGACCCTTCGGACGACGTACTGACGCGCCGCATCGTCGAGCGGCTGGACGCTTCGGAGTACTTCACCCTGACGGCCCGCTTCCACACGCCGCAGGAGATGGACGAGGCCTTCCGCCGCTCGCAGGTGGACATGGCTGTGGTGTTCAGTCCGGGCTTTGCGGACGGGCTCTATACGGGCGATGCTGCCGTCCAGCTGGTCTGCGACGCCACAGACCCCAACACCGCCACCATGCAGGCCAGCTATGCTACAGGTATCATCACCTCCGCGGCCCGCGAACTGCTGCCTGCCGGAGTGCGTGTCCCTCTGCTGCAGCCCGAGGTGAAGCTGCTCTACAACCCGCAGATGAAGAGTGTCTACAACTTCGTGCCCGGCGTCATGGGGCTCATCCTGATGCTCATCTGCGCCATGATGACGTCCGTCTCCATCGTCCGCGAAAAGGAGATGGGCACGATGGAAGTGCTGCTCGTCTCGCCCGTGCGGCCCATCTTCATTATCCTCTCCAAGGCCGTGCCCTACTTCGTGCTGTCGTTCGTCAACCTGACGACCATCCTGCTGTTGTCGGTCTACGTGCTCCACGTGCCTGTGGCGGGCAGCCTGCCGTGGCTGGTGGCCGTGTCGTTGCTCTTCATCTTCGTGTCGCTCTCGCTGGGGCTGCTCATCTCCACCCTGACGCAGACACAGGTGGCGGCCATGCTGGCTTCGGGACTGGTACTGATGATGCCCACCATGCTGCTGTCCGGCATGATTTTTCCGGTGGAGAGCATGCCTTGGGTGCTTCAGGGCATTTCGGCGGCCATTCCGGCGCGGTGGTACATCCAGGCCGTGCGCAAGCTGATGATACAAGGCGTCGATGTGGTGAATGTGCTCACCGAGGTGGGCGTGCTGCTGGGCATGGCGATGGTGCTGGTCACGGTCAGCCTCAGGAAGTTCAAGAACCGGTTAGAATGAAAATCGTATGATAAAGTATCTGATAGAAAAAGAATTCAAGCAGCTCTTCAGGAATCCGTTCATCCCGAAGCTCATCCTGCTATTCCCCTGCATGATTATGATCCTGATGCCGTGGGCGGCCAGCCTGGAGATCAAGAACATCCGGCTGGACATCGTGGACGGCGACCGCAGCCCCCTGTCGCGGCGGCTGGTGGAGAAGGTGGCGGCGTCTGACTATTTCCGCGTGGCGGCCTTCCCGTTGACCTACGAGGCGGCTCTGCGGCATGTGGAAGCCGGCTCGGCAGACATCGTGCTGGAGATTCCGCGCGACTTCGAGAAGGACTGGATGCGCGGCGGCGCGCCCCGCCTGCTGGTGGCCGCCAATGCGGTGAATGGCACGAAGGGCGGCATGGGCAGCTCCTACCTGGCATCCATCGTCTCAGACTACGCCCGCAGCCTGTCCGCCGCCGAGGGGCGCTCTGTGGCGCCCGCTGTCAGGCTGCCGCAAGTGTCGGTGCAGACGCTGAACCTCTACAACCCGCGGCTCAACTACAAACTCTTCATGGTTCCGGCTCTGATGGTGATGTTGCTCACCCTTATCTGTGGTGCCCTTCCAGCCTTGAACGTGGTGGGCGAGAAGGAGGCGGGAACCATCGAGCAGATTAACGTGACGCCTGTGCGCAAGTTCACCTTCATCTGTGCCAAGTTGGTGCCCTACTGGCTGACGGGACTGGTGGTGCTCACCATTGCCTTTGTGCTGGCGTGGCTGCTCTACGGCATTCTGCCTGCGGGCCATTTCGTGACGCTCTATTTCTTTGCAATCATCTTCCTGATGCTCGTGTCGGGTTTCGGGCTGGTGGTGTCCAATTATTCGTCCACGCTCCAGCAGGCCATGTTCGTCATGTTCTTCTTCATGCTGATTCTGGTACTGATGAGCGGTCTGTTCACCCCCATCCACAGCATGCCCCGCTGGGCGCAGGCCCTTACCTACGCCAATCCGTTGCGCTACTTCGTGGAGGTGATGCGTACCGTCTACCTGCGTGGAGGCGGTGTGGCCGACCTGCTTCCTCAGCTGGGTATGCTGCTGCTCTTTGCCGCAGGTTTCAATCTGTGGGCGGTGAAGAGTTACCGCAAGAGCGGCTGAACGCGTCTCAGGCCAGCTTGAAGCGGATGCGCCATCGCTTCTCCGCTTCGTCCCAGTCGTGGCTGATGATGCGGAAGGTACCGATTTCTGCCGTGTTGGCCACGTGCGTACCGATGCAGAGGCACTCGTCGTAGTCGCCCACCTTCACCACGCGCACCGTCTGCGAGGCGTCGTCGGGCAGGCGTTTTAGGTCGAAGCGACCGCGGGCCTCTTCCTGCGTGATGAATTCCGTGGTGACATCCAGATGCCGGCCGATGACTTCGTTCACGGCATCCTCCAGCCGTTTCACGTCTTCTTCCGTCGGCTGCTGCTCCAGGCGGTAGTCCAGCTTGCTCTTCTTCCGTTCGATGTGTGCCGCAATCGACCTTCCGCACCCGAAAAGGCGTATCATGGTCTGGTTGATGATGTGTTCGCAGGTGTGCATAGGCGGGTATTCCTGCTTGTTGTGCTCGTTGAGCGTGGATTGCTGTTCCATATTGAAAAGTATTTTGTTGGTTTTATTTTTCATAAAGAACCCTCATTCTCTGCAGACAAAGAATGAGGGTACTCTTCTACTTTCTATAGTCGTTTATCTACAAGCGTAGTACATGTCTGTCGACACAGCCAGTCTTGCATTGGCCACGCCCTGCGCGTCCAGCGTGACGGTCAGGTCTTCGCCGTTGGGCAGCGTCATCTGTGCCGTTCCGTCGTTGTTTAGTCTTACGAGCTCGGTGCTCACGCCGTCGGCCACCACGTTCCACGTGTTCAGGCTCTTGTCGTAGATCAGTTCCATCGACGCCGTCTCGTCGCCTTCCTTCGTGATAGAATATCCGTTTTCTAGTGTTTCGACTAGGTAGTTTCCATTTTCACCTTGCACTTTCTTAATGTCACCGACACTTGCCATCGGATTGCTTCCGCTCCAGAATTCAATGGAGTTAATAATAACCGCATCTGCAAAATAGCAAACGCCATAAACGGGAATAATATTGAGAGCTAAAAAAACCAGTTCATTCACAAATTTATTTCCAATACTTTGATTCCAACTGACTAATCTGCTGTGCAAGCCGAAAGAGCCAATACATGAACTGAAAAGGAATGCACCGCAAATCATTACGGAAGCTGCCATTTTAAGATTAAATTTTTTCATAATTTTTTCTTCTTTGGTGTTTAAGATTAAAAAACTTTCTGCATTAGATTTGTGCAAATATACACTTTTATCTATAAAATGCTATCAAATGGAAAGATTTTCTTTTCTTTTTTCTTATGTGTAGGCATTCATAATTTCTAGGTAATAGCAGTTGTTAAACAGGCTTTTTTTTCTATATTTGCGCCACTTTTGCTGAAGCGTAAGTTTCGTAATGAATAAAATGTAAAGAAGTAAGTAATGAAAGTACGATTTATAAGCCTGGCCAGTGGCAGTAGTGGCAATTGTTACTATCTGGGCACCGAAAAATATGGTATTTTGATAGATGCAGGCATAGCGGCCCGCAGCATCCGGAAAATCTTGAAAGAATATGGCATCGGCATGGAGACCATCCTTGCAGTGTTTGTTACGCACGATCATGCCGATCACATCAAAGCATTGGGTGGCTTGGGTGAAAAACTGAATATCCCTATTTATACTACCGCACGTATCCATGAAGGCATTGGTCGCAGCTATTGCATGACGGAAAAGTTGCATACTTCTGCCCGTTATTTGGAAAAGCAGACTCCTATGCAACTGGAAGATTTTTGCATTGAATCCTTTGAAGTTCCTCACGACGGTACTGACAACGTGGGCTATTTTATTACGATTGACGACAAGAAGTTTGCATTTTTGACCGACTTGGGTGAAATCACTCCCGTTGCTGCAGAATATATCTGTCGAGCCAACTATTTGGTTTTGGAAGCTAATTATGATGACGAAATGTTGCAAATGGGGCCGTATCCTCCCTATTTAAAGGAACGTATCAAAAGCCGGACAGGACATATGAGTAATGCAGCAACTGCTCAATTTCTAGCAGACCACTTCAGTAACCAACTGCGTTACATTTGGCTGTGTCATCTCAGTAAAGACAATAATCATCCTGAACTTGCCTATAAGACGGTAGAACTGAAGCTGCATGATTATGGAATTGTGGTCGGACGGGATGTCCAACTATGCGCTTTAAAGCGTACTACACCTTCCGAACTCTACGAATTTGAATAAAAAATGCCGCTTCCATCGAAAAAAACTGTTTTTTTATTTGTTGGTTCAAATAAAAGAACTACCTTTGCACCCGCAAACGAAAAAGAGAGGCACTCTTAGCTCAGTTGGTAGAGCAACTGACTCTTAATCAGTGGGTCCAGGGTTCGAATCCCTGAGGGTGTACTAATCAAGAAAAGCCTTTTATGGGAAAGGTATTCGGGGTGTAGCGCAGTCCGGTTAGCGCACCTGCTTTGGGAGCAGGGGGTCGTGGGTTCGAATCCCGCTACCCCGACAAAGGGTCTGATTTCATTGTAAATCAGGCTTTTTTTGTTTTAAATAGGTTTCTTTTTTCTGTCTGAAATATCTGAATTTGGGGTCAGCGGATGTTTGCCCACCTCGTCATACCATCTTGCAGGTCTTGTTAATGATATCCTTATGTCTGCATTGGTGATATATCAGTCCGAGTCTCATCGAAAGATAATATGCTTTCTTTATTTCAGGATATTTCCTGAAGAAAATACCGGCACGCACACGCTATGATTCGGTCCATAAGGATTCTTTTTTGTAAAGTAGATAGATGCTTCTGGCCAGTAGCTGCTTTCTTGAATCACTATTCTCAAAGACCGGAGCATGATATGTCTTTCTGTATGCCCTGGCGTGTGTCATTTGCATAGATTCCTCATCCAGGGTTTCCCAGCGTATTTTTATCCTCATTTCCTGAATCGCCTTATAAGCCAGTTTTAGCACATGGAAACGATCTATCACACGGCGTGCGGCCGGAAAGCAGACACGTGTCGTCTGTTCTATGTCCAGAGCCATATCAAGGGTTATTTCCCAGACCTGAAAGCGTCTGCGCCTGGAAAGCTTTAACAGGACGGATGTGACAGTCCTGACATCCATACCTTTTATGATTGCGATAGTGCTTCCCGCGAACCTCCTCTTTTCTCCTTGTTTATCAGAATTGCATAGAGTTCGCCTTGACTTCATCAATACTCACATACGGACCGATATTCTTTTCGAACAGAATCCATTCTTCCGCATGGAAGAGCAGGTTCCAGTTCATGTAACCGATCAGATAATTGCGGTACTGACGCTCAAGAAATTCACAGTTTACTCCAAAGAGAAGTCCTAAAAGCTTGCAGCTTACTGGAAGGATATTGATATCTTTTAACAAAGACGCAAACTCATGCGTCATGCGGCTACCTTCTGCAACCAGTTTTCAGATGCGGCTTACATAGTGTCCATTCTACTTCACAATCCATTTGCAACGGCGGATGTTCTGAAAAAGCTTCTTGCCAGGGATCGGAAAATCCTGAACGACTACCGGATCATAAAATCCCTTACTCTCCACTTTTATATTCGAGTATTTCCCTGGAAATTCATTTTCTCTTCTTGGTAAATTACTATTTCATTGCTGCTTTCCTTTACATCTGAGATGATGAAATACTTCTGGAAGAAGGAAACGGTAACCGTTGTTTTCCATGAGTGCTGATGATTTGTTTCAGACAAAGGTACAATTTTATCAGATTCACCACTCGGATTGTTACGTTGACTCTTTTTGGAAACTATTTATTCGCTTTTTTCAATCCGAGGCCGAGGAGCATACCGTCGTAGGTGCCGGCCAGGTTGCCGAGGGTTTGCAGGGTGGAGTTGCTGCTCTTGCTGGAGAGGTAGGTGAGCAGTTGCAGCAGCTTGTCGGCATCGAAGAGCAGATCCATGTTGCCGGAGGTGCAGTTCACCTTGGCGTTCAGCCCGACGATTTTGGCGATTTTCAGGTTCACTTTCTGTGTAGAGGCGTCGTAAGAGTAGCTGCCGTTCACGGGTTTGCTGCCGGCATTGGCCGTAAAAGTGCTGTCGGCATTGAAGGTGAACGACAGTTGGCCCGGCTTGATGCCGATCTTGTTCAGTTGCTCGTCCAGTTTCTTCTCGAGAGCCGAGGAGGCCAAGGTGCCACCTGCCTGTTGCAGCAGGTTGTCCGATTCTAGTTCCAGGGCCGAGCCGGTGAAAGTCCAGGTGCCGGTCATGTCGATGTTGCTGTTGTTGGTGACAGCATTGACCACCTTTTCGATATTTTCCTTGTTCAGCAGGTCTTTCAGGGACTGCGCATGGATGCCGGAAGGCAGGATCAGCGCAATGACGAAGACGTATTTCCAGATGTTTCTGTTCATATTTTGTTCTCTTTTAGGGTTTAAGTTCTTTGTTGATGCTTTCGATGTAGTCCAGCAGTTCTTTCCGTCCCAGTCGGTTCTCGGAAGAGGTGACGAAGTAGGGCGGGAGTTCTTCCCACTGTTCTTTCAGCTTTCTGAGGTAGGCCTCGACGTTGGCGCCCAGCCGTCCGCTCTTCAACTTGTCGGCTTTGGTGAAGACGATGGAGAAGGGGATACCGTTTTCGCCCAGCCATTCGATGAATTGCAAGTCGATGGGCTGCGGTTCCAGGCGGCTGTCGATGAGGACGAAGAGGCAGGTCATCTGCGGACGTTGCAGGATGTAGCTTTCGATGATGTTCCTGATCTGTTCCTGCCCCTTGAAGCCGCGTTTGGCATAGCCGTAGCCGGGGAGGTCGACGATGTACCAGTTTTTGTTGACGAGGAAGTGGTTGATCAGCATGGTCTTTCCGGGGGTGGCCGAGGTCATGGCCAGGCCTTTGCGGCCGGTCAGCATGTTGATCAGGCTCGACTTGCCGACGTTGGAGCGGCCGATGAAGGCGTATTCGGGCAGGTTGCCGGCGGGGCACTTGCGGACGTCGGTGTTGCTGATGACGAATTCTGCGCTTGTTATCTCCATGGGTTCTATCTGAAAATTTAGTTTTATTGCCTTTGCAAAGGTAGCACTTATTTGCGTATCTTTGCGTCCGCATTATGAAAGTTTAGGGTTATATGAACGGACAATATCCTTCGGTTTTGCTGGAGAAGGCGGTGAGCGAGTTTGCCAAGCTGCCGGGTGTGGGACGCAAGACGGCCATGCGTCTGGTGCTTCACCTGCTGCGTCAGGACGTGGCGGCAGTCGAGGCGTTCGGCAACGCCATCATTACGCTGAAGCGCGAGGTGAAGTATTGCAAGGTGTGCCACAACATTTCCGATACGGACGTCTGCCGCATCTGTTCCAACCCACAGCGCGACGCTTCGGTGGTGTGCGTGGTGGAGAACATACGCGACGTGATGGCGGTCGAGGCCACGCAGCAGTTCCGAGGCCTGTACCACGTGCTGGGTGGGGTCATCTCGCCGATGGATGGTATCGGGCCGAGCGACTTACAGATAGACAGCCTCGTGGAGCGCGTCCAGGCAGGAAGCGTCAAGGAGGTGATTCTGGCGCTGAGCACGACGATGGAGGGCGACACAACCAACTTTTACATCTACCGCAAGCTGGAGAAGTTTGGCGTCAAGCTGTCGGTCATCGCGCGCGGCATTTCCGTGGGCGACGAGCTGGAGTATGCCGACGAAGTGACGCTGGGGCGGAGCATCGTGAACCGCACGCCGTTCAACGGCACCCTGTAAAACCCTGTTCCGCCCGCCGGGCGATGATGTGAATACATTTATATATAGGATATATGGAAGAACAAATCAAGAAGGCAGTCCGCTTTGTGCGGATGTCTTATCTCCTGTTTTGGATGGTGCCGGTCGTGTTCGTGCTCGTGGGCGAGACGACGGACAGTTGGGTGGGGGCGTATGCCGACGACGTACGCACCACGTACTATGCCGAGACGCTGTCCATCCTGCTGGCGGCGGCCTGCGTGCCGTTGTCGCTGAAGCTGTTTGCCTGGGTGCTCTACCGCCGCATCGACCGTGCCGGCATTGCCCGCGCCTTGCAGCTCTATGTCTTCTGGAGCGGCATTCGGCTGGTGCTGCTGGCCCTGCCGCTGATGGCGGGTTTCCTGACCTACTACGGGATGCTGAGCACGACGGGTCTGCTTTGCGCCCTGATTGCCCTGACGGCTTCGCTCTTCTGCCTGCCGGGTGAGGAGCGCCTGCGTCGCGAGTTGCACATCGAGCGGGAGGAGGGCGGCTTATGAGTCGGAGCTATTTCGAGGGGACGCTGGTGCGCCTCAGGCCGATGGAGCCGGAAGACCTCGACCTGCTCTACCGCATGGAGAACGACCCGGAGACGTGGGACGTGTCCAACTTCTCCGTGCCCTATTCGCGCTATGTGCTGAAGCAGTATATCGAGGATTCGCAGTGCAACATGTTTGCCGACAAGCAGCTCCGCCTGATGATTGTCCGCCGGACGGACGACGTGGTAGTAGGGACGGTGGACGTGACGGACTTTGCCCCGATGCACCGTCGCGGCGAAGTAGGTATCGCCGTGCGGAAGGAGTTCCGCGGAAACGGCTATGCGGGCGAGGCCCTGACGCTGATGTGCGATTACCTGTTCCGCTTCCTTTTCGTCCACCAGCTGACGGCCCACGTGGCGGTGGACAACGAGGCCAGCCGGCGGCTGTTTGCCGGAGCGGGGTTTGTGGAATGCGGCGTATTGAAGGAGTGGTGGTTTGCCGGCGGGCGCTATCGCGACGTGGTGCTGCTGCAACGCCTGCACAAGGTTTAATTCAGGGTGGGAATCTGTGGGAAGCGTGACCAGACGGCGTACTTCCCTCCCAGCTTGCTCAGCGATTTTTGCCAAAGGCCGACGGAGGCTTTCTCGTCCATCAGCGAGGCGGTGGTCTCGCATCCGACGATCCAGGTATTTTCTTCGATTTCCTGTTCCAACTGTCCGCTTTCCCAGCCCGAATATCCCATGAAGAAGCGGAGGGTGCCCTCGACCGAGGGGGTGCGGTTGATGTAGTCGCGCACGGCGTTGAAGTCACCATTCACGTACAGCCCCTTCCCCACGGGGAAAGCGCCGGGGATGCCCTCGATGGTGTGCAGGTAGAAGATGGTGTCCGCCCCGAGCGGTCCGCCCCGGTAGATGGGGATGTTTCTGCCGCCCGCAATGTCGTGGAAGATGTCGGACAGCGACAGGGGGAAAGGCTTGTTCAGCACCAGGCCCATCGTGCCCTCGCTCGTGTGGTCGATGAGCAGGACGACCGACCGTCCGAACATCTTGTCGCAGAGGAAAGGTTCGGAGATAAGCACCTTCCCGCGGACAGGTACCACGTGGTTGGTTTCGATCTTGAATATATCCGTGTAGGTTGACATGCTCCTAAGTTACAGATAATTCTTTAAATACAAAACTTCCGGCCTGTTTTTTGTCTCAAATTTTTCCATCGTCCACCGTGGGGGGCTCCTGAGCGGGGGTGCGCTGTTTGCCCTGGTTGGCGATGACCTGGCGCATGTTGTCGGCCAGGCCGTTGTGTTCGGTGATGACGGACGTCAGCTCGTCGGTGGGGCTGACCACGGCGAGCGAGTCCAGCAGGCGGGCGATGTCGCGGTAGACGGCATCGGTGTGGAGGCGCACATCGGTGGTGTGCAGGTCGCTCAGCACGACGAGCGTTTTCATTTCGTTTGTTTTTATTTGAAATGCTTCGCTGAAGGCATGGTTGGCTTCGTCCAGTGCATCTATTTCGGGTTCCAGTCCCAAAGTGGCCACGTCTGCCGCCCAGTCTGCCGAGCGCAGCAGCTCGACCAGATGGGCATATCCGGTGGCCGAAGCATACAGTCCGCGCCTGGTCAGCCCACGGAAGGGTGAGAGGGCCGTTTGCAAGCGGCGGGCGGCTTCGCGACGACGGTCGACGGGGTTCGCCAAGTGGGCCCGCACGCTCATGAAGATGGTACCTACCAGGCGGTCGCGGCGGTAGTCGGCTTCCTTCAGGCGGTGTGTGGCCACCTGGGCCGTCGGGCGCACGACGATGCGGCTCTCCGTCTGCAAGGCCGCCGTATAGCCTTCGATGGCGGCATCCAGCGGGGCAAATACGCCCTTCAGCAGCTCGAGCAAGTTGCGGAACATGTTGTGGAACGTGTAATGCGCGCCCAGCGAGAGCCTCGTCAGGGCAATTCTTTTCATCTTCTGTGTCATATCGGTCGTTTTTAGGTTATTCGTCTGGTTTAAGACACTAAAATAGGAATATTTTTTGGCAATCAACTACTTTTTCATCCTAAAATATTAATACATCGACGGAAAAATGCGCATTTTCATAGCTTCGTATAAATGCATTGATGTAAAAATGTACATTTTTATAGTTTTGTACTAATACATTAGTATAAAAACGTACATTTTTATTGCTTCGTATGAATACATTGGTATGAAAAAGCGCCTTTTCACTACTTCGTACCTCTATTTCACAGTGAAAAGGCGCTTATTAGCTTCGAAAGACGTTGTCCGCAACCTGCCGACAGCAGTCGGCAACTATCCGAGGGGATGGTTTTCGGCAAAGATGGCCATCCGCTCGTCCAGCAAGGCATACTGGTGGTCCTGGATGAACGACGTGCAGGCGCGCAAGCCCTCCTGCGAGCTGCCGGTGGTCACCAGCGATATGGCGCTGACGCCGTAGTACATCAGTTCGCGGGCCAGCTCGCCGCTCGTCATGCCCGGATAGCCGATGGTGAAGTAGAAGCCATCGGCCACGGGCTCGCCCAGGTCGTTGTCGTAGACCAGCCGGAAGCCATGGCGCAGGAAGATTTCCTTCAGCCGGCGGGCGCGTTCGCCGTAGACGCGCACCTCGTCCAGAAAGTTGTAGCGCCCGTCGCTGGCAGCCTTCAGCATGGCGGCCAGGGCATACTGGGCCGAGTGGCTCGTGCCCGACGACAGGGCGTAGAGCACGCGGTGGATGAAGACCGTGCCGAACGTGCCCGCGCCACCATAGCGCTGCATCAGGCCCGGGTAGGCGCGGTGGTAGAGTTTGTCCGAGATGCAGCTCACGCCGATGCGCTGTCCGGCGTAGCTGAACGCCTTCGAGCCGGAGATGAGCAGGATGTAGTGGTCCGTGTAGCGTGCTACGGAGGGCTGGAATGGCGGCTGGAACGGGCGGCTCAGGTCCTGGCGGAAGTCCATCGCGAAGTAGGCGAGGTCTTCCAGCACGATGACGTCGTACTTTGTGGCCAGTCGGCCGATGATGCGCAGCTCCTCGTCCTTGAGGCACACCCAGCTGGGGTTGTTCGGGTTGGAGTAGATGATGGCGGAGATGTTTCCGCGGCTCAGGTAGCTTTCCAGCTTCTCCTCCAAGCGGTCGCCGCGATAGTTGTAGACGTCGAACGTCTCATATTTCTGCCCCATCACCACCAGCTGCTGCTTCTGTACGGGAAATCCGGGGTCGATGAAGAGGATGGTGTCCTTGCGCGGGTCGCATTGGCTGCACGTCAGGAACGAGGCGAACGTCCCCTGCATCGAGCCCGTCACCGGCACGCAGCCTTCGGGCGCGATATCCACGTCGACAAACGCCTTGACGAAGCGCGACGCCTCCCGCTTCAGCCCGTCCAGGCCGTTGATGTCAGGATACAGACTGGCGATACCGTTGCGCAGGGCCTCGATTTCGGCTTCCACGCCGACGGCCGACGGCGGTAGTCCGGGCACGCCCATTTCCATTTTGATGAACTCGACGCCCGACTGGGCTTCAGCCTTGGCCGCGATGGCCTTCACTTCTCGGATGGTGGCTCTGCCGAAATCGGCCACCTGGAACTCATCGATCGTCCGGTCGATGATATCTCGTTCGATAGGAGTAGCTTTCATGTTTTTCGTTTTTGGTATAAATTGTATATGGCAAAGGTAATATAAAAGCGGTATATTGGCGCCCCGAACGAAAAAAAAGAATTTTTTTTGCCCAACCTATTGCAGGTTTCAAAAATAGTCGTACCTTTGCAACCGCAATCGAGAGAGATAGCGACGAAACAATGAAATGGTGCGGTAGTTCAGCCTGGTTAGAATACATGCCTGTCACGCATGGGGTCGCGGGTTCGAGTCCCGTCCGCACCGCTCTCTGAAAGAAAAAACAATTAAAGAAAGCCTTGATTTTTAACAAAATCGAGGCTTTCTTCTTTTTCCATTCATCCCTCACTTTTGAAAAAAGCTTGTTTGCGCACACAGAAAAATACGTAGAAAGGCTTGTAGTTCATAAATTATGCTTAAATTTGCCGCGATTTGTAATGCTCACTTTGCAAAATGGCGGATACTATAAAACATCAAGGTATTGTGGAAAACATCAACGGTACCCATCTACAAGTGCGGATTGTTCAAACCTCTGCTTGTGCTGCATGCAGCATCAAGGGACACTGTACCTCGGCCGACGCTAAAGAAAAACTGATTGACGTGACCGACGAGGCTGCGGCGGGAACATATCGCCCCGGCGACCGTGTATGGGTGACGGGCCAATTGTCTATGGGCATAATGGCCGTCCTGCTGGCTTTCGTGGTGCCTTTTCTGGTGCTGGTCGTTTCTCTTTTTGTTTTTATGGCTATTTGGAACGACGAACTCGGTGCGGCGTTGGGCGCGCTGTTTCTGCTCGCGCCTTACTATTTTATATTGTGGCTGAACAAGTCGCGTTTGGGAAAGAAATTTTCTTTTTCCATCCAACCGATGAACTAACTAATAATTCAAAACAATTAATAAACAACTAACTTTATGAATGTAATTCTGATTGCAGTGATTTCGTTAGGAGTGATAGCGCTGGTACTGGCTGCCATCCTGTATGTCGCTTCCAAGAAATTCGCCGTGTATGAAGATCCGCGGATTGCTCAGGTGGCTGCTGTGCTGCCCCAGGCAAACTGCGGTGGATGTGGTTACCCAGGTTGTAGCGGATTTGCCGACGCTTGTGTGAAGGCTGGTTCGCTGGAAGGCAAACTTTGTCCGGTTGGCGGACAGCCGGTCATGGCAAAGGTTGCCGATATCCTCGGTTTGGCCGCTGCCGCTTCTGAACCGATGGTGGCAGTAGTAAGATGTAATGGTACTTGTCAGAACCGTCCGCGCATCAACCAGTATGACAGCGCGAAGAGCTGCGCCATTGCGGCTTCGCTGTATGGTGGTGAAACCGGTTGTAGCTATGGTTGTCTGGGATGTGGCGACTGCGTGTCGGCCTGCCAGTTCGGTGCCATCCGAATGAATCCCGAGACGGGGCTTCCCGAAGTGGACGAGACCAAGTGTACGGCCTGTGGTGCGTGTGCCAAAGCTTGTCCGCGCAACATTATCGAAATTCGTCCCCAGGGCAAGAAGTCACGTCGCGTGTACGTACAGTGTGTCAACAAGGATAAAGGTGCCGTGGCACGCAAGGCTTGTACGGCTGCCTGCATCGGTTGTGGCAAGTGCGTGAAGGTATGTGCTTTCGAAGCCATTACGCTGGAGAATAACTTGGCTTACATCGATCCGAACAAGTGTAAATCTTGCCGTAAGTGCGAAGAGGTTTGTCCGCAGAACGCCATCATTGCCCTGAACTTCCCTCCGCGTAAGCCGAAGACGGAAGAAGGAGCCGCTCCGGCTGCTGCCTCGAAGACTGCTGCTCCGAAGGCAGAGGCTCCCAAAGCCGAGGCTTCAAAACAGACTCCCGAAGCCCCCAAAGCCGAAGCATAATCAACTAGAATCATAAACGACTAAAATACAGAATTTGTATGTTGAAAACATTTTCAATCGGTGGTGTTCATCCACACGAAAATAAACTTTCAGCACATCAGCCCATCATCAAGGCAGAAGTTCCTGCCAAGGCCGTCATTCTGTTGGGGCAGCACATCGGTGCTCCTGCAAAGCCGATTGTAGCCAAGGGTGATGTTGTGAAAGTAGGTACGAAGATTGCCGAACCCGGTGGCTTTGTATCAGCAGCTATTCATTCGTCTGTCAGCGGTAAAGTTGCCAAGATTGATACGATTGTCGATGCCAGCGGTTACGCTAAACCTGCCATCTTCATCGACGTGGAAGGCGACGAATGGGAAGAAAGCATTGACCGCACTGACACGCTGGTGAAGGAATGCAACCTGACTCCCGAAGAAATTGTCAAGAAGATAGCCGATGCTGGTATTGTAGGTATGGGTGGTGCCTGCTTCCCCACTCAAGTGAAACTTTGCCCACCTCCTGCATTCAAGGCCGAATGTGTCATCATTAATGCTGTGGAATGTGAGCCTTACCTGACGGCCGACCACCAGCTGATGCTGGAACATGCCGAAGAAATCATGGTAGGTGTGACGATCCTGATGAAAGCTGTCAAGGTGAACAAGGCATTCATTGGTATTGAAAACAACAAGCCCGACGCTATCCAGCTGATGACGAAGGTTGCTTCTTCTTATTCTGGCATCGAGGTAGTTCCCTTGAAAGTGAAATATCCGCAGGGCGGTGAAAAGCAGTTGATCGACGCCATTATCAAGCGTCAGGTGGCTGCCGGCGCATTACCTATTTCTACGGGTGCCGTAGTGCAGAACGTAGGTACAGCCTTCGCTGTGTATGAAGCTGTGCAGAAGAACAAACCGTTGTTCGAACGTGTCATCTCTGTAACAGGTAAATCGCTGACGAAACCTTCCAACTTCCTGGCACGTATCGGTACGCCGATGCAGCAACTGATCGACGCTTGCGGTGGCCTGCCCGAAGATACAGGCAAGATTATCGGCGGTGGGCCGATGATGGGTAAGGCATTGGTCAATACCGATGTTCCTACCGCTAAAGGCAGTTCCGGTATCCTGATCATGAACAACAAGGAAGCCAAGCGCGGAGCCGTACAGCCTTGTATCCGTTGTGCCAAGTGTGTAGGTGCCTGTCCGATGGGATTGGAGCCTTTCCTGCTTGCCACGGTTTCGGCTCACGGCGATTTCGAACGTGTGGAAAAAGAGGACATCATGTCGTGCATCGAGTGTGGTTCGTGTCAGTTTACCTGTCCGTCCAACCGTCCGATGCTCGACTACATCCGTTTGGGTAAAGCTAAGGTTGGCGCTATGATACGTGCCCGTCAGGCCAAGAAGTAAGAATAGTTAAAGAATAGAATTCAAGAAGATTTATGAATAAATTAATTGTATCCCTTTCGCCCCACGTTCACGGAGGTGACAGCGTGAAGAAGAATATGTACGGCGTGCTCATCGCACTGCTTCCAGCCTTCCTCGTGTCCCTCTACTTTTTTGGAGTGGGTGCTTTGATTGTGACTCTGACTTCCGTATTGGCTTGTGTGTTCTTCGAGTGGGCCATCGGTAAGTTCATCATGAAGAAAGAAACAACGACCGTTTGTGACGGTTCGGCTATTATCACAGGTGTGTTACTGGCCTTCAACCTGCCTTCTAACCTGCCTGTTTGGATTATTATCATTGGTGCCTTGTTCGCCATCGGTGTCGGCAAGATGTCGTTCGGCGGTTTGGGCTGCAATCCCTTTAACCCTGCTTTGGTAGGACGTGTATTTCTGTTGCTGTCATTTCCTGTGCAGATGACGAGCTGGCCGGCTGTGGGGCAGTTGACTGCCTATACGGATGCCGTGACTACCGCCACTCCGCTGGCTATTATGAAAGGTGTGGCCAACGGCGCTCCCGGCTTTTCCATGGATCAGCTTCCCGGTGCTTTGGACTTGTTCTTTGGCAACAATCCCGGATGTATCGGTGAGGTAAGTGCCGTGGCTCTGTTGCTGGGGCTGGTGTACATGCTTTGGAAGAAAATCATCACTTGGCACATTCCCGTGTCCATCTTGGTGACCGTGTTTTTATTCACCACCATCATGCACTATGTGGATCCTGCCAGATATGCTGATGGCCTTACTCATTTGCTTTCCGGTGGTCTGATGCTGGGTGCCGTGTTTATGGCGACTGATTATGTGACATCTCCGATGAACCATAGAGGAATGCTGATCTATGGTGTCTGCATCGGCTTGCTGACGGTGGTCATTCGTTTGTTCGGTGCCTATCCCGAAGGTATGTCGTTCGCCATTCTCATCATGAACGCGTTCACTCCGTTGATTAATACCTATGTCAAACCAAAACGCTTCGGGGAGGTAGCTAAGAAAAAATGAAAAAATTAGAATCATCTTTAAAGAATATGTTGCTGGTGCTTACGGGGGTAACTGCCATCTCCGTAGCGTTGCTGGCTTATGTGAATGAACTGACCAAGGAACCCATTGCTGCGGCCAACGCCAAGACGTTGAGCGACGCTGTGAAAGCGGTGGTGCCGGGCTTTGATAATGATCCCATTGCCGAGAAGAAGATGCAGGAAGTGAACGGTGTGGAGTATGCCGTATATCCGGCTACCAAAAGCGGTGAATTTATCGGTGCTGCCGTAGAAGCTTCAGCCATGGGTTTTGGTGGCGAACTGAAGGTGCTGGTAGGCTTTGACGCTCAAGGGAATATTCTTGATTATTCATTGCTGTCGCATGCCGAGACACCGGGTCTGGGTTCGAAAGCCGACGTCTGGTTTAAGAAAGGGGCGAAAGGTGACATCACTGGAAAGAATCCTGGTGCGACACCGTTGACCGTCAGCAAGGACGGTGGTGAGATAGACGCCATCACGGCTTCTACCATTACTTCACGTGCTTTCTTGAACGCGGTCAACGTAGCATATGCGGCATATGCAGGGCAGAATAGTGCCGATGGTGTAACGGGAGCCACCACTCAACAGAATGTAGAACAAAACACGGACGGAGTTGCCGCTGCCGACTCCATCAGTGGTAAATAAGAAAGGAGCGTGATTTATGAATAACTTTAAGGTTTTGATGAACGGCATTGTCAAGGAGAACCCCACATTTGTGCTTTTGCTTGGCATGTGTCCTACGTTGGGAACTACTTCTTCCGCCATGAACGGCATGGGCATGGGACTGGCTACGGCTTTTGTGCTCATTTGTTCTAATGTGGTTATTTCCGCTATCAAAAATCTGATTCCTGACATGGTGCGTATTCCTGCGTTTGTGGTGGTCATCGCTTCGTTCGTTACGTTGTTGCAGATGATTATGCAGGCTTACGTGCCGGGGCTTTACGCGACGTTGGGTCTGTTTATCCCGTTGATTGTGGTGAACTGTATCCTGTTGGGACGTGCTGAGGCTTTTGCGGCCAAGAATGGGCCACTGGCTTCCATGTTCGACGGTCTGGGTATGGGATTAGGTTTCACTGTGGGACTGACCCTGCTGGGCGCCGTGCGCGAATTGTTGGGCACGGGTAAGATATTCGGACTGACTATCATGCCCGAAGATTATGGTATGCTGGTGTTTGTGCTTGCTCCGGGTGCTTTTATTGCGTTGGGTTACCTCATCGCCATAGTGAACCGCTTGAAGAAAGCCTGAGATAAACAGTGATTTTTCCCTACTTTAATTAAACAGTGATTATGGAATATATATTGATATTTATATCGGCAATCTTTGTAAACAACATTGTGTTGTCTCAATTCTTGGGTATTTGTCCGTTCCTCGGTGTTTCCAAGAAAATTGATACGGCATTGGGTATGGCGCCAGCCGTAGCTTTTGTGTTGACCCTTTCTACGATAGTCACATTCCTGATTCAGAAATATGTGCTCGATGCGTTGGGGCTCGGTTACTTGCAGACTATTACGTTTATCCTGGTCATTGCCGCCTTGGTACAGATGGTGGAAATCATCTTGAAGAAAGTCTCTCCTTCGCTGTATCAGGCACTAGGTGTTTTCCTCCCGCTGATTACCACGAACTGCTGCGTATTGGGTGTGGCCATCCTTGTGATTCAGAAAGACTATGATTTGCTGACAGGTGTGGTTTACGCTTTTTCAACGGCGCTTGGTTTTGGACTTGCTTTGACTATTTTTGCGGGTATCCGCGAGCAGTTGAGTCTGGTTAACATTCCGAAAGGCTTGCAGGGTACGCCTATCACCTTGATCACGGCCGGCTTGCTGGCTATGGCTTTTATGGGCTTCTCAGGTGTTGTGAAAATTTGAGACGCTGACATGCGTTTGAAATAGTGACGTGTCGGTCTGTTTGAGAAGAAGTGGAAACACTTTTCGGAACTAAAAAACAGGTCGGCACGTTTTTTTCTCAAATTCTTGTATAAAATTAAAAATATTTGCTACTTTTGTAGCATTAAATCGACCTAAAAACTAAAAGACTCTATTATGAAAGAAAGAATATTAGTGACAGGAGGTACCGGATATATTGGTTCTCATACTGTTGTAGAACTTCAAAACGCAGGTTATGAAGTAGTTATCATTGATAATTTGTCTAATTCCAGTGCTGATGTAGTAGACAATATTGAAAAGGTATCAGGTATCCGTCCGGCGTTTGAGAAACTTGATTGTTTGGATTTTGAGGGACTTGACGCCATGTTCTCCAAATATACAGGCATTAAAGCAATCATTCATTTTGCTGCTAGCAAAGCTGTGGGTGAGTCTGTCGAGAAACCTTTGAAATATTATCGCAATAATTTGGTTTCTTTGATTAACTTGCTTGAGTTGATGCCTAAACATGGGGTAGAAGGAATTGTATTTTCTTCTTCATGTACGGTATATGGTCAGCCCGATGTTTTGCCTGTAACAGAAGCTGCGCCTATTAAAAAGGCCGAATCTCCCTATGGCAACACCAAGCAGATTAATGAAGAGATTATTCGTGATACTGTAGCTTCAGGTGCGCCTATTAATGCTATCATGTTGCGTTACTTCAATCCGATCGGTGCTCATCCAAGCGCATTGCTCGGCGAATTGCCCAACGGTGTTCCCCAGAACCTCGTTCCTTACCTGACGCAGACAGCTATTGGAATCCGCGAGAAATTGAGCGTATTCGGTGATGATTATGATACTCCTGATGGTTCTTGTATCCGCGACTTCATCAATGTAGTCGATCTGGCCAAGGCACATGTGGTAGCTATTAACCGCATTCTACAGCACAAGCAGAAGGAGAAAGTGGAAGTGTTCAACATCGGTACAGGTCGTGGTCTCTCTGTACTTGAACTCATTAAAGCTTTTGAAACTGCGACAGGTGTGAAGCTAAACTATCAGATTGTAGGCCGTCGTGCCGGTGATATTGTAAAAGTATGGGCTGACCCGACATTGGCTAACGAGGAGCTGGGTTGGAAGGCTGAAACCTCAATTGAAGATACTGTACGTTCTGCATGGAACTGGCAGTTGAAACTTCGTGAAAGAGGCATTCAATAAAGAATAATAGATTAAATAAGAAAAAATACATAACCTCATTGAACAAATGTTTCATGATATTTGTTCATTGAATGCAATATGTCGCCGATATGTGTATGTGAATATCCATAGAAGGTGTTTTATGTGAAAACATAATAGGCATAATTGCATAGTAGTTTTGTCGTGTTTTATTTTGTGTTTGTGTTGTGAATAGGTCCTGTCGTGACGACAGGGCCTATTTTTATTATTATGCTTGCTATTTGCATGTAGAGGGGTAGATCTGGTGAATATATAAAGTAACATTTATTGTGATTTCTTCTTCTTAAAGCTAATACATGTTACATTCGCAGGGCAATACTCAAAAAAAGTGAAAGAGACTTGTTTCTTACAAGATGTACTCTTACTTTTGGGAATACATTTTAAATAATTAAAGCAATATGAAAAAATTAATCTTATCTCTTGCACTGTGTTGTGCAGCAACAAACTTTTTTGCTCAGGAAGCAGATCTCGCAAAATTGAGAGACGACGGTATCGCAGCCTTGGAAGCCAAGGATTATCAAAAAGCCTATACCAATTTCAGTAATTATCTGAACCAGACAAACAATCAAGACTCAGTTATCGCATTTAATTGTGGTATTTGTGCCGATAAAATAAAGAAATCTGAAGATGCTGTGAAATACTTTGATATAGCTGTACAGAAGAAATACAATCTAGTTAATGCTTATATCGGAAAAGCGGGTGCATTAAAAGACTTGAAAAAGAACGATGAATATCTTGCTACTATTAAGGAAGGGTTGAAAGAAGTTCCGGGCGACAAGTCTCTGACCAAGATGTATACCACTTATTATCTGAACGCTGGTATTACAGCACAGAAAGCCGGTAAGACAGCAGCTGCTGAAGAAGCATACAAAGAAATTTTGGAAGTTCAGAAAAACAATACAAATGCTTTGTACAGCCTTGGTGCATTGAAATACAACGATGCTACCAAGACATTGGCTACTGACAGAGATAAGGCTAAAAACATTTATACAGAGGCTAAGGGTTATTTGGAGTCCGTTGCCAAGCTTTTGACCAACCCAAAGCAAAAAGCAATGTTGGACAATGTAAATGGTATGCTGAAGCAAATTGATATTCAGTTACAAGCTGAGTAATTCATTTCTGTCTTTAGAGAAAGAATAAAAGAGGGTGCGTTCATGTAACGCATCCTCTTTTTGTATATATTAATCCGGACTTAGTTTGTAAGCTCAATGATTATGTTTCTAAAGTAAAGCTTTAGGAACATAAAGTACTACTTTACATCGCTCAAGTAGAGGTTTGTTGTTATTAAATGAAAAGAGCCACATCAATTCTTTTTAGAGAATGATGTGGCCCCTTTTAATTTCTAACGCCCCTTACTTCTTTCTTTTCAACACAACAGCTGTACGCGCAGGGATATATAGTTTCATCCATTCTTTCTTTTCCTTCTTATAGAGAGGGTCGGGGATGGTGAAATGTTTCACGCTGTCGTCGGCAAATCCGTAACCTCCATAAGCGGGATCGTCGGTGTTGAGAATAACTTCGTAACAACCTGCAGGTACCAGGAATCCGTAGTCTGTAAACGACTGCTTTGGATTGAAATTGAAAACAAATACCAAATCCTTACGCATATAGGCGAGTATCTGGTCGCCGTCGTTGTGCCAGATTTCCTGTACGGGAGTGGCCTGGAAGTTTTTAATGCTCTTGATGACCTGCAGCATGGCAGCGTCGAAGTCGCCCAAGTAGTGGTAGGCCAGGTTCTTGTTGTCCACCAGGTTCCATTGGCGACGGGCATACTTGCACGACCATCCGTTGCCTTCGCGTGGGAAGTCTATCCATTCGGGATGTCCGAACTCGTTGCCCATGAAGTTGAGGTAACCTCCATTGATGGTAGTGGCTGTCAGCAGGCGGATCATCTTGTGCAGGGCAATACCACGTTTCACAACGTAATTCTCGTCGCCTTTCTGCATGTGCCAGTACATGTCTGCGTCTATCAGGCGGAAGATGATGGTTTTGTCGCCCACCAGTGCCTGGTCGTGGCTTTCGGCATACGAGATGGTCTTCTCGTCGGAACGGCGGTTGGTTACTTCCCAGAACATGCTTGAAGGTTTCCAGTCTTCATCGATCTTTTCTTTAATAGTTTTAATCCAGTAATCCGGGATATTCATGGCCATTCGGTAGTCGAAGCCGTATCCTCCATCTTCGTACTTGGCGGCCAGGCCGGGCATACCCGACACTTCTTCAGCTATAGTGATTGCTTTAGGATTTACTTGATGAATCAGTCGGTTTGCTAAGGTCAGATAACAGATGGCATTGTCATCCTGATGGCCATTGAAGTAGTCGCCATAGTTGCAGAATGCTTCTCCCAGTCCGTGGCTGTAGTAGAGCATGGAGGTCACACCGTCGAAACGGAAACCGTCGAAGCGATATTCTTCCATCCAGTACTTACAGTTGGAGAGCAGGAAGTGAATGACTTCATTTTTGCCATAGTCGAAGCAGAGTGAGTCCCATGCCGGATGTTCGTGGCGGTCGCCGGGATAGAAGTATTGGTTGGGGTCGCCGGCAAAGTTGCCTAGGCCTTCTACTTCGTTCTTCACAGCGTGTGAATGCACAATGTCCATGATGACTGCAATACCCATGCTGTGAGCCGTATCAATCAGTTCCTTCAGTTCATCGGGAGTGCCGAAGCGTGACGAAGCGGCAAAGAAGCTAGACACGTGGTAACCGAAGCTGCCGTAGTAAGGGTGCTCTTGGATAGCCATGATCTGGATACAGTTGTAGCCGTCCGCAGCTATACGTGGCAAAACTTTTTCTTGAAATTCTTTATAGGAGCCTACTTTTTCTTCCTGTTGCGCCATGCCGATGTGGCATTCGTAGATCAGCAATGGATCGGTTGCCGCTTTGAAGGCGCGTTTTTTCATTTTGTACGGTTTCTCGGGATCCCATACCTGCGCACTGAATATCTTAGTTTCATCATCTTGTACGACGCGGGTGGCCCATGCAGGAATGCGTTCGCCGCATCCGCCTTCCCAGTACACTTTCAGTTTGTACAGGTCGCCGTGTTTCAGTATGTCAGCCGGGAGCTTCAGTTCCCAGTTACCGTTGTTTTTACGTTTCAGGCTGAATTTTTTCTCTTCCTTCCAGCCGTTGAAAGTTCCAATCAGAAAAATTTGGGTAGCGTTGGGAGCCCATTCACGGAAAACCCAGCCGCTTTCAGTACGATGCAGACCGAAGTAAAGGTAGCCGGATGCAAAGTCAGAGAGCGTCTTTTTTCCATTATTTGTTAGCTCGGCTTCCTTGCTTATCGCATACTGATGACGTCCGTTGATGGCATCGGCATAAGGCTCCAGCCAAGGATCGTTTTTTATGAGATTAAGTGTTTCCATAACGGATGAGTTTTATTGTTGGTTCTATTTAATTTAAGCTTTTACTTTAACGATAATTTTCTTCACGCCATCGGGAGTGATGCCAGGAGCATGTCCGTCCTGAGGGAAGAAAATGGCAAACATGCCGGGTTTCACGTCGATGTAGCTTTCAGCCAGTCCCTCGAAGAAGGTAATGTCTTTTTCTGCGTTGTAAGGGGCATCAGCAGGCAGGCAATCGCAAGCGGGGGTATAACCCATAATTTCGGTTCCTGATAAGGGAATTTGAATGTCGATAAAGTCTCTGTGAGTTTCAAGGCGTGCCTGTTCTTTGGTCTTGGGCTTGGTCTCCGTTACATTTACAAGCAGGTCCTTGCCTTTCAGTTCAGTTTTGCCAAGCTCAAGCGTATTCAAGTCACGCGATTTCAAAAACTCAACGGCTTGGGCGAACAGAGGGTTCAGTGATACATACTTTTCTATGTTTTCCAGTTTGTCTATTACCATAATCCAAATGTTTTAGTTAGTTATACTCAATTTTATTCGAAATCATCTATTGTGTAGTTTACGAAGTCTGCAAAGCGTTTCATCTGACGGAAGATATCAGTCGTACGGTCCAAGAAATCTGGAGCCAGAAAGAAATCGTCAGACAAGGGACAGTTGACGGTATATTCTTTGCATTGCAGATATTTCAGGTAAGGGAAATCTTTGGGAAAGCCTTTCGGGGCAGTTTTCAGGAATGTTTCGCCGACGACAGGGAAGTAGTGGCTGAAAGCGGGATCTTCCACAATAGCTCGGAACTCGTCGATATTGTCATATACGGCTTGGCGCAAGGCTTTCAGCAGGGCAGGAGGGGGACAATAGCTTCCTCCGGCCAGCAGACAGTTACCGGGTTGCAGGTGGATGTAGTAGCCACAATGATCTGATTTTTTTCCTTTGGCGTTGATATAGCCTCCCATATGTATTTTGTAGGGCGTTTTATCTTGGCTGAAACGTGTGTCGCGGTAGATGCGGTAGGTACAGTCTTTGGCTTCGATACCACGAATCGTTTCGTCGAACGTTGAAATGCGTGCGATGACAGCCGTTAAGAGATTTTCGAATTCACTACGGGCCGATTCGTAAGCATCGCGATGGGCATTGAACCAGTCGCGATTATTATTGGCGGCCAGGTCTTTCAAATACCGGAATATAACAGGAATGTCCATATTCTGTCTCTTTTTATCAATGTGACAAACTTACGAATAATATTTCTAAAATGCCAAATAATGGTAAAAAAAAGCATCGGTTTTGGGGTAAACCGATGCTCTTAAAGCATTCATTAAATCAACAGACGCCTCTGTTGTGCCTCCACCTACTTTCACAAGCCGGCTTCTGGTCTCAATTAATCTTATATCTAATACTATGAAAAACACATTTATATAACAGACGAAGTATCTGTTTTGTTCAGCAGGAAAATGATTTTTTCTCTTATCTTTGCAGCAAAAATAAGAAGAAACATCATGAAAGAGTATTCATACGATGAAGAAAGCGTCAAGGCCTTGTGTGATTGGGCGGTTCACGCCACTTTCCCGAAAGAGGCGGATTTGAACGAGGCAGAGCATATTTTCGATGTAGACCGTTATGTTCAGGCCAATTTGAACGATATCAAAGCGCATTACCCTGATCCGTTTTATCATCCGGCTATTACGCGATTGTATCTGTTGAAAGATATTATGGAAGGAAAGGATACGGAGTAACGCTGCAAGAAAACGGATAATGATTCTGATAGGTGATGCCCGACATATTTCGTCCTTGATGCAAAATTCTGCATCAGGGACGGTGTGCCGGGCATTTCTTTTGTCTGTTTACAGCGTGAATTTCAGTATCTTTGCGCTGTATCCTTTAACGGTTATGTCTGTGGCCTTGTAGGGCAGCAGGCAGACGGTTTCTTCGACGCCAGTGAGCAGATCGACGGCCTGGTAGTGTTCTACTTGCGGCATTTGCAGGTAGCTGAAGGCGTGGGAAGGGATGTTGACTGCCACGTCGGCAGTGGCGGAGTCGAAGTTGGCGACGATGAGCAGCACTTCGTTGCCGTGTTTGCGGAGGAAGGCATACTGGCGGTGTTCGTTGAAGCGCCAGCCGCCAATGTTGGCATACATCAGGTCGAAGAACAGGCCGTGGGCAATGGCTTCCTCTTGACGGCAGAGGGTGAGAACGCGCTGGTAAACGTCATGCAGACGTTGTTCGTCGTCGGTCAGCATGCGCCCGTCGAACTTGCCGCCGTCGCGCCAACGGCGGATGGTCCCCACACTCCAGTAGTCGAAGATAGTGGTACGTCCGTCGCGTCCGCTGAAGCCTTCGTGATCCATGCCGGGTTCGCCAAACTCCTGTCCGAAGTAGATCATCATGGGGTTGGTATTCATGCAGGCCGATACGACCAAGGCAGGGATGGCTTTCCAAGGATTTCCGGCAAAAAAGTCGGAGGCGATGCGCTGTTCGTCGTGGTTTTCCAGGAAATTGAGCATGCGTTGCTCGATGCCACCCAAACTTTGCCAGCAACGGGTGATGGCGGTAGCCGATTCGTTACTGCAGACGATGGCGCGGAGTGTATCGTAGAGTCCTACCTTGTCATACAGGTAGTCGAAGTGGCCGCGGTCCAGGTAGTTGCGATATTCGTAGGGGTTATAGACTTCGGCGATGAAGAGCAGATGGGGATACTTTTCTTTTACTTGTGGGATGGCCCATCCCCAGAATTCGACGGGCACCATCTCCGCCATGTCGCAGCGGAAGCCGTCTATGTCTTTCGCGGCCCAAAAGAGGAGGATGTCCCGCATCTTTTCCCACGTGTCGGGGATGGGGTCGAAGTGGCGGGTGCCACCGTTCTGGTAGTCTATGCCGTAGTTCAGTTTCACTGTCTCGTACCAATCGTCAATCGTAGGGCAAGCATCGAAGCGGTTGTTGCCCGTAGCTTTGGCGGGATATTCATGATAGGGGTCAGCAGCACTGCCTTGCATGTCGAACTGCCCGTGGAGCTCGCTTTGCGGGATGTAGTAGAAGTTGTTGTAGGGGCTAAAGGCATAATGTGGATCGTCGTTGGCACCAAGCTGTGAAGTGCCGTCGGGCTGGGCGTCGGAGTGGTATTGGCGTGCCACGTGGTTGGGCACAAAGTCTATGATGACTTTCAGGCCGGCGCGGTGGGTACGCTGTACCAGATTTTCGAATTCCTTCATACGTCCGGGAACGTCCTTGGCCAGGTCGGGGTCTACGTCGTAGTAATCCTTGATGGCATAGGGCGAACCGGCCTTACCCTTGACTACGGCAGGATGGTCGGGGCGGATGTTGTAGCGTCGGTAGTCAGTTTGTGTGGCGTGCTCGATGATGCCCGTGTACCAGACGTGCGTGGCACCCAGCCGCTTGATTTCGCCCAGGGCCTTACCCGTGAAGTCGGCCATTTTACCGCAGCCGTTTTCGGCCAGGCTGCCGCCGTGGATGCAGTGGTTATTGTTGTTTCCGAAGAGTCGGGTGAACACTTGGTAGATGATGAGTTTGTTGTCGATGTCGTTCATGGTTTTTTATGTTATTACTGTTGGGTTGTTGATCGGGTTTTCATTTTTCTTCCGTCTTCCAGAGGCTCCCGTTTTCCTCCAGCAGGCGGGCAATGGTCTCATGTGTCGTTTCGTAGCCGTGCATGAAGATTTCCTCCGCTTTTTCCAGTTCGCGGTTGCTGTAATCGGCCAGATTGGTGGGCTCGATGAGCAGATCGGCCTTCTCGCGTTCGGGGAAGGTGTTGGAGCGGAACATGAAGTTGTACGAGCGCAGGGCGATGCTGACAATGTTCATTTTGTACTTGGGCGCCAGCAGGGGGCTGACGTTGATGGCCACTACCTTCTCGCAGATACGCCGGATGATGCTCACGGGCAGGTTCATCAGCACGCCACCGTCCACGTAGTTGGTGCCGTCGATGCAGACAGGTGCAAAGAGCACCGGCATGCAGCACGAGGCGGCCACGCGCTCGGCAATGTCACCCTTGTGGAAGTGGACTAGCCGTCCATGGTCCAGGTCGGTAGCCGTCACGATGAGCGGCGTCTTCAGTTGCTCCAGGCGCTTGGCCTTGAGGTTGGTGCGCAGGAAGTCGATGAATTCGTCCAGTTCGAACAGCCCCACTTTGGGGATGACCAGCTTCGTCAGATCCTGGAACGTGTGGCCGGCGAAGAAGCGAAGCACGTCGTGCGGCTCGTTGCCGTCGGCATAAAAGACGCCCGCCAAGGCTCCGGCACTGACGCCGGAGAGGACGTCGGGGCGGATGCCGTGCTCCAGCAGGGCCTGCATGACGCCCAGGTGGGTAAAACCCTTGATGAAGCCCCCGCTCAGGGCGAAGCCTGTCGGGTATTTATAGGTGAAATAGTTGTTGGCAGTCGCTTCCATAAACATGTTTTTTATCGGGCACGAAGTTAGTGATTTTCTCAAAAGAAGAAAGAAAGTCGGGCAGAAAAACGCATTCGGCAGGGTTCCCGAGGCCTTGTTTGTGTAGAAAAATATTTTTTCTGCTCTTCCAAGGGGTCGGACGGGCAGCCAAAAACTTTTGGCAAGGTTTCCGAGGGGTCGGACAGGTAGCTAAAATCTTTTGGCAAACGAGACGCTCCCCCTTCCGGCTCGGGGCAGGGCCTTCGGAGGCCGCCTGCGGTGCGGAAGGGGAAGCGTTTCAGAAGCGGGACCTTTCGGGACCCCTTATTTGCGAGCCAGGGCACGGAGCACCCAATAACCGCCCAGCCACTGGAGCAGCATGCCCGGTACGCCGATTCGGAAATCTTGTGCAGCCAGGTGGAAGTCGCCGCAGAGCAGCCACTCGAAGCCTGTGCCAACAACCTGATAGGCCAGTACGGCGGCGAGCAGGCCTCCGAACAGCACCTTGTCCTTGGCCCGACGGGCTACGATCGAGGCGGCCACGGCCAGCAAAGTGGACTTGATGAGGATGGCGGGCAATACGGCGGCAGCAGGCATGGCGAAAAGCAGGTGGTTGACTACGGGCGACAGAACGGCTGTCAGCAGACCCACGCGCAGCCCGAATTTATAGGAGGCCACGAGTGTAAAGAAGTAGATGGGCAGCAGAGTGGGGCCTCCCAGCGGCAGAAGGTGGCAGAGCTGCGGCAAAAGGATGTTGCCTGCTACGAACAGCAGGGCAAATAGATAGGTTTTTACGTTCCCGAACGGGAGGGAATAGAGTTTTGCAGATGTATTCATCATCATGGTTTTTATGTTCTTTATGGGTTACACAATCAGTTCGTAGTTGCGGGTGCCGATACCGATGGCTTCGGCGTGTTCCAGTCCGGCCTGCCAGTTGGTGTTGGGGTGGTTGAGGTGGAACTTGTCGCAGCCGCAAAGGTCGTCGTGCTCGTGCTTGTTGCCCAGCACATTGTTACCGTGGAGCACGGGCGTCTGGTTCACCAGATCCGCGCAGGCCTGGTCGAGAGCCACGGGATCGGTCGAAGCCAGGATGCCCAGGTCGGGGATGATGGCGGCGTCGTTGTGGTTCCAGCAGTCGCACTCGGGCGATACGTTCATCACGAAGCTGACGTGGAAGTGGGGCTTGTCCTTGAGCACGGCCTTGGTATATTCGGCTATCTTGTAGTTCATGTTCTCCGACGTGTCCCAGCTACCAACAACGGCACCGTCGTGCTGGCACAGGGCGACGCACTGTCCGCAGCCCACGCACTTCGAGTAGTCAATCTCGGCTTTGCGGTCGGCGTTCAGGTGGACGGCGTCGTGGGCACAGTGCTTCACGCAAATGTTGCAGCCGATGCAGTTCGCCGTGTCAATCTTCGGTTGGGCGGAGGCGTGCAGTTCCAGTTTGCCGGGAACAGCGGCGGCTCCCATGCCCAGGTTCTTCAGTGCGCCGCCGAAGCCTGCCTGTTCGTGTCCTTTGAAGTGAGTCATGCTGATGACGATGTCCGCATCGGCGATGGCTGTACCGATTTTAGGTGCCTTGCAGTATTTGCCGTCAATGGGTATTTCGCGGTAGTCGGTTCCTTTCAATCCGTCGGCAATGATGACTTGACATTGGGCGGAGATAGGGTTGAATCCGTTTTCCATCGCACTTTCCAGATGGTCCACGGCGTTGGCGCGGCGGCCGGAGTAGAGCGTGTTGCAGTCGGTCAGGAACGGTTTGGCGCCGTAGCTGCGCAGCAGGTTCGCCATGCGTGCGGCGTAGTTGGGGCGGATGTAGGCCAGGTTACCCGGCTCACCGAAATGTATCTTGATGGCCACGAAACTGTCCTTCAGGGGCAGCTGGGCAATGCCTGCCTTTTTCACCAGGCGCTCCATCTTGTCGAGCAGATTGGAGGTGGGCGAAGTGCGCAGGTCTGTGAAGTAAACTTTTGCTTTTTCCATGTCTTTTTACCTATTTGTAATTACATCTGTGGCAAAATTAACGGAAAATATCCATATAAATAGGTATTTGTAACTAAAAAAATCAGCCGTCGCCTTTCTTTCCGTAATCGGGGTAGCGACGGCTGTAATCGGTGTACAGATGTGGATGTCTCAATCAATGAATTTCAGGCAGACTGGTTTGGTCGTTTTGATGCGTCGGCCCGTGTCTGTCAGCAGGCCGGTCGAGGCGTCTCGGGCGAAGATCTGGATCTCGTCGGTGTCGCGGCAGGCCACGAGCAGATACTGTCCGTTGGGAGTCAGAACGAAGTTGCGTGGATGGATGCCCGTTGGCTGATAGCCCGCCTTGCTGAGCGTGCCATCCTCGGGGTTAACGCGGAAAATGGCCAGTCCGTCGCCTTTCAGGCGGTTGGAGGCGTAGAGGAAGCGTCCGTCCGGCGAGAGGTGGATGTCGGCGCTGCCTCGGGCGTCTAGCGTATCGGCCTGGATGGTCTGCATCAGACTCAGGCTATCGCCGTCATAAGTGAAGGCCATTACTTCGCCGGAAAGTTCCGTGATGAGGTAGGCAAAGCGGCCGTCGGCGGAGAATACGGCGTGGCGTGGGCCGGAGCCGGGAGTCAACCGGATGTCTGAAGCACGCTGTCTGTCCACCAACGGCGTGTTGCTGCCCTTCTGTCGGGTATTCAGCGGGAAGCGGTGGATGCGGTCGGTACCGAGGTCGTTGGCCAGCAGGTAATGGTTGTCCGGCGTGAAGTAGACGAAGTGCAGGTGGGGAATGGCCTGGCGTTCCTTGTCGGGACCGCTGCCTTCGAAGCCGATGGTCTGTCCTGGCTTCAGGCGGCCTTCTTCATCGAGCGGAAAGAGGGAAATGTTGCTGCCGTTGTAGTTGGCCGTTACGACGTAGTCCTCTTCAGGGCTCAGTGCAATGTGACAAGGGGTAGCACCCTGCGTAGGTTGGGAGTTGATGAGGGTTAAGGTGCCAGTGGCGGCGTCGAAGGTCAGTGCGTTGGCACAGGCCGTGCCTCCGTCGTCTTCGCCTACGCTGTATACCCGCTTGCCGTCCTTCGATACAGTCTGGTAGGAGGGGTTGGAGATACCTTTCACTCCGCTCACGTATTGTCCTTCGCCGGTTGCTTGGTTGAATTTATAGACTTTGATACCTTCCTGGTCGGCAGGACCGTAACTTCCCACCAACATATAGAGGGGATCCGAAGCGGATGTTGTGACTGCTTGCTGGGACTTCTTCCCTGTGCAGCCTGTCAGTATAGCGATGCCTGCACAGCATAAGATTAGTTTCTTGTTCATAGCTCATTAAGGATAAAAAAGGCTGCGTCGTTCAGGAGAAGATGCAGCCTTTTATGTGATTTTTATAGAATTTTGGATTATGCGATACCGTGGGCATTGACTGTGCTGTCAATCTTCTTGATCAATCCCTGCAGTACGGCGCCGGGACCGCATTCAGTGAAGTCGGTAGCACCGTCGGCAATCATGTTCTTTACAGACTGTGTCCAGCGTACGGAAGCCGTGAGCTGTGCCACGAGGTTTTTCTTGATTTCTGCCGGATCAGTGTGAGGCAGAGCGTCTACGTTCTGGTAAACAGGGCACTTCGGCGTGTGGAAGTTGGTGGCGTTGATAGCAGCTTCCAGTTCTACCTTAGCAGGATCCATCAGCGGAGAGTGGAAAGCACCGCCTACCTTCAATGGCAGGGCACGCTTGGCACCGGCGGCCTTCATCAGTTCGCAAGCCTTGTTGATGCCTTCGATAGAGCCGGAGATAACAATCTGTCCCGGGCAGTTGAAGTTGGCAGCTACGCAAACTTCGCCTTCCTTGCTTACCTGTTCGCAGATTTCCTCAACCTTCTCGTCCGGCAGGGCGATGATGGCAGCCATGGTAGAGGGATGAGCCTCGCAGGCCTTCTGCATGGCCATGGCACGTGCATACACCAGCTTCAGGCCGTCCTCAAAGCTCAGGGCACCGGCAGCAACCAGAGCCGAAAATTCGCCGAGCGAGTGACCGGCTGTCATTTCGGGCTTGAAATCGTCGCCCATGCAGAGGGCGGAAATAACGGAGTGGAGGAATACGGCAGGCTGTGTCACCTTGGTCTGACGGAGGTCTTCGTCCGTACCGTTGAACATGATATCAGTAATGCGATATCCGAGGATATCATTGGCTTTTTCAAACAATTCTTTGGCCAGAGCCGAGTTTTCGTACAGGTCTTTGCCCATTCCTACGAATTGGGCGCCTTGGCCCGGAAATACAAATGCTTTCATCTTTTTAATTATTTGGTTTTGTAAAAAATAAGCTTTTGTTTCTGAAAAGCGCTGCAAAGGTAGGTCTTTTTCTGTTAACCACCACACAAATTCAGTCTTTTTGTGCAATCGGGTGTGTTTTCTTCTTTGGAATACAATAAGATGATCTCTCTGGCTACCCCTTTCTTCTCGCCGAAAGTCTTGATAATAGATATGTTGCGCCCTGCCGTAGGTATTGCGGCTTACAATTATCCTTTTCCATTTCTATACATATTGTATTTCATATGATAAGAAGCTTTTTATATATTGTACTATATATGATATGTATTTATTTGTAAAATAGAAATTTACGATATGCTTAAAAACATGCTTTCTGCTTTTATATTTTTTATAAACATGCCTATATTTGCACAGCAAAACAAAAGAAGAAATAAACGATATGGAACATACAATGCCACTTGCCAACAACCACATCTCTGTAGATTGCGTCGTTTTCGGTTTTGACGGAGAACAACTCAAGGTACTACTCGTGAAGCGGATGGGAGAGGAGAGCGGTGAAGTCTTCCACGACATGAAATTGCCCGGTAGCTTGATTTATCAGGACGAAGACTTGGACGGCGCTGCCAAACGCGTGCTAAACGAGCTGACGGGACTAAAGTCGGTACGCTTGACACAGTTCAAGGCTTTCGGCTCCAAAGACCGCACGAAAAACCCCAAAGACGTTCACTGGCTGGAACGAGCCATTCAGTCGAAGGTGGACCGTATCGTGACCATTGCCTATCTGTCACTGGTAAAGATCGATCGTGCCCTCAGTAAGAATCTGGATGACTATCAGGCTTGTTGGGTAGCTTTGCCTGAAGTGAAGGACCTGGCTTTCGACCACAACCTGATTATTCGCGAGGCGCTGATCTTCATTCGTCAGTACGTCGAGTTTAATCCTTCGATGTTGTTCGATCTATTGCCTCGTAAGTTTACCGCCCAGCAGTTGCGTCGCCTTTATGAACTGATATATAATAAGACCATCGATGTGCGAAACTTCCACAAAAAGATAGCAATAATGGACTACGTGGTACCGTTGGAAGAGAAGCAACAGGGCGTGGCACATCGTGCGGCACGCTATTACCGATTTGACAAAAAAATCTATAATAAAAAAAGAAGATAAACGATCATGTATTTATTAGGTTATGATATAGGAAGCTCGTCCGTCAAAGCGAGCTTGGTAGATGCCGCGAGCGGTAAGTGTGTGGCCTCGGCTTTTTATCCGAAGACGGAGGCACCCATTCTGGCGGTTAAGCAGGGATGGGCCGAACAAAATCCCGAAAGCTGGTGGACAAACCTGAAACTGGCTACGCAGGCCGTGTTGCATGAGTCTGGTGCCGACGGTAGGAATATCAAGGCTATCGGCATCTCCTATCAGATGCACGGGCTGGTATGTGTGGACTGTGAACAACGGGTACTAAGGCCGGCCATCATCTGGTGTGACTCGCGCGCTGTGCCCTACGGACAGCGGGCCTTTGAAACTTTGGGGCAGGAACGATGCCTGGCGCATCTGCTCAATTCGCCGGGTAACTTCACTGCAGCCAAGTTGGCATGGGTCAAGGAGAACGAGCCGCAGGTGTATGAACAGATAGATAAAATAATGCTTCCTGGCGACTATATTGCCATGCGTCTGACGGGCGAGGTGTGTACCACCGTCTCCGGACTGTCCGAAGGCATGTTCTGGGATTTCCGTCGCGGCTGCGTGGCCGATTTCCTGATGGACTACTACGGCTTTGACCACTCACTGATAGCCGATATCCGACCTACTTTCGCAGAGCAGGGATGGGTGAAGGCCGACGTAGCCCGCGAACTGGGCCTGGCCGAGGGAACCCCCGTCACCTACCGTGCGGGCGACCAGCCGAACAATGCCCTCTCGCTCAATGTATTCAACCCCGGTGAGATCGCCTCGACGGCAGGTACGAGCGGCGTGGTCTATGGCGTGAACGGCGAGGTGAACTACGATTCGCGCAGCCGTGTCAACACCTTTGCGCACGTCAACCACACGGCCGACCAGACCCGCCTGGGCGTACTCCTCTGCATCAACGGTACGGGCATCCTCAACTCGTGGGTGAAGCGCAATGTGGCTCCCGAAGGCATTTCATACGCCGAACTGAACGACTTGGCTGCCCAAGTGCCCATAGGTAGTGCTGGCGTCAGCATCCTGCCTTTCGGTAACGGTGCCGAGCGTATGCTGGAGAACCGTGAGACGGGCTGTTCCGTCTGTGGCCTGAACTTCAACCTGCACGACCGCCGCCACGTGGCCCGCGCCGCGCAGGAGGGCATCGTCTTTGCCTTCAAGTATGGCATCGACATCATGGAGCAGATGGGCATCCCCGTGCAGAAGATACACGCCGGACGAGCCAACATGTTCCTCAGCCCCGTTTTCCGCGACACGCTGGCGGGCGTGACGGGCGCCACCATCGAGCTCTACGATACAGATGGTTCCGTTGGTGCTGCTAAGGGGGCGGGTATCGGTGCAGGTATCTATCGCGACCATGTAGAGGCCTTCGCCACGCTGGAGCGTCTGGCCGTCATCGAGCCGGACGACACGCGGCGCGAAGAATACCTCGAGGCTTATGCCCGCTGGAAACAGTTATTGGAGAAAATGATTTGACTTGGAAATAAATAATAATTATAGAAATCGAGGCCTTGGCCTCACAAAACATCAGAAAGATTATGGCAACAAAAGAGTATTTTCCTGGCATAGGAAAGATTAAGTTTGAAGGTAAAGAGAGTAAGAATCCCATGGCGTTCCGCTATTATGACGCCGACAAGGTTATTATGGGTAAGAAAATGAGCGAATGGCTGAAGTTCGCCATGGCCTGGTGGCACACGCTGTGTGCCGAAGGCAGTGACCAGTTCGGCGGCGGCACGAAGACCTTCCCGTGGAACGACTCGGCCAATCCCGTGGAGGCTGCCAAGCATAAGGTGGACGCCGGTTTTGAATTCATGCAGAAGATCGGTATCGAGTACTATTGCTTCCACGATGTTGATCTCTGTGCCGAGGCCGACACCATCGAGGAATACGAAGCCAATCTGAAGGAAATCGTAGCCTACCTGAAGCAGAAACAGCAGGAGACAGGCATCAAACTGTTGTGGGGCACGGCCAATGTCTTCGGCCACAAGCGCTACATGAACGGTGCCGCCACGAACCCCGACTTCGACGTCGTAGCCCGTGCCGCCGTGCAGATCAAGAATGCTATCGACGCCACCATCGAGCTGGGCGGATCGAACTACGTCTTCTGGGGCGGCCGCGAGGGCTACATGAGCCTGCTCAACACCGATCAGAAACGTGAGAAGGAGCATCTGGCCACGATGCTGCGCATGGCCCGTGACTATGCCCGCGCCCACGGTTTCAAGGGCACCTTCCTTGTGGAACCGAAGCCTATGGAGCCTACCAAGCATCAGTATGACGTGGATACGGAGACCGTCATCGGCTTCCTGAAGGCACACGGGCTGGACAAGGATTTCAAAGTGAACATCGAGGTGAATCACGCTACCCTGGCCGGACATACCTTCGAACACGAACTGGCCGTGGCTGTGGACAACGGTATGCTGGGCTCTATCGACGCCAACCGTGGCGACTATCAGAACGGATGGGACACCGACCAGTTCCCCATCGATAACTTTGAGCTCATCCAGGCCATGATGCAGATTATCCGCGGTGGCGGCTTCAAGGACGGCGGTACGAACTTCGATGCCAAAACGCGCCGCAACTCCACCGACCTGGAGGATATCTTCATCGCCCACATTGCCGGCATGGACGCCATGGCCCGTGCGCTGGAGAGCGCTGCCAAACTTCTCGAGGAGTCGCCTTACAAGCAGATGCTGACCCAGCGTTATGCCTCCTTCGACAACGGTCTTGGCAAGGACTTCGAAGACGGCAAACTGACAATGGAAGATATCGTGGCCTACGCCAAGCAGAATGGTGAACCGAAACAGACCAGCGGCAAGCAGGAACTGTATGAAGCCATTGTGAATATGTACGCTTAATGATTGCATGCTTATGAAAAAAATACTGATCCCTGTCCTGCTGGCTGGTGCCTTGATGTCGGCCTGTCAGCAGAAACTTCCCTATCAGGATGCCTCCCTGTCGCCCGAGGAACGTGCGACCGACCTGGTGCAGCGTCTGACGTTGGAAGAGAAAGTGTCGTTGATGCAGAACAATTCGTCTGCTGTGCCGCGTTTGGGCATCAAGCCCTACGAATGGTGGAACGAGGCCCTGCATGGTGTGGCCCGCAACGGACTGGCCACCGTTTTCCCGCAGGCCATCGGTATGGGCGCTGCCTTCAATGATTCGCTGCTTCACGTAGTGTTTACCGCCGTGAGCGATGAAGCGCGTGCCAAGAATCACATGGCCCGCAGGGACAGCAGTTATAAACGCTATGAAGGTCTGACTTTCTGGACACCTAATATCAACATCTTCCGTGATCCGCGTTGGGGACGCGGGCAGGAGACCTACGGTGAAGATCCGTATCTGACGGGCCAGTTGGGTATGGCCGTTGTCAGAGGTCTGCAAGGACCTGAAGACAGTCAATACGACAAGGCGCATGCCTGTGCCAAGCATTATGCCGTCCACTCTGGTCCCGAGTGGAACCGTCATAGCTTCAACGCAGAAGACATTGATCCACGTGACTTGTGGGAAACCTATCTGCCCGCTTTCAAGGACTTGGTGCAGAAGGCTGGTGTGAAGGAAGTAATGTGTGCCTACAATCGCTTCGAAGGCTCGCCTTGTTGTAACAGTGATCGGTTGCTGATGCAAATCCTGCGTGATGAATGGGGATACGAAGGACTGGTGGTAAGTGATTGCGGTGCTATTTACGACTTCTTCGAGGAAGGCCGCCACGGGACGCACAAGGATAAAGCGGATGCTTCGTCGGCTGCTGTTTTGTCAGGGACGGATTTGGAATGCGGCGATGCCTACAAGTCGCTGGTCGATGCCGTGCGTCAGGGAAAAATTAAAGAAGAAGATTTGGACCGTTCGGCATTGCGCCTGCTGAAGGCCCGCTTCGAATTGGGCGAGATGGACGAGACTACACCTTGGGATGCTATTCCCGACTCGGTTGTCAACTGTCATGCACACCAGGCACTGGCTCTACGCATGGCGCGTGAGACTATGACCCTGCTCCAAAACAAGAACAATCTGTTGCCGTTGAAGGCAGGTATGACGGTTGCCCTCGTTGGCCCCAATGCCAATGACTCGGTAATGCAGTGGGGGAATTACAACGGTTTCCCCGGCCATACCGTGACGTTGCTTGAGGCTCTGCGGAAGCGACTGCCCGAAGAACAGCTGATTTATGTGCCCGGAGCCCTTTATGCGGAAGGTTTTGTACCGAAACACAAAAAAGAAGAGATGAAACAGATGAAACCGTTGGATGCAGCCTCTCTGTTGAAGCAAGTAGACCATGCGGATGTCGTAATTTTTGCCGGAGGTATCTCTCCTCTGTTGGAAGGAGAGGAAATGAAAGTCGATGTACAAGGCTTCAAGGGCGGCGACCGTACAGACATTGAGTTACCTGCCGTTCAGCGCCAGTTGCTCAAGGTGTTGAAGGCTGCCGGAAAGAAAGTGGTCTTCGTCAACTTCTCGGGTAGTGCCGTGGGGCTGGAGTCTGAGACGCAGACGTGTGATGCCATCCTGCAGGCATGGTATCCCGGCGAGGCTGGTGGTACTGCCGTGGCCGATGTGCTCTATGGAGACTACAATCCTGCCGGACGTCTGCCCGTTACCTTCTACAAGAATGTGAGTCAGTTGCCCGACTACGAGGATTACAGCATGAAGGGACGCACATACCGTTATTTTGAAGGTACGCCGCTCTTCCCCTTCGGCCACGGACTGAGCTATACGACCTTTGTCTATGGTAAGGCCGAGGTGAAGGATGGATGTTTGCTGGTGCCCGTCACTAATACAGGCAGTATGGACGGCGATGAAGTAGTTCAGCTTTATCTGAATCGTCCTGACGATGCCGGCGGGCCGCGTAAGACACTGCGTGCCTTCAAGCGTGTGCACATTCCTGCCGGAGCTACCCGCACGGTCAGCCTACCGCTGACGGAGGAAACCTTCAACTGGTGGGATACGGCGACCAATACGGTTCATCCCCTGAAGGGCAGCTATAAGCTGCTTTACGGAGGAAGTTCGGACGACCGTGCTTTGCAGACGATGATGTACGAGTTCTGATATCCGTAGTAAGAACATTTATCGGTTATAATAAACCCCTGCCCGGCTTTAGCTGGACAGGGGTTTGTCTTTATTTCGATAAAACAGTTCAGTTTCTTAGTTATACTTTCGGCAAAATGGGATAGAGAGTCTTGTTCTCCTTGTCGATGGGGTAGAGTGCTTTTTCCTGCTCCAGTCTTTCGATCATCAGTTGGCAGAGTTCACGCACTTTCTTGCGCTCCGTCTGTGCCAGGTCGTTCTTCTCGAACGGGTCTTCGGCCAGGTTGAACAGCTTGTAGGTGGGCTTGCCGTCGGTTTCGGGATTGTAGTAGTAGATCAGCTTCCAGTCGCCCTTGCGGTAGGTGGTGAAATAGCTGCCGCGGTGCTGGTGTGGGAAGTGCATCAGGAAGTCGTCGCGATGCTTCTTGTCGGCCTTGCCTGCCAGCAATTTCTTCAGGTCGGAGCCATCCAGCACGTGTCCCTTCGGAGCCTTGACACCAGCTACAGACAGGATGGTGGGATAGAGGTCCATCACCGTACCCATCTGGGTCTGCATGCAGCCTTGGGCAATGGGATAAGCCTTCTGGAACTTGTTTGAAGCATTGGGCTTGGCCCAGGCGGCGATGAAGGGTACCCGTACACCGCCTTCGTATTCCGAACCTTTCTTTCCCTTGAGCGGTGCCGACGAGCCGTAGTCGGCAGCTCCTCCCAGTGGAGCGTCACCGCCGTTGTCGCCCAGGAAGATGACCAGTGTATTCTCGGCCACACCGGCTTCCTCGAGCTTGTCCAGCAGGTCGCCCAGCGACTTGTCCATGCCCTCTATCAGCGTGGCGAAAGCCTTTGCCTGCTGGGGCTTGTCGCTGTTCTGATAGTGGCCGATGAAGCGTTCGTCTGTCTCGAAGGGGGCGTGTACGGCGTAATGGGCCATGTTCAGGTAGAAAGGTTTGCCCTCGGCGATGGCTTTGTCTATCTCCTTTTCGGCCTCCAGCGTCAATGCGTCGGACAGGAAGGTGGAGGTGCCGTGATACTGCTCCAGGTCAGGTACGGCCCGTGCGCGCTGCCCTTTGATCCAACCGTATCCGTTCTCACCATGGTAGCTTCCAGGGTGGCCGATGGACGAGCCGGCGATGTTGACGTCAAAGCCCAGTCGGGTAGGGTCTTCGCCTTCGCTGTCCTTGCATCCGAAGTGCGCCTTGCCCACGTGGATGGTCTTGTATCCGGCTGCTTTCAGTACGGCAGGATAGATTTGTGCATCGGCCTTCAGGCCCTGCCAGTTCCATTCGTAAGGACCGAATTGGTCGCGGTTGTTGCTTTCGGCGTTTATCCAGTTGGTGGTGCGGTGGCGTGCCGCGTTCTGTCCTGTCATGATGGACGTGCGCGAGGGCGAGCTGACGCTTTGGGCGTAGAAGGTAGAGAAGCAGATACCCTGCGCGGCCAGCCGTTCCATGTTGGGCGTGCGGTACCAGTCGTTCAGTGGCTGGCGTTGGGGTTCTCCGTTGCGGTCGGTGATGAAGGGGACGGAAGTATCCATCAGTCCCATATCGTCTACGAGGAAGACTACGATGTTGGGGCGCTCTTGGGCAGCCAGCGTAGCGGCGGCCGAGAGGGCAGCCAGTGAGGCAAAAAGATGCTTTTTCATGATAATGTTTGTTTATGCAATGAGTTGAAACGGTGGGGGAAATGCTTGCACAGTTCCTTCTCCTTGCCGACAAAGATACCGAATTATTTCCAAAAGAAAGCGGAAGCAGGACAGAAATCGATGGGCATTTCATCCGTTCACCGTTTTTGTACCATCCGTTTAAAAGCTTTAAACTGCCAGTTTACTCCATTTAAACTATCAGTTTAATCGCTTTAAACTACCAGTTTAATACGGATAAACTGACAGTTTATTGCTGATAAATTAAAATAAACTCATTTGTTGCTGATAATCAATGCCCTAGTGAGTTGTTGTTAAAAGAGCTGAATGCCCCTTCATAAAAAGATGCCCGTCGTCGAACCGCGAGCTGAAATAAACCGTAACTTTGCCCCCGATTTACTAAAAACATCCGAACCATGATACATTTCGATACCGACTATATGGAAGGCGCGCACCCCGAAGTGATGCGCCGCCTGGTGGAAACCAATCTGGAGCAGACGCCCGGATATGGTTGTGATGACTATACGGCCCGTGCCAAGGACTTGATTCGCGAGGCTTGTGGCCAACCGCAGGCTGCCGTCCAGTTCCTGGTGGGCGGTACGCAGACGAATGCTACCGTTATCGACGCCCTGCTGGCCCGCCACGAGGGAGTGCTGGCCGCCGAAACGGCCCACATCAACGTGCACGAATCGGGCGCCATCGAAGCCACGGGCCACAAGGTGCTGACGCTGCCCCAATACGACGGCAAGGTGAAGGCTGCCGACGTGGAGGCCTACATCCGCAACTTCTACCGCGACGAGACCTACGAACACATGGTGGCGCCGGGCATGCTCTACATCTCGCACCCCACGGAACTGGGCACGCTCTATACCCTACGTGAGCTGGAAGACCTGAGTCGCGTGTGCCGCGAGGCGAACATTCCTTTATATATGGACGGCGCCCGTCTGGGCTACGGACTGGCGGCCGAGGGAACGGATGTCACATTGAAGGACATTGCCCGCCTGTGCGATGTCTTCTACATCGGCGGCACGAAGGTCGGCGCCCTCTTTGGTGAGGCGGTGGTGGCTGCCCGCCCTGAGCGATTGCCCCATTTCTTCTCCCTCGTCAAGCAGCACGGCGCATTGTTGGCCAAGGGGCGTCTGTTGGGCATCCAGTTTGGCACGCTCTTTACCGACGGCCTCTACCAGCGCATCGGCGCCCATGCCGTCCGCCTGGCCCTGAAGCTGAAGCAGGCCTTTGTAGAGAAGGGCTACAAACTTCACCTCGATTCGCCCACCAACCAGCAGTTCGTCTGCCTGCCCAACGAGACCATCGACCGCCTGAAGCGTGAAGCCACCTTCGAGCTGTGGGGCCCCCGCGGTGAAACGGAGACGGTGGTGCGCTTCGTCACCAGCTGGGCCACGCGCGAGGAAGACGTGGACAAACTGATAGCCTTACTTTAAAGAGAACAATTTAAAACGAACGATACACAATGGATTCCATCAAAATCAACAAAGTGCAGATACGCAATCTGCAGATTGAAGACTACGACCAGCTGGCCCAGTCGTTCACCCGTGTCTATACGGACGGAAGCGATGTCTTCTGGACACACAAACAGATCGAGAAACTGATCCGCATCTTCCCCGAGGGACAGATCGTGACGGTGGTCGATGAGAAGATTGTGGGCTGCGCCCTCTCCATCATTGTCAATTACGACGACGTGAAGAACGACCACACCTATGCCCAAGTGACGGGTAAGGAAACCTTCAACACCCACAACCCCAAGGGCAACATTCTTTATGGTATCGAGGTCTTCATCCATCCGCAATACCGCGGCCTCCGTCTGGCCCGACGCATGTACGAATACCGCAAGGAGCTGTGCGAGGAGCTGAACCTGAAGGCCATCATGTTCGGAGGCCGCATCCCCAACTACCACAAGTATGCCGACCAGATGCGCCCCAAGGAATACATCGACAAGGTGCGCCAGAAGGAGATTTATGACCCCGTGCTCACCTTCCAGCTCTCCAACGACTTCCACGTGCGCAAGGTGATGCGCAACTACCTGCCCAACGACGAAGAGTCCAAGCACTATGCCTGTCTACTCCAGTGGGACAACATCTACTACCAGCCGCCCACGCAGGAATATATCAGCCCGAAGACCACCGTCCGCGTGGGCCTCGTGCAATGGCAGATGCGTAACTACACGTCGTTGGACGACCTCTTCGAGCAAGTGGAATTCTTCGTCGATGCCGTGTCCGACTACAAGAGCGACTTCGTCCTCTTCCCCGAATACTTCAACGCGCCGCTCATGGCCCGCTTCAACAACGAGGGCGAGTCCGAAGCCATCCGTGGACTGGCTGCCTATACCGATGAGATACGCGAGCGCTTCATCAAGCTGGCCATTAGCTACAACATCAACATCATCACGGGTAGCATGCCGCTCATCAAGGAAGACGGCCGCCTGTACAACGTAGGCTTCCTCTGCCGCCGCGACGGCACGTACGAGATGTACGAGAAGATACACGTCACTCCTGACGAAATCAAAAGTTGGGGCCTGAGCGGAGGCAAGGCGCTGAAGACATTCGATACGGATTGTGCCAAGATAGGTGTCTTGATCTGCTACGACGTGGAGTTCCCCGAGTTGTCGCGTATCATGGCCGACCAGGGCATGCAGATTCTGTTTGTTCCCTTCATGACCGACACGCAGAACGCCTATAGCCGTGTCAAGGTCTGCGCCCATGCCCGCGCCATCGAGAACGAATGCTTTGTGGTCATTGCAGGTAGTGTCGGTAACCTGCCGCGTGTACACAACATGGACATCCAGTATGCCCAGTCGGGTGTCTTCACGCCCTGCGACTTCACCTTCCCCACGGATGGCAAGCGCGCCGAGGCCACGCCCAACACGGAGATGATACTGGTTTCGGATGTCGACTTGGATTTGCTGAACGAGCTGCACACCTATGGCAGCGTGCGCAATCTGAAAGATCGCCGCAGCGACCTGTATGAGGTAAAAATGAAAAAATAGAGAAGACGGAGGAGAGCTCAGAAATCTCATCGATGTCTCGTCCAAGTGTTCAGACAAGCCGTCGATGAGATTTCTCGTTTAATATTCCACCTTGTCGGCTTTTTCCTCCCATGCCTGGAAGGCAGCGATGGCTTCGTCGGGTAGGAGTTCTTCCATGGCCTTGTTGCGGTCCTCGCGCTTCAGGGCCAGTTCGTCGTAGATGAACGAGTCGTCGAAGCCGATGCGGGCGGCGTCGGTCTTGTTGTTTCCGTAATAGATTTTGTCCAAGTGTGCCCAGTAGATGGCTCCCAGACACATGGGGCAAGGTTCGCATGAGGTATAAATTTCGCATCCGCTAAGGTCGAAGGTGCCCAGCTTTTGGCAGGCGGCACGGATAGCACTAACTTCAGCATGAGCCGTAGGATCGTGGTTGGCCGTCACGCGGTTCACGCCTGTGGCTACGATTTCGCCGTCTTTTACGATGACGGCCCCGAACGGTCCTCCGCCGTTCTTCACGTTCTCGATGGAAAGCTCAATGGCTTTTCGCATAAAATCTTCCTTTTTCATACTTTCTTAATAGGATTATATCAGTGACGTAGTCGTCATTTGTAGCGTAAAGATACGCGATATTCTTCATTTCCCCAAACTTCAGACCGTTTCATTTACTTTGTTCTCTTTCATACTACATGAAAAATCTGAAATCAGATACTTCGTTTTTCACCAGAAATTCGTAATTTTGCGCTTCATTTGAAACGATAGAAAACGAACTTAAATATAGATAGAAATGGCAGTAGAACTGAAAGACCTGACCAAACGCAGTGAGAACTACTCGCAGTGGTACAATGAATTGGTTGTCAAGGCCGACTTGGCCGAACAGTCGGCAGTGCGTGGATGTATGGTTATCAAACCGTATGGATACGCTATATGGGAGAAAATGCAACGTCAGCTGGACGACATGTTCAAAGAGACAGGACACGTAAATGCGTATTTCCCGCTTTTGATTCCTAAATCCTTCCTTAGTCGCGAAGCAGAACATGTAGAAGGCTTCGCTAAAGAATGTGCAGTTGTAACTCACTATCGATTGAAGAACGATCCGAATGGTGGTGGAGTGGTTGTCGATCCGGCTGCTAAATTGGAAGAAGAACTGATTATTCGTCCGACATCAGAAACCATTATCTGGAATACATATAAAAATTGGATAAACTCCTATCGCGATCTGCCTATCTTGTGTAATCAGTGGGCCAACGTGTTCCGTTGGGAGATGCGTACCCGCTTATTCCTGCGCACGGCAGAATTCCTGTGGCAGGAAGGACATACGGCTCATGCAACCAAAGAAGAGGCCGAGGCAGAAGCAGTTAAGATGCTGAATGTATATGCCGACTTTGCGGAAAAGTATATGGCAGTGCCCGTTGTGAAAGGTGTAAAATCTGCTAACGAACGCTTTGCTGGTGCACTCAATACTTATACCATCGAGGCGATGATGCAGGATGGCAAAGCATTACAGAGCGGAACGTCTCATTTCTTGGGACAGAATTTCGCTAAAGCGTTTGACGTTCAGTTTGTCAATAAGGAGAATAAGCTGGAATATGTTTGGGCTACTTCATGGGGCGTATCTACGCGTCTGATGGGTGCACTGATCATGACACACTCCGATGACAACGGTCTGGTACTTCCTCCGCATCTGGCTCCGATCCAGGTAGTCATTGTTCCTATTTATAAGAATATGGAGATGTTGCAAAAGATCGACGAGAAGGTAGCCGGCATCGTTGCCAAGCTGAAGGCGATGGGTATTTCCGTGAAGTATGACAACGCTGATAACAAGCGTCCGGGCTTTAAGTTTGCTGATTACGAAGTAAAGGGAGTTCCTGTACGTCTTGTAATGGGAGGCCGAGATCTGGAAAACAATACGGTGGAAGTGATGCGTCGCGATACTTTGGAGAAAGAAACCCGTTCGTGCGACGGTATCGAAGAGTATGTAAAGAATCTGTTGGAAGATATTCAGAACAATATCTATCAGAAAGCCTTGAATTATCGTAACAGCCGCATTACGACAGTAGATAGTTACGAAGAGTTCAAAGAGAAGATCGAAGAGGGCGGTTTCATTTTGGCACACTGGGACGGCACTACCGAAACAGAAGAAAAAATTAAGGAGGAAACCAAGGCTACTATCCGTTGTATTCCGTTTGATTCATTGATTCCTGGTGATAAGGAGCCGGGTAAATGTATGGTAACAGGTAAACCTTCGGCTTGCCGTGTTATTTTTGCCCGTTCATATTAATGGATTAGAATCATTTAAAATATTTGTGAGCCTTGCTGGATTTTTGTTGCAAACACAAAATCAGCAAGGCTCTTTTTTTGTATTATTTTGAAGAGGAGCCTGTTTGAACTCCTGTTTTATTTTCCGATTTTTCCTTTTTAGCTCTTAGTCTTTTTAGTTGTAAAAGTTTCCACTTTTTCCAGAATAGCAATTCATTCCACTTTTCAAAGTCTTTTTGGAATATGATACCTATGCCTTGAGTGGTAAGATTCGTTTGAGTATAATAGCGATCGTTTGTCTCATTATAAGCTTTGAGGCGTATTTCTCCGGAACGGGTAACAAGCCATTCAGCCTGGAAGTCTCCAACGAAGTTGGTGTTTGCCATCGGGTTTTCCCGATACCCGAAGTTTCCGTTTATAAGGAGGCGGTTGTTGAGTAGTTGTCCGGACAGCATTCCTTCAAATTCCATGTCAGTCCAGCCCTTTTCACCAGTACTGAAGTTGGTACCTACATTCCAATTGTTGTTGTCTATGATTTGCGACAATGCATTATTCAATTGGCCTGAAAGTGTGGAAGACAATACGCTGGACATCATATCTGAATTCTGTCCTGTTCCGAAGGTTTCCGAAGGATAGAATTTTCCGATGCTGAGCAAATACAATATCTGCATGTTCATCTGTTCATCGGTGGGGATATAGTTCCGCACCAGAGCTTCTATCTCATCGCGCTCGTTAGGCAGTTCCAAATCCAGCTTAATGGTGGGCGAAGTAAGGTGTCCACTCAGGTTCATCACGCAGTTTACTTTTACGTTGGTTTGATTGACGAAGTCGCTTGCATCAGAAATCAAATCGTTGAGCGATGCCGAATTGACTGTATAATTGGCCTGTATGTCCAGATTGGCATTAGCAGGATTCCCATTGAAGGTGATAGTACTTCCATCTTTGATAATGAAATCCTTGCGGATGACTTCCTGTAGGCTGAATTTATATATACCCTGGCTGATACGGTAATTCCCAAAGAGTTTGACGTCTCCCTTGTTGTAGAATTCCGTGCGGATATTACCTGTTCCTCGTCCACTAATGTAATCACCAGCTATCGGATCCATAATAATACGCATGGTTGCATCAGGAGTCGCGTCTATGATGAGATTGAGCCGGATATCGGTATCTATATCTTGTTCTTGCTCTTCTTTTTCTAGATCTTTTTGGGCTATTTCGTAAGTAGAAAGCAGAATATCATTTTGGACAGTGCGCCTTGGTGTTTTATCAACAAAATGAATGAACTGATTACTGGTTGCTGTAGTCACATTGTCTTTGATATAGGTAAAATTGGTATTCCGGTTGGTTGTCATAGCTACGTCAATGTTCACACCTTCTGCTGCGTTGCCGGCTATACTGGCATTTCCCGTGCCATAGACAGTGCCGTAAAACGGGAAATCAACAGATTCCTTGGTGTCCATAAGCAACATATTATTTACATTGAAATTAAAACGATAGCTTAGATTCTTAAAATGGGTATAATGTAAGTAGCCATTCATGGTTCCTTGATTCCCATACATGTCAGAGATTCGGTTGTTTTTGAAGGTTAACCCGCCAGGCTCAATGTAAATGCTGTCTTTTACAAAAAAAGTTGTGTTTAGAACATCTACTTTCATGGAAGCGTCTCCATACACTTGCCCTTCCATTGTTAATGCCTTAAACTTTCCATAGAAATGTACATTCCCTTTCGCACGTCCTGCAAATTCAGGAGTGATGTCTTTCATATAATAATGTATGAACTTCAAATTCGTGCCATCTGCTTCGATTTGTAAGTCGAGTGAACTGGTAGGTTTAATGGGGTAAATAAATCCATGAACATGCGTTCGTGCAATATCTGCTTCACGAATACGTGCATCCAAATAAATCCCTTTGATATCGTGATGCCATTCTCCATGTATATTGGCATCACCGAGTAGACCATTGTTGATCCCTAAATTGCGAATAAACAGATCTGTGCTCATGACGGTTTTTTTGAAAACACCGGTTGCATATGCGGGTCCAGTGGCTTCACCCTGGAAATTGACTCCTAAATCAGCTATATCAAATACATATCCGATATTGATTTGTTGAAGGTCCAGATGTACTGTGTCTTCAGGCTGGTCAGACAAGACTCCATTGATGCGAAGAAAACGTTTTTGATTGGTAAAATTGAAATTATGCACATACACCTTGCCCGAATCAAGTACAACTTGTGCTGGATGAATATTCCATAATGTGTCATTCAAAATGATGTCTGTAGGATGAATATCAACCACCATTTTTAGGGGAGACTGTTTTGGGGAATGGTTGCGTTTTGCTTGTCGACGAGGTAATTGAGCTTGTGTCTCTAGCTGTTGCCTCATAAAACGGGCTGTACTGGAAAGTTGTCCACTGTAAGTGATTTTACTACTATTCCCCCAGTTTAATATGGTTTGAATGCTATCATTTTTTGCTAACGCTTCTATGGCCAAGTTGACGGAACTTTCAGCTTTTCTATGAGTGAAACGGATACGGGCATGAAAATGATCGCTTGGATTTTCACACAAGATCAATCCGGATTCAATAAACTTATTGTTATACCGTAAATGCGGAAAATAGCCTTCCACACGCATACGCTGAGCCTTGTCATTGAAGTATCCTTTTAATGTGGAGTGGGTATAGACAGTAAGTGGAAGTCCAAAAACTTTTGAAAATAATTCTGTATTGTAGATATGCAGATCAAAACCAAAATTGTTTTCGGTATTGATCGTTTTTTGTGTATTGAGAGGCAGTAATGCAGGAATGTATTTATGTAGTATGTTCAAAAAACTGGTTGGTAATGTATGATAGGAATAATCGCCAACGATACTTCCCCGCAAAAATGCGGAATGGATATCAAGTCGTTTGGATTCGGCTTGTTGTGTAGCTGTCAACTTGAAGTTTTCCATTAAATATGATTGTTCTGGAGATATAAATTGCAGGCTGTCAATATTGATTTCACCATTCATTTCGTCGATGGAGCCACCTGTAAAGTCTGCCTTTAGTTTGACGGAAAATTCTGCATCCTTATATTTGGGTGTTAGGTTCAATGTATGAGGACGTACATGCTTGGCTTCAGCCAAGAAATTGAAAGTCGGTATTTTGCTGGCTATATTAATCGTTCCGTTTAGATTCAGGGAGGCATTTTCATCATCTAACACAATGCTGCCTGTAAAACCTCCTTGTTTGTATTCACCGTCTAAAGTTATGTTTTCATACGTATAGCCACTGTAGTCAAAGGAAGAGATGAGTCCTTTGGCTTCAATGGACGGATAGCTATGGGAGGTATGACGTCCCTGTACTCCCATGTTGAACGTTATTTTACCCCATTTGGGATTGTCGGTCAGTTTTCCAAGTTCAAAATCGGATGTTGCCATGGAACCTGAATAGGATATTGATTCTTTTTCCTTGTCTGAACTGAATTTTATATCAGTGCTCAGGCTGCCAATATTGGTACGCAAGCGTCCGTAGGTAACTAAATCAGTGAAATAGCCGGATATTTCTCCCTGGAAGCTGATGGTACCCAATCGTTGAAGCATTGGGGGGACTCCTTTGTAGTTCTTACTGAAATTTTTAATAAAGAATGCAACTCCATCAGGATTAGCATGTAAATGAGACAAATTTCCAAATACGTAAGCATCTTGAAAATGAGATAAATCTTGAAACGAAACATCTCCTCTTAGCAAAAACTGCTTACCAGACGATATCATTAATCGTGGGCAATTCAGTTGGTCTATCGTACCGTTTACTTCTGCTTCTATCTGTAGTGAGTCTTTAAAAGATGAAAAAGCTGGTACAAATGCTGATAAATCGCGCAAAGTGATATCTGATGGAAGCATGCGACAAGAGAAACGAACGTTATGGACAAAATCTTCCATGGCTTTCAGGCTGTCATATTCCATGCGGATGGTATCCATTCGCAGATTGGTATGAGGCATCTCGATGCAAAAGCCTGCTATTTGCATTTTTTGCTCATTGCCAGTTATCTTTAGTCCCAGTTTGTCTAGTTTAAAGCCAGAAGAGTGTTCCTCAAGGCTCATTCGCTTGATAGATGCGTTGATGGAATCATTTTGAAGGGCTTTCAACGAAATGCTGGCAATGATATTGCGTAGGTTGATATGATTAACATTGAACTTTCCAGGAGTTTCTTTTTCCGACAAGACATTATATGAGACTCTCCCTCGACGAAGCAGGAGAGAATTGATTCTTAAATTGAGATTTGTCTGTTTTGGGACGGTATCTTTAGATGCAAATGTGTCGACTATAAACTGAAAATTCGGATCAGATTGCGGAGTGGCTTTCTCAAGGTTGGCAGTAAAGCCGAACAATTGAATGTTGTTGATGGAAATGCGTCCTTGAAAAAGTGGGAGAATATCGAATTTTGCAGAAAAACGTGTGACCTTAAGCATTTCCTTTCCTGAACGGTCGTCCAGCATAAGATCCTCGATGACGATGCGGTTCAGAAGTCCAAGATGGATACGTCCTAAAGTCAGTTTAGTGTCTAACAGGTTTTCTAATTCATCGGCTACAAACATAGACATTTTGCGCTGAATGTAGGGGATATTCAGCAACAATGCTATACCGATATAAGATATTATAATTATACCGATAATCCAACGTAATGTTTGTTTCAGTCCTTTGATAATATCGTTAATTTATATTTTGCCACACAAAAATATGAAATAATACATTATCCATACTACTTTTATCACTACTTTTGCAGAGCTTAAACGTAAATAAACACTATGAGTACAATAATATTAGGGATCGAAAGTTCGTGTGACGATACTTCGGCAGCTGTAATCAAAGATGGTTTTCTGTTATCGAATGTTGTGGCCAGTCAAGCTGTACACGAATCATACGGTGGGGTTGTGCCCGAATTGGCCTCTCGTGCCCATCAGCAAAACATTGTGCCGGTTGTACACGAGGCTTTGAAACGTGCGGGAGTAACCAAGGAAGAATTGAGTGCTGTTGCTTTTACCAGAGGACCCGGTCTGATGGGTTCATTGTTGGTCGGAGTGTCTTTTGCTAAAGGGTTTGCACGTTCATTAGGAATACCGATGATAGATGTTAATCATTTGACTGGACATGTGTTAGCTCATTTCATTAAAGCAGAAGGTGAAGAGAATATACAACCTAATTTCCCATTCCTTTGCTTGCTGGTTTCAGGAGGAAACTCGCAAATCATTCTGGTAAGAGCCTATAATGATATGGAGATTCTGGGACAAACTATTGATGATGCTGCAGGTGAAGCAATTGATAAATGTTCAAAAGTAATGGGGTTGGGGTATCCAGGAGGACCCATTATCGATAGACTGGCACGCCAAGGCAATCCGAAAGCTTTTAGTTTCAGTAAGCCGCATATTCCTGGGCTAGATTATAGTTTTAGCGGACTGAAAACATCGTTTTTGTATTCCCTTCGCGATTGGATAAAAGATGACCCCGATTTCATAGAGCACCACAAAACCGATTTGGCAGCATCGCTGGAAGCGACTATTGTAGATATTTTGATGGACAAGCTCCGCAAGGCTGCCAAGCAGTATAATATTAAAGAAGTAGCTGTAGCTGGAGGCGTTTCGGCAAACAATGGCTTAAGAAATGCTTTCCGTGAACATGCTGAAAAGTATGGATGGAAAATCTTTATACCTAAATTCAGCTATACGACAGACAATGCTGCTATGATTGCTATTACAGGATACTTCAAGTATCAGGACAAGGATTTTTGCCCGATGGAAGCGCCTGCTTATTCGCGTGTTACTTTAAAATAAAATAATAGAAGAAAGGGGATTTTTGTGAAGGCAGAAGAGGAATTGGGTAATTTGCTCAAATCGAAAAAACTGTCCCTTTCCACCGCAGAAAGCTGTACGGGTGGAGGGGTCGCTGCTGCTATTACATCGGTGGCGGGTAGTTCAGAGTATTTCATGGGAGGTATTGTGGCCTATTCGAATGATGTGAAAATCAGCTTACTACATGTCTCTTCTGAGACTCTGGAAAAATACGGAGCGGTTAGTCGGGAAACGGTTATGGAAATGGCCGCAGGAGCGATGAATACGTTGAAAACAGATTGCGCTATCGCAACTTCGGGCATTGCAGGGCCGGGAGGTGGAAGTCTGGAAAAACCTGTAGGGACAATTTGGATAGCGGTTGCCTATAAAAATGAAATTGTGACTGTCATGCAAACAGGGGATAACGGCCGGGCAAAAAATGTGCAGAATGCAATACAAAACGCCATGGATCTGCTTATTGAAATTTTGAAATAGCGAAAAAATGCTATTATACAATGAATTATTTCCTGAAAAGCTTGCTTGTTAACGATAAAAGTGCTTACTTTGCGCTCTGTTTGAAATAAGTATAGGTAAAAACTATAAAAATAGAGATAGAAATGTCGAAGATTTGTCAAATTACCGGAAAGAAGGCCATGATTGGCAACAATGTTTCACACTCAAAGAGAAGAACCAAAAGAACCTTTGATTTGAACTTGTTTAACAAGAAATTCTACTATGTAGAACAAGATTGCTGGATTAGCTTGAGCTTGTGTGCTGCTGGTCTGCGCATTATCAACAAGAAAGGACTGGACGCTGCCTTGAATGATGCTGTAGCTAAAGGTTATTGTGATTGGAAAACCATTAAAGTAATTGGTTAAAAAAGAGGAGATTTAGAATATGGCAAAGAAAGCTAAAGGTAACAGAGTGCAGGTAATTCTGGAATGCACAGAACACAAAGATAGTGGTATGCCGGGTACTTCTCGTTACATTACGACGAAGAACAGAAAGAACACCACTGAGAGATTGGAACTGAAGAAGTACAATCCTATCTTGAAGAGAGTGACAGTACACAAAGAAATCAAATAATACGTATAACCCATGGCAAAGAAAACAGTAGCAAGTTTGCACGAAGGTTCTAAAGAAGGTCGTGCTTATACAAAGGTTATCAAGATGGTTAAGTCGCCTAAGACTGGTGCTTACATCTTTGATGAGCAAATGGTTCCTAATGAAAAGGTTCAAGACTTTTTCAAAAAATAAGATTCTGAGTAATCACTTTTGATAAAAATCCTCTTGTCAGCCAGTCTGTCAAGAGGATTTCTTTTTGTAGACCAATTGTTAATCGTTTTTTTTCACTATCTTTGTGCAATAATGCATTATAATAAAGTATATGGGATTCTTTAGTTTTTTTTCAAAAGAGAAAAAGGAAACATTGGATAAAGGTTTGTCCAAAACCAAAGAAAGTTTTTTTGGAAAGATAGCACGTGTTATAGCTGGAAAAACGAAAGTAGATGACGAAGTGCTGGATAACCTTGAAGAAATACTTATCACTTCGGATGTTGGTGTAGAGACTACACTCAAAATCATTGAAAGGATAGAGAAGAGGGCTGCATCTGAAAAATACATGAATACACAGGAACTGAACCATATCCTGCGTGATGAAATTTCGATGCTGCTTACAGAAAATAATACAGATGATGCCAATGACTTTGATGCACCTATTGCAAAGAAGCCATACGTAATTATGGTGGTAGGTGTAAATGGAGTGGGAAAGACGACTACGATCGGAAAACTGGCTTATCAGTTCAAGAAAGCCGGAAAATCTGTTTATCTAGGAGCAGCCGATACGTTCCGTGCTGCAGCTGTTGAGCAGCTTGTGATATGGGGTGAAAGGGTTGGCGTTCCTGTTATCAAGCAGAAAATGGGCTCTGATCCAGCTTCTGTAGCCTTTGATACATTAAAGTCTGCTATGGCCAATGATGCTGATGTGGTTATCATTGATACTGCAGGACGACTGCATAACAAGGTGGGCTTAATGAATGAATTGACGAAGATAAAGAACGTCATGAAGAAGATAAATCCAGATGTTCCCAATGAAGTATTGTTAGTATTGGATGGCTCTACTGGTCAAAATGCTTTTGAGCAAGCCAAGCAGTTTACTCTGGCAACAGAAGTGACGGCTATGGCGGTAACCAAGTTGGACGGAACAGCCAAAGGTGGAGTTGTTATTGGCATATCTGATCAGTTCAAGATACCGGTAAAATATATCGGATTGGGTGAAGGAATGGAAGACTTGCAAGTTTTCAATAGAAGAGAGTTCGTAGATTCTTTGTTTGGTGAGAACAGATGAAAAAGAATACAATAGACATCATTACTTTAGGTTGCTCTAAAAATCTGGTTGATTCAGAACATTTAATGCGCCAGCTTGAGGAAGCTGGTTATCACGTAACCCATGACGCAGAACGTCCTCAAGGGGAAATTGCAGTTATCAATACATGTGGCTTCATTGGTGATGCCAAAGAGGAGTCCATCAACATGATTTTGGAATTTGCTCAGGCAAAAGAAGAGGGATTACTCAAGAAACTCTATGTCATGGGATGTCTTTCCGAACGCTATCTGAAGGAACTGGCTATTGAAATTCCTCAAGTGGACAAATTCTACGGCAAGTTCAACTGGAAAGAACTCTTGCATGATTTAGGAAAGAATTATCAGGAAGAACTTCACAATGAACGAGTTCTTACAACTCCCGCTCATTACGCATATCTGAAAATATCTGAAGGATGTGATCGGAAGTGTTCCTATTGTGCCATTCCTATCATCACGGGTCGTCACGTTTCACGGCCGATGGAAGAAATATTGCAGGAGGTTCGGTATCTGGTCGATCGTGGCGTAAAAGAATTTCAGATTATTGCACAGGAATTGACCTATTATGGTGTGGATCTGTATCATAAACAAATGCTTCCAGAATTAGTGGAGCGTATCGCTGACATACCTGGAGTAGAGTGGATACGGTTACATTATGCCTATCCAGCACATTTCCCGACTGACCTCTTCCGCGTAATGCGTGAACGTCCCAATGTGTGTAAATATATGGATATTGCCTTGCAGCATATTAGTGACAACATGTTGCAAAAGATGCGCAGGCATGTTACCAAAGAACAGACTTATCAATTGATAGAAAACTTCCGAAAAGAAGTACCGGGTATTCATTTACGCACTACTCTGATGGTAGGTCATCCTGGAGAAACGGAAGCGGATTTTGAAGAGTTGAAGGAGTTTGTGCGTAAGGTTCGTTTCGATCGAATGGGAGCTTTTGCATACTCGGAAGAAGAGGGAACTTTTGCAGCCAATAATTACGAAGACAACATTTCTCAGGAAGTAAAACAAGCACGTTTGGATGAATTGATGGCTATTCAGCAGGAGATTTCATCAGAACTTAGTGCAGCAAAAATTGGTCGACAGATGAAAGTCATTATCGATCGTGTAGAAGGCGATTACTATATAGGTCGTACTGAGTTTGACTCTCCTGAAGTGGATCCGGAAGTATTGATTGAAAGAAACGGAAAACAACTGATTATCGGTAATTTTTATCAGGTAGAGATTGTAAATTCCGATGATTTCGACCTTTATGGACGCATTATCTAAAGTTTTTTCAAAAACATATTGCTCATGTGACGGAATTTTGCTAATATAGCATCCGTAAAATATAAAACAGAAAAGGACGAGTGAACAATAAAGATTTTACGTCAGAGTTATCAAAAAGGCTGGGATATACCTTGAAAGACACTTCGGAATTAATATCTTCCTTACTTTCTGGCATGACTCAACAGCTGGAAGAAGGAAACGTTGTGGCTATTCAAGGATTTGGAACTTTTGAAGTAAGGAAAAAAGCAGAGCGTATTTCTGTGAGCCCTACAACCAAGCAACGCATGCTGGTTCCTCCTAAGTTGGTACTTACATACCGGCCTAGTACTCTGTTGAAAGAAAAGTTTAAATAAAATCTTCCTCTAGACCTTGGGTGATTTGCTGCTATGAATGAAAAAGTGAACATACAGAACTTGATAGAACTGCTTGTTGAAAAGCATCGTATTACTCCCAAAGAAGCGGAGGAATTCGTAAAGACTTTCTTTGCAGTAATAGAGGAAGGGCTGGAGCAAGACAAGTATGTTAAAATAAAAGGATTGGGTACGTTCAAGCTGATTGGTGTCGAAAGTCGTGGAAGCATCGATGTCAATACTGGAGAACGAATCGAGATACAAGGGCATACAAAAGTCTCCTTTACGCCTGATTCAGCACTTAAAGAATTAATAAACAGGCCGTTTGGACATTTTGAAACTGTAATCTTAAATGAGAATACTGTCTTGGAAGATACACCGATAGAAAAGGCTGGCGAGGATGAGTTAGAAGATGTTTCTATTGGGCAAAATGTCGCAGATGAGTTGGATACGATATCGGAAATTCCTTCTGAGCCTGCTTCTCCACTCATTGAATCGGTTATAGCGACTGAAAAAGTTGCTAAGGAAGAGGATGCTGATGAACAACAGGAAGAGGAAGGTGAAATTTCTACAACAGAAGAAACACTGAAAAACTCGCAACAAAAGGAGGATACGGATGAGGGCGTTCTGCAGCAAACAGATATAAAGGAAAATAAGGATAATGGTTTGAAATGGTTTATGATTGCACTGGTATGTGTTTTCTTGGTTTGTGCAGGCATTGTTTTCTATCTTTATTATCCCGATTTGCAAGAGAAATCGATTCCTGTATCGTCTGAGGAGGAATACACTTATCCAACTGTTACAATGGGTTTGCAGCAAGATTCTATTCAGGGAGACTCTCTCAAAAGAACCGAAGATACACTTCGAATTCCACAACCGACTACTGCAGAGGAAAATCCTGCTTCAAGACAGCAAGTGGAGAAAAAAGTTGTTTCTGAGGAGCCTCAGAAAGTTGTCAAAAAAACAACAGTCAAGTCGCAGCCTGTAAATCCGGATTCTGTCAATTATGAAATAGTGGGGACAGAGACGACATATACAGTAAAAGAAGGAGAAACGTTGACACGGATTTCTTTACGGTTTTACGGAACAAAGGCTTTATGGCCTTACATTGTGAAGCATAATGCGGATGTGTTGAAGAATCCGAATAATGTGACTTCTGGTACCACACTTAAAATTCCGAAATTGATCAAAAAACAGTAACGATAGGCAAACTATATGTCCATTATAGTTTCTGTAAACATCAACTTTAGCCTTGTAAAGTGCCACTTTAGAAAGCTAAAGAGAAACTTTATGCAGCTAAAAAAGGACTTTTTATGTTCTTTTGAGAAGCATTGTTTTGACATCCTACAATATCTTTTTCTGTGAAAGATACTCTTTCATGTCATCTTTCAAAGTGAAAGATACCGGTATACTTTGCAAATACCTATTTAAAATCAGATTTGGTATCAATTCCTTCATGCTTTCAATTTCAATATAAGTACTTATGAAATAACGAGATGCGGTGAAATCAAAGTCTCACGGTATATGATGGCCGGGAACTTTTCTACAGATACGTTATCATTCCAAAAATTGTTGAAAGGAAGGGCGTAAATATTTGATGCGGGAGTGAATTTAGTTTAATCTAAAGGTTTGGCCTCTATTTTTAATAAAAATTAGTTGGTATGGTTAATGAATTTCCTGTACTTTTGGGGAGCAAAAAAAGAAAGGCTTGCGCCGATGCAATAAAAACAGAAAAATAGAACTTAAAAAATATTGATTTATGGCTGAAACTATTGATATCCGTGAACTGAATGAGCGGATTGAAAGACAAAGTGCTTTCATTACCAATCTGACTGCTGGAATGGACCAGGTCATCGTAGGACAAAAACATTTGGTAGAATCTTTGTTGATCGGTTTGCTTTCCGACGGACATGTATTATTGGAAGGTGTGCCGGGCTTGGCGAAGACTTTGGCGATCAAGACACTGGCTTCTTTGATCGATGCCAAATACAGCCGTATCCAGTTTACACCGGACTTGTTGCCGGCCGATGTTATCGGTACCATGGTTTATAGTCAAAAGGATGAAAGCTTTCAGGTAAAGAAAGGTCCCGTTTTTGCCAATTTTGTATTGGCTGATGAAATTAATCGTGCTCCTGCCAAGGTACAGAGTGCATTGCTCGAGGCGATGCAGGAGCGCCAAGTGACTATCGGAAAAGAAACATTCAGGTTGCCCGAACCTTTCCTGGTAATGGCAACTCAAAATCCGATTGAGCAGGAAGGTACTTACCCGCTTCCCGAAGCTCAGGTGGACCGTTTTATGTTGAAGGTCATCATTGATTATCCGAAACTGGAAGAAGAAAAGTTGATTATCCGTCAGAATATAAACGGAGAAAAAGCAAACGTACGTCCTATTCTGAAGGCCGAAGAAATTATCGAAGCACGTAAGGTGGTGCGTCAGGTGTATTTGGATGAGAAAATCGAAAAATACATTGTAGATATTGTTTTCGCAACCCGTTATCCTGAAAAATATGATCTGAAGGATTTGAAGGAGATGATAGGATTCGGCGGCTCTCCCCGTGCTTCCATCAATTTGGCACTGGCTGCACGCAGTTATGCTTTCATCAAACGTCGTGGTTACGTTATTCCTGAAGATGTGCGTGCCGTTGCTCATGACGTATTGCGTCATCGTATCGGACTGACTTACGAGGCTGAAGCCAGCAACTTGACTTCGGATGAGATTGTAAGTCGCATCCTGAACAAGGTAGAAGTGCCTTGATGCATCAACAAAAGGAATATTCCGCGGTAAGCGGAAATATTTCTGAAAAGTTGTAGATTATAATTGGTATATTTAAGTCCCTTGTATGCGGGACTCTGATAGTTTATTTTTGAAACTTGCAGATGGAAACCACTGAACTATTAAAGAAAGTTCGCCAAATAGAAATTAAAACACACGGCTTGTCCAGCAATATTTTTGCAGGACAATACCATTCGGCCTTCAAGGGTAGGGGAATGGCTTTTTCCGAAGTGCGCGAATATCAGTTTGGCGATGACATTCGTGATATCGACTGGAATGTAACGGCACGTTTTAATAAACCTTATGTTAAGGTCTTCGAAGAAGAACGTGAATTGACGGTGATGTTGCTGGTCGATGTTTCCGGTAGTTTGGAATTTGGTACGGTGAAGCAGATGAAGAAGGATATGGTGACCGAAATTGCTGCCACATTGGCTTTTTCGGCCATTCAGAACAATGATAAGATTGGAGTCATCTTTTTCTCTGACCGGATAGAAAAATTCATTCCTCCCAAGAAGGGACGTAAGCACATTCTGTATATCATCAGAGAATTGATTGATTTCCATGCAGAAAGTCGACGTACGAATATTCGTATGGGGCTGGAATACCTGACAAATGTCATGAAACGTCGGTGTACAGCTTTTGTCCTTTCTGATTTCATCGACCAGGAGAGTTTCAAGAATGCTATGACCATTGCCAACCGCAAGCATGACGTGGTGGCCATCCAGGTGTACGACCGACGTGTGGAAGAACTTCCGGCCATCGGCCTGATGAAAATAAAGGATGCTGAAACGGGGCACGAGCAGTGGATAGATACGTCATCGCGTGCAGTGCGCAAAGCTCATCACGAATGGTGGGTGAATAAGCAGGCTGAACTGAATGAAACATTTACTAAAAGTAATGTGGACAATGTTTCAGTGCGTACCGACCAAGACTATGTGAAAGCCTTGATGACACTGTTTGCAAAGAGGAACTGATGTCGTAAAGAAAAGATCGTTTGAATGATGAAAAGATATTTGTTTTCTATAGCTCTGGCACTGATTTTTATGGGTAAAGGGTATGCTCAATCCGTAACGGTGGATGCGAGTATCGACTCTTTGCAAATATTGATTGGTGAGCAGGCAAAAATTAAACTGGAAGTGTCGCTTGACGCCAACAAACGAGCCATATTTCCGGCATACAGAGATACGCTGGTACGTGGAGTGGAAATCGTTGATGTGGCAAAACCCGATACACAGCTGTTGAACGACGGGAAGCGTACCCTGATTACTCAGGAATATACCATCACGTCTTTCGATTCGGCACTTTATTATCTTCCACCAATGGAAGTCTTGGTAGACAATAAACCCTACCGGTCAAAGGCATTGGCACTGAAAGTCTATTCTATTCCTGTGGATACGTTGCATCCTGACCAGTTTTTTGGTCCTAAAACAGTGATGAACGCTCCTTTTGTGTGGGCAGACTGGTATTTGTTTATAGCTTGCGTACTGTTGCTGGCTCCCTTCTTGTTGGCTGCCATCTATCTGGTGAAGCGAATTCGCGACAACAAGCCCATTATCCGTAAAGTGAAAGTGGAGCCCAAGTTACCGCCACACCAAGTAGCTATGCAGGAAATTGAGCGCATCAAACAAGAGAAAGTATGGCAGAAAGGACAACCGAAGGAGTACTATACGGAATTAACAGACACTCTTCGCACCTATATCAAAGAGCGTTTTGGTTTCAATGCGTTAGAAATGACTTCCACTGAGATTATCGAAAAGTTGTTGGAAACAAATGATAAAGAGGCATTATCTGATCTGCGCACATTATTTCAGACAGCCGATTTGGTGAAATTTGCCAAACACAATCCGCTGATGAATGAAAATGATGCCAACCTGATTAATGCGGTAGATTTCATTAATGAGACCAAAGAGAAAGAAGACGAAAACGCCAAACTGCAACCTACCGAAATAACGATTGTAGAGAAGCGTTCCCTGCAAACTAAAATTTTATTGGGAGTGGGAGCTGTCCTGGCTGCTGCAGCCTTTATTTGGGCAGTAGTCTATATATGTAAAGAGTTGTATAATTACTTTGCTTAAAACGTAGAAACAATGGTTTTTGCTAATATTGAATATCTATTTCTATTGCTTTTGCTTATACCTTATATAGTATGGTATATCATGAAGCGCAGAAATAACGAGGCAACCCTTCAGATTTCTGATGCACGTGTTTATGCCCATACTCCTAAAAGTTATAAGAACTATCTGCTTCATGCACCGTTTGTTCTGCGTATCATCAGTTTGGTACTGCTTATTCTGGTATTGGCACGTCCTCAGACTACGGACAGCTGGCAAAATAGTGAGATAGAAGGTATAGACATCATGATGGCTGTCGACGTTTCTACCAGTATGCTGGCAGAAGATTTGAAACCTAACCGATTGGAGGCAGCGAAAGATGTGGCTGCTCAGTTTATCAATGGTCGCCCCAATGATAATATCGGTATCACACTCTTTGCAGGTGAGAGTTTCACACAATGTCCGCTGACAGTAGATCATGCAGTATTGCTGAATTTGATAAAGGACATCAAATGTGGTGTGATTGAGGATGGTACAGCTGTGGGCATGGGTATAGCCAATGCGGTTACCCGACTGAAAGACAGCAAGGCTAAGTCTAAAGTCATCATCCTTCTTACTGACGGAACGAACAACAGGGGAGACATCTCGCCTCTGACGGCAGCCGAGATAGCCAAGAGCTTCGGTATTCGCGTTTATACTATTGGTGTGGGTACAAACGGAATGGCTCCCTATCCTTATCCGGTAGGAGGTACGGTACAGTATGTCAATATGCCTGTAGAGATAGACGAGAAGACTTTGACGCAAATAGCAGGCACTACAGACGGTAATTATTTTCGTGCTACAAGCAATTCCAAGCTGAAAGAGGTATATGAAGAAATCGACAAGTTGGAGAAAACCAAACTCAGTGTCAAGGAGTTCAGTAAGCGACAGGAAGAATATCGCTGGTTTGCTCTAGGTGCATTCTTGTGTGTATTGCTTGAAGTGCTGTTACGCAATACTATTCTGAAAAAAATTCCATAATAGTTGGAAGGGAACAGCAAGTGTATATGAAGTATAATTTGTAATTAGAGTATATAAAGATATGTTTCGCTTTGAAGAACCTGCATATTTATATTTGCTGATACTGTTGCCATTGTTGGTTGCATTTTATTTGTATTCCAACTATCGCAGACGTAAGGCGATCCAGAAGTTTGGCGATCCGATATTGATGGCCCAGTTAATGCCGGATGTTTCACGATATCGTCCTGATGTAAAGTTTTGGTTTGTATGGGCTGCTATTGGCTTTTTTTCTGTATTGCTGGCCCGCCCTCAGTTCGGATCAAAACTTGAAACAGTCAAGAGACAAGGCGTAGAAGTGATGGTAGCGTTGGATATTTCAAATTCAATGTTGGCACAAGACGTGCAGCCTAGCCGATTGGAAAAGGCTAAACGATTGATGGCTCGACTCGTGGACAAGATGCAGAATGACAAAGTGGGGATGATTGTGTTTGCAGGTGATGCCTTTACTCAACTTCCTATCACGAATGATTATATTTCGGCCAAGATGTTTCTGGAAACAATTGATCCTTCATTAATATCCAAGCAAGGAACTGCTATCGGAGCTGCAATCAATTTGGCCACTCGTAGTTTTACACCTCAGGAAGGTGTAGGTCGTGCCATTATTTTGATTACCGATGGTGAAAACCATGAAGGTGGGGCCATGGAAGCTGTTAAGGCTGCTACGGAAAAAGGTATTCAGGTCAATGTGTTGGGAGTTGGTTTACCAGATGGAGCTCCTATTCCTGTGGAGGGAACCAATGACTATCGCCGCGACCGTGAAGGTAACGTTATCGTGACGCGCCTGAACGAACAGATGTGTCAGGAAATAGCCAAGACGGGTAATGGCATTTATGTTCGTGTGGATAATACGAATAATGCGCAAAAAGCAATTATCAGTGAGATAGACAAGATGGCCAAGGCGGATGTGGAAACCAAGGTTTACACTGAGTATAATGAACAGTTTCAAGCAGTGGCATGGATTATTTTAATTCTTCTGTTGGCTGAAATGCTGATATTGGAACGTAAGAATCCACTGTTCCGCAATATTCATTTATTTTCAACCAAGAAAAAGGAGCAATGAGTATGAGTTATCAGAAATATATAGGTTTGTTTTTTCTGTTAATAGCAGCTACGACCGTACATGCACAAAAAGCAGAGCGTGATCTCATACGAAAGGGGAATCGTATGTATAACGACAGTGTGTATGAAAATGCTGAAGTTAATTACAGGAAAGCTTTGGAGATTAATCCGAAATCAACTGTTGCCATGTACAATTTGGCAAATACGCTGATGCAACAGAATAAACTGCAGGAGGCTATGGAACAATTTGCCGGTGCAGCCAAAGTGGAAAAAGAGAAACCTAATCTGGCACAGATTTACCATAATATGGGTGTCATTTTCCAATCACAGAAAGATTATGCAAAGGCAATAGAGGCATATAAAGAATCGCTTCGTAATAATCCGAAGGATGATGAGACACGTTATAATCTGGCTTTGGCGCAGAAATTGCTGAAAGATCAACAACAAGATCAGCAAAATCAGGATAATCAGCAAAACCAACAGAAGCAGGAAGAGAAGCAAGATCAGCAACAAAATCAGCAACAGAATCAAAATAATGATCAACAGCAGGAACCTCCTCAGCAACAGAAACAGGACAATCAGATGTCTAAGGAGAATGCTGAACAGTTGTTGAACTCCGTAATGCAGGATGAGAAAGACGTACAAGATAAAGTGAAAAAACAACAGCAGGTTATCAAAGGTAATCGCTTGGAGAAAGATTGGTAAATTAAATAACAACAAATAATATATGAGAAAAATTGTTTTCTTATGGATGGCATTGTTTGCCACGGCTTTGTGCAGTTATGCCGATGACAAAGTGACATTCACAGCATCAGCAGCTCCTGATGTTGTAGCTGTGGGAGATCAACTCAGGCTATCATATACAGTAAACACGCAAAAGGTGAAAGATTTTCGAGTTCCGTCTATCAAAGGATTTGATGTACTGATGGGACCTAGCCGTTCCTATAGCAGACAAAATTTTAATGGGAATGTTACGGAGAATCTTACCTATACTTATATTTTATTGGCCAAGGCAGAAGGTGAATATACGATCCCTGGTGCAACACTTTCGGTGGGGAAGGATCAATACTTATCCAATTCTGTGAAAATTAAGGTATTGCCTGCTGATCAATCGTCGAATACACAAGGTGCAGGAAGTGGACAAGGAGGAAGAAGCTCATCTTCATCAAGCGGTACTTCTATTTCCAATAACGATTTGTTCATTACGGCTACACTTAGCAAGACTAATGTTTATGAACAGGAAGCCATTCTGTTGACATATAAAATATATACAGTAGTTGATCTTCGTGGATTTGATAATGTAAAGCTCCCTGATTTTAAAGGATTTCATTCTCAAGAGGTAGAATTACCCAATGACAGACGGTGGGGATTAGAACATTATAAAGGCCGCAATTATCACTCAACAATCTATCGTCAGTTTGTGCTTTTCCCACAACAGTCCGGAAAATTGACTATTGATGCAGCTCGATTTGATGCTTCGGTTGAGAAAATGGAAGAAGTCGTTGATCCATTTGAAGCTTTCTTCAATGGAGGTGGCGGAAGTATACAGATAAAGAAAACTTTGATGACTCCCAAACTGACGGTTGATGTCAAATCTTTGCCGGCTGGTAAACCGACAGACTTTAGCGGAGGAGTAGGAGAGTTTACTATATCTTCTTCTATCAACAGCACGGATGTGAAGACGAACGATGCCATTACGATAAAGCTTGTCATTTCTGGAACAGGAAATCTGAAATTGGTATCAGATCCGGAAGTCAAGTTTCCCGAAGATTTTGAAGTATATGATCCAAAAGTTGACAACAAGTTCCGTCTGACCAATGCCGGCCTGTCTGGAAATAAAGTGATAGAATACTTGGCCATTCCACGTAATGCAGGAACCTATAAGATTCCTCCTATCAAGTTTAGCTATTTTGATATCAAGTCACGTTCGTACAAGACTTTGACCACTGAAGAATATGTCGTTCAAGTAGCTAAAGGTGCAGGAAATGCAACGCAGACTATTGCAAACTTTACCAATAAGGAAGATCTGAAAGTACTGAATGAGGATATCCGCTTTATCAAGCAGAATGATGTGAAACTAATGCCCAAAGGAGAATATTTCTATGGCTCGACAACCTATTGGTTATTCTATCTTATTCCTGGCATTTTGTTTATCACTTGTTTTGTCCTTTACCGTAAGCAGATTGCAGCAAACGCCAATGTGGCAAGAGTTCGTACGAAGAAAGCCAATAAAGTGGCAGTGAAACGCATGAAACAAGCTGAAAAATTGCTTGCCGCTAATAAAAAGGATGAATTCTATGATGAGGTACTGAAAGCTTTGTGGGGTTATATTAGTGATAAACTTAATATTCCAGTTTCGCGCTTGTCTAAAGACAACATTGAAGAAGAATTGCTCAAATACGGCGTATCTGACGATTTGATAAAGGAATTCCTCAATACATTGAACAGCTGTGAATTTGCCCGCTTTGCTCCAGGAGATGCCAATCAGGCTATGGATAAGGTCTATACAGAATCATTTGAAGTGATCAGTAAAATGGAAAATTCAATCAAACATTAAAAAGAGGAGAATATATAGCATGAAAAAAATATGGGTTTTAACTATTATATTAATGGCATCGGTAACATTGTTTGGTCAAGATGCCGTCCTCAATGATTCTGTCAGCTCAGATTCTTTGACGAAGTCAGATGCTTCTGCTTTTTCTGCAGCTAAACAGATTGTAAATGCAACTAAAGCTGAAGGAGACAGTGCATACATTAAGAATGACTTTGCTTCTGCCATACAAATTTATGAGAGCTTGTTGCAACAAGGAGAAGCACCGGAAATATATTATAATTTAGGTAACTGCTATTATAAAACGGATGATATTGCACGTGCCATCCTCAATTATGAACGTGCTTTATTATTAAGTCCCGGAAATACTGATATACGTGCCAATTTGGAAATAGCTCGTTCTAAAGCTATTGATAAAGTTACACCTGTGCCTGAAATCTTTTTTATAACATGGATAAAGTCATTAGTTAATTCTCAGAGTTCTGATGCATGGGCAAGAACGGGTATTATTTCTTTCTTGCTGTTATTAGTATCCCTAGCAATCTTTTTCTTTACCCAACATATTAAGTGGAAAAAAATAGGATTTTCTGCTGCAATATTATTTTTAATAGTAACAGTTCTTTCCAATCTATTCGCATCACAGCAAAAAAGTTATTTGACCAATCGTAATGATGCTATTATTTTATCACCAAGTGTTACGGTTCGTAGTACTCCAAGTGAGAGTGGCACCAGCCTCTTTGTTCTACATGAAGGACGTAAGGTAGAGATTAAGGATAATAGTATGCGTGAATGGAAAGAAATACGTTTAGAAGATGGTAAAGTAGGGTGGGTGCCTTCCTCTTCGATAGAAGTAATTTGAGAATCTAAAGATAATCTTTTTCGAAAGTCCGAATCACATATAACAGATGGTTCGGACTTTCTTTTTCCATATAACCTTTGTTCCTGACAAAAAGATAAAAAAGGAGGCAAAAAAGTTTGTTTTATCTTTTTTTTTCCTTAAGTTTATAGCGTGATAATTAAAAAATAGAGTATTAACCATTAAGTTTATGAATATGAGAACAATAACTTTCAACGAATTACGTAAGATCAAAGACTCTTTACCCACAGGAAGCATGCATAGAATTGCCGATGAATTAGGCTTAAGTGTAGATACAGTTAGGAATTTCTTCGGTGGACATAATTTCAAAGAAGGTAAAAGTGTAGGTATACATTTAGAACCGGGTCCTGATGGTGGATTGGTAATGATTGATGATACCACGGTGCTTGATAGGGCATTAGAAATCTTAGATGAAATAGCAAACGAACATAAGCAAGTCTCTGAAGAATAAAAAGTCTGTAGAAAATCCCAATTGTTGCATCATGAAGAAAGACAATTGGGATTTTTCTTTTAGACGAATTTGTATACCTATTTTTATTTCATTATTTAGACTTTTGACTATCATGGAAGAGAAATTAGTAACCTTAGCCATATTAACATATGCGAAGGCTCAAATTTTGAAAAACGTGCTTGAGAATGAGGGAATTGAGACGTGTATTCATAATATAAACCAGATACAACCGGTGGTTTCATCGGGAGTAAGAGTTCGTATTAAAGAAAGTGATTTGCCTCGTGCACTGAAAATAACAGAAAGTTCCGCATGGTTGTCCGAAGAAGTTGTAGAAGGTAAGTCACCTCATATTGACAAGTCAACAAATAAGATCCTAATTCCTGTCGATTTCTCTAATTATTCATTGAAAGCCTGCGAATTCGGCTTCCATTTTGCACAGAATGCTGGTGCAGAAGTATTGTTATTACATGTTTATTTTACCCCGATTTATGCTACTTCTTTACCATATAGCGACATTTTCAATCTTCATGGTGATGAGGAAAATACTAGGAATATACTTCAAAAAGCCCATAATGAAGTTACTGTATTCTCAGATAAAATAAAGGAAAAAATTAATTCGGGGTATTTGCCTGATATTAAATATTCATGTATACTGAGAGAAGGTATTCCTGAGGAAGAAATTATTCGATATGCAAAGGAAATTCATCCCCGTATGATTATCATGGGTACACGTGGTAAGGATCAAAAAGATATTGACTTAATAGGAAGTGTAACTGCTGAAGTAATAGAAAGAGCACATACTACAGTTTTAGCTATACCAGAAAGAACACTTATCGAGCAGTTATCAGAGGTTAAGCGTATTGCTTTCATTACGAATTTTGATCAAAGAGACTTAATTGCTTTTGATTCACTTATACATAATAGTCTGAAGGATTTTAAATTTGCTGTGTCTTTAATTCACTTAGCAGAAGTCAAGGATACATGGAATGAAATAAAACTTGGAGGTATTAAGGAATATTTCCAGAAACAATATCCGAATTTAGAAATATATTATGATGTTGTCCAAGATGATAATTTCCTAATTAATTTAGATCATTATATAAAAAGTAAACATATTGATATAATAACGTTGACTTCTTATAAAAGAAATATCTTTTCCAGATTATTTAATCCAAGTATTGCCAGGAAAATGATTTTTCATTCTGATACGCCGCTTATGGTTGTATACAGCAAACCGAATTAATCAAAATAAAACGTTTTCGCTTGGGATATAATCATGATTATGTTTAATATAAAATAAAGGAATGCTCATTATAAGGTGATTACATACTCATATTAGCCTTAATTACTCTTTTCCGAAAGATCTGAGATAAGAGAATTCTAAAAAAGAAATAGCCCTAAACTGAATTTTGTTTAGGGCTATTCTATTATATAAATTAATTGCTGTTAAAATCAAAGCAAATTTTAGAAATTACCAAGCTTCTCGATTTCTTCAAATTCAGCACCCATTTGCAGATTGTAATAAACTCTGTAAAGACCGTTCAGCCACAGTTCTTTTCTTTCGGGTTGTAATTGTCTTGCTTTCTCGTAGCAAGGTTTTGCTTTTTCATAGAAGACTTTCAATGCTTCTTGATCTTCTCTATACTTCGGATCGTTTACGTCAGTTGTAGACTTCTCAGAAAAGTCTTGAGCTTGCAGACAGTAAACCAAACCTAAGTTAGAATATGCTTCTGCATAATTAGGATCAATTTCTGTGGTCTTCTGATAGAATTCAATGGCTTTCTCCAAAGCTGCAGCAGCTTCAGCATCTTTCTTCTGTTCTTTTAAAGTATTATACTGATTGTGATACAGATAACCCTTTACGTACAGATAGAATGTGTTATTCGGATCTTTAGCCAGCATATCATCAGCAAACTTCATAGCTTCATCATATTTGTTGTTGTTGCTGTAGTAATCAATCAGATTACCAAAGAAGAATTGATGGTCAGGATATTTCTGTACACCTTCTTGCAGTGAAGCTACCCATTTGTCTGTTTCACCTTGAGCTTTCAATGCTGAAGAGATAAATTCCATGGCATACTTACCAACTTCTTTATCTTCTTTTGCGTACGGAGCATATTTCAATACGCTGGGATAATCTTCCAAACGAGTGGCTACCATAGCTGCGTAATATGCGATCTGCGGCAGCAAAGTGTCAGCTTTAACTGCCTCGTTTTCAGCAAACATAGGATTTCCGGCGATATCTACATATGTACCGAAGAAACTTAATGCTTTCTTTCCGTCTTCTTTGTTTTCATTTCCCAGATACATGTTGTAGTACTGAATACCACCGTTAATCAGATTACCACGTTCTGCCAAGATAGCACTTGAATTGGCTTTTCTGTACTTGTTCTTGATCTTACCCTTTTCATTGGGAATCTGTGCCAATTCATCACACTTGAAATAGTACTGGCACATGTTCAATGCGCTGTTGTACACCTGAAGTGTGTCATACGGCTTTCTCAGGTAAGCATTTTCCATTTCCTTTTCACTTCTTCTCTTCTGGATGAAACCAGCTACATTCCAAGTTTCAGCCTGATCCTTTGTTTCAGGATTGGTTAAAGCTTGATTGATCAGTTCTTCTGCTTTGGCAAAATCAGGTTGTACTGCACTTGCCATCTTTTTAGCTTCTTTTACTGACTTCTCTTGGGCAAAGGTAAAGCCTGCAACAAACAGCAAAGCAGCTGTAAATAATACTTTTTTCATGATTGTAGAAAAGTTTAAATTAGAACTATGTTGTCTATTCTTATTCATTATTAGTTTCATTTTCAGCGTTTTCAACGTTGTTTTCATTCTCTGGCAGGTTATCGTCCTGTGGTTCATCTTCCTCTGTTTCTGAAGTTACCTTACAAACGGAGCCAATTTCATCATTTCGTTTCTCCAGATTGATAAGACGTACTCCCTGCGTAGCACGGCCCATGATACGTACGTCGGCTACTTTCAGACGAATGGTGATACCTGACTTGTTAATGATCATCAAGTCATTCTCATCCGTTACAGACTTGATTGCCACAAGCTTACCTGTCTTCTCGGTGATACTGATGGTCTTCACACCCTTGCCACCACGGTTGGTCTTGCGGTAGTCCTCGATGTCCGAACGTTTGCCGTATCCCTGCTCAGAAACGACCATAATGGTTTCTGCCTCAGGGTCTTTGATGCAGATCATGCCGACAACTTCGTCCTGTCCGTCTTCGTCGAGGGTCATGCCGCGTACACCTGTTGCGGTACGGCCCATGACACGTACGGCACTTTCGTGGAAGCGGATGGCGCGTCCGTTGCGGTTGGCGATGATGATTTCATTGTCACCATTGGTCATGCGAACTTCGATGACGCGGTCGTCTTCGCGGATGGTGATGGCGTTCACACCGTTTTGGCGTGGACGAGAATACTGTTCGAGCAAGGTCTTCTTAATGACACCGTTCTTGGTGCAGAACAGCACGTAGTGGCTGTTGATGAATTCCTGATCGTTCAGGTTCTTCACGCGCAGGTAGGCATTGACAGCATCGTCGGAGTCGATGTTCAACAGATTCTGGATGGCTCGTCCCTTCGAGTTCTTCGAACCTTCGGGTATTTCGTACACCTTCAGCCAGTAGCACTTGCCCTTTTGGGTGAAGAACATCATGGTGTTGTGCATCGTAGCCGGATAGATATGCTCTACGAAGTCCTCATCGCGGGTTTCGGAACCTTTGGAGCCTACCCCACCACGGTTCTGTGCACGGAATTCGCTCAGAGGCGTGCGCTTGATGTAGCCCATGTGTGAGATGGTGATAATCATCTCGTCGTCGGCGTAGAAGTCTTCGGGGTTGAATTCCTCGGAAGAATACACGATTTCAGAGCGGCGCTCGTCGCCGTATTTTTCTTTCACTTCGATGAGTTCGTCCTTGATGACCTTACGGCAAAGCTCGTCGTTCACCAGGATTTCCTCTAGGTAAGCAATCTGTTTCTTGATTTCCTCGTATTCGGCGTGCAGTTGGTCTTGCATCAGGCCGGTAAGTTGGCGCAGACGCATCTCGACGATGGCACGGCTCTGTATCTCAGTCAGTTGGAAACGCTCCATCAGGCCCGTAATAGCATCAGCTGGCGTCTTGGCGGCACGGATGATGCGGATTACTTCGTCGATATTGTCCGAAGCGATGATCAAACCTTCCAAGATGTGAGCACGCTCCTTAGCCTTGCGCAGGTCGAACTGCGTGCGGCGGATAACGACGTCGTGACGATGCTCTACGAAGTATTTGATGAGCTCTTTCAGGTTCAGCAGGCGCGGACGTCCGTGTACCAGTGCCACGTTGTTCACGCCAAACGATGTCTGGAGCATAGTCATCTTGTAGAGCTTGTTCAGCACTACGCTGGCGTTGGCATCGCGCTTCACGTCGATGACGATGCGCATACCTTCGCGGTCGGATTCGTCGTTGGCGTTTGTGATGCCTTCGATTTTCTTCTCGTTGGCCAGGTCGGCGATACTCTTGATGAGCTCAGCCTTGTTTACGCCATAAGGTATTTCGGTAACGACAATCTTGTCATGCGTCTGCCCAGTTTCAATCTCGGCCTTGGCACGCATCACTACGCGACCACGGCCCGTCAGATAGGCTTCGCGCACACCGCTCATACCATAAATGTAACCTCCTGTGGGGAAGTCGGGAGCCTTGACGTAGTTCATCAACTCCTCTATTTCGATATCGTTGTTGTCAATGTAGGCTACACAAGCATCGATCACCTCCGAGAGGTTATGTGTAGGCATATTGGTGGCCATACCGACGGCAATACCTGAAGCACCGTTTACCAGCAGGTTCGGGATGCGTGTAGGCATCACGGTGGGCTCTTGGAGGGAGTCGTCGAAGTTGTTCTGCATGTCGACGGTTTCCTTGTCGAGGTCCTGCATCATGTCTTCGCCGATCTTCTGCAGGCGGCACTCCGTGTAACGCATGGCCGCTGCATTGTCGCCGTCTACCGAGCCGTAGTTGCCCTGGCCGTCTACCAGCATGTAGCGCATGGCCCACGGTTGTGCCATACGTACCAATGCGCCATAGACGGAAGAGTCGCCGTGCGGGTGGTACTTACCCAACACTTCACCTACTACTCTGGCCGATTTCTTATAAGGTTTGTCCGACGTATTTCCCAGCCCCATCATACCGAAAAGAATTCTTCGGTGAACAGGCTTAAAACCATCTCTAACATCCGGAAGGGCACGCGAAACAATGACCGACATGGAGTAGTCAATGTACGATGACTTCATTTCCTCCTCGATGTTAATCTTTATAATTCTGTCTTGTTCAAGCATTTAAAAAGATTATTAATTATACATTGCATGGTTCGTGAAAAACCACGCTAAAGTACTGCTTTTTTACGACATACGAAAACATTTCGGAAAGAAAGTTTCAGAAGGAAGATGGACGGAAGCACGAGGTGAAAGGCTGAAAGACCTTATAAATAATATAAGGTGTACGGAGCAAAGTCGCTTGAAGCGAAAAAGGCAGAACAACTTTTGTTGAGATTTTCTGCTAGAAGCCGGTCAAAACGCTTGTTGGGGTTGTCAAACTAAAATATTTTGTCTAACTTTGTTGCATCATTCTACTGTACAAATCGTTATGAAACAGCTGTTTTTCTTGATTTCCTGCTGTGCATTCCTGTTATTGTCTTGCACATCCCATCCGACCGTTCATCGCGAAAACGGCTGGTATCTGGCTGCGTCCGCAGACATGGACAGCATTGCTTTGGAGCCTATTGCCACCGTTCACGACTTCAACGAGCTCCGTCTGGACTCCGATGCCTTTGGCCGATATGTCATTACAGGGCGGATTAGCCCCCACAAACAGGCTGATTGGGCCGATCAGACGGAAAAAGCCATCGGCCGTTGCCTGGCATTTGTGTTCAACGATACGGTCATTTGCTGTCCGAAAGTTCATGCGCGGATAGAGAGCGGCAACTTCCAAGTATCTTCTTCTCCCGACCGTCCGATGGATTTGCCTTCCATTTACCGCCGCCTCAGACAGGAGAAGATTGCCCTCATTGAGGAGCAGTTCAAGGGGTGGACAAAAGACTCCACGTTTACGCAAGAACAACAGGATTCCATCATTGCCGATTTAGACTATTGGGATGCCCAAGCTATAACGCATGGTTTTGAATAATCTCCTCTCTCCGCTTGTTTTGACAATCTGACATTTTGTTTTCTTAATGCGCTGAGAATCGCTTCTTTCGCCCCAAGGTAAAGGTTGATGGCAAATTTTAAAGCGCAAAGTGGCTTATTGTCTTGTTTTCAGTTTGATAGCGAAATCTTTACATTACAACGAGAAAAATAATAGGGCAAAAACAAGGCTTTCTGCCCCTCTATCCCCTACTTTTCGAAGCCAAAGTAAGACTTTAGCGGGCTAAAGTAGATGTTTATGGATGAAAAATACGGTGTTTTTTCGCATGAAAAGCAATGTTCTCATCGTGGAAAAGCGATGTTTTCCTTCAGAAAAAGCAATATAATGCCTCGCGACATGCCCCTTTTTGCTTGCCAAGCAGCATTTTACAGGCTTTTTTCTTTCTATTTCGCGTCGATAGAAAAACAGACGAGTCAGTATGCTGCCTTTTTCTGTTTCGAAAAGTATATATTTTGCAAAAATGAGTGACACTTTGTTATGTAGGCAAATGAAGAAAAGACAGCTTTGCTCTTTTTGGCACAGGATTTGCTGATTATTACTTGAAACATCGTGGCAAAGCCGCTAAAAATGCGTATCTTTGCCCCGGATTATAACCCAAACAAAAGGAGTAAATCAATGAACAGTCAATTTTCACAAAGAGTTTCGGACGTACTGACCTATAGCAAGGAAGAGGCCAATCGGCTGGGATGCAGCCTTATAGCCCCTGAACATCTGCTGCTTGGCATTCTGCGCGATGGCGGCGGAAAAGCTATGGAAGTGCTCATGAAGCTTGATGCGGACGTAAATCGAATCAAAAGAAACCTGGAGGAGAGCATAGAGTCGGAAGGTGATTTCCTGCCTGAGGCAGAAGTACCCCTCTCGCTTACTGCTACCCGAATCCTTAAAATATGCATGCTCGAAGCCCGCTTACTGAAGAGCGAACTGGCCGACACGGAGCATTTGCTGCTGGCTATCCTGAAAGATGGCAACAGTGTGGCATCTACAGTGCTGGTAGACAATGGCATTACCTATCAGGATGTGTACGACGTTCTTACGATGAAATCGGCCAATCCGAATGCTGGCATGGGCTTTACCGAAGACGATGACGAAGAAGAGGAAGTCGGCCCTTCGCGCTCCGGACAGGAAAGCGGGCGTGGCAATATGGGCAGTTCGTCTGCCTCGGCACAGACGGCTACGCGCCGCCCTGCCAACGACACGCCTGTACTCGATAACTTCGGCACTGACATCACCCGTGCCGCTGCCGAGGGCAAGCTGGATCCTGTTGTAGGCCGTGAACGCGAGATTGAGCGTCTGGCACAAATTCTGAGCCGCCGCAAGAAAAACAATCCTGTGCTGATAGGTGAACCCGGCGTGGGCAAGTCGGCCATCGTCGAAGGATTGGCCCTGCGCATCACGCAGCGCAAGGTGTCGCGCATACTCTTCGACAAGCGCGTCATCATGCTCGACATGTCGTCCGTCGTGGCAGGCACCAAGTACCGCGGCCAGTTCGAAGAGCGCATCCGCTCCATTATCAACGAGTTGCAGAAGAACCCCAATGTCATCCTTTTCATCGACGAGATACATACCATCGTCGGTGCAGGAGCCGCCGCAGGCACCATGGATGCCGCCAACATGCTGAAGCCCGCCCTGGCGCGTGGTGAGATACAGTGCATCGGCGCCACCACGCTGGACGAGTATCGCAAGAGCATCGAAAAAGACGGTGCGCTGGAGCGTCGTTTCCAAAAGGTTATTGTGGAGCCCACCACCGCCGAAGAGACGTTGCAGATATTGAAGAACATCAAGGAGAAATACGAAGACCACCACAACGTGCGCTACACCGATGCTGCCCTCGAGGCGTGTGTCAAGTTGTCAGCCCGTTATATCAACGACCGCAACTTCCCTGATAAGGCCATCGATGCCCTCGACGAAGCCGGCTCGCGTGTGCACCTGACCAACATCAGCGCCCCCAAGGAAATCGAAGAGCAGGAACGCCTGATAGAGAACGCCCGCCTGCAAAAGACCGAGGCTGTGAAGGCGCAGAATTTTGAATTGGCTGCCGGCTACCGCGACCGCGAGAAAGAGCTCACGACGCAACTGGAGCAGATGAAAGCCGACTGGGAGGCGCAGCTCAAGGAGCAGCGTCAGACGGTGGACGAGGAAGAAATAGCCTCTGTGGTGTCCATGATGTCGGGTGTGCCCGTACAGCGTATGGCACAGGCCGAAGGACTGAAGCTGGCCGGCATGAAGGAAGAACTCCAGCAAAAGGTCATTGCCCAGGACGTAGCCATCGAGAAGCTGGTGAAGGCTATTGTACGTAGCCGTGTGGGGCTGAAAGACCCCAACCGTCCTATCGGCACGTTCATGTTCCTGGGACCGACAGGTGTGGGTAAAACGCATCTGGCCAAGCAGTTGGCGCGCTATATGTTTGGTTCGGACGATGCACTGATACGTATCGATATGAGCGAATATATGGAGAAATATACCGTGTCGCGTATGATAGGTGCCGCTCCCGGCTACGTGGGCTACGAGGAAGGCGGACAGCTCACTGAGAAGGTGCGCCGCAAACCCTACTCCATTGTCCTGCTGGACGAGATCGAAAAGGCTCATCCCGACGTCTTCAACATCCTCTTGCAGGTACTCGACGAAGGTCGTTTGACCGACAATGTGGGTCGCACCATCGACTTCAAGAATACGGTCATCATCATGACCTCCAACATCGGTACGCGCCAACTCAAGGAGTTTGGCCGTGGTGTAGGCTTTGCCGCTCAGAACCGTACGGACGACAAAGAGTACTCACGTGGCGTCATCCAAAAGGCATTGAACAAGACTTTCTCGCCCGAGTTCCTGAACCGTCTGGATGAAATCATTACCTTTGACCAGTTGTCGCTTGACGCCATCACGCGCATCGTTGACATCGAGTTGAAGGGGCTGTATGAGCGTCTTGAAGGCATTGGCTACCATCTTCAGGTGGACGATGCGGCCAAGAAATTCCTTGCTACGAAGGGCTACGACGTACAGTTTGGTGCCCGTCCACTGAAGCGTGCCATCCAGAACTACCTGGAAGACGGCCTGTCCGAACTCATCGTTTCGGGCGGCGTACAGCCGGGCGATACCGTCAGCGTGACCCACGAAGACGGCAAGGACGAGCTGACGATGCAGAAACTTTGACCGTAAACCGGCCATCATACAGACAAAATGTCAGTCCCCGACGGACTGGCATTTTTTTTGTATCCCTACCGTCAGAGAAAAAATAAGTAAAACCTATAATATACTGTTTGAATTATGCAAAAAGGTAACATTGGGGTAACGACCGAAAACATCTTCCCCGTCATTAAAAAGTTTTTGTACAGTGACCACGAAATATTCCTGCGCGAACTGGTGTCCAACGCCGTTGATGCTACGCAGAAACTGAAGACTCTTGCCTCCATTGGTGAGTACAAAGGCGAGTTGGGCGACCTGACGGTCCGTGTCAGCCTGGGCAAGGACACCATTACCGTGTCCGACCGTGGTATTGGTCTGACCGCCGAAGAAATCGACAAATATATCAATCAGATAGCTTTCTCTGGCGCCAATGACTTCCTCGAGAAGTACAAGAACGACGCGAACGCCATCATCGGCCACTTCGGTCTGGGCTTCTACTCGGCTTTCATGGTTGCCAAGAAGGTAGAAATCATCACCAAGTCGTGCAAGGAAGGTGCACAGGCTGTGAAATGGACTTGCGACGGCAGTCCTGAGTTTACTATCGAGGATTGCGACAAGGCCGACCGCGGTACCGATATTGTCCTCTACATCGACGATGATTGCAAGGAGTTCCTCGAAGAAGCCCGCATCTCTACGTTGCTGAAGAAGTACTGCAGTTTCCTGCCCGTGCCCGTAGCTTTCGGCAAGAAGAAGGAATGGAAAGACGGCAAACAGGTAGAAACCGCTGAAGACAACGTCATCAACGAAACGACTCCGCTTTGGACACGCAAGCCCAGCGAACTGAAGGACGAAGACTACAAAGCCTTCTATCGTGACCTCTATCCCATGTCCGACGAGCCTCTGTTCTGGATTCACCTGAACGTAGACTATCCGTTCCACCTCACCGGCGTGCTCTATTTCCCCAAAGTGAAGAGCAACATCGAGCTGAACAAGAACAAGATACAGCTTTACTGCAACCAGGTATACGTTACGGATTCTGTAGAAGGTATCGTGCCCGACTTCCTGACGTTGCTCCACGGCGTACTTGATTCGCCCGACATCCCGTTGAACGTATCGCGTTCGTACCTGCAAAGCGACTCCAACGTTAAGAAGATTTCGACCTACATCACCAAGAAGGTGTCCGACCGTCTGCAGTCCATCTTCAAGAACGACCGCAAACAGTTCGAAGAAAAGTGGAACGATCTGAAGATCTTCATCAACTACGGCATGCTGACGCAAGAAGATTTCTACGACCGTGCTAAGGATTTTGCCCTCTTCACCGACACCGACGGCAAGCAATATACCTTCGACGAGTACAAGACGCTCATCAAGGACAATCAGACCGATAAGGACAATACCCTGATCTATCTGTATGCCAACAACAAGGACGAGCAGTATAGCTACATCGAGGCTGCTAAAAATAAGGGCTACAATGTGTTGCTGATGGACGGCCAGCTGGACATTGCTGTTGTAAGCATGCTCGAGCAGAAGTTCGACAAAGTTCGCTTCACCCGTGTGGACAGCGATATCATCGACAACCTCATCGTGAAGGAAGACAAGAAGAACGAAGTGCTCGAGGCCGCCAAGCAGGAAGCCCTTTCGGCCATGTTCAAGAGCCAGCTGCCCAAGATGGACAAGACGGAATTCTACGTCGTGGCACAGGCCATGGGCGAAGGCGCCGCTCCGGTCATGATCACGCAGAGCGAATACATGCGCCGTATGAAGGAGATGGCCAACATCCAGGCCGGTATGAGCTTCTATGGCGACATGCCCGATATGTTCAACCTCGTACTCAATGCCGACCATCCGTTGGTTAAGGAGGTCTTGGCTGGTGAAGAACAGGCCTGCGCAGCCGACATCGTGCCCATTCAGCTCTCTATGGACGACACCAACAACCGTCGCAACGCGCTGAAGAAGAGCCACGAAGGCAAGAAGGACGAAGAAATCCCCACAGCCGAGAAGGACGAGCTCAGCGAACTGGACAAGAAATGGAACGAACTGAAGACGAAGAAGGAAGCCGTCCTGGCCGGTTATGCCGCCCAGAATCCGGTTGTCCGCCAGCTCATCGATCTAGCTCTGTTGCAAAACGGTATGCTGAAAGGCGAAGCACTCAATAACTTCGTAAAACGAAGCATCGAGCTGATTAAATAAAGCCCCTTCAACACTTTCTATACTCTCCAAAAGAGGATGTATCTTCATGGTACATCCTCTTTTTTTGCCCTTTTCATCGAAAAAATCTTTTTTTCTTCGCTAAATTGAATACAGTTCAAAACAAATTCGTATATTTGAAAAAAATCATTCGGTATTATGGGAACGTTAGGCTGTATCAATGACATGATTCAACGGGATAAGGAAAACCGTGAATTGCGGAAATTGGGAAGAGAACGTCGTAAAGATCGTCTCGACCGGATGTATTGCGGAAAGAAATTGTATTTGTCGGAAGGAATCACAGCCGATGATATGAAACAGGCTCAGGAACAGATTGCCGACAAACAAGAACAGGACTTGAAACAAGAAGTCACTTTTGCCTATCTGGTGATGGGGATCTGTACTCTTTTGACAATCTGTGTGATACTCTTTCTGTTGAATTGAAGTATGATTATTTACAGAATATGAAAAAACTATATACCTTCCTCTTGTGTTGCTGTTGTCTGCTTTCCGCTTTGAACGCGCAGAAAGTAGGACTTGTATTGAGCGGTGGCGGTGCCAAGGGTATGACCCACATCGGTATCATCCGTGCATTGGAAGAGAACAATATCCCCATTGATTATATTGCAGGGACATCTATGGGTGCCATCATTGGATCGCTCTATGCCATGGGCTATTCACCCGACGATATGGAAGCCCTGCTTCGTTCACCTGATTTCAAAAGATGGTATTCCGGGCAGGTTGAGTCGCAATACGGATATTATTTCAAGCAGAGCAGACCGACACCAGAGTTTGCCAATATCCGTTTTTCTTTTGGCGATTCCATTCATATTCGTCCTCAAATCCTTCCGACCAACATTGTGAGTCCTATTCAGATGAATCTTGTATTTGTGGAGCTGTTTGCACAGGCTACGGCTGCTTGTCGGGGGAATTTCGATAAAATGTTTGTTCCTTTCCGCTGTGTAGCTTCCGATGTATACAACAAGCGCCCTTTGGTCATGCGTCAAGGTGATTTAGGAGATGCAGTGCGAGCCTCAATGAGTTTTCCTTTCGTATTCAAACCCATTGAGATAGACAGCGTATTGGCTTATGATGGTGGCATTTATAATAACTTCCCTACGGATGTAATGATGAAGGATTTCCATCCCGATGTCATTATCGGCAGCGTAGTTGCCGCCAATCCGGGAAAACCTCAGGAAGGTAATCTCATGAGCCAGCTCGAGAACATGATTATGCAGAAAACGGATTATTCCATTCCCGATTCGTTGGGTATTGTAATGACTTTCAAATATAACGACGTCAATCTGCTGGATTTTGACCGTCTGCAGGAACTTCACGATATTGGATACAACAGGACCATCAGCCTGATGGACTCCATCAAAATGCGAATATCCCGTCGTGAAAGTGCTGAAAACGTCCGACTGAGGCGCATGACCTATCGTAACACTTTGCCTCAACTGCGTTTTCGTGATATCTATATTGAAGGAGCCAACGAACACCAGCAGTCGTATATCAGAAAGGAATTTCATAGCGACAACCATCAGATCTTCACTTATGAAGATTTAAAAAGGGGATATTTTCGACTGTTGGCAGACAATATGATTTCGGAGATTATCCCTCACGCTGTTTATGATCCTGAGTCCGATTTATATGAACTCCATCTTCAAGTCAAGATGGAGAAAGATTTCTTTGTCCGCATAGGTGGAAGCGTGTCTACCACCAGTTCCAATCAGATTTATCTGGGCATTGGATATCAAAACTTGAACTATTATTCCAAAGAAATCATGCTTGATGGACAGCTTGGGAAAATTTACAATAACGTTCAACTGATGGGAAGGCTGGATTTGCCTACCCGTATTCCGATCTCTCTTCGTTTGCTGGGATCTATCAGCACATTTGATTATTACAAGAAAGACAAGCTTTTCTCCAAAAACGACCGCCCTTCTTTCAATTCGAAGGATGAACGGTTTGTGAAACTCATGTGCGCGTTACCCTTTTTGGCCAACAAACGTGCGGAGTTCGGATTTGGATACGGCGTATTGACAGACAATTATTATCAATCTACCACTATTGACTTCACCAAAGACCGTGCAGACAAAAGTACTCACAAACTGTTGGGGGGAAGTATTGGCTTTTATGGCAGCACGACCGATTCCCGTCAGTATGCCACACGAGGGTATCATGAAAGTCTTATAGCCCAGGTGTTTACTGGGCACGAATGGTTCAATCCCGGTACACCTTCTGAAGACGGAAGCTCGAAGGCTGTCGAAAAAAAACATCAGGCCTGGTTGCAAATCTCGTATATGAAGGACGCCTATCATCGGCTGAGTCCTCTGTTTACGTTAGGCTGGATGACGGAATTATTGTATTCATCGAGAAATTTCTCAGAAAACTACACTGCCACCATGATGCAGGCCGGAGAATTTGCACCGACTCCTCACAGTCAGATTATGTATAACGAGGCTTTTCGGGCCAATCAGTTTATAGCTGCGGGTATAAAGCCTATTTTCGTATTCAATGACATGTTCCATCTTCGCACCGAGTTCTATGGGTTTGCACCTATTTTCCCGATAAAAAGGAACGAAAACAATCACGCTTATTATGGAAAAGCCTTTTCTGAATTCCAATATATGGGAGAAATTTCTTTAGTCTGCAAATTGTCGTTCGGGGCTGTCTCTGCGTATGTAAATCACTATAGTTCACCTAAGGGCGAGTGGAATGTTGGATTGACTTTGGGTTGGCAATTGTTTAACTATCGATTTATCGAATGATTTTTTGCGAAAAAAAACGGTGAAAAGTTTGCAGAAACAGAAAATGTCCGTATCTTTGCACCCGTAAAAAAAATATGGCCGCGTAGCTCAACTGAATAGAGTAGCTGACTACGGATCAGCCGGTTACAGGTTTGAATCCTGTCGCGGTCACTACCAAAAAGTTCGATTAGTTTTACAATGGCCGCGTAGCTCAACTGAATAGAGTAGCTGACTACGGATCAGCCGGTTACAGGTTTGAATCCTGTCGCGGTCACTACCAAAAAGTTCGATTAGTTTTACAATGGCCGCGTAGCTCAACTGAATAGAGTAGCTGACTACGGATCAGCCGGTTACAGGTTTGAATCCTGTCGCGATCACAAAGCCCTGCAAGATTGTTCTTGTGGGGATTTTTGTTTAATATGCCCTTCTATTTTCCTGATTTGGGTTCTTGTTCTGCCATGAAGCACTTTCTGATGGTTCCATGAAGTGCTTTGTAAGCATGTCATACAGTGCTTTGTTACATCCTCATAGAGCACTGTGTTATACTCTCATGAAGTACTGTGTTGCAGCCCATAAAAAGAGTGTGTTACATCAGGAACAACCCGCCCTTTGTTCCTGATGTAACACACTCTCTGATTAGTATATCTCTTCTCTGATAAAGTTTTAGCACTTAATGTTCAGCTCGCTCAGAATCTTGCGCATAGCCTCAAACGTGGTGATACGTGTAGGAACCAGCGGTAGGCGAAGCTTGTTCTCCACCATCCCCATGGCATTAAGCATGGCTTTCACGCCGGCAGGATTACCGTCCACGAAGAGCAGTTTGAACAGTTCGGCAAACTTGTGGTGAATGGTCAGTGCATTGGCGTAGTCGCCCTGTAGGGCCAGGCGCACCATGCGGCTGAATTCACGCGGGAAGGCATTGCCGATGACCGAGATGACACCCACGGCACCCAGTGTGATGAGGGGGAAGGTGATACCGTCGTCACCCGAAATAACGTCAAAGTTGGCCGGCTTGTTCTTAATGATATCGTCCATTTGTGTGATGTTGCCCGAAGCCTCTTTGATAGCGATCACGTTCTCGAAATCGCGGGCAATGCGCAAGGTAGTTTCAGCTGTCATGTTCACGCCTGTACGACCCGGCACGTTGTAGAGTACGATGGGTAGCTCTGTGGCTTCGGCAATGGCTTTGTAGTGCTGGTAGATGCCCTCTTGCGAAGGTTTGTTATAGTAAGGCACTACGGAGAGGATGGCGTCTACACCGGTGAAATCGTCATGTTTCAGTGTGTCGACGATGGCACGTGTGTTGTTGCCTCCTACACCCAGCAAAATGGGAACACGTCCGTTGACGCGCTCTATCACCATTCGCTTGATTTTCTTTTTTTCCTCTTCAGTCAGTGTCGGGGTTTCGGCAGTAGTTCCCAGTACGCACAGGAAATCTGCGTTGTTCTGTATCAGGTAGTCCACGATGCGCATCAGGGCATCGTAGTCTACACTTTCATCTTCTTTAAACGGGGTGATCAATGCAACCCCCATTCCCTTCAATCTAGTTTTTATCATGGGTCTTATGAGATAATCTGTGGTTTAGCAGTTCGCAAATGTACTATTTTTTTCGTTTTGCGCTACAAATATCCGAGATAAAAAACGTTTTTATGTGATTTTGTCAGGAAAGCAAGTCCAGGAACTCGTTTTCGGACATAATGCGGATACCCAGTTTCTGTGCTTTCTCCAGCTTGGCGGGGCCCATGTTGGCACCGGCCAGGATGAAGCTCGTTTTGGACGAGATGCTTCCCACGTTCTTTCCACCGTTGCGCTCGATCATTTCCTTGTATTCGTCACGTGAATGGTGCTCGAATACGCCGCTGATGACGATGGACTGCCCCGCCAGCTTGTCGGTGTATCCGCTCAGGTCTTCCTCGCTTCGGCTGAACTGCAGGCCGGCTTCCTTCAGTCGTTCCACCAGGTTGCGGTTCAGCGGATTGCCGAAGTAGCTGACGATGCTTTGGGCTATTTTTTCGCCGATTTCATCGACACTCATCAACGTTTCGAGGCTGGCCTGCTCCACTTCGTCGATGCTCTTGAAGGAACGGGCAATCTTCTTGGCCACCGTTTCGCCTACGAAGCGGATGCCCAGGGCGAAGAGAACACGCTCGAAGGGTACACTACGGCTTGCAGCGATGCCGTTAACGATATTTTCAGCCGATTTCTGCCCCATTCGGTCCAGATCCTTAATGTCGTCCACCGTGAGGTGGTAAAGGTCAGCAGCGTCCTTTATAAGATCCAGACGATAGAACATGTCCACGGTCTCGGGTCCCAGCCCGTCGATATTCATGGCCCGGCGACTGATGAAGTGTTCTATCTTGCCCTTGATTTGCGGCGGACAGGCCGTTTCGTTGGGACAATAGTGGGCTGCCTCGCCTTCGAACCGCACCAGCGGTGTGCCGCACTCGGGGCAGCGGGTGATAAACTTTACCTTTTCGCCCAGCAGTATGCCGCGGGCATCGGTGTCCACACCCGTTATCTTGGGGATGATTTCACCGCCTTTTTCAACATAGACCATGTCGCCGATGTGCAGGTCGAGGCTTTCGATGATGTCGGCATTGTGGAGCGAGGCGCGTTTTACGACGGTTCCCGACAACTGCACGGGGTCCAGATTGGCCACTGGCGTGATGGCACCCGTACGGCCCACTTGGTAGCTCACCTTGTTGAGCCGCGTCAGTGCCCGTTCGGCCTGGAACTTGTAGGCGATGGCCCAGCGGGGCGACTTGGCCGTGTAGCCCAGGTTCTTCTGCTGGCGCAGGCTGTTCACCTTCAGCACGATGCCGTCGGTGGCCACGGGCAGGTTCTTGCGTTCCGTGTCCCAGTAGTTGATGTAGTCGAACACTTCCTGCAGGGTACGGGCTTTCTTCATGTGCTCCGATATCTTGAAGCCCCACTGTGCTGCCTTCTGCAGGCATTCGTAGTGGCCGTCGGCGGGCAGGTCTTCGCCCAGCAGGTAGTAGAGGTAGGCATCGAGCTTGCGCGCGGCCACTACGGAGGAGTTCTGCGACTTCAGCGTACCCGAGGCGGCGTTGCGCGGATTGGCAAAGAGCGGTTCTTCGCGGGCTTCGCGTTCGCGGTTCAGGGCTTCGAACGACTCCCACGGCATCAGAATCTCGCCGCGTATCTCGAATGTAGAGGGATAGTCGCCGTGCAGCACGAGAGGGATGGTACGGATGGTCTTCACGTTGTCCGTCACGTCATCACCTTTCTCGCCGTCGCCGCGGGTCACGGCGCGCACCAGTTTGCCGTCTTCGTAGGTCAGGGAGATGGACGTGCCGTCGTACTTCAGCTCGCAACAGATTTCGAAGTCCTCGTTCAGGGCCTTCTTTACCCGTTCGTAGAAGTCGGTCACTTCACTTTCGGAGTAGGTGTTGCCCAACGAGAGCATAGGATATTTGTGGGCTACCTGCGTGAAGTTCTTGTTCAGGTCGCTGCCCACACGCATCGTGGGCGAATTTTCGTCCGCATATTCGGGGTGCTCCTTCTCCAGGTCCTGTAGTTCGCGCATCAGGTCGTCAAACTCCTTGTCCGTGATTTCGGGAGCGTTCATGACGTAGTAGTTGTAGTTGTGGCGGTGCAGCTCGGCACGCAGCCAGTCTATTCGTTCTTTGGGTGTCATAGTTCGTCTTACAGATAGTTTGCATGCAAAAATACGGGTTTCTCCGTGAAAATCCGTGTAATCCGTGCCAAAATACTATCTTTGCAGAAAATTTGCAAGAAACGTTATGCGCATAGACATTATTACCGTTCTTCCGGAGATGATTGAAGGCTTCTTCAACTGCTCCATCATGAAACGGGCACAGAACAAGGGCCTGGCCGAAATACATATCCACAACCTGCGCGACTACACCCAGGACAAGTACCGCCGCGTGGACGATTACCCCTTCGGCGGCTTTGCCGGTATGGTGATGAAGATTGAGCCCATCGAACGTTGCATCAACAGCCTGAAGGCTGAACGCGAGTACGATGAAGTGATTTTCACCACGCCCGACGGCGAACAGTTCAATCAGCCCATGGCCAACACCCTGTCGCTGGCGCAGAACCTCATCATCCTGTGCGGCCACTTTAAGGGCATCGACTACCGCATCCGCGAGCACCTCATTACGAAAGAAGTGAGCATCGGCGACTATGTGCTGACAGGCGGCGAACTGGCAGCTGCTGTGATGGCCGACGCCATCGTGCGCATCATTCCCGGTGTGATTTCCGATGAGCAGTCGGCTCTGTCGGACTCGTTTCAGGATAATCTGCTGGCCGCTCCGGTCTATACCCGTCCGGCCGATTATAACGGCTGGAAAGTTCCGGATATTTTACTTTCCGGTCATGAGGCGAAGATTAAGGAATGGGAGTTGCAGCAGTCCATCGAACGGACCCGCCGATTGCGTCCCGACTTGTTGGGAGAATAAAACAGACGTGTAAATATAAAAGAAAAGGACATCAGTCAGCTGATGTCCTTTTTTATTCTCTTCAGTTGCGAAGAGGGTATCTTTGTCAGATGTTATGCCTCAAGCGCACCGATAATGTCCGTTACAGACTTAAATCCGTGTCGGTTCAGGTAGTCGTCGATACCCTCGGCCACCTTGACTGTAACCGTCGGATCGATGAAGTTGGCCGTACCGATTTGGATGGCTGAAGCCCCTGCCAGCAGGAATTCCACCGCATCCCGCCAGTTCATGATGCCTCCCAGGCCGATGACGGGTATTTTTACCGCCTTGGCCACCTGCCACACCATACGCAGGGCAATGGGTTTCACGGCTGCTCCAGACATGCCTCCAGTAACTGTGGAGAGCAAAGGACGACGTTTTTCGGCGTCGATAGCCATACCCAGCAGGGTATTGATGAGCGAAACGCTGTCGGCACCACCGTTTTCGGCCGCACGCGCTATTTCAGTAATGTCTGTCACGTTGGGCGACAGCTTCACGATGAGCGTTTTTTTATACACCTGGCGTACTGCCTTGACCACTTCTTCGGCTCCTTTGGCAGTCACACCGAAGGCCATTCCACCCTGCTTTACATTGGGGCAGGAAATGTTCAATTCGATGGCAGGAATTTTGTCAAGTTCGTTAATAATGGAGGCCGTTTCGGCATAATCTTCGATGGCCGATCCCGACACATTCACAATCATATTGGTCCGGATGTCCTTGATGCGGGGATAGATGTGTTCAACAAAGTAATGTACACCCTTATTTTGCAGTCCCACAGCGTTTAACATGCCCGAAGGAGTCTCCGCCATACGCGGATACGGGTTGCCTTCACGTTTGTGAAGGGTGGTTCCCTTTACAATGATACCGCCTATTCGCTCCAAATCGATGAAATCGGCAAATTCTTCGCCGTAGCCGAAAGTCCCGGAAGCGGTCATCACGGGATTTTTCATTTGTAATTCACCAATCTTTACACTTAAATCTGCCATAACAGTTTGTTTATATTAAATACGGGACCTTCTTTACATACACACAAGTGGCCTTCATCGGTGTTTTCCACGCAGCAGAGGCAGGCACCTACGCCACAGGCCATCTTATTTTCCAGAGACACTTCGCAGTCGATGCCCTTCGCCTTGGCATAGCGCGCCACGGCCATCATCATCGGCTTGGGACCGCACGTATAAATGTGTTCGAACTTCACCTGCTCCAGGATGGAATGCTGCGTCACAAAGCCCTTTTCGCCGTGACTACCGTCTTCGGTCGTCGTATACACCTCGCCATAGGCGGCAAACTGGTCGAGCTGCAACAGATCCTTGTCGCTGCGGGCGCCCAGCAGGAAGGTGGGCTTGCATCCCCGTTGCTTCAATTGTTCGCCCAGGTAGAGCATCGGAGCCGTACCCACGCCGCCACCTACCAAAAGCAGCTTGTCTGAAGCTTTTTCAGGCATTGTGAAGCCATTTCCCAAAGGAAGCACTACATTGATTACATCGCCGGCTTTCGCTTCGCCCAGGCGTTTTGTTCCGTCTCCTACGAGCTGGATTAGGAACCACACCTCGTTGCGCTGTCTGTCCACATAATTGATGGAAATGGGGCGGCGCAGGAATGTGGTGGGCGAGCCGTCCACACGGATTTCAGCAAACTGGCCCGGTAGCATCTCCGGCAGTTCCATCTGGGGGGACGTCAGCTTCAGCAGCACATAATGGGCATGCAGGCGGACGTTCTCCGTGACTGTCAAATCTAAGATATATTTTTTCATTACTATAAAAGAGAATGGATTTCAATCGTTGTGCAAAGATAGTGCAAACCGAGAGAAGTACAAAAGCTGAAAACAACGTTTTCAGGCTTTTTACTTCCGAGGTGTCGCCTGTCTTATCCTCTTTCACGCCGGCTTGAAAGTCTCGTACGTATTGTCGTCGAAGAAGATTCTTATTTCGGTGATTTTCCTGGGTGGTCTTTCTTTATAGATAATCTCTTGTTTTACAATCTCTTTAGGCGTGTTTACAGGCTTGGATAACGGCATTTCCTTGCGATTTTCAGCTTCATCCGTCCCTTGGGACGCATTTTCGGCCTTCTCAGCGAATAGCGGATAGTCCGCTCCGATGTTTTCAGGGGTAGTAGTGGAAGCGTCGGCATCGTTGCTCATGTTGCCTTGTCCCGTAAGCAGCCATTCCAGGTTGATGTCACTGTAACGCTGGTGAAGCCGGAGAATGACCTCCGTACTGGGATACTTGTTGCGCGGCCCCAGAATGTGCGAGATAGTAGCCTGTGCCACTCCGATGCTTTCGGCAAACGCTCCGGCAGTCAGCTTTTCCCGTTCCATAATCATTTTAAAGCGATCCTTGATGCTCATATAGGTAGATATTACAAAAGTATTCTTTCTTTTTATTGGTTACAAAAGTAAATAAATAAAATCACAATAGCAAATTTAACATTGTAATTTCTTGATATTACAAACATATTCCACATATTCCAAACTTGATTATCGCCTTTGTTAACCCCGCATAAATATGGAAAAACCTTGATAAATTGAACTTTAATAAATGCTATTATAATACTGATTATAAGCGTAATAAAAACAATATATTCAGCCAACACACGTACATTTACATGCGTAAATACCTTTTCTGCCTCTTACTAAAACCTTGATTTTAGCAAATCCTTATAATTGCTCTGAATATAAGCATATTAATTAAAACAAAATACTGGCTTAACCAAGGAAGTAGTACGAACGTAATCTTCTACTTCACTTTGTTATTTATCCATTAATACTCGTATATAACATTCGTAACGTTCACATTCGTATATACGCTAATTTAAATATAACTTTTGTAATCCCATTGCTATTTTACGAATGGAATATCCAGCTGTTGTAATTACAACTATCCAGTGGGCCAAAGAGGATGATTTCTCCGGTGACATGACTCTACAGAGCTGACGACGGGCAGAATCCGCGTTTGGGTTCAGCCTTCTAAAAATTGACGGTTGCTATCTCAGTGTCCGACCGACAAGTATCGCCTCCTTTTACTCTACTTTTGTAATTTCCTTCCCATTTTTCCGTATCAACGGACGGTTGAAGCAAAATATCGCATTCTCAGAGGCTTTATTTTTGTATAAACGACTATCGGATAACGGATTAACCCCATTTTTTACATTCGTCAAGGTCGTTGTTCCAGAAGAATAGTGTGAAAAACGAAGAGAAACGGAGAAGAACTTCGTGGAAATGGCATAAAAAGAACCGTTGAAAGCCAATAAAGAAAGAGAACAAAAAACGGATGGCACCGGAAGCCTTGTATCGCCTCCGATGCCATCCGTCTCTCTCTGCGAAAAGCGGGAATCGGCTACATTCCCTCAATGCAAAATTTTGAACACCAGTTCCCGGAGAATGTCGCCGTCGCTCAGCGAACTGTTCTCCACTCCCTTCGAGCGGGCATCGGCGTTGCGTATCTCACCGATAATCTGCAACGTCTTCACTCCGCTGTAACGGCGCATGGCGGCCAGATACTCGCGTGCCTGCCAGGGCGACTTCAATTCCAGGAAAGCGGCCACTCCCTGCTCCGACTTTTCGGGCGCATAATAGGCCATCATCAGGTTCGAGAAGAAACCGAAAAGTAAAGATAAAGTCATCTGTATGGGATTGCTTTTCGGATTTTCCTCAAAGTATTTTACTATCCGGTTGGCCTTCAACACATCTTTTTCGACCAATGCGGCCCGAAGTTCGAAGTTGTTATAGTCCTTGCTGATTCCGATGTTCCGTTCCACCTGTTCGGGTGTCACTCTTGTCAAACCTTTTGGCAGCGTAATGACCAACTTTTCCAGCTCGCCCGTCAGGCGGCTCAGGTCGGTACCCACGAATTCGGCTACCATCTGCGAGGCCTTCGGTTCGATGTCCACCCCCTTGCGTTTCAGATAGGAACTGATGAAGGCAGGCAGCTGGGCTTCGCGCACTTTCTTTGATTCAAAGACTATGCCTCCTGTCTTTTCTATCTCGCCTGCCAGCTTCTTGCGCCGGTCCAGCACGCCATGCTTGTGGCAGAGGACGAGGATGGTGGACAGCAGCGGCTTTTGCAGGTAGTAAGTCAGCTCCTCCATGCCACGCACGGCCTGGGCCTCCTTGACGATGATAACTTGGTGTTCGGCCATCATCGGATAGCGTTTGGCCGCGTTGATGACGGTCGCTATATTATCTACATCGCCCCCATACATCACCGTCTGGTTGAACTCTTTTTCCTCATCGGTCAGTACGTTCTCCTCGATGTAGTCGGCTATCAGGTCGATGTAGTAATCTTCTTCGCCCATCAGATAGTAGATGGGGCGGTATTGCTTGGCCCGAAGTTCCTTCAGAATGTCGTCGCACGTCAGTTCCTGCTTTGCCATAGTCTTACCAGTCGAACTTCAGGTGTTTTACGGTCTTCTTTTCGTCGATAATCATGCGAAGCGATTCGATGCCGATTTCCACATGCTCGGCCACGTAGTTCTGCGTCACCATGTTGTCGCTCTTGTCGGTCTTCACGCCTTCAGGAATCATGGGCTGGTCGGACACCAGCAGCAGGGCTCCTGTGGGGATGTGGTTGGCAAAGCCGCAGCTGAAGAGAGTGGCCGTCTCCATGTCCACCGCCATGGCACGTGTCTTCTTGAGGTATTCCTTGAACTGGTCGTCGTGCTCCCAGATGCGGCGGTTGGTAGTATAGACGGTACCGGTCCAGTAGTCGCGGGCATGGTCGCGGATGGACGACGACACGGCACGCTGCAGCATGAAGGCCGGCAGTGCAGGCACTTCGGGCGGGAAATAGTCGTTCGAGGTACCTTCGCCGCGGATAGCCGCGATGGGCAGTATCAAGTCCCCCAGCCTGTTCTTCTTGTCGATACCTCCGCACTTGCCCAGGAACAGGCAGGCCTTGGGATGGATGGCGCTGAGTAGGTCCATGATGATGGCGGCATTGGGACTTCCCATACCGAAGTTAATGATGGTGATGCCCTCGGCACTGGCCGATATCATGTTGGCGTCACGTCCCAGGATGGGCACATTGAACTTCTCGGCAAACAGCTCCACATACTTGTTGAAGTTGGTCAGCAGGATGTATTCGCCGAAGTCTTCCAGCGGGCGTTTGGTGTAACGTGGCAACCAGTTGGCTACAATTTCTTCTTTAGTTTTCATACGATTTCATTAATCTATAAGGATTAGGATATGGTCTGCGGAACGGCACCCTTGCATGGGCCGCCGTTCCGCAAACGCAAAAATACAATAATTAGGGAGACGGGAAAAGAAAAAGGCGGAATTTCGTTCATATCTGCGGACAAATTCAGCAGGACTCCCCTGCCCGCTCCTTTTCGGCTTCACCCGTCTTGCAAGCATCCTGAAGGCATCTACCATGAGTATACGACTGATGTAGGATGAGTATACGACTCATGTAGGATCAGTCGTATACTCATGGTGGAAGAGGTTTTTCCTGCTTCAGCCAGGAAATCACCGACGATTCGGGCATCTGCAAATGGAAGTCAAAATCATTTACAAACAAATTCTATACATTTCTAGCTTGAGCAGCAGCCTTACAAGTGGAGTTGAATGCCAAGAGGCTTCTGTTTTCAGCTTGTCATGGTATCTGAAGGATATATCCCTTTTTCTTAACAGAAACAATATTTATGGTATTATCAGGAGCAAGAATGTGTCGTAAATAAGTAATCTGTACATTCAAAGACATGGAATTAGCATAGCTGATGTCGCCCCATACCTGATTCAGAATTTCATCCCGCGTCACCAGTATGCCGGCACTTCGTGACAACAGGACCAAAATATCCGTCTGACGCGCCGATAGATTACGGGTGATCCCATCGTATGTGACTGTTGAATTCTGGCTGTCAAATAATGTTTTCCCAATCACATAGCGGCATTGAACATCAACTTTCCTGTTTTCAAACCGTTCGTCAATTCTCGCAATCAGCTCTTCGGGATAAAAGGGTTTGGGAATATAATCGTTACCTTTCAAGTGGAAGCCCTTCAACCGGTCTGCCTTTTCCGTACGGTCAGTCAGGAAAAACAGGAATACCTCACTATCCGTTTCACGGATTTTCTGTGCAAGTTCGAATCCGTTCATTACAGGCATGTTCACATCCAGCAATATCAAGTCGGGATGTTGCCGGTTATACATTTCCCATGCCGCAGCCCCATCGGAAGCGTAGGTTACCGAATATCCTTCAAGCTCCAAGAAACGTTTCAAAAGCAATGAGTTCTGCCTGTCATCATCGACCAGCAAAATATGTATTTCATTTTTATTCATTGTGGTAACTCTATAATAAAAGTACTTCCATGATTCAGCTCACTTTCCATGCGTATATTACCCCGGTGTGCTTCAACAAGCATGCGGACATAAGCCAGTCCGAGCCCCATACCTGCTATGTCTTTTTCAAAGCCAATCCGCCCACGATAAAATTTTTCAAAAACATGTCCTTGTTCCGATTTGGGAATGCCCAAGCCATCGTCTTTAACTGAGATACGGACGTGGTCATTGTCACATTTCCGGTAATCTATTTCGATTTCAACCTTTTCGCGCGAATATTTTACTGCATTCTCCAGCAAATTGTCGATAATGTTAATCATGTGCATCCTGTCAGCAGTGACAATCATATCCTCGCGAGGAAGAACAACGATACGAACATGCTTGTCGCCTGGTACATTCAGTTTATGGATACACGCATCCAGCAAATCGCGCAGACTGAACGCTGAAAGATGAAGCGGTATCTCGGTTGACTTGCTGAAAGTCAGATCCCTCAGTTTGGAAAACAAAGCAGACAGGCTGTCCAATGCCGTATGGGAATCTGCAACGACCATTTGCCGGCCCGCAATGTCTTTCATAAGCCGTTCATTGCCCATATAGGAGACACACATCTTGAGCGTTGCAATCGGACGTTTCAGTTCGTGAATCATGGTTTGTATAAAGTCTGACCGGAGATTTTCTATTTTACGCTGTTTGCGGATCGTGGCAATTTGTGCAACAAGGCAAACAACCAATAAAACAGATAAGGCGAATGAAAAGAACAGAATATCCGACATTTCTCTTATAATCAGCGGCAACGCAATCGGGCAATCCATCCGTACCAGCTTCTTACCCAGAATGTCGTAGGGATAGGTTATGGAGAGTACAGGATGGAACAGAGAACCCCATTCCGTACGGGAAGATTCCCAGACTATCGAATCTGCCGTCTCGGTGAAAATGGTATCGAGCCTGATATCGTTGGACCGCATCACCGTATCGAGTTTCTCAACTGAAAAAGGGAACCGTCTGTTAAGACAGCTGCGTTCTATTGCCTCAAGAACCTCCGATTCTTTCCGATCCTGTTTGACAACAATCACTTGCACTTCTCTATCCAGCCAGTCAGGGTGTTGCGTTTCATATATTCGGGAAAACAAATCAGCCGAAAGTGAATCAATTGCTGAACACCGGCGCATATCTGCCGTATAGATATCAAACAAAAACATCTCAGTGTCTCCTCTTACAAACCGTCTGGTCGTATATTCAACGGCCATTTCGTTGTTGACCGCACTCTGACGCACCCTGTTGTATTCATCAACGGATTCAAATACACGGCTGTAAAGTGTATCCGCACAGGTTTGTACCGTGTACTTGTATCGGGAATAAAGCCATTTTCCCTGTACGATGGCAAATAACACGATGACAATGACTGTCAGATAATTCAGTATCTTGATTCTTTTTTCCATGATGCAAATATATGGCAATTTGAATAGAATGGACAGCATGGCCGGGGCAATATTGATCGGCTATAATAATTTAATAATAATTCCATAAGAATAGGATAATGATTATTTTTCCCAGTCTGTCACAGCCCCGATACCTTTGCACAAAAATAGCAATGCGAATATTCTGATGAAAATACGTTCAATATAAATAACCATAAACAGATATTAACTCCATAAAACTTATTGTATATGAAACATTTTCTAATTTTCAGTGCAGGTCTGGGACTTTCCTTGTCATTGTCCGCACAACAAAACAACACGTTCCCGACAGATTATGAATGTCTTTACGAATATCGGGTGACAAATTCAAAATCCATTACGGACACCTATACGACTATTTTACAGATAGGACGTGATTGCTCCTGCTTTATGGATTACACGGCATTCCAGTCCGATTCTGTCAACGCCAGCCCCCATGCTTCCGACGAGGATATAAAAAAATACCGGATGCAGAAAATAAAAAACAGTTTGTTTTTCGACCAGACGGTATTACAGAACCATCCGCAAGGGGAAATGTCTGTCTACAGTGTAATACCGCCGGACTATTATATGTACAAGGAAAAACTCCGCCCGATACAGTGGAGCTTGGGCAATGAAACCGATACCGTCTGTGGTTACGTCTGCAAAAAAGCAACGGGTGAATACGGTGGAAGGAAATGGGTCGTGTGGTACGCACCGGAAATACCGACCACTTACGGCCCTTGGAAATTTTGCGGTCTTCCCGGCCTCGTAATGCTGGCTCATGATACGGAGAACATACACCGTTTTGAAGCCATCACTTTCCGCAAGGGCACATTGCCAATAGCTTTGCCGGATATACCCAACATCGTGACCGTAGAAAGAGACAAGTTTATCAAAAGCAAGAACAAATTTGAAGAGGACCCCATGACAAACATTCCACTGGAATCCATCAGTGATATGACGGTGCAAAAGGATGAAGAAGGGAAAAGCTCCATCCTTATCAACGGTGTTCAGTTGCGGATTCGCCCCAATGGTTACACTCCCTTGGAATTAGAATGAAAATTTGACTATGCGTTTATTATTCAGTATATTATTTTGCGTTATTACAGGCATCGCTTTTTCTCAAAGCCGGGTAGAGGGAATGCTTAGAGATGTTTCCGGCGCAGGCATCGACGGTGCGATCATCAAAATTTCTGCGGACAGCACCGTCATTGCCTATGCAATTTCTGACAAGGGACATTTTAATGTTGCCTTTCATACAGGTTCAAAAAAGGTCAAGCTGATTGCCGAGTCGATGGGATATGAATCTGTGGAAAACGAAATTTTGAATATGTCCCAGACCTGCAACATTACCATGAAAGAAAAAGCGACGGAATTGAAAGAAGTGGTCGTAAAGGCCCCGGCCATCTACCAGCGCGGCGATACCTTGTCCTTTCATCTTTCTGCATACACCACCCAAAGTGACTATACATTGAAAGACGCCCTGAAAAAACTTCCGGGCATCGACGTGGAAAAATCAGGCAACATCAAGTACCTGGGGAAAGACATCTCAAACTTTTACATTGACGGTCTGGATTTGCTTGGCGGAAAATATAACATAGCGACCACCAATATACCTGCCTCGTATGTAAATTCGGTTCAGGTGCTAAACAACCATCAGGCCGTAAACATGAATAAGGATATTTTTTCAGATAACGTGGCCATAAACATCCACATGAACAACAACGCACGTTTTAAACCCATTGGAACGTATGAAGGCTCTGTCGGGTATGGTGACGACTGGCTATATCAGGCAAGCGGGGCCGGCATGCTTTTCAAGCCCAAGTTCCAGACCATTGCCACATTAAAAATCGGAAACGTACATTCATTCGCTTCAGATGAAGCGGCTTCCCTTTTCGGGGGAATCGAAGAAGAGTCCAAGGCAGGAAAACTGATGGGCAATCTATCGGCTTCCACTCCACCGCTGGACCAAGATCGGTATGCCTCACCTGCCGAACGCATGTTTTCAGTCAATTTTATCCAAAAAATAACAGAAACAGCTACCTTGCGGGGAAACGTCGATTACAGCTATTCCAAAAGCCAATATGATTATGACATCCAACGCAACTTTTATGACGGAGATGAGAATATAATCATCGACCAAGGTATAAATTCGCTGTCCGCCAGTCATGCCCCCAGTTTCTCCATCGTTTATAAAAACAATGCGCCGACAAGCTATCTTAATAATTCTCTATTTGGCAAGGCCACGTTCCTACGCAACGACTTGCCGACTACGGAAAACGGCCAGGCACTTATGCAGCAACAGTCCATGCGTGACTACTATATTGGAAATAATTTTTCATATAGCTGGCGCAGGAAGAAACTGCGCTGGAGACTGTCATCATCCGTACTGTTATTCAACACGCCACAAGTCAGGCTGACTGTCACAAACGAAGGAAACGACATTCATCAAAGTGCAAACAGCTTGAGCTTTCAGACCAAGAATCTCCTGTCTGCGATTTATGATTTCAAGAACTCACGTTTTTATCTTCCACTGTCACTGAACTATTCGGCAGATAAAATGCAAACAGATTTACGGTCCTACCGGGAGAATACAAACAATAAGAATGATATGACAGCCGGTCAATTGAGCGTTGCTTTTGCTCCGCGGTATGAATATACCCATCCGAAACGCATATATGTCTTTCGGGCCGACGTACCGGTGCGGATGGATTACATCTACAACAGAAACCACATACAGAATGAAAAAGATAAATTCAGCTTCTTTTCCGTATGCCCAGGAATTTATTTCAACTATAAATTCAGCAGCCGTTCTACATTCAGGACGCAAGTGGCCTATACACGAAACTTTGGGGACATCCTGGACTTCCTGACATCCCCGGTGCAGACGGACAACACAACTCAAAAAATCAGTTCCGGCATTCTGCAGGACAATCAATCGTTGATGGCAAACCTGCACTATGACTATAAGATACCATTGGACATGTGGTTTGTAAATGCTGACATCATATACCAACGTGAGCACAGCAATCTGCTGACATCCCAAAAGGTAGCATCAGACTTGATTCAGTCGACTTACCTATACATGCCCAACAATACCCATAACACAACGGCACAACTCGGCATTACCAAACAAATTGAATCCATCAAGACAAAAATTTCATTAAATGGACTATATATATGGAGACAGCAGCAGGCAGAGCAGAACAACTTGCTCACAACCTATTCTTGGCAAAGTGTCGGCATTTCCCCGACAGTGACCTCACAGCCCTGCAAATATGTCGAATTGGATTATTCCGGTGAAATAAGCAAAACTTTCTTGAGCTATGAGGACATCAAGAGAAGTTATTGGTCGCAGGTACATAAAATCTCATTAAAAATCACACCGATACACTCCCTCATCTTGTCCGCTTCATCAGACATCGTGAAAAAGGATCTAAGCGAAAATCAGAGTAAAACGACGGGCCTGCTTGATTTTGACATAACCTGGCTGTTCAAGGCTTTCAGGTTTAATCTGAGCTTGCAAAACGCGTTAAACCAAGATTCATATAGCTATACGATATACAATTCTATCAATACCTACAGCTATAATTACAAACTGCGTGGACGTGAACTACTGTTCACGCTTGCAATGACACTGTAATCCTTTATCAATGGAAAATCCATTTTTTTTGTAGAATGTAAAAGTCTTGTACAATTATAAGAACCACCGTCCGGCATTGTCTTACATCATTCATACACCCCGTTTTTATAGTCCGACAGATATTGGGAGCAGGTTTTACCGGTCTGCTGCTTGAAGAAACGCATCAGATGGCTCGGATCCGAAAAATGGAATTTGTCGGCCAGCTGGCTGACAGTGCAGTCGGTGAAAAGCAAGTCGTTCTTCAGGGCTTCCAGTAGCCGTTGTTTCAGCAGGTGGTTGGCGGAAACGCCGAACTGGGCCACCACTGCATTGTTCAGGGTAACGCGGCTGACGTGCATCATCTCGGCATATTCGGCAACCCGCTGCACGTCGTAGATATGCCGTTCGAGCAGGTCCTTGAACTGATAGGCGTAATGGTTCTTGGGTACGTCGACCGGCAGGCGGTAGGCCGAAGCATATTCACGGTTGATGACCAGCAGAAGATAATACAGGACGGCCACTATCAGATTGTAGCTATCTGCCGTGGGATGGAGCAGTTCCTGCTTGATTTTTCCCAAGAACCTCATGTATTCGTCGAAGGTTTCCTGGGAAACTGACAAATAGGGTGGCGTGTCGGTCTGATAGCAATAGAGCAGACGGTAGACAAAAAACTTGTCGGCAATAAACGTACGCATGAAGTCTTCGCGAAAGATGAGAAAGGTATAGTGCAATGCCCGTTCGTCGACATGCCACTCCTGCCGCTGGTGTGGAGAGAGAAGCAGTACCATGTCGTCATGCAGTTCTATCCGCTTGGAGTTCAGCAAAAGGAATCCGTCGGCCCGGCGGAAAAAGAAAAACTCGAAAAAATCGGTCTTGAACGTTGTATTTTCGGTCAGCACACCGCAAATTTCTTTCCCGTTACCAGTATTGATATAGAAATCCACACCACATTGTGTCTTGCTGAAAGGTACATTGACCAGTTTCGACGGATTGATATTCTTCTTTTTTTGCATAATAAATGAGATGGATGAGGTTGTCGGCAAAGATACGGAATCCATTTATCAAAATGGCATATCTTTCATATTTTAGGGCATAAAGGAATGAATGAAATTTTCCGAACTTTGCAACGGTATTAAAGAAAAAGTGAATATACCGGTCAACCAGATATAACAATAATATGACTACAGAAATTATCAGAACAATCGATGTACAGAGCATCATGACCAAGTCATCGCTGCCAGTCGGAGGATATTCGGTCAATCCGTATGTGGGCTGCCCGCACGCCTGCAAGTATTGTTACGCATCGTTCATGAAGCGCTTCACGGGGCACACCGAAGCTTGGGGAACGTTTCTGGACGTCAAGCGTTGGAAGCCCGTCGGCAATCCGCATAAGTATGACGGCCAGCGGATTGTCATCGGTTCGGTGACGGACGGGTACAATCCTTATGAAGCCGAGTTCGGCAACACGCGCCGACTGCTTGAAGAACTGAAGGGAACGCAGGCTGAAATCATGATCTGCACAAAATCCGATCTGGTCTTGCGCGATCTGGATCTGCTGAAGCGATTCCCCAAAGTGACCGTTTCGTGGTCGGTCAACACCCTCGACGAGCAGTTCCGCAGCGACATGGACCGTGCCGTGAGCATCGAACGCAGACTGACAGCCATGCGCCGGACGTACGAGGCAGGCATCCGCACCGTATGCTTTGTTTCGCCCATCTTCCCCGGCATAACCGATGTCAAGGCCATCATAGAGCGTGTAAAGGATTTTGCCGACCTCATTTGGCTGGAGAACCTCAATCTGCGCGGTCAGTTCAAAGGTGTCATCATGGACTACATCCGTGAAAAGCATCCGTCACTCGTCCCCCTGTACGAAGACATCTACAACCGGAAACGGACTGAGTATTGGCAAAGCCTGGAGAAGGAAATCTCGTCATACGCCGCCGAGCAGGGCTATCCCTACCGCGTGAACGACCTGCCCTACGGACGTTCGGAAAAGGGAAAGCCTGTACTGGTCAATTACTTCTATCACGAAAAAATACGGTTGGGGAAATGACATGCCGCACTCATTGCCCTTTCTCTTCCTTCTTCCCATACTTCCGTTCAAACAGATCCGCATTCCGGTTGCCCCACGCTATCATGGCGTCGATAATCGGGATCAGGGTCTGCCCCAACGGCGTGATGGCATATTCGGAACGTGGCGGCAGTTCGGGAAAGATGGTCTTGGATACCAGTCCGTCCTCCACCAATTCCTTCAGCTGAATGTCCAGCACACGGGGTGTAGCCTCGGGAAACAGTTTGTGGAGTTCACTGGGGCGTAAAGGACGGTGACGCAGTTCGTCCAGAATACACGATTTCCATTTGGAGTCTATCAGACTCATGGTCAGGCGTAAAGGGCAGTCCAGATCAACGGGGATTTTTCTTTCGTACATGTTTGGAGGCTCTATCATTAATTCGGATACAAAGATATGCATAACTCACTAATACTGGGATATACCGAATAATTTTTCGGTATATGAATAATTTTTCGGTACTTGCACAAGCCAGTCTTACCATGTACTTTTGCGGCAGTTACGAACCCGTTAAAACACATTTGTCATCATGAGAGCAAGTATCGAAGAGTATGAGGCTGTGGAGAAGGCAGCCATGAAGTTTGTGAAAAGTGTAGCCGAAGGCAACAGCAGTTATGCCAAAGAACTGTTCATCGACGAAGCCGTCTTGTTCGGCTATCTGGACGGAAAACTGGAGCACGGCAGTATTCAGCAATTCTATCACAACGTGGACACCGTAGGTGCAGGACAGGATTTCAAGGCGCGCATCGATGTGGTGGATGTAGAAGAAACGCTGGCCGTTGTCCGTGTGCTGGAAGAAAAATGGGGCGGACGCATCGATTTTACCGATTATCTGCTGCTGATGAAGATGGATGGAGAATGGAAGTGTGTGGCCAAAGCTTATAATCAGAATTCCAATACTGTTCGGAAATAAATAAAAAGAAACACTGACGTATTTTTCAAGGACGGAATATTGAATTCCGTCCTTTTTTGTACTTTTGTCTTCTCTACGAATAGTATATTAATGGAAAGAAACTGCCCATGCCTTCACTGAACCTACCCGTATTCGATGCCAAGATTGCCGTACGCGACGGTAAACGAGTGATATTTGACGTCATTCGCCGCCGTTATGTGGCCCTGACTCCCGAGGAGTGGGTGCGCCAGCACTTCGTTCATTTCCTGATAAATCATAAAGGATACCCTAAGGCACTAATGGCCAACGAAGTACAAGTGCAACTGAACGGCACACGAAAGCGATGCGATACCGTACTTTACCGTCGTGACCTGTCAGCACACATGATTATAGAGTATAAGGCACCTGAAATACAGATTACTCAAGCTGTTTTCGACCAAATTACACGCTACAATATGGTATTGAAAGTCGATTATCTGATTGTCAGTAATGGTCTCCAGCACTATTGTTGTCGTATGGACTATGTTAATGGAGGATATCAGTTCCTACCCGATGTGCCTGCTTACAACGAACTTTAGCCCTATCTTCCCATGATCTGCTCCATATCTGCTCCGTACATTCTCCGTGAGAAAGTACCTATACGTGGACTTGGTACGGAGCAGGTACGGAGATGGTTTTATGTTTGCCTGTTTTTGCAGGATTTTGCAAGGAAGAACTTTTAAAAATTAGTATGAAAAACGTATGATTTGAAACAAAGAATACTAACTTTGCGCTTGTAACTATCAAAGAAAACACGTTATGGACACAAACCGTTTCTTCAGTAAGGAAGAAAAGCAGATGCTTATACCCCTCTATCGCAAGTTATTACAACTGTCAGGTGACACGTTGCTACCAGGCGACTGCCGTAAATTAAAAGCACATCTTGTGGCCTGTGCCGCTACAGAAGCCCTACAACGCGATGTATTCGGGTTGAATCCAGTCATTAAAAACATGCAGACAGCTGTGATTGTAGCTGAAGAGATAGGTATGCGACGCGCCTCTATCCTGGCTCTGATGCTTCATGAGGTCGTACGGAGTGGGCAATGTACGGCTGAAGATATTCATCGCGAATATGGTGAAGACGTGGCTGGCATTATTCGTGGCCTGATTCGTGTAAATGAACTTTATTCTAAAAGTCCTACCATTGAGTCTGAGAATTTCCGCAATTTACTCCTCTCTTTTGCCGAGGATATGCGCGTTATTCTTATCATGATAGCCGACCGTGTGAATATTATGCGGCAGATTAAAGATGCCGAGAATGACGAAGCACGTCGCCGGGCTGCCAACGAGGCTGCTTATCTGTATGCGCCGTTGGCCCATAAGCTGGGTTTATACAAACTGAAATCTGAACTGGAAGATCTTTCTCTGAAATATACGGAACACGATGTTTATTATCATATCAAGGATAAGCTGAATGCCACCAAGGCTGCACGCGACCGTTATATAGCTGCTTTCATTGCACCGGTACAGAAGAAGCTGGAGGAAGCGGGACTAAAGTTCCACATCAAAGGACGCACCAAGTCCATCCACTCCATCTACCAGAAGATGAAGAAACAGAAGTGCCCCTTCGAAGGCGTGTACGATCTGTTTGCTATCCGTGTCATCCTAGACTCTCCGCTGGAAAAGGAGAAACTGGAATGCTGGCAGGCTTACTCCATCGTGACCGACATGTATCAACCCAATCCTAAACGCCTGCGCGACTGGCTGTCCGTACCGAAAAGCAATGGCTACGAGTCACTGCACATCACCGTCATGGGCCCCGAAGGCAAATGGGTGGAGGTGCAGATACGTACCGAACGCATGGATGAAATAGCCGAACGAGGTTTGGCCGCCCACTGGCGTTACAAAGGTATCAAGGGAGAAAGTGGATTGGACGAATGGCTGACTTCGGTACGCGAAGCGCTTGAGAGTTCGGATAGCGACCTGGAGGCAATGGATCGTTTCAAGTTGGATCTGTATGAGGATGAGGTGTTTGTCTTCACGCCCAAGGGCGACCTCTTTAAGCTGGGTAAGGGTGCCACGGTACTCGATTTCGCCTTCCATATCCACACCAAGTTGGGGTGCAAGTGTATCGGTGCCAAGGTAAACGGACGCAATGTGCAGCTTAAGCAGGTGCTTCAGAGTGGTGATCAGGTGGAAATCATGACTTCGAATACGCAGACGCCCAAGCAGGATTGGCTGAATATCGTTACTACCTCAAAGGCGCGTACCAAGATACGCCAGGCCTTGAAGGAAATGGCATCCCGTCAGACAGCCTTTGCACGCGAAACGCTGGAGCGTAAATTCAAAAACCGAAAGATAGAATATGATGAAGCCGTAATGATGCGGCTCATCAAGCGTATGGGTTACAAGGTAGTTACTGAGTTTTATCAGGCTATTGCCGATGGAGCATTGGACGTAAACGACATCATCGACCGATATCTGGAACTGCAGAAGCGCGAGAACGACATCCGCGAGGAAGTACAGTACCGCAGCGCCGAGGAATATAATCTGCAACCTCAGACGCCGGAAGACGGTTCGGTCAAGGAGGATGTACTCGTTATCGACCAGAACCTGAAAGGCATTGACTTCAAGCTTGCCAAGTGTTGTAATCCTATCTACGGCGATGATGTGTTTGGCTTCGTCAGCGTGACAGGTGGTATTAAGATTCACCGTTGTGACTGTCCCAATGCTGCCGAACTTCATGCCCGTTTCGGCTACCGTATCGTGAAGGCACGCTGGGCCGGCAAGGGCGAAGGCACACAATATCCCATTACCCTTCGTGTGGTAGGCCATGACGACATAGGTATTGTGACCAACATCACTTCCATCATTTCGAAAGAAACGGGTATCACGTTGCGCAGCATCGGCATCAACTCGAACGATGGTCTTTTCTCAGGCACTCTAACCGTCATGGTGGGCGATACAGGACGCCTTGAAGCACTTATCAAGAAACTGCGAACAGTAAAAGGAGTAAAACAAGTGGAGAGAAACTAACTTCTTATATGCATTACGATTATAAAAAACAGCTACGCAGCTTCGGCTATGCCTGGAAAGGTATCCGTAGTTGCGTAGGCAAAGAGCAGAACCTCAGTTTTCACCTCATTACCACTGTCTGTGTGGTAACGGCAGGTTGGTGCTTCTGCATCACACGGGGAGAGTGGATTGCTATCGTTCTTTGCATCGGTATGGTGATAGCTGCCGAGCTTTTCAATAGTGCCATCGAACGGTTGGTAGACTTTGTTTCGCAGCAACACCATCCCGTGGCAGGACAGGTAAAAGACATCGCCGCCGGAGCGGTGTTGGTGTGCGCTCTGGCGGCGATTGTCGTCGGGCTGATAATTTTTATACCTTATCTTACCCGTTTCTTCTTATAATAAGGGCGTGTAGCGAAAACGAACATAAGTATCGCCAGTACCAATGCACTCATCGCCAGCGTGTCTTCACCTATCGGCACTTTGTCTTGGCTATTCATGACGCACATAGTCCATGTACCAATTATTAGTCCCCCATCCATCAGCAGGTTGAAAGTCATATTACCTGTAGCTCGCTGGCAGTGGTGAGACAATTTGACAAACATTTTCACCCACAGCGGAGTGAGCAGCGGAAGTACCAGCATGGGCAACATCCATATCCAACTTATGGACGCAGAAAGGCCTGTCAAAAATGAACCAATAATACCGAATGAAAAAGCCAATATACCGACATTGAGTGCAGGCAGCCAAGCTCGTCCCAGCAGAAACCGATCCAAGCTACATAGCTTCAAACCGATAGGAGCACGGAAAGATACATATACCGTAGTACATAGCAAAATGCCGATGGCACACAGCAGAGCAGATGCATACGACAGCCACGCCAGTGGATAATGGCCGATTCCCCAAGCTCCCGCTGTCAGCCCTGCAACCATACCTACTCGTCCGCAGAAGGCGAAGAGCATGTTTCCTGACGTACGATGGCCCGATAGGGTGATATCGATGCTGATGGTGGTTCCCGCTCCCGATGCCAAGGCAAAGCAGGCTCCTTGAAGCAGGGCAAGCCATGCGTAATGAGCTTCGTAGATATACGATGCCACAGCCATGGTTATGCCAACTCCTGTGTATGATAGCAACAAAATGTGTTTCCGCTTAAAGGCGTCGGCCAGATAGGCATGAAAGGGACCTACGAGCAACATCCCAGCTAAAAAAGCCGGATAAATGCACGTTGCATCGTCAGCCAAAGCCATCGGAAGCACGCCAAGCAGCATGTACACCGCGGCATACAGCAGGAAATTGGCGGCACACATAGCCCTAAGCCCATGCGTCAACAAACGGCCATCAATATTGTTCTTTCTCATTGGGAAAGTCTAAGTTCTTCACATCGCTTACGTAGCGGCTAATGGCATCCGTCATCACCGTGTGCAGGTCGGCATAACGACGCAGGAAGCGTGGGCGGAAACCATTGTTCATGCCCAGCATATCCTGACATACCAATACCTGTCCATCCACCTCACCGCCGGCACCAATGCCGATAACGGGAATCGTCAGTTCGTGAGCCACGCGGGCAGCCAGTGCGGCGGGAATCTTCTCCAGTACCAGTGCGAAGCATCCTGCCTCTTCCAACAGATGGGCGTCGCGTACCAGTTTCTCGGCTTCGGCTTTGTCCTTGGCACGGACGGTGTAGGTGCCGTACTTGTTGATGCTCTGTGGCATCAGACCCAGATGTCCCATCAAGGGAATACCTGCACTTAAGATACGTTTCACTGTGCCGATGATTTCTTCACCGCCCTCCAGCTTCAAGGCGTCGGCATGGCTCTCTTTCATGATACGAATAGCCGAGGCAAGACCTTCGAGCTCGTTGCCCTGATAGGAGCCGAAAGGCATGTCCACTACCACCATGGCACGCTTCACACCGCGTACCACTGACTTCCCGTGGTAGATCATTTGGTCCAGTGTGATAGGTAGTGTTGTTACATTACCTGCCATGACGTTAGAGGCAGAGTCACCCACCAGAATAACATCTACACCTGCACCATCTACAATCTGTGCCATGGTGTAATCGTATGATGTCAACATTGATATCTTTTCGCCTCTTTGTTTCATTTCTATGAGGCGATGAGTAGTCACTTTACGTGTGTCGTCTGAAATGTATCCAGCCATTTTTACTTAATATTTAAAGGGTTATTGTTCTGAATAATCGATTACAAAGTTACAGCTTTTTCTTATTGCTTCTTCACTTTCAGCATCTTTTCATAAGTAAAGTCACGGAAGTCATCTATAACAGCATGGCACAGCGGAGTGATGGCTTCACACGCATTGGTCGTAGCAAGCCCGATGACGTTAGCTCCTGAAGCCATTCCTGCTCGTAAACCATTGAATGAATCTTCGAAAACCCAAGTCGTATTCGGTTCGGATCCAAGTACTTGCATACCCAGCAGAAAACAGTCGGGTGCAGGTTTTGAGGCTGTAAACATTTCTGCTGTCAAAATGCGGTCGAACAGACAGTCAAGGTCTGGATGAACGCGACGTACGGCTGCCATTTTCTTATCGTTGGAACTGGTGACGACAGCCATTGGTACGTTATGACGACGCAAGTCGTCGATAAACTCAAGTACACCGGGAATAAAATCGAATGTCATCTGTTGTTCGAACTCATCGAGGGCAGCGGTAATCTCTTTTTGCCGTTCTGCCATGTTGGGTAAAAATGTTTCGTAAATGTAAGTTAAGGTCTGTCCCTTGATGCGTGTTTCGAGGTCTGCCATACCCAGATAGTCTATACCAATGCGGTGCCAAAAGACACTATATTGCGTTTCGGTATCTATCACCACGCCATCAAAATCGAAGAGGACAGCGGTATTCGTTTTGTTGTTATCCATAAACTTTTCGTCAAAAATCGGACGCAAAGGTCTGAAAAGTATCCGTATCCTGCAAGTTTTTCTAACTTTAAATAAATAAGGCTATGTTTCAAAGGTAAGAACTCGAAAACCCATTTTCGGCTTTGTTCTTCGCTCGGTTTATACTATCTTTGTTGCGAATAATCCTTATACGACAGCATATGAACAATCCGCACATACTCGGTACCGAACACATCGGGAAGTTGCTCGTACAATATTCCATCCCTGCCATTATCAGCATGACCATCGTGTCGCTCTACAACATCATCGACAGCATCTTCATCGGCCACGGTGTGGGCCCCATGGCCATCGCGGGCCTGGCCATCACCTTCCCGCTGATGAACCTGACGGCGGCCTTCTGCAACCTCGTTTCGGCGGGCGGCTCCACCATCTCGTCCATCCGCCTGGGGCAGAAGGACATGGAGGGCGTGAACAAGGTGTTGGGCAACACGCTGATGCTCTGCCTCGTCAACGCCGTGGTGTTCGGCGGACTGACGTTCATCTTCCTCGACGCCATCCTGCGCTTCTTCGGCGCCAGCGGCGAGACGCTGCCCTATGCACGCGACTTCATGCAGGTCATCCTGCTGGGCACGCCCATCACCTTCACCATGATTGGGCTGAACCACGTGATGCGCGCCACTGGCCATCCGAAGAAGGCCATGCTGACATCGCTCACCACCGTGGTGTGCAACATCATCCTCGCTCCCATCTTCATTTTCCAGTTCGGTTGGGGCATACGGGGCGCGGCTCTGGCCACGGTCATTTCGCAATTCATCGGAATGTTGTGGGTACTCAACCACTTTCTCCAGCGTTCCAACCCCATCCGCCTGCGACATGGTTTCCAGCGCATGGAGCGGCGCATCGTGGGCAGTATCTTCTCCATCGGCATGTCGCCGTTCCTGATGAACGTCACGGCCTGTGCCATCGTCATCATCATCAATAACAGCCTGCAACGCCACGGGGGTGACATGGCCATCGGTGCCTATGGCATCATCAACCGCCTGCTGATGCTCTACGTTATGGTGGTAATGGGGCTGACGATGGGCATGCAGCCCATTACGGGCTATAACTTCGGAGCACGGCGGCTGGATCGTGTGAAGCATGTGCTGCGTTTGGGCATCACGGCGGGTGTGTGCATCACCTCGAGTGGTTTCCTCATCTGCGAGCTCTTTCCCCACGCGGTGGCTTCGGTCTTCACGTCGGACGAGGCGCTTATCAACATGGCCGCCCGCGGCGTGCGCATCTGTGTGGCTATCTTCCCCTTCGTGGGGGCGCAGATTGTCATCGGCAATTTCTTCCAGAGCATCGGCATGGCCAAGATCAGTATCTTCATGTCGCTCACGCGCCAGCTGCTCTACCTGCTGCCCTGCCTGCTGGTGTTCCCGCAGTTCATGGGGCTAGACGGCATTTGGACGAGCATGCCCGTGAGCGACTTCTTCGCCTTCGTCACAGCTGTGCTAATTCTTCTGTGGTACGTCCGTCGGAAACATCTGTTCCATCCGCAAACCATACAATAACACCACATTTTCGTTTTATGGGTGGGTGTCTTAGCATAAGCGAATCCCCCTGCCCTTCCCTCATGGAGAGAAAAGCAGGGAGAACTTTTTTATTCGCTTTTACTCGCTCTTGATGCTCAGCACTGGGTTCTCGTTGGCGATGCGCCAGGCCTTCAGCACTACGATAGCCACAATCAGCACCAGCAGCAAGAGGGCCAGCAGGGCGTACCACGCGGGCGAGAGCAGGCGGCTGTCGGCAAACTGCTGCATCCACTGGCCGGAGACGTACCACGCTGCGGCCATGCCTGCCACGACGGCTGCGACGGCTATCTTGAGGATGTCCACCGAAAGCAGGCGCAGGATGTCGGACGCTTCGGCGCCGTTCACCTTGCGGATGGCTATCTCCTTGGAGCGTCGCTGCGTCTCGTCGCTGACGTAGCCGATGAGCCCCATCAGCACGATGAGGATGATGCAGGCGGTAGTGACCCACACGGTGTTGCGGAAGGTGGAGACGCTGGCGTTCTGCTCGCGGCGGATGTCCTGATAGGTAGTGAATTCCAGTGCCAGGTCGGGATAGGTGGACTTGACGAAGGCGTTCAGGCGCTTCAGGTTCTCGTCCAGCGGAGCCTTCAGGCGGACGTTGAAGGTGCGGACGCGGTCGTTCAGAATGAAGGCGGTGCAGGTCTGGCTCGCGAAGAAGCCCATGTTGCGCACATTCTCCACCACGCCTGTCACGATGGCTGGTTCTTCCAGTCCTGCCCAGGAGGGGTCGATGGGCAGCTTGCGACCGATGGCGGTGTCGCCCCACTTCAGCGTCTCCACTGTCTTGCGGCCCACCACGGCTTCGCCCCGATGTTGCGGCCAATGGCCTTCCAGCAACTGGAGGCCCGTCACCTGGGGAAAGTCCTTCTCTATCTGAGTGAAGTGCAGGGGGCAGATGAAGTTGCCCTGGTTGTCCAGCAGCCGATAGGTGCTGAAGTGGGCCAGTAGATGGGAGCCACTGCCCGCCACGGCTTCCACATACGGTTCGCGGCGGATGGCGTCGGCCACGCCCTGCGCCCGTCGGATGTCGCCCGTCACCGTCCCCACGGCCAGCCCTTCGGCATGGAAGCCCACACTGCGGGTCATCAGGTCGTGATACTGCCACACGGTAGTCAGCAGCAGACCGCCGATGAAGGACACGCCGATGAACTGCACCGTCAGCAATCCACGCTTCCACGAACGCTTGCCGTCGGTGTAGCGGCGGAACACTTGCGTCACAGGGATGCGGGCATAGATGCGCCCTGGTACCACGCCCGCCATGAGGAAGAGCAGCAGCACCGTGCCCAGCGGCACATAGAGCGTCTGCCAGGTGAAGAGGTCGGTCAGGCGGCTGCCCAACAGCTCTTCCACCTGCTCGCGCAGCAGCCATAACAGCACGCCGCCGCAAAGGATGGAGGCCACTACCAGCAACCCCGTCTCCCAGAGGAACATTGAGAGGATGTGCCAGCCGTCGGCGCCGCTGCACTTGTGCACACCCACCTGCTTGGCCCGCCGGCTCATGGCGGCCACGGCACGCAGCACGTAGTTCAGGATGGACACGAAGAAGATGGAGAAGCCCAGCACGCCGAGGATGACCAGTCGCCGCGTGCTGTCGGGATAAGAACGGTAAACCTTGTGGATGGGCAGGACGCTGTATTCCGTCACCACGTCGTCGCCCAGGTGTGGGTCAGTGTATTGCTCCACGGCCTTTTGGATGCGGCTGTTCATCGCGTCCACGTCGGCAGGCTGCTTCAGGCGGAACAGCACGCCGTAGAGGTTGTTCATGTTCCACGTGCCCCGCCCGTAGGCCCAGTCCAGGGCAGCCATGGAGAGCAGCAGGTCGTGGGGCATGATGCTGTTGCGCGGCACGTCGGCATAGATGCCGCGGATGGTGACGTCGAACAGCTTCTCAACGGAAAGCACCTTGCCGATGGGGCTTTCGCCGCCATAGAGCCGGCGGGCCATGCTTTCGGAGATGAAGGCGTTGCCCTGCACCCCTAAGTCCTTGGGGTTGCCCTGCAGCAGGGGAAGGCCGGTGGTGGCGAAGTAGGCCGTGTCGGCAAAGAGGATCTGGATGTCCTCCAGCTTTTTCTCGTCCTTGTAGAAGGCAGGCTCCCAAAATAAGTTGGAAGTCAGACTGGCGCTCTCCACCAGATCGGGGAAGGCCTCGCTGAGGTCGGCAGCTGCGGGACGGTAGGTGCCATAGTTGTAGCCGTATTCGGGCACTCCCTTGGTCACGTTCCTCATGCGCAGCATGACGAGCGTGTCAGGGTTCGGATAGAAGCGGTCGTAGCTCAGCTCGTAGGCTATCTGCGCGAAGAGCAGCACGCCCATCACCAGTCCCAGCGTAAGGGAGATGATTTTCTCCGCGGTGCCTCCATGGCCGCGGAGCAGGGTCTGTAGGGTGTAGTATAGGTGTCTCATTTTTAATGAAGAATTAAGAATGAAGAATTAGGAATGAAGAATTAGGAATGAAGAATTGGTACCGCATGGCTAATTCTTCATTCTTCGTTCTTCATTCTTCATTTATTTATAAGTTTCTGTTGCTTGCCACCACACTGCCATCAAACAGATGCACCGTCCGATGGGCAAAGGAGGCGTCGTGTTGCGAGTGGGTCACCATGATGATGGTGGTGCCCTCGCCGTTCAGTTCGCTCAGCAGCTTGATGACCTCGGCGCCGTTCTTCGAGTCGAGGTTACCAGTGGGCTCATCGGCGAGGATGAGCTTGGGGTTGGTTACCACGGCACGGGCGATGGCCACACGCTGCTGCTGTCCGCCCGAGAGCTGCTGGGGGAAGTGCTGCGCCCGATGGCTGATGGCCATGCGCTTCAGGATGTCGTTCACGCGCTGCTTGCGTTCGGCGGCACGAAGCCCCAGATAGGTCAGCGGCAGCTCCACGTTCTCGAAGACGTTCAGCTCATCTATCAGGTTGAAGCTCTGGAAGACAAAGCCTATCTTGCCTTTGCGGACGCGGGTGCGGTCCTTCTCGTGCAGGTCGGCCACCTCCTGCCCCAGCAGCTTGTAGCTGCCCGAGGTGGGGTTGTCCAGCAGGCCGAGGATGTTCAGCAGGGTGGACTTGCCACAGCCCGACGGGCCCATGATGGCTACGAATTCGCCCTCCTCTACCTGGAGGTTCACTTGGTTCAATGCGACGGTTTCTACTTCCGACGTGCGGAATACTTTGCTAAGGTTGTTGATTTCGATCATAATGGTATAAAATGAAGAATTAAGAATGAAGAATGAAGAATTGGGGATGAAGATTTAGGAAAGAAGGATTCGTGCCGCAGGGCAAATTTTTCATTTTTCGTTCTTCATTCTTCATTGAAATAAATTTTATTCGCTCTTGATGCTCAGCACAGGGTTCTCGTTGGCGATGCGCCACGACTTCCACAGCACGCAGCCGGTGATGACGGCCAGCACGGCCACGCCTATCAGCACATAGACAGCGGCCGACATCGACGCCTGCGCGCTGAACATGTCCATCCACAGGGAGTTGACGTACCACGATGCCGCGATCCCTATCACCACCGCAGGCACGGCCACATAGAGCACGTCGCGCCCCAGCAGGCGGAGGATGGACGATGCCTCGGCGCCGTTCACCTTGCGGATGGCTATCTCCTTGCTTCGGCGCTGCACCTCGTCGGCTGTATAGCCCAGCAGGCCCATGAGCATGATGAAGAACATCACCACGCCTGCCACGGCGGTGGCGTTGCGGAACACGCGGACGGGGTTGTACAACATATTCATCCCCTCTTCCATCGAAGTGAAGTCGATGGTCTTGTCGGGGAAGGCCTCGGCGGCATCTTTCGTCAGGCGTTGCAGGTTCTCGGCGAAGGGCTCTTTGAGCAGGAAGTGCAGGCCGTTGTTGAACTGCCTGGTCGTGAAGCCTATGTAGGGCATCGGCTCGGCATAGAAGCCGTTTATCTGAAAGTCTTTCAACACACCCGTCACGGTGACGGTTTCGCCCATCGTGTGCACGGTTCGGCCCACGGCATCCTTCCCCCACTTCATCAGGCCGACGAAGGTTTCGTTCACCACCACCTCGCTGTTGTCGCGCGGCAGGCGGCCTTCCTTCAGGCGGATGCCCATCAGGTCATAGTAGTTGGCCATGCAGACGTCGAAGCGGGCGGAAAAGAGGGTATTGCCGTCTTCGCCGTTGATGAAGCAGCCGCTATATCCTTCCAGCGGATTGCCATAGGCGGCGGAGAGGTCTTCCACATAGGGCAGGCTTCGGAAGAAGTTGTAGGCGTTGTCGCACTCCCTTGCCGTCTTGAAAGGCAGGTAGGTGCCCGCGATGCGCTCGGTGCTGAAGCCCATGTCCTTGCTCATGACGAAGTGGTATTGCATCATCACCATACACATCAGGCCGCAGATGAAGGCCACGCCCGCAAACTGGACGAAGAGCAACGGGCGCTTCCACCCCTTCTTGCCCTCCGTGTAGCGGCGGAATATTTGCGTCACAGGGATGCGCGCAAAGAGGCGCCCTGGCAGTACGCCCCCCACCAGCAGGAGCACACCCGCCGTGGCGGCAGGCACCCACAGGCGGCTGCCTTCGAAGAGGTTTGTCAGCTTGGTGGCGGCCGTATCCTCCACAAAGTCGCGGAAGCCCCACAGCAGGAGGAACATCACGCCCAGCGACAGCGCGACCACCACCAGCGTCTCCAGCATGAACATGCCGAAGATGCCTTCACCACTGGCTCCGCTGCACTTGTGTACACCCACCATCTTGGCTCTTCGGCTCAGCGAGGAGATTGAGATGAGGGCGTAGTTCAGGGCGGTGATGAAGAGGATGGACAGGCCCAGCGTCAGCATGATGGTGAACATGCGGCGCACGTCGTCCTGCTGGCGGAAGGTGTCGCGCAGGGGCTGCACATAGGCCGTGTAGCTCCAGCTGTCGCGGGCGGGCAGGTATTTCTCGGCCATCTTCTTCATGCGGGCGTTGAGGTCGTCCACATCCACCCCAGGGCGCAGGCGCACGTACTGGCAGTAGGAGTCGCCTCCGTCCCACGAATAGTTCATCTGCTTGGCGGCCCAGGCGGGAGGCAGCGAGATGACGGCGTCGGCCCCCACGGTCGTATTGTCGGGCAGGTCGGCAAAAGTGCCCCTCACGGTCAGGTCGCGTTCGTGGTTGTAGCTGATCACCTTTCCGATGGGCTCTTCGCCGCCGAACATCCTTTCGGCCAGGCTCTTGCTCAGATAGATGACGTTGGGTTGCTGGAGGTCCTGCACAGGGTTGCCGCTCAGCACCTCGATGCCCATCGTCTGGAAGAAGAGCGAGTCGGCGCAGAGCTTGCGCTCGTCGAAGCGGTGGTCGCCATAGTAGAGCGGCCACGAGGCCAGATAGCGGCACGTGCAGGTAGCCCCTTCCACCTCCTTGGGGAAGCTTTCGAGGATGGCGCCCGCCAGCGGCCCCATGTTCATGGTTTGCGGCTCGTTCTTCTCATTGTCCAAAATGAACATGGACCACACCTGATAGATGCGGTCGTAGTCGCGGAAGCACGTGTCGTAACTCTGCTCGTAGGCCACGCGGGCAAAGAGCAGGATGCTCATGGCAAGTCCCAGACCGAGGGAGATGACTTTGAAGGGAATGCTCCCCTTCCCTCTGAGCAGGGTCTGGATGACGTAATGGATTTGTCTCATGCGTATAACGTGTTTTTTAGTTGTTTCCTGCCTATTACAATGCAGAAACCGTGCCAAACTTGTTATACGGCTGAAACACAACGGATAAGCCTTCCGACACTTTGGAGGGAGTGTCTAATTTTTGGACAGCGGTGTCTAATTTTTAGACAATCTGGCCGCAAAAAACAAAAGTGCAGCAAAGCACGCTCAAAAGCGACTTGCTGCACTCTTCTCAACTATTAATTTACAAGAATGTGGTTTTCTTCTCCTTAAAGTATGCTTTTCACTGTCTCAAGCATACCTTTCTCCTGAATAGAGTTCAGGAAGGCGGTCACCATGTCGGTCAGGCCAGGGATGGTGTTCAGGTCGCCATGCTCGCCCCAGATGAGGTCTTTGGCGGCCAATACGCCTTCGGCCACGCGGCGTGTGTCGCCCGTCGCCCAGAGGTCCTTGAGCAGTTGCATGATTTCGGGCGCGTCGTTGGGCACGATTTCAGCGCCGTCGGCACGTACACCACCCTTGTAGTAGGTGATGATGGCGGCCAAGCCCAATACCAAGCCTTTCGGCAGTTCGCCCTTGCGCTCGAGGTAGGTCTTCAAGCCAGGCAGGTCGCGCGTCTGGAATTTTGGGAAGGAGTTCAGCATGATGCTTGTCACCTGATGGTCCACGTAGGGGTTGTTGAAGCGTTCCAACACGTCGGCGGCAAACTTCTTCAGCTCGTCCATCGGCAGGTTGAGGGTCTGCATCAGCTCGTCGAACTGCACCTTGTGGATGTACTTGCCGATGACGGGATGGTTGCAGGCGTCGCGCACGATGTTCACGCCGCTCAGGTAGGCCACGGGCGAGAGGACGGTGTGCGGGCCGTTGAGCAACGTCACCTTGCGTTCATGGTAAGGAGCCTCGGACTTCACGAAGAGCACGTTCAAGCCGGCCTTGTTGGCGGGGAACTCTTCGGCCAGTTGGCGCAGCGAGAGGTTCTCGGCGGCCTCGATGACCCACAGGTGGAAGATTTCGGCCTGCACCACGAGGTTGTCGGCATAGCAGATCTTCTTCTGGATTTGAGCAATCTCCTTGCGAGGGAAGCCCGGCACGATGCGGTCAACGAGTGTGGCGCACACGTAGCAGTATTTCGTGAACCATGTCTTGAACTTCTCATAGTCGGCACCGAAATCATCTTTCCACAGCTCGATGTACTGATAAATGCACTCCTTCAGGTGGTGTCCGTTCAGGAAGATTAGCTCGCAAGGCATGATGATAAGACCCTTCGTCTTGTCGCCCTTGAAGGTCTTGAAGCGGCGGTAGAGCAACTGAGTCAGCTTGCCTGGATAGGAAGAGGCAGGCGCGTCGGTAAACTTGCAGTTGGGGTCGAAAGCAATGCCGGCTTCGGTCGTGTTGGAGATGACGAAGCGGATTTCAGGCTGGTCGGCCAGGGCCATGAAGGCGGCGTTCTGCGTATAGGGGTTCAAAGCGCGGCTGATGCAGTCTATGCGCGTCAGGGAGTTCACAGCCTCGCCGTTCAGGCGTCCTTGCAGATTGACGTGATAGAGGCAGTCCTGGCCGTTGAGCCATTCTACCATACCCTTCTCGATGGGCTGCACGACTACGACACTGCTGTTGAAGTCGGTCTTCTGGTTCATGTTGTAGATGATCCAGTCTACAAACGCGCGGAGGAAGTTACCTTCGCCAAACTGGATGATTCTTTCGGGTGCTGCGCTCTTGGGAGCCGTCAGCTTGTTCAATGCTTTCATATTCAATGTATATTTTAAAAGTTTTGATATGTATATTTTTTATTCGAACTCGAAATAATAGTCGATGTTTTCCTTGATCAGCACATCGATGGGCATGTATTGTGTCGTCGTGACAGGCCGTTTGAACACCATGTGCGTACACAGGGCCTTCACCCCGCAATAGCCCTGCATGGCAGGTCGTTGCCCTATCAGGTAGTCTACCTCGCTTGTCTTCAGCCGCTCCACGTTCTTCTTCAGCAGGTCGTAGCCCACGAGCCCTTCCATGCGCCGGCCTGTAGCGTGCAGGTAGTCGGCCACCTGATAGACGCGCGAATTGAACACCACGCCCAGCACAGCCTGTGGGCACTGGTCGAAGAATCGGTCGAGCGTACGTCGGTTGGCGTCGGCATCTTTCTTGTCGAGCAACACGTCGTGGACGGTAAGCCCCACATGGTTTTCAGTCAGGTATTGCATGAATCCCTCCAGCCTGCGTTGCATCTGTATCTCGGCAGGACTCTGCTTCTGATTGTTCAGGAAGAGGGCCAGTTCCTGCCCCTGCTTGAAGTGCTGCATCAGTATCTTGGCGGCGATGTATCCACTCATGCGCGAGTCCTGTCCGATGTAGCACAGGGCATGTGTCTGTTCGATGTTGAAGTCGATGAAAGCATAGGGCGTACCTTTCTGCTCGAGGGCAGACGTGAGCTTCAGGGTCTCTTCGCGGAAGTTGGGCGCCAGCAGCACTGCGTCACATTCCTCGCCAAGCACCTGCGTACAGGCCTGGCTGTAAGAAGCCTCGTCGGCGTGCAGGTAGTGCAGGTAGCTCACCGTCACGTTGTAGGGCGCCAGCTCCTGCGCGGCGCGGTCGATGCCTCCTGCCACGGCATACCAGTAGTCGTAGGCTATATAATAAGGTATGATGCAGACAATGCTGTAGCGTTTCTTCGCCGCCAGGCCGATGGCAAACATGTTGGGCTGGTAGCTGATCTCGTCGAGCACCTTGCGTACTTTCTCCAGGCTGGCCGCCGACACATCTCCACGATTGTGCAGCACGCGATCCACTGTTCCGGCCGATACACCCGCCATGCGGGCGATGTCTTTTATGGTATAGTTCTTGTTTCCCATCTCTGCTTCGCTTTTTATAGGAATGAAGGGCGGTTTGCCTAAAACTTAAATATTATAAATATTCGTCGCAAAGATACGAAATATTTTGTTTCTCCAAGTAAAATATCTACTTTTGTGTTCGATAACGGTTAATAAAACTAAAATCGTAATCAACCTCTATTCTATTTACAATCAGAGCTATATAAGTATATAGAGAGAAAGTAACATTTTTAGATACTTAAAACACATACGTTATGAAGAAATTTATGGATGAAAACTTCCTGTTGCAGACCGAAACTGCACAGAAGCTCTACCACGAACATGCGGCCAAGATGCCGATTATCGACTACCACTGCCACCTCATCCCCAAGATGGTGGCCGACGACTACCAGTTCCGTTCGCTGACCGAAATCTGGCTCGGAGGCGACCACTACAAGTGGCGCGCCATGCGTACCAACGGCGTAGACGAACGCTACTGTACAGGCAAGGACACTACCGACTGGGAAAAGTTCGAGAAATGGGCCGAGACCGTTCCCTATACCATGCGCAACCCGCTGTACCACTGGACCCACCTCGAGCTGAAGACCGCCTTCGGCATCGACAAGGTGCTCAATCCTCAGACCGCCCGCGAAATCTACGACGAGTGCAACGAGAAACTGAAACAGCCCGAATACTCTGCCCGTGGCATGATGCGCCGCTACCATGTAGAGACCGTCTGCACCACAGACGACCCTGTCGACTCGCTCGAATACCACATCCAGACGCGCGAGAGCGGCTTCGAAATCAAGATGCTGCCCGCTTGGCGTCCTGATAAGGCCATGGCTGTCGAAGTGCCTGCCGACTTCCGCGCCTATGTAGAGAAGCTGGCCGAAGTGAGCGGCGTTGCCATCTCCACTTTCGACGACATGATCGCCGCCCTGCGCCGTCGTCACGACTTCTTCGCCGAGCAAGGCTGCCGTCTGTCCGATCACGGCATCGAGGAATTCTATGCCGAAGACTATACCGATGCCGAAATCAAGGCCATCTTCAACAAGGTGTATGGAGGCAAGGAACTGACTCAGGAAGAAATCCTGAAGTTCAAGTCGGCCATGCTCGTCATCTTTGCCGAGATGGACTGGGAGAAAGGCTGGGCACAGCAATACCACTACGGCGCCATCCGTAACAACAACACCAAGATGTTCAAGCTCCTGGGCCCCGACACAGGTTTCGACTCCATCGGCGAGTTCACCACCGCCAAGAAGATGGCCAAGTTCCTCGACCGCCTGAACACCGAAGGCAAGCTCACCAAGACCATCCTCTACAACCTCAACCCCTGCGCCAACGAGGTCATCGCCACCATGCTGGGCAACTTCCAGGACGGCACCTATCCGGGCAAGATACAGTTCGGCTCCGGCTGGTGGTTCCTCGACCAGAAGGACGGCATGGAGAAGCAGATGAACGCCCTGTCACTGCTGGGCTTGCTGAGCCGCTTTGTGGGCATGCTCACCGACTCGCGCTCGTTCCTCTCCTACCCGCGCCACGAATACTTCCGCCGCACGCTGTGCAACCTCGTAGGTCGCGATGTCGAGAATGGCGAACTGCCTGTCAGCGAAATGGATCGCATCAACCAGATGATCGAAGACATCTGCTATAACAACGCCAAGAATTACTTCCAGTTCTAAGGCCGGACGTCGCTTTTTTTCACCACCGATTACTCGGATTTTCACAGATTATCCCCCATCGTCCGAAAAGGAATCTGTGTCCATCTGTGTAATCGGTGGTGCTTTTTTTCTATGAAACGCGGCTCATTTCACTCTCCACTCTCAACTCTCCATTCTCACTTCACCGTAATCCAAACCCCTTCGCCCCGCTCCTTGGCTTCGACGATGAGCTGTTTCAGCAGGCGGACGTAGAGCGTGGAGCACTCCAGCTGGCGCGTTTCTTCGTTGTACTCGCCCACGAGGATACACCCCTCCGTGTCCGCAGGCAGGTTGCCCGCATGGATGCGGATGCCCTCAAAGAAGGGCACGTTCAGCAGCAGAGGCAGCCACTTGCCGAACTTGGGGCTGAGGGTGATTACCACGGGGTAGCGCCCTTCGGGGATGGCCGTGCAGCCCTTCACCTTGCGTTCTTTCTTCAGGTCGCGCCACGTGGGTTCCATCGTGTCGCACATCTCTTTTCCGTCCACGGCCAGCACGCCCAGCGTGCAGCCTTCCCTTTTAGTAGTTCTTGTCAGTGTCAGTTCCATCTTTTTTGAATTTTAGTTTACTGTAATTGTAATTCGTAATTCTCGCAATATAGTTTCGGTAACCCCACTGGTTCAACATATTTTGCGTACCTTTCTCGTCCATACCCGCCTGCAGACGTACCTCCACGGCCTCCCTATAAGAAAAATTGTCGGGCAGCAGCTCCAGCAGGTTGCGCGGCCCCTTCTGTTTGTTGGGGTTAGCCGCCTGCGCTTCTTCAATAGCGGCTCCGAAGAACTCCATCTTGCAAGCCAGGTCGTACTGCAACGACCAGCGGATGAAGTCCTCGAACGTCTTGTCCCACTGGCAGCCGTTGGCTACATAGAGCACGCACGCCTTCAGCCAGGCGATGACATTGGCACGGAAAGACAGGTTCTCGTACACGCGGCTCTGCGAGAGGCGGGCGAAGTCGGCGCACTCTTCCTTGAGCTTTTGGGCGAGCCTATAGGCCTG
>ERZ780198.37-NODE-37-length-130032-cov-15.744155_pt1 | contig 130032 bp, 97 predicted proteins | sample MGYA00510979_ERZ780198 | MGnify/ENA primary metagenome ERZ780198 (study PRJEB29588, sample SAMEA2158039) | human gut metagenome | biome: human gut; feature: human-associated habitat; material: faeces | place: Denmark | collected 2008/2010 ...
TTTCCGTTATGCTATTGAGAAAATGTGCAAGGAAAAGAAAAGTTTAAATCACTTCACTATAATAGATGAATATTTATCATTCGATCGTACTGTAGGTAAAGCTCTTCAGTTTGCCGATTCGGATGGGCATACTCTTGTTATCGTTCTTTCAGATCATGAAACAGGAGGAATGACTATTTTAGATGGTAATATTCAGGAAAGAAGTGTTTTGGCTGATTTTTCTACTAGCGACCATACGGGAGTCCCGGCACTGATTTATGCTTATGGACCTCAAGGAAATTTGTTTTGTGGGTTTCAAGATAATACGGATATCTATAAGAAGATCTTGTATTTATTGAAATGAATGTAATGCAGGGTTAGTGAATTCTTCAGTCTTATGCTTTGTTTTTATAATAATGTTATAAGCAAAAAAGCGATTATCTTTTTGAGATAATCGCTTTTTTTAAGTGATCCGCTTGGGGCTCGAACCCAAGACCCCAACATTAAAAGTGTTGTGCTCTACCTGCTGAGCTAGCGAATCAAACCTTATTGCTGTTAAGCGAGTGCAAAGATAGTCATTCCTTTTTAAATAGCAAATATTATTAGCGTTTTTATTTTATTCCTTTGATTGATATTTATTCATGTGTTTGATTTTTAGAGCTTTCTGTATGTTCGATTTTCTCCCGATCGATAATAAATCTTTGGTAATAAGAAAGCATAAGTGTGGTTAACGGTAGCGCTATAATCATGCCTAACATTCCCATCAGTGAACCCCATATGGAAAGTGAAAGCAGGATGATAGCCGGGTTTAGCCCTGTTATCTTACCCATTACACGTGGTACAATGAAACCGTCTTGAATGGCTTGTACAACAGCAAATACGGCAAGGGCTGCTGCTAAAATGATCCAAAAGTTTCCTCCTGTATCGGCTGCTTTCAAGATAGCTAATATAATGGTTGGGATAAAACCGATAATCTGTAAATAAGGGACAAGATTAAGAAGACCTATGAATAGCCCCAGGCCGATAGCTAAAGGGAAATCAATGATGAGGAAACCGATGCTGAATAAAATGCCTACACATAATGCGACAAATGCCTGACCGCGAAAGTATTTGTTCATGCCTTCTTTTACATCGTTCATAATGCCTGTCAGGAAGGGACGGTATTTGGCTGGAAGTAAACGTGGCCAACCTTCGGAAATGCTTTCATAATCTAACAATATGAATACGATGTAGAGTAAGATAATGAATATCGTGAATACTCCATATATAAGGTTGATGGATTCTGTGACCAATGACCATAAAGGAGGTACAGCTTCTTTCAACATATTCAGTAGGTTTTTTTCTTGAAAAAGTTGTTTGAGTAATGCCGGGTCTATGTTTTCTCGTAGAAAATCTGATAGACTACGTGGTACATTGCTACCATAGCTGCTGTCTGTAAAATAGGCCATCAGCAGATCTTTGACTCGACTGAACTCTTGGACCATTGGGGGGACCAACAGATAAAAAGCTGCTGTCCCTATGGCAGCTAATAAAAGGAGAGCGCAAAATATAGAAAGAGCCCTGTTCCTTAATTTCAACCGATGTTGAAAGAATGTTACTAACGGATAAATCAAATAAGCGGCCAACCATGCGATGAAAAAGGGTAGTAGTACGCTGCTAAGCCTTTTCAAAAGCATCAGAATGGCAATGACAACGCCGCAAATGATAGCGCCGCGTATAAAGCTGTCGAAAGTGATTTTCTTACGTTCCATAATGCGCGAATTTGGTTTTTCATTTCTTGCTGTCTTCTTGGATTGCCTTCAAATAGCATGTGCGGCATAGGGGCTCATATTGAGCCGTTTCTCCGAGAAGCACTTGCTTGTCATTTTTTACTGTGCGATGCGAGAAGGAGGCCAGTTGTCCACATTTGACACAAATGGCATGTACTTTCGTCACCTCATCGGCTATGGCGCATAGGCCGGGCATGGGACCGAACGGGATGCCACGGAAGTCCATGTCGAGGCCTGCGATAATGACTCGAATTCCATTATTGGCCAGTTGGTTGCAGACGTCTATCAGGCCATTGTCAAAGAATTGGGCTTCGTCTATACCGACTACGTCAATTTCAGATGCAAAAAGCAGGATAGTGCCTGATGAATCAATAGGAGTTGAAGCAATGGAATTGCTGTCGTGTGACACAACTTCGGCCTCTGAATAGCGCGTATCGATGGCTGGTTTAAATATTTCGACCCGTTGTTTGGCAAACTTCGCTCGTTTCAGTCGTCGGATAAGTTCCTCTGTCTTACCTGAAAACATTGATCCACAGATGACTTCTATCCGTCCACGTCTGCTGGTTTCCTGTATATGATCTTCTGAAAAAACGTTCATCCCTTTGTTGTTATAATCCGTACAAAAGTAATCATTTTGTTCGCTTCCTCGTATTTTTTCATTATTTATTTCTACATTTGTACCATTAATAAGTATGCAACGAAGGATATGCAGAAACTGTTAGATGATATAAGGACAGAAATGGATGTCCTGAAAGGGAGTATCGGACGTATGGAACAGCGTTTGGATGAACTGCAGAATAAATTTGCGGAATTGAATAAATTGCTGCAAACAGGAACAAGGTCCCAGACTCCCGAAGCTGTCGTAAGGCAGGAAATCGTAGAAGAGAGAGAACCGATACCTACCAGGCAGGAAGTGAAAATCACGGAACCTTCTTCTGCTCCTGTACACGTGTCTGAAGAGCAGCCCTCTCCGTCGGCCATATTGGGCGAACGGATAAAACCTGCGACTGACTTGCGCCATGCTGTCAGCCTGAACGATTCGTTCCGTTTTACTCGTGAATTGTTTGGCGGAGATGCTGCACGGATGAATCGGGTATTTACGGAATTGAATGCAGCCGTTTCCTTTGAGGAAGCCATAGCTTTGTTTCAAAAAGAAGTACCTGTTGGAGAGGAGAACGAAACTGTAGTGGATTTTGTTGAACTTTTGCGTAAGTATTTCAATTGAACGGATTATGGGAAAACTATACATTGTCCCCACACCGGTAGGTAATCTGGAAGATATGACTTTCAGAGCTATTCGTATATTGAAAGAGGCTGATCTCATTCTGGCAGAGGACACGCGTACATCCGGCATTTTGCTGAAGCATTTTGAAATAAAGAATGCTATGCAATCTCATCATAAGTTCAATGAACATAAAACGGTTGAAAGTGTTGTTAATCGTATAAAGGGAGGTGAAACGGTAGCGTTGATATCAGATGCTGGTACGCCGGGTATATCCGATCCTGGTTTTTTGGTGGCACGCGAATGTGCGAGGAATGGAGTAGAAGTGGAATGCTTGCCGGGGGCTACAGCTTTTGTGCCGGCTTTGGTCGCATCTGGTTTACCGTGTGACCGATTTTGCTTTGAAGGCTTTTTGCCCCAGAAAAAAGGACGTATGACGCGTCTGAAAGTATTGGCCGAAGAGTCGCGAACGATGGTGTTTTATGAATCGCCTTATCGTTTGGTAAAGACCTTGACGCAATTTACCGAATGTTTTGGAGCAGAACGGCAAGCTTCTGTTTCAAGAGAAATTTCAAAGGTACATGAAGAAACCGTACGTGGTACCTTGAGTGATTTGGTTGCCCATTTTACGGCCAATGAACCTCGTGGCGAAATAGTAATAGTGATAGCAGGAATAGACAAAGAATAAAAAACCAACTTTAAACGTTAAAACAAAGCGTATGAAAAAATTAGCTTTTTTGGTTGTATGTGCGGCCGTTGTGGCTTCATGCGACAATTTTACAGGTGAGAGCAAAGACCAGTTAAGGGCCGAGAATGATTCTTTGAAAGTTGTATTGGGCCAGCGTGATGCTGAGTTAGACGAGATGATGGGTACATTCAATGATATTTCTGAAGGTTTCCGGCAGATTAATGCTGCTGAAAATCGGGTGGATCTGCAGCGTGGTTCGGTCGCAGAAGGTTCGTTGAGTGCTCGTCAGCAGATGGCTTCTGATATAGAATTCATCCGCAAACAGATGGAAGAAAACAAGCAGCAGATTGAGAAGCTGCAACAAATGCTAAAGAGTAGCAAGACAAACTCGGCACAGCTGAAGCGTGCAGTTGAACAATTGACACAGGATTTAGCTGATAAAGCTCAGCGGATTGAGGAATTGCAGGCAGAGCTGGCATCAAAGAATATTCGAATTCAGGAACTGGATGCTGCAGTTACCGACCTGACGACACAGAAGGAACAGCTTACTGCAGAAAACGAAGCCAAAGCCAAGACCGTTTCCCAACAGGACAAGGCGTTGAATACAGCCTGGTTTGTTTTCGGAACCAAGAAGGAACTGAAAGACCAGAATATTCTCAAGAAAGGTGAAGTGCTTCAGGATGCCGAAGTCAACAAGGACTATTTTACAGAAGTCGATATCCGTACGACCAAGGAAATCAAGCTGTATTCCAAGTCGGCTGACATTTTGACTAACCATCCTGCCGGTTCCTATGCATTCGAGAAAGATGATAAGAACCAGCTTACACTGAAGATTACCAATCCGCAAGAGTTCTGGAGTGTTTCCAAATATCTTGTGATCCAGGTGAAATAAGCTGTAGATAATAAATCGATAGTGATGTAAACGCAGGCTTTTGCAGAGAGGTTTGAGAAATATTCTCAGTAACCCTCAGCATAGGTCTGCGTTTTTTTGCAGTTTCTTTAGAGAGTCTTAATCTTTCTCCTATGTCCCGTAGATATAAAAACATCTTTTTCGATTTGGATGATACGTTGTGGGCTTTTTCAGAAAATGCCTATGATACGTTTCAGGAAATGTATCACAAGTATGCGTATGACCGTTTTTTCTCTTCCTTCGACCACTTCTATCAGCTTTATCAGAAGCGGAACGTAGAGTTGTGGGAAGAGTATGGACAGGGAAAGATCACAAAAGATGAACTGAATCGCCAGCGCTTTCTTTATCCGCTGGAGCAGGTAGGATGGGGCGACGCAGAACTGGCCAAACGTTTTTCGGATGATTTCTTCTCGGTGATTCCTACAAAAGCAAAGCTGATGCCTCATGCCCGTGAAGTGCTCGACTATCTGTCAGGACGTTACAATCTTTATATTCTGTCAAACGGCTTTCAGGAGTTACAATGCCATAAGATGCGTTCAGCGGGTATCGACGGCTATTTCCGGAAAGTAGTCTTGTCTGATGATATCGGTGTCTTGAAGCCTCATGCTCCGATATTTCATTTCGCTTTGTCGGCTACTCAGTCGTATCTGGAAGATTCGTTGATGGTAGGCGATAACTGGGAAAATGACGTTGCCGGAGCCTATGGCGTGGGTATGCATCAGGCGTTTTTTGATGTGGAAGGGCGGAGTGAATTACCTTTTAAGCCGACTTATCACATCAAGGATTTGAAGGAATTGCTTACATTTTTATGATAGGGCTGTTGTTGCTCGATTTTGTTTAGACTATTTGTTAATAACTGATATTATGGATACAATTTTACCTTTTGCACTTTTGTGCCTGACTTCTTTCTTTACGTTGACCAATCCATTGGGCACCATGCCTGTGTTTCTGACCATGACGCAGGGAATGACCGATAAGGAGAGGCACAGCGTGGTTACCCGTGCCACGTTGACTGCCTTTATCATTATCATGGTCTTTACTTTTGCCGGACAGTTCCTTTTCTGGTTCTTTGGCATTTCCACCAACGGTTTCCGCATAGCGGGTGGAGTTATTATTTTTAAGATCGGTTTCGACATGCTGCAAGCACGCTATACGCCGATGAAGCTGAAGGACGAAGAAATCAAAACGTATGCGAACGATATTTCTATCACACCTTTGGGCATTCCGATGCTTTGCGGTCCGGGAGCCATTGCCAATGCTATTGTCCTGATGCAGGATGCCGATACCATTGAGTTGAAAAGCGTCCTGATCGGTTCCATCGCTTTTATATATTTGCTGACCTACTTTATTCTCCGTGCTTCCACCCGCTTGGTTAATGTGCTGGGAGAGACGGGTAACAATGTCATGATGCGTCTCATGGGCCTTATCCTGATGGTGATAGCCGTGGAATGTTTTGTAGGCGGAATGAAGCCTATCTTGGTGGATATCCTGAAAACAGGAATGGTCGACCTGCAATAGGGTAGCTTCTGTGCATTTGTTGGTGCGCAAGGCTTTTTATTTCTGTAGCTGAGGGCAGCTGCCTGCATGTGGTGGCCGCCAGAAGTACCGGTCGTCGTTGACGGAGAAGTTCCTCGGGTTCCGTTGCTTGCTGTCGCAGCCGGTGGGTTGCAGGAAGATGTAGTTGATGAGGTTCTCATGGTCGCTTTCCGTGTTGAACCCGTAGCGCGTCCAGCTTTCCAGGTAGAACAGGTTCTTGGCCATGTACTCGTACAGATACTCTTCCGTCGTGGTCTTCTTTTCGTTGTTCCAGTTAGCCTCTTCGTTCACCCGGACGGGCTGGCCGCTCCTGAGGCGTGCGCGCACTTCCTGTATGCTCAGTAGGTTGCCCTGTTCGTCGGTCACCCAGGCGTTGTTCGTGGGGTCTATCCAGAGCCACTTGCCGAGGGTGGACGAATAGACGGCGTTGATGACGTGGCAGTCGTTGATGTATCTCTTCGGCATGCAGGTGATGACGCGCGACGGGATACCCATCGACAGGTAACACTCGTTCAGCACCGTGGCCAGTCCGCGGCAGTTCAGGCCCCGGCTGCCGTCCTTGCAGGCCTCGGCAAAGTTGATGGAATTGTTTCCGCCTGTCGGATTGCCGTTCTGCCCGTCGTGGCGTATCTTGTCGTGGATATAGGTCAGGATGCGTTTGATGGTGGTCAGTTCGTCGCCCGCCACGGCCACGCTGTCCAACCGGAAATAGTCACGGACGCGCTTCATGTCGGGATCGTCGGCCTGCGCATAGGCAATTCGGGGCAGGCTGTCGGCTGGCTGCGTGCGGGTGTATTCCGGCGCATTTTGCAGGATATAAAGGTAATCGGTGGTCTCTTTCAGTCGCTTCAGGGCGGGTTGCAATTCAGGTGCATCCAGAATGTCTTTCAGGTCCTCATCATTGACTACCCTGTTGTAGCTGACTTCCATCTTATTGCTGTTCAGGGCTTTGAACAGGTTGCTGACGGCTTCTTGTTTTTTCCCTTGTATTGCCTGGACGCTGGCCATGGTGTAGTAGCTGGAATATTTGAAGTAGGCATAGCCTTCGGCCAGTTGCGACGCATGTGCGTCGTAGAGGTCGATAACCTTTTGGCAGAGGGCTTCGGTAGCCGGATAGTCCTTCCCGGTATATGCGTTGAGAAGCTGTGTGTTCAGCGAGTCGGCAGAGGCCAGAAACTTCCGTTCGGCATCGGTTTGTGCCGACAGGCTTGTGAAGCATACTGAGCTTAAAAGCAAGATCAACAAGTGCTCTTTCAGTCTTTTCATTGTGTATTCTGTTTAAAAAGTAGTTGTCAATAGGTTGTTCGGGCTGCAAATGTAGGGCTAATAATTCAATATCACTCTATTATTGTCGAATATTCTTTTCCAGCACTTTCTGAATGATTCCCTTCACTTCCTCTTTGCTTTTGATGGCAGCCGGATGAGCATGAAAAACATTGTATTCGTCAATGGCAGCCTCCATGGGTATTTCTGCGCCGGGTTGTGTTGCTTGGAAGAATATGGTCAGACGGCGTTTGATTTCAGGTTCAAACTCTTTGGTTATAAGGCCTTCAATACCCCATGCAGCAACATGGTCGTAGAGGGGTGCATAGTAGATAAGCCCATCGGCCACATCTTGCCAAGACTTGTTCTTTACATTAATCGTAGTACCTCCGATGAGACCGTTGTAAGCAGTTTCTCCGTATGGCGTGTTTTTCAAATCAATAGCGAACGGGCGGCATTCCATCAGTTCAAAGGCTGCATCCCAATGTCCTTCGCCCGTCATCGGGAAATTACTTCCGTCAAACAGGTTGTAATCAAACCAATTCAGTATCACGATTCTGACTTTTTCTTCTCCAAAGATTTTCTTCATCCACCATCCCTGTGTTCCATAAACCGTATTTTTCTTTTTGAGAATCATCGAATAGTTGATGGCATGCGGCTGACTGGTTATCACCAATGCCTTGCGCTTACCGTTCAAGGGTGTCTGACGTGCATACATTTCCGAAATATGGGTAGCCATTAAACTGTCGCGATCGTTCAAACCAGGAGACTTCCAGAAATCCTTGTAGTCCTCTACAGTACGGATTTCATCCCATGAGAACTCGCAATCGGTCAGTCCTAGCCTGATTTTCCTTGGAGAGGTACGGTTTATTTCATATATACCTTTCAGAAACTTCACGCGGTTGTATTTCTCCCAAATCGGATAGAAGGTCTCCGACTTTCTATAGTAGGCATAAAGGCTGTCCATGAAAACCGCCTCCGTCGGATAATTGCCTTGCAGCAGGCGGTTTACATCATCGTTCATGTTGTACGAGCCGACTTCGGTATAGACATATCCCACTTGCTCAGCAAAACGAGGATCGGCCAGGATGTCGTGAATCAGGTCGTATTGTACCGTGTCGCGGTGGTCGCGCTCGCCCAGCACTACTATATCCGATTTCTCAAACTGTTTGAATATGTATTCTTTGGGAGACATTCCCTTTTCAGCTGCGCATGTACGCAATGCCTCAATAGAGGGTGTCTGTGCGTTTAATGCAATGGCTGTAAAAGTACTGAAAATAAAAAGCAATAAGTTCCTCATATATAAAATATAAAATTATTTATTCAAGTTCATTCTTGGAGTTTAGACAAGATCTACATACGGCTCTTTTGGCTTTCTCCGGCTCCGGTACCCTTGTACTTGCTCTTGGCAGCATTAAACTTATAGCGTAAAGTAATACCAATATTTCTACGGGCTTCCATTTTGATTGTCATCAGACGGTTACCACTGTAAATGGTTGATTTTGCCTGATATGAGTTGAAAAGATCATTAGCTTTCAGCTGAACCGAAAGACGGTCTTTAAGGAAACTCTTGTAAAGACTGATGTTGGCAAACCAGCACCATTCTTCGACCTTTGTATTTTCGTTGTCACCAGGAGTGTCAAAACCTAAATCTACATCGAGACTGATACCAAGTGGCAGCTTGAAATTATTGTTCCAGGCAAAGTTAAATATCGGATTGTTGAAATTTTCTGTTCCATTAGATGTTTCCACTTTATACCATTGCTGAAGCAGAAGAAAATTAAACTGCGGAGACCATAATCCGATTGTTGGAGACAATGTAAGAGTGGTATATAACTTGTCACTGTTATACATGTTGTAGAAGGAATATAACGAAACGGTCGGATTGTCTTCCGAATATGCCCTGCTTAACTGTGTAATGGCATCTTCTCCGTGTATGTATCTTGAATTGAGATATATCCACTTGTACGACACATTCAGTGTAAGACGGTTTATTAGAGACGGTCTCAGCAGCGGGTTACCTCCTTCATAGGTATATCGGTTACCGTACATGATATCACTTCTCAACATCCAGTATGAAGGGCGGTAGATACTGCCGGTGTAGGTCAATTGTGTCTGTACTTTACCAATCGGAAGATTCAAGGACACGGACGGGAATACATTGTCGTATGTCCTGCTTTGCTCGTCTATATACTTGCCATCCTCGTAATAGTCGGAAGACAGATGCTCATACCGTACACCTAACTGTACCTGTAGCTTGCCGAAGCTACGGGCATATTCCAAAAAAGCAGAAGTTGAGTTTTCCTTGATATTGCTGTTATTGTCATCCAGGATTCCTTCCACATTCATGTACGAATTATTCCGGTTCGTATAGGTGTATTCCCCGCCAAAAGAGAGGTTTCCTCCCCATAGTGGATGACCAAAAATCAGTTTGGTCGCATAAAGGGTATTGTCTGTCAGATTTTTGGTGGTGACAGTCTGTTTCTCTAAGGAACCTCCCGCCGGAGTGAACAGCTCCAGCATTTCCTGTGGATTCTTCGTATCCGACCAGAAACCGTCCGCATTGAAGTCGATATTCCAGTCTCCTATACGTCCGTTATAATAAGCATTGAGGGTATGTCTGGTTTCCTGTGTATTTCTCCAGCCCGTAGTGTGACTCTCCTCATAAAGAGCATCATCCTGATACACCAGGGTATTCATCGGATCTACCGTTTCATGGCGTTCCGGTGTCCGGTCATAATCATAGCGTGCACCCAGTGAATGGTTCTCGTTAAACTGATAATTCAGCGACAGCATGGCCGAAACATCTTTCATGTCATATTGTGTACTGAGATATGAATCCTGTATCCATGTTTTATCCAACAGCGTTTTCTGTTTTATGGTCTTGCGGTCTTCCGTGTATCCTTTCTTGCCATACAGCATACCCGAAAGGTCAAAGCCTCCTTTTCGGTAATTGAAGTTGTATTGGTCCAGCACATTCCATCCATAACCGTAGCCTGTGTAAAAACGATTGTTGAAACCGAATCCTTCACCTTGCGGCTTTTTGGTCTGAATACGGATAACCGCATTGACCGTCGCATCATAACGTGAACCGGGATTGTTCACTACTTCAACACTTTTGATGTTATCGGAAGCAAGTTGGTCAAGTTCGGATTTATCCCGTACTTTACGCCCGTTAATATATATTTCAGGGGTTCCAGCACCGAATACTTTAATGTCTCCTTCATTAGCTGATACGCCGGGTATCTTGTTTAACAGGTCATTTCCTGTACCAGCATTTTCAAGTATGCTTCCTGACACAGTGGTCACCATTGCATCGCCTTTTACACGTGTTTTCGGCAAATTGGCTTTCACTACCACTTCACCCAGCATCTGTGCATCAGTCGTCAGTTGTATCACCCCCATGTCGGCTGGTTGTGCCGCTCTGTAAAGGGTGTTATATCCTATGGAGGAGATGCGGACCAACTGCTTCCCTGCTGTGGTGGCAAGGCTGAATGTTCCGTCTTCGCCGCTGATGGTTCCAGTTACGAATGTCGAATCCGGCAGTGACAGCAGCACTACATTGGCGTATGGTAAAGGTTGGCTGTTTTCATCAATTAGTTTGCCGCTGACGGTTTGCGCCGAGATACCGATGGATAGAAATGTACTGATAAATACTGATAAGAGAGTTTTCATTATATAGTAGTTTTTAATGGATAGTTCATGTGGGATGTCATTTTATTGTTTAACCGTAGGAGCAAAAAGAAAGGACACAGCCTAAACTTTTCACTTATTTGGTTGATTAGGTTCTGGTAAACCCTTGAAGTTCAAATAAGGAAAAGCAGCCTGTGCCCTTATGCAGGGTACAAACTGACTTTTCAACTTATTATTTGGAACTTCATTTAAATTTACCAGATTTAATCAACCCAAATAATATGTTTACAAGTTGCTTGTAATATGTCTTTTTATTCTACTTTCTGTTTCTTATTATCTCTTTTTCGTTAGAATTTGCACGCAAAGTAATCGATAAAAAACGAAGTATGCAAGTTTATGGAAAATCTTGTTGCTGTAATATGTTTATTTCATCTTTCGTTAGTTTGCTTATTCTTCGACAATCCACTTCTCTATCCCCCGGATTTCGTTGCTGAAGTTGACACCTATCTTATAGAGGATCCTTCCGTCGGAGGCAAAGGGGGCAGCGTAGCCTTTCTCATTGATTTGGCGGATGGCTTCTTCGGCAGTGCCGTTCAGCTTGAACTCCATGACGTAGATGTAGCGGTCGGTCTTCACTACCATGTCTATGCGGCCGTTGGACGTGCGGTATTCCGCTTGAGTGTAGAAGCCCAGCAGCTTGAAGACGATGAAGAGCACGTTCTGGTAGTGCCGTTCCAGGTCGCGTGCCAGCTCGTAGGGTGTGTCGGCAAAGAAGCTCTGGAGGCGGCGCATGAAGGCGTCGGCGTTGCCGCCTCGGACTTCCCGGACGAAGCTGCTTATCTCGAAAGAGGGGTTGCCCGAAGAAAGAGACGCATAGTTGGGCAACAGAAACTTGGTGAAACCTTCTTCTACTTCCTTGTTGGGGAAGCCCAGTTCATAGGTCCTGAATTCTTTGTCGAACCCCTTGATGGTGAGGTAGCCACTCTGGTAGAGGATGGGGACGGGATTGGTCTCCATCGTGTCGATACCGCCCAGTGAGTCGGCGGTCGCCATCTCTTCGGCCAGGCGGTGCAGGTCGTACTTGCTGCGCTGGAGCAGCTCCACGAGGAAGGTGGGCGTGCCTGTCTCGAACCAGTAGCTGCCGAACTTCATTTCGGCCAGCGTATTGAGCAGGCTGAACGGGTTGTAAATGTCTTCCGTATTTTCGGCAAAGTGGTAGCCGTCGTACCATTCTTTCAGTGTCTGTCTGGCTTCGGTTTCGTTCATTCCGTTGGCCTCGGCCAGAAGCCGGATGTCTTCCTCCAGATCGCGGTAGAGTTCGTTCTCTGTAATGCCGCAGATGTTGGCAAAACGGTTGGACAGAGAAATGTCCATCAGGTTGTTCAAGTCGCTGAACACACTGACTTTGCTGAACTTCGTCACACCCGTCAGCAGGGCGAAGCAGAGGTACTTGTCGCAGCTCTTCAGTACGCCGTAGAAGGCTTTCAGCGTGTTGCGGTAGTCGGTGAGCAGCGGTTCGTTGCCGATGGCCTGGAGCATGGGTTTGTCGTATTCGTCCACCAGCACCACGACGTTCCGTCCGGTGGTGCGACAGGCCTTCTCGATCAGCCAAGCAAAGCGCTCTTCGGGAGCACGGTCTTTCTTCTCGTCGCCATAGATGGCCTCCCAACTCTCCAAATGCTGGTTCAGGATGGCGTTCAATGAGGAAGCATCCACATATTTCCGGGCGTTCAGGTCGAGGTGCAGTACAGGGTACGTCGTCCAGTCCTTTTCCAGCTCTTCCATAGCAAGCCCCTTGAAAAGTTCCTTCTTTCCCAGGAAGTAGGCTTCCAGCGTAGAAATGAGCAGGCTCTTGCCGAAGCGGCGCGGACGGCTCAGGAAATAATATTGGCCGGATTTTACCAAGTTATAAATAAGCGAAGTCTTGTCGATGTAACAATAGCCGCCTTCACGTATTTTCTCAAAACTCTGTATGCCTACCGGATAAATCTTGCTCATGGCTTCTCTGTGATAAATGATTGTTTTTGCAAAAATAATGAAAGGCGAGGGCAGAGACAAACGAAAAGCAAAGTTTTTCAGTTTGACTGTGCCGAGCCGCATCCTGTCTTATCCAAAAATAATAAAAGAAAGAAAGGAATAACGCGACGCGTTTATGGACGCTTTTTGTTGGCAGGCGGCCGATGGCGGCCTTTTTCTTGAGGCGATTTGTACGGATAGAGCGGATTAATCCTTATTTTTGCCGACAGAAGCCCCGCCCGATGAACGAACGGGGCGCATCGTTGTTATAGAAACGTTATGATACTCTATTTTTCAGCAACAGGAAACAGCCGCTATGTGGCGGCTCTGCTGGCCCGGGAGTTGGACGGCCAGCCGGTGATGGATATGAGCCCGTACATGAGGCCGGGGGCGGAACGGCTGACGGTGACGCTGACCGGGGGCGAGCCGTTGCTCTTCGTCTTTCCCGTGCATTCGTGGGGATTGCCCAAGTATTTGGCAGACGTGCTGGCGTCGATGAACGTACGGGGCTATGTGCCCGGTCGGAATTACGTCGGCTTGCTGGCAACCTGCGGCGATGACGCAGGCCGCCTGTACCGCATGTGGAGCGAAACGGTGAGTAGGGCAGGACTGCAGGCCGATGCCGGCTTCACGGTGTTCATGCCCAACACGTATGTCCTCTTTCCCGGCTTCGATGTGGACCGTGCCGAGGTGCGCGACCGCAAACTGGATGCCGCTCCGGCCATCGTCCGACAAGTAGCGGAACAAATCAAGGCAGGGGTGCGTGGCGACTTTACCTGGAAGGGTACGTTACCGGGGTTGAAAACAAGCATTATCTATCCGCTGTTTACCCGTTATGCCACCAGTGATAAGGCTTTCCATGTCGATGCAGAGGCCTGTATCGGTTGCGGCCGTTGCGTGGAGGCCTGTCCCGTGGGCAACATCACGCTGACGGCTGTGCACCCCCAGCGTGAGGGCAAGCACATGCCCGTCTGGCACGGCCGGTGTCTCAACTGCCTGGCCTGCTATCACTATTGCCCCACGCATGCCATAGCCTACGGCTCGAAAACCCGGGGCAAAGGCTACTATACCTGTCCCTATAAATAGAGGTATGCGGATTCCGTTCGTTATGCCTTCCTGACACGGTGCTTCGTGACCCTCTGACACAGTGCTTCGTCAGGGTGTCAGGAAGTGCTTCGTGAGGGGGTGACGAAGCACTGCGTCACACCCTCATGCCGTGCTTCGTGGGAGGGCAATGAGGCTTAGTCTTCCAGACAGACGCCTACACCTTTCAATGACTTGAGCGTGACGGCGGGGTCTTGCGAGAGGTACTTGCGGAGTTTGGTGATGAAGACGTCCAGGCTGCGCGAGGAGTAGAAGTCGGCTGTTTCCCATACGGCGGTCAGGATGTCGTCGCGTCGGACCACCTGGCCTTTCCGGCGGCAGAGCATTTCGAGTATTTGCGCTTCTTTGGGCGTCAGCGCATGGCGTTCTTCGCCGTGGCAGAGCTGGTGTTGCGAGGGAAAGAAACGGTAACTGCCGATGGCATATTCTTCTTCCGCGGGAACATCTACGGTTTGCGGGGCGGGGGCACTCTGTTTCATTTTCAGCACGGCCTGGATATGGGCATTCAGCTCTTCGGGCAGGAAAGGCTTCTTGATGTAGAAGTCCGCGCCCGACTGGTAGCCGTTGATGACGTCGCGTGCCGTCGTCAGTCCCGTGATGAAGATGATGGCCAGCCGGGGATGGCACCGACGGATGTGCTGCACCATGGTCATGCCGTCCATGACCGGCATCTCTACGTCGGACACAATCACGTCGAACTCCTTTTGCTCCAGCAGTTCCAGCCCCTCCCGGCCGTTGGGGGCGGTGGTCACTTCGTAACCACCTATCATCTGCTCCAGGCTGCTCTTCAGGATGAAGCACAGGTTCTTGTCGTCTTCTACCAGCAATACTCGTATCATAGTTTCTCGTTTGGAGTGGGCAGCGTCAGCGTGAATTCGCTGAACTTGCCCTCTATACTGTTTACCGAAACGCTTCCGCCCATGGCCGTGATGACTTTGTGGACAAAGTTCAGCCCCAGGCCGAAGCCGGACACTTTTTTCTCCTTCTTGTATTCCAGCCCGCCGCGGTCGAACTTCTCGAAGATGTGCTTCTGCTGTTTCAGCGGGATGCCCCAGCCGTTGTCCCACACCCGGATGAGGATGTGGCGGTTCTGCTCCTCGGCAGAGAGGCGGATGGTGACACGTTCGTCGGAATACTTCAGCGAATTGTCTATCAGGTTGCCGAGGGCTTCCTTCAGGTATTCGGCATCGGCTGTCACCAGCAGGGAGTTGGGACAATGGGTTTCAAGGATCACCTCCTTGTCGGTCTGGACACGGTATTTCTGCGTCAGCTCGTCGAACAGGGCGGGGAGGCTGACCGGTTCCTGCGCCAGCTTCAGGCGCGACTGCTCCAGCTTGGCGATGGTCAGAATCTTTTCGGACAGGCCGAGCAGGTGGGCGCTCTCTTCGTGCAGGATGGCGAAGTACTGTTTCTTCAGTTCGGGGTTCTGGTCCAGCAGGCCGCTTTCCAGTGTATGCCCGGTCATGGAGATGGTGGTGATGGGCGTCTTCATGTCGTGAATCATGGCGTAGGTGAAGTCCTGCCGCAGGCGGGCTATTCGGTTCTGGCGGATGATGATGCGCACCTGATAGACGATACATCCGGCCACAAAGACCAGCAGCAGGGCGGTGGCCACGAGCAGGACGCCCATCTGCCGGAAGGCAATCCAATAAGGGTTCAGGATGGTGGCCCGTACGGCTTGTGTATGTTCCCTGTTCAGATAGACAGGATTGGTTCGGAGGGTCTTGAACGGATGGTGCCAGGCAGAAGCCTCCTCTTCCTGAAGGGGAGCACCCAGGGAGTCGACCAGCTGGCATTTCACCTGGGCCTGATACCCTTCTTGTGCCAGACGGACTGTAAAGATGGAGTCGGCCAGCGGCAGGGAGATGGACGAGTGATAGACCGAGTCGGCGTAATCGTTGGCAAGCACCGTCAGATACTCGAACAGTGTCTGGTCGATTTCCCGTTGGTAGTCGAAATTCGTAGAGAAGCTGAGGGTGATGTCTTCGCCTTGGGCGTCGCTTAGCCGGTCGAGACGCGTCTTGGCCTCGTCCACAACGGCCTGCGGAAACAGACGGTTGCCCACCTGCAACAGTTCCGTCTCAATCAGCCGGTAGGTGTGGGCCAGCCACGAGCCCTGGATGGCCACGATGACAATCAGACTCAGAAAGGTGATTATTTTGATGTATTTGCCGGGCATAAGCATCTTGATTTGTCGGCAAAGATATAACAATCTCTTAACAATCGGGCGTTTCCTAACAATAATATAAGGAAAGCATAACGGGACAATAACCTGCTTTCTGCCATAAAGGCCGTTACTTTGCGGCATGAAAACAAAAAGAATGAATGCTTTATGAAACAGATTGTAATTCTGACAGTAAGTTTGATGGTGGCAGCCACCCGCTTGGCTGCGCAGGAGGTAAAAGGACGTGTGGCGGATAAGGACCAACGGCCGATTGAGGGCGCAACGGTAGTCATGCAGACACCGGACTCCGTATTTGTCGACGGTGTGACCACTGATTCATTGGGATGCTTTGTGTTCCATCGGACGTTGAAACGGTATCGCCTGATTTTTCAGCATCTGCTCTACAAGAGTGTGGTGAAGGATTATGACGCGTCGGGCGATGTCGGCACGGTGGTCATGGACGAACAGGGAGCCTATGCTTTGGATGAAGTGGTGGTCAGGGCTGAACGCCCTCTGGTGAAGGCAGAGAACGGAGCCCTGACCTACGACGTGGAAGCCCTGGCCGAAAAGACGACAGCAAGCAACGCTTACGAAGCCTTGACCCGCCTGCCGGGAGTATGGGAGCAGGGCGGAAGTCTTAGCCTGATTGGAGCAGGAAGCGTGACGGTAGTGTTGAACGGACGCCCTTCGTCCATGTCGGGCGAACAACTGGCCAATCTGCTGAAGAATACGCCTGTGGGCAACGTGGAGAAGGCGGAAGTGATGTATAGCGCGCCGGCCAAGTACCGTGTACGAGGGGCGGTCATCAACTTGGTGCTGAAGAATCGGAAGTCCGAGGAACCTTTCCTGCGTGGAGAAGTTGGAGCCGACTTTACTCAAGCCCGCTATGCACAGGGCAGCGGCCGCATGAGCCTTTCTTTCGGAACGCGGAAGGTGACGGCAGATGTGCTCTATGCGGCCGACTATACCAGACGGAGGACGGGCTACGATTTCATCTCCCACCATATGCTGGACGGCGTGGTACACGAGGTGGAGCAATACAACACCGGCTTGAGGAGAAAGCTGACCCATAACATCCGTACCTCTTTGGATTATCAAATAACGGAGAACGATCATCTGACTATGGCCTATACGGCAGCCGTCACTCCCAACATCAAAACGGTTGAAAACTCAACAGGCTCCTTGTCGGAGTCGTCCAATGTTCGAAAGGGAGACGAACAGATGCGCAACTTCAACCTCGACTATACGGCACGTTGGGGTATGAATGTCGGGCTGGATTATACCTCTTATTCCTATCCGAGCGTACAGGAGTTCAGCAATCGGGCAGGTAATGTCGAGCAGGAGTTTTTGGCCAACAGTCGCCAGCGCATCAACCGCTGGAATGTCTATGTAGGCCAAACGCACGCCCTGCCCCTGGATTGGAGTCTGAACTACGGCATCAACTTCTCTTTTGCCCAAGAGAAAAGTGCCCAGTTATATCATGCGCAAGATGGAAATGACATGGCATCACTGAACTCGGATACGGAACTGGACGAACGGACCTACAATTTTTATGGCGGGTTGGAGAAAGCCCTTGGCGAGCGTCTTTCGTTCTCTCTGTCCGTTGCCGGGGAATATTACCGCCTGGCCGGTTACGACCGATGGGCTGCCTATCCCTCCCTGCAGTTGAACTATGTGCCGTCGGCTTCGCACATCTTCCAATTCTCTTTTTCATCAGACAAGGCCTATCCCGACTATTGGAGCATGCAGGACGCTACGAGCTACCTCAACGGCTATGCTAAGGTCGTGGGAAATCCCAGCCTGCGCCCCTCGACGGACTATACAGCCGACCTGACCTATATACTGAAAAGCAAATACATCTTCAGCCTGTACTATACCCATGTAAAAGACTTGTTCGCCCAGTTGGCTTATCAAAGCCCCGACGAACTGACGATGATTTATCAGACGGTGAATTACGATTACGAACAGAACTTCGGCCTTTCGGTGATACTGCCTTTCACGGTCGGCAGCTTCTGGAACTCCCGCCTCACGCTGAATGGCTCCTACCTCAAGGATGTTTGCAAAGACTATCATGCCATCGGCTTCGATAACCGCGTTTGGAGAGGAATCGCGATGGTGAACAATACCTTCCGTCTGTCTTCCAAGCCGGCCATCAGCTTGGAGTTGAACGGCTTGTACGTCAGCCCCTCCGTTCAGGGGAATTATGATTTGTCCTCCATCTGGAAAGTCGATGCCGGACTGAAATGGACTTCTGCCGACAAGAAAGCCGAACTTCGTCTGTCGGGCAATGACTTGTTCAACAGTGCCACCCCTAACGCCCGTGTGAACGACAGGGGGCAGCGGTTCGAGATAAACCAGCATGCTGACAGCCGTTCTTTCTCCCTGTCGTTTACCTATAAGTTCGGTGGCTACAAGGCAAAGGAACACAAGGATGTGGACACGTCGCGTTTCGGTTATTAATTTGTTGTCGGTACGGTCTTTATTATTTCGTGAAAGATGAGTATATCCTGTGAAGTTTCATTGTAATATGCTTGTATAGAGTGCGTTACGGTGAAATTTGTGAGTTAGGAGTGAAAGGTCGTCCCTTCACAATATTACTCTGATTGCTAAATGTTTACAGGCTTGTGAAGGCGTGAAAGCATTTTTCTAACAAAGTTTCTTCAAGAGGGTGTTTGATGAATGAAATCGTCACTACCTACTTGAGCCGCGTAAACATCTACATTAGCATTGTAAACATCTACTTTAGCGACGCAAACATCTACATTGGCGGTATGGACATAGAAATGTTGTAGATTTGTTATAGAATAAAAGAAAAAAGGAGTCAAGTCAACGACTTAACTCCTTCATTTTCACCAGTCGGGGTGACTGGATTCGATAAAGAAACTTAGCACAATCAAGAAAAAAATTATTGTTTCTGTTATATATCTGATAATCAATGTAGAATGTGATAAATAGTTGCTTTTTAATTTGGCGAAATTGCGGGCTTTTTATAAGTTTGTTGCGTAAAAGGTGTTGAATTAGGTGTTGAATAAACTTAGCAACTTTGTAAATATGGCATTGAAATTAATTAAACGGATGTATTATCAGGGTAAAGTTGTAGCGTATTTAAAGAAGAATAATTCAATATTGCGTTACAAGCTTGCAATGATTGAAGAAAAGTATTTAACGACAAAATATAGGGTAAAGCCTGGTTATCCATTTGAAGATTCTGAATTGTTGAATCAGAAAATAGATGAGTTGGAGGAAAGGGTTGATAATAAAGCTTGTGAGATTTTATATTCTAACCCTTTGGCTAGGATAACAAATATGGTTATGGCTGAGGCTTTAAAGCAAGAAAAAGTTGAAGAATCGGAGATTGAAGAGGATGAGAATATTATAGTCTATGATTTTGATAAATATATTGAAGATATGAAATTGCGTAAGGCAGAAGAAGATGCTGAAAGGGGAATATCACGCAAGTTACATCCTTCATGCAAAGATTTTATTAGTACTCGCAACGCTTTAGCGGATTATGAATATGATAACCGAACCCTTCTCCATCTGTCAGATATTACACCAAGTTTTATTGGTGATTTTGTTGATTATTTAGCTGATGAACGAATTTCTAACGAGAATCATACTTATCTCACCAAAGGTAGTTTGGTTAATGCAACAATAAATAAAAGGCTTGATTGCTTAGCTGCGTTAACAAGAAATTTCTACAAAGATTTGAAAGCTACTGAAATCATATTAGAGGGGAAACAAGATAGCGAACAAGCTGATGTTATACGCCTTACCAAAGATGAATTAACGTCATTGGCTTCAATGGATTTGAATGTAGAATCAGAATGTAGGATTAGGGATTATTTTGTTTTTCTATGTTTGACGGGATTGCGTTATTCTGATTTTTGTTTGATTGATAAATCCAATTTTGTGCCTCATCAAAACGGTTATATACTTCGCTTGTATACGCATAAGACGATTAAACGGGCTGAGATTCCTTTGACAAATAAAGCAATAGAAATTGCACATAAATATGAATTTCGTTTTGATTATTATACAAATCAAGCTTTCAATCGACAACTAAAAGAATTGTTGGCACGATATGATTTGTTTGGTGACGAAATAATAAAGTATCGCCAAATAAAGAAAGGAGTTGAAAAGGTGAGTATGCTGAGAAGAGAAAAAATTAGTGCTCATACAGGTAGAAGAACTTTTATATCTATATTGGTTGAAAACGGAGTAAATTTGCCAAAAATAATGGCAATGACTGGACACACAAAAGAATCTACCTTAAAGATATATGTGGATAGATTTTCACCTAATTTGAAAGACGCTATAGTACCATTGGAATTTTAATATAAAAAATGATTATGTGCACAAATAAAAAAGGAGAAGTATCTCAAACTCATTTAGATGAGCATTTAACCAATTGTTTCGTTGGTTATTTGATAGCTATAAAAGAGAATGGTGACGCATTGGGATATACGAGAGTTCAGACAGCATTATTTACTGCTCTTGGTGGTTTAGACAAGGACTATAATACACCTCAATTCGTGGAGCGTATGAGAGATGATTTTGAATTGATTGCAAGACATTTAGATTCAATATCTCATAATATGTATAAGGAAGAGAGAATAAAGGAAGTTTATAATGATAGAAATTCTCCGCAATTAGAAAAGACATATACAGTCGTTGATATTGCAAAGAAGCTCAATATAACGGAACAAGCGGTAAGAAAGAGTATCAAAGTAGGCAATTTGAAGGCACAGAAAGTAAGAAATAGTTATCATGTTACACATAATGACTTAGAAGATTTTATTAAAAATAGAAAGCGCAAGTAATTAAAAATGGTAGGTAACTTCTATCAACTATTTGTGAAGTAATCTATTATACTTCATAGAAGGGTTTTACATAAAAAATTCTGGAAAAAATTTACTTCTACATTATACACAATTTGGTTTTCTAATATTTTTCGTGTATGTTTGAATCATAAGGACAAATACAATAATTAAAAAAAACGGAAAGATAGTACGTTTATCCTCATTTGAGGAAATGTACTATCTTTTTTTATTTAATAATTTAATAATCAAAATATTATGAAAAATATTAATTATCAGTTCACTCAAGTGCCAACAAAGCTAATGATACTGTTGGATGTCAATTGTAGGAGTATGTTGTTTACCCTTTGTCAGCTAGCTAGCCATTACACAAAAGAGGATGGCAGATTCTTTCGTACTAATGCTGATTTATCATTGGAGAGCAGATTAAGTCCGAAACTTGTTAATGCAGCCCTAGAGACATTATATAGACATGGAATAGTGGAGATATGGAGTGCAGGTAAAGGAAAAGGAAAGCAAGCTAACTATTATAAGTTGAATTATGCAAGGTTTAAAGAATTTGAGAGCCTCAGCATGGAAGAACTAAAAAATCCCGAATTACAGATTTCAATGGTGGATTATAATAATAAAGGATATTCACTAAGCTATTTGAAGAAAGATATTCCAAATGTTTCCAAAGAAGTATCAGAAATAATTCCCAATGATTTCCCTAGAATTTCCCAAATTACCAACAATATAAATAATATAGAAAATATAGATAATGAAGAAAATAAAAAGAATATAGATAATAAAGAAGGCATAAATAATAAAGAGAATAAAAGGAAATTTGAAGTAAATTGTATTATGGAAATTGATAATAAGGATAAGGCTAAATTGTTATTTAATAACGATGAGTTCAATTATATTATTGGTAAATTGATAGATAAAGGGCTTTCAAAAGATGAAATTATGGATGAATTGAAAATTAATAATCCCAAGTGCTATGATTACTTCAATAGAGCCTCATCCCAATTATCATCTTGATTTTTTTCTTTTTTTCTATACTTTTCTTATTCTGTAGATATTTATTATTAGAAGTAACAATAAAGTTACTTCAATAATAAATTAAGTAATAGAATAAAGTATGAATACTAATATACTCCAAGATGTAAAGAGAAAGATAGAAGAACTTCAAGAACTTATAAAAAGGTTAGAACAGCCTCATCAAACAAAACTAGACTATGTAGACTTGTCAGAGGGTGGCAATGAAGATAAACTAGCTAGAATAACGGAACAGATAGCTCAATACGATATAAACATACTCCCAACGTCAAAGGATTCACAACTAGTCAGGTGTGCCATAGTCAATGAACTAGCAGATAGAGGAATGAAGTATTGGCATGTGATTAGGTCAATGGCTGATAATTATGATGAGGCTGACCAAACAAAGAAATATGTATATCTGATGAGTAGAAAAGATACTATTAGGCTCAACTTTGGAGTGATAGTAAACCGATATAAAGCAGCAATAGACAAGTATAATAGAAACATAAACATAGATGACGATGGAAGCAACTAAACAATCAGTAAATCGAAGCGGAAACCTTAATCCAATGTTTGGGAAGCGTCAATCATTGGAGACAAAACAAAAAATCAGTGACAGTCAGCGAAAACGATATGCAGCTATCCGAAAGGCAATTAGAGAGCAGGACATGTTACAATTTGCCCAAACTGATAGTGAAGCACGAAAAGAACTTATACATCAACTCTTAGATAAAAATAATATATCGTTTGATAATGTACAACAAGCAGTCAACTTCGTAGCTTTTTTGCTTGAAAAAGAACGAGTTAAGGCTATTGTTCAAGAGGAAATCAATAAGCTACTAGCCAAGGATTGACACGGGTAGTACGATGTAAAATTATAGATTCTACATAACTAATTGATTATCAGCATAGGGAAACGGTCTGTCGTTTATTCCGATTCTTGCTTTTTTCTGCCTCTAGTTGATGGCTTGGTATATAATTTCCCTTTTCTGATAATACACCTACTATTCTGATATAGTTGAGGGTCATTTTCTGATAATTTAGAAAAGTAATTATTCAAAGAAGCCTTGCTTATTCCAAGTTCTTCTGCTGTATGCTTGTCATACATTGAGGCTGGTGAGCCATAATATTCATGCACACCATTTAACTCTAGGTGGATTATATTTCTGTATTCTTCCATATTTATATATTTTCTACAAAGCTACCAGAAATATTATCTGTATTCAAATAGAATCATACCTTTAACTAGGTTTAACGCTAAATGTTATTCTATTTTAAATAGAATAACTATCTTTGTGATGTGAGAGATAAGGATAGTATTAACAATCAAAACTTAAAAAGATATGAAGGCAATTCAATTCAACAGTAACAACGTAATAACAACAGCAGTTAAATGTATGCAGCATGATATGGATGAGGCTACATCAGTTTCAAAGGGTATGATGGCAGAGACCTTGAAAAAACGAATGATGAGAGGTGAAGTAGTTAGATTCTGTTATGAAAAGCTAGACGGTACAATCCGTTATGCTGTTGGAACATTACAATCAGATGCCGTTAAGGCTAATATAGAAGGTTCAGGCATCCCAAAACGATTCTTCGGGATGTTCGCTTATCTAGACCTTCAAAAGATGCAATGGAGAGGGTTTAAGATTGAAAGACTAATTGGAATTGTTGATTGATAGGTGGGGTAATCCCACCTATTTTCTTGTTGTTATATTATTCTATTTTAAATATAATCATAGTTTTAACTGGGTTTAACGGAAAATATTATCCTAATTAAAATAGAATCACTATCTTTGTTCTGTAATCAAAAAGCAAAGAGATATGACAACAAAAGAAATAATAAATAAAGCACTAGAGGTCATGAACGGTCAAGATTGGTATTGGTTTATGTCAGATTACCAAGTAGCAGAAATGCGAGATAAGGCTTATGGCACAATGCGTTATTACGTTGAATTGGTTGCTTCAATAAATGATTCAACAATTAGAAAAGCTTTGAGAGAACTTTGGAAAGCAACATACGAAAATAAACATGCTAACATGTGGAGAAAGAACGAAGCAGCTAGTCAAATGTATGAAACTAAGAAAGCAGAATTGATGGCTGTTATCCTTCCATCATATAATATGGCAGCATAATAATATGGAAATGGCGATGTATATAATGAGGGCTTTGAAGAGTCAAATAATGGTTGTATGGTCTTGGGGATTCAACTCCCCCAAGGCTATAGCCAACGGGCTTGGTTTCAAAGTACAAGGTTTCAAATTCAAAGGAACTATTGAAGTTGTATATAATGAAGGAGCAGATTTATTTGATATTTCATTAATCAAAGGTAGCAAAACTGTTGAGGCTATTGAAGGAGTATATATAGACCAACTTGTTTCAGTAATTGATAACCATGTTGAGAAGGTGGATAATTATAAAGAACGTGTTGAGGCTGAATATTCACTTCTTTAGAAAAGTGGTTATAGCTTGATAATCAGCAGCCTTTTAAAATGAGAGGCTGTAATATACTCACTTACATATTAATATACTTAAAACTGAAAATTATGAGCGTTAAGAATAGTACAACAACATCTGACTACATAGAATGGGATAAAGCTGTTAACTTGGTACATCGTTTGTATAATGATGGTGATTATCGTTTATCTTTATTGGTTGGTTGCGGTATCTTTTTCGGATTGAGAATATCTGATATATTACAACTTACTTGGGATATGCTTCTATCTGATAAGTCTTTTGAGTTGATTGAGAAGAAAACGAAGAAGCATAGAGAGATTAGAATAAATTCTAACTTTCAGAAACATGTACAAAAGTGTTATGATGCTCTCAGTATAGCAGATAGGTCGGAAAAGTGTTTTATTAGCCGTAAGAATAGCGTTTATAGCATCCAGAGAATCAATGTGTTATTAAAAGGAATCAAGGCTAAATATGGCTTAAAATCAGTCAAAAATTTTAGTAGTCATTCCCTCAGAAAGACTTTTGGAAGGCATGTATATGAAAAGGCTGATACAAATGGAGAAATGGCTTTAGTAATGCTTTCAGAATTATTTAATCACTCAAATATAGCAATAACAAAACGCTACCTTGGATTACGCAAAGAAGAAATATTGCACTGCTATGACCTATTAGAGTTTTAAATTTATTGTATTGATTTGTATTCTTATTTTTTTTATACTTAAAAAATATGTATATTTGCCACAAAATAAAGGATTTAGATTATGTAACAGATAAGAACGACATATAATATAGATAAAAAGCGTTAGCTTTATTCTTGCACTCTGAAAATTGGGGAATTGGATGAGAATGCTGCAAGGAGTAGAAGTTGATGCCTGCGCTCATAGCGTGGGCTTTTACTCGTTTATTGCAGCATAGGTTATCCCCAATACCACGGAGTGCATAGATGAAGTGATTAGTCCACGTTTTTTTATTGTCTTATAATAAGATATTTAACATATGTATTATCAATAAAATTATAGAGCTATGAAAAGGAAGTATTTTTCTTATTATGTATGTGCTATTTTAAGTACATTGTGTTTCATCTTTTCTTCATGCTCTTCAGATGAAGAAAATGGAGTTAATGGTTCTTTGATAGTCAATGGTGAAAGTTTTCAAGTTGAAGATGCAACAATCTCTGATGGGGTTTCAAATGAGGACGTTTTGGTGGGACGTATGTTTGAGGCTAGAATAACAGGAAGTGATGATTCTTATTTTTTTACCTTGGAATATATTCATTGGGATAATGGACGTTATTCTTTTGAATTAGTTGAAGGTGATATTACTGATTATATAAGTGTGGAAACATTTAGCCGCTCGCCTGTTAGCGTTGCAAGTTATGACTATATAAGCGGTAAAGTCTTTTTAACTCGTGATAAGAATATGATAACTCTCAATTTTGAAGACTATACATTTAAAAATGACAATGATTGGAAATGTGTTTTAAATGGGTCGGTGAAATATAAAGAATAATATTCTAGATAAATAATAGTTGTGTTAATGATTAAGGTTAATTATCAACAATACAGAATGAAAAATTAAACTATTTTTAGTTGTATCCGATTCTTAAAAAATCTATAAAACAATGTTTGTATGAAATGTCCTAAATGTAATTCAGAAGTAAAGAAAGGAGCTTTTTTCTGTACGCAATGTGGTATTAGGTTGTTTGATGATAAAGGTAAATATCTTTTTGAAAAAACAACAGAAGCCGATAAAAATATAGATGTTGATTCTATGAATGCTCTGAATGATGGTAATAAAAATAATATCAATATAAAAATAGAAGAGCATATAAATGATATAACACAACCTCTTAGTAACATAACTAAAGAGCCATTAGAAAATAAGAAATCTAAAAAAATATATGTAAAGATTGGTATCATAGCATTATTAATAGTTGCTGTTGGAGTTTTATTTATTGGCTTTAGAGATAATTTCTCAAAGATTATTGATGGGAATATTCCTTTACAGAATATTCAAGTAACTAAATATTTTGTTAAACCTGATAATGAGTCTAATATATATTATTCTGTTGAACTTAAAATATTATGGCCTAATACTCTTGGAGGAAACATTCAAAAGGAAATAGTAAGTAAAGCTTTTGGGATTAATGGAAATAATATTGATGACGCTATGTCTGAATATTTTCGATTATATGGTGAAGAAATATCTGAATTACCTGAAATTGGTGAAGCGACTTATGACCAAAGATATATAACTATTAATATTGATAGCGTTGCATATATTAAAGATAAATATATTGCATTTTCTATAAATTATGAAGAGACAAGCTATGGAGGTTCTATAAATGCTGCTGATATTTGGAGTAAATATGTAAATTATGATATAAAAAATAGTAAAGTCCTGTCTTTATCTGATATATTATCTAATAATGTATCAGATAAAGATGTCCTTAATGAATTAAAAAGAAGCTTATCTATAGATATAGATAGGTCTGACATATTATCTGACGAAGTGTTATTGACAGGCAATGGTGCACGTTTTTTCTTAAAAACTACTTCTAATGAATTAAAGGCTGTTGAGTTAAATTTATCTAATGAATATATTTCTCCTAACGTTAAAGAGTTATTTCAAATAAAAGAGGAATACAATGAGACAGAAACTGATGGTATAAAATTCTTGAAGAATATTTATGAAAATTACATTTTTGGTAATCAAAGCTTTAGTTCAATAGCTCCTAATATTTGTTCTGAAAGAATTTTACAAAGGCTGAAAGATGAATTTTACTATGATTGTGAGAATGGGGATTGTTATGCTCTTTGGTTGTTTAGAACAAGTTATCAAGATGGAACAAATGATATTACTGTTGTTAATAATATCATAGCTAGAGATAATAATTGGTTTGATGTTTACTATTCTGATATGGGATTTAATGGAAAAACTTCCTTTAAATTGACAAAGATTGATAATGAAATAAAAATTGATGAGATTTTTATAGATAAATCATATATAGTTAATTATGATGGGCAAGAAAATATAAGCTCAAACTATGATGGGCAAGAAAATATAAGCTCAAATTATGATGAGCAAGAAAATATAAATTCCGATGGGCATATTAACCAAGAAGTTAAAGAAACGATAAATTTTTTCAATGAACCAGCTTATTTAATGGACAAGGAGGACGTTCAAAATGAATTAATTGGTGCTTATTATTGGCAGTGTGCAAGTGATAATCCACAATATATTAATCCTAATCATAATACGTTAGGATTGACTATCTCAATTAATGGGTTAGAACTATTGAATGAGTTTGTAAAAGAGATTTATCCACCAGCTCCTACTAGTAATATAAACGGCACTGTACCTGCAAATGCTAAATATGAGAAAGGCCATTGGTATAAACAAAACAATACTAAAAATAATGCTACTATGTATTATTTAGTTGGTCATGAAACAAATATAGAAATTATGCGTTTTGCAAATAAAGAATGGACTGGTAACGATATTATTCATAATGAGGCATCTCCGAATGCTTTTATTATTATGATGAAAGATAAAAGTAATAATTGGTATTATGTAAGTAAAAAAGGACAATATGTGTTCGAAAAAAAATAAAAAGCCTATGTATTGTATTAAATGTGGAACAAAACAAGAAGAAGGAGAAAAATTTTGCCCTAAATGCGGAACTCCATTTATTGTAGAAGATAATTTTGTATCAGAGTCTGAAAGTGAAATTAATTTAAAACAAGAAGCAAATAAAGATTTCAAAGTAAGATTTAAGAAAGGTTTATATGTGGCGTTTTCATTAATAGTTCCTTTGCTTGGCCTGATTCTTTATTTTATAAAAAGAAAGAAAGATAAAAAATTGGCTAAGTCGATATTAATATGTACTATTATTGGCGTTGCCTTTAATGCTGTTGTATATTATAATAACAGTTCAAATGAATTTGTAGATAATGATTTTTATGTTGAGTCTGATTGCAATGTTAACGATAATATTGATATAGAAAATACGGAAAATAGTTTATGGAAAAATTATATTGGAAAATGGGTTTATAATATAGTATTGCAACCTGATGAATATACTACAGTGGCAGGATATGGCGGGTCTGTATATTTAACAATTAATGCAAATGGAACTGCTCACATTAAATTAACATCAGCAGATATGGGGCATGAGCGAGTTGTTATAGATTCCACTGGAGAAATTGAAATGGATGGTAATATTCTTATGGTACACTTGGATGGTGGTAGTCCTAAGTTTGTTTTGAAGAATAATTCTGTATATACTGTTGAAGGAGAAAGAATGAAAAGAGATTATTAATATTAGATGATTTTCAATATTCACTAATATTCAAAAGTGAATATTGGAATATGATTTTAAATAGCTGATAATAAATTATTTACATAGAAAATTTAATATATAGCGCAAAATGGATATTCACTTTTATCTGTTTTGCGCTATTTTTGTATATTCAAGTTGATTAAAAATTCATATATTTACATCCATATTGATTTTTATATCACTATGAGAGAAATAGACAATATAAAGAGAATTATGGATGAGGCTCGTATGAGCCAAAGAGAACTGTCACAGAAAAGTGGTATAGCCCATGAAACAATATCCAAAATTCTAAATGGGAAATATCCTCTTAGCCATAAGTTATTGGTAAAGATAGCAGATGGGATGAATATCCCGTTGTGTGAATTAATGGATGATGAGACAGTTCCTATCACAGTTGGGGTACAAGGGTATATAGAATATGATGATGAGATAATCAAGATTAAATCATTCCGTCAACTCCAAAAGTTGGTGCAACAGATTGAATACGAAACTAGCATTCTGCCTAAAGAAGTAAAGGAAATCAAAGCTCTAAATGAGAAAAATCGAAAGTTGATTAAAAATTCAATAAATAAAGATGATTATGAATTTAACATCAATGACTTTGAACTAATTCAAACACATGATGCAACTAAGGTAGATTGTTGGGCTTTCAAAACAGCATCCGACACTAAAGATGGCATTATCTTAGACTTAGGTAACCAATGTTCTGGTTATCCGTTTAACCTACATGGACACATGTTCTATACCTCAGAATCGGCTTATCTTTGCGGTCAATTTTCGCATAATACAGAAGAGCATAAACGCATTCAAAATCAGCTATTATACGAGAAAAACGGCTACACTGCTAAAAAGAAGGTGAAAAACGCAAACAAAGCATTAATAAGAGCCGATTGGGATTCATTCAGAACTGAATGGATGTTGTATGTTATATGGGCTAAATGTCAGAATAGAGATTTTGCAGAAAAATTAAAATTACTCCCTCCAAACGCAATCATAATTGAAAATAGTACGACAATACATGAGGGTACAAGTTCATCATGGGGATGCAAGAATGTGGAACTTGAAGAGGCTAGGGATAAGGTAAAGCGTTACACTACCTTACAATACATGAAAAAGGTACGAGAGGGAAAAATAAAAAAGAATAGCCTAGAATTAGATGCGCTTATTCAATCTGAGAGCGATAAGATTCAATATATTGGGACGTATTCAGATGGTAGAAATTATATGGGTAAGATATTGAAACGCTGCCAATTAGCGTTACTAAACAATACTGAACCAAATATTAATTATGATTTGTTAAGGTCAAAGAGGATATTTCTATTGGGGGAATTATTAACCTTTTAATAGGTTTAAATCATAAAAGAGCTACATAAGTCTATATTAGACCCATGTAGTTCTTTTATTAGGATAGTTATGTTACAAAAGCTTCATTGCAACTTTTAGAGTTTCTTCTTTTACAGTTACTAGTTCTCCTAAATTCTTTAATGTGAATCCGTTATTCTGCATAAAGGAACGGCATTTACGGATTATCTGTCGTTTGGCTCTTTCATTAACTTTTTCCTTTTCACTATCATAATCTTTGAACCACTTCTTTCTGTAGTAGTCGCCATGATAGCCCCAACATTTATTCCAAGATGTTATATGTGTATGCCGATAATGGGTAACCATGTTAGCAAACCATAACATATAATCATTATTCTCAAATATAGTCATTAGGTATTCAGAACCATCAAACCAATAATCACAGATAGGACAATATACCTTATAGTAGTTATCGTTTATTCTTTTTATCATATAATTTGACTTTAAAATACTGATTATTACTTAATTTTTGATATAATCTCTAGTGCTTTATTTGGATTACTTATCATCATTATTCGCAAAGGAATTACTAAATTCTCATTACATTCATCACAACATCTTCCCGATTTTGCTGGAAAAGCATTATTACCATAACCTTTATAAGGTCTACCACAAATAGAACATCTTTGGATATTATTTTTTTTCATATAAATCAATTTATAAATTTAACAAATATAATTATAGAGCCTATTGGTGAGCGACCAATATCCTACTGGCTCTCAGCTGAATGTAGGAGCTTCAACTGTTGTCTTTCGATTGATTTGCTCGGTATCTCTCGTTGACGATGCAAAGTAAATGAAAAGTGCTGAGGCTAATAGTGTACACTTATGTACTGTACACTGAACATACACGATGTACATAAAAAAATCCACCTAAGATATAGGTGGATTAAGAATATTATTTTAGATATACTGTAGTAGTTATTTTTTCTTTAACGTGTTTTTCAAATCTTCAAAAGGGTTATTATCATCCTTACGGTAAGCTGTGTTGCCATTAGACTGGCGTAAACCATCCTCGCCAAATATTTGTTTTGCTTTTACCCATTTTTTATTATCATTATTGCAGAATGTGTTTATGAATATTGCTAGATTTACTTTTTTGTCTATCCATTTTAATCCATGATGAGGCTTATTACCTTTACCCGAAAAGTAATATATAAAGTCTTCTAAAGCAGTTGTTGATTCTAAATATTTGCCATTTATCAAGAAATCATAAATAGATTTGAATTGTTCTTCGTTATAATCCAAATTATAATGCGATAATTCATCTGATACTTTTTTATCGTTATTGGAGATAAGTTTTGGCTCATTCAATAGTTTTTCAAGAAATTCGCAAGCTAAAGTAATTTCCCTTCTTCTTATTATGTGGTATTTCTGCTCAAAATACCTTCTTCTCTCTTTATTAATATCAAAATCACAGTCAAACCAGTGTGATTTCTCATAATTTGCCAATGATTCCTTAAACTTATCGCAATAAATCCCTACCTTATCTCGGAACTGTTGACTTTCAATATAATAAGAAAAGGTACATTCTTCAAATGCTTTTCGTTTATTGGATAGTTTTCCAGCCCATTGTTCAATGTTAATAGTTCCATTGCACATTGCATCAATAGTATGGTTATATCCATTATAAATTGTGCTTATAAATGAAAAAAAGTATTTTGTTTTCATATATTGAATCTAATTACTTAGGCAAATGTAGTAATAATACTTTTTAGAAAAAAAGTTGCGTAAAGTATTAGATAGGGCGTCTTTTGCGCAACTTACCAATGTAAGGTGTTGAAAAGGGTGTTGAGAAATAAAAAAGAGGCTTGATAATCAATATCTTGCCTCTTTCATCAGTCGGGGTGACTGGATTCGAACCAGCGACCACACGCCCCCCAGACGCGTACTCTAACCGGGCTGAGCTACACCCCGAATTGCGGATGCAAAGGTACGGCTTTATTTTTAATCTGCAAATATATGGCCGACTTTTTCGCAAGAAATACAAAAATAATTCTTCGAAAGCTGCTGAAGGCAGCGTATGGAGGGGCTTTTACAACCCCATGCACTCGCGGAAGAAGTCGAAAGTCTCAAAAATAGTATCTTTATCGGCCGTCTGGTTGAGGCTGATTTCACCTACATCTTTCAGCAGGGTGAAGTTGATGACGCCGGCCGTATTTTTTTTGTCATGCAGCATCAGCTCGTACAGGTGGTCGTAGTGTTTGCAGGTGAAGGGGAATGGACCGTAGTTTTCCTTGATGAACTGGATGACCTGACGCATGCGGTCTTGGGGAAAACCTGCTTGAAGATGTGAGAGATATAGCTCACAAACCAGGCCCCACGCCACGGCATAGCCATGGAGCACGGGACGGCTTTCAGCCAAGGCCAGACTTTCGAAGGCATGTCCGATGGTGTGACCCAAGTTGAGCGCTTTGCGGATACCATGCTCTTTGGGGTCTTGCTCTACAATGTCTTCCTTGACTTGTACAGAGCGGCCTACCATATTCTTCAATAGGACGTAGTCGGGCTGCTCGGTGTCGAAGGCGAGTAGCTCATCGAGGTGTTGGGGCGTACTGATGAGGCCGTGTTTCAACATTTCGGCATAGCCGGAGAAGAAGTTGTGAGCGTCGAGGCTGCGCAGGAACTCTGTTTCGAGCAGTACGCAATTGGCGGGAGCGAACGCACCGATTTCGTTCTTCAGCCCGTTGAAGTTGATGCCTGTCTTTCCTCCTACCGAAGCGTCGACCATGGCCAGTAGGGTAGTGGGAATGTTGATGTAGGCGATGCCGCGCTTGAAGGTGGCAGCCGCGAAACCTCCCAGGTCGGTCACCATGCCGCCTCCCAGATTGATGAGGAGTGAGTGGCGAGTAGCGCCTTGTTGGCTCAGCGCTTGCCATACCTGAGCCAGTGTCTCCAGGGTTTTGTTCACATCTTCGGCTCCGATGACGATTTCCTGCGCCTGCCGCATGATGGGGATATCCTTGATTTGGGGTAGGCACAGGCGGTGCGTGTGTTCGTCGGTCAGGACGAAAAGCCTGTCGGGGGAACATTTTTCGATGGCTTGCGTCATGCTGCTTTCCAGCTCTTTGCACAATATCACTTCTTGTTTGCTCATGTTGTATTTGCTTTTTTCTGCTGACAAAGATAGGATTTATCTTTGAAAGACGTATCTTTGCATTGATAATGTTGAACGAAAATTAGTAAACTTATGAATGCATTGCTTCCTGTATATTGTCGGCCTTTGGGCTATTTTATCATTGCTTTGGCGTTGTTTCTTCCCTTTCTGATGTTCCTGATGGGGCGGGTGACCGATGCCAATCTGTTGTTTTATAAAGAGTGTGCAAAGCTGTTGATGATGATGGGGGCGCTGATGATTATCTTTGCATTGAGCAAACATGAGTCGGAAGAGACGGTGAAGGTCCGCAACAAGGCTGTCCGTAATGCCATGTTCCTGACGGTACTGTATGTCTTTGGTATCATGCTTTATCGGGTGGCTCAGGGGGATGTCTTTACTGTGGATGGTTCGTCTTTTCTGATATTTCTGTTCATTAATGTCTTGTGCCTGGAATTTGGTATAAAGAAATCGTCAGTTAATCGACTATTTCGGGGAAATGGTCGATAAAATGCGAAAAAAACATCTGCTCTCATTAAACCTTTAGTGGAGATATGTGTCAAATGAAACATCACGTTTAATAGATGTTTTTTTAAGAATAGACACAAATGAGAAAGACTTTTTTGCTGGTAGTGCTGCTTTGGGCTGTAGCGCTGTCGGCAGTATCGCAGAGCAAGATTATTTCCGTTTCGGGACGGCTTGTCGAAGATGACACCAAGGCTCCCGCTGCACAGGCTACTATCCAGTTATTGTCTTTGCCGGACAGCGCTTATGTTACGGGTGCGGCCAGTTCGGAAGCAGGTAGTTTTGCATTGCCTAAGGTAAAGGCTGGCAAGTATGTCCTAAAAGTATCTTATATCGGTTATAAAACACTGTTTCTTCCCTTGCAACTCACTGCTTCTGCTCCCAATAAACGTTTAGGTACGTTGACGTTGGAATCGGATGCCATTATGCTGGCCGAGGCTGTTATTGTAGCTGAAGCACCGCAAGTACAGATTGTGGAAGATACGGTAGCTTTCAATTCTTCGGCCTATCGTACTCCAGAGGGAGCTATGCTCGAGGAATTAGTAAAGAAGTTGCCTGGTGCGGAAGTGGATGATGATGGTAATGTGAAGATAAACGGTAAGGAAATCTCCAAGATCATGGTGGATGGCAAGGAGTTCTTTGGCGGGGATGTGAAAACGGGTTTGAAGAACTTGCCGGTGGATATGATTGACAAGTTGAAAACGTATGATAAGAAATCGGACTTGGCACGTATTACAGGTATTGATGATGGTGAGGAAGAAACGGTGCTCGACTTGACGGTCAAGAAAGGTATGAACAAAGGTATCTTTGGCAATATAGACTTGTCTGGAGGTACGGAAGACCGTTATATGGGACGTGCTATGGTGAATTATTTTTATGATAAGACGCAAGTGTCGCTCATTGCAGGTGCCAATAATGTAAACGACCAAGGTTTCTCGGCTGGTGGTGGCGGGCCGCGCTGGCGTAGGAATAACGGTTTGACTTCGACCAAGGAACTGGGCTTGAACTTTGCCACAGAGACGGAAAAGATAGATATGGGTGGTAGTGTGCGTTACAATTACCGTGGCAATGATGTCTATAGTGACGGTTACACTGAAAACTTCCTGACTGGGGGAGAATCTTCTTCATTTAATAATTCCATTTCAAGCACATCGAGCGGAAATAAAGATTTTCATGCGGATTTCCGATTGGAATGGAAACCCGATACGCTGACCAACATTATATTCCGTCCTAATTTCAGTTGGGGGAAAAGTTATAGTACTGCCGATTCTAAATCGGGTACCTTTAATAGTGATCCTTATGCTGTAGTTACGAACCCGAATGAGTATCTTGACATCACCAAACTCTCTAAAATGAATTTGTCCGATGAGATTTTTGATGCGGACAGTGAAGAAGATCCGTTGGATTCTATTCGTGTCAATACTTCAAATAGCCTTTCGGGCAGTGACAGTAAGACCCTTTCGGCAGATGCAACTTTGCAGGTCAACCGTAAACTGAATTCTATGGGGCGTAATATCACGTTTCGTGGTACGATCGGTTATGACGATTCGGAGAGTAAGCAATATACAGCTTCTAATACCCGCTATTTTCAACAGAATGAAGATGGTACGGTAACCCCAGAAAATATCATTCGTCGTTATGTAACTACTCCGACTGATGGTTACAACTATAGCCTGGAGCTGACTTATAGCGAACCGCTTTGGAAGGCTACTTTCTTGCAGTTCCGTTATCGTTTCAACTACAGTTATAGTAAGAGTGACAAGAAAGCCTATGATTTAGGTGAAGATTGGAATTTTGGTGAGGCCCTGCCTGATGATTATGAAGATGGTTATGATATGAGCCTGAGTAAATTTGCCGAATACAAGACCTATACGCATCGTTTCAGTCCCAGTTTGCGTTTCATTCGTCAGAAATATCAGCTGAGTGTTGGTGCGGATCTTGAGCCGCAAAAGACCTCGTTGTCCTATAAGAAGGATGCCATGGATACATTGGCTGTGCGCAATGTCTTCAATGTAGCTCCGAACTTGGATTTCCGTTATCGTTTCTCGAAGGTAAGCCAGTTGCGTGTCACTTATCGTGGACGTAGTTCACAGCCGGGTATGGAGAACTTGTTGGATGTGACGGACGACTCCAATCCGCTGAACATTACCAAGGGTAATCCTTACTTGAAGCCTTCTTTCAATCATAGCCTTCGTATATTCTACAATACATATAATGTGGATCGCCAACAGGGAATATTCTCGCATGTCAACATGCAGATGACGCAGAATAGCATCAGCAGTTCGCGTACCTATAACTCTTCTACGGGTGGATGGGTGACGAAACCTGAGAATATAAATGGAAATTGGAGCGCATTCGGTATGTTCGGCATCAATTCGGCACTGAAAAACAAGAAATTCAATATTGGCTCTTTCAGTAATCTGTCCTATAACAACAACGTCGGTTATCTGACAACCGGTAACGGGGCTGAGGCTGTACAGCAGAAGAATACAACTACTAATCTGACTTTGAATGAACGGTTGAATGGCACATATCGTAATGACTGGCTGGAATTCGGATTGAATGGGACATTCTCTTACTCGATAGAAAAAGATAAGTTAACCCCTTCCAACAACCAGCAACCATATACTTATTCTTATGGAGCCAATACGACCGTAAGTATGCCATGGGGAATGAGTTTGTCTACCAATATTGCTAATCAGAGTCGTCGTGGCTATTCAGACTCCAGCATGAATCGCGATGAATTGATTTGGAATGCCCAGCTTTCACAGACTTTCCTGAAAGGTGATGCTATTGTCAGCTTTGAGATGTATGATATTCTGCATCAGCAGAGCAATATCAGCCGTTCACTGACGGCAAGTGGACGTTCGGTGTATAAATACAATGGAGTGAACAGCTATTGTATGTTGCATTTCATCTATCGTTTGAATATATTTGGTGGGAAACAAGCTCGTGACAAACGGGGGCAGATGAACTTTGGCCCTGGTGGACATCGTCCTCCCATGGGTGGGCCGGGACGCCGCCGTTTCTAATGAAATAAGTTTGCTTTTTCCCAATGTTTTTTCTACATTTGTTTTCCATATAAATGGTATGGAAAACAAATGTTTGATTGGAGTACTCTAGTTGGACTAATTGCTACAGCAACTTTTGATGTAGTGTATTTCGGTGTTGTGTTAGGGACAATTCTGGTGATTGTTCTTGACAACCGCAATCCTGTCAAAACTTTAGCTTGGATATTGGTTCTGATTTTTCTGCCTATTGTGGGGCTTGTTTTTTATTTTTTCTTCGGACGGAGTCAGCGGCATGTGCGTATAATAAACCGCAAAGGTTATAATAGCTTGCAGAAAAAACCGTTACTGGAGTATATGTCCCAGACTTCCAGTTCCTTGCCTTTGGCTTATAGCCGATTGATATCTTTATTCCGAAATACAAATCAATCTCTTCCTTTCGATGGCAATCGGATCGAAACTTTTACCTCAGGATATGCGATGTTGCAGGCTCTTTTGCGGGAACTTCAGAAGGCTGTTCATCACATCCATCTGGAGTTTTATATTTTTGAGGATGATGCCGTAGGACGCATGATACGGGATGTATTGATAGAGAAGGCACAGAGCGGTGTAGAAGTTAGGTTACTTTACGATGATGTAGGCTGTTGGCATGTTCCCAATCGTTTTTATGAAGAAATGCGTGAAGCGGGTGTTGATGTCCGTAGCTTCTTGAAAGTCCGTTTCCCTTTATTTACTAGTAAAGTTAATTACCGAAACCATAGAAAAGTTGTAGTCATAGACGGGCGTATTGGATTTATTGGAGGCATGAACTTGGCGGAACGCTATGTGAAAGGGGTTCCATGGGGCGTGTGGCGAGATACGCACTTGCTGGTAGAAGGTAAGGCTGTGCATGGGTTGCAGACAACTTTCTTGCTTGACTGGTATTTTGTAGATTGTACTTTGATGACTGCTGCCCGATATTTTCCCAAATTACAGCCTTGCGGTACATCATTGGTACAGATTGTAACGAGTGAACCGGTAGGGCCTTGGAATGAGATCATGCAAGGGTTGGTGATGGCTATCGGTTGTGCTAAAAAATATTTTTATATTCAAACGCCTTATTTCCTGCCAACGGATTCTATTCTTGTTGCGTTGCGTACAGCTGCTTTGGCTGGTGTGGACGTGCGGTTGATGCTTCCGCAGAAGGCTGATGCGCGTATTATTCATTTGGCATCTTGCTCCTATCTGAATGAGATTCTGGCAGCAGGTGTCAAAGTCTATTTTTACAAAAAAGGTTTTCTCCATTCCAAATTGATGGTGTCTGATGACGCATTGTCTACAGTGGGATCCACCAACATGGACTTCAGGAGCTTCGAACACAATTTTGAGGTAAATGCCTTTATTTATGATGTAGAGACAGCTTTGTTGATGCGTGAGATCTTTTTACAGGATCAACGCGATTGTGTACAATTACATTTGAAAACTTGGGCTAAACGTCCTTGGTATAGAAAAGCTTTGGAAAGTCTGGTTCGTTTATTGGCTCCATTGTTGTGACCAAGATTTTATTGAAAAAATGAGAAGTTTACACTCCCATAGACACGTCGTTCGATGAAATGGGGATGAGATTCAAAATTGTTTTTCTTTCCATGTTCCAACACGAAAAGCCCTTCATCTTTGAGCAACCCATGTTCGAATATCAGGTCGGGGATTGTTTCCAGCCCCTTCAACTCATATGGAGGATCCGCAAATATAAAGTCAAACTGGTTGTGACAACTTTGGATATATTTGAATACATCTCCTCTGATGGGAATACATTTGTCAGTTTTGACTTCATTCATGACTTTACAAATGAAGGCATGATGATCTCGGTCTTTTTCAATGCTGACTACTTGGTCGCATCCGCGTGATACCAGTTCCAGGCTGATGCTGCCAGTGCCGGCAAACAAATCGAGTGCATGTATATTATCTTCAAAATCCAGGTAGTTAGACAATACATTAAACAAATTTTCTTTGGCAAAATCTGTTGTGGGACGTGCCTTGAAAGAATGGGGTACGTCAAAACGGCGTCGTTTGTATATTCCGCTAATTACTCGCATTGGGTGATGGCTTGTAGGTCAAGGTTAGTGGCAGGGTTGGTTATAAAGACCTGTCGTATATATTTTCTTAATTCTCTCAGTAAAGGCTCTTTAGAGGCTAATAATCCAGTCAGATGAAGCTCGTCGCGTTCCTGGTCGAATCCCAGTTGTTTCCAGATGTAAAGTACGTAGTAGAGACGGTCCGATGCTGCTTTGCATGAAAAAGAGTTAGCTAATAATAATCGGTTACGCTCAAAAGCATAAACGTCCGTCGCATTTTCCCGTAGGTTAACATACATTTTCTGGTTGTTTCCCAGCCTGCTTTTCGAAGAGAAGTATTCAATAAATATACTGGCTTGGGAATAGAAATGTGCTTCGGGATATTGGTCGCACAAGAAAGTATAAACACTTTTGTCCATACCGAATACGACTACCGTATCATTTCTATGAAGGATGTTATATCGTATTATTTCGTTTTCTTGTGTGGAAAAATTATGATAGAAAATGGTTTTAGCTTGCTCATCCTCGAAATATTCCAATGGAATGAAAGTGAAGCGGTTATTAGCTATCAGAATATTGATGCGTCGATAGGGAAGGTTCAGCCATTCCTTTTCTTTGAACACTTGTTTAAGGTTCGCTGTTAAGGATGATCCTTCGTTAAGGGAATATTCATAAATTGCATATCCGTTCTCTTCCAATGGGTTGAGTACAGAAAAAGAAAATCCATCCGTACTAAGACGGATGGATAATGTATATTGCTTTGATTTACTGAAATCAAGTTTCTCTATCATATATAGAATCAGGAAGATTATTCCCAGTTACCTGCGTTGTTGTTTGCAGTTTCCAAGCTACCAATCATCAGACCTGCGTATTTGCCCAATTTAGTCTGAAGGTCAATCTTGTTGGCGATTTCCTGAGGATCCAAACCATTCAAGTAAACAGTGTACGGAGTCTTAACTTCGAGCAGACAGAAAGGAGCACCCGATTTGGCTGTATCGTTCTTGATGGCCATTTCAAACTGTGCACCGTTTCCATAAGGTACATATCTCATAGAATCAGGATTGAAGCCTTTGGGGAAAATTGTATCCAATACGGCAGTCCACAAAGTATCACGCTCAAAGTTTTCCAATCCCCATTTTTTTACTTCAGCATAGTTACCAGTCTTTTTAGCTTTGTTGATGATGCTGACAGCCTTCTTTTCTGTCAGACCGTCTTCCATCTGCTTATCAGTCAGCTCACCTTTCTTATAAATAAAAGGCAGTTTAGCAGTCTTCACAAAGTGAATCAGCGTGTCAAAGCTGGGTGTATACTGCAAGTTGTTCAAGTTGCGGTATTCAGTCTGAGCTTTGCGGATGTCTATCAGACGGGCAATAACTGCTTGCTCTCTGATCTTCTCTGCTTTTTCGAAATTGATCGGCCCCATAATGCTGGCATAGCAGATATAGACCAATGCTAAGGCACACAAGCCTAAAACGATGTTAAATACTGTTTTCATGATAAATATGTTTTTTAGTTTATTATATTCGCACCGCAAAAATAAGAGAAATAAATTTAAAAACGATAGTTCCCGTTACTTTTTTCTCATACGAAAATGATAAATAACTATTTAGAAAGGCAAATTAAGGAAAATTTTCCTTACCAGCCAACTGTAGAGCAAGAAAATACGCTAAAAATGTTGTCGCAGTTTCTGTGTTCAAGAGAGAAGGATATTGCATTTCTGCTACGTGGTTATGCAGGTACGGGAAAGACTTCTCTGATTGGAGCGCTGGTTAGGACCTTAGATAAGCTTGAGCAGAAGGTTATGCTTTTGGCACCTACTGGGCGGGCTGCCAAGGTTTTCTCTGCTTATGCGGGGCATCCGGCATTTACGATTCATAAGAAGATATACAGGCAACGAGCTTTTTCTAGCGAAGGTGGAAATTTTGATTTGAATGACAATCTGACAACGCATACTTTATATATCGTGGATGAGGCTTCAATGATTTCCAATGAAGGATTTTCGGGGACGATGTTTGGGACGGGACGACTGCTTGATGATTTGGTACAGTTTGTCTATTCTGGGGAAGGGTGTCGTTTGTTGTTGATGGGAGATACGGCACAGTTGCCCCCTGTGGGTGAAGAGCTCAGTCCGGCTTTGTTTGCAGAGGCATTGAGGGGCTATGGCTTGGAAGTTGTTGAGGCTGATTTAACACAAGTCGTTCGTCAGGAACAACAATCGGGCATTTTGTGGAATGCTACCCGACTACGTAGACTTATAGCGGAAGATGCTATGGATACATTACCGCCTGTACGGGTATCTTGTTTTCCCGATGTCAAAATGCTTCCTGGTAATGAATTGATTGATGCTTTGTCGACCTGCTATGATCAGGATGGTATAGATGAGACGATTGTCATTTGTCGTTCTAATAAACGGGCAAATATTTATAATCAAGGTATACGGTCACAGATTTTGTGGCGCGAGGAGGAATTGGAAGGAGGAGACCTTTTGATGGTAGCCAAGAATAACTATTATTGGACTGAGAAAGAAAAAGATTTGGATTTCATAGCCAATGGGGAGACGGCAGTCGTGCGTCGAGTGAGGCGTACGACAGATATGTACGGTTTCCGTTTTGCGGATGTCCTGTTGTCTTTTCCCGATTGGCAGGATGTCGAATTGGAAACTCGATTGTTACTTGATACGTTACATAGCGATGCACCAGCCTTGTCACGTGAAGACAATGAACGGCTTTTTCAGAGTGTACTTGAAGACTATGTTGACGTACCTTTGAAGAAGGAGCGGATGAAGAAAATGAAGGCTGATCCTTATTATAACGCTTTGCAGGTGAAGTATGCTTATGCGGTGACTTGTCACAAAGCGCAGGGTGGTCAATGGAAAAATGTATTTTTGGACCAGGGATATATTACGGATGACCATCTGACACCAGACTATTTCCGTTGGCTTTATACGGCTTTTACCCGAGCTACGGGGACGATTTACTTGGTCAATTATCCGACGGATCGTGTGGAGTAAGTTCGTGAGAAGGGAATGCCTGGCGTGTCATTTGCCGGCTAAGGAACATTTGTACGATACCTCGTACGCTTAAATAAGTCAGGAAGGCCAGCCAGAGGGCATGATTCCCCCATGTATGATACAAGGTATAATACAGAAGGAAGAAGCAGCCAGCTGCTATTGCCATGGATTGTAGCATTCCTTTTGTGTTGGTAGCACCGATGTAGATTCCGTCCCAAATAAAGGCAGCCATGCCGGCTATCGGAATAACCAAGGCCCATCCCAGATAGTTTTCGGAAGCTTCTATCACTTCTGTTTCATCAGTTAACAAGGCTAGGAATGTATTGCCGCCTGTGGCGTAGGCGATGGTGAACAATAAAGCCATGATGCCTCCCCATACGAACAAGTGTTTCTGTGTACAAGTGTATGCTGGGTAGTTTTGAGCTCCGATGTGTTTGCCGATAAGGGCTTCGCCTGCGTATGCAAATCCGTCCATTATATAGGAATAGAGTGTAAATAATTGCATTAGTAAGGTGTTGACAGCTAGTATAATTTCTCCTTGTTCGGCTCCGGCTGAGGTAAAGAACAGGGTGACTGCAACCAGGCAGAGTGTACGTAAGAAGATGTCGCGATTTATTTGAAAGAAATGCCACATCGCTTGCCGTTTCCATAGTCCTTTCCTACTGAAATGTTTCCATAAACCGCCATAATGTCGTATCCATAGTCCTATTCCCATCAGGAAACCTGCATATTGGGCTATTAGGGTACCAAGTGCTACTCCCTCCACCTTTAGCCCGCCTATATATACCAGGCAAAGGCTGGCAATGATGTTCACTACGTTTTGTGTGATGGCGATAATCATTGGAATGCGTGAGTTTTGCATCCCGATATACCATCCTGTGAGTCCATAGAGGCCCAGGGTAGCGGGAGCTCCCCAGATGCAGATGTGGAAATAGGTTGTAGCGAGTCTTTTAATTTCTTCAGTGGGATGGATAAAGAAGAAAGCCGCTTCTCTAATTGGAATCTGCAGGATGATGAGGGCAAGGGCGGCCATCATTCCAATGCCAACGGAACGGACTGCCATTTGAACAATCTCGTCCGCTAAATGTTTACCGTAAAGCTGAGCGGTCATACCGCTTGTCCCCATACGCAAAAATGCGAAAACCCAATAGATAATGTTGAATAACATCCCACCTACTGCGATGGCGCCGATATAGGCAGCATTGCCTAGATGGCCGACTATAGTGACGTCTACCAGTCCCAGCAGGGGAACAGTAATGTTTGATACGATAGCCGGAAGGGCTATATTCAGTATTTGCTTGTCGGTCTCTTTCATTGCGTTTGCAAAGGTAGGCAGAAATGCTAAATAGAGAGAATTTTATTAATGATATTTGTCCAATATTTACTTGACTTTTAGAGGCGGATTGTCTAATTTTGTAGGCCTTCCAAAAAAAGGAAGAGAAACTGGATCTAAACTGACTATTTTTATGAAAATCTGGATGTTAATCATGTTCAGCATGTTTCCGCTTACAATGTTTTCCCAATCGGCGGACGTGCTATTGCGTAAAGTGGCTGATGCGCTTGCTTCGGGGCAAACGGGGTATGCTGTAAGTCTTTTCCGGCAGTCATGTCAGGCTGACGGGCATGAGGCGGAAATGTTTTATTGGACAGAGGTGGATAAGTCGGAGAATACGGCGCCACAGTTTGCTCGCGAGCTGGCTGAGCATTTTAAAGATGTTCGTAATTACACCAAGGCCTATTTGTTCTATAAAGAGTTATTACAGTATACTCCGGACAATGTGGATGTTCTTGTTTCATGTGCAGAGATGGAAGTACGTTGTGGAAAGGTGGCAGATGCAAAGGCTACTTATGAGCAAGTTGTGGCACTCGATTCGGATAATTTGCAGGCATGTAATTTTTTAGGCAGTTATTATTTCCTGAAATCTGAGGATGCGCGTAAAAAAATAGAGGCAGACTTCAAGAAGCTTTCTTCGCCTACCCGTATGCAATATGCCCGCTATCGCAACAATCTTTCATCACTTTTTGATTCGGGTTATTCTAAAGCCCGTGCTTATTTGCAACAAGTGTTGACGCTATTCCCCTCTTCCGAAGCGGGTAAAACTCTTGAGAAAATAAAGCTGGTTGAACAGGAAGTCAACAAATAATCTTTGTTGCTTCATAGTTTGACGGTATGGCTCGATTGGGTTAGAAACTGAGCACTACGCGGTCGCCCAGACGCTTGGCCATGACACTTTGTACTTCGCGCAACTCGCTGTATCGTTGCATGATGGCGTTGCATTGTGTCTCGTCCTGCACCACCTTGGGGTCCTGCAGGGCGCGCATCATGTGTTTCAGTTCTTCGCCGACGATGGCATACTTGAAGTTGGTGGTGAGCAGCGGCACCAGTTCGTAGAGCCGTTCTTCGTCGGTTACAATCTTCTGATTCTTATAGTGGTATTTGCTCAGCTGGTAGCGGTCGCTGATGAGCTCCGTACTCAGGCGGCTGATGACAGGGTCGGGATGCGTCAGGAAGTAGTGCTCGGCCCGGAAGCCTTCGTCATGCAGGTGGGCGGCGGCTTCGGTCATCATCTGGCGGTGGAGCGGATTGTGGAAGGCCAGGTCGTCTTGCTGGAGGTCGGCCACCACAAACTCGATGACCGTCACGGGGATTTCCTTACCTTCTTCGTCGGCCACGTTGCACATGACACGCTCGCCGTAACGGACCACCATCTGCAGGATGAGCCGTTCGTAGCGGTAGAATTCCTGCCCCTCCTTGCCTTCCTGGGGGATGAAGGAGGTGTAGCTGTCCACTGTTTCTGAGGTACCCGTTGTCGGTATAGAAGAATCGTCGGGGAAGGGGGCGGCATAGGCTTCGGGCGGCAGGTTGTCTGCCGTCGGGGCGGGGATGTTGTCCGCAGGCGTCTGGGTGTCGTCGGCCGGCTGTGCGGTGGCCGTGTTGCGCCGACGTTCGCGTTCGCGCTGTTCGGCCTTGCGTTCGGCTTCCTTCTCGCGGCGCTTGGCCACTTCGGAGACGAGCAGGCGGTCTTCGACATGCAGCAGTTGGGCACATTCCTTGATATATACGTCGCGCACAATGGCTTCGGGGATGACGGAGATGCTCTGCACGATGTTGCCTATCAGTTCGGCCCGGCGGATGGGGTCCTGGCCGGCGTCTTCCATTAGCAGGTTGGTCTTGAAGCGGATGAAGTCCGTCTCGTGCTCACGGATGAAGGCCTGGAACTCCGTGGAGTTGTGCTTGCGGGCATAGGAGTCGGGGTCGTCGCCGTCGGGCAGGAGGCACACCTTGATGTTCATCCCTTCTTCGAGCAGCATGTCGATGCCTCGCAGGGAGGCCTTGATGCCGGCTGCGTCGCCGTCGTAGAGCACCGTCAGGTTGTTGGTGAAGCGGTGTATCATCTTGATCTGCTGCGTGGTGAGCGCTGTGCCCGACGAGGCTACTACGTTCTCTACCCCGCTCTGGTGCATGGAGATAACGTCCGTATAGCCTTCGACCAGGTAGCAGCGGTCCTGCTTGACGATGGCCTGCTTGGCCTGATACATGCCGTAGAGCTCGTTGCTCTTGTGGTAGATTTCCGATTCAGGCGAGTTGACGTACTTCACCTTCACGCCCTTGGTGGCGGAGGCCAGCACACGTCCGCCGAAGGCTACCACCTTGCCGCTCAGCGTGTGGACGGGGAAGATGACGCGCCCCCAGAAGCGGTCGCGCAGGCGGTGGTCGTCCGTCTCGTAGCAGAGGCCAGTTTTCACCAGATACTCCTGCTTGTACCCCTTGGCTAGGGCTTCGCGGGCCATGGCGTCGTGGCTCTCGGTGCAGTAGCCCAGCTGGAACTTCTCGATGATGTCGTCGCGGAAGCCGCGGCTGCGGAAATAGGCCATGCCGACGTTGCGCCCCTCGTCGGTCTGCCGCAGGGTGCGGCGGAAGTAGTTGCAGGCCCACTGGTTGACGACGAACAGGCTCTCGCGCTCGCTTTGCGCGGCCTTCTCTTCACCCGTCAGTTCGCGTTCCTTGATTTCGATGCCGTATTTCTTGGCCAGGAAGCGCAGGGCGTCGGGGTAGCTGAGCTGTTCGTGCTCCATGATGAAGTGGACGGCGTTGCCGCCCTTGCCGCAGGCGAAGCATTTGCAGAGGCCCTTGGCGGGCGAGACGTAGAACGAGGGCGTCTTGTCGTCGTGGAAGGGACAGAGGCCCACGTAGTTGACGCCGCGCTTGCGCAGGGTCACGAAGTCCGACACGACATCGTAAATCTGCGCCGCGTCCAATATCCGGTCTATGGTGGCTTGGTCTATCATACGGAGTACAAAGGTACGGGTTATTTCCGAGATTCCGTCCGGTTGGGGCGAATTTAATGCCTTGTTCGACCCCACTCGTGGGGTACAGTTGCATCCCGCGGGTGGGCCGCGACCGGACCCTTTACTTCAGCTTCTCGCGCAGTCGCGTCAGATACTGCTTCATGCCGTCGGCATCCTTCTTCTCGATGATTTCGAGCAGGTTCTTCAGCTCCGTGCGGATGTTGGCCACCTGGGCGGGCGTGCGGGGGTTGAAGAGGATTTCCTGTAGCAAGTAGTCGTCCTCGCTCATCAGGCCGCGGGCAATGGCCATGTGCTTCTTGAAGGTGGTGCCCGGCGCGTCCTGGTGCTTCATCACGGCGGCGAAGACGAAGGTCGACACGAAGGGAATGGACAGGGAGTAGGCCACCGTCTCGTCGTGTTCGTCGAACGTGTATTCGAAGATGTTCAGCTTCAGCGTCTGGTAGAGGTCCTTGAAGAAGATGCGGCCCAGGTGGTCGCCTTCGGTGATGATGATGGCGTTCTCCGTGCTCAGGTTGTTGAGGCTGGCAAACGTGGGGCCGAACATGGGGTGCGTGGACACGTAGCGGAAGCCGCTTTCCTTGTAGAAGGCCTTCAGACCGGTCTTCACGGAGGCGATGTCGCTCAAGATACAGTCCTTGGGAAGCACGGGCAGCACCTGGCGGAAGGCGTCGAGGGTATACTTCACCGTGGCGGCGTTGATGACCAGCTCGGGTTCAAATTCCTTTATCTCGTCCAGCGTGGTGAAGCGGTAGGTGTTGTAGACGAAGCGCAGCTGGTGCGGGTTGACGTCGAACACGGCCGTCTCGTGCTGGAAACTCAGTACGTCGTTGAAGAAGGAGCCCATCTTTCCGGCTCCGAGGATCAGGATTCTCATGATAAAATGAAGAATTAAGAATGAAGAATTGAAAATGAAGAATTAAAAATGAAGAATGAAGAATTTTTCTGAGGGCGTTCGGGCACCGCGCAGCCCTAATTCTTCATTCTTCGTTCTTCATTCTTCATTTGTTAATGATTTCCATTTGCTGTCTTACACTTTCTTCGTGTATGGCTTCGAACACTTTTTTGATGAAGTCGGCATCCATGCCGCACAAGGCGCCTTGCGAGCCGCGCTTCTCCAGAATTTCGTTGTAGCGGCCCGTCTGAAGGATGGTCATGCCGTGCTCCTTCTTGTAAGTACCAATTTCGCGGGCCACGCGCATACGCTTGGCCAACACTTGGATCAGGTCGTCGTCACATTCGTCAATTTGCTTGCGCAGTTCGTTCAGGTTCTCAGTGCTCTGGTTGGTTTCGCGGATGACGAGCAGGTTCAGAATGTAGTCCAGAATGTCAGGCGTCACCTGCTGTGCAGCGTCGCTCCAGGCGCAGTCGGGGTTGCAGTGGCTCTCCACGATGAGGCCGTCGAAGCCCAGGTCCATGGCCTGCTGGCACAGCGGGGCTACCAGCTCACGCTTGCCGCCGATATGGCTCGGGTCGCACAGGATAGGCAGGTTGGGGATGCGGCGGCGCAGCTCGATGGGGATGTGCCATTGCGGCAGGTTACGGTAGATGCGCTTGTCGTAGGCCGAGAAGCCGCGGTGGATGGCTGCCAGCCGTTTCAGTCCGGCCTGGTTGATGCGCTCCAAGGCACCGATCCACAGCTCGAGGTCGGGGTTTACGGGGTTCTTCACCAGCACGGGGATGTCCACGCCCTTCAGCGCATCTGCTATCTCCTGCATGGCAAAGGGGTTGGCTGCCGTGCGTGCACCTATCCACAGGATGTCGATGCCGGCTTTCAGAGCCTCGAACACGTGCTTGGCCGTGGCCACTTCGGTGGATACGTACATGCCCGTCTCCTGCTTCACTTCCTTGAGCCAGGGCAGTCCGTCCACACCCACGCCTTCGAAGCCTCCGGGCTTGGTGCGGGGTTTCCAGATGCCGGCGCGGAATATCTTGATACCGCGTGCGGCCAGTTGGCGTGCGGTTTCCATCACTTGTTCTTCAGTCTCGGCGCTGCAGGGGCCTGCAATCACCAGGGGGCGTTTTTCGTCCACGCCCGGAAGCGTAATTTTCTCTAATTCGAGTTCCATAACGATTGAATTTAGAATGATGAATGAAGAATTTGCAGTGTTGGTCTTCTCGTTCTTACGGATTCATCATTGTATGTTCTTATGTTTATTAATTGTTCTGTGGTTTACGAATGATGCGGTTGGGAATTCTTCGTTCCTCATTCTTCATTCTTCATTTTCCTGATTCTCTCCAGCGCCTCTTCTAGCTTCGCGTCCTTGCAGCAGAGCGAGATGCGGATGTAGCGTGCGCCGTTCGAACCGAAGATGAAACCGGGGGTGATAAAGACGTGGGCCTCGTGGAGCACGCGTTCGGTCAGTTCCTCCACGTCCTTGCACGAGTCGGGAATGCGGCCCCAGAGGAACATGCCCACCTGCCGTTCGTCGTAGGTGCAGCCCAGTGTATGCATGATTTCTCCGGCCAGTCGGCGGCGGTTGCGGTAGTTGCGGTTGTTGCCTTCGTACCAGTCGGCGGCGGCCTCGAGGGCGGTGGCGGCGGCCAGCTGCATGGCGCGGAACATGCCGCTGTCGATGTTGCTCTTCACCTTCAGTACCCACCCGACGAACTGCGGGTTCGAGGCCAGCATACCGATACGCCAGCCCGGCATGTTGTGGCTCTTGCTCATGGAGTTGAACTCGATGCAACACTCTTTGGCGCCCGGCACGCTGAGGATGCTCAGCGGGTGGTCGTTCAGGATGAAGCTGTAGGGGTTGTCGTTCACAATGATGATGCCTTTCCGGCGGGCGAAGTCCACCAGACGCTCGTAAAGTTCGGGTGTGGCGGGCGCACCTGTCGGCATGTTGGGATAGTTGGTCCACATCAGTTTGACGCGGCTTGTGTCCAAAGCCTCCAGCTGCTCCCAGTCGGGCATCCAGCTGTCTTCCTCCTTCAGGTTGTAGTTCACCACCTCGGCGCCCAGTATTTTGCTTAGGGAGGTGTAGGTGGGGTAGCCAGGATTGGGCACCAGCACCTGCTCGCCGGGATTGACGAAGGCCAGCGTGACGTGCAGGATACCTTCCTTCGATCCGATGAGCGGTTGTATCTCGGTCTGCGGGTCGAGCTCTACACCATACCAACGCTTGTACCACGCGGCGAAACTCTTGCGCAGTTCGGGGATACCCACGTAGGGCATATATCCGTGACCGTCGGGGTTCTGTGCCGCTTCGCATAAGGTCTCTATGGTTTTGGCCGAGGGAGGCATGTCGGGGCTGCCGATGCCCAGGCTGATGACATCCATGCCCTGTGCGTTCATTTGGGCTACTTCCTTCAGCTTGCGCGAGAAGTAGTATTCGCTGACCGAGGCCAGGCGGTCGGCCGGCTTGTAGTTTGTAGTTTTATTACAGTGTTGATTTTCCATCTTCGTATTCTCCTAATATCTTTAATTCTTTGGTCAGTGGGTTGATGGCGGCAAGTGCCTGTTTGTATCTCAAGAGTTGGTCGAACATGACGTCCACGTAGAACTGATATTCCCATTCCCGTCCGATGATGGGCAGCGACTGTATCTTGGTCAGGTTGATGCGGTAGAACGAGAGGATGGACAGCACCTGCGAAAGGCTCCCCTCGGTGTGGGGCAGGGTGAATACCAGACTGGCCTTGTTGGGTTCGCGGTTGCGGTGGCGGTTCAGTTCGTCCACCTGCCATGGGTCTGCCACTACAAGGAAGCGGGTGAAGTTGTGCTTGTTTGTTTCGATTCCTTCCTGCAGCACCTTCATGCCGTAGAGTTCGGCTGCGGCTTTCGAGCAGATGGCGGCGTGCCCTTTCAGGTGTTCCTTTTTGATGATTTCGGCACTGAGGGCGGTATCTTCGCCTTCCACCACCTTGATATTCGGATGTTGGCTCAGGAATTCGCGGCATTGCATCAGGGCGATGGGGTGCGAGTTGACCTCGGTGATGTCGTCCCAGTCTTCTTCGGGCAGGCAGACGAAGCTGTGCGAGATGCGCAGTTTGTGTTCGCCGATAATTTGCGTACCGCTCTGTCGCAGCAGTTCGTTGTTGTAGAGCAGGCTACCTGCAATGGTGTTCTCGATGGCCAGCATGCCGATGACCTGGCTGTCGTGGCGGATGGACTTGAACACGTCTTCAAACGTAGCGCAGCAGATCAGTTCGATGTCTTCGCCTTCGAAGTACCGGTGTGCTGCAATGTCGTGAAAGGAACCCAGTGTTCCTTGGATGGCTATTCGTTTCATATCGTTGTATTAACAAAAATCCCGCTTCCAGTTATGGGAGCGGGATCCGTATATTTTATTTCAGTTCTTTATTCAGTTCTTAAGCGTCACTGTCACTTGACACATACAAACTCCCGCTCTACTTTGTGGCTAAAGTAAAAGTAAAAGAAGAAGTAATATGCGTAAGTAAACAGGTTCATATTTTGCTTTTGTTGTTATTTCGTCGGCAAATGTAATGCTTTTCTTTGAAATGCAAACAATATTCTATGTTTTTTTTGAAAAACGTATCAATTTTACTTTTTCAGTACCTGCACGTCCACTTGTACGGGGCGGTGATCCGATGCGACGCTCTCCGGCAGGACGTTCTGTTGCAGCACCTTGAAGTCGTATCCGTTTGCCGTGTACCCGTAGATGTAGTCGATGCAACAGTCGGGACGGTCGGCGGGGAACGTATAGGCGGTGGTGTCGTTCAGTGCGGTGAAGTGCTGTTTCAGTTTCACCTGAGGCTCTTCGGCGGGACGGGAATTCATGTCGCCTGCCAGCAGGACGGGTTTGTGGTAGCCTTCCACCGCTTTCAGAATGTCCTGCACAGCTGTCAGCTGGTCTTCGGGCGTCAGCGACTGGTGGGTGGCGCAGAACACGTAGTCCTTGAATTCGGCTACGAGCATGGTCCGTTGTTCTTCGCGTCCGGGCATGGGAATCTTCTTGTAGCTCAGCGGCTGCTCCTTGGACAGCAGTCCGATGCCGTAGCTGCCTCCCTGGAAAGGAATGGCTGAGGCAAAAAGGCCGTGCATGCCGGTGAGCGTTTCCAGTTCTTTCAGGGCGTAGACACCATCGTTGCGTTGGGTTACACTGTCCAGTTCTTGAAGGGCTACTATATCCGGTGTCGCTTGTTTGATTACGTTTGCAATACGGTTGTAGTCACGTACGTTGTCCAGCCCGATGCAGTTGTGCACGTTGTAGGACATGATGCGCAAGTTTGTTGGATTTTGTCCGCAGGAACATAGTCCACAACACAGGGCAAATGCATAAACCAATAACTGTTTTTTCATGATTATTCCTGGATTTATAAGGCTGCTTCGTTGTCTGCAGGGTAGACTACATCCCATTCCTGCCGGAGCTGGTCGAGCAAACGCATGATTGCAAGTGTTTCGGCATGGGGCATGGCTGGAGTTTCCAACAACCCTCTGCGCAAAGCGTCGATAGAAGCCTGTACCTCGTATTCGTAGCCGCTGATTTGGGGCGGGCAGTCGTAAATCTTCACCAACTGGTGGTCTGTATCGTAGATGGCGGCCTGTTGCGGATTGTTGATATTGTCCACTACGATATATCCCTTTTCGCCTGAGATGATGCCCTGGCGGTCGTTAGCGCAGTTGGCTGTGACCTGCATCACGGCCATATTGCCGTCGGCATAGCGAAAAGAAATGCTTTCCTGGAGGTCTACACCGTTGGCGTTTTTCACGCAGTGTGACTGGATATCTTCGATGTCAGTACCGAATATCATGCGGGCGAAGTTGATGGGATATACGCCCAAGTCGAGCAGGGCGCCTCCACACAATTCGGGTTTGGCGATTCGTTCTTTATAAGCGATGGAGTAGCCCAGGCTGGCGGTCAACATGTGTGGACGGCCGATGACTCCGCTAAATACCAGTTCACGAATGGTGTTGGAGAAAGGCATGTAACGTGTCCAGATTGCTTCGGTGATAAATATGTTGTGTTCTTTGGCCAACCGTAACAGTTCTTCAGCCTGACGTGCATTGGCGGTAAAAGCTTTTTCGCACAATACGGCTTTCCCGTTCAGGATACACAGGCGGGCGTGTTCGTAGTGATGAGAGTGGGGAGTGGCAATGTAGACCAGATCTACCTGAGGGTCAGTAGCCAGCTCTTCATACGAGCCGTAAGCCTGTTTGAATCCCCATTCCTTGGCGAAAGCTTTGGCGCGGATTAGTTCGCGTGATGCAACTGCGTAGCAGTTCACGTCTTTCATCTGTTGTAGGGTGGCAGCCATCTTGGCGGCGATATGGCCGGTACCCAGGATGGCTACGTTGTTTCGTTCTTTACTCATAGTGTTTGGTTTTGTTCTCTGATAGCGTATGAAGGGGTTAGAGTCCCAAAATATCGGTTTGTCTTCCTCCGGGCTGGTTGTTGTATTCACCGTTGAATGCTTTGCTTTCCTTCGGGTTTAGCTCCAGCTCCTTTTTCATATCTTCTGTGGCTCCTTCTTTGTCACCGTTCAGTAACTTGGCCCGACCACGTTCATGGTACGCTTTAGCGAAGTTGGGATTCAGTTCGATAGCTTCATCAAAGAGGGCGATCGCTTCTGTCATTCTTTTCTGTCCAATATACAGTTGTCCCAGGTACAGATACGCCTGTTCGTTGAACGGATTGTCTTCTGTCACTTTGCGGAAGTCGGCCTCAGCTTCTTCCAGTTGTCCGTTGGCTTCTTTTATGCGGCCGCGGAGCAATAAAGCGTTCTCTTCATCGGGATCCTGGCTCAAGATGGCTTCGATATCTTCTGCGGCCTCTTTGTATTGCTGCATCTTTATCAGCGCTTCGGCTCGCAACAAGCGCGCTTCGGTGAAGTCGTCCTTCAGCAGGATCGCTTTTGTCAGATGGGCAATGCACATGATTCCGTCACCCTGTCCATCTGTCGCTTTGCCCAGCAGATAGTGTGCCATTGCGTTGCCTTCTTCGATGGCAATGGCTTTTTGGGCAGCTTCAGCCATGGCCGGATAGTCTTCCTGTGCGAAGCATACGTTGGCCAGGTTCAGGAAGGTATTGGTGTGAGTCGGTTCGATTTGCGCCATGCGTTCCAGCAGACGGCGTGCTTCGGCCAGCTGGTTGGTCTGTATATAGACCTGTACCAGATACCCCATGGTCTCGAAATCTTCCTGCAGGGCCAACGCTTCCTGGAAGCATTTGATGGCATAGTCGGCACGTCCCATGCGTTGGGCACGCATACCGTCGTATTTGAATATATCGAAGTTCTTTTGTTTGTTCTTCTGTTGCTCCTCTTCCGGATTTGAGGGCTTTCCTGAGAAAAATGACTTGAAAAATCCCATAGCTGTTTCTGATTAATTGCGGGACAAAAGTAATGAATTATTTTCTGATTTGCAGCATTCCGTTATGGGTAAATATTTGTTTGTCGTCCATCATTTGACGTAAAGTCTCCGCCAGCAGGTCTTTCTCTACAAGAAGCTGGTCGGCTAAGGCGGCCGGTGTAAGGGAATGGCCGCTCAGGCAGTGTAAGACTCTACCAGACAGACTGTCAGCTTGTTTGTCTGTTGTGATTTTGTGTCTGAGTCTGAGGCAGGTGTCACATTGGCTGCAGTCGTGTTCGTTCTGTTCGCCGAAGTAGTGCAGTAGCATGCGGCTGCGGCAGGCCGTATCGTTGGTGACGTATTCGAGCATCGCTTTGATACGTTGCTCGTAGCGTGCTTTCCGTTCTTCGTAGACGGCAGGCGGGATGTTCAGCCGGTTGCTTTCCACACGTTCGCGTGTATAGATGATGTAAGGTGTCTTTTTGCGGGGGATGTAGCTGACAATACGTCGTCGGGAGAGTTCCTTCAGCATTTCGTAGACCTGCCGCTGTGTAAAACCGGTACGTATGGCCAGTGTCTCTTCACTGATGAAGGCATAGTCTGTAAACAGGCCGGTGTAAGAGCGTAGAGCCGCCTGGATGAGGCGGTCCATGTCCTCTCCCAGTTCGCGTAACCTGTACAGTTCCTCACGCCCAACGCTGAAAAGCAGGCGCGAAGCGTTGTCCTGTTCGTCGGTATATTCCAGGTAGCCGGCTTGTGTCAGGATTTTCAGGGCACTGTCTACGGGGACAGGAAAGTATTTGAACTTGCGGCAGAAGTCCTCGATGTCGAACTCCCTTACACAGCCCAGTCCGTCGCCCATGGCCATCTCATAATAATATTGCAGGTGTTCGTAGACGTCGCGAATGTAGTCTTTTTCCGGAAAGTTGTCGGGGATGCGCTTGCGCAGCGTCGTGCTGTCCGATTGGGCGTAAAGGATGATGGCATAAGCTTTCTGTCCGTCGCGTCCCGCACGGCCCGCTTCCTGGAAGTAGGCTTCGATGGAGTCGGGCAGATCCAGGTGAATGACCAGTCGTACGTCGGGCTTGTCGATGCCCATGCCAAAGGCATTGGTGGCTACCATGACGCGGCTTTCGCCCTTTTGCCACCGCTGTTGGCGGATGTCCTTCACGGCGTCGTCCAGTCCGGCGTGGTAGAAGTCGGCAGTGATGCCCTGCTGTTGCAGCCATTCGGTCACCTCCTTGGTGCGGCGGCGGTTGCGTACGTAGAGGATGGCACTACCCTCCATGCGTTGCAGAATATGCAGTAGTTCGCCGGCTTTGTTTTCCGTTTGTCGCACCACGTAGGCAAGGTTGGTCCGCTCGAAGCTCATGCGGAATACGTTTTCCTCGCGGAACTCCAGTCGCTGTTGGATATCCTTTACCACTTCCGGTGTGGCGGTGGCGGTCAGGGCCAGTACAGGTACGCCAGGCAACAAGTGGCGCACTTCGGCTATCTTCAGGTAGGCCGGGCGGAAGTCGTATCCCCATTGCGAAATGCAGTGGCTCTCGTCCACCGTGATCAGGCTGATTTTCATCTTGGCCAGCTTGATGCGGAAGATTTCCGTGTCCAGCCGTTCGGGTGAGATGTAGAGGAACTTGTAATTGCCGAAGATAGCGTTCTCCAACGTTGTAATAATATCCTGGCGGTTCATACCCGAGTAGACGGCCAGGGCCTTGATGCCCCGCCGTTTCAGATTTTGCACCTGGTCTTTCATCAGGGCGATGAGTGGGGTGATGACCAGGCACATGCCTTCCTGTGCCAGAGCAGGCACCTGGAAGGTGACGGACTTTCCGCCGCCCGTCGGCATCAGGCCCAGCGTATCGCGTCCCTCGCCGATGCTGCGGATGATGTCCTCCTGTATGCCGCGGAAGGAGTCGTAGCCCCAGTATTGCTTTAAGATTGCCTGATAGTCCATGACTGCGAAAATCCGTGCCATCCGTGCCTGCTGAAGTCAGTTCGGCTTGATGTCCTCTATCTGGAGCTGCACTTCGCCCCGCTTGTGGGTATTTTCCTCGATGGTGTAGCAGATGTCGAACGAGCGCTTCGTCTTGATATAGCGCACGTGCGAACTCTGTCCGAAGGCGATGCCGTTCATCACGTTGTTCGACTTGTTGTCCACCAGTTCCAGCTTGATGTGCTCCTGGTCGCGGCCCACCACCTTGCTCGTGCCGTAGTCGTAGACGTTGTGAGTGCAGAACACCGGCTTTACGTTCTCCGGACCGAAGGGGTTGAACTTCTTCAGGTCGCTGAAGAACTTGGGCGTGATGTCTCTGAAGTCTATTTCGGCGTCGATGTCGATCACGGCGCTGGTCTGTTCCGGCAGGATGTGCTGCGACACGAATTCCTCGAACCGTTCGGTAAAGGCGGGCACGTTCTCCACCTTCATCGACAGGCCTGCGGCATAGGTGTGGCCGCCGAAGTTTTCGAGCAGGTCGCGGCAGTACTCGATGGCCTTATAGACGTCGAACCCCGACACGGAGCGGGCCGAGCCGGTGGCCATGTCGTTGGTGCGTGTCAGCACCACGGCGGGGCGGTAGTAGATTTCCGTCAGGCGCGAGGCCACGATGCCGATGACGCCCTTGTGCCAGGCTTCGTTGTAGAGCACGATGGAGCGGCGGTCGGCCAGTCCCTCCAGCCCTTCCACAATGTGGTTGGCCTCTTCGGTCATGCTCTTGTCCAAGTCCTTGCGCGTCTCGTTGTACTGGTTGATCTGGCTGGCCTTCTCGCGGGCGGTGGAGAAATCCTTCTCCGTCAGCAGGTCTACGGCTTCTTTGCCGTTCTGGATGCGTCCCGAGGCGTTGATGCGCGGACCTATCTTGAAGACAATGTCGCCGATGGTCAGTTCCTTGTCCGCCAGTCCGCAGACGTCGATGATGGCCTTCAGCCCGATGCTGGGGTTGCTGTTGAGCTGCTTCAGGCCGTGATAGGCCAGGATACGGTTCTCGCCCATGATGGGCACGATGTCCGAGGCGATGCTCACGGCCACCAGGTCGAGCAGGGGAATCAGGTGATGGAACTCGATACCATTGCTCATCGTAAAGGCTTGCATGAATTTGAAGCCAACACCGCAGCCCGACAAGTGTTCGTAGGGATAGGTGTTGTCTTCGCGCTTGGCGTTCAGAATGGCCACGGCAGGTGGCAATACCTCGTCGGGCACGTGGTGGTCACAGATAATGAAGTCGATGCCTTTCTCCCGGGCATACGTAATCTCCTCTACGGCTTTGATGCCGCAGTCCAATACGATGATGAGTTTCACGCCTGTCTCCACGGCGTAGTCCACTCCTTTGTAGGATACCCCGTAACCTTCGTTGTAGCGGTCGGGGATGTAATAGTCGATGTTCGAATAGAACTGTTGGATAAACTTGTAGACCAGTGCCACAGCGGTGGTACCGTCTACGTCATAGTCTCCGTAAATCAGAATCCGTTCTTTCTTTCCCATAGCCTTGTTCAGGCGTGCCACGGCCACGTCCATGTCCTTCATCAGGAACGGGTCGTGCAGGTCGGGCAGTTGCGGGCGGAAGAATTTCCGTGCAGCGGCAGCTGTTGTGATGCCGCGTTCGATGAGCAGTTGGCCAAGTATGGGGCTAATGCCCAGCTCCTGCGCCAGTTGCCGGCTTGCTTCTGCCTGTTCGGGTGTTATGGGTTGATAATTCCATTTGTGAGTCATTTTATATATTATTTTTTCTTTTTCCAGTCTCGGGTGTCGGGGCGGGCGAAAAGTGCCTATTTCTCCAACAAGTCGTAAAGGTAGCAAAAACTCTTGAAAGAAGGATGAAAAGAACATAAAATCTTTCTTAACGGGTGGAAATAGAAGGACGGGAACGGTTGGAAGCGGCTAAAAGGCATGCGAGGAGATAAATATGCCTTTCACTCCCTTATGGTTGCTATCTTGCTGCACAACCTGCTGATTTTCAATGCCGCCACAGATGCCACAGAGGGTTACATTAAAATTATTGAGCCAATTAAATAAATAGGTTGCCTTTAAAGGCAAGTCATTTATTTATTTTCACGCGTAATGTTTACACAATCATCTGTGGCATCTGTGGCGGCATTGAAAATCAGCAGGTTGTGCAGCAGGATGATTTGTCCCTACTTCTCTTTATGTTTTCTCGTTTTTCGAAAAGGGGCGTTGGGTGCCTTGACGCCGTGCTTCCTGACCCTCTGACGCCGTGCTTCGTCAGCCTCTCAGGGAGCACTGCATGACACCCTCACGCAGCACTTCGTCAGGACCTCATGCAGCACTTCGTCAGACGGAGTGGGGGAATCGGGTGGGAATTTCAGTGTTTTTATTATTTTTGCCGGAAAATAAAAATGTTTGTCTTATGCTTGCCTTCATATCCTGTGCCAAGACCATGGCTACCCGCTGCACCCTGCGCGTGCCGCAGCTGACCACACCCCGTTTTGAAGCCGAGGCGTTGCAGAACGTCCTCAGCCTGTCGCAATATTCTGCCGCCGAACTGGAGACCCTGCTGCGGGTCAACGCGAAGATAGCTGCCGAAAACCGCCTGCGCTACCACGACTTCTGCTCGGAAGAAAACCGCCCGATGCCCGCCATTGGAGCCTATACGGGGGCGGTGTTCAAACGCATTGCGCCGCGTGACTTCACGGCCGACGACTTCGCCTTCGCGCAGGACCACCTGCTCATCACCTCCTTCCTCTACGGCCTGCTGCGCCCGCTGGACGGCATCCGGCCCTACCGGCTGGAGGGCGACGTCTGCCTGCCCGAACGGGGCGGGCTGTCGATGTTCGACTACTGGAAACCGTTGCTGACGGACGTGTTCATCGAAGCCGTCAGGCAGCAGGGCGGCGTGCTGCTCAACCTGGCCAGCGGCGAGATGAAGAACCTCTTCGACTGGCGGCGCGTGGAGCGCGAGGTGCAGGTCGTGACGCCCGAGTTCCAGGTGTGGAAGGGCGACCGGCTGACGACGGTGGTCATCTATGCCAAAATGTGTCGAGGCGAGCTGACGCGTTTCTTCCTGAAGAACCGCATCACCTGCCCCGAAGAGTTGCGTGGTTTCGAATGGGAGGGTTTCGCGCTCGACGAAAGCCGGAGCACGGACACCCACCTGCTGTTTACTGCCTGATGGTGACCATCGTGGCACCGAACCCGTATTCCTGGAAGGAGGCATCCTGCGCCTTGCAGGCGGGGTACTTGCGCTTCAGCTCGTCCAGCAGCGCACGGCGCAGCACACCGTCGCCCTTGCCGTGGATGAAGACGATGCGCTGCTCGCGCTTGTTCTTGTACTGCTCCATCACCTCGCGGAACTTGTCGAGCTGGTAGTTCAGCATTTCGCCGTTGGTCATGCCGCGGGTGTCGTCCAGCAGCTCGCCGATGTGCAGGTCCACTTCGATGATGTCATTCTTGCCTCCTCGTTTAGCTGCAGTCTGCGGCTTGCGGGGCGCGTTGTCGACAGCCCGTTTCTGTAATAAGGCTTCCTGAATGTCTTCGGCTGATACATAGACTTGCTTGGCCGGCTGGTCATCTTTTACGACGTCGTATAGCAGAGCCGGTGTTTCGAAGAAGTCGGTCTGTTGGAAGGTATGCAGCTTGTAGAACTTCACCGTGTCAATACGCAATTCTACGCTGATAGCGGGTTTCAGTTGGAAGGAACGGCGGTCCTTGAAGGCTATCAGTTGTACGGCTACACGTTCCAGATCGTTGAGCGAAGCTTTTTCGAACTCTTCGAGCAGCAGTTTTGTGTTGGGCTCTATCAGACCGTGCGAACGTACCGTCCACGCTTTACCTTCGGCGCCCAGGTAGGTGTAGTAGAGGTAATAGTTGCTGTCGTTCACCAGGTAGCTTTCGAAGGACGTGGTACTTACTGCCTTGATGTCGGTGGGCACGAAGGCCAGGTGGACGTTGAGCACATCGCCGCCTTTCATCTCCGGCTGGCGGTAGACCGACACCTGAGGCTTCTCCACACGGTGCAGCGGCTGTTCGGCCGGTTGCGGTGCGGTCGGTCGGGCCGGCTGTTCCTCGGCCTTCTTCTGTTGGGCCTTGGCGGCTTTCGAGGCGGGAGTCGGTACGTTGTAGTCGTCCGTCTCTATCACCACCACTTCGCTGATATGCATCGGGATGTCAAATCCGTCGGCATCTTCCACCAGCACGATGTCCTTTCCCTGAAATCCGGTGACCTTTCCGCCACCCACTTCGCTCAGAAAGCGAACTTTGTCTCCTATCTTTATCATAACTTTTTCTGTTTTGTCATTCGGTTTTCCGAAGGGCAAAGATACGCAAATGTCCCTGAAAACGCACGTCTGTGCGCAAGAAAAAAGCCCTTTGTCCTTCCGCCCGCGGCAGAGGATGGTTTTTACTAAAATAATCCGTACCTTTGTGCCCGAAACAATCCTGTGATTATGAAACAAGATCCCAGACATATCCGCATCAGCGAATTCAACTATCCGCTGCCCGACGAACGCATCGCCAAGTTCCCACTGCCCGTACGCGACCAGTCCAAACTGCTGGTTTACCGCCACGGCCAGGTGACCGAAGACCGCTTCACTTCTCTACCCGACTATCTGCCAGCTGGCAGCCTGATGGTGTTCAATAATACCAAAGTGATTCAGGCACGTTTGCACTTCCGCAAGGAGACGGGGGCCTTGATTGAGGTGTTCTGCCTGGAACCCATCGAGCCGAACGACTATGCGCTGAATTTCCAGCAGACGGAACATGCCGCTTGGCTCTGCATGATAGGTAACCTGAAGAAATGGAAAGAAGGCCCCCTGCGTCGCGCGATGACAGTGAAGGGACGTCCGCTGACACTGACCGCCGAACGGGGAGAATGTCGCGGTACCAGTCACTGGGTGGATTTCCGCTGGGATAACCCCGAAGTGACCTTTGCCGACATCCTTGAGGTGTTCGGTGAGTTACCTATTCCTCCTTACCTAAACCGCGAGACGCAGGAGAGCGACAAGACGACCTATCAGACGGTCTATTCCAAGATAAAGGGCTCCGTGGCCGCACCCACTGCCGGACTGCATTTCACGCCCCGCGTGCTCGATGCTCTGCGTACGAAGGGAGTCGATTTGGAGGAATTGACGCTGCACGTGGGAGCCGGTACCTTCAAGCCCGTGAAGAGCGAGGAAATCGAAGGTCATGAAATGCATACGGAATACATTTCCGTGTCGTGCGGTACGATCGACAAACTGATAGCCCATGGCGGGCAGGCTGTGGCTGTAGGCACCACGTCGGTGCGCACGCTCGAGAGTCTCTACCACATTGGTGTCACCCTCCTGAAGAACCCCGATGCGACGGAGAACGAACTGCACGTCCGCCAGTGGCAGCCCTACGACATGGAGGGCGAGGCCCCGACATCGGTTGCTGCTTTGACCGCAGTTCGCAACTATCTGGATCGCCACGGCATGGAGGCGTTGCACACCAGTACGCAAATCATCATTGCTCCGGGTTACGACTACCGCATTGTCAAGGCGATGGTAACTAATTTCCACCAGCCGCAAAGTACGTTGCTGCTGCTCGTATCGGCCTTTGTACACGGCGACTGGCACACCATTTATGACTACGCTTTGGCCCATGACTTCCGCTTCCTGAGCTATGGCGACTCGTCGCTGCTGATACCGTAATATTCACTACTGAGGATACAAATTATGAACCAAGACAATAACCAAGAAATGTTTCCCCTCGTCGATGAAGAGGGTAATATCACCGGTGCCGCCACACGTGGCGAGTGCCACAACGGCAGCAAGCTGTTGCATCCCGTCGTCCACCTGCACGTGTTCAACTCGCGCGGTGAACTCTATCTGCAAAAGCGTCCCGAATGGAAAGACATACAGCCCGGCAAGTGGGATACGGCCGTAGGCGGCCATGTCGATTTGGGCGAGAGTGTGGAGCAAGCCCTCCGCCGCGAAGTACGCGAGGAGTTGGGCATTACCGATTTCACACCCCAACAGGTGACGCACTACGTCTTTGAGTCGGCCCGCGAGCGCGAACTGGTCTTCACCTACAAGACGGTGTACGACGGTCCTGTCACTCCCAGCGACGAGCTGGACGGCGGTCGCTTCTGGCCCGTAGAGGAAATTCGTGCCAATCTGGGCAAGGGCGTTTTTACACCCAACTTCGAGGGAGAAGTGGAGAAAGTGATTTAAATGAAGAATGAAGAATGAAGAATAAGGCATAAAAAAGAATGAAGAATCACCCGAAAGGTAATTCTTCATTCTTCATTATCAGTTCTTCATTTATTTCGCCAGTTCTTCGATTACCTTCATAATCTGCTGGCCGATTTCTTCGGCTTCTTCTTGCGTGTGAGCTTCGCTATATACGCGGATAATCGGTTCCGTGTTGCTCTTGCGCAGGTGTACCCACTTTTCGGGGAAGTCAATCTTCACACCGTCGATGTCGTTGATTTCCTCGTTCTTGTAGATTTCCTTCACCTTGGCCAGGATGGCATCCACGTCAGTGTCGGGCGTCAGGTCTACACGGTTCTTGGCCATGAAGTAGGCGGGATAGGTGGCACGCAGTTCGCTCACCTTCTTGCCTTCGTGTGCCAGGTGGCTCAGGAAGAGGGCGATACCTACCAATGCATCGCGTCCGTAGTGGCTGGCGGGATAGATGACGCCGCCGTTGCCTTCGCCACCGATAACGGCACCCACTTCCTTCATCTTTGTGGTGACGTTCACTTCGCCCACAGCCGATGCAAAGTATTCCTGTCCGTACTTACGGGTTACGTCGCGCAGGGCGCGGGTAGAGCTCAGGTTAGACACGGTGCTACCCGGGGTATGCTTCAGAATATAATCTGCTACACTGACCAGTGTATATTCTTCGCCGTACATGCGTCCGTCTTCGCAGATGATGGCCAGACGGTCAACGTCAGGGTCAACTACAAAAGCTACATCGTTCTTGCCGGCCTTCATCAGGTTCATGATGTCGCCCAGGTTCTTTTCCAGCGGTTCGGGGTTGTGCTGGAAGTTGCCGGTCGGTTCACAGTAGAGCTTCTCTACATGCTTTACGCCTAGTGCTTCGAACAGCTGGGGCAGGATGATGCCGCCCACGGAGTTCACGCAGTCGATGGCTACGTGGAAGTCGGCCTTGCGGATGGCCTCTACGTCAACGAGGTCGAGTGCCAATACGCTGTCAATATGCTTTTGATTGTAGGTCAGGTCCTTGCGGTAAGTGCCCAGTTTATCTACTTCGGCGTATTCGAAGGCTTCGGCTTCGGCGATGCGGAGCACTTCGTTGCCTTCTTCCTTGTTCAGGAACTCGCCTTTTTCGTTCAGCAGCTTCAGGGCGTTCCATTGCTTGGGGTTGTGCGAAGCGGTGAGGATGATACCACCACTGGCACCTTCCATCGTAACGGCCAGTTCAGTGGTCGGTGTGGAAGCCAGGTCGATGTCGACAACGTCCCATCCCATACCCATCAGGGTACCTACCACTACGTTCTTTACCATTTCGCCGGAGAGACGGGCGTCACGGCCTACTACGATCTTGTTACTTTTTACGGTACACGTTTTGCGGATGAGTGTAGCATAAGCAGATGTGAATTTCACGATGTCAAGCGGGTTGAGTCCCTCGCCTGCACTGCCGCCAATCGTTCCGCGGATTCCAGAGATAGATTTGATTAGAGTCATAGGTTGTATGTTTTAAATGTTAGTTGATTATGCAGGAATGTTATTTGTATATCTGATATTTGGTAATATCATAATAATAAGGATATACGTATTGCATGGCACTTTGATGTCCCATCTTGGAAGGTACAATCAATCGTACATGAGCTTTGTCGCGTACGTAAGGCAGGGGAACTAACCAACCTGCGGGTACAGCTGTATAGCCATATGCCATATACATCAACCCTTGTATGAAAATACCGGCAATGGAAGATGAAGAAGCTGTATACTTGAACTCATCTACCAAATAAGGAAGTGTCAGATTACTCAGAGTTGTATCTTTGTCCAATAGGCTGTATTCCATAAAACGTACCAATACCAAATCGTTGTTCTTTACAGTGTCTGCCGGATTGTCTGATCCTTTGTCTACGATTTGCATATAGACACCGCTGGACAGTTGTACAAATTCGTTTTTTTCGACGTCGGTAACCGAATCGTTGTCGAAGAATTCAGTCTGACTGATGACTTTTATTCCTTCCTTGTTAATGAAATCAGCGATGGCGTCATCTTCTTCTTCCAACATCTCCGCGTATGTCTTCGTATCATCACATGCCTGGAAACTGAAACCTACAGCCAGCAATATAAAAAAGAGTAATAAGAGTTTTTTCATTTAATATAAGTTTGTATTTTCGTACAAAAGTATCTGATTTCCTTGAATATTGAAAAATGCGGGAATAAAGTTCGTATCTTTTAACCTTTGCACTCCGTTTTTATCCTTTGGCTGTGAGCAGAGGCTTATACTTCTCCAGCGCCTGCTCGAAGACTTTTTGTGCTTCTTCCATCGTGCCGTAAAACTCACCTCCCGAGGCATTCAGATGTCCGCCTCCGCCAAAGAACTCAGCAGCCAGTTGGTTACAAGGGAATTTCCCTACCGATCGGAGGGAAATTTTGATCATAGGCTTTTCGGTATCTTCGCGCAGGAAGCATGAAAAGATAACGTTTTTAATGCTGAGCGGGATGTTGACGAACCCTTCGCTGTCACCTCGGATATAGTTGAATTGCTTCTGCTCTTTTTCGGTGAGCGATATCATGGCGGCATGGTATTCGGGATATACTTTCATTTGTGTCAGTACATGTCCCATGAGGCGTAGGCGACTTTCGGAATAGGTGTTGAACACCTTGCGGTAAATGGCGTCCTTGTCTATCCCCTTAGAAAGCAGTTCGCTGATAATAAAGTAGATTTCACGATTGTTGGAATTGTAGGTAAATCCACCCGTATCGGTCATCATTCCTGTATAAATACACTCTGCCCCCTGTTTGGTGATGTCACTGAAGTATCCCATGCGACAGATCAGACGAAAAACAAGTTCGGATGTAGAGGATATTTCCGGATGAGAAATGACGATTTTACAGAAGTCCTCGGGATGCAGGTGATGGTCTATCAGAATTTTGCGTGCAGGGGAATTCTTGACAGCTTCGGCCATCGCATCGATACGGCTCAAGGCGTTGAAGTCTAGACAGCAGATGACGTCTGCTTCTGCAATTAGCTTGTCGGCAAATTCCTTGTAACGGTCGTATTGCAGGATATCTTTACTGCCAGGCATCCATCGCAGAAAATCGGGGAAAGCGTTAGGTACAATCACATTCGCAGTTTTATCCTGCGAGTTCAGGAAGTGCCACAATCCCAGCGAAGAGCCGATGGCATCGCCGTCGGGACCCACGTGCGACACAATCACCATCTTGTCCGCACGGTCCAGCCATTTGGCAAAATGATCGATATTCGCTTGTTCAATAACTTTCGTCAACATGTTCTTTCCGTTTTACTTCGAAGTGGCAAAAGTACAAATAAAGTTTGGAAGGACAGGCACGCCGAACGAAATATTTCCCAACTCGCCTGCGAACAACACTTGCACGGTTCAATGGCCCCGGCAGAAAGGCCTGAACCTAAGAGAAACGAAAGTAAAGAATTTGTGTATAAAAGTTAAATGCTATAGTTCCCCAAAACATTTTTCTTCCATTTCCGTTTAATGACAGTGAAAACCCGCCGGAAAGCTTCGGTCAGACACATAGAAAACGTCGAAGTCGCAAATGTACAATGAACAATTCGACTCAAACGACGTTATAGCATACAAAAGCGCAATATGCCTTCACCCCAACCGGCGAGACACATCGCGCTTTTTTCATGGCTGAAGCCGAAAAAGAACAACTGGTAAATAAATCAGGATAACAAACGTATAACAGGTATTAGAGAGAACTACAACTAACAGAGACAGGATGAAAAAGATTGTTTGGATAACATTTTTATGCAGTCTGGCCTTTATCTCCTGCCAACAGGATGAATGGGCAGATTCCTTACAGACGGAGGCGGGTACACCTACCGTCCGACTGCGGAGCGACTGCTACGAGAACGACGGTGCCCACACTCGCCAAACTACCGAAACCGATGTTCCTTACGACCGGGTAGAATTCTACGTAGTCGGTGAAGACGGCGCTATAGCCAGCGGCCTGAAGGGCATCTACAACCACCAAAACCAGGAAATCAAAATCGAAGGCCTGAAGGAAGGCGAATACGAACTGCTGATTCTTGCCATCAAAGGCAATCTGCTCGACGACGGGGCCACCATTCACCCCTTGAAGCAGAAAACCGACCAATGGATCAGCTTCCCGTCCGACCTGCAGAAACCTCTCGAAGCCGAATATTTCTATTCGAAGACCCCTTTCAGCGTCAGCCGCGAGGCCATTGCCGGAGGTCACGAATACATCGTGCATCTGCCCGCCGAAATCGTGCAGAAGCGCATCATGGGGCGTCTCGACCTCGACCTGCTCTACAACAACGACGATGTGCGTACTGCCGCAACGCAGAAGATACTGTCGTTTCACACCGGTACCTTCTATACTGCCTTCACCGGCGACGGAGGATATGCCGGACAAAGCAATGGGCAGACCGATCCCATCGAGCTGAACGACCAGAACACCTATTGGTTTATGCCTACCACCGCAGAGACACAGATCAATGCCGAAATCAGCCTCACTACCACCCACTATCGGGGCGGTGAGCGCCAATGCAGCTACCTGTTCGGTGTAGATGCCATAAGCCCTAACCGCATCGAACAGGTACACGCACGGATGGAGCATCCCGACGACTATCAGGGCACCATGTACATCACCCGACAGGCTTACAACGAAGGCAATCATGCTAAGATACTGCAAGACGGAGAGTCCAAAACCATCTATGCCGACCCTGCACAACGGAGATTCAACACAGCACACCCACTGCAAATCAAGGTGAACGATGCCGGCCAGCTTCATGCTCGCTTCTATTCGCCTCGCGACCTGAAACGGGTGCTCATCAAGGCACAAGTTCCGTCCGTCAGCAACGAGTATTTCGATTTGGCCTACTTCGACTCCATACCGGCTTTTGCAGACTTCTTTCACGAAGTCGCCATCAGCAGCCGTAACGGCATGTATCGCACCGAGTCGGGCAAACTGATCGAAATCAGCAATCTGACACCTGCACAGCTCGCTGAAACCCAATACAAGATAGAGTCCGACGACCCATATTGGGCCAAGATAAAATCCATCGTACACGGTTGGGACATCTACTTCAGCCTTTACGGAGGCGACCCCGACCTGCCAAACGGAGGCCCGGTAGGTAACTGGATGGGTATACGTCCCGTACATTGCCGTGAGGTAGTGGCCATGTTTATCAACTTCACTTACATGATCGACATGGACGAACACGAAGAAATCCTCAGAGCCAACGAAGACATTCTATATGGCAACGGTGGTGTAGACGACAAGGTGACAGCTGATCAAGTACTCTCTCAGATGCGTAGAGAACGCACCCTGCAAGTAGGATTGGTATACTCGGGCAACGGTGTTATCGGGCTAGGTGGAGGTATTATATTCGGAGCCTATCAAAACGCTTGGCTTACACACTACAATAACACCTACGCCTGCGAAATTATGTTCCACGAGTTGGGACACGTGATGGGATACAACCACAGCAGTGCGTTCACCTACGGTCCTTGGGCACAGCAGCTGATGAACAACTTCTACGTCAACAATCTGCACAAGTTCCCTATCGACTCACCGTCGTACCTCAACAGCCGGAACAACCCGACCCTGTATCCCTGATGGCAAAGGCCTACACCGCACCATAGCCGTGTACACGTACTTATTAAAACTTAAAACAACGAACAATGAAATACAATTTTATTGCTTGCTGCCTCTTTGCGTCCCTACTGGGAGCCGGATGCACTGCCGAAACCGAATTTTCCGATACACCCGCCGCAGGACAGTTATCTGTGATTCTGCAACCTGCCGGACTACAAGGTACTGTCGCTACCACCGACGACAAACGGATGAACGACGTAAAAGCTTTCCGTTTTGATGATGGACAGTTGCAGGAAACTTACGGTCCGCTGGTGCCCGGCGATGACGGCCGCTGCTATCTGAATCTGGCCGACAATCGCGGAACCCTCTACTTCCTGGCCAATGCCTCGCAAGTAACAGTCTTGGAAGCACTGGTGCCCGGCGCTACTACCCTCGACGACTTTCTAGCCTTATCAGCTTCGACCAGTGACATGACGGAACACGGACTGTTGATGAGCGGTCGGGAGGAACTGGGCAGTCAGTCAGCGTCGGAACTGACCGTTGCCATGACACGCAGTGTTGCCCGCATCGACCTCGAATCGACCGACCAAGGTGTAGAAGTGCTGCAAGTCAGTATCGACGGTCTGGGCGACGAAGGCTACCTCAACCCGCAGGCAACCGCCACACCTCCTCAGAATGCCGCGACCACCCGTTTCGACAAGCAGTATTGTACTCCCCTGTCCAATGCGCGCGAAACTGTCTTTTACCTCTGCGAGCAGCAGGGCACTGACATACAGGCCGAAGTATTGGTGCGTTTCCGAAATGCGTTGCACAAGATGAAGGCTTCCCTACCCACCACCATCCGACGCAACACGGTCTACACCATCCATGTGTACGGACGCGGAGGTGACGTAACGATGAACATCAGCAATGGCGACTGGGAACAAGGTGATACCTCCGGTTCTGAAACCCAAATCAAAGCAAGGGTTAACGTCGAAGACTCTGCCTTGCCGGCCAACGTTAAAGTAAACAGTACCTGCGACAGTGTCTTCATTCCCTATACCGAGAACAATTTCAACCTTGTTCTCGATGCCGAACTGGGAGCAACAGTCACAGTTGACGGACGCATCACCGGAGTCAGTGTACAGGCTACAGCCAGCCGTAACCTTGAACCGGTAGCTCGCCTTGCAGTAAGCAATGTTCACCGTTTGCCCGGTACCATACGCGAGTACATCTATGCCGATGTATACAAAGAGCAGATCCATAAAGGGCGCATCGTGCTTGTTTTCTTACCTAGTCCTATCCAGCTCGAAGGCAGCATTATTTTCGATGAAGACGGTATATGTAACTTTGACCGATACGTAGACGGAGAACTGGGACGTCTCACTCTGCCCGATGGTAAAATAGCTACAGTAGAAACGGACAACGGACAGACACCGTGGATAAAACTGGCCGAGAATGCCGGCAGTTATCGCATACTGGGCGGATGGAAACCCAATGATCCCGAAGCCGACGGACGCATGCAGGAAGCTCGCCTGGTCATTACCGACAGCGACGGAAGTAACCGCGAGGTTTATCCCATACGGCGCAGAAACTGGGGACTCCCCGTTGTCAACATCGGCGGAACCTGGTGGTGTAAATACAATTTGCGGGGCAACGTCAAGAGTTTCGACGATCAGATCAGCATAGCCGACGACCAGGCAGCAGGAACCGGCGTATTGGACCGCTTGACCACCTGCAGTGATGATGAACTGCTATCCCTAATGGGTGGACAATATCAGGGAGGCAATCCTGATGAACTGTCACTGAGCCACAACGGAACAGCATTCTATCATGAAGGGATGAAAGGCTCCGCACAAAATTGGGGGCAAATACCTGCCACGCAAATGGCACCCGATGGCTATCAGTTGCCAACATACGACGATTATGCTTTCTTCGTGTGGGGCACCAATTGCAATATCGGAGGTGTAGGTACACGGACCCACCAGAACAGTCAGGGACAAACCATTACCGTGAACATTGTAGAACGTGAGGCCCGATTTTTGGAAGTGTCTTATGGCACCATAGCTTTTTACGACTTCGAGTACGAAGGTAATCACTGGACATTGTACGGACTTGGACATCAATGGAATACCACTGACGGAAACATCGCACAGATGTCCATCATTATGGCCATTACCGGAAACACGTCGAACAGTTGGTATATGGAAGGCTATGCCCAAGCCAGCCGTCCGGGACAGAACTGGTTCAAATTTACAGCACAAAACTCTATCAAAACCCGTACAGTACGCTGTATTAAGAGTCCGGTAGAATACATATACAACTAATATAATGATAGGTTCAGCTTACAACTGACATCATGTAGTTTATACTTTTATATTAACTTAAACTAAACAGACGATTATGGATTTGAAGTTTATGAAGGCTATGACCTTTGCAGTATGCACCACATTTGTGATGACGTCTTGTACGAACGATGCAGAAGAGAATCTGCCGTCCGGCAACTCGGGTACTACAATCATCAATGCCCGACTGGCCGCCTACGAAAGCCTGATTCAGGCTGCTGATGGCGAAAATGACATAACCGATGTAAAAGCTTTCCTGTTCAGAAACGGAAAAATGGCAAAAATATACGAACTGGGCACTCCTGAATCTGAAAGTTACAACCTGCAAATAGACAGCCGTTCGGGCAACCTTTACCTGCTGGCCTACACGGGCGGAACCATCCCCACCGAAGGTCTGGAAGAAACTGAACTGGATGAAGCTAACTGGAAGCAAAGCATCATCAACATGCCTGCCCAAACAGAACACTTCTTCACCGGAATGCTGGCTTTGGAAAGTACCGAAAACCAGACAAATACAGCTTCGGTATCGCTGAAGCGCGGAATGGCACGTTTCGACCTGGCTGTAGAATCGATCGAGGAAGTATCGGTAAAGAATGTCACTGTACGCAATCTGGCCAATTCGGCTTACCTGTTCCCGCAAGAAAGCATCCAGTCGCCGTCCAACGCCAATCGCAAGGATACAACCGTGGTATTTCAGCAACCCATTACTGACGGCAAATTAGGAATGCTCTATGTATACGAGCAGGAGAACCAAAGTATAGAAATCAGTGCGACAGTCGTTATCGGCGGTAAAGAGGAAATACTTACTAAAGCCGTCGATGGGCCGCTGAAGAGAAATACCGTCTACACTATTACCGTACGTCAGGATCGCCTCGACATCAAGCTGAAGGTATCGTACGACGAATGGGAAGAAGGTACGAACACCGACCTTACGCCTTACAGACGGTGATGCTAAATGCCAGTTGTAAGTTTTTGAGTTTAAACGCAAAACTTAAGAAACCGGAAACTTAGAGGCTTAAAAAATCGGAAACGTAAAAGCTTAAAATTTATGAATATCCAAAGACATATTGCACGGACAACTGTCCTGCTGGCAACCCTGCTGATGCTGAATGCCTGTTCGGACGAACATACCAACGAATACTTTGCCGACAACAGCCATACCTTGCTTCGGGTTAGTCTCAACCATTTCAGCGCCGAAGGACAGGCACAGCCCGTATCCGGTGAAACCAACATCGAACGTATGGATGCCTACCTCTTCGAAGATGGTATACTAACCGAATATCATCCCCAACTGATAGCCGAAAGCGAGAACAGTTACAAACTTGATCTGCAACGTCGGGTTGGTGCGTTGTACGTGCTGGCCAATGCAGAAACCGGCCTGGTGCCTGAAATCGGTTTGTTGACCGAAGTGGACTTCTGTCAACAAACCCTTACGGTCGCGGATGGACATGTACAACCATTTCTGACCGGACAGATCAAACTGACCGGACAGGCCGTCAGTTCCATTCCCCTGACACTGAAGCACGGAACGGCCCGACTCGATTTCCGTGCCCGCGTAGCAGGCAGTTTCAGTGTACACCAGTTCGGAGTAAGGAGTGCGGCGAAACAGACGTTTGTCCTTCCGCAAACCGACATACAAACACCGCAGGGAGCCGAAAAAGAAGACATCCTGCTGACCTTCGACCCAGGACTGAAACAGGACTCGGCAGCCATCATGTATCTGTACGAGCAGTTCAATCCCGACCTTAAAGTCTACGTTAAAGCCGAGATGGACGGAACTACCTACGAAATGGAGCAGTCCTTACCCGAAGTACTGAAACGCAACACAATCTACACTATAACCCTACGCAAGGACCTGAGTGGGGCACACCTCGTGGTTGAGGAATGGGCCAAGGGCGAAGATACCGAGCTCATCCCCAGTCTGGACAGCCGGCTCACCGTGGACCGGTCTGCCTCACAACTACCCGACGACGTACAGGTGGCCGACGGAGGAAGTACACTCATTTTCCCACACAACGCTACCGAAGTACTGCTGGCCGTAGACTGTGATGACGAACTGGAGATGCTCCCCCTCGAAGGCTATCCGCTGACCGTAGAGCCCGTGACACAGGTACGCGGAATCGAAGGTAAGAACCTGTTTCGGATACGCAAATTACTCTATCCGCCGGGTCATGCCAGCGATGAAGCCAGTCTGCAGTTCCACCGCAAAGGACTGGACAACTCCTATCCCGAAGACCACATTCGCTTGGTGTTACAAGCCAACCCGACGCAAATGGAAGGATTGCTGGATTTTGATTTGCAAAATTATGCCCACCGTTTCGACCATTACATCGATAACGAACTGGCAACAATCACCCTGCCCGAAGGAAAAGAAATCTTTGCCGAATTTACCGAAGGTGAAGACCCGTGGATGAAAATCGCTCCACAAGAGGAAGGCAGCAACGTCTATCGTGTACTGGCCGGCTGGAAGCCCAACGATCCTACTGCCAACGGACGGGTGCAGGAAGCACGAATCGTCATCCGCAACAAAGCCGACGGCTCGGCACGCGAGGCATATACCGTGTCGCGCCGCAATTACGGACTGCCTGTTACCTGGCTGCACGGTGTATGGTGGTGCAAGTATAATGCCCGTGGCAACTCAAAATCGTTCGACGACCAGATCCTTTCGTCCGACGACCCTGCCGTAAAAGTCGGGACCACGGTATTCAACTACCTGCGCGACTGTACTATCGACGAGTTCTACGACCTTTGGGGCTGGGCTTATCAGGGAGGACGCACACAGGGCATGCAAGTAGTAGTGCAAGACAGCGTTGCTGTACTTGACGGATTCACCACATCGGGTAATACACACATGAACAAGCTGGAGCCCACCACCCTTGCCCCCGACGGCTACGAGGTGCCCAGCATGGAAGAATTCAACCGTATGTTCGATGCCACCGACTATGTATGGGTTATGTGGAACGGAACCCATACCCTGAAGAATCCCTGGGAAGGGCACAGCAAGATACAGCGCGAACAGCGCCGGCGGAACGATCTCGTAATCGACAAACTGGCTCTGAGCGACCTCATCTACATAGCCATGAAGAGTCCCGACTTCACGCAATACGAGCCTGTTGTGTGGTATGGACCGTCTGCCCAATGGAATACATCGGGCATCTATCACGGCCACTACAACAACATACTGTTTACCGTATATTCGCCCACAGGCAGCGGTTGGTATTTCAACGGCAGCATGGCCGGCCTGTATCTGACGCAAAACGGCGCCGGAGTGCACGATACCCGCATTCTGCGCTTCAAAAAGTCGCCCGTGGAGTACATCTACGGTGAAGAGTAAGGAGTTATCCTGATTCCCTTCATTTTTTCCCAGTTAGGAAAAAATAATTTTCTAACTGGAGACTAATTTTTTTCTAACTGGGAAAAACGGCTGTTCTGCAAGTATCGCACTCGGCCTCTTTCAACGCTTCTTCATCACGCTGTTCACCACACGGACGGTAGAGACAAGCTTGTTGGTTGAAGTAAAGACATCCACGTTCCAGACGTGCGAAGAGCGTCCTTTGTGAACGATGGTGCCCACGGCCCGCACCGTATCGCCTTCGAGTGCCGACGAAATGTGATTGCCGCTCACCTGCATCCCTACGACTATCTCGTCGGGTTGACATAGAATCATGGAACCAAGTCCGGCTACAGTTTCGGCAAGCGCTAATGTGGCTCCACCATGAAGGATGCCAAAGGGTTGACGGGTACGGTGGTCTACTGGCATGGTAGCTTCTACGCGGTCTTCGGCTATATAGGTGTATTGGATACCCAGATTTCCCATCAGCGCGTGGCTTCCTTGGGCATTCAGTTGGTCGAGAGGTATCTTGGTAGCGCGAATGTCGGCTAAAATCAGTTTTTCTACAGCTTGGGCCACTCCGTCGTTTTCGTTGGTATCTGTCGTATAGTCGGCGCAGATTTTCACAGAATCCACGGAATTCCCCATTGCAACGCCCATGCCAGCCAGTTGGATCATGGCAACGTCGCATACACCGTCCCCAATGGCCATCACTTCATCGCGTGTCACTCCCAGTTGCTCCATCAGGACAGCCAGCGTATTGGCTTTGTCTACAGAACAGGGGACTACTTCCAGGAAATAGTCTTCCGAACGGAAAACATCCAATACTCCATCGAGACGTTTTTTCCAGTGGCTTTCAAGGCCGATCAACGCATCTGCGTCATCGCTCACTAACATGCACTTGCAAGGGGCAAAGTCTATAGCAGTAGAGAATTCGCTTTCTTCAATGATTTCCAGGCCGTTCAGCTCTGCCTCTTCTTTGACATGCGTGTTATCCGGCGTATTGGTCAACAGGGTATTGTCGTGGTATGTAAACAGGGCAAAATTGTTCTTGACAGCCTTCTTTTCAATATAGGGCAGCATCTCCGGATTAATTCTGCGCTCAAACAGGACTTGCCCGTTGCGTGCATCGATAATCTGACAACCATTGTAAGACAATATGAAACCACCGTAGAGGCCTAATTCCAGTGTTTTGGCTATCGACATCAGTCCGTAGGTCGGCCTGCCTGATGCCAATACAATACGTACTCCCATTTGCTGTACTTTCAGCAATGCGGACAGTGTACGTTTACTAATGGCTTTCTCTTCGTTGAGAAGTGTTCCGTCCACATCCAGAACCAAAAGTTTATATTTCATAGCTGCAAAATTTGATGTCCTTCAAAGATAACCCGATTGTTTGAGCTTTCCGATTATTGGGGCATTAAAAAATGCAAAATGCGCTATCGCATACAACTTCCGGTTTGTTCGGATAGTTTATCCTTCCATATTCCGTATTTCTACTTCTTTTACTTTGCGGAACAGATCGGAGGCAAAAATGAAGTTGTTCAGACGTTCGTTACTTGATGTAAAGATGTCGTCCTTGCTGCCTTCCCATTCTTTGTGTCCTTCGTATATGAAGATGATATTTTCGCCAATACCCATGACGGAATTCATATCGTGCGTATTGATGAGCGTTGTCATGTTGTACTCGCGGGTGATGTCCTGTATCAGTCCGTCGATGACGAGCGAAGTCTTGGGGTCAAGACCGGAGTTAGGTTCATCGCAGAATAGATATTGTGGGTTGAGAGCGATGGCGCGGGCAATAGCTACACGTTTCTGCATGCCGCCGCTGATCTCGCCGGGATATTTGTCTTTGGCTTCAACCAGATTTACACGATCCAGGCAGAACATGGCACGGCGTGTACGGTCGCGCAAGGTATCGTTACTGAACATGTTCAGTGGAAACATGACATTCTCCAATACCGTCATGGAGTCGAACAGGGCAGCACTTTGGAAAATCATGCCCATTTCGCGACGCAGGGCCTTCTTTTCTTTCTTATCCATGATCAGAAAATTACGGTTGTCATACAACAGTTCCCCTTTTTCAGGTGTCAGCAGACCTACTATACATTTCATCAATACCGTTTTTCCCGATCCACTCTGTCCGATAATCAGATTGGTCTTTCCGTTTTCAAAAGTTGCGCTGATATCAGTCAGCACATCTTTTCCTTCAAATGACTTGCAGAGACTTTTCAGTTCTATCATGGTCTGAAATGTTTATTTGGTCAGTAATTGGGTAAGTATAAGGTCGGCAAAAAGAATTAGTACGCTGCTTGTTACCACAGCGTCGGTCGATGCCTTGCCTACTTCGATCGATCCACCGTCTACCGTATAGCCGAAGAAGGCCGATACACTGGCGATGATGAAAGCAAAAAACAGTGATTTGATGATACTGCACCATACGTACCATTCGACGAACATGTATTGAAGTCCGTACTCCAAGTCTGTAGCGGTCATGATTCCTCCAAACCAGCAGGTGCCGAAAGCACCGATGATACCTGCGAACGTGCTGAAGATTACGAGTAATGGAATGATGGTGACCATGGCGATTATCTTTGGCAGGATAAGATAGCAGGCGGAATTTACTCCCATAATCTCCAGGGCATCAATCTGCTGGGTAACACGCATCGTTCCTAATTCTGATGCAATGTTCGATCCGACCTTTCCGGCCAATATCAGACACATGATACTGGATGAAAATTCGAGTAACAGGATTTCTCGTGTTACGTAACCTACGGTCCATCGGGGCATCCATGGACTTTCGATGTTGTATTTGATTTGTATCGTGATGACAGCGCCGATAAAGAACGATATCAGCAGTACGATGCCGATGGAGTTCACTCCAAGTTGCTCCATCTCGTTACGGTATTGGCGGAAGAACATGCGCATACGTTCGGGACGGGAAAAAGTTCGACCCATCAGCATGATATATCTTCCTACGGTTCTAAGTGCCTTAAACATAATTGGTCAAGTATTTGCCTGCAAATGTACGGCTTTATCTTTTATTTTTGCTACATTTGCGGCAAATTAACGCAAGTATGGAAGATAGTAAAATGGTTCTTCGCACGGAAGATTTGGTGAAAAAGTACGGAAAGCGTACAGTGGTAAGCCACGTTTCCTTTAATGTCAAACAAGGAGAGATCGTTGGTCTGTTGGGCCCTAATGGAGCGGGAAAAACGACCTCGTTCTATATGACTGTAGGTCTGATCACTCCGAATGAGGGACGTATTTTTTTGGACGATCTGGATATTACAGATTATCCTGTGTATAAGCGTGCTCAGACCGGTATCGGCTATTTGGCACAGGAAGCATCTGTTTTTCGTCAGATGAGCGTGGAAGACAATATTGCTTCTGTACTTGAAATGACCAATAAACCGCTGGATTACCAGAAAGACAAGCTGGAAAGTCTGATTGCAGAGTTTCGACTTCAGAAGGTGCGTAAAAATAAAGGTAATCAGCTTTCGGGTGGTGAACGTCGACGTACGGAGATTGCCCGTTGTCTGGCCATTGATCCTAAGTTTATCATGCTCGACGAACCGTTTGCCGGTGTAGACCCTATTGCCGTAGAAGATATCCAGCAGATTGTATGGAGGTTGAAAGACAAGAATATCGGTATCTTGATTACCGACCACAACGTGCAGGAGACACTCAGTATCACCAGCCGTGCCTATTTGCTTTTCGAGGGTAAGATCTTGTTTCAGGGAACTCCGGAAGAATTGGCTGAAAACCAGATCGTACGTGAAAAATATTTGAGTAACAGTTTCGTGTTGCGTCGTAAAGACTTTATGGTATAAGTAATATACTTGTCAACTGATGGCAGGTTTAGTTGGGCTCTGTAGAGCTGTTATGTAATGCTATGAAGAAACTTTGGTTGTTTATCTTATTTTTGATTATATCCCGGATGCTATGTGGAAATGTCTATTTCAAGCATTTGGGTAAGGCTGACGGACTTTCTCAGATTTCTGTCGTTTCCATTTGTCAGGACGAATTGGGGCGTATGTGGTTTGGTACGCTTGAGGGATTGAGTTGTTATGATGGAAATGAGATGGTAGTATATAAACCTTCTGTAGCAAAGGAATACAGCTTTCTGGGAAACGAAGTCCATAAAATGGTAAGTGGTCAGGGAAATATTTTCTTTACCTCTGATGGCGAGTTGATTCGTTATGATTTGCGTAAAGAGGCATTTTATGATTTGCATCTCAGGGCTTCGTGCCTTTATTCGGATGGAAGTGATGTCTGGGCTGCTGCTCATGATAGCATTTATCGTTGGAATCCGGTAGAAGAGAATTTTTCATTTGTATACCACATGGAGTTGGGACAATTGGTTACCAGCTTTTATGTGGGGAAAGACCGTAGTCTTTGGGTAGGAACATTGACCGGATTATATTACATTGCAGAACCTGGAACACAACAACCAGTTTGTGTGATTCCGAATGTAAATATCTATTCTTTGTATTGTGATACTCAGGGAGCCATGTGGGTTGCAGCCTTCCGTAAAGGAATGTATAAGGTAGAATCGATCTCTGACAATCAATGGACCGTAAAAAAAGATTTTGTGTTTTCCAGTAACGATATTCGTTGTTTTGTGGAAGATGATGAATGGAGTGTATGGATTGGAACCTTTAATGGTTTGAATAAAATAGATCGAAATGGAGGGGTTACATGCTATCGTAAAGATATGACTCCCGGGGCATTGAAGCATTCTTCTATTTTTTCATTGTATAAAGATCGGCAGGGTACCATTTGGGTAGGAACATATTATGGAGGAGTTCATTATTTTCATCCGGAAGTAGATCTGTTCAGGCATTATTCTGAAAATGACGGTAGACAAGATGGGGTGAGTTTTCCTTATGTGGGCAATATGGTGGAAGATAAGCGGGGAGACGTGTGGATTTGTACAGAAGGTGGAGGATTGAATCGCTGGGACAGGAAAACAGATACATTTACTCATTATCTGTCAGGGAAAAAACAATCCCCGTATTTCCCTAATTTGAAGTGTATAGAATATGACGAACAGAATGATTGTCTTTATATCGGCACGCATAAGCAGGGTTTTTTACGCTTTGATATAGCTTCGGCTACGGTTAAACATTATGCAGACTATGGTCGTACCAGTGATTCTTTTAACGAAGTAATCATGCAAGGGGACAGTTTGTATTTACTGTCAATGAAGGGTATATTTGTGAAAAAAGGCTATGATGGTACTCTTGAACGTCCTTTCCCAAAGATCCCTGAAACTTTGCAAGGAGGAGTCGCTATGTTTATAGACTCTGAACGTTTTATATGGCTTTCTCGTCGGAATGAACTTGTTCGCATCAATATGTCGTCTCCGGGCGAAAAATATATTTATCCGTTGGGGCAGAAGGGACTTGGAAAGTTTATGGTAACAAAGATGACAGAGTCGTCTGATGGTACTTTGTTTTTTGGAACGATAGGTTCTGGATTGTATCGATATAATAAAGAATCGGACAGTTTTGAACATTGTCCGATGGCGGGTGCAGATTATATCTATAACATGCGGTTCCACATGTCAGGCTATCTGATTTTATTGACGGATCGTGGTATTCTTTGTTATCATCCTCAGACAAAGGATATGAAAATATTAGATGCGGAGAATCAGTTGCATCTGTCTGCAGTAAACGATGGTTGTGGACTGCTTGTTTGCCATGACGGGGAAGTGCTGGTTGGTGGTTCGGAAGGTATGACCCGATTTTCTTTTTCTTCTTTATTCGATACCTTGCCGGAACATAACTTGTTTTTTTCGTCGTTATCAGTCAATGGAAAAATAGTGTCAGCTCGGAAAGAGGAAAAAATATTGCCGGTAGCATTGCCTTTCGTTTCTCAATTGAATTTATCGTACGATGAGAATAATATTACCATTTCGTTTGCTTCGAATAGTTATATAGATAATTCAGACCGGAAAATTTATGAATATATATTAGAAGGGTTTGATAAGAAATGGAATACGACTTATGGGAATACATTGGTCTATACAAATTTGGATCCGGGCAAATATAGACTGAAGGTTCGTGAGAAACAACTGAGTGAACGTGATAAAATTCATTCCATTGAGTTACCTGTGATAGTCCATTCACCTTGGTGGGCTACGTGGTGGGCTTATTCTCTATATGCTCTTTTATTTTTAAGCATAGTCAGTACGCTTGTTCGTAATTGGATGGCACGTGTACATTTACGAGCTTCTCTGGCGCAGGAAAAATTGGAAAAGGAGAAAAATGAAGAGTTGATTCAGGCTAAACTCCAGTTCTTTGCCAATATCTCTCATGAATTCCGTACTCCGTTGACGCTGATCATTTCACAGCTGGAAGCTTTGTTGCAGACTTCAGGGCTTTCTCCGTTTATACGCACTCGCTTACAGAAGATCTATAAAAATACGTTTCAGTTCCGTGAATTGATTTCCGAGTTGTTGGATTTTAGAAAAATGGAGCGTGGCAAGTTGACTTTGCATGTGGCCCAATCTAATATAGTAGCTTTTATAAGTCGCCTCTGTGATGACTTTCAGCAGCAGGCTCAGCTGCAACATATCCATTTGGATTTTCATTCGGAAACGGATACGGTAATGGGTTGGTTTGACAGCCGTCAGTTAAGAAAAGTTTTTTCTAATTTATTGTCTAATGCCTTGAAATATACGCCCGCCAATGGAAAAGTGGAAGTCCAAATCATAGAAGCGACTGAACAAATTGAAATTAAAGTTCTGGATAGTGGAGAAGGAATACCCAAAGAAGCTTTACCTTTTATTTTCGATCGTTTCTATCAGGTGGATGCTGAGGTCTCTTCTCCCGGTAGCGGTATTGGCCTTGCTTTGGCTAAGGGAATCGTGGAACTTCATCATGGATCTATTGGTGTACAGAGTGCTTTGGGGTATGGCAGTGTCTTTACAGTGACTTTGCCAAAAGAAAATCCGTTCCTTCAAGATGACAATGTGGTTTGGGATGCGGCTGAAGGAGAAATGTCGGATGTTCTGCCCGCTTTCTCTGAAGTGCCCGGTGCTGATACGGAAACAGTACCTGTAAGTGACATTCCTAAATCGGACAATGATGCAAAAGATTGTGTATTGTTGGTAGAGGATAATGAAGACTTATTACAGATACTGATGGATTTGCTTTCACCGCTTTATCGGGTTATTATTGCATTGGATGGCAAAGCCGGGCTTGATAAAGTAATAGAAGAGCATCCGGATTTGGTTGTAAGTGATGTAATGATGCCTGTCATGTCAGGAACGGAAATGTGTATGAAGATAAAGAGTAACTTTGATTTGTGTCATATACCGGTTATTTTGCTGACAGCGATGACATCCGACAATAATAAGATGGAGGGATTGCAATGTGGAGCGGATGATTACATAGAAAAGCCTTTCAACAACAAACTGCTTTTGGGTCGGATTGCTAACTTGTTGCGTAATCGGAAATTGCTGAAAAAGAAATTTTCCACTGTGACACCGTCCTCTGCCGATACAAATGATGCCGGTATGCCGACTTTGGCATTGACTCCGATTGATGCCGACTTTTTGACACGCTTGGATGATGTGGTGAAGACGCATCTGGCTGAACCCGATTTTGATGTCAATCAATTGGCCCGTGAGTTAGGAGTCAGCCGCAGTTCGCTTTACAACAAATTGAAGGCTCTTAGCTTCGTAACTCCGAATGAGTATATTCTGAATGTACGTCTGAAGGCTGCTGCCGATTTGCTAAAGAAAAATCCAGAAATGCAGATTACAGAGATTGCCTATCAGGTCGGTTTTAATTCTTTGCGTTATTTCCGCCATTGTTTCAAAGCATCTTTCAATCAGACGCCGCAGGAATACAGACAAAGCGAATGAGAGGGACTGATATTTCAAGTCCCTCTTTGCAATCGCCAAGTTCATAGTTATGGATGTCAAGTCCATGTTTACGTTCGTCAAGTGAATGTTTACGTGGCATCATCCATATATTCTTTCTTTAAAAGAATGTTTTGTCAATGCTTTCATTCCTTCACACCTCTGTAAGGGATTGGAAATCAGGCTGATGTTGTGAAAGAGTGATCTTTCACGCCTAATTTGCAAGTTTCACAAGCTGATAAACGATGAAATATACTCCTTCTCTTTTGTTCTTAAAACGGAAGCTTTCAACAGGAGTTACGTTTCCGTTCCCTTTGACATCTATATTTTTTATAGTTTTCTTTTCTACGGTTTTGCCTTGTTCATTTTTTAGTTCAATAATCAAGTTTGCTTTGCAAGGAGCATCCAGGTTAAAGATTACAGGTTGTATCTGATCCTGTGGACCGTATACGACATCGACATTATTACTTGCGGCCCACATTCGTCCGAATGCCTGTTTGTTGGCATAATAAGCCAGCTTAGGTACACCGAATGCGTCTAACAGAGGTTTCTGGTAAGTAAACATATTAGCACCTGATTCCAAGCTACACCATGAGAATCCATCATAGCCTAAAAGAATTTGCTTTTTCATAGACTCCCATGCCGAGAAAGCTTGGAAAGCCTGGCTGATTTTCCATTCTTCAGCATCCAGTTTCCTGCCGATACTATTTTCTTCGTACTCCCATTCGTAGGATTGCACTTTGTACCAAGGTTCCTTTTGTGCCAGTTCCCAGTTGGGCTGTGCGGCCGATTCTTCATGTTCAAAATTGAAAAATGCTTTATCATTGGCATTGATGCAGGAGGCCGCCCATCGGTAAGGAGCTTTGCGCAATTCGCTCCATGTCGCTCCGTATCCGGTATAAGCATCCTGGTTACCTCTGGTCATTAGTTTTTCCATGATTACAGAATTGGGAGAGATGGGGTTGCCTTTGTAGTCCATGCTGCCGTCATAGTTACCATAATGTGTATGTCCCCAGAAGGAAGTCGGAGAAATAAGCCTGCTCGTATCGGCCTGGCTGATCGTTTTATAAATCAGGTTCATGTAGTCGTGTGAATCTGAGATATCATGCTTTTTGAAACGGTTAGGATGGTTTCCGGCTTCCCACATGACAATGGATGGATGATTATAAACTTGTCTGATGTATTTGGGATATCCTTTGAAGTCTACGTTCCATGCTTCTCCTTCTCTGACCCATCCGGCTGTTTGCCATAACAGGTAGACACCCAATTGGTCGGCATATTCTGCATACCGAGGGTCATTAATACCATCGATTGTATCTTTTTCTGCATGTACATGGATACGCAGCATGTTTCCATTCATTTTCTTTATCTGCAACAGGTCTTGGATAATGGTTTCGTCAGATACACAACGGTTGGTTTTGGCTATTGTTTCGATGGGATATCTGTAACCCAGGATCTGGGCTCCATTCAACATTTCTACCTGATTGTTTATATAGAGTTTTCCTCTCTCCTGTGTTATAGTACGGATACCTGTTGTTGTGACATAATCGTCGATAACTTTGCCTGTTTTATCTTTTAGAATGACTTCCACTTTATACAAGTTGGGATGGTTGGGATGCCATAACAATGCATCAGGGATACTCAAAGGGATCGAAACTTTATTATTGATAGATGGTCTGATTTGGATTTCCTTTTGAATACTGGCTACCACTCCTCCTTCTTTCGGATACCAGGGGTAATAGTTTATTTCTATGCTTCCTTTATAATATTCTACTCCGTTATATTGAATCGTAATCAGATTGGACTGTACGGCTTCTTTTTCGTGAATGGTCGAAGTATGAACAAGTGCGTCTTTAATCATGCATCTGCTTGTCAGAATCAATTCTGTCCTTCCCAGTAACCAGCCTGTATAAGGGTCGGAAGGTGAGTGAAGCATCTGGTGGCGTGCTTTGTATGGCTTGACACGTATAGCTATCAGATTTTCCTGGTGGGGAATCATGTATTCGGTGACATCCAATTGGTAGGGGTGTCTGTCGTTGATGACAATGACGGGCTGTCCGTTTATCCACACTTCACCTCCTGGATCCAGAGTCTCCAAGTTCAGAATGGCGCGTTCGCAATTGTCAATATGTACTTTCTTTCTGAGGTAGTAACTCTCTTCTTTTTCTGCCAGTCCGCCATGTACAGAGGGTAATTTTACTTCTGTCCATTGGGTATCGTCGTACTCTGGGCTATACCATTCCTTTATGGGAACGATGGGGTCGAAGTCTTCATCCCATACCAGCGAGGTGTAGAAGGGCGTGTGTGCATTGGCTGCATCCTGTACGAACGAATACAGTTGTAGGTTGTCCATATAGGTTGTTCCACTGGTAGAGGTGAATGACGTTTGGTTGATTATGGGAGTGAGGTTGGCATCAAGAGGACATTCCAAAGTGAGTGTTGAATCGAGTGTGACAAAGAATCGTTTGTTGTCAAAATCTCCATATATTTCCAGCATGTACTGGGATTTGCCTTTATAGTTTGTTTCCTGTTGGTATTTTCCTGATTGTACCTGGATCTTTTGGTCCTGTAGCTTTACGGATATGACATCTTGTCCTTGATTACCAAGGCTTAAAGTGTAACAGGAAGCTTCGTTCTGCAAATATGCTTTTAGACGGAAACGCCATTTGATGTCTTCCGTTTCTCTTTTAATGGTACAATCTGACAGGGACAGTTTCCCGTTAGCGATTTTACTGCCGGTCTGTTGTTCCCACAACTTCCATTCTTCTTGTTGTTCCAGTTCTTTTCCCGGACGATATCCGTAGGCTTTCCATTGTTTCAGTGATAAGGTCTTTCTTGTTTGTGAAGTAGGTTGAGGCTTAATGCTCTTTAAGGCTGATGGCACTTCCTGAGAAGAAAGAACTGGACGGTCTAGTTGTGGATTGTTCCAGAATTTGGCTGCATAATTTCCATATTTGGCCAGGAAATCGATACGTTGTTCCAGATTCATCCATTCAGTCTCTCCGTGGAAGTCCGTTTCTCCATTGGCTTTCACGTCAGAGGTAAAATAGCGTGTTTCAAGGGTTGATACTTGCCCGCTTGTGGATAAAGCCCATAAGCTGCTTAAAAGAAAAAGTATTTTTTTCATGGCTTATTAATTTTATGTATATACGAAATTGAAAATGTTTTGGAAACAAAATTATCAGTCTGTAGAAGATATAATGGGAGAAATTATGCTTTCTAATGGGGGATAATTGTCTTGAATAGTAGTTTTAACGAATTCTGAGGGTTATACTCGTGCTTAGTATAACAGTTTATAAATGAGGTGCTATGGGAAAATATACAATTAGGGGATATATAAAACAACTGCAAATTGCTTTCCTATAGTTGTGACTACACTGGAAGGCAATTTGCAGTATGGCTTCGTAGATATGTTTAAATAGCTTGGGCTAATTTATTTCCGGCTTATGCTTATTTCAGCGTTTTGTTTAGTAGTGCTTCACCGTTTTTCCCGATAACCTTGATATGGATGTTGCCGTCGTTAAGGTCAAGTCGAGTGGCACACATGGCTCCTTGTTCCAGTACGGGACATTGGTTTCCTGACTCTCCCGGCTCATGATAGAAGAAGCGGTGGGTGTGTCCTGCTACAATCAGATCGATTCCGGCATGGTTCAGTATGGGTAGGAATTTTTGGCTTGCGTCTTGGCAACCTTTCCAGGTAGTTCCCTTTTCCCATTCCTTGTCGGATACCAGCGGGAAGTGCGAAATGACAATCCGGTATTTTGCTTTCTTGAAATCCTTACTTTTTACGACTTTTTCCAGCCAGCGGGCTTGTTCGCTGCGATAGTTGTCAAAGTCCGTCAGTCCGGCATAGACTGGATGGGTGTCAGATTTGTCTTCACCCGTGTCGAGCATGATGACCATGACATCCCCCATCAGGTAGCTGCCGTATATCTTGCCGTTTTGTTTGGGGAAGAAGGACGGGAAGATACGGGCCATGTTTCCACGTGTTTCATGGTTGCCCCGCACGAACTCAAACGGAATGGAGGTGGCAAACAGTTCTACGCTGGTGTCGATGAACGACGTGAACGGATGTTCACCGTTTTCGGTCATGTAGTTCATCATGTCGCCGGCATAGAAGAACGAAGTGCAGGTTTGGTAGTCACATCGTTCCAACAAGTTTTTCAGCAGCTTCGGGTTGCTGTGCATGTCACTGGTAATGAAGATGGATCCACCTTCCTGTTCCGGGTCAATGGTACGGAATGTGTACCAGGGCGAAGCGATGCTGTCTCCGAATACCACCTTGTACGGTTGGAATGATTTGATTTCTTTGGTATGTATGCGGTATTGGTAAGTCGTGTTGGGTTGTAATTCTTCTGCTCTGATGGCAAAGAATGTTGCATCTGCCTGTTTCAATCCGTGTTTTGAGCCGAAATAGTTGTTGGACTGTTCCTCTCCTTTTTTCTTGAGTTCGATGAACGAAAAAGAAGGATTGGATGTTTGGAAGGCAAATGTCGCTCCGTTGGTTGTCACTTCCTGCAGGTAGGGGCCATGGGCTATTTCAAGGAAAGGGCGACTGCTCATGCGCACTTTAATGGTGGCATCTGGTTGGCCGAAGGTACAGTTGGCTTCTATTATGGTTGTATTTCGTATCGGATATTCCTTTGGCGAGGTGTTCTGTGCCAGTCGTGATGTGAAGGTTACATTTGTCGGTGAAATGATTTGCATATAGAAGTGTTTGCCGTTCAAGGTCAGATGGGCTGTCTTACCATCGGTCTCTACATCAGCCTTTGTGATAACCGACCACGATACGGTTGACTGGGCGTTGGTAAGTTTTATCTCATCTGTCACTTCGACAGTCTGGTCATCGATCAGAGTAAATGTACGGAACACTGATTCGGCTTGATCCTTATATAAGGAGGTCATATCCAGTTTGGCGTATGGCTGAGCAATGTCAGTTTTTTCTTCGCAGACAAAGGCTTCGCCTGCAGCGTATTGTATCTGGTGATCGATACTAATCGTATTGTGCGAAAGGTTGTTGTTGCGGAAGTATTTCCAGCGTTGTCCATTTGGCTTGTAGTCCCAGAAGCCGGGCAGGTTGTAATCGTCAGATCCCAAATCGTCCGTCCAACGTATACCTTCACTTTCCAGTACAAAAGTTCCACAGTCCATCTGTTGGTGTGCCTGCATGGGCTCTCCACCTTTAGCTGTGAGGAATATGGAGCCTTGTACATCACGTTTGCCATTGAGTATAATGATGTCATTGATCGTGTTGTGGTATACTTCCAGTTTGGGTAGGGAAGATTGTGGATTGGGCTGTGCATTGTCGTACCAGGGAAGTGAAAGGAAGAATAATTGGTGCAGCGGTTGTTGTCCCTGAATGACCTTCCCGATCTCTTTCCGATACCATTCTGCTACTTCCGCCTGGGAATACAGTCTACTGAAGAGGAAAAATGCAGGTGTGTTGAGCGCTTCGTCATGGGCGTTGGCAAAATTGAAGACTCGTCCTGATGGTGAAAGGGTGCGCTTATAATAGAGGGCTGTATTTTCTATGCCAGGCAGTTGGCCTATTTTCCCCTTATCGCCTCCATTATCGGTAACGGCTTTCAAGTACAATGACAGGTAACTGGCTGTATATCCCCAGTAGGAAGGCCCTTCATAGCATACTCCGTCCGGAGCGAAATGCTTCAGACAATTAGGCATATACCGAGCTGCATTTTCCAAAATGGTACGTGCTTCTTGAGGATAATCTTCGGCTACAGCTAGTGCTCCCAGTACCATACCGGTGTTGCACACTACATTCCAGTTCGTTTCACGTTTGGCCCAACTACCCGGTCCTCCCTTTTCATATTCCTTCAGAACACGGGCTATAGCGTTGCGATAGATGCTGTTTTTAATCAGTTTCCGGGTAGATGCAGGTAGGGATTTGTACAACCAGTCGTAGGCTATCGCTACGGCAGTTGTCATTTCAGCTGTATCCAGATAATGGTTCGGGTCCCAGTCTGGGAAGTTACAAACCCATTGTAATGCCTGGTCGGCTGCATCCAGGTATTTTTTTTCTCCATAGAGGCGGTAGGCCAATGCCAATGTCCCTAGGCGGTCTACATAGGCTCTGGAGGTATATAACATATTACCGTACCTGTTCATTTCGTAAGGGATTTGTGCCAATGTAGCAAGTGAGTCTGCCCGGTTCTTTAAATAGTAGGCTAATTTTCGGACATCTTGATTTTGCTTAATGAGTTCTTTAACTTGAATTTCTTCGTTAGGTGTAAATAGCAGACGTGGGTGTGACTGCCAATCTGTTTGTGCCAGAATGGTACAGGTAGGCATCAATAAAGTAAATAGTAGAAGCAATAAGATGCAAATCTTAATATTCGTCTTTAAAAAACGACAGAGGGTTGCATTGTTCTCAAGGTGTTTTTGTGTAGAGTTCATAGGACTTATTTGTTTTAGTTGATGATTGTTTCAACGTTTTTTGTTGGGGCTATATGTCATAGCCTTTTTTAACTTCATGCAAAAATAGTCTTTTTCTAGATTAGGTTGGGATGATTTTGTCTAAATAGGGGGATGTATGTGTGTTGGACATGTTTTTTTAAGATTTACTTTGTGAGGTTTCGAAGAAGCGGACTATAATTAGCCCTTTGAATTCTGATCTATAATATAATATATTGCAATACAAATGTTTAACGTTTTTGTATTGGATGATATCTCCCCTTTTGGACGATTGTGTATCCCTTTCTTTAAATGTTAAAAATGTAAGGATGAAATAGAGTGTACTCTAAAAAAGACAGTGTGTCCCATTTATAAAAGAACAGTTTTCCATCTTTGCAATAGAAATCATAAAACATCTGAAAATAGTGTTTTAAAACTTACTGATAATGATAACTTAAAATTTAATGCTTATGTATCAACGAAGAGAAAAACGTATGTTGGAAGGTAATCTTTCCAAGTTCTTGTTGGGCGGTGTATTTTTTCTTTCAATGACTCCGACTTATGCTGTATCGGGAAAAGCTATTGAAGTCGAAAAGGTACACTCTGTTCTTTCTATTAATCAAGATGGCCGTACGGTTTCGGGTAACGTTGTCGATGAGACGGGCCTTCCGGTAATCGGTGTGAATGTCAAAGTGAAAGGTACTACTATCGGTGCTATTACCGATTTGGATGGTAATTTTACACTTAAAGGTGTTCCTCAAAATGCAGTTTTGGTTGTAAGCTATGTGGGATATAAAGAACAAGAAATCAAAGTCGGTACTCAGAGCCAGCTATCTATCAAACTTCAGGAGGATACAGAATTGATTGATGAAGTAGTAGTTGTAGGTTATGCAACTCAGAAAAAGGTAAATTTGACGGGATCTGTTTCTTCTGTTAATATGGCTGATATTGCGGAAAAAAGACCTATTACGAACTTATCTTCAGGTTTGGCTGGTATGGCGGCCGGCGTGTCGGTTACCTCGAGCAGCAATATTCCCGGTAGCGACAATGCGTCTATATTTGTTCGTGGTCAAGGTACTTTGAACAACTCTGCACCGCTTATAATTATTGATGGTGTGGAGAGTAACATCAACACGGTGGCTCCCCAGGATGTGGAGAGCATGACTGTGCTGAAGGATGCCGCTTCCGCTTCTATTTACGGTTCGCGTGCAGCAAACGGTGTAATCCTTATCACAACCAAGAAGGGCAAGTCTGGAAAAGTCAATATTGATTATACAGGTTACGTATCCCTTGAGTCTATTGGGAACAAATTGGATAATGTGACAAATTCCGCCACACACATGGAATTGACCAATGAAGCCTATTCCAATTCCAATATGTCGCCTCTGTTTAGCCAGGAAACTATTGATGCCTGGCGGAACGATGCCGGACGGAATCCGTTGCTGTACCCTAATACGGATTGGCAGGATGAAGTGTTCCGGACGGCGGTAGCCACCACTCATAATATTTCGATGAGCGGTGGTACGGACAAACTTTCGTTTTTTACATCTTTCGGGTATAACAGCAATCCGGGTATCATGGAGAATGCCGGTTACAATCGCTACAGTTTCCGTTCAAATGTGGGAGCCAAGATTACCTCATGGCTGACATTGGGGATGAAACTGAACGGTTACCTTGGCAAGTCAGACTTCGGAACGGATTTGGTAGGGAGTATGTTTACTTATCCGGGAACTCCGACTATGGTTCTCAGACATCCGGATGGTCGCTTTGGCGGAGAACAGGCGCCGGAAGCAAGTAAACAAATGTCGAACCCTTTGGCACAGTTGTATCAAACAGATGGCGAAAAGAAAATAAGGAATTTCCGTTCTGCATTCAATGGTACTATTACTCCATTCAAAGGATTGACTATATCCGGCTCTTATTCGTATGAACTAACCGACAATGAAAATTGGTCGAAACCGAATCACATCGATTTGTGGGATTTTGCAAATAATATTGTGGTACTTCCCGATAATCGTCGTTCGTACATTACGAATTACAATCGCAAAATAGAACACATGTTCATGGACGGAGTCATCCGTTATGAGAACCAATTTGTAGATGACCGTCTGGACTTGAATGTCATGGTGGGTGCCAGCCAGGAAATGCACCGCGACTATAACCATACAGCTACGAAGTATGATTGGATAGATTCTTCCGTGGACGTGATAAACGGTGCCACGGGGGATGCCGAAGCCAGCGGCTCCCGTACGGAATGGGCCATGCGTTCTTATTTCGGTCGCATCAACTTGGGTTGGGATGACAAGTATCTGTTGGAGGTGAACCTCCGTGCCGATGCTTCTTCACGTTTCTTGAAAGCCAACCGTTGGGGTTACTTCCCCTCGTTCTCGGCAGGTTGGCGCATGGATCAAGAAGCTTTTATGGAAAACGCCCGCAACTGGCTGGATGCCTTGAAGCTCCGCGTATCGTACGGCGAACTGGGAAACAACTACCTAAGCAATGACTATATGGCCATATCCAAATATGCCCAAAGCAACTATGCATTAGGAAACCAGCTTCAAATCGGTATGGCGCAGACGGCTTTGGCCAACGGTGCTCTGACGTGGGAAAGTACGGCAGTGACCAATGCGGCCGTTGACTTCACGGTATTGAAGAGCCGTTTGTCCGGTACGTTGGAATACTTTTACAAGAAGACATCGGACATTCTGATAGACCTGCCTGCGCCGTTGGTACACGGCAACGCCAGTATTCCCACACAAAATAGTGCCGAGGTAACGAACCAGGGATTTGAACTGACACTGAATTGGGCCGACCATATCAATGACTTCCACTATAACATCGGTACAAATATGACCTTTGTAGATAATAAAGTGACAAAGTATAAAGGCGATGAGATGACCATCAGCGGAAGCACTATGATTAAAGAAGGGTATCCCATCAATACCCAGTATATCCTGGTGGCAGACCGCCTTGTGCAGACACAGGAAGATTTGGACTATGTGCAGTCTATCATCGACAATGCACCCGTGGATGAGAATGGGAACAAGGTGAACCCATTCGCCAGCTATGGTCGTCCGGAACTGGGCGATATCCTTTACAAAGACATGAATGACGACCACATCATCGACGATGAAGACCGTGTTCCGATGGGACATGGCAATATGCCCCGCTTCTTTTACGACATTAATTTAGGATTTGAATACAAAGGATTCGACTTCTCCATGCTGATGTCGGGTACAAGCAGCTATAATGTACAATATCGTTCTACCACTTATACTACCAGTTGGGCACAGGGCTTGGCCACCGACATATATGAAGGACGTTGGTATGAAGGACGTACGACTCCGGCAACCTTCCCGAGACTGTTAGTAAATGACAGCAGGAATACCCTTAACAGTACAATCTGGCAGACGGACAAGTCCTTTTTCAAAATCCGTAACATCCAATTGGGGTATACCTTGCCCGAGCAGTGGGTGAAGGCAGCCTCGCTGAGCCGTGTACGTGTGTTCTGCAGCCTGGAAAACTTCTTCACGTTCACGGATTACGTAGGATTGGATCCGGAAGTCTCCGGTCTGGCATATCCTACCATGCGCCAGGCTTCTTTTGGTCTTAATGTCTCATTCTAAAAACGAAAAGCTATTATGAAGAAATATATATTACTGATGGCCGCTGCCGGACTGATGAGCAGTTGCTACGATTTGGATCAATTCCCGCACGACCAACTGAGTTCCGGAACCTTTTGGCAGACGGAAGAACATGCGCATCAGGGCATGGTCGGCATGTATTCCGTATTGAGGAATGAAAATGCGTTTGGGGCATATTACAACCTTGATGCGCTGAGTGAACTTGCCATGGATTACAACAACTGGCAGATGCCCCAAATCATCCGAGGTACGTATAATGACCGTACTACCGGTATCGTACAAAGCAAGTGGCAAACCTGCTATGACGGTATCTATCGCGCCAATCTGCTGTTGCAGAACATCGGCAATGTGGACATGTCCGACGAACTGAAAGCCGTGTATCGCGGGGAAGCCAAATTTATCCGTGCCTTATTTTACTTCCATCTGCTGGATTTCTATGGCGGTGTCCCCTTGTATGATGAAACAACCATTGTCAGCAATGAATTTATGAACATGCAGAAGCCGCGCAGTTCGGCAGAAGAGACCCACACTTTCATTTTGAATGACTTGGATGAGGCCGCAGGCGTGTTACCAGTATCCTGGGAATCCACAGACTATGGACGCGCCACTCGTGGTGCTGCTATTGCGCTCCGCGGAAAAGTGAAGCTCTATGCCGGTGACTATGCGGGTGCTGCCGCTGACTTTGAAGAAATCGTCAACGACCCCAACGGCGTAGGTTACGGCTACAGGTTGAATGACAGCTATCCCGAATTGTTTACGGTGGAAGGCGAGCAAAGCCCGGAAATGATATTCTCCATCCAATGTATCTCAGGAACCAATACGGACTATGGATTGGCCTACGCTTTGCGCATGGGTACGCGTTCTTCGTATGGCGGCGGATGGAACAACTGCATGCCGACCGATATTCTGGCAGACATGTACGAATACAAAGACGGACGTAAGTTCAGTTGGGAAGACTATTTCCCGGGCATTACAGGGAATAGGGAAATGCAGGACCAGATTTTTTCAGCAGAATTGACTCCCGATTTTACGGCTGTGGCCCGCTATCCCGAACATAAGGACCAGATACGTAATGGGTATGAAAGCCGCGACCCGCGTCTGGAACAGTCATTGATTACGCCGTACTCTTTCTATTACGGTTGCAACGGGCTTGTGCCGCGCATGGTGGAATACGTATTGGCACCCAATGCCAGTGAAGCGAACGGTTTCCTTCGTGAAAACCAACCGAATCGTTACAACTATTATTGGAGAAAATTCGTGCCGGAAGGAGATTTGAACGGTCAAATGGTAAGCCGTGAAAATTCTCCCGTTGATTTCCCGCTCATCCGTTATGCTGACGTACTGCTGATGCTGGCCGAATGCTATAACCAACTGGACAGACAGGATGAAGCCGTGGCATTAATCAACCAAGTGCGTCAACGTCCGTCCACCAACATGCCGGCTCTGAACAGCGGTCCTGCATGGTTGGAAGCACACAGCAAGGAAGAAGTATTTGACCGCATCGTGCATGAACGTGCTGTGGAACTGGCCGGTGAAGGACACCGGTTCGGTGATTTGAAACGATGGGGCCTGTGCGAGGAGAAACTGAATTTTGAATACGACGATATTTGCGGCGGATATATTTACACCCGTGTATTTGTGGAGCGTGACTACCTCTGGCCTATCCCTGCCGTAGAGTACGAACGCAACCCGAACTTGGGTGACCGGAACCCCGGATGGTAAAAATGCCACATTTTCTTCTAACCGATAAAAGCAATAAGTAAGTATGTAGAACCGCGTGGCGGTGTGTCAGGATAATCACACCGCCACGCCAATTAAAAAACAGTTTTATGAACAAGAACAAGAAGGTAAAAATGATTGTGACTTTCTGCCTGTCCTGCGCGCTGGGTTCGCTCCACGCGCAGGACGCGGAGAAAGCGTTTATCAAAGAGAACATGACGTTTGCAGCCGACCAGTACCGGCTGATGCTGAAGACGCCTGCGCAGGGTAAGGATGGGAAAGGAGTGATGCCCCATAGTATGAGAAAGGACGGAACTGTGTCTAAGGGTAGCATCTATCTTTGGACGTCAGGTTTCTTCCCTGGTTCGCTGTGGTACATTTCTGAGTATCTTGGTGACAAGGCTTTGCAAGATTCCGCTTTGGTTTATACTCGGAAGATGGAGCCGGTTAAGACTTTCACGGACAACCATGACATCGGCTTCATGATGTATTGCAGCTATGGCAATGCCAACCGCTTCGAACCGAAGCCGGAATACAAGAATATTCTGGTAGAGTCTGCCCGTTCACTCTGTACTCGTTTCCGTCCGAAGGCCGGTGTAATCCAGTCATGGAACGGTTTTCGTTCTTGGCATGGTGACAAGGTGTACGATTTTCCTGTCATTATTGATAATATGATGAACCTCGAACTGCTCTTTTATGCTTCTCGTGTGACGGGTGACGATTCGTTCCGTAAAGTAGCCATTAGCCATGCCGAGAATACGATGAAGAACGCTGTTCGTCCTGACTACAGTTGCTATCACATTGTTTACTATGACAAAGAAACGGGCAAGCCCATCAAGGGTGAAACTTCACAGGGATGGTCGGACAACTCGGCTTGGAGTCGTGGACAGTCTTGGGGCATTTATGGTTTCACGATGTGCTATCGCGAGACGAAAGATCCTCGTTTCCTGGAGACGGCTATAGGTATGGCGGACTTTTATCTGGATCATCCGAATCTGCCGGCTGACAAGATTGCATGGTGGGACTTCAATGCTCATCAGGAAGGCTACGTACCGGGTATTCGCTCTAATGCGAACAATGTGGTGCTGAACTATCGCGATGCTTCGGCTGCCGCTTGCACGGCTTCCGCTCTGCTGGAGTTGAGTACCTATGTTAAGGGTAGTAAGAGTGCTAAGTATCTGGAAGGAGCCAAAGTCATCCTGCATTCTTTGGGCAGCAAGAAGTATCGCGCCGAGTTGGGCAAGAACGCCGACTTCATCCTGATGCACAGCACGGGTGCCATTCCTCAGAATTCGGAGATTGACGTGCCGCTGACTTACGCCGACTATTACTTCCTGGAGGCGCTCTACCGCTACGACAGGATGTTGGACGGCAAGCCGCTGTTCTGATACGCATGCCGTATCATTGTTAGTATGCCTGTCGTATTAACGGTGATACGTTTGTCGTATTAACGGTGATATGGATGACGTATTAGCGGTAATACGCCGGACGTACTAACGGTAGTACGGATAAAATATTTCCCGTAAGCAGGTGATGACTGATGGTTGATAGAATGATGGTTCTCCGCACTCATATAATTGTCATTTTTCAATCGAATTGCTATTTTTGTGACTGATGAATGAAACCTTAAACGAATAGGCATGAAAACGAAAACGATTAGCTTGCTATTGATGTGCCTGCTGACGGTACTTGCGTCGCAGGCCGCCCATGCGCAGACCGCGCTTATCAATTCCACTGATTTCTATCCCCGCGAAGAGATGGACATCTACTTGTGCATCGGACAGTCGAACATGGCCGGGCGTGCCGCCATTCCCGACAGTATGCGGGACGACACCTTGGCAGGCGTGTGGCTGATGAACGCCGACGGCATTTTCGAGCCAGCCCGCCTGCCGCTGAATGTCTATTCCAACATCCGTAAAGACCTGTCCATGCAGAAACTGGGGCCGGCCTGGACATTCGCCCAATGCGTGGCGCGGGAAGAAGGGCATCGCGTGGGATTGGTGGTTAACGCACGTGGCGGAAGCAGCATCCAACAATGGGAAAAAGGACAAAAGTTGTATGAAGATACTGTGAAGCGATTGAAACAGGCTCTGCGTCAAGGCAGGCTGAAAGCCATCCTGTGGCATCAAGGCGAAAGTAACTGCGATGGTCCGGACAAACTCACACCGGAGGCATACAAGGAAAAGCTGCTGACGCTGATGGAAAACCTGCGGAAGGAGGCGGGAGCCGGGGATGTGCCTGTCGTCATCGGAGAGTTGGGCCGCTGGGAATGGGCGGACCGTTCGGACATACGGGCGTTCAACCGTATGCTCCGTACGATTCCTGACGTGTTGCCTGCTTCGGCTTGTGTATCTTCCAAGGGATTGGGAGCTGCTTTCCCCGGCACGGACGACCCGCACTTCGGAACGGAAGCCCAGCTGGAGTTCGGGAAGCGTTATGCCGATGCGTTGAAGCAATTGGCAATTGAGAACTGACAATAGGGTGGCAGTTCTCGTTTATGTCATTCAGAACGCAGTGAAGAATCTCTTACACATACTTTCACGTTCGGCATGACAAAAAGGAAGAAGAAACAACATACAATTAATAATTAATAAACGAATAGAACAATGAAACGGAACATGTATTTGGGTTGGCTGCTGGCCTTGCTCTTGCTGGTGGCAATGCCGGGTAGCATGCAGGCACGTGAGAAGAAAAACAAGAAGACGGAAATCGAACAGACGACCGGCGCCCAAGACCGCGAGCAGTGGGTGAAGTGGCTGTGGAAAATCTCCTATCCCGTCATTCATAACCTGGCGGAAGGAACTTTGCATCAGAATATGCCGATAGAAACGCCGAGCGGCAACCCGAAAGGATATGACGAGATTACTCATCTGGAGGCTGTGGGACGCACACTTGCAGGCGTGGCTCCCTGGCTGGCACTGCCCGATGACGACACGGAGGAAGGCAAACTGCGCAAGCAGATGCGCGAGGAAGTGCTGAAGGGGCTGAAGAACGCCGTAGACCCGGCATCGCCCGACATGCTGAACTTCACCAAGCAGGCTCAGCCCATTGTGGACGCCGCCTATCTGGTACATGCCTTCCTGCGTGCCCCGAAAGCTTTGTGGGAACCGCTGGACGACGTAACCAAGCAGCGTTACATCGACTCGCTCAAGGCACTGCGCGACCGCACGGGGGCCTATAACAACTGGCTGCTGTTCACTGGCCTGACCGAAGTCTTCCTGATGCAGCAGGGCGAGAAGGCCGACCAGTTCCGCTTGCGCGTGTCGAAGAACAAGGTACAGGAATGGTACGTGGGCGACGGTTGGTATAGCGACGGCAGCAAGTTCAGCATGGACTACTACAACTCCTACGTGATGCATCCCATGATGGTGGCCATGCTGGAGACGCTGGTACCTCTGCGTTGGGCCAGCCAGAAAGAATACGAGCAGGCCTTGCGCCGTATGATACGCCATGCCGAATATTGCGAACGCATCATCGGCCCGGACGGCACCTATCCCGCCATGGGACGTTCGGTGACCTACCGTTCCGCCGCTTTCCAGTCGCTGGCTGATGCAGCCCTGCGCGGCAAGCTGCCCGAAGGTATTACGCCGGCACAGGTGCGTTGCGCCCTCACCGCCGTACACCGCAACCTGTATGAAGGCAACCAGAACTTCGATGCCGACGGATGGCTGGTGCTGGGCTTCAACGGTCATCAGCCGAACATCGCCGACGGCTATACCTCTACCGGCAGTCTGTATATGGCTACGCTGAGCTTCCTGCCTTTAGGTCTGCCCGCCGACGATCCCTTCTGGACGGATGCCCCCGCCGACTGGACCAGCAAGAAGGCATGGGCCGGCGAGAAGTTCAAGAAAGATTATAAGGTGGAGTATTGATAGGGATACACCCTAATATGCATAATCACCCCCTCTCTCCCTTAGTTTGAAATAATTCTAACTTCGTGCTGTTGATAAACAAGATTGTAGAACCCTTAAAAAAACGATTTAGTATGAGATTAAAAATATTATTTGTTTTGTTGATTGGTTGGGGAAGTCTTTGGGCTGTTCGACCTGACATCCGTGAAAAAATCAATTGGGTAGATTTCATGGAACGTCAAGACATGACATGGGAGGTGTTGCCGAAATATTGGTATGAAGCTCCTTTCATGGGAAACGGCACATTGGGACTTATGATTTATCAAGAGCCCGGTCAAAACTGTATCCGTTTGGAAACCGGGAATAGTGACGCGCACGACCATCGGCCGGAACGGGGAACCTATGGCACCCCACACCTGATGACGGGGCATTTTGCTTTGCGTCCACAAGGAGAAATCCTGTCGGGTAATATGCGGCTTAGATTGTGGGATGCCTTGACGGAAGCGGAAATTATAACGACTAAAGGGAAAATATATCTGACAGCATGGGTGCATGCCGACAATATGGTGATGGTGGTGAAAGGCAGGACGGAAGGCAATGAATCTTATACGCTGGAATGGGTTCCTGCATCGGCTGACAGTCCACGTTACCTTTATAGCCAAACCAAAGAGGGGAGTTGGGTGAGCCTGAACACTGCTTATAAAAGCAATCCGAAAGCCGAAGTGGTGGAAAGACCGGATGGGGGCAGTTCGCTGCAGAAATTGCTGTATGGAGGTGAAACGGCAACCTATTGGCAGGAAATGCGGAAAAGAAAGAACCATACCCTATGGATGAGCCTTGTGCACACCTATCCGCAGGTGGACGCTTTGGACAAAGCACGGACGGAAGTGGAGAATGCCGTCAGAAAGGGATACGATGAGATGCTTGACAGTCACCGGCAATGGTGGCATCGTTTCTATCCGAAAAGTTTTCTGACGCTGGAAGATACACGGAAAGAGAATTTCTATTGGATCCAACTGTATAAACTTGCTTCGGCTACGCGGGCAGATCGGGCTCTGATAGACAACACCGGGCCGTGGCTCACCGTAACACCTTGGCCCAATGCTTGGTGGAACCTGAATGTGCAACTCACGTACTGGACTTTGAATGCCTCGAATCATCTGGATTTGGCCGAATCGCTGGAGCATGCTATCTATGACCATGTGGACAATCTGCGTGACAATTTGCCCGAGGCCTATCGTCACGATGCGCTAGGCATCGGATGTGTTTCCAATGAGAAATGTTTTTCCGAACAGGTGGGCATACCGGGCAAGGATGCCAATGCACAGGTGGGCTTGCTGCCATGGGCCTGTCACAACCTTTGGCTGATATACAGGCACAAAATGGACGATGCCTTGTTGAGAGACCATTTGTTTCCCGTATTGAAGGGAGCCATCAATTATTATCTGCATTTCCTGCATAAGGAAGAAGACGGGAAATACCACTTGCCTCGTACCTTTTCACCAGAATATGGCAGCACGGAAGATTGCAATTTCGACCTGGCGCTCCTGAATTGGGGATGCGGCACGTTGCTGCAGATTTGCGACCGACTGCACATAGAGGACAAACTGATTCCGACTTGGAAAGACGTGCTGGAGAATATCACGCCTTATCCGACGGATGAAAATGGACTGATGATAGGACAGAACACACCTTATGTCAAGTCGCACCGCCACTATTCTCATTTGTTGGCTGCCTATCCGTTGTATCAGCTCAACATTGAGCAGGAAGGAAGCCGGGAACTAATAGAGAAAACCTTGAAATACTGGCAAAGCAAGCCGGCGACATTGGAAGGCTATTCGTCTACCGGGGCTTCCTCCATCTCATCGGCTTTGGGCAACGGCAATGAAGCCTTGCGTTACCTAGACCAACTGTTCTCGGACTTTTTAAGTCCCAATACCTTTTATAAAGAGGCCGGTCCGGTGATTGAAACCCCGTTGTCGGGCGCACAATCCATACACGATATGCTGCTGCAAAGCTGGGGAAACAAGCTGAGAATTTTCCCGGCCATTCCGGATGCTTGGGCGAACCTGACTTACCATAACTGGCGTGCGGAAGGGGCTTTCCTGGTATCGGCACAGCGTAAGGGCGGCAAGACCGGATTTATCCGCATTTACAGTGAGGCCGGGGAACCCTGTGTGCTTGTGACCGACTTGGAAGACCCTGTATTTGAAGGAGAACGTGCATTCCATATTGAAAAAACAGATGAACGCACCTATCGCATTGATTTGAAAAAAGGTGAGGAGGTCTTTATCCACGCCCGTGGGGAAAAAGCGGATTACCGCATTAAGCCTTTGGAGGCATCCAAGGCGAATTATTTCGGCAAGAAACAACAGACGGATGCAAACCGACGAAAACGCTATTGAGCAGGAACAGTTTTTTAACCATAAACAGATATATAAACAAGTATGATAGCATTCAAGACATGGACGGTCGCTGCATTGTGTTGTATCGGTACGACCGTTTTCAGTCAAACAGCTTCGTATTCCATACAGACCATTACAAAGGACCTGGCGAACTTCAGTGACTGGGCTGCCTCGGAACTGGCCGAGGGGTTCAAGAGTAAAAAACTGAAAGAGTTTAGCAGCCCCCTGATGAGGCAGCTGCCCGAAGGTATCACGCCGGCACAAGTGCGTTGCGCCCTCACCACCGTACACCGCAATATGTACGAAGGCAATCAGAATTTCGATAAGGACGGTTGGCTTGTGCTGGGCTTCAATGGTCATCAGCCTGAAGTGGCCGATGGATATACGTCCACTGGTAGCCTTTATATGGCTACGTTGAGTTTCTTGCCTTTAGGACTTCCTGCTGATAATCCATTTTGGACTGACGAACCAGCCGACTGGACTACCAAGAAGGCTTGGAAAGGAGAGAAAATACGCAAGGACTATAAAGTGGAATATTGATAAATGGTTTGTTCGAAATGAAAAAATTGTTTATCGGAGTATTGATGGCCTATCTGTTACCATTCGTGGTATTGGGACAGAAAACTTATGAACCTCGTTCATCGGAAAAGCCTTCCAAATATCAGAAACAGCAGATCAAACGGAAGTATGGCATGTTCATACATTTCGGTATCAATACTTTCCATGATATGGAGTGGTCGGACGGCAGTTTGCCGTCCGCTTCATATCGTCCGGATACGATTGATGCAGCTCAATGGGTGAAAACCGCCAAAGATGCCGGGATGAAATATGTTATTCTGGTGACTAAACATCATGATGGATTCTGTTTATGGGATAGCCAGTATACAGAGTATGATGTCGCACGCTCGGGCAATACGACAAATGTGATAGAGGCTGTGGCTCGTGAGTGCAAGAAACAAGGGATACGTTTAGGATTATATTACTCGTTGTGGGATAGAAAAGAGAATCCGGAAGTGGATCGTGTGGAGGATGACGAGGCTTACAATCGCTATATGTTGGCCCAATTGGACGAGCTGATGGATATTACGGAAAAACATACTCGAATCGTAGAGTTCTGGTTTGATGGTACTTGGGCGAAGCCAAGTTATCGTTGGCCGGTCAAGGAGATTTATGCAGCCATCAAAAAACGTGAGCCGCAATGTCAGATTGGTATTAACTGGAGTATTGGGCGGGATGTTAATCCCAATGATCCTACAGCTCCTAAGCAATCTATTAATATTAAACCTGATAAGCAGAAGGAGGGTGATCCGATTCGCTATTTCCCGAGTGATTTTCGTTTGGGTGATCCGATGCTACCTTCTGATCCTGATCCGAAATTGTTTACGCATGCGGGGAAAATATATTACATGCCTTTTGAATCGACCGTATGTGTCTCAAAACGTTGGTTTTATAATTCCCAAGACACAGTTTACAAGTCTGTTGCAGAACTGAAGGAGGTCTATGAACGTGCTACGGCACAGGATAATATTTTGATATTGAATATACCTCCTGCGACCAATGGAAAAATGAGGCAAGGAGATATTGAGTTGCTGCAGAAACTGAAGAAAGTGATAAAATGATATCCTGAGTTTGCTGGTATTCAGAAATCGTGTATTTTTGCAGCAATTAATATCAAGCTACTATGAAAAGAAAACTTTTATGTTCCGTTTGGGCTGGGTGTTTGTCATTGGGAATGCTTTCCGCTCAGGAATTCCATCTGCAGCCCACTCCTCAAGTTTATGAAACCCTTCAAGACAGCATTGTCCTGCCTGATGCCTATCGATTTTCGGCAGACGCTGAAGGGGCGGTTTCTGATGCCGTGCGTCTGCTCGGTACGTTGTTGCCTGGTCATCAGGAGAAGGCTGATTTTCGAATAACCGTGGGCGTAAAAGGAGATAAAGCTGTACGTAAGTATGCCCGCTTGATACCGTCCAAAGCCGAAGGTTATTACCTGAAAGTTGGTAAGAACGAGATTGTAATAGCTGGTGCTGATGCTCGTGGTGCCTATTATGGTGTACAGACTTTAGCACAATTGCTGACTTTGCCTAAACTGCCTCTGGTTGAAGTGACGGATTATCCTGATATCCCTTATCGTGGGGTGGTCGAAGGTTTTTACGGCACACCTTGGAGTCATGAAGCTCGTTTGCGTCAATTGGAGTTCTACGGCCGCAACAAAATGAATGTGTATCTTTATGGTCCGAAAGATGATCCTTATCACAGTACTCCAAACTGGCGGAAACCTTACCCTGAACGTGAAGCTGCTCAGCTGAAGGAATTGGTGGACAAGGCAAAAGAGAACAATGTCATTTTCTATTGGGCCATTCATCCGGGGCAGGACATCAAGTGGAACGACGAAGATCGTCAGAATCTGCTCAATAAGTTCGAAAAGATGTATCAGCTAGGTGTACGAGGTTTTGCCGTATTTTTCGATGATATTTCGGGAGAAGGTACGAAAGCTGACAAACAGGCAGACTTGTTGAACTACCTGGACGACCATTTTGTAAAGGTGAAAGGTGATGTGGAGCCGCTCATTATGTGTCCTACGGAATATAATAAGGCATGGTCCAACGTGAAGGGAGGCTATTTGACTACTTTGGGAGAGAAGCTGAACAAAGGTATTCAGATAATGTGGACAGGAAACAGTGTGATCGCTACCATTGACCGTGAAACGATGGATTTCATCAATCCGCTTCTGAAACGTAAGGCTTACATTTGGTGGAATTTTCCGGTATCTGATTATGTACGCGATCATCTGCTTATGGGGCCCGTCTATGGCAATGCGCTTGATATCAAGGACGAAATGGAAGGTTTTGTTTCTAACCCCATGGAGCATGCCGAAGCGTCCAAGATAGCTTTGTACAGTGTGGCCGATTATGCATGGAATCTGTCCGATTACGATAGTGACTTATCGTGGAAGCGAGCCATTAAAGACTTGATGCCCCAACATGCCGCTTATCTGGAAACTTTTGCTGCTCATAATTCCGATTTGGGTGCTAATGGGCATCGTTTCCGTCGCGAAGAGTCCGTTGCTTTGCTACCTGCTTTGGAAGCTTTGCTTTCTACGTACGAAAAACAGCATATCATTGACGAGGATGCTTGGCGTCAGGTTAATGAAGAGTGTTGTAAAATTGTCACTGCATCCGATATTTTGTCTGTATCTCAGGAGAACCAACCATTCATTGCCGAAATAACGCCTTGGCTCATGCAGTTTAAACTGGTGGGACAATATGGTGAGGCTGTCCTGCAGATGATGCGTCGGGCCGTGACAGACAAAACAGGCTTTGAAACGGCTTATGAACATGCAAAATCCTTGCAGTTGCTGATGTATAAGGTCGATACTTCTTACAATCAGAATCCCTACCAGCCTGGAATCAAGAGTGGAAGCAAGGTGCTTCTTCCTACGTTCTATGCTTTGTTTGAGGCGAGTGTCGGACTTTATAATCAAGCTTATCAGGCTGCATTGGATACACGTGCGGTGTATATGCCATATACTTGGAACAGTGATGTGCCTCAGTTGGCGGCCCTGCCAGTATTGCGTAAAGGAAAGATGGGAAATGTGTCTCCTTCTAACGAAGTGATCCACTGGCAGGCAGGAGGTGAGGCTTTGTTGATGATGGATCAGATGCGTACATTGAAAAGTCTTACTGTCGATTTGGGTATAGCTGATGCTCCGAAGCTTATTCGTTTGGAAATAACAGCTGATGGGCAAAGATGGGAAGCCATTCCTCTCCAACCTGTTAATGGAAAGACTCGTTTTAAGGCAGAAGTAGAAGGACGGAATGTACAAAAAATCCGTCTGACCAATATCACAGGACAGGAACAGAAAGTTTACTTTAAACAGTTTGGATTTGAAGAAAAGTAAACTCTTCTTTTTTCGAGATAACAGGTAGGGTTTTAATTGTTTTTAGGCACAGACTTATATGAATGTCAAATGTGATCGTTCGTATAATCTGTGCCTAAATTTTTGTTAGTGGAAGATTTTTCTGTAAATAGTTTGTGCCATGCTAGTGGCGTCTCCTTCTGCCTCTTGTAGATAAGGATTCTGTTTCTGCGTCCAAGTTTCTTCCAGTGTATAGAAGTCTATATTTTCAGGTTCTTGTCCGTTCAACTTGGCTTCCAGATAATCGAAATAAGCCTTCCAGCGCAGGTAATAGAAATCTTTTAGTAGCCCGTTCCATTCCTTATGAGCATAGTCCCTCAGGCCTCCTGCATCGGCAGCTTGCTGATTGCCCCATGTGGTAATCTGCACACGGGCATTCCATTCCAGCCAGTCTTTTTCGGCGTCTGTCTTGCCCATGTTTCGGGCCATTCCTATCCATTTTCCCAAGCGAAATTCATCACGCGTGCCCAGCAGACTGTCCTGTAGCTCTATCAGGTGCAGAAAGCGGGATGAAGCTGCTTTGAACAGCTCCTTTTCTCCAGCGAGATAGGCACTTGTCACGACGGAATAAACCAAACGACCTTTTTCGGCTACGGCTTGACGCACGATATCTACCAGATCGTATTCAAAATTGTTATTACCTTTAAAGTGAGGAGCAGCTTCTACCATCAGTCCGGCTGCCTTGATAACGTCCTCCGGCTTATAATAGTCTTGCATTTCCGACCAGCTGGAAGCTTGATAAGCCCTGAGCGAAGGACGTGCGCAAAAAATGGATTCGTGTGTGCCTTGCTGGGTAGAAGATGGAGGGCAGTTGTAGATGCTGGTTCGTAACAGTTCCCATGCTTCCTCGATTTGTGGGGCACTTTTTCCGTAGCGTGCCCGGATGTAGTCTTTTAACCATTCGTCACTGGTGAAGAGGGATTTGCGCCAAGGCAGTTCACATAGCAGTTCGTACATCACGGGGTTGTTCTCTATTCCTTCCATCGTTAGGCCTATACCCTTTAATGTTTGTCCAAAACGGCTGTCTCGAGCTTTGTAGAATTCATTGATGACATGTGTCATTTTTCCGTGCAATCCTACATTGCCACCGTAATTGAGCAACATGCAGTAGAGCCAGTCATGAGCGCCAAATCCGTTTTCACGATACCATGTTGAGGATGGATCGCCCCATTGTGGACGGCTTTCCGAGTACAAGTCAAGTACGATCAGGTCGCCTGCGGGCAAGTTGGCTATCATCTCTTCATAAGGACACCGTTGCCAGGCTTGTGCCACCCATACGGCGTTCGGGTTGGCCCGCTTCATGGCGGCGTGAATGGCTTTTCCAGCAGCATCGAGGTCTACACCCGTTACGTTGCCCCCTTCGTGGAAGGGATCCATGCTGTAGTAGTTGGCTTTTCCGTAGAGTTTGGTTAACTCTTCGTAATAGAGGTCGGCTATACGTTGAAACTGTTGATCGGTAGGCTGTAGGATGGCAGGACGACGGTAGCCGCACCACAGACCGGGCTCGGACACATCCAGTCCCAGCTTCTCTTTGGTGTTATTGGGCACCATGCCTGAGTAGCCGGGTAAGACCGGTTCTATGCCGAATTCCCGCATGCGTTTGAGTATTTTCTTTTGTAATTTCTCCTGTTGCTCATACCAGTTGGCTGTATTGGGACCTCCCCAGGCTTCCAGGTTGTTCATCAGCCACCAGGCCTGGAAAGCGGGTCCTGCCACGAAGTTGTTCACCTCATCCGTGCTGTAGCCCAGTCGTATAAGTACGTTTCGCCACACGCTGGCTGTACCAGTGATGGTCAGGGGAAGGTTGATGCCATGTAGGGCCATCCAGTCTATTTCTTGTTGCCATCGCTCCCAGTCCCAGAAAGCCATGGAGTAGGAGTGGGTACAGTAGTTCAGGTAGTAGCGATGCTTCAGCGTTGTTTCGTGTCGTTCCTTTTTCGTGACGGCAGGGAGTACATCCGGCAGCTTGGCTTGCATGTTGTTCCATGTCAGGTGGATACCGGCGTAATACTTCAGATACCAGTGGATACCTGTCGCAATACTTACATGATTATTTCCTCGTATAACAACCTTTTTCCCTTTCTGGTCGAGTTCAAAGAAATCTATATCCGACTTTACATATTCGATGACAAACTTGCGGGAGGCGTTTGTGTCGATACGTTCCAATAATCCGTTGATGGGCGTTCCTGCCTGGCTTGTCAGTGTCAGAAAGAGAAGGCCGATCAGTGTAAACGTTAGTTTTGGCATAAGCAATCCAGCTTTTTAAAGTTTGAATATGGGTGGATTATAAAGTTTATCGGGGCAGGTTGAATACTTCACCAGCTTTCATCTGTTTTTCAATCACTTTACGGGTGAAGGGATCAAATACTTTCAGCAGACCGCCTTTTTCCGAAGTGATATGGATACTTTCTGTTTCGCCGTTATGATAGGTGGCACTGACTAAGAAAGCCCCCATGGCTCTAAGATTTTTGAAAGAAGCATTTTGCCAACTCATCGGCAAGGCGGGGAACACCCGTATGATGCCAGTGTGACTTTGCAGGAGCATTTCCTGTATGGCTGATGCGCAGGCGAAGTTGCCTTCTAGGGTAAAAGGACGATACGTGAAGCCAGAAAACCCTTGTTTCAGTTGGTCACCGTTCAGATGGAAACTATTGGGCGAACAAAAGGCTTTGGCAAAGATATGGAGTGAGCGTGCAGCGGCATCACCATCGAATACACGGGCCTGGAGGTTGGCAAGCCAAGTGTAGGTATAACCGACCCATCCCTGAGTTCCCAGCTCTTGGAAATGGTGGATGGAGCGTTCGATGAGGCGGCGGGCTTCTTTTCCCTGTGATACGTCTAAAAGTCCTAGCGGATGGATGGCGAGCAAGTGCGATAAATGGCGATGAGTGTATTCAAGTGGATAGTTGGGAGCGATGGTCAGGCCAGTATTGTCTGTTGCTAGGTTGGGCCATTCGCTTAGCTGCTTTTGCCAGTGTGCAGCTTCCTCGTCCAATTGTAAGTGTTTGGCCATTTCGATAGCGGCTTGATATGTGAAGCGGATGCATGCCAGATCGAAATTGGTGGTCTGTTTGAACCAGGCTTCTAGACTATTGTCATTGATTTCGGGCGAACTGGACAAGGGAAGTTTTCGTTTCCCGTTCTCGTCTTTTACGGAAATGTTCTCAAAATAGCGTGCCGCTTCCTTCACCCAAGGATATGCCCTCGTGCGTAGGAAAATGTCGTCGGCTGAGTATTTCCATTGCAGGTAAAAGTGTTGTGCGAGCCATCCCGAAGCAGTGGGTTGGTGGGAATATTGATTCCATCCACCCAAGTTCTTGCCGTCTAGCGTTGAGATACAGGGTACGTTCAAGCCTTCTACGCCGAAGAACTGGCGGGTATAGGCTTCGCTGTTTTCTTTGATCTGCCAGAGCCAGTCAGTGAAAACGGCGGATTCTTCCAGGTGGTTGGCCGCATAGCCCGGCCAGTAACTCAGTTGTGTATTAAGGTCGTTATGGAAGTCGCCTCTCCAAGGTGGAGTTTGGCCGTTATCGGCTGTCCATACGGCTTGCAGGCAGATGGGAGGCGCATCCTTGCGCGAGGCGGCACCGAATTTGTACATTTCCAAGTACCATTGCCTTTCCAGCGTTGGGGCATCGGGCAGGCTGAGACTGCATTGTTCCCAGTAGTTTTTCCACCAGTCTGTATGTTCGTGCAATGCGGCTGTGAAGTCCTTTGCGTAGTTATCCATTTGTTGGGAAGCTTGTGTGGCTTCGCTGTAGGGAGTGCCTTGTGTGGTCAGGCAGAAAGTTCCTTCCAGAGTCTGAGGGTCGGGCTGTTTCCATCTTACGTCTATCTCGTAACTTACGTTTCCGTAGGCTTTTTGTCGATAGGTGATATGGTCTTTTTTGACGATCACCTTTCCTTTTTTATAGCCCAGGCGTGCCAGTGAATTACGTTCGATTTTTGTTCCTTGAGGAACTTCGTAAGAAGGAGCTTCCAGCAAAATCTCAGGCTTTTGTGGAAGATGGGTGAATCGGAAATGTCCAACTTTGTCTGTGGCGTTGGTGAAGATTTGGGCGGTCGTGCCATTTTCCCATGTGATGGTACATACAGCTGTGTGAACGTCCAATTCTGTACTTTTTACTTTCCCTAAACCTGCGATAGGTATTTCGATGGCACCTGCAGGAATTTTGGAGGGAGCGATGTCTATACTGGTACGGTCGTCGATTAACCTGTAGACGGGACTCATGTCCTTCTTTTCTACGGCTTCACAGATGAAACGGAATGTATAGTCGGAGCCTGAAAACTCTTTGACGGGACGCAAATCCCATAAATCGGCACGGTCAAGAGCCAGGCGTAGCCTGTCACCTTTTTGCCATATGAGCGCTCCCATGATGCCGTTGCCCAAGGGGATACCTTCGTCCCAAACTTGGGGTAGTTGTCCGAACTGGAGACCGTGGGCTGAAGCCGGAATGTCTGTGGGGTGGAATACTCTGGCGGTGGTTTCGAAAGGTAGTCCGCCGGTAGTCTGAGTTGCATTAAGCTGACCCAGGCTCGTGGCCAAAAGCACGAGTAAGCCAATGTTTCTTGTTTTTTTCATGGAGAATATTGTTTTTCTTTGCAAATATAATTCTTTTATATACAAATCTGTTAGAGGATCGGAGCTATTTACTGTTTTTACTTCGTCTTTTTTTCTCGCTTGATATGGAATTTAAGAGGGTTTTGTCTTGCTGTTTTTCAATTTAATAAAAAGAGGCTTAAATCTCATGATTATATTAATTTTGTGGTGGCTTGGCAAATTCTTTGTGGATGCCATTCTTCAAATAAAAAAACTCCGTATTTTTAGCCACTGATAAATGAATGACTTAAAATATAAACATAAATGATGAATAATAGAATTACAGAGCTTTTTGAGATACAATATCCCATTATTTCGGGTGGAATGGTGTGGTGCAGTGGTTGGCGGCTTGCATCAGCGGTTAGTAATGCTGGCGGATTGGGGCTCATTGGTGCCGGTTCGATGAATGCTGATTTACTGAGGGAGCATATCCGAAAATGTAGGATTGCGACTGACAAACCTTTCGGTGTGAATGTCCCCTTGTTGTATAAACATGCAGAAGCTATGATGGATGTCATTATGGAAGAAAAAGTTCCTGTGGTGTTTACGTCTGCCGGAAGTCCAAGAACATGGACGGATAAATTGCACGGAGCGGGGATAAAAGTAGCCCATGTGGTATCCAGCACTAAATTTGCTCAGAAGTGTCAAGAAGCAGGAGTGGATGCTGTTGTGGCAGAAGGTTTTGAGGCTGGTGGGCATAACGGAAAGGAAGAAACAACAACGATGGTGCTTGTGCCTCATGTAAGAAAAAGCATTGATATACCTTTAATTGCCGCAGGCGGAATAGGTACGGGAACCGGTATGCTGGCTGCTTTTGCGCTGGGAGCAGAGGGCGTACAGATTGGTACCCGCTTTGCCCTTACCCAAGAGAGCTCGGCTTGCGAAGAATTTAAGAATTTGTGTATCGGTTTGCAGGAAGGTGATACGATGTTGTCTTTGAAGAAGGTAGTACCAACCCGACTTGTTAAGAACGAATTTTTCCGTAGAGTGGAAGAGGCTGAAAACAGAGGTGCTTCTGTGGAAGAACTGAAGGGAATAGTAGGCTTCGGTAAAGCGAAGAAGGGAATTTTTGAGGGATATCTTGACGAAGGGGAACTTGAAATCGGGCAAGTAGCATATCTGATACGGAGTATTCCTACGGTGCAGGAAGTTTTTGATAGTTTGATCACGGAATATAGAGGGCAGTTGGGACATTTGGTTGAAATGTAGCTGGTTGGAGTAAGTTTGGGAAAGATGTGAAAAGTCTCTCTTAAAAATAATTTGCTTCCCGTTTTTTTGATAATTGAAAGAATAACACTAATTTTGCGCACTCATTTTGAGATTTTGGAATATAGTATAAATCAAATAAATAATTTGTTACGATGAACGTTTCATTGCAAAACATTGACAAGGTGAGCGCACTGCTTACCGTAAAGCTTGAGAAAGCTGACTACCAGGAGAAGGTAGACAAGGCTCTGAAGTCTTTCCGTCAGAAAGCTCAGATGCCCGGTTTCCGTAAAGGTATGGTTCCGATGAGCCTCGTGAAGAAGATGTATGGCAAGTCGGCATTGGCTGAGGAAGTGAACAAGTTGCTTTCTGAAACTGTATACAAGTATATACAAGACAATAAGGTGAACATCCTGGGTGAGCCGCTGCCCAACGAGGACAAGCAGCCCGCCATCGACTTCGATACGCAGGAAGAGTTCGAATTCTTGTTCGATATCGCACTGGCTCCCGAATTCAAGGCTGAAGTAAGCGCTGCCGACAAGGTAGACTACTATGACATCGAGGTTACCGACGAAATGGTGGACAATCAGGTGAAGTCTTACACACAGCGTAACGGCAAGTATGACAAGGTAGATGTATATGCAGACAACGATATGCTGAAGGGTCTGTTGGCAGAACTTGACGAGCAGGGTAATACGAAGGAAGGTGGTATTCAGGTAGAAGGTGCTGTGATGATGCCTTCTTATATGAAGAACGACGAGCAGAAGGCTATCTTCGCTAATGCGAAGGTGAACGATGTGCTCGTATTCAACCCGCACACAGCCTGGGATGGTAATCCTGCTGAATTGGCTTCGTTGTTGAAGATCGACAAAGAAGCCGCTGCCGAAGTGAAGTCCAACTTCAGCTATCAGGTAGAAGAAATCACTCGTTTTGTTCCTGGCGACTTGAACCAGGAAATCTTTGACCAGGTATTTGGAGAAGGCGTAGTGAAGACGGAAGAAGAATTCCGTGCTAAAGTAAAAGAAGCGATTGCCAAGCAGTTTGTAGCCGATAGCGATTATAAGTTCCTCATCGACCTGCGTAAGGTAATGATGGAGAAAGTTGGCAAGCTGGAATTCCCTGATGCATTGCTGAAGCGCGTGATGCTGGCTAACAACGCTGATAAGGGTGAGAAGTTCGTGGAGGAAAACTACGACAAGAGTATCGAAGAGCTGACTTGGCATCTGATTAAGGAACAGCTGGTAAAGGCTAACGATATCAAGGTTGAGCAGGATGATATTACCAACATGGCCAAGGAATCAACTCGTGCACAGTTTGCTATGTATGGCATGTTGAATGTTCCTGAAGACCTGTTGAATAACTATGCCAAGGAAATGCTGAAAAAGAAAGAAAGCATTGAAGGTCTTGTAAGCCGTGTGGTAGAGACGAAGCTGGTAGCTGCTGTGAAGCCTCAGGTTACGTTGGAGCACAAGAGTATCTCGGCTGCCGATTTCAATAAAATGTTCGAATAAGATTTGACTTATCATTGTTATAATCGGGGATGTTTGAAAAACTTTTCAAACATCCCCGATTTTTTTGTGTCTCTCTATTCTTTTTTGTTTCTTTGCACCCGCATTTAATTAAGTAAGAAAGATTATGGATGATTTTAGAAAGTATGCCACCAAGCATTTGGGAATGAACAGCCTTGTATTGGACGATGTGATTAAGTCGCAGGCCGGTTATTTGAATCCCTATATCTTGGAGGAACGTCAGCTTAATGTTACCCAGCTCGATGTGTTCTCCCGTCTGATGATGGATCGCATTATCTTTTTGGGTACTCAGATCGACGATTATACGGCTAATACCCTCCAGGCGCAGTTGCTTTACCTGGATTCGGTAGATCCGGGTAAGGATATCTCTATCTATATTAATTCGCCGGGCGGTTCAGTATATGCCGGCTTGGGCATCTACGATACGATGCAGTTTATCAGCAGTGATGTCGCTACTATTTGTACGGGTATGGCAGCCAGTATGGCGGCCGTATTGTTGGTGGCTGGGGCTGAAGGTAAACGCTCTGCTCTGACTCATTCGCGTGTCATGATTCATCAGCCGATGGGAGGAGCACAGGGACAGGCTTCGGATATCGAAATTACAGCTCGTGAAATTCAGAAATTGAAGAAAGAACTCTATACGATCATAGCCGACCATTCACATACACCATTTGATAAGGTATGGGCTGATTCCGATCGTGATTATTGGATGACTGCGCAGGAAGCTAAAGAGTATGGTATGGTAGATGAAGTGTTGATTAAGAAATAAATATGGCTGATTCAAAAAGAACAAAGAACAGATGCAGCTTTTGTGGTCGCACGGAAGATGAAGTCGGACTTCTGATAACAGGAATGAACGGTTTCATCTGTGATAGTTGTGCCATGCAGGCTTACGAAATCACGCAAGAAGCCATGGAAAGTAAGCGGAAGGACGGTACTAAGAAATTAAATCTGAAGGAACTGCCCAAACCTGTGGAAATTAAGGCTTTCTTGGATCAATATGTCATCGGACAAGACGATGCCAAGCGCTTTCTTTCCGTTTCTGTATACAACCATTATAAGCGCTTGTTGCAGAAAGATAGCGGTGATGATGTGGAGATTGAAAAATCAAACATTATCATGGTGGGCAGTACGGGTACAGGTAAAACACTGTTAGCACGTACCATTGCCAAGCTGTTGCATGTGCCTTTCACGATTGTAGATGCTACGGTACTGACCGAAGCTGGCTATGTAGGTGAGGATATTGAAAGCATTCTGACCCGTTTGCTTCAGGTGGCTGATTATAATGTAGCTGAAGCTGAGCGTGGTATTGTGTTTATAGATGAAATTGATAAGATTGCCCGTAAGGGAGACAATCCGTCTATTACTCGTGATGTCAGTGGTGAAGGTGTACAGCAGGGCCTGCTGAAGTTGCTCGAAGGTTCGGTAGTCAATGTGCCTCCCCAGGGCGGACGAAAACATCCTGAACAGAAGATGATACCGGTTAATACCAAGAATATTCTCTTCATTTGTGGCGGAGCGTTTGACGGTATCGAGAAGAAAATTGCCCAACGTCTGAATACCCATGTTGTAGGCTATAGTGCTGTGCGCAATACGGCTACCATTGACAAGAATAATCTGATGCAATATATTGCTCCTCAGGATTTGAAGTCCTTTGGCTTGATTCCGGAAATTATTGGTCGTCTGCCGGTGCTCACTTATCTGAATCCGTTGGATCGTGCTGCTTTGCGTTCCATCTTGACGGAACCCAAAAACTCCATTATCAAACAGTATGTCAAACTCTTTGAGATGGACGGTGTGAAGTTGGAGTTCGAAGATGCCGTGTTCGAATATATTGTGGACAAGGCTGTGGAGTACAAACTTGGTGCTCGCGGTTTGCGTTCCATTGTCGAGACCATCATGATGGATGCCATGTTTGAGATTCCTTCTGAGCGGAAAGAAACCTTTACCGTGACGTTGGATTATGCCAAACATCAGTTGGAAAAGGCCAATATTGCCAGATTGCAGAATGCTTAATAGCATGAAATGAAGCGTAAGAAGCGTTTTTAGTGTTTTTTCCTAAAAATATTCGATGTGTTTTGCTTGAAAATTGAGAAGTTGTTTATAACTTTGTTAGGACTCTTGAAAGAAACATTTCAGGGGAGAGAGAAAAAAGAACGTGTAATAAACAACATTCTAATTTAGAAACATGGCAGAGAAGAAGATTAATTTGACAGACCAACTGAAGAAATACTTCGGGTTCGATACATTCAAGGGAAATCAAGAGGCGATCATCCGAAATCTGCTGGATGGTAACGATACTTTTGTACTGATGCCCACCGGTGGTGGAAAATCGTTGTGCTACCAGTTGCCTTCATTGCTGATGGATGGAACTGCTATTGTCATATCTCCTTTGATTGCGTTGATGAAGAATCAGGTGGATGCCATGCGCAATTTCAGTGAAGAAGACGGAGTAGCGCACTTCATTAATTCTTCTCTCAACAAGACTGCCATCGATCAAGTAAAATCGGACATTCTGAGCGGAAAGACCAAATTGCTTTATGTCGCTCCAGAGTCGTTGACGAAAGATGAATATGTAGAGTTTCTGAGAACGGTGAAAATATCGTTCTATGCAGTAGACGAAGCACATTGCATCTCGGAATGGGGGCACGACTTCCGTCCTGAATATCGTCGTATCCGTCCCATTATTAATGAGATTGGAAAAGCTCCTTTGATAGCTCTGACTGCCACGGCTACTCCCAAAGTGCAGCATGACATTCAGAAAAATCTGGGTATGACCAATGCGAAGGTGTTCAAGTCGTCCTTTAATCGTCCCAATCTTTACTACGAGGTACGTCCAAAAACGAATAATATAGATAAGGACATTATAAAGTTCATCAAGAACAATCCGGAAAAGTCCGGTATCATTTATTGCCTGAGCCGTAAGAAGGTGGAAGAATTGGCTGAAGTGCTGCAGGCAAATGGTATCAATGCTCGTCCGTATCATGCTGGTATGGATTCTGCTACCCGTTCGCAGAATCAGGATGACTTTTTGATGGAAAAGATAGATGTCATTGTAGCTACTATCGCTTTTGGTATGGGTATCGATAAGCCTGACGTACGCTTCGTAATTCATTATGACATCCCTAAGAGCCTGGAAGGCTATTATCAGGAAACGGGACGTGCGGGAAGAGACGGTGGTGAAGGTCAGTGCATCACATTTTATACAAACAAGGACTTGCAGAAACTGGAGAAGTTTATGCAGGGCAAACCTGTGGCAGAACAGGAAATAGGCAAGCAGCTTCTGCTGGAAACCGCTGCGTATGCTGAGTCATCCGTATGTCGTCGCAAGACCTTATTGCATTATTTTGGCGAAGAATATACGGAGGAAAATTGTGGTAATTGTGACAATTGTTTAAATCCTAAAAAACAAGTGGAAGCTCAAGACTTATTGTGTGCTGTGATTGAAACTATTCTCGCTGTAAAGGAGAATTTCAAATCAGATTATATTATAGATGTCATTCAAGGACGTGAAACGTCGGAAGTTCAGGCGCATTTGCATGAAGATCTCGAAGTATTCGGTTCGGGAATGGGTGAAGAAGATAAGACGTGGAATGCCGTAATCCGTCAGGCTTTGATAGCAGGTTACCTGAGTAAGGATGTAGAAAACTATGGCTTGCTTAAAGTGACGGATGAAGGAAAGAAATTTCTTAAGCATCCTAAATCTTTCAAGATAACAGAAGACAATGATTTTGAAGAAATGGAAGAAGAAGCACCTGCTCGAGGAGGCGGTGCCTGTGCGGTCGATCCTGCTTTGTATTCCATGTTGAAAGATCTGCGTAAAAAGTTGTCTAAGCATTTGGAAGTGCCGCCCTATGTAATATTCCAGGACCCTTCGTTGGAGGCTATGGCAACGATATATCCTATTACGCTGGAAGAACTGCAAAATATTCCGGGCGTAGGTGCTGGAAAGGCGAAGAGATATGGCGAGGAGTTTTGTAAATTGATCAAGCGGCATTGCGAAGAAAATGAGATAGAGCGTCCTGAGGATTTGCGTGTTCGTACCGTCGCTAATAAATCTAAGATGAAGGTTGCTATCATTCAAGCCATCGATCGTAAGGTTGCGCTTGATGATATTGCAGTGTCGAAGGGTATTGAATTTGATGAACTGCTGGATGAAATAGAAGCGATTGTCTATTCAGGTACCAAACTGAACATAGATTACTTCTTGGAAGAAATTATGGATGAGGATCACATGCTGGACATTTACGACTATTTCAAAGAATCGACAACAGATAATATTGACGATGCCTTGGAAGAGTTGGGTGACGATTTTACAGAGGAGGAAGTGAGACTGGTTCGTATCAAATTCATATCTGAAATGGCAAATTGATTTTTTGTCTTTGGCTTTAAAAAAAGAAAATTTATTGCGTGCTGATATATGTAAAATGGAATAAAAAACGTATATTTGCACGCAATAAATTTTATACGTCTTATGTCATTTATTGCAGATAAAATTGTCATGGATGGATTAACGTACGATGACGTACTGCTAATCCCCGCTTATTCTGAAGTGCTCCCCAAAACTGTCGAACTCTCGACAAAGTTTTCAAGAAACATTGAGTTGAAAATCCCTTTTGTAACGGCCGCGATGGATACAGTTACGGAGGCGAAAATGGCGATTGCTATTGCTCGTGAAGGTGGTATTGGTGTAATTCATAAGAATATGTCCATTGAAGAGCAGGCTCGTCAGGTAGCTATCGTAAAGCGTGCGGAAAATGGAATGATTTATGATCCTGTTACAATTAAGAGGGGATCTACAGTGGCTGATGCACTTTCTTTGATGGCTGAGTACAAGATTGGTGGTATTCCTGTGGTCGATGATGAAGGTCATTTGGTGGGTATTGTTACCAATCGCGATTTGCGTTTTGAAAGAGATCAGAACAAGCGCATCGATGAAGTAATGACAAAAGAAAATATTGTTACGACCAATCAAACAACTGATTTGGAGGCCGCTGCACAAATCCTGCAGGAACACAAAATAGAGAAACTTCCGGTTGTTGACAAAGACAATAAGCTTGTTGGTTTGATTACATACAAGGATATCACGAAGGCAAAAGACAAACCGATGGCTTGTAAAGATGCTAAGGGCCGTTTGCGTGTGGCTGCAGGTGTCGGTGTTACAGTTGATACATTGGACCGTATGAAAGCATTGGTAGAAGCTGGTGCGGATGCTATTGTGATTGATACGGCTCATGGTCATTCCAAATATGTGATTGAAAAGCTGAAGGAGGCTAAAAAAGCATTCCCGGATATTGATATCGTCGTGGGTAATGTCGCTACAGGTGAAGCTGCTAAAATGCTGGTTGAGGCTGGAGCTGATGCTGTGAAGGTTGGTATTGGTCCAGGTTCTATTTGTACTACTCGTGTAGTAGCAGGTGTGGGAGTTCCTCAGTTGTCTGCTGTTTACGATGTCGCTAAGGCATTGGAAGGAACAGGTGTTCCTTTGATTGCCGATGGTGGTTTGCGCTATTCTGGCGATGTTGTGAAGGCATTGGCTGCCGGCGGTTACAGTGTAATGATTGGCTCTTTGGTGGCTGGAACAGAGGAATCACCGGGCGATACCATTATCTTTAATGGACGTAAGTTCAAGTCTTATCGTGGTATGGGATCTTTGGAAGCTATGGAAAACGGTTCGAAAGACCGTTATTTCCAGAGTGGAACAAGCGATGTGAAAAAACTGGTGCCGGAAGGAATCGCAGCTCGTGTTCCTTATAAAGGTACGCTGTATGAAGTAATTTATCAGTTGGTTGGCGGCTTGCGTGCAGGTATGGGATATTGTGGTGCTGCTAACATTGAACAGCTGCATAATGCTAAATTTACACGTATTACTAATGCAGGTGTACTTGAAAGTCATCCGCATGATGTAGCTATTACCAGTGAGGCGCCTAATTATAGCCGACCTGAATAACCGTTTATTATACTTTGAAGCACGGACAACACGTATTTTGCAGGTCTTTTAGAAAAGGGACTGTAGTATGGTGTTGTCCGTGCCTGTTTTTATGAATATATGAATACGATTTAGGAACTATGGTGTTGAAATATTGGTGGTTGTGTGTGTGCGCCTTGGTCGTGTCGGGGTGGTGTCAGGCACAGTCGAATACTGTGTTGATGCACGTGGGCGGAAAACCTGTCGATGTAGCTGAATATAGGTATTTTTGTTCCAAGCATGTGGAAGAGTCTGCTAGTTTGGAGCAGTTTATAAATTTTAAGCTTAAGGCCTTGGCTGCTGAAAAGAATCAACTGGATACGGTGCCTGATATTCGCTTGCTTTTAAGTTCCTATTGTCATGGATTGCTACAACAATGTTTGTGGAATAACGGGCATGCAGATTCTTTAATTAATGAATATTCTCGTCTTTTACAGAAACGGAAGTATACAGGTCGTGCTCTTGTAAGTCATATATTTAAGTATATTCCTCAGAATGTTTCAGCATGGAGGCTTCATGAGATTGAAACTCAGATGGACTCTTTGTATCAATTATTGAAAGATGGAAAGGTACAGTTTGATGAGTGTGTAAATCGTTTTTCTGAAGATAAAGGGACGTTTTGGGTAACTCTTTTGCAGATGCCTGTCGAATTTGAAGAAGTCGTGTTTAACTTACCGGTCGGTAAAGTGTCTAATCCTTTTTTTACACCCCAGGGAATTCATATAGTGAAGGTGCTGGAATATCAGAAACAACTTGATTCAGAGAAAGTCCGTCAGGGTTTGGAGGAACGGTTGCTGAACCAGCCAAACAGTCGTTTGCTCCTTTCGTCAATTGATTCCTTGAAACAGTGTTATGGATATATGCCAGATAAGTCTGGGGTAGAGGAACTATTGCGAGAGGGGAAGAGTACTAATACTTTATTCACCTTGAACGGGAAAGCATATACTGGGGTTGATTTTGCTTTGTTTGCAAGGACCTATCCGGCTTCTGTCCGTAAACAGTTGGATGCATTTGTTGCAAAATCGGTATTAGATTGTGCCTATACTCATTTGAAGGCTGATGGTTCTGATCTAAGATGGGAGTTGTGTTTCTTTCGGGATAGCTTGTTGGGTAGTGCAATCGTGCATCGGGAAATCCGCAATTTAGTTAAAACGGATTCAGCTGGTATAGCAAAATACTTTAAGAAGCATGCAAAACGTTATAATTGGCCGGAAGAACGTTATGATGGAATCGTTTTACATTGTAAGACGAAGCGTATGGCAAAACAAGTACGGAAGTTTCTTAAAAAAATCCCTCAGGAAGACTGGACGGAAGCTATTCGTTTGGGCGTGAATACTGGAGGGCAGGTAAATGTTGTAGCAGAGAGAGGTTTGTTTGCTCCTGGTGATAATGCCTTTGTAGACAGTCGCATCTTTAAAAAAGACAAACCTCAATCTTTGGCAGATTACCCTTATTGGATCGTTTTAGGAGAAAAACGTAAGGGACCTGTACGTTGGGAAGATGTGGGGCAACAGATTTGGACAGATTATTATCGTAATTTAGAAGATGGTTGGCTGCATCAACTTCGTCGTGATTTTAAGGTTGAAATAAACGAAGAGGTTTTAAAAACCGTTAATTCTCACTGAAGCAATTGATTAAACCGCTATCTTCGTATTCCAAATATGAGAAAAAAAGTGGCAATTCGAAAATTTTGTCTGTTTTGTCTCTGTTTGTTCCTTCTGGGGGCATGTAAAGAGTCACAGTACGACCATAAAGGGCGAACGCCTTTGGTGGAACTGGACGGTAATTTTTTGTACAAGGAGGATTTGATGGCAGTACAGCCTGCTGGACAAAATCGAGATGACAGTTTGTTGTTTGCAGAACATTATATACGTAATTGGGCGGAAGATATTTTATTATATGAAAAGGCACAAAATAATGTGCCCAATAATGATGAAATAGAAAAATTGGTGCGCAATTATCGGAAAGCGTTGATTATGCATACTTATCAGCAGGCATTGATCCATCAGAAATTGTCGGAAGAAATTACAGAAGAGGAGCTACAGGAATATTATGAGCAAAACAAAGCTGTGTTCAAAGCTGATGCTCCATTGATGCGTGGTTTGTTCATTAAGGTCCCTTTGACAGCTCCGCAGTTGAGTCGAGTACGCCAGTGGTATAAAGATGAAAGGCAGTCTGCGGTTGAGCACTTGGAAAAATATAGTTTGCAGAATGCTGTGAAATATGAGTATTTTTATGACAAATGGGTACCAGCTTCGGAGATTTTGTCATGGATACCTTTGAATACGTCGGATATAGATACTTATTTTTCCCGTAATCGCCGGGTGGAAGTCAAGGATACGGCTTTTTGGTATTTTTTGAATGTTGCAGAATATATTCCCACAGGAGCCCAAGAACCTTATGAAGCGGCTAGGCCGTTGGTAAATGATCTGGTGTTGAATCGGAAGCAAGTTGAGTTCCTGAATAAAGTGAAAGATGACTTGTATAAGCAAGCTATCGAAGATGGAAAGATTAAATATTGTGAGAACTAAGATATTAGGAATGAAAAAGTGTATGAACGTTAAGTTTGTAGTTTTATTGGCTTTTATGCTACTGCCTCTTGTATCTTCATGGGGGCAGGACAATGTGATTGATGAAGTGGTTTGGGTAGTTGGTGACGAAGCCATATTGAAATCTGATGTGGAAGAAGTGCGTTTGGATGCGTTGTACAACGGACGTAGGTTCGATGGCGATCCATATTGTGTCATTCCGGAAGAAATAGCTGTGCAGAAGTTGTTTTTGCATCAGGCTGCCTTGGATAGTATAGAGGTGTCTGAGAGTGAAGTCGTAAGTCAGGTAGATTTCTTGATCAACCAATATGTCAGCCGCATCGGCTCTATGGAGAAGATGGAAGAATATTGGAACAAGAGTGCTACGCAAATTCGTGAAACCTTACGTGAGAATGCCCGTGAAGGATTGACGGTGCAGCGCATGCAGCAGAAGTTGGTAGGTGAGGTGAAAATTACGCCTGCTGAGGTGCGTCGCTATTACCAAAGTTTGCCTCAGGATAGTATCCCTTATATTCCTACACAGGTAGAAGTACAGATTATCACACAGAAACCTAGAATTCCGGTAGAAGAAGTAGAAGAGGTGAAAAAACGCTTGCGTGAGTTTACCGATCGCATTAACAAGGGTGAAACCAGTTTCTCTACTTTGGCTCGTATGTATTCCGAGGATCGTGCGTCGGCTATTAATGGTGGTGAAATGCCTTTCTATGGTCGTGGACAGCTTGATCCGTCTTTTGCGAATGTCGCTTTTAACTTACAGGACCCTACCAAAGTTTCTAAAGTGGTGGAATCGGAATACGGTTTCCATATTATCCAGTTGATAGAAAAACGTGGTGACCGTATTAAAGTTCGACACATATTGCTGCGCCCCCATACGCCTGAAAGTGCATTGGAAGCCGGTATGGCTCGTCTTGATTCTATTGCTGACGATATTCGGAATAATAAGTTTACATTTGAAGAGGCTGCAGCGGTTATTTCGCAAGATAAGGATACTCGTAATAATCACGGTTTGTTGCCCAATCCCAACAACAATACATCGAAGTTCGAGATGCAGGAACTTCCTCCCGAGATTGCCAAGGTGGTCGATAAAATGAATGTAGGTGAAATTTCTGAAGCCTTTACCATGATCCCTGAAAAAACAGGTAAGGAGGAATGTGTAATCGTCAAGCTGAAAAGTCGTATCAACGGTCATAAAGCTACTATTACGGACGATTATCAGAATTTGAAAGATCTGGTACTCGAGAAGCGTCGTGCTGAAGTACTGGATAAATGGATACGTGAGAAGCAGCGTCATACTTATGTTCGTATTAAGGAAGGCTGGAATCAGTGTGAATTCAAGTATCCGGGCTGGATTAAGGATTAAGTTTGGCTGTTTAGATACAGTCTGTGAATGTTAGACTAGCTATATGCACAATAGAATTGTTTTTAAATTCCTAAGCAGGCATAGATATCTTCTGACAGGTATTTTATGCCTGTTTGGCATCTGTCTGCTCAGTGCGCAGGATAAGAAGGGAGAGCCAGAGAAAAAAAAGACCCGTGTTGATTTGTTGTATGCAGATGAGGCACAGGCCGATGATCAGGTTCGGCCGGATGTCCAGGTGTTGATTGGGTCAGTGAAGCTACGCCATGACAGTATGTATATGTACTGTGACAGTGCTTTGATTTTCAAACGCATCAATTCCGTAGAGGCTTTTGGAAATGTGCGGATGGAACAAGGCGATACATTGTTCATTTACGGTGATTATCTCTATTATGATGGGATGGCCCAATTGGCTATGCTTCGTGAGAACGTGCGTATGATTAATCGTAATACAGAGCTGACTACAGACAGTTTGAATTACGATCGTATTTACAATCTGGGATATTATTTTGATGGCGGTACCCTGACAGACGAAGAGAATGTGCTGACTTCCGTATGGGGAGAATACAGTCCTGCTACTAAAATAGCCGTGTTCAACCATGAAGTGAAGCTGACCAATCCTCGTTTTGTTTTGACTTCTGATACGTTGAAGTATCATACGGAAACCAAAGTGGCTACTATCTTAGGACCTTCGGATATTGTAAGTGACAATAATCATATTTATTCCGAACGTGGTATATATAATACTGTGACAGAGCAGGCTGAACTGCTGGACCGTTCTATTTTAACCAATCAGGGAAAGAAATTGACGGGTGACAGCTTGTTCTACGATCGCAAGCTGGGATATGGTGAGGCTTTCGATCATGTGCAGATGAATGATACGGTAAATCGTAATATGCTGACCGGCGATTATTGTTTTTATAATGAATTGACCGGTAATGCTTTGGCTACAGATAGAGCTGTTGCGGTGGATTATTCACAAGGTGACAGCCTGTTTATGCATGGTGATACGCTGCGTTTGGTTACTTATCATTTGAACACCGACTCCATGTATCGTGAAATGCGTGTCTATCACAAGGTGCGTGCTTTCCGTACAGATATACAGGCTGTTTGCGACTCGTTGGTCTATAATTCCAAAGATTCCTGTATGACCATGTATACTGATCCGGTACTTTGGTATGGGTCTGAACAGTTGTTGGGTGAACAAATCAAGGTTTACATGAATGATAGCACTATCGACTGGGCGCATATCATTAATCAGGCACTGACTGTAGAACAGAAAGACACCTTGCACTACAATCAAGTATCCGGGAAAGAAATGAAGGCCTATTTTGTTGGTGGCGAAATGCGTCAAGTGGATGTGAACGGAAATGTATTGGTTATTTTCTATCCAGTAGAGGAACGCGACAGCTCGTTGATTTTGATGAATTATTCTGAAGGCGGTTTCCTGAGAATGATGTTGAAGGATAGAAAAATGGAACGGGGAGCCTTTATCGGGAAAGCTAACGGTACTGCTTATCCGATGGAGCAGATTCCTGCAGATAAGTACCGCTTGCCTTCTTTTGTATGGCTGGATTATATTCGTCCTTTGGACAAAGAGGATATTTTCAATTGGCGGGGTAAAAAGTCGGATGCAGTGTTGAAGCAAAGCTCGCGTCGACCGACTGTTTCTCCGCGTGATATGCATATCGAACGAACTAAAAAATAGGAGAGTGCTTTATGGGTATGTTTACGATGAGAAAACCACGGGGCTTTCATCATTCCTATATTTACGTGGACGAGCGTAAGGAAAAGTTGGACAAGATGAAAGAGAATGCCAAGCGTGAGTTAGGCATGCTGACTGAGAAAAAAGAATTCAATCCCGAAGATATTCGTGGAAAATTCATAGAAGGAACTACTCACCTGAAACGTCGTAAGGAGAGCGGAAAACGTCCTTTGCATTTTATTGTCATACTGTTTTTCATTATGTTGCTGGCTTATCTGTGGTATGCCATCAGTAACGGAATAATCTAAAATTGCATAGGCATGAGTGATATTATTCATTTGCTGCCTGATTCGGTGGCCAATCAGATTGCAGCTGGCGAAGTGATACAGCGGCCTGCCTCTGTTATCAAGGAATTGGTCGAGAATGCCATCGATGCAGAAGCCACGGAAGTTCATGTATTGGTAACAGATGCCGGAAAAACAGGTATACAGGTGATCGATAACGGTAAAGGTATGTCCGAAACAGACGCCCGACTGGCTTTTGAACGACATGCTACATCCAAGATCCGTGAAGCTGCTGATTTGTTTGCCTTGCGTACGATGGGCTTTCGTGGGGAGGCCTTGGCTTCCATTGCAGCTGTTGCCGAAGTCGAACTGAAAACAAGACTGGCCGATGAGGAACTTGGTACACGCTTGTTGCTGGCTGGTTCCAAAGTTGAAAGCCAGGAGCCTGTATCTTGCCCCAAAGGGAGTAATTTCTCTGTAAAAAATCTGTTTTTTAATGTTCCTGCCCGACGTAAATTCTTGAAAGCCAATTCTACGGAATTGAGTAATATTTTGGCTGAGTTCGAACGTATTGTTCTGGTTCATCCGGATGTTGCTTTTTACCTTTACAGCAATGACAGTGAATTGTTCAACCTGCCTGTCATGCCTTTACGTCAGCGTATTATGGCTGTTTTTGGCAAGAAGTTAAATCAGCAGCTGCTTTCGGTAGAGGTAGACACGACGTTGGTCAAGATATCTGGTTATGTAGCCAAGCCTGAGACCGCACGTAAGAAAGGAGCGCACCAATACTTTTTTGTAAATGGGCGCTACATGAGGCATCCTTATTTCCATAAAGCTGTAATGGATGCTTTCGAACATTTGATTCCGGCGGGTGAACAGATCTCCTACTTTATATATTTTGAAGTGGATCCGGCCAATATCGATGTGAATATTCATCCGACTAAGACCGAGATTAAGTTTGAGAATGAACAGGCCATTTGGCAAATCCTTTCTGCGGCAGTCAAGGAGTCTTTGGGCAAGTTCAATGCTGTGCCATCCATTGATTTCGATACCGAAGGTCTGCCGGATATTCCTGCTTTTGAGCAACCTCGGCCCATAGAGCCTCCTCAGGTACACTATAATGCTGATTTTAATCCTTTTAAGACCTCTTCTTCTTATGGAGGCGAACGCTCTTATTCACGTCCTCAGACAGAGTGGGAAAGCCTTTATGCCGGTTTGGAGAAAGCCAGTCGGATGAATGATCCGGTTGTCCCTGATGCACCGGTCGAAGAGGAATTGTCTCCTGCTTCAATACCATCGGAAGAGTCTTCTTCACCGCTTCCTTCGATGATGTCTGCGGGAGGAAATGTAACTTCCGGCCAGCATTGGCAGTTCAAGGGGCGTTATATTTTGACGTCCGTTAAGTCTGGTTTGATGCTGATAGATCAGCATCGTGCTCATGTACGTGTTTTGTTTGACCGATATATGGAGCAAATTCGTCAAAAGCATGGTGTGGCGCAAGGCGTATTGTTCCCTGAGATTGTTCAGTTTCCGGCGTCTGAGGTGGCTGTACTCGAAGATATTCAGGAGGACTTGTCTGCTGTAGGCTTTGAGTTGACTTCTTTGGGTGGAGGCGGCTATGCCATCAATGGAGTTCCTTCGGGTATTGAGGGACTGAAGCCTGTGGAACTGGTGCGTAATATGGTGCATACGGCTTTGGAGAAAGGTTGTGATGTGAAAGAGGAAGTACAGTCTATGCTGGCATTGACCTTGGCTCGTGCGGCAGCTATTGTTTATGGACAAGTACTGAGTGTAGACGAAATGTCTGCTTTGGTAGATAGTCTGTTTGCATGCGAGTCTCCCAATTATACTCCTGATGGGCGTGTTGTGCTGACTACAATCCGCGAAGAAGAGATTGAGCGGCTTTTTGCCAAATGATGTTACCGCTTTTTTGAAAGGAAAAGATCTTTTTCGGAACTTTTTCCAGGTGCTGGTGTTTATATGAGTGTCCACTGTGTGAGTGGACAGAATATAAACCTAAACTATTTTAAAGAAAAAGTATGAAAAAGAATCTAATGTTGCTGGCTTTGTCCGGATTGTCGGTTGCCGCTGTAGCACAAAACACGACAGAAGTTACAGAAGAAGTGTTGGAAGTCGTAGAAGTGCGTCAGGACAAGTACGCGGTTGTTACCAATCCCTTTTGGGATAATTGGTTTGTTTCGTTTGGTTATGGTGCTACTGTACTGTTTGGTGATTATGATGCTGCCGGCAGTTTCGGCAAGCGTATCAGCCCTACATTGAACGTAGCTGTAGGCAAGTGGTTTACTCCGGGTATGGGTGCCCGTTTGCAGTATAGCGGTTTGCAGGCACGCGGTTATGTTCCTTCTGCGGGATCTGATTATGCGGTTGGTGCCATGCAGGATGGTGGCTACTATAAGCAACGCTTCAATTACATGAATCTCCACGCTGACGTGATGTTCAACATGAATGCCTTGTTTGGAGGCTACAATCCTTCGCGGGTCTACGAAGTCATTCCTTATGTGGGTGCCGGCTTTACACACAATTATTCCACTCCCCATCGTGAAGCTTTGTCAGTCAATGCCGGTATCATCAACCGTTTTCGGGTATGCGATGCGTTAGATATTAATGTGGAGCTGAGTGCTGTAGCCACTGAGGATAAGTTTGACGGTGGTATCGGTGGTAAGGGCTATGATGGCCTCGTCAGTGCCACGGTTGGGCTCACGTATCGTTTCCCCCGTCGTGGGTTCAATCGCCCTCAAGCACCTGCCATATCCGAAGCTCGTTTGGCTGTGTTGCGCGACAAGATGAATCGTATGGCCGCGGAGAATGCCCGATTGGCAGAAGCTTTAGAGGCTGCCGAAAGCAAAGAACCTGTGGTGGAAGAAGTAGCAGTTGTGGTGAACAAACCGGTCATTGTACCGCGTACAGTGTTCTTCACCATCGGTTCGGCTGAGGTTTCTTCTCGTGAAGCGATGAATCTGTCCTATTTGGCAGAAACCATGAAGCAATATCCTGAAGCTACTTACGTAGTCAATGGTTATGCGGATGCTGCTACGGGAACTACAGCGTACAATGAGAAACTGGCTCGCCAACGTGCCGAGGCTGTAATCAATGTATTGGTTGAGAAGTATGGAGTAGATCGTGAAAAATTGTTGGTAGGTACTGCAGAAGCAGTCGACTCTTTCGGCGAACCGATTTTGAATCGTGTCGTGGTTGTAGAGTCTGCCCGATAAGCTGGGACTTATAGGTGAATAAAAATGAGGCTGAATTCCTTTGTGGGGAGTTCAGCCTCTGTTTTCTATGTTTCTTGTTATTATTCTCCGCGGAAACGTTTGGCCTGTTCGGCTATCAGGTCCGCATCGTCGAAATAGTTGATCTTCATGGCACGGCGAACGTCGTCCAGTGTGGCGGCTGCCGTTTCACGAGCCTTCTCACAACCTTTTTTCAGCATGTCGTAGATAGCCGGTATGTCCTGTTCGAATTCCTTGCGGCGGGTACGGATGGGCTCCAGAGTTTCCTGCATGATGGCATTCAGGAAGTTCTTCACTTTTACATCCCCCAAACCGCCACGCTGGTAGTGAGCCTTCAGCTCGTCGAGATTGGGGTAATCCGGCAGATAGCGTTCAAAGTGTTCGGGGCGGCAGAATGCGTCGAGGTAAGTAAATACGGTATTGCCTTCCACCTTACCAGGATCTTGTACACGCAAGTGATCCGGGTCCGTATACATGCTGCGTATTTTTTTCTGTACTTCGTCAGCGGGGTCACTCAGGTAGATACAGTTCCCCAGACTTTTGCTCATTTTCGCTTTACCGTCCGTTCCAGGCAGACGCAGGCAGGCGGCATTGTCCGGTAGCAGGATTTCCGGTTCTACCAGTGTTTCGCCGTAAATGTAGTTGAAGCGGCGTACGATTTCACGGGCCTGTTCCAGCATAGGCTCCTGGTCTTCACCTACAGGTACAGTAGTAGCCTTGAAAGCCGTAATGTCAGCAGCCTGGCTGATGGGATAGGTGAAAAAACCTACGGGGATACTTGCCTCAAAGTTACGCATCTGAATCTCGGTCTTTACAGTCGGATTGCGTTGCAGGCGTGATACGGTTACCAGGTCCATGTAGTAGAACGAAAGTTCACACAGTTCCGGTATCTGCGATTGGATGAAGAGCGTGCTCTTTGTCGGATCCAGTCCGCAAGCCAAGTAATCCAATGCCACTTCGATGACATTTTGACGCACCTTTTCCGGATTCTCCATGTTGTCTGTCAAGGCCTGTGCGTCGGCTATGAAGACAAACATATCTTTGTAATCTCCGGCATTTTGCAGTTCCACGCGTCGGCGTAGTGAGCCCACGTAGTGGCCTATGTGCAGGCGTCCAGTTGGGCGGTCGCCTGTGAGGATGATTTTCTCTTTTGCCATATATATCTTCTTTTTATTTATTGCTGACAAGTTTGTTGCGGGCGTAAAGTTAGCTCTTTTTTCAGATATATTAGTGGAAGTAAATGAGAAAAAGCGACCTGCTATCTTGGACGATATCCGTTTTATAAGTTCCGTAATGAATTCTCTTTGTTTAGTTGTTGGTATTTTTTGTAGTGCAATGATGGATCCTAATAGCACTTTTAGATCCTTATTCTTTTCTTTTTCTCTGGATTTTTATCATTGTCTTGTATCTATGTTATTTATTATCAGGGTATTATGTACTTGTGAAATTATCTGCGAAATAACGGAAGAATTAATTAGTTTAACAAGTGTAAAACAAATTACAAACGGAGAGGGGAATTCGGCAAGAACTAAACGATTAAATATGAGAAACTCAATTATTTACTAATTTTTAAATTTATAAATTTAAAGTTTTTAATTATGAACAAAAAGTATCTAAGTGTGATCCTGTTCAGTGCCTTAATGCTGGGTACGACAGGAACGTTCACATCTTGTAAGGACTACGATGACGACATCAACAACTTACAAGAACAGGTGGACAAACTTAAGGATCTTCAGACATCAGTAGATGGTTTGAAGACTTCCATCGACGAGGCTAAGGCTGCTGCTGAACAAGCAAAGAAAGACGCTGCCGATGCTTTGGCAAAAGCTCAGGAAGCTTTGGATGCTGCCGGTGGAGGTGATGAAGCATTGAAAGAACAAATCGCAAAGCTTGAAAAAGCAGTAGAAGAGCAGGCCCAGAAGATTGCTAAATTGGAAGAGTTAAGCGTGAAAGTTGCTGCGTTGGAGAGCAAAATTGACAACGCCGCTACAAAGGAAGAATTGGCTGCACTTAAGGAAGAATTTACTAAGCTGAGTGCACAATTCATGAATATCGTGGGCGGACGTCTGACAAGCACAACGCTTATTCCTGAATTCCACATCAACGGTATTCCAGCTATCACCTTTACGACTTTGCAATATACTCCTCAGGTATATGTAAAGGCTGAACACACGGGACACATCGCTGATGGTACGATGACAGACCATGCGACAAAACCATGGTTGGATCATGCTGGTGTAGAAGGTGCTAAACCTTTGTATATTTCTACAGAACTGAATGAAGTCAACTATCAGATGAATCCGAATATGGGTGTTACCAAAGATGACGTGGAAATGCCTTCATTCGATTGCATCAAGTCTACGAACATCACGACCAAAGCTGTTGATGTTACCAACAACAAGCCTATTGAAGTTACAGGTTATGACATCAAAGATGGTATCATGACTGTTACGTTCAAGAAGAATAAAGAGTTCTTGGGTACTATAATTGGAACTGACGGTGATGCTCATGGTGTTGATAAAAAGGAAACATTCTACATGGCTTCTTTAAAGACTCCGATAGCTGAAGCTAACTTGACAGAGGAAGAGAAGGAAAGTGGTGAAGAAGTAGCTGTAAATTCTGAATATAGCAGAATTGAGGAAATCGTTGCTGTTCCTTATCTGGCCAACAGCAAGACAGACTTTACGGCGCTTAAGGCCGGTGATTTTGCAGACGAGACTCAAGGTACTGGCGACAATCTGTTCTATGTACACTACCATGACTCAATCTGTCTGTACAACTCAAACAACAACGAATTGGTTGACGTTAGAGCTCAATACAACGAGCCTCTTGATCTGAGCAAGCTTGTTACTGTTTGTGTTACTTCAGTAGCTGACCATGCAAGTCACTCTGAACTGAAGAACTATGCAGACTATGGTTTGGAATTCCGCTTCGCTATGGCTTCAGCTAAATACCTGCAAGGTGATCTGAAAACAGACGAACAGGCATTCGGTAAGATTCTGAACGGTCACTTCCTGAAGTCTGAAGTATATGATGTAGAACTGGGCGACAATGAATATTCTAAGACATCTATCGGTCGTGAACCGATCGTACGCGTGTCTTTGATTGATACAAAGAATAATAACCTCGTAGCTCAGCGTTACATCAAAGTTCGTTGGACAGGTGAAAAGGAACAGACTATTCCTGCATACACATTCCCCGAAAACATCGTAACTTGTCATGACATGTGGCGTCAGATGTTCTCACAAGCTATGAACGAGAACGTTTATCACCAGGTTAAGTTCGACGGCGGACAAAGTATCAGCAAGACACAGTTCCATAGCATTTATAAAAAACTGAAGATTAACGAACTGCGTAAGGATGGTGAGAAAGTCGATTTGACTACATTAGGTATAGCTACTTCTACTGATCCTCTCAACTGGTATGAAGGTTCAGATAGAGTAAAAGAAGACGGAAATGAAGCAATCGTTGGTACTCCAACAGAACCTGATTTGGTATTCACTATGATCGCAGATGCACTGGACAACACTTCATACAATCTGGTATGGGCTATGAATCCGAAGACTGTGGGTACTCTGGCTTATGCAGATGGCAAGTATGCTTCTACATTCGAAATCGATATTGAATACGTTGATGAAAGCGGTTTGAACGGTAACATCAAGCAGACATTCAAGCAGACCATTGTTGCTCCGACTCAGAAGTTTGCTTACCAAGGTACTTATTGGAAAGACGGTAAGGGCGAAGGTGTATTCAACGTGAACCCGATCGTATTCAACACTTCTATTGACGGTTGGTTAGGTGCAGAGAATATACCTCACATTTATCCGGGCTTAACAGGTGGATGTGAACTGAAAGACTACAGCCACATTGAAGCAGACTTGGTAAATGGTTATATCTATGAGCCAACCAAGAAGAAACCGACCAGCTTGGCACAGTTCATCCAGTACATCCGTGATTGCGCTGAAGTGAAGTTCGTATTCGATGAAGACAGATTCAAGGATTATGACTATTTGACTGGTTTTGTTCTTGATGGTACAAAAACTCAGTTGTGGAAATCAGTAGTAGGTACAGCTGTTGATATTGATCATTCAGCTCCGAATCCTAATATCGGCATGAATGATAAAGATATATGGGACTATAAGCAAGACAATAAGTTGGCTGCAACTATCAACAACTTCATGTCAGCTACTACTCTCGAAAATGAAAAGAACTTGCCGTGGGATTACAGTGAGCCATTAGGTGGTGTTGACGTGGATCAGTGCTCTGCAATCATTCGTCTGCATGAAAACGATGACTTGAACGGTACAGATGCAGCAAAAGAATTGATCGGCCGTGCAGTACCTGTTAAGTTGTTGGTTGAATACAACGCATACAACGTCATCCCCGTTCAGAACTTTGAAGTATTCTTCATCAAACCTCTGGATGTTGACGGAACAATCGGTGAAAACTTCGTGGATGCTGAAATCGACGGTAGCTTCTTGAGCGTAGCCAAGAACTTCACATTCACTGACTGGAACGATTATAAGGTTGCTGCTGCAGGTATCGCAGATGCTGCAACTACTGCAACAGATAAGGATGACTATGCTCACCAGCTGTATGACTACTATGCAGTGAAGGAAGTAACATTCTTGACAGAAAAGACTACAACAAGCTTGGCATGGGATGCTGCAACAAGCACTTACATCCACAAGGATGGTGTGAAAGACGGTGTATTGCCTACCGGACGTTCTTTGAAGATGATGAATTGGGATGAAACAACTTCGAAGTCTTCTGCTACGGAGGTTACTTCAGATCCGACTCACTTGGCATACTTCAACAACTCCGGTACTCCGGTTAACGTTGACTACTTCC
>ERZ780198.46-NODE-46-length-122212-cov-19.589610_pt1 | contig 122212 bp, 94 predicted proteins | sample MGYA00510979_ERZ780198 | MGnify/ENA primary metagenome ERZ780198 (study PRJEB29588, sample SAMEA2158039) | human gut metagenome | biome: human gut; feature: human-associated habitat; material: faeces | place: Denmark | collected 2008/2010 ...
TCTATCCAAGAAGAATTGCTCATTCTACTAATCGCCAAAAATCATACACTTTTGGGTAATATCGGTGTAATCGAAAGTTAAATACGTTAAATTATTATCTTTTCGTATCTAAACAGAATCCACACAGTCACTTTTCTACCGTTTAGAGCATATAGTATTGATAATCACCTAATAACAGATCTTATGATTGCAGCGGCTTGACTGAACTAATATTGCCTAACAGCCTGACGATAATTGGGTATGCTGCGTTATGGAGTTGCAGCAGCTTGACGAAGATCGCATCATTGGCTGAAATTCCGCCAGTGTGTGATTCCGAAGTGTTTGAAGATGTCAATAAAACTAACTGCGAGTTGTTTGTTCCGGAAGGATCAGCCACCGCCTATAAACAGGCGGAAGGCTGGAAAGAAATCAGCGACATAAGGGGCTTTGCCGGGATTTGTGTTGAATAACATATTGCAATAGTTTGCGGTTTGCGGAAGTCTGCGTAACTTTGGGAGATGGATTTTCGCAAACCTGAATGAAGCATTTAATACTACCTGACAACGATGAGCGCAGGCTCATTTTCTACCTTTCCATGGAAGAATTCGCCGCCCGTGAGATGGACGGCGAGGCTTTCTTTCTGTGGCAAGTAAGCCCAACTGTGATTTTTGGCCGCAACCAATTGATGGAAGCGGAAGTAAACGTGTCTTTCTGCCGCGAGCATGGCATAAAAATGTTCCGGCGCAAGAGCGGCGGCGGATGCGTATACTCCGACTGGGGCAACATCATGGTGTCTTACATCGTGAAGGGCGAGGACGTCACCGCCACCTTCAACACGTTCCTGCAACGGCTTGCATCGGCGCTGCGCGACATCGGTGTCGACGCTACGGTGTCGGGACGCAACGACATCCAGATCGGCGGGCGCAAGGTGAGCGGAAACGCGTTCTACAAGGTGCCAGGGAAAAGCATCGTGCACGGCACACTGCTCTTTGCAAGCGACTTTGAGCGGATGCAGCAGGCAATAACGCCGTCGGCGGTGAAACTGCAGAGCAAAGGGGTGGCTTCGGTGCGCCAGCACGTGACCAACCTCAGCGAGCACACCGACATGCCCATCGAGGAGTTCAAACGCTATCTTATCGACAGATTCTGCGACAGCGAGAGGATGCTGACCGCCGCCGAGATTGCGCGCATCGAGGAAATCGAGCAGACATATCTCGACGAGAGTTTCTTCAACGGCAGCAATCCAGCATACACCGTCACCAAATCCGAAAAAATCGCCGGTGTGGGCGAAGTGGCTGTCGGTCTGGAGATGCGCTCCGACATCATCCACCACATCAGCCTGTCGGGCGACTATTTCATGCTCTCCGACCCTATGCCCGTTCTCAACAGCCTGCTCCGCGGCAAGCGCATCGACGAGGCAGCCGAGGCTCTGAAGGGCATAGACATGGGCAGGCACATCGCAAACCTCACAACAACACAATTGACAGAAATCATCTTAAAATCCTGATATAACATGGACGACTTGAAAAAAACTTGTCTTTACGACAATCACGTGGCTCTGAAAGCCCAAATGAGTCCTTTCGGCGGATTCATGATGCCGATACAATACAGTTCAATCATTGACGAGCACAATGCCGTGCGCCAGCGTGTGGGCATGTTCGACGTGTCGCACATGGGCGAGATCTTCGTCACCGGCGACGATGCCGAACGGTTTGTCAACCACATCTTCACCAACGATGTCACAGCCCTTCCCGCAGGAAAGATTCTCTACGGAATGATGCTCTATCCCGACGGCGGCGTGGTCGACGACCTGCTTGTCTACAAAATGGCTGAGCCAAAAACGTGGCTGCTGGTGGTGAATGCCGCCAACATCGACAAGGACGACGCCTGGATTCGCGAGCAGGCGAAGGATTTCAATGTGGAAATCGACAACGCCTCGCCTCGCTACGGACAGATTGCGCTGCAAGGCCCCGACGCAGAGAAAACTGCCGCCGAGGTGCTTGGAATGGACCTCGGCAACCTGGCTTTCTACACTTTCGAGGAAACGGAATGGCAGGGAAACCCTGTGATTGCGAGCCGCACAGGATATACCGGCGAGGACGGTTTTGAATTTTACGCAACGCCCGATGTCATCGTTGCAATGTGGGAAAAGCTCATCGCCGCGGGGGTGACGCCGTGCGGTCTCGGATGCCGCGACACGCTGCGCTTCGAGTCGGGACTGCCTCTCTACGGACACGAACTCAGCGAGGAAATCTCACCTATAATGGCCGGGTTGGGTATGTTTGTGAAACTCGACAAACCGGAGTTCATAGGCCGCGATGCGTGCGCCAAGCAGAAAGCCGAAGGAATGGCGAAGAAGGTGGTGGGCATCGAGCTTAACGACCGCGCCATCCCACGCGGAGGCTATGAGGTGGAGGCCGACGGACAGACAATCGGCGTTGTGACCACCGGCTACCACACAATCACCACCGACCGCAGCGTGTGTCTCGCCCTCATCGACAGCCGCTATGCCGCCCTCGGCACGGAGGTGGGTGTGCGCATCCGTCGCAAGGTGTTTGCCGGAACGGTGTGCAAGAAGCGTTTCTACAACAAAAAATACAAGAAATAACATACTTAAAATCAAAAACATAAAAACTACAGAACTATGGCTAAGACAATTGAAGGTTTATTCTACAGCGAATCTCACGAATGGGTTAAAGTGGACGGCGAAACTGCAATCATCGGCATCTCCGACCACGCACAGCAGGCAATGGGCAACATCGTATACGTCGACATGCCTGAGGAGGAAGACGAAGTGACCGCCAACGAGGATTTCGGCGCGGTGGAAAGCGTGAAGGCCGCCAGCGACCTTATCTCTCCTGTAAGCGGTGTGGTTGTGGAAGTGAACGAGGCTCTTGCCGACGCTCCTGAGCTGCTCAACAAGGACGCTTACGAAAACTGGATCATCAAGGTGAAAATGGACGATCCTGAGGAGCTGAAAAACCTTATGGACGCTGCCGCCTACGAGAAATTCTGCGAGAACGAGGAACACTAAGACTTGTGGCTATGGGATTTTCTTATTTTCCGCATACTGCTGCCGACATAGGCGAGATGCTGAAGCGCATCGGCGTTGACGGGCTCGACGACCTGTATGCCGACGTGCCGCGCAGCGTCATCTTCGATGGCGACTACGACCTGCCCGACGCTATGTCGGAAATGGAGGTGCGCCGTCGTTTTGAGGAGCTCGACAGGAAAAACCGACATCTGACAATAATGGCTGGCGGCGGTGCCTACGACCACTATGCTCCGGCTGTCGTGCCGGCGCTGACGAGCCGTTCGGAATACCTGACAGCATACACGCCCTATCAGGCGGAGATTTCTCAAGGCACATTGCGCTACATCTTTGAATTTCAGAGCATGATTGCCACACTGACGGGTATGGACTGTGCCAACGCGTCGATGTATGACGGCGCCACAGCCGCCGCAGAGGCGATGATGATGGCTATGGCTGCAACGCGCAAGAAGACGCGTGTGCTGCTGTCGTCAACGTTGCTGCCTCAGGTGCGCGAGGTGGTTCACACCTATGCCAAATACCACGGCGTCGAACTTTCTGAAATCGCTTCTGCCGACGGTCAGACCGACATCGACGACGCCCGCCGCCTGCTGGAGGCCGGCGACGTGGCTGGCGTGCTGGTGCCGAGCGTAAACCGTTTCGGCATCGTGGAGGACCTCTCGGGATTTGCCGAGGCAGCACACGCCCAGAAGGCGCTGCTGATGGTCTATGCCGACCCTTCGGCGCTTGCCGTGGTGCGCACTCCGGGCGAATGGGGTGCCGACGTGGCTTGCGGCGACGCCCAGACATTGGGCATTCCGTTGGGATTCGGCGGCCCTTATGTGGGTTTTCTGGCATGCAGCAAGGAGCACGTGCGCAAACTGCCGGGACGCATCGTCGGAGCGACGACCGATGTCGACGGTAAACGCGCCTTCGTGCTTACGCTTCAAGCGCGCGAACAGCACATCCGCCGCGAAAAGGCCAACAGCAACATCTGCTCCAACCAGTCGCTGATGGCTCTCTACGTAACAATATATCTGTCGCTGATGGGTAAAAAAGGACTGCGGCAGGTGTGCGACCTTTCCTATGGAGCGGCACACTATCTGCACGACAGGCTGATTGAAACCGGACTTTTCTCGGAGGCTTTCAACCGCCCGTTCCTGAAAGAATTCGCGCTGCACACCGACATTCCTGCCGACCGCCTGCAACAGGCTCTGCTCGACGGCGGATTTTTCGGAGCGCTGCCCACAGAGGAGGGGCTCGTCACCTTCTGCGCCACAGAGCGCCGCACGCGTGAGGAGATTGACCGCATGATTGACCTTATTAAGCAGATTCAACTATGAAATACTACGACAAACTGATATTCGAGTTGTCGCAACCGGGACGTTGCGGCTTCTCGCTGCCGGAAAACGCATGGGGCACCGACACGGAGGCTCTGCCGGCGACACTGCGACGCGACGCGGAGGCTGAACTGCCGGAGGTGAGCGAACTCGACGTGGTGCGCCACTACACCAACCTGTCGAATATGAATTTCGGTGTCGACACGGGCTTCTACCCTCTGGGCAGCTGCACGATGAAATACAACCCGAAAATCAACGAGGAAATTGCGGCTATGCCGGGATTCCGCGACGTGCATCCGCTGCAGCCCGACTGCACGGTGCAGGGAGCGCTCGAACTATACGACAGCCTCGACCACGCGCTTGCCGCCATCACTGGCATGGCGCACTTCACGCTCAACCCGTTTGCAGGCGCCCACGGCGAGCTGACGGGTCTGATGGTGATGCGCCGCTACCACGAGCTGCGTGGCGACACCAACCGCACAAAGGTGATTGTGCCCGACAGCGCCCACGGCACCAACCCTGCCAGCGCGGCTGTGTGCGGACTTAAAGTGGTGGAGGTGAAGTCGCTCGACGACGGCACTATCGACATCGACGCGCTGCGTCCGCTGCTCGACGACACCGTGGCTGGCATCATGATGACCAACCCCAACACTCTCGGCTTGTTTGAAACACGCATTCCGGAGATTGCGGAGATGGTGCACGCCTGCGGCGGACTGCTCTACTACGACGGCGCAAACTTCAACCCGCTGCTTGGCAAGGTGCGTCCGGGCGACATGGGATTCGACATCATGCACCTTAACCTGCACAAGACGTTCTCCACGCCTCACGGCGGCGGAGGCCCAGGCTCGGGTCCTGTGGGCGTTGCCGCGCATCTGGCTGAGTGCCTGCCCGACTTGAAGGTGAGCCGCTGCGACGACGGCTTGCTCCACACTGTGCGCACGCCGGAGGCTGCCGGACGCATATCGGGATTTATGGGCAACTTCGGTGTGCTGATGCGCGCATACGCCTACATTCTGATGCTCGGCAAGCAGAACATCCGTATGGCTGGTCCGTTGGCCACACTCAACGCCAACTACATCAAGGAGTCGCTCAAGGATTGCTACAAACTGCCTATCCCGTCGGTCTGCAAGCACGAATTTGTGTTTGACGGATTGGCCGACAAGTCGACGGGCATAACCACGCTCGACATTGCCAAGCGTCTGCTTGACTATGGCTTCCACGCTCCGACAATCTATTTCCCGCTGCTCTTCCACCAGGCAATAATGATCGAGCCTACCGAGACGGAGTCGAAGGAAACGATCGACGAGTTTATCGACGTGATGCGCCGCATCGCGAAGGAGGCTGTCGAAAAGCCGGAGGCTCTGCGCGAGGCTCCGCTGACCACTCCAGTGCGCCGTCTTGACGAGACTACTGCAGCCAAGCATCCGATACTGACATTCAAAGAGTTGCAACAATGCTGACAACCGATCTGATTATAATCGGCGCGGGTCCGGGCGGTTATGAGACCGCCCTGCTCGCCGCGCGCCGCGGACTGAGCGTGGCGCTGATTGAGCGTGGCGAGGTGGGTGGCACATGCCTTAACGAGGGATGCATTCCCACGAAGGCTCTCTGCCGCACCGCCGCTATGGTGAGCGATTTTGCGGAGGCTGAGGCTTTCGGAATCAAGGATGTCGCCTTTACGCTCGATTTCCCCGCTGTGATGGAGCGCAAACGCGCGGTAGTCAAGCAGTTGCGCGACGGAGTGGAATCGCTCATTTCCAACCCCAACATCCATCTGCTCCGCGGAGAGGCTCGTTTTGTCGACGCGCTGACAGTGGAGGCTGCCGGCGAACGCGTCACGGCGAAAGACGTGATCATCGCCACCGGTTCGTCGTCGGCGATGCTGCCAATCGACGGCAATACGCTTGAGGGCGTGCTGACGTCGCGCGAGCTGCTCGACATCGACAGCGTGCCGCAAAGGCTATGCATAGTGGGTGCGGGCGTAATCGGGCTGGAATTTGCTTCGGTGTTCAGCGCATTCGGCAGCGAGGTGACGGTGCTTGAATATGCCAAAGAGGTGCTGCCGCATTTCGACAGCGACCTTGCAAAGCGACTGCGCCAGAGTCTGGGCAAGCGAGGCATAAAGATTGAGACGCAGGCTGCCGTGAAATCAATCGCCAAAGAGGGCGACGGGCTGGCGGTGGCTTACGAACGCAAAGGCAAGGAACAGTCGGTGACTGCCGACAAGGTGCTGATGGCTGTGGGTAGACGCGCCAACGTGGGCACGCTCAACCTCGCCGACATCGGCGTGGAGTTCTCGCCACGCGGCATCGCCGTCGACGGCAATATGCAGACCAACGTGCCTCACGTCTATGCCGTGGGCGACGTGAACGGTTTGATGATGCTTGCACATGCGGCCACGTTCCAGGGCATCCGCGCGCTCGACGCTATTATGGGTGTCGACGACAACCTGAGGCTCGACGTGATTCCGGCGGCGGTGTTCACTATGCCTGAAGTGGGCATGGTGGGACTGACGGAGGACGACTGCAAGGCGCAGGGCATCGAATATGTGGCTAAAAAGGCGTTTTTCCGCGCCAACGGCAAGGCGGTGTGCCTCGGCGAGACCGACGGCTACTGCAAACTGATTGCCGCCGCCGACGGACGCCTATTGGGATGCCACATCTATGGTCCGCATGCCGCCGACCTTGTACAGGAGGCTTGCGCGCTGATTACTCGCGGCGACTCGATTGCCGACCTGCAAGGCATCGTGCACTCTCACCCTACGCTGAGCGAGATTGTGCAATCGGCTGCACACTGCTGACTTTTAACGCATACTGAAAACTGTATCATCCAAGCTGATGGATGATACAGTTTTCTTTTTGTCCCGATGGCGCACGATGTGCCGATGTGTACTGTCACTATACACAAAAAGCGCCCCCATGCGGGAGCGCTTTTTACTATATGCTATCTCTAAGGATTAGAGGATAACTTTCTTAACAACTGGAGCGCCAGCTACGACAGCCTTAACGATGTAAGCGCCTGTTGCAGGAGCGGCAACCTCAGATGCATTGCGAGCCTCAGCTACTTTCTGACCAGCTACGTTGAACACTTCGATAGACTCAGCTACTTCGCTTACAGCGATAACGTTACCGTTAACTGTGATGTTTGCAGCTGCAACTACGTTGCTTTCTACGCTGCCTTCTTTCTTCTTAGTAATCTTGTAAACGCCCATACCGTTGAAGCATTTGAAAGTCAAGACAAGTGCAGAACCATCGTTCTGTGGCAAGCAGAAGATAGAGTGTACGCGAGTACCTGTGTCTGAAGTCTGACCAAGACCGTCAGCAGGAACTGTCCACAATGGCTTCATTGACTCGAACGACATATTTTCATCAACAGTTGTGATGATAGCCTGGCATTTGTGAGGGGCGTTATACTGACCTTCAGAATAAATCATCAAGTTAGTGCCGTCAACAGAACCTTCTGCGATACCGTTAGTTCCCTTATCCGGCTCAACAACTGTTCCTGACGTAATAACTCCTTCTTTGTCTTTCACTATCAAGTCAGCATTGCCGATGTTGTCAATCATAGCACCGTCTGAGCCATAGAGAGCTGGCTGAGAAGTAAAGCCGTCGATGTAGAACATATTCATATTGCCCGACTTAGAACCGTCACGGACAATCTTCAAAACAGAACCCAAGCTGAAGCCTGTGATACCATTAGGGTAAGTTTGTCCAGCTTTGATTGCCTGGAAAGTAGCCTGGTCTGTCCAGCCGCCCATCCACTCGTTAGAACCTTTTTCGCGTACCCATTTGAATACGTTCATATTGTCGGCAGCAGAAGTAACAGCCATAACTGTTGCATTAGCCTCAACACCTGTGATGTCACCGATAACGTCGCAGTAGTCAATGCGACCAGTACCACCGTCAAAGAACAAGTCGCCAACCGAAGTGACAGCACCTGTAGTCAGGTCAACTGTATAAACCTCGTATTGTCCGTCACCCTTTGAGTTTGCGCTGAATGTTGCAGCATAGAAATGTCCGTACTCATCGAAACCAACTTGGTTGACAGCCAAAGTGCCTTTGAATGCCTCACCGCCCTTAGTCAATGCCAAAGAACCGAGGTAAGCACCTGTCTTAAGGTCAAATTTCTCGATTGTTGCAGTTTCACCGCTCAAGCCTACATAAACAGTTGTTCCATCTGTAGTTGCAGTACGTGCGCTTGTAGCAGCAATAGGGTTTGCTTTGTAAGCATCTTCCGTGTGTTGACGGTCAAAAACCCAAAGGTTTTCACACTTGATGCCATCAACAGACTCATAAGTCTGGCCATCAGTTACAGCAAATGCAGAAGCACCTGCGAGCATCAACATTGATGCAGAGAGTAAAAGTTTCTTCATAATTAAATAGTTTTTGTTAGTAAAATTCCTTTCTATTTAGGTTTGTTTTTGAAGCCGGTTGCACGGCTTTCAAATCACACCGCTAAAGTAGTGCTAACTTTCCGATAGTGCAAATATTTCAAGCAAAATAATTGTATCAATTCCTTAAATTTTGTTTACCGCTTTTACTGGCTGCGTGAGCGGAACAACACCCCTGCTCTGGATTATGTCGCAGACTTGACCGCGTGAGCGGTCACGCTTTCAGTTAACCCCCGACATCGTCGGGGGACTGGTGTGCAACCGACTGCGCCGCGTGAGCGCCGCCGCTGAAGCCACTGATGATAGACACTCATTCCTCAGCGGCACCGCACTGCGGTGCATGCCTCCACTTCGACCATCCCCGGACTGCGTCCGGGGTTAACTGAAAACGGGTCCGCGCTGCGGACCAACACCTCTGCTCTGGTCAACGCTGCCAACTGACCGCGTGAGCGGTCACGATACCACTGCTCTGGATGATGTTGCAGACTTGACCGCGTGAGCGGTCACGCTTTCAGTTAACCCCCGACATCGTCGGGGGACTGGTGTGCAACCGACTGCGCCGCGTGAGCGCCGCCGCTGAAATATATAAGCATATATTTTGTATGTAAGACAATAAGTAATACTTTTGTCTTATGAGTTACACCCGAAATTTCCAACACATAGTTTTTCGCACCAAATGCAGCGAATTGACAATCCCTGAAGATCAGAAACGGATACTTTTGACGTTTCTGTTCGAGTATTGCAAACGAGCGAGAGTCTACCTCCGGCGCGTAAATGCCTACCGCAACCATGTGCACATGCTTGTAGACCTACCTCCATCTATGCCAATCTCTGAGTTTGTGAGAGGAGTGAAGTCACGCAGCAGCGCAGAACTCTCCCATAGCCGTGTTTTCCCGTATTTCAACGGATGGGCTGTTGGCTATGCCTCGTTTTCTGTTTCATACTATGAGGTTGATAAAATTGCAAACTATATAAAGAACCAAGAAGAACATCATCAGAGTACTTCTTTTGAAGAAGAGTTTCTGTCATTGTTACGTGTGAACGGAGTGACAGAAGACGAGTATGTCTTTAAAGATTAGCAACTCATTCCTCAGCGGCACCGCCCTGCGGTGCATGCCTCCCCTTCGACCATCCCCGGACTGCGTCCGGGGTTAACTGAAAACGGGTCCGCGCTGCGGACCAACACCCCATCCGCACCGTCGCAGATGCGCTACTACACCGGCGATGTCTTCTCTCAACCGCGACCGCAGACTTGACCGCGCGAGCGGACCGACATCTACTGCTCTGGATGATGTCGCAGACTTGACCGCGTGAGCGGTCACGCTTTCAGTTAACCCCCGACATCGTCGGGGGACTGGTGTGCAACCGACTGCGCCGCGTGAGCGCCGCCGCTGAAGCCACTGATGATAGACACTCATTCCTCAGCGGCACCGCACTGCGGTGCATGCCTCCACTTCGACCATCCCCGGACTGCGTCCGGGGTTAACTGAAAACGGGTCCGCGCTGCGGACCAACACCCCCTCCACGCCATCGCAGATGCGCTACTACACCGGCGATGTCTTCTCTCAACCGCGACCTGCAAACTTGACCGCCCTGCGGACCGACACCTACTGCTCTGAGCGACGAGCCGCCACAGAGAGAGCCAAGTATATACAGGAGGAGCCATACCAGAATAGGCACGGCTCCTCTCTCATATTGCAAGTGATTGCTATTTTCTAACGAACTTCACTGTCTTGACCGCACCGTCGACAACGATGCTGACAAGATATGTTCCGCCAGCGAGAACCGACAAGTCGGCTTTGCCCTGTGCGTCGGTTTCCGTATTGAGCACCTGCTTGCCGTCGAGGGCGAACACAGCCACCGGCATACCTGCCACGCCTGCAGAAAGCACATTGTCGACAATCGTGATGCCATCGGCAGCAACACTGTCCACACCGCCCATCGGAGTGGCATTGTAGGTGAATGAGAGAACCGGAGTCCAGTCGGACGTTGTCAGCTTACCGTCGACGTAGTAGTTGAACTGCGCGCGCAGGAAGTATGACTTGCCGTCCTCCAGCATCTTTGACACCATCTTGACGTCGCTGAGCATCGGAGTGCAGAACGTGCCCACAGGATATGTTCCGTTGTAGGACGAACGTGCGGGGAATGTTTCCTTCTCGCTGATTGCGAAGTGGGTCGACGCCACGCCCTCCTGAGGCTGCACGGCGACAACCTGGTCGGCATGGAGTGTGGTGCCGCTGGCAGCCGGAGTGACAAACGTAGGAGTAGGTATGCTTGCCGCCTTTGTTGTAAATTCAAAGACATCGGTGGTTTCCGTTCCGCCGTTCACTGTAGCGATAACCTTGGCATAATATTTCACGCCGGCTGAAAGCACATACTGCGGAACGGCAAACGAAGTAGCCGTTGTTGTCTCATCAATCACAACGCTCTGGAAATTCTCATGACTGCTCACGAGCAGCTGATACGATGTGCCCTTGCCGAGATCCGACCACGAGATTGTAGGAGTCAGCTCAACGTTCCCGCTGCCGTCGGCAGGCGAAATCAGGCGGAAGATGTCGACCATGAACGACTCCACTTTGCCAGCTTCCGTGTCGGTAGCGTTGTTGCCGCGGGCAGTGACAGTCCAGTAGTATGTCACGTCGGGCTCAAAGTTGCACATGCCAGCCGACGATGCCGCATTTCCGTTTGCCTCGAAGCGAGCTACTACATTTTTCATAGCGGCATCGGTGGCAATTGCGATTTCGCTCACTTCGGCAGAACCGTTCCACTTGAACTGGAATCCCTTCGAAGCCAATTCGCCGTTGACAGGATATGTCATCACCGGCTTCTCAGAAGCCGTGACCGCAGCGCCTTCAAACACCGCGCTGTACTCGTTGCCGTAGCGGTCGAGCACGGCAACGGCATAGCGGTAGTTGCCGAGGTTGGCGTCAGAGATGCCGAAACCTTCATATTTCGGAAGCTCAGCAGGAATCTCGAACGATTTGCTGTAGGAATTGCCAATCAGATATTGCGCATCCTTATAAAAATGCTTGCTGTCGACGTTCGACGGCACGGCATAGACGGTGAAACGCACGTTGTCCGGACCGTTCCACGTCAGAGTGCGGCCGCTGCGGGCAACATTGCTTACTGAACCAGGATACGCCACCTTTTCCCATGTCGTGGCAGGAGTGAGCGCCTGGGTGTCGAACACCGTGTTGCGCAGATAGCGGAACAGCGACAACCATTTGCCGTCGACGCGCTCGCGGCGCGCAGAGAGCGATTTCCACGGGAAATAGACCGTTCCCGGGCATTCGCCCACCACGTTGGTGTGGGTCATCGTAATCTGGTCGTAGAACTCCGACAACGGGCAGCTGCTGCCCTGCGTGTTGCTCAAGTCCTGGCTGATGAAGCACTGACGGTTGAATTTGGCAGCCGCCTTATACCACCACGGGGTGATTTTTGCATAGTCGGCAGCCGAATAACCGATTCGCCAGTACACCTGCGGCGAGATAAAGTCGATAGTGCCTTCTGAAAGCCACGCCAACGGGTCGGAGCAGATGCTATCATACTGCCAGTCGTTGCCAGGGCATGGCTCGAGGCCATAATCGTCGGCATGCTTTCCAGCCACACCTGCAGGACCGATGCCGAAGCGCACCCAAGGCTTTGCCGCCTTGATTGCCGCATAGAGCTGACGCACCATATCGTTGACATTCTCACGACGCCAGTCCAATTGCGACATTGTGCCGCCAGCGGCAGTGTATTTAGCATAGTCGGCAGCGTCATAGCTTGCCGGAAGACCGTTCTGATAGAAATAGTCGTCAAACACCACGCCGTCGACATCATACTTGCTGATCAGGTCGATTGTCACGTCGATAATTCTCTGCTTCACCTCCGGGAGAGCCGGATTGAGGATTGTCCATGTTCTTCCGTTATTCTCCCACTTTATCAACCAGTCAGGATGGCTGTTCTCATAGTTTTTGTCGCCGCCGGCATTACCCCAGCCCGTGCTGTAGGTAGAGTTGATGTAGCGGTAAGGGTTCATCCAAGCATACACCTCAATACCACGTTTGTGGGCATTCTCAACAAGATATGCCATCGGGTCGAACGCCGGAGCCTCACCGCGTGTGCTGGAAACGTAGCTTGACCACGGCTCATACTTTGAGTCGTACATAGCGTCGCACATTGTACGCGCATGGTAATAAATCGTAGTGAAATTGTTGCGCTGCAGCGAGTCGAGGTTGTTTTGACAAATTGTTTTAAGTGCCTCCGCATTGTTGACAGTTATCGGGCTCGACGGCCAGTCGGCAACATACGCCGACATCCACGTGGCTCTCTGCTCACGCTTCAATGCCTGCGCCTGGAACGCCGCCGACAACAACACCGCCGAAGCGGCTGCAGTCATTAAGATTTTCTTTATCATATTCGTTGTTTTGTATCTTCTTTTTAAAGCAATAGCCGTCCCCCTATTGCTTGACAACAAAAAGGAACGGCTATTGATGTTTTCTATACAGTCAGGAAACCGTTAGAACAGTTTCGTCTTGTTAGGATTGATTACGATACCCAGAATCTTGTCGGCAACGACAGGCACACTGACAATCTTGCCTGCGGCATAGTCGTAGTATTTCAAGCCAGTTGCAAAAGCCGAATTGTCGGCGGCAGCCTTGTTGAAGCCGAAGTATACGTTACCAGTCTCCTTGTCGAGAGCCATCTGCGTGCAGTATACACCCTCATCGGCTGTAGAGTTCATAGCATCAGCCATCATGAGGAAGTCGTGGCCTTTCAAGAAGCCTTTCTTGTCGACAGTCTCGTTGTCGGCAGGCAATGGATAAACATAGAATCCGTCGCTGTCGCCCCAACGCCAAACGTAGAGAGACTTGCGCGCCTCGTCGATAGTGAACGCCTTGAATTTCACATCCTTAAGGATTATACCATACGGAGCTTTGGCAGTCTTGTAGTCGCTGACAATGTCAGTGGACTTGAAACGATAGATACCATTACCGTTGTAGCACTTACCCCACCAGTACATACCCTTTGAGTCCTTCTCGATAGTTGTGCTGATAGCACCGTAAGCAAGACCGCGAGAGTAGTAACCGAGCTGGTCGTTCTTCACCAAGTATGTGCTGCTCTCCTTACCGCCACGTGTGTTGAGCGCAGTTTTGCGCAAACCGGTGTTACGGTCAGAGTAGATCAAGTCATTTCCATCGACAGTTCCGAAGAACGGGTCGTTGAATGCAGTCTGACCAACGTTTGTAACAAACAGGTTTGTAGACTTGCCGTCGACAGTCATCACGTTGATTTTACCGTCGCCGAGCACGCCGTCGGCATCGTTCACGTAAGTGTACTGCTTGCCGGCATCGAGGATATAAATCCAGCCCTGTCCGTCGGCATCCTTATAGTACACCAAGTTGAACGGCATGTTGCCGCTGCTTACGCCCATATCGAACGGAAGGTTCTTTGTGCCTTCAGGAAGTTCGCTGTCAGGGATAATCTTCATCGCTTTGATGTTGCCGCCCACTGTGGCGAAATAGAGAGTCTGATACTCCTTGTCGGCACCAACTTGAACGTTTACATAGCTTTCCTCCAACTGGCGGTTCTCACCGTCGATGTCGAAAGTGGTCTTCAGCGTGATGCGCTGCGAACCGATGTTCTTGAAGTGCACCTTGCCAGGATAGTCCACCTTGCCATTTTCATCGGCATAGCCGACGAAAGTAGTCAACGGGTTGCCCTCAGCGTCGAGAGCGCCTTCCGGGAATGTCCATTCATATTTCACCTTCTTGTTTTCAGGGTTAGGCAGGAAGATGTTGAAATCCACGTCAACGTCGTTTACAGTCAACACCTCAGCCGACTGGCTTTGGATTGACAGCACCGGAGCGATGTCGTAGATCATGATAGGATATGTGCGCGAGCCGACGCCGTCGATAGTCAGTTTCACCTGATATGTACCGGCTTTCTCGAACTTATGCACAGGATTCTTCTCTGTTGATGTTGTTCCGTCGCCGAAGTCCCAAGAAGGATTGCCCTGCTTGTAGGAAGTGTTGGTGAACTGAATGTGGGAAACCACATAGTAGTCCTGACCATATTGAACCTGACCGTCGGCACTTGGAGCCACAGCGTATGTGAAGTCCACATCCTTCGACGGGAAATCCTTGTAGTCAGGATCCGGGTCGACGCACGACGACACCATCATCACCAACGCTGCGATAAAGCTGATATTCAATAATATTCTTTTCATTTGTCTTTTTCAGTTTTAATTAGTTAAGCTCAATTTGCTTGATGCCCGACTCACCGGTTGTGTAACCGCAGTGACCCTCCGTGTCAAACACCTTGAACACGAGGTTCAAGCTGTATTTGCGTGAGAAGTCAACTTTGTAAACCTTGTCGGAAGTGCTGTAGACCCAGTCGGTGAAAGGAATCAACGAAATCAAATCCTTGAACACCGGCATATATTCGTCGCGCACTGCAGTGACAACGCCACCAGTGTTGTCGTCGTAACGGCAGAACACCCAAGGCGAAGACTTGTAGACGTCATAGTAAGTCTTTGAAGGGTCGGTTGCGTCGGCAGTCGGCACTTCGTGATATACAGTCTTTCCGTCGACAATGTCAGTGTAGTATTTGCCTACAACAACCGTAGCGTCGGTAAACCAAACGTCGCTCTTCTCAGTGCCTTCAGCAGGAACAAGAGAATTGAGGGCAGTCTGGTCGAGAGCCGGATATTTTGCAATCACACCCTGCACCTGCTCTGCAGTGAAATCGTAGTTGATATACACACCGCGGAGGTCGGAATAGTAAGTGTTGTCCTTAGTCAGGTAGTCAATCACCTTGTCGGTGAAAGTCTGCTTGAAGTCGGCAGGATAGTAAGAATCAAACTTCTTCTGATCCCACTTTTCAGGAGTAGCCCATGTCACAGATTTCAAAGTCTGCGAAGTAGGGATTTTAGTGTCAAGCTGCCATTCGTGACCGTTCCATGTTGCCATAGAGTGAGGGAACGAAGCCGTCATTGACGTGCGGACAGTGTCGCTGACGTTTACAGTCTGAGTGTACTTCAAAGAAGAAGTCAAGCCAACGGTAGCGGCAGCTGTTTCTTTGAGCACCACTGTTTCCCAAACCTCAGAGTGGTCGGGAGTGTGCTCCTTGTCGGTGTAGTATTTACCGGAAATCTCGATGCTGTCGCCGGCCGCAGCCACAGTGCTTCCCACCGACCAAGTGACAGTAGGCACAGGCTGACCTGCATCCATAATGTCGCTGAACGGGTCGTTGGTCTCGCACGATGTCATTGCGATCAAAGCGAGAGCAGTGGCTCCTAATTTATATTTCAAATTCATAACTTAAATTCTGTTTAGTGTTAAACAATTATTTGCCGGTCAAAGAAGAACGTACGCCAGCCTCCTCAGCCCAAATCATCGGTTTGCGAAGCCACTCGAAGTTCTTGTAAGCGCCGAGACGCTCAAGTTCGCTCTTGTTGTACTTCTCCTCAGTCTCTGGGTCGTAGTTGATGCGCTGAATCCAAGTGTTCTCCTTCTGCGCGTCGGTCAAACCGTCAATCCAGTATGGAGCGTAGAGGTTGTAAGGACGGCGGAGTTTCAGATAAACGATTTCCTGGTTTGCGCCAATACCGTGGTTGTTACGGTTGTTGCTGTAGTGGTAGCGACGCATGTCGGTCCACTGCTCAGGCTGCATGTACATAGCCACATACTTCATTTCCATCAAGTCGCTCAAAGAGAACTCAGATGGGTTGAAGAACCAGTGATGGTTACCCTTTGTCGCAGGGTCGGTCACGCCCCTTACACGCTGTGGGTTGGTTTTTCCATTCTCATCCTTCTCAGGCATTGTTGCATCGTCGAGGAATGCATCAACGATAGCGTCCCAATAATATTTAGACTTTGTGAAATCGCCATCTTTGTCGCGGGCATCAAGTTTCACATAACCGGAAGCAGTCATGTTGCCAGGATACATTACTTCTGGATGTGCTTTCTGGAAAGCAGCGAGGTGACGTTCGATGTTTGCACGTGTAGCCTCTTTTGCAAGCTCGCAGGCCTTTGTCTTGTCGCCCTTCCAATAGTAAGCCTCAGCCTTGATGAAGTAAAGCTCCTCCATTGTGAACAAAGGCACGTAGGCATCGGGAGAGCCTGCATAAGCACCAGTGTAGAGATTAGGATAAGCGCTCTTTGTAAACTTCGAGTTAGGCACACCGATGTTGTTTTCCAACCAGCGGAGTTTGATAGTCGATTCGCCATTGGTTGCCGATGTAGGGCCTGTGCGCGGAGTGAAAAGCAAAGCGGCACGAGGGTCGTCGGCATAGCCGCGGCGTGCAACAAACTTACCGGCATTTGTGGCATCACTCTGATTGAACACCCCCATAATGTCGGCGAGCATAAACTTTGAAGGCACAGCGTCAGTCAAGTCATTTGGGCGCGATTCTTTCCAATCGCCAACGTATGGATTCGGCTCGCTCCACGGGCAGTTCTGCGTTCTCGTGCCGCCGTCGAAATTGTAGCGAGGCTCGCTGCCGAAGAATGTGCCGTACATCGGGTCGGCTTGCCAAATTTGGATAGCCTTGTCGGCTGCGGCGATGATAGCGTCGCAGGTAGCGGCTGAAGTGTTAACGTTAGGAATGTTGCGGAGCAACAGACGAGCCTTTATTGCATAAACCAGACCTTTCCACTTGTTGAGATCGCCGGCGTATACACGGTCAAGTTTCTTTGTGATGTTCTGGTTGCCCGGAGCCTGAGTGTATTCAGGATTCTCGAAATCGGCAGCCAACTGGTCGCACTCGTTGAGCATCCAAGCATAGATGCTTTCCTGAGTGTCGTAAGTAGGCGAGTTCGACTTGTAGGCGTTGCTCAAAGGCATATCGCCGAAAGCGTCGGTTGTAAGCTGAGTCGACATCAAGCGGATTGCGCGTGCAATCAACTTGTAGTTTGGCGAACCCACATTGTCAGCGTTCGTCATCAGCTCGTTCACGTTGCGACCGATGTCATAGTAGTGGCGGCGCCACTGCGGGTGACGGTTCATAGTCAAGAATTCCCATCCGTTCTTGTAGCCAAATGAACCTGTAGACGATTTGCCTGTTGTTGTGAGGCACTGCGACAAGTAGATGTAGTATTCGGCGTGGTCGTAGTTGATCTGTGCCGCATAGTAGACTATTGTCGGAAGTCCTGTCTCGGCAGTGATACCCTTCGATTTGTCAGGACTTACGTTATCATCGAGCATATCGGCGCAGCTGGTGCCAAGGGCGCCAACGAGCAGCGACAATGCCATTATTTTGAATTTATTCATACTGTTCCTCGTTTTTTAGAATGTAGCACTAAGTGAGAAGTTGAACGAGCGTGCAGTCGGCACACTGTAATTGTCAATACCGGCACCACCTGTACCACCACCTGTACCGGCAAGGATCTGAGGATCAGTTCCGGTGTATTTGGTGAGCAGGAAGAGGTTACGTCCAGTTGCAGAAACCTTCAGACCCTTAACCGGGCATTTCTTCGAAAGGAAACGGCTGAGGTCGTAACCCACAGTCACGTAGCTCAAACGGATGTAAGAGCCGTCCTCGATGAAGTTTGAAGACACTGCATTATAGTAGCTGTTGACGAAGTTGCTGTCGAAGAGCACCGGAGTGGTGTTTGGAGCATAAGTTCCGTCGGCTTGCTTAACCACACCTTTCACGAGCACTTCGCGGCTGCGGTATTTTGTCATCAAAGCCTCCATACCGTTGCTGTTCAAGCCACGACGTGTAACGTTTACAACGTCGCCGCCACAACGGCCGTCGAACAAGAAACCAACAGTCAAGTCTTTCCAACGGAAGTTGGAACCGAGACCGAGCAGGAAGTCAGGCTCACGGTTACCGATCAAGTTACCCTTTGCCGGACTGATGAGCGGATAGCCAGACTCGTCGCAGATAATCTGACCGTCGGCAGTACGCTGATAGTCCTTACCCGAAATTGCAGTCGTTGACTCGTGTAGATAAGCCGTAGGGAAGATGTCACCATACTGAGTTCCCTGGATTTCAGACATACCTTCAGGAAGCGAAACCACCTTACCGCGGTTGAACGAGAAGTTGGCGTTCACAGTCCAATTGAAGTCCTTATTGCGGATGATGTCCTGACCGAATGTAAGCTCAAGACCCTTGTTCTCGATAGAGCCCTCGTTACGAGTTTGGAGGATAGTACCTGACGTCGGCGACACACGCACCTGTACAATCTGGTTGTCGACAGTGGTAGAGTACCAAGCCACATCCAAGCGAGTGCGAGAGTCGAAGAAACGCAAGTCGGCACCAACTTCCCAAGAGCTTGTCATCTCAGGCTCAAGAGTAGTGGCAACAGCATTTGTTGCGTCTACACCCCAACCACCGTCAGGGAACAATTCCCAGTTCTTATAAGCTGTGGTGAAACGGTAGGCAGGAGCGTCCTTACCAACCTTTGCCCAGTTACCACGAAGTTTACCGTAAGAGAACACCTTGTTGCTCAAGTGGAACAACTCAGAGAAAATCAAACCACCGGTTACCGATGGGTAGAAATATGTGCAGTCAACCTGTTTCAACGTTGAAGAGCCATCATAACGACTTGTCACAGAAAGTTGTGCCATACCCTTGTAGTCGAAACGAAGCTCGCCGAAGTAACCGAACTTGTTTTTGCGCGTGTGGGACAACGACATCTTGTAGTCGCCAACCTTGGAGAACAAGCTTGGGTCGGTGTTCATGAAGCTGTAGAAGTCACCTTCAAGAAGGAAGCGCTGACCAGCCAACGATGCCTCGACACCCTTGTTTTCCTTATATTCCGCACCAACCAATAAGTTGAGCGTGTAGTCCTGAGCGAAAGTCTTCTTGTATGTACCAACGATCTGCGCAGTGAGCTGCGAGCTGTTTGAAGGCTGGAACGAGTAAGAACCGAATTTATACTGATAGTTTGAGAACGCGTCAGATTCAGGATCCTCGAAGTCGGTCTTTACAAAACGAGACACAGCATACGACTCATAGTTAGAGTAGCCCTTATCGTAACCGATTTTACCTGTAAACACGAGGTCCTTGATTGGCTCGTAGCTTACCTGACCGTTGATGATCATACGGGTAGCCTCAGTCTCGCTCTTGTCGTAGTAGCGACCGTAGTAAGGAGAAACAGTTGCTACAATACGGCCTGCGTCGCTAAGAATTTCGCGGTCGTCCCAATTGTCGTAGAGAGCCCACCAGTTAGGACGGCCTTCCTTAGTAACGTAGTCAGACATATCCTTATTAATAGGCCAAGCGTAGATTGACGACATGCTGTTGCCGAATCCGCGGCTCTTTGAGTTTACGAAGTTGGCAGAGAGTTGAACGCTCACTTGGTCAGACGGCTTGAAGTCGGTCTTCACAAACACGCTCAGACGGTTCTTGTAATCCTTAGGAACCATACCCTCGTTGTTCATATAGCTTGCAGAAGCGTAAGCGTTGAATTTCTTGCTGCCGCCCGACAGAGAGAGGTCGTATTTCTGCAGGAATCCAGTGCCGAGGAAGTCGCCCACATTATCATATACGCGGTCCTCGCTTGTGAGGTATGAACCCCAGCCACCGCTTGCAGCGTTGCGCGAATAGAATCCGCCGCCGCCAGCCTCATAGAGGTTCTGGATTTTCGGAGTGTGGATAGCGTTTGAGATTTCCCAACCGCCAGTTGCAGTAACCTGCATTGTGCCTTCCTGACCACGTTTTGTGGTAATCATGATGACACCGTTGGCAGCCTCCTGACCGTAGAGGGCTGATGCAGCCGCACCCTTCAGGACACTCATGTTTTCAATATCGTTAGGGTTCAAGTCACCAAGGCTCGAGCCGCTGCCACGGATAGGCATACCATCGACAATCACCAACGGCTCGTTGTTCTGCGAGGGGTTGATTGACGAAATGGCACGGATAATCACCTGAGTTGAACCGTTAGGCGAACTACCGCCGGTTGACACTTGCAGACCGGCAACCTTACCTTGCAAGCTGTTTGCAAAGTTGGCGCTCTGTCCTGCCGACACATCGTCGGCGTTAAGTGACTGAACGGCGAAGTTCAGTTTTTTCTTTTCTTGTGTCTGCCCCATGGCGGTTACAACCACCTCTTCAAGAACTTGTGAGTTCTCTTGCAGCACAATGTCAACCACGTCGCGACCGCCGACTTTAACTTTTTGCGGAGTCATACCAACGTAGGTAACCACAAGGACGTCATTGTCCTGAGCCTCAAGCGTGTATTTTCCGTCAAGGTCGGTAGCAGCGCCACGCGTGGTGCCTTGCACCTGCACAGACGCGCCAATAATGGGCTCTTTGTCGCTCGCCGAAGTAACCACACCGGTCACCGTGCGGGCATAACCCATAACCGCAAAGAGGGAAAACAACAGTAGCAATAGCTGTTTCTTCATAATTACAGTTTGTTAGTTTTATAAAAGGTTTAATCTCTCTCTAATTTTTTTGACCGCCGGTTGTTAAATTTTAAGTTTACAAACGTTATTTTTCAACTCCCAACAGCACGTTTTTAACACTACGCCTCAAATTCCACTCAAAAACTCTACGATAGGGCTTAAGTCGCCTCCAAGACGGGCATTTTACGCACCACAAACTTACTTTCTTTTTCCCATATCAAACGAAAATTGGCTTCCCTTTTTCGTGTTTTGTAACTTTATTTTTGTATTACATACATTTTTTCACAATTACCAAATCTCCGGTAATTCAACTCATAAATGCGTGCTTCCGCCGGCGGCGCAGCGAGACGTATGGAAACAAAAAAAGGATTGCCGAAGCAATCCCTCTATTGAGTTGTCTTACCCGGATTCGAACCAGGACAGGCAGAACCAAAAACTGCAGTGCTACCATTACACCATAAGACAATCCTAACCAATGAGACTCATCGTCCCAAAAGCGGTGCAAAGATATGCCGTTTTTTTCTGCTGTGCAAATTTTTGCGTCATTTTTTCAAATTTCTTGGCGAAGATTGCTTAATTTTGTACACATTAAAGAGAAAAAGTTATGAAAGTTGGAGACATCGTGCGCTACCTCAACGCTGTTGGTGGCGGAAAAGTTACAAAAATAGACGACAAGATTGCATACGTTGAAGAGCCCGACGGCTTTGAAACACCGGTTCTTATCCGCGAATGCGTGGTAGTGGACCCCGACGGCGGAATCGTGCCGAAAAAGAAGTTCGGCAGCAACGAGCCGAGCAAATATGAAGCTCCGGCGGTGGCAAAGCCGCAGCCCAGGCCGCAAGTGTCGGAAAACAACGTGCCGGTGGTGGAAACCGCCGACGGCGATGTGCTCAACGTGGTGCTCGGCTATGAGCCTGGCGAGGCGAAGCATCTTAACACCACAACTTTCGACGCCTATCTGGTCAACGACAGCAACTATTATTTATATGTGGTATATGCCACGCGTGGCGACAGCCGCGAATGGACATGCCGCTTCTCGGGCATCGTGGAGCCTAACATACAGGTGCATCTCGAGGAGCTGCGCCATGAGGATTTGCCGGAACGCGAGCGCGTGGCTGTGCAGTATGTGGCATTCAAGAGCGACAAGGCGTTCCGCCTGAAGAACCCAGCCGCCGTGGAGTTCCGTCTTGACGCTACAAAATTCTATAAGACACACTGCTTCCACGACAACATGTACTTCGACAATCCCGTGATTGCCTACGACATTGTGAAAAACGACGTGCCACAACGCCAGATGGTGATTGACAGCGGAGAGCTGGAGCGCGCCATGCGCGAGAAGAAAGCCGCCGACAAGGCGCGCCGTCCCGTGGTAAAGCATCAGCCCGAACAACACAAGAAAGGCGATATTGTCGAAGTGGACCTGCACATCGACGAATTGCTCGACTCGACTGCCGGGCTGACAAACAGCGAGATGCTCGACGTGCAGCTGCGCGAGTTCCGCCGCGTGATGGATGAAAACGCCAACCGCCACGGTCAGAAAATCGTGTTTATCCACGGCAAGGGCGAGGGCGTGCTGCGCAAGGCGGTGCTCGACGAGCTTAAACGCAAATACAAGAACTGCGAGGCGCAGGACGCCTCGTTCCGCGAATACGGCTTCGGCGCAACCCTCGTGACCGTACACTGATGATAGCCTATTTCTCATGCACGGGCAACAGCCGGCGTGTGGCACAGTTGCTGGCGGAACGTCTCGTCGACAACGTCGTCGACCTCCGCCCGCTGCTACGCGCCGCAGAGCCGTCGGTCAGCATCGACGGCGGCAAGCTCGTTTTCGTCTTCCCCATACACTCGTGGGGACTGCCCAAAGGCTTTGCCGACTTCCTCACCCGTCTGCGCGTCAACGGCTGTCCACAATACTGCTGCATGGTGGCAACGTGCGGCGACGATTGCGGACTTGCCGCCAGGCAATGGCGCGAGGTGATGGAGGCGAAAGGCATGACTGCCGATGCGGCATACTCCGTGCAGATGCCCAACACCTACGTTATCTTCCCCGGATTCGACGTAGACAAGTCTGACGTGGAGCAGCGCAAACTATCCGCCGTCCCGCAAGCGGCCGACGCCCTGTGCCGGCGAATCGAGGCGATGGAGAAGGGCGACTTCACACACCACGGCAGCGTCGCATGGCTGAAATCGCGCATAATCTACCCATGGTTCATGCGCCACGTCGATGACAGACAGTTTACCACAACCGACGCCTGTGTGGGTTGCGGCCGATGCGCCGCCGCCTGCCCCACCGCCAACATCACAATCTCCAACCATAAGCCGCAATGGCACGGTGACTGCCTCAACTGCCTCGCCTGCTACCACACCTGCCCGCATCACGCCGTCGCATTCGGCAGGCGCACCCGCGGCAAAGGACAATACACCTGTCCCGACAATAAATCCACAAGTAAATGATACTGCTTGCATTCATCGGTTCGCTTGAGTTTTACGTCATCGCATTCGCCGTGGCAGTAGCGTTGGTGGCACTGATGGCGCGTCCTGCCGACAAAGGCGAGGCTCAGACACTGTTTGCGCGCGGCGTTGCCAACGAGCCAAGCGGCGAAGACGGCATCGTGATGACAACCGACAGCGATGGGCGGCTTGAATGGACACGTCACGGTGTGCATCTCGACACACCCGACTGCCAAGTGAACTGCGCCATAACGGTGATTGACAACGACATAAAAATCATCGAGCGCAAGGCCGACGACAAGTTGGCGGAAATATACCACACCGACCGCGACATTCACTTCTCCTGCCTGCAAGCACTGCGTCCTGGACGCTACCACCTATATTATGAGGCGTCATGGAGCGGCGAATGGGCGTCGGGCTACATCCGCATCCCCACTTCTCTGCCCAAGAGACTCGATGTGCATATGTGATAAAAATTCCGACATATTCAACTTTTTCCTTACCTTTGCATATATGGAGAAAGAATTTGTGACAATGAACCGGCGCGAATGGCTGAAGCGCAGCGCCGCTGGCTTGACAGCACTGGCAGTGGCGGGCGCTGTGGGCGGCTGCGGCGACAAGACTCCTCCGAAACGTCTTGAAGGCAACGTGAGGCTGCCAGCCAAACTGCCTATGCTGAAGCGTATGGACAATGGTTTTACGCCACTTGCAATATCCACGATGTCGATGCCAAAAACCGGCGGAAAGATGGCAGCCGAAGGCATCAAAATCATCCAACGCGCCGCCGATGCCGGAGTGTCGCTTTTCGACACGGCATGGGCTTATGCCGACGGCGACGGCGAACGGATGCTCGGCGAGGCTCTTTCCAATCGCAGCCGCGACTCTTTTATGCTGTCCACATCGATGCCCACATTCAGCGTCGACACCGTGGCGGAGGCTGAAGCCGTCTTCAACCGGCAATTGCAACTGCTGCGCACCGACCACATCGACTACTACTCGCTGCAAGCCATAGGCAGCAGCGATATATATAAGGAGAAATATTCCGACTCGGGCATCCTTGCGTTTCTAACCAAGATGCTTGACGAAGGCAAAATACGCCATCTCGGAATAGACTACATCGGAAGCGACGAAGACTTTCTCGACGCCCTCCTTTCCGACCGGCGCTTCGACTTTTTCCGTCTCCCGTACAACGCCATCGACGACCTGCGGATGAACGGTGCGCAAAGCAGTGCGATTTTTGCGGCTCAGGACGCCGGCAAACTCGTGTTTGCCACCAATCCGACCAAAGACGGCATGCTGCGCGCGCTCAACGGCGATGCCACCGACGTGCTCTACAGCGCGTTTCCCGACCGTCCGATTGCCGGTTGGGCACTCCGTGCCGCAGCCCGGCAGGAAGGCGTGACAACGGTGGTCGACAGCCCGTCGGACCTGACAATGCTTGCCGAGGACGTCACAGCGATGGCTCTCGGGACAGAATTCTCGGAAAAAGAGTCGGCGGTATGGGAAACCGCGCTGAAATCCTATATCGCAAACTCAAAGATACACTGCATTGACTGTAAGCGGTGCATGCCATGTCCCTACGGCATCAACATTCCGCAGAATTTCACAATCCACAATGCGCTCATCGACGACGACATGCTGCCAAACGCCTACGGCGACACCGCCAGCGAGGCTTTCGCCATAAAGGCAAAAGAATTCGTGCGCCGAATGCAGCCGCTCGACCACCGGCAGTCGGCATTTTTCTGCATCGGATGCGGAAAGTGTGTCGGCAAATGCCCGCAAGGCATAGCCATCCCGCAGCAGATGGCACACATATCACTGATTATCGACAAGGCGCGCGAGCGTGCCGCAAAAGACATATGCGACCGATGAAGAAACGACTACGAACACTTAGAATCACGCTGTCGGCGGCGTTGGGCATCATGCTCACACTGCTGATTGCCACAACCGTGCTCCCCCACGGCTTTTCAGCCATCGCGAAGATTCAGCTGATGCCCGCTCTGCTGTCGCTCAACATCGGCATTCTGGCGTTCTGGCTTGTCGCCACGTCGCTGCTCGGCAGAGTTTACTGCTCCACCGTCTGCCCTTTGGGTCTGTTTCAAGACATCTGCGCACGCATCGGCAAGCAGCTGAAAAAGAAGCCCAAACGCCGCTATCGCTACAGCGCCGCCCACAACAGTCTGCGCTATGCCGTGCTTGCCGCCACAATCATCGCCGGCATTGCCGGAGCCGCGGCAGTACCGTCGCTACTCGACCCCTACAGCGCGTTTGTGCGTATGGTCGGCGCCATTGTCGCTCCGTCAGCCATAGGCATCGCCGTTGGCGGCATCACATTTGTCACCATCGGCGCGCTGGCATTCAGTGGCGGACGCACATTCTGCAACACGGTGTGCCCCGTCGGCGCCACACTGTCGCTCGCCAGCCGCAAACCGATGATGCGCATACAAATCGACACATCGCTCTGCATCGGATGCCGGCGCTGCGAGGCTGAATGCAAGGCCTCGTGCATCGACGCGAAAAACCACACTGTCGACATGAGCCGCTGCGTGATGTGCCTCGACTGCATTCCGACATGCCACGACAATGCAATCACCTATAGCCCGGCCCAGAAAAAGAGCCTCGGCACCAGCAACGACGGACGTCGCCGCTTCCTTGGCTTCGTAGGCCTCGCCTTGGCAGGCACGCTTGCGGCAAAAGCCGACTCCGCGGCAAAGACTATAACAGAAGGCAAGTCTCCCGCCAAGAAAAAGGCAGTAGTGCCTCCAGGGGCATCGTCGCGCGACAACTTCCTGAGCCACTGCACCGCATGCCATCTCTGCGTAAGCAAGTGTCCGCAGGGCATCATACGCCCGTCGGCAACCGAATACGGCATTCTCCACATGTTGCAACCGCATCTTGACTACAGCCTCGGCTACTGTCTGCACGAATGCAACCTTTGCACACAGGTTTGTCCCGACGGCGCACTCAAGCCCCTAAGCCTCGGCGAGAAACAGTCGCACGCAGTGGGAAAGGCAAAGTTCGTGCTCAAAAACTGCGTCACTCAGACCGACGGCTCCGAATGCGGACTATGCTCCCGCAAATGCCCTGTAGGAGCAATCGACATGGTGGAACACGGCGACACATTGATTCCACAGGTCAACGAAGCCATATGCGTGGGCTGCGGCAAATGCGAATATGCTTGTCCAGCCACCCCGGAGAAAGCAATTTATGTAGAAGGAATATAAAAACAAACGATACAATGAAGCAATACCTGGATCTGCTCCGCCACGTAAAGGAGCACGGCACAATGAAAGGCGACCGCACCGGCACCGGCACGAAAAGCGTGTTCGGATACCAGATGCGCTTCAACCTCGCCGACGGCTTTCCGCTGCTGACCACAAAGAAACTCCATCTGAAATCAATCATCTACGAGCTGCTGTGGTTTCTGCGCGGCGACACCAACGTGCACTATCTGCAGGAACACGGCGTGCGCATCTGGAACGAATGGGCCGACCCCGACGGCAACCTCGGACATATCTACGGCTACCAATGGCGCTCATGGCCCGACTACGACGGCGGCTTCATCGACCAGATATCGGAAGCCATAGAAACCATCAAGCATAACCCCGACTCACGGAGAATCATTGTCAGCGCATGGAACGTAGCCGACCTGAAGCGCATGAACCTGCCTCCCTGCCACGCATTCTTCCAATTCTACGTTGCCGACGGGAAACTGAGCCTACAGCTCTATCAGCGCAGCGCCGACATCTTCCTCGGTGTGCCGTTCAACATCGCGTCCTACGCCCTGCTGCTCATGATGGTGGCACAGGTCACCGGACTTGAAGCCGGAGAATTTGTGCATACTCTCGGCGACGCGCATATCTACACCAACCACTTCGAGCAAGTGGAGGAACAGCTGAAACGCGACCCGCGCAAGCTGCCCACAATGCGCATCAATCCCGACGTGAAGAGCATCTTCGACTTCAAATATGAGGACTTCACACTCGAAGACTACAATCCGCATCCACACATCAAAGGCATCGTTGCCGTATAAAACGCATTCAAGACAATGAAAAATCTGTCAATAATAGCCGCCGTGGCAAAAGGCGGCGCGATCGGCAAAAACGGAGGGCTGCTCTGCCACATGTCTGCCGACCTGCAACGCTTCAAGGCACTGACCACAGGCCACACCATCGTGATGGGACGGCGCACCTTCGACTCTCTGCCGAAAGGCGCGTTGCCCAACCGCCGCAACATCGTAATCACCCGCAACCCACAGTTTTCCGCTCCGGGAGTGGAAGTGGCGCTGTCGGTTGAAGACGCATTCCGCATGGCAAAGTCCGACGACGAGGTTTTCGTTATCGGAGGCGAACAGATTTACCGCGCCACGCTGCCGTTCGCGTCTCGTCTGTATCTGACGGAAATCGACGCGACATTCTTCGGCGCCGACGCTTTCTTTCCCAATGTCAATTGGAAAGAATGGCGCGAGACGCTGCGCGAGCATCATCAATCCGACGACCGCAACCCTCACCCATACTCGTTTGTAAACTACGAGCGGTAAAAACAACACAGCACGACTCTCTCCACAACTCATGGAGAGAGTTTTTTTATTCCGCGCACAATAGACGCCGTCTATGAACATATAGACAGAATCATTCGTTTATCTATAATAAACCATTTAAATTTGCACCGTTGAATCATCACAACCACAACAGAAAATGGAAAGTAGAAAAGAAACAGCATCAGCAAAAAAAGCAAGCGGCGCATACAATTGCACGCAGGCTGTGTGTTGCACATACCACGACTTCACAGGGCTTGACGAAGAGACTATAAAACACGCAGGCAACAGTTTCGCCGTGGGAATGGGCAATATGGAAGGCACTTGCGGAGCACTCATCGGAGCTGGCATCGTTTATGGCCTTTTCACCAAAGACAAAGCCAAGTCGGCTCGGGGAATGCGCCAGATAATGGAAAAATTCCAGCAACGCAACGGCGCCACCCAATGCAAGCTTCTGAAAGGCGCAGGCACTGGCAAGATGCTGCGCGAATGCAAGATGTGTGTGGCCGACGCGTCGGAATTTCTCGAAGACTTGCTGACCCAAGAAACGAAGTGATTTGTAAACTTAAAAATAAATAATGTTATGGAAAAGTTCAATGACGTAATCAACGGCAACCAACTCACATTGGTAGATTTCTATGCCACATGGTGCGGACCGTGCAAAATGATGCATCCTGTGCTCGAGCAACTGAAAGCCGACCTCGGCGACAGCATCCGCATCATCAAACTGGATGTAGACAAATCAGGCGACATTGCCGAGGCATACCGCATACAGTCGGTGCCCACACTTATGCTCTTCCGCGGAGGAGAGATGTTGTGGCGACAGAGCGGAGCCATGCGGCTTGCCGACCTGAAAGCGACAATCTCAAACTACCAGTAGTTTATGAACATACAGCAACTGAGATACATCGTTGCCATCGACCGCTTTCGCAACTTTGCGAGAGCGGCTGATGCGTGCAACATCTCGCAGCCGACATTGAGTGCGATGCTTGTGAAGCTGGAGGGCGAACTCGATGTGCGCATTTTTGACCGCACAAACAAAGTTGTGAAGCCCACCTCCGTCGGCGAGAGGATAATCCGCCAGGCACAGAAAGCCCTGATGGAGACAAACCGCATCAACGAGCTGATAACAGAAAGCAAAGGAACCGTCGGAGGACAGCTGACATTGTCGATAAGTCCGACAATCGCTCCCTACCTACTGCCAAAATTCATCAAGTACTATAGGCAATCCTATCCGTCGGTAGAGCTGACTGTCAAAGAGATGAAAGCCGACCACATGCTCGAAGCCATCCTGAACGGCGAGATCGATGCCGGCATCGCCATCTCAGGCAATGCCCGACAAGGCGTGCTCGAGATGCCTCTCTACACCGAACGATTCTACGTTTATCTCGCTGAAAGTTGCTGGCGCAAACTGCCAGTGTTCAAGCCCGAGAACCTGGAGCACGAGAACATGTGGATAATGAAAGAGGCTCAGTGTCTGCGCGACAGCGCCTTCTCATTCTGCAAGGCACGCGGCAAAGGACACCACATCTACGAGGCAGGCAGCATCGAAACGCTGATACGCATTGTGGACGAAAACGGAGGCTACACCATCATCCCCGAGATGCACCTGCCGTTTCTCACAGAGAAGCAGGCGGGAAACGTGCGCGAGATACAAGGTGACTATCTCTCACAAAGGCGGATATCCCTATACATCAAAGACGACTACATCCGCCAGCGGATGCTCAACACCGTGGCTGACACGCTTAAACGTTTCGTGCCGGCAAGGATGATAAGCGAAGGCATCGTGAAATATGGCATAAAACTCTAAAATCATCCTTTATCACACCTTCTTCAATCAACAAATTTTTCTTGACAAAAAAGTCAATAAACTTGGCTTTTTTCTTTCCATTTGTTACCTTTGTCGTATCAAACCTTTAAAAAAATATAGGCTTATGAAAAAATCTACAATTTTATTGTTTTTTACGCTCACCGCGGTAGGCTTCGCCAATGCCGAGGATGTGACAACAAGCGGCAACGGCGTAACATATACGCTTGAATCATTGTCGACAACAGAAAACAGCGGCGTGACAAAAAACGGAAAAGTCTACACTCTGACAAACAGCATCACCATCGCCGAAGGCGACCGCTTCGAGATTGAGAGCGGCGCGACAATGAAGATGGGCGACGGCGTGCAACTGCGCATCGAAGGCACAGCAAATTTTGCCGCCACCGACCGAGTGCTGGTGACGCGCGCCGACGAGAATGCAGCGCCAAAAGGAATCTACATGGTTTGCGACGCATCCGACACAGAGTTTAAAAACATCGATTTCGAATATGCCGGACTGCGCAACTTCTCAAGCACCGGACTTACGGTGGCGAACTGCACTTTCCGCTACAACAACGGCAAAATGACGACGACTGGCGCACTTGCCATCGGCAGCGACGGCGCCACATTCAACGTTGACAACTGCACATTTGAATACAATGAGGTGCCGGCAATCGGAGGCTCGGCGATGGCAGCAAACGGCATCGAGATTACAAACTGCAAATTCATCGACAACAACACCAAAAACACCAACAAACCGCAAGTGAACCTCACCGTAGGTGGCGCAAACTCTGTCAGCATTGAAAACTGCGAGTTTACCGGAGCGCAGCGCACCAACGTGGGCGCGGTGGCTGTGGCAAACATGGCCGGTATAGCAGGCGACAACATCGTGTGGATCTCAGGCAACACTATCCGCGACCACCGCTACGGCATCACTTTCTATGGTGGAATGAACGCAACGATTGCCAACAACCAGATTATCGACAACAAATATGCGTCAAGCGCAATGGCCGGCGGAGCCGGAATCAGCATCTACGACTATGGCACAAAGCCTAATGTGACGATTAAAGGCAACACCATCGAGGGCAACCTGTGGGGCATCACCGTGCTCGGCGGCGAGAACGTGAACATCGGCAAGGTGGACAATCCCGATGCCAATGACTACAACCCCGGCCACAACACATTCAAGAACAACGGCAACGGCGGCGCGCTCTACGACCTCTACAACAACTCCGCGCTCACCATCTACGCGCAAGGCAACCACTGGAGTGTTGACGAGCAGACGGCAGAGAAAATCGAGAGCGTGATTTTCCACAAACCAGACGATGCAAAACTCGGCGAAGTAATCTACACACCGGCTTGGGACGGTGAAGGCAGCGTCAACGAAATCGCCTCGGAAGCAATCAGATATGCCGACGGCAAAGTCTATGCCGAAGGTGCCGACATTCAGGTTTACACACTTGGCGGCGCACTCGTGGCACGTGCAAACAGCGTTGCCGACCTTTCGGCTCTCGCAAGCGGCGTATACGTGGCACGCGCAAACGGCAAAGTGCTGAAATGCGTGAAATAACACCACATACCAACACTAAAAAACAAAAAAAGCGGCGATTGCCGCTTTTTTTGTTTTCAACGAAGTTTTATGTTAAAGATAACTTTTCACGTTAAATAAATTGTAAAACAGAAATAAACGAATTATCTTTGCCAATTAGAAATTGTGTAAGGGAAACTGTGGACAAGTGCAGATGCCGGAAAACTGTGAAAAAACAAGCACTGAGCTTTGTTCATCCTGTGCGCACAATACGCTAATACACAGATTATTGCAAATATTATTTGCGCTGCAAAAACGTATATGAACAGACTATATATTCTCCTGATTTCGTGCATGCTGCTCGTTGGATGCAATTCAACGAAAGATGTGGCATATCTTCAAAACCTTGACATCAACAAGCAAGAGAGCATCTCTGCAAGCAAAGGAATCACCATACAGCCGAAAGACGTGCTGTCAATCATCGTCAGCTGCAAAGATGCAGAGCTGGCAGCAATGTTCAACCTGCCCGTAGTGTCCTACCAGACCAACTCCGAAATTGTGTCGTCGACCGGCGGCACGCAACAGCTGCTCGGCTATGCCGTCGACGAGAACGGAGAAATCAAACTCCCGGTGCTCGGCAAGATGAAAGTGGCGGGCATGACACGATGGGAAGTGCAGGAAAAAATCAAAAGCGAGCTCAAAAGCCGTGAGTTGCTGAAAGACATGGTGGTAACTGTAGAATTCCGCAACTTCAAAATCTCGATACTCGGCGAGGTCAAAAACCCAGGTTCATACAGCATTGAAGGCGACAAAGTCAACGTGCTCGAAGCCATCTCGATGGCTGGCGACCTTACCATCTACGGTCTGCGCGACCAAGTCTACGTAATCCGCGAGGAAGGAGGAGAGCGCACCGTCTACCGCCTGAATCTCAAGTCGGCGGAAGTGTTCCAGTCGCCCGCCTACTATCTGAAGCAGAACGACGTGGTCTACGTGCAGCCCAACAAGGTGCGCGCCGGCGAATCGAACCTCAACGAGAACAGCATGAAGTCTATCGGCATCTGGATTTCGATAGCCTCCCTGCTCACCACCGTAGCGACGCTCGTTGTTGCGGCAAAGAAATAATGACTTAAAAAGCACTGCGTAATTTACACAAAACATTTATACTAAATGAAGGAAGACTACAACAGCATAGGCGCTGCCGAAACGGAAGACCAGAAGAATGAATTCCAACTGAGCGACATGATTTCATGGACACTCTGCCACAAGAAATTTTTCGCAATCTCGATAGTCATCTGCGTGGCTCTCGGACTCATCTACGCACAGCGCGCGCAACGCATCTACCAACGCTCGGCGAGCGTAATGCTCCGAAGCGACAACAAGGGACAGGCTCAAATCAGCGAGTTGGCGGCATTCGCCGACCTCGGCATCGGAAGCACCGGCATCGACGTCTACAACGAGTTGCAGGCATTCCAGTCACCGCTGCTGATGCAGGACGTTGTCAACCAGCTGCGTCTCAACGTGACCTACAAGAGCAAGAACTGGATTGGATATGTCACCGACTGGTATGACAAAACGCCAATCTGCGTGGAATACAAAAACCTTCCCGATCACGTCGGCGAGCAGCCGCTCAACTCCGTGACATTCGTCGCTGAGAAAGAAGGTCAAAGCCAACTGACCGTCAAGGACTTCAAGATAAACGGCATCAAGAGCGACGCTCCGGCACAAACCGTGAAACTCGGGCAGCCGTTCAAGACGCCCGTAGGCACCGTAGTGCTCAAAGCGACAAAAGAATACGGCAAAAACTTTGAGCAGGCGGTCATCGTAGGCTATGAGCGTCCGGAGCTCACGGCAAAGTCGTGCCAGGCACGCCTCACCGCCGAACTTGCCGACAAACTTGCCACCGTAATCAACTTCTCCTACACCGACGCATCCGAGAAGCGTGCCGAAGACGTGCTCAATACCCTTCTTGACGCATACAACGAGGAGTGGATACGCTACACCAACAAGTCGACCGACAACACAGCCAAGTTTATCGACGAGCGTCTGATGTCAATTGAACGCGAACTCGGCAACGTAGACTCCGACATCGAACGCTTCAAAAGCTCCAACCGTCTGCTCGACATGAACGCCGAGACAGCACAAGTGACACAAGAATCGAGCAAATATTCAGAGCAGGCATTCCTTGCCAACAACCAGCTCGCCGTGGCTCGCTTCATCCGCGAATATCTCGTTGACAACACACGCCAGTACGACCTCCTTCCGTCAAACTCTGGCGTTGGAAGCCAAGCCATTGAAGAGCAGATTGCCGAATACAACAAGAAACTGCTTGAGCGTCAGCGCCTCGTGGCAAACAGCAGCGACAGCAACCCGTTGGTGTCTGACATCAACAACCAACTGCGCATGATGCGCTCCACAATTCTGCGCTCCGTCGACAACCACATCAGCGCGCTTAAAATTCAAGCCGACCGTCTCTCAGCGCAGGAAAACGCCATCGAGAACCGCATTTCAGCAGGTCCGGGCAAAGCAAAAGAACTGCTCACAATCGAGCGTCAACAGAAAATCAAGGAGGAGCTTTATCTCTACTTGCTTCAGAAGCGTGAGGAAAACGAGCTTCAGGCAAGCATCGTGGTAAACAACACCCGCCTGCTCAAGCCTGCCACCGGCGACAGCGTGCCTGTATCGCCGAAGAAGGGCATCATCCTCGCCGCAGCGTTCATCCTCGGTCTCGCCATCCCTTACGGCTATATGTTTGCGTCAAACATGCTCAACACCAAAGTGCGCAGCCGCAAAGACCTTGAAGGCATGGAAGTTCCAGTGCTCGGCGATGTGCCTCTTGCCGACGGAGCGAAGAAATTGAGTTTGATGAGCCGCTTTATGAAAAAAGAAAATGAGTCGGAAACACCGCACATCGTGGTAGAAGACCACAACCGCAACGTCATCAACGAGGCATACCGCGTGGTGCGCACCAACCTTGACTTCATGATCGGCGCCAACAAGTCGAAAGCCATCATGGCCACCTCGCTTTACCCAGGCAGCGGAAAAACGTTTACATCTGTCAATCTCGCCACCGCAATGGCGTTGAAAAACAAGAAAGTAATCGTTGTCGACTTCGACATCCGTAAAGGTACATTCTCCAAGATTGTCAATTCGCCAAGCACCGGAGTCTGCGCATATCTCAACGGACAAGTGTCGCTCGACGACATCATCCTGCCATCAAAAACGACAAAACTGTTGTTTGACTCAATACCTACCGGACACCTTGCACCAAACCCTGCAGAGCTTCTGCTCAGCGACCGTCTGCAGGCAATGATAGACGAGCTGAAGCAACGCTACGACTATGTGTTTGTCGACTGTCCGCCAATCACAATGGTCACCGACGCATCGCTCATCGCACCGCATGTTGACCGCACAATCTTCATTGCCCGCGCCGGACTGATAGACCGTCGCACCCTTCCTGAAATCGACGAGATTTACAAGGAAAATCGCTATAAGAACATGTGCCTGCTGCTCAACGGCAGCGACGAGAGCGGCACATACACCCGCTACGGATATGGTTACGGATACGGCTATGGATATGGCTACGGCAACGACACCAAGAAACAGTAGTGATGTTTGGCATATTCTCAAGGAAAAAGTCAATACTCGAAAGCGGCCTGCTTGACGGATTCACCGACCATCACAGCCACCTGCTGCCCGGTGTCGACGATGGATTCCAAACAGCCGACCTCACTTTGAAAGCGCTCCGCACAATGGAGCAAGCCGGTGTTGCCGACGTGTGGCTCACGCCCCACATTATGGAGGACGTGCCAAACACCGTCGGCGCGCTCAAGCAACGCTTCGAGGAATTTTCCGCCACATACAACGGATCTGTCCGCCTGCATCTCGCAGCCGAGAACATGATGGACGGCATCTTTGCCGAACGCTGGCGTCAGCGCGACATTTTGATGCTCGGCGACAGCCATCCGCTTATTGAGACAAGCTATTTCCGCGCGCCGATAGAAATGCGCGGACTGATAGGAGAAATGCTCAACGCCGGCCTGCACCCCATTCTCGCGCACCCCGAACGCTACAAATATATGGAGCAGTCTGACTATGAGGAACTGAAGCAACTCGGGCTGCTGTTCCAGCTCAACCTCGGCTCCATTGCCGGATGCTACAGCAAGCACACCAAAGAAAAGGCTGAATGGCTGCTTGAAAACGGGTATTACGACCTCATGGGCAGTGACATACACAACCTGCGCTTCTATAACCACACCATCAACGAGCCTCTGCCCAAAAAGGTGATAGAAGCCATGAGGCAAATTCCAAACCAATTATAAACACAGGCACAATGAAAGTCACGATTATCGGCGGCAGCGGATTCATCGGCACCCGCATTGTAGACCACTTCACGCAGTTCAAGGGCTACGATTTCCGCATAGTCGACATTCGTGACAGCCATTTCTTCAACGACATCACCACCATCGGCGACGTGCGCAACCAGCAACAGATGGACAGCGCCCTTGCCGGCACCGACCTTGTGATACTTCTCGCCGCACAGCACCGCGACAATGTGACTCCCACATCGCTCTACTACGACACCAACGTGGGCGGAATGCGCACCACTCTGCACGCCATGGAGCGCAACGGCGTGAAACGCATCCTATTCTTCTCATCCGTGGCTGTCTACGGCATCAATAAAGACAACCCCGACGAAACCTCGCCGAAAGACCCGTTCAACCACTACGGCAAATCGAAATGGCAGGCGGAGCAACTTCTGCAGGAATGGCACACGATGCACGCCGACTGGAACATCAACGTGGTGCGCCCCACCGTAACCTTCGGAGAGCGCAACCGCGGCAACGTGTACAATTTGCTCCATCAGATACAAAGCCGTCACTTTCTGATGGTTGGCAACGGTCGCAACCGCAAGTCGATGGCATACGTAGGCAACATCGTGGCCTTCGTGAAATTTCTCATCGACAACTACACATCGGGCTACAACGTGTTCAACTACATCGACAAGCCAGACTACGACATGAACCAACTTGTGCAACACGTGGAGACAGTGTTGCAGAAACGCTTGCCGGCAATTCGCATCCCCTACGCCATAGGAATGGCTGGCGGCTACTGCCTCGACGCGCTGGCATGGCTGCTGCGCCGCAAATTCGCCATCAGCGCCGTCCGCGTCAAGAAATTCTGCGCCACCACCGAATACGACGCCACACGCATGCAACAGACCGGTTTCAAACCGCCATACACGCTCGCCGATGGACTTGCACGGACTCTTGAATTCGAATTCATCCATCCCCGCGGCGACAAAATCACCTACGAAACGGAATAATCCCCGCCTAAGGTTGCTGGATTTTAGAAATTGCCGATATTTTAACACCATATATCGCTACGTTTTTAACGAATAATGCTATCTTTGCATATTGGATGTGTCCCGCCAAGCGGCAGTCCACACAGACTAAATTATTGAAATCATATTGAAATAAGGAAATTATGCATTCAACGACACGAATTATACTGTTCTTAAGCCTGATTTTGCTCGTATCTTCCTGCAAGACATCGGAAAAGGTACTCTATCTGCAAGATGTGAAAGTAGACACTCCTGAAAAGATTGAAAACTCACAGGTAATCAAAATCGAGCCCAAAGACATGCTCTCCATTGTGGTGTCGAGCAGCGACCCTGCTGTGGCTAAAATCTTCAACCTGCCGGTATCAGCTACCCAGGCAGGAACCGACCGTGCCGGATATGGCAATTACCTGCTCGGATATGTGGTTGACAACGAAGGTTATATCGACTTCCCTATCCTCGGCAAAATCAAAGCTTCGGGCTTGAGCCGCTGGCAACTGCAGGAACAAATAACCCAGGCTCTCGCCGAAAAGAAGATGCTCACCGACGGACTTGTGACCGTAGAATTCATGAATTTCAAAGTGTCGATTCTCGGCGAGGTCACCAACCCGGGAACATACACCATAAACAGCGACAAAGTAACTGTGCTCGAAGCGATTGCCATGGCCAAAGACCTTACAATCTTCGGCGAGCGCGACCATGTGTACGTAATCCGCGAGGAGAACGGGCAGCGCAAGTCGTACCAACTCGACCTCCGTTCAGCCGACATCTTCAAGTCGCCAGCCTACTACCTGAAACAGAACGATGTGGTCTATGTGCAGCCTAACAGCGTGCGCGCCGGGCAGTCGACCATCAACCAGAATGCGATGAAATCGGTGTCGCTCTGGATTTCAATCGCCTCGCTGCTCACATCGATAGGCGTGCTCGTAGTCAACATTGCAAAAGACTAATACGCAACATTAATACAATACCTCACCTTAAAATCACATGCAAACGATATCAAGCCATGACCGCATAATGCACCGCAGTGCGCTTACGTTGCGCACATACATCCGTTGGATGAGGCGGTTCTACGGCTATGCCATAGCGTTTGTCGTGATTTGCGTGTTTGGGCTGAGCGCCTACAACTACTATGTCTCACCCGCGGTGAAACGCCAGTCGATGTTTGCAATGAAATATCTCGACGCCAACGTATTCACCAACCAGCGTTTCGGCGACGACCCGTTTGCCATCAAGCCGTTTGCCACAGGTCTGCAACTTGAGGACGGCATCCAGCTTGTCAAGTCGCAAGTGTTCTGCGAGCAGATAGTCAAAGACCTGTCGCTCAACGTGACACAATATGAAATCCAGTCATTCGGCAAGCGCGTCGACCTTTACGGCAGCGAGCCTCTCGACGTTGCACTGAACATCCCCGACGACGCATCGGCAAAAATAACCGCCCTCATCTCTGCCGACGGCAAAACAGCCACTGCGACAAGCCTCGAGATTGACGGCGACGACAAGCCCACATCGGCTGCCGACATTTCTCTCACAGCCACCCGTTTTACGAAAAATTACGCAGGCAAGAAAATAGAAATCAGCATAACTCCAATCGACAAAACCGCCCACCGCATAAGCAAAAGCATCGATGTGGTGCAAACGGCTCAATTCACCGACGTGCTGACTTGCACATTCTCCGACCATGTGGTCCAACGCGCCGACGACATTCTGAACGACATCCCATTGGTCTACGACCGAATATGGGCACAGTGGAACAGCAACGACGCCCAGAAATTCATCGACGCCGTCGACAAGCGTCTCGCCGTGCATACAGAGGCTCTCGAAAAAAACGAAGCCGGCATCGAGCAGACGCTGCGCAATGGAAACACGTCCAATATCAACCTCACTTACAACCAACTGCTGGCGCAGAAGGCCGCCGACACACAGTCGCTCGTAGGCATTGAGGCCGAGATAAAGGCAACTGAGGCTGTGGCGTCGCAACTGGCAGCCGACAAAAATGCCGACCGCCCAATAGCCGCCGCTACAGATATCACAAAAAGCATCGGACTGCAGAAAGCCGTGGCTGCATACAACGGAACCATAGCCAAACGCGAACATCTGCGCGAGAATGCCGGCACTGCCAACAACGCGTTTGCCGAAGTCACACAGCAACTTAAGGCTATGCACAACGACATTGAGGCTTCGGTGACAAACCATATCGCTTCGCTCCGCATCGAATGCGGCAAACTGAAATCGCGCATCGCCGCCACCGACAACCGTCTTGCCTACCTGTCGCACACACAGGCCGCCATCAACCGCCAGGCGCGCATGCACAAAAACATCGAAAGTCAATACTACTACCTGCAAGGCAAACGCGGCAACGACCCGCTCGCCATCAACAACATCTCGGAAGCCGTACGCGTCGTGGCACCGGCATCGGGCACCGACGAGCCCTCTCGGCTCACTCCATGGATAATCGCAGTCCTCGGCTTGCTGCTCGGCGGAGTGGTGATTCCTATCGCCGTGATTTTCATTGCATTCATCACCGACAACCACGTGCGCGACCGCTACGACTTCATCGGCATCAACATCCCCGTGATCGGACAAATACCGCTTCTTAAAAACGTCACATTCTCGCGACGCATGCGCATAAAGTTCAACTACGGACTAAAGAGCCTCACGCCACCCGACTTGACAAACAAAGATTTCGGCAAAGAGGCGTTCCTGATGCTACGCACCGAGCTCGACCACCATTTGGCGAAATTCAACGACGTGCCGGTGTGCATCTGCACATCGTTCAACCCCGGCAGTGGCAAATCGTATGTGGCAATCAACACCGCCTCAGCCGAGGCTAAGAAAGGCAAACGCGTGCTGCTCGTCGACCTCGACATACGTCGCGCATCGCTCAGCAAGCGCATCAACTCGCCGGCGCACGGCGCAACCTCATATCTCGACGGATCGTGCACCGACCTCGACAAACTGATTGTGCACGACAAAAGCGCGGGAATCGACATCTTGCCGTCGGGCACCATCCGCCCCAACCCGGCAGAACTGCTTGAACACGACTCCCTCGACGAGATGTTTGAACGCCTGCGCCAACGCTACGACTACATCTTCATCGACTGCGCTCCTATACAGCTTGTGACCGACACCAACGTGCTGGTCCGTGTGGCAAGCCACACCATCTTCGTGGCGCGCATCGGACTCCTCGACCGCCGCCAACTGTCGGCGCTGAAAACAATCCGCGACAACAACGAGCTGCCAAACATGCTGTTGGTGCTTAACGCCGTAGACAACGATAACTAAAAAAATTTTTCAACAAAAATTTGGAGATTGGTTGCGGAAGCATTACTTTTGCAACCCACATATCACGTATGTGTCTCGAAAAAACATTGGGGATGACCGGTTTTGACAGCGTGTAGAGGTGGTATGTAAGCATGCAGAGCGATGATGGCTATGCTCTATAATCTCAGACATCAACAATTTAACTGGCGAAAATAACTACGCTCTCGCTGCCTAACCGAAGCACAGTAAGTTAGCTTTATTTCTGCCACAGTGGCAGAAACGAGACATCACCCGATTGCCTTGCTCTGAGACGTTTCGATAAGGTGGTGCTAATAAAATCGGAGCTGGGACGGCTTGTTCTCCGGTAGCTGTCCGAGATTTTAGGAGATAAGCCTTGGGTTGGTGGTTTTGATCCTGCCCACGGTCGAAAACCAAGTCAAAACTAAGCATGTAGAAAGCATATTAGTTCCACGTTTGGACGAGAGTTCGAATCTCTCCATCTCCACTTAAACAAAATCCGATAAAACGGAACAAACACGAAACCGCTGACTTGCAGCCTAAAAGGAGTAAGTTGGCGGTTTTCATTCCATTTGATTCTGTTTTGTTATATGAAAAATAGTACATAAATTTGCAGATGTGTACTGACCAAAAAAATGTGTACAAAAAATGGAGATAAGACATAGTATATCATTCTTCCTCCAAAAGGTCTACAGCAGGACAGGCAAGGAGAGGGGCAGATAAGGCTCCGCATCCGGTGGAACGGGCTATCGACGGAGAACCGTCTTCGACTTGATTTTCTTGCCACCGAGGGCGCCTTTAAGGTATGTGCCGCGGACTATGGAAGTGATTTTTCTGCGTCCACGCGCTAAGACTTTAATAAAACGAGCGGATCGTCTTTGGTTCTCCGTCTCTGTCCAATTCACATAACAACCGTTCTTCATTGAGGAGAAAGCCTCCGGAGACAAAGACACGCCGAATTTGTCGGCAAGGCTGTCGGCGATTTCAGCGTCCGTCAATCCCTGCATAGCGAGGACGATGATTTCATCGTAGAAATCATCGTCCTCGTAATCGTAATCAAATTTCTTTGGTCTTGCCATTTTGTTGTTTTATTTTGTTATTGTCAATTTGTTCTCTATATTTGTAGTGTGGATTGATGGTCGCATCGGTAGCGAGGTTTCCCAAAAGGCAGCATATTGCAAGGTTCGACTCCTTCGCCTTTCCACATTATAGGAGGTGCGTTTGTATCTCCTATTTTATTTTGCGGTATTGTTTACTATTCATATTCGGGCTCAGTAGAAATTTTGGGTTGCAGCAAAATTCTCCTCATCCATATACATCCAAGCCGACATTGTCGTCACGCATGTAACCTGACTGCATGCTCCTTCTACAACCGCTCTTCGGCGGTAGCGGCGCATGTCACCTTTGTCACGGGGTAGCAAGCCAACCCCGTGCTAACTTCTGGAACCGCGCTTCGGCGGTAGCGGCATGTCAACATTGTCTCGGGTGGGCAAGCCAACCACGGGCTAACTTCTGGAACAGCGCTTCGGCGGTAGCGGCATGTCACCTTTGTCTCGGGTGGGCTGGGCAACCCCGTGCTGACTCCTGGAACCGCGCTTCGGCGGTAGCGGCATGTCACCTTTGTCTCGGGTGGGCTGGACAACCACGGGCTGACTTCTGGAACCGCGCTTCGGCGATTTTAGAAAGTATTAATTTGTGTTAAATATCAGATTCGCTATTGTTTTCCCAAAAAAATTGACATAGCTTTGCAGTGTACTAATCAACTAATACACTCAAACTGATATACGAAAAATGAAAACTTATATGATGGAAATCAAGGAATTGAAATTTAGTTATGGCTTCAAAAAGCCTGACATTTTCAGCGATTTTTCGCTGACATTGCAACCAGGCGCGGTGTATGGACTGCTCGGCAAGAACGGAACGGGCAAGTCCACACTGCTCTATCTAATGTGCGGTCTGCTCCGTCCGAAATCAGGGTCGGTTACTTTCTGCGGCAGCGAGATGTCGCGCCGCCAGCCGTCAGCTCTTCAGGAGATTTTTATCGTTCCCGAGGAATTTACGCTTCCAGCCGTCACCCTCGCCCAATACGTGAAATACAACGCGCAGTTTTATCCGCGTTTCTCCAACGAGATTCTCAACAACTGTCTGCGTGATTTCGAGATGGACGGCAACCTGCGTCTCAACGAATTGTCGATGGGACAGAAGAAGAAGGCGTTTATGAGTTTCGCTCTCGCCACCAACACCCGTCTACTCCTGATGGACGAACCGACCAACGGCTTCGACATCCCGTCGAAAAGCCAGATGCGCAAGGTGATAGCGTCAAACATGAGCGATGAAAAAACGATAGTCGTGTCGACCCACCAAGTGCGCGACGTAGAGAATCTGCTCGACCACGTGCTGATGGTCGACAGCGGCAAACTGTTGCTAGACAGCAGCTACGCCACGCTGGCATCCAAGCTCCTTTTCACCGACCAACCGATGTCGGAACCCACCGAAGGAGCCATCTATGTGCAGCCCTCTCTCCAAGGCAACAGCGCAATTTATGCCAACCGCTTCGGCGACGAGAGCGTAATCAATCTTGAAACGCTGTTCAACGCAATGCTTGCCAATGGCAAAGGAATAACCGACGCATTAAACACCACCGACAATGAGCGATAGGTTCAACATGCGGAGATTTTGGACGATGCTCCGCCACGACTACGACCACAACATCGCATCGTGGATAGGACTGCCGCTCGGTGTGCTTGCCGGCGTGCTTGCCGGCGAGGCTGCATTCCTGATGGCCGAACACAGCACCGATGCCCACTACTTTGTCGAGACATTCGCAATAGTACTGAGGGCATTCTACGTTTTGGCGATGGTCGTGATGGGGTCGATGATGTTCGACAAGATGCAGACCCGTCATGGGCAGATTGCTTATCTCACGCTTCCCGCCACGGCATTCGAGAAATATCTCGTCAACTGGTTGGAGACGGTTGTGGCAACGTTCGGAGCTTTTGTTGTCGGGATGGTCGCCGCCGACGCCGTTCGGGTGGCGTTCAGCATAATGCTCGGCAGCGATCCGCAATTCTGCGTGATGCTTCTGCCGCAAGCGTTTGTCAGCGACGTGCTGCCATGGACGGCAGTAGTCGTGTGGCTTCAGTCGGTGATGATGATAGCCAGCGCGTTGTGGCGCCGCAAGACGATGGTCAAGGGCATTGCGCTCCTTGTTGTCGTGGCTGTCCCGGCATATTTAGTGACCACATCGCTGCAATTGAGTCATTCCACCATAAATCTTTTGACGACGCTCTTAACCGTGGTCAACTATGTGATAGTTTACAAAATTTTTGCCAAAACTCAAATCAGATAAACAATTATGACAACTACAATAAACAGATTCAGCGTGCGGCGCCTGTGGACTGTGGCTAAGCGCGACGCCGCTCTTGACTGGAAAACCAACCTCGCTCATTTTCTTGAGTTTGCCGGAGCGCTGCTTGCCGGACTTGTGATCATCATGCTCCCAGCAAAGACCGATGGAAACTCGTTTAATGTCATCGCCGACACCTTCTATTCGTGGTTCTCGTTGGTGCTCACTGTGGGTGGCCTCATCGCCGCCTCGTCGATGCTCAAACCTATCAGCGACAAGACAGGCAGCATCAGTCTGCTGACGTTGCCCGCCACCAACGCCGAGAAGTTTGTGGAGCGCGCTCTGATGGTCACTGTCGGCTACACTATCTCGGCGCTTGCCGCCCTCGTTGTTGTCGGTGTGCTCTATTATCCGCTCGCCTTTATTTTCGGCATCGACAGCTACGGGTCACTGACGGCATACTGCACGCAGTCGTTCTTCGCCCCGACGTTTGATAATATCAATACGCAGGTGTCGGTTGAGAGCCAAATCGTTGTTATGACTTGGCAGTGGCGCGGACAGCTGCTCGCATGGGGCTATCTGCTGTGGATGCAGTCTCTGTTTGTACTTGGCGGCACCGTGTGGCGCAAGTTTGCTTTCGTCAAGACTCTCGGCATAGTTCTCGTTTTGGGCATCGTCTTCTCGATTGTGCTGGTGCAGGCTTGGCATCCAGCCACGACGGAGGAGTTCTACTCGACCTATCCCGTGTTTCTCGTCACCACGGGCAGCCTCTGCCTCGCATTTGCAGTGGTCAATTGGGCAGTTGCCTACCGGTTGTTTGTCGGCAAGCAGATTGTTGAAACCAAAAAACACCTGTTATGAACTTCAAGGAAAACCGACCAATCTACCTGCAGATAGCAGACCGCATCATGGACGAGATTATGCAACATGCCTATTCCGAAGGCGGCCGCATCCCGTCGGTGCGCGAATATGCGGCAACCGTTGAAGTCAACGCCAACACCGTGGTGCGCTCTTTCGACTGGCTGCAGCAGCAAGAGATAATCTTCAACCGCCGCGGCATAGGTTATTTCGTCAGCGAAGGCGCATGCGGCACAATCTCCAGACTGCGCCGGCGGGAATTTGAAGAAGAGGAACTTCCGGAAATGTTCCGCAAAATGCAGATGCTCGGCATCACTGCCGACGACATCGACCGTCTATACAAACAATTCATCGACTCTGGAAAATAACCAATTTATAATACACACAATGAATAAGATGTTTCTTGCGGCGCTGCTTGCCATTTCGGGCGGCAGCATCGCGACAGCCGACACTTTGCTCGGACGCGTGGCCGACAGCGAAGGCAACCCGGTTGAATTTGCAACCGTGGTGGCACTAAGCGCCAACCATGAGCAAGGAGGAGCCGTCACCGACAGCATCGGCAACTACAGAATCGAGCTTCCGAAAGGACAATATAACGTGACATTTACCCTCGTGGGATACGACAATGCCGAAAAGGCAGTGACCGTCAGCGGAGAAACGCGTCTTGACGTCACGATGACAACAAATGCCGTGGCACTGCATGGCGTAGAGGTGAAAGCCTCAGCCATACGCCGTCTGCCCGACCGTTTTGTGGTCAGGGTGGAGGATATGCCAGCCGCCATAGGCAAAGACGGAAAGGAACTGCTGCAGGCGGCTCCCGGCGTGTGGATCGACGACAAGAAAATCACCATCAACGGCAAGTCGGGCGCAAAAGTGATGGTCAACGACCGCGAGCTGCGCATGGACCAATCACAGCTGCTCACCTATCTGCGCTCGCTCAAGGCGGAGGACGTGAGCAAAATAGAGGTAATCCCCCAGGCAGGAGCGGAATACAGCGCCGACACCGCAGGTGGAATCATCAAAATCACTCTTAAACGCAACCGTGCCGACGGCGTGATGGGCAACGTGAGCCTCATCGGCTCTGTCAGCAAAACATCCACGATGGTCACTCCTTCGGCATCGATCAACGTGAAGAACGGCAAATGGACATTCAGTGCCAACAGCAATCTCTCCGCCTCTCCGAAATCCTATTTCGACACCGGCGAAACCACCGACTATGCCAACGGCGACCGGTATACGACCGACACAAAGATGGACCTACACAAGTCGCTTTTCGGCTACGGCATGGCAGGCATTTATTTCGATCCCGACGCGCGCAATTCGCTGGGCATCGAGGTGGCTTACAACCAATTTCTCTCACCATCGGACGTGACGACCAACGCGGCGTTCAACCACACCGACACAGGCGTTGAGACGATGACCGGAAACTACATGTCGACATCGCGCCACAGGAATATCGATGCCACGTTCAACTACGTGCACCGGCTCGACTCCATCGGCTCGCAAATGAAGGTGATTGCCAACTACAACCACACAAAAGGACGCAGCATCGCCGACAACCATCGTCATTCGGAGTTTCTCGCTCTCTCCGCCGATTCGATATCGACAAGCCGCGAAAACTCGGTTTTCGACGTGGTCAACGTCAGCTACGACTACGACAAGGCATTCAACAGCCGCTGGAGTCTGTCGACCGGCTTGAAATACAACCTCAACCGTATGGACAACGACGCGTCATACCTCTATCTGAAAGACCACGAATGGCTTACGCCCGACGGACGCAACTATGACGTGGTGTTTAAAGAAAATATCTATGCCGCCTATGTAAAAGCCTCAGCCAAACTCGGACGCTTCATGGCGTCGGCAGGACTGCGCGGCGAACTGACCGACGCCAGCAGCCGCGGCAACATCGTAGCTCAGCGATATTTCGACTTGTTTCCAAATGCCAATGTCACATATCTGCTGTCGCCAAACGGCTCCAACGTGCTGACGGCACAGTACTCACGCTCCATAGCGCGCCCTTCGTTCTGGGCACTCAATCCCGAGCGTCATCAGGTTTCCGACATGTTCTATCAGTCGGGCAACTCCGACTTGAAGCCGTCATACAGCGACAACGTCAGCCTTACCGGCGTGGTTAAATACAAATACTCGCTTACACTGTTCGCCAACATCAACCACGACCAAATCATAAAAGCCTCGATGCCCGACAAGGACAACCCGAAAAACGTGCTGCTGACAATGGTCAACTTCGACAAGCAATATATGTTTGGCGCATCGCTCAACCTGCCGTTCCAAATCAAGGACTGGTGGACACTGACAGCCAACCTCACATATCTTGCCAACGGCGAGCGCCGTGAACAGAAAGGCAGTCTGACATACCACAACTTCCTGAACTGGTATGCCAGCTCAGGATTCCAGCTGCCGAAAGATTTCTACTTTGAAATCTCATATTACGGACAGAACAAAATCACGATGGGCGAAATTACGGTGACACCGACCCACAACCTCAACGCAAGTCTGAAAAAGTCGTTTGCAAAGCGACGCTGGACAGCCTCGGTGGGCGTGGACAACATTCTCGGCCGCGGTGTGGATTTCTCGATCGACTCCGCCTCGGGCTACCACACGAAAAGCAAATTCAGCAACCCTGCGTCATTCTCCTGCTCGCTCACCTACAATTTCAGCCTCGGCAAAGCGTTCCAGACGCGCCGCGTGGACAGCAACAACGACGCTTCCCGCCTGTCGAAGCAAGGCGGAATGGGAAAATAACACTATATTTGCGACATGAAAAAGATATTATTTATTATTGCAATGGCAGTTGTGGGCATAAGCGCCCAGGCACAACTGTTGTGGAAAGTGAGCGGCAACGGCTTGCAGAAGCCGAGTTACATCTTCGGCACACACCATTACGCACCGCTGACGGTGCTCGACAGCGTGCCTCAGATACGCCAGGTGCAGAACGACGTGGAGCAGGTGTGCGGCGAGGTAGACATGCTCAACACACGCGACTTGCCTCGGCTGACAGCAGAGGCGATAATGCTGCCTCCAGGAGCGTCGCTCAACGACTTCATCCCCGACGCCGACCGCCCGACCGTCGACAAAGCAATGCGGTCGCTCATCGGCTTCGGACTCGACAATCCGGCAGTGCAACGAATGTGTCCGGCAGCGATAAGCAACCAGCTGATTGCAGCCATTGTAACCAAATATTTGCCAAAGGTGTCGCTCGACCAGCAGCTTGACACGTATTTTCAGATAAAAGCCGACAAAGCCGGCAAGAAAGTGCTTGCCCTGGAAACCGCCCAGGACCAGTTGAAGATGCTGTTCAGCCAACCGCCGGCACGGCAGGGCAAGATGCTCGTCTGCCTGGCAGAAAACACCGAATGGAACGCCTCGATGATCGAGATGGCTACCGACGCCTATATGCACCGCGACATTGAGACGCTGAAAGAAGTCACCAATCAGAAACTCGGCGACGACTGCGACTCTACCCCGGAGGAAGACGCCATGTTGCTTTCCGACCGCAACCGCGCCTGGATGGAGCAAATGCCAAAGATGCTTGCCGACGCACCCACACTGGTTGTTGTAGGCGCCGCCCACCTTGTCGGCGACGAAGGTCTGCTCAGCCTGCTGCGGCAGTCGGGCTACACCGTCGATCCCGTAGACAAACGATAAACAAAAAACTCAAGCAAAAAAAGAATATGGATAATACATTGGAAGCGCGCGGCGTGGTGAAACGCTTTGCCGGACACACGGCCCTTGACGGAGTAAGCGTCGAAGTGCGCCCCGGACGGGTGTTCGGACTGCTCGGACCCAACGGAGCAGGCAAGACCACTCTCATAAGAATCATCAACCGCATCACGATGCCCGACGAGGGCGAAGTGATGATGGGCAGACGCCTGATGACCGACGCCGACGTGCGCCGCATAGGCTACCTCCCGGAAGAACGCGGACTTTACAAAAAAATGAAGGTGGGCGAACAGGCTCTTTACCTTGCCCAGCTGAAAGGTCTGGACAAAGCCACCGCCGAGAAACGCCTGCGCCAATGGTTCGACAAGTTTGACATCAATCCGTGGTGGAACAAGAAACTTGAGGAGCTGTCGAAAGGCATGCAGCAGAAGGTGCAGTTTGTAATAACCGTGCTTCACGAGCCGGAGTTTCTCATCTTCGACGAGCCTTTTTCGGGCTTCGACCCAGTCAACGCCGAACTGCTGAAAAAGGAAATCCTCGAGTTGCGCGACAAAGGGCACACCATAATCTTCTCGACCCACAACATGAGCTCCGTGGAGGAAATCTGCGACGACATCGCGCTGATAAACGACTCGCACGTGGTGCTCAGCGGCACGGTGGGCGACGTGCGCTCACGCTATCGTAGCGGCCTTTACAGCCTTGTGGCTGAAAGCGGCAGGATGCTTGCCGAAAACCCCGAGAAATACGACATCACGTCGATAAAGCAAGCCGGCGACAACGTGACATACACGCTGCGCAAGACGTGTGACGCAACAAACTCAGAATTCATAGCAATGTTGTCGCAACAGGTGGAAATCCGCTCGTTTGCAGAGCAATTGCCAACAATGAACGACATATTCCTGCGCGCCGTAGGCGGTGTGGGCAACAATGACAAGGAGGAACAACAATGAAAAACAAAATCTGGATTGTGGCGCAACGGGAATATGCCACACGCGTGAAAAAACGCTCATTCATCATCCTCACAATACTCATGCCGTTCCTTATGGCGGCAATGATTTTCGTTCCGCTGCTGTTGTCGGTAATAGGCGACAGCGGACGCAAGACGGTGGCTGTGATCGACAACACCGGACTTTATGCCGATGCCCTGCAAAGCAACGACGACTATCTCTTCGTGCCCACCGACAAGATGACGCCGGCGCTGCGCTCCGACTCCACCGATGTGGCGGCAGTGCTGATGATTACCGACAATCTTGTCGACAACCCCACCGCCGCGGCAATCTATTCGCGCGACGAGGTGAAGCGCGACATGTCCGACTATGTCAACAACGCCCTGACAAAGGCTGTGCAGAAACAGAAATTCGAACGCTACAACATCCCTGCTCTCAACGAGATTGTGGAAGACGTGCAGACTCCCGTCGAAGTGGCGACGGTGAGATGGACCGACGAGGGCGAACGCGAGTCGATGACTGAGATATTCTCAGCCGTAGGAATGGTGCTCACCACGCTTATTTATTTCTTTGTGATGAGCTACGGCGCGATGGTGATGCAGAGCGTCACCGAAGAGAAGACAAACCGCATCGTCGAGCTTATGGTGTCGAGTGTGAAGCCTTTTCAGTTGATGACAGGCAAAATCATAGGCATCGGACTTGTCGGAATCACGCAGATGCTCATCTGGGGCATACTGCTCGTCGCTATTATAAGTATTGCCGGGGTGGTGAGCGGAGTGGCCATGTTCGACCCCTCGCAGGCCGCAGCCATCTCTGCCGCGTCGCAGATGCCCGACGCCGATTTATCGATGCAGATATTGTCGGTGGTGTCGAGCCTTCCGCTCGCAGAAATCGCAGTGCTGTTCGTGCTGTACTTCATCGGCGGCTATCTTCTCTATGCCTCCGTGCTTGCCGGATTTGGCGCGGCGGTCAACGACCCGCAGGACACGCAGCAGTTTATGATGCCTATCGCCGTTATAATGCTGTTTGCGTTCTACGCCGGCTTCTACAGCGCCATGAATCCCGACGGACCGCTGGCAATGTGGTGCTCGTTTATCCCGCTCACGTCGCCTATGGTGATGATGATACGCATCCCGTTCGGCGTGCCTCTGTGGCAGGAAGCGCTGTCGGTGGCTCTGCTTTTCGGCACCGCGCTGGCATTGTCCTATCTGTCGGGCAAAATCTATCGCGTGGGCATCCTTATGTACGGCAAAAAACCATCGCTGAAGGAAATGCTCAAATGGTTGAAATATTAAGCTGAAAAAAAACGACTATGACCCAAGACGAACTATACATGCAGATGGCGCTTGCCGAAGCCCGTCAGGCTGCTGCCGACGACGAGGTGCCGGTGGGCGCCGTCGTGGTGTGCGGCGGAAAGGTGATTGCACGCGCACACAACCTCACAGAGACGCTGACCGACTGCACGGCGCACGCAGAGATGCAGGCCGTGACGTCGGCAGCGGCATATCTCGGTGGAAAATATCTTACAGGATGCACGCTCTACGTGACCGTAGAGCCGTGCTTGATGTGTGCCGGGGCACTCGGCTGGAGCCAGATAAGCCGCATTGTCTACGGCGCTGCCGACGACAAGCGCGGATACCACACCTTCTGCCCTCAGCCGTTTCATCCGAAGACAGAAGTGGTGGGCAGCGTACTCGCTGACGACTGCGCCGCACTGATGACGGAATTCTTCCGCCGCAAACGTTGATTTTTGCTATTTCTTCTTTTTCAACTTCTTGTCTGCCGGAGCAAGGAGACGTCGGTACTCTGACATGTCGTTGAGCACCTTCACTGCCGCATCAAGTCCGTTGTCGCTCTTCATAGTCTGCACAATGCGTCCACGCTCGTAATAGTAGCGGCTTACGATCTCAGGGGCGAGAATCTCCTCTATCGCCTTGCGGTTGTTGTCAAGATCCTGCGACAGGTTGTGTTTCAGCAGTTTTTCCAGCACGTCGAAGGCCTGCTTCGTAGAGTCGTTCATATAGCCCTCAATCTTCGCGGCATCGCGCAAAGCGGCAAGACCCGTTTCACACACCTTGTCGTAGTTGAACCGTGCGGGGTCGATTGACCGCTTGAACTCGGCGAAAATGCTGTCGGTCACCACGAAATCCTCGGCAGCGCATATCGAAGGATGCTCGGCGCGGTACTTGTTGGCGAAGTCAAACGCCCAGTTGTCGGCAAATATATTGTATGTCAGGCGGCTTGCCTTGCCCCAATCCACTGTCACGTCGGGCGTTATGCCTCCACCGTCGCGCACCTCGCGTCCGTGTACCGTATGAAACACGTTGGTAAGGCTGTCGGGCGTGCGCTGGATGTTGCCGTCTGCGTCGCGGTGCGAATAGTCGATGGCTTGAATCAGGCGTCCGCTCGGAATGTAATATTTCGCGGTGGTAACCTTGAGCATATTGTCAAACGGCAGCGACACTGTTGTCTGCACCAGTCCTTTTCCAAACGAGCGGCTTCCAACCACCACGGCGCGGTCAAGATCCTGCATCGAGCCGGCAACAATCTCCGACGCCGATGCCGAACCGCCGTCAACAAGGATGCACAAAGGAATCTCCGTGTCGATAGGCTTCTGCGTGGTCTTGTAAATCTTCTCTTCCGTCCTCAACCGTCCCTTTGTGCGTATAATCTCCGTGTTTTTCGGCACGAAGAAGTTGGCAATCTTGATGGCACTCTCAACCAAGCCTCCACCATTGCCACGCAGGTCGAGGATAAGCGACTTTATCGCCTTGTCGCGTTTCAGCGACAACAATGCGTCGCGCACCTCGTCGGCTGATGTCTCGGTAAACTTGGTCAGCTGAATGTAGCCGATGCCGCCGTCGAGCGCAGTGAAGTAAGGCACTGACGGCATCTGGATTTTCCGGCGCACGATGTCGAACGTCAGCACGCTGTCCTGCACATACGGCCGCTCCACCACCACATGCACTGTAGTATTTGCCTGCCCCTTCAGATGGTCGCTCACCTGCTTCGTGTCCCACGTGCGGGTGTCCATCGTGTCGATTTTCACGATGCGGTCGCCCGGGCGCAAACCAGCCAGAGCCGCAGGGCTGCCTTCGTAAGGGTCGCTTATCTGCACACCGCCGCCCTTGCGCATCATGATTACAGAACCGATGCCGCCATACTCGCCCGTGGTCGACATCGCCATAAAGTCGGACGCCTCTTCCGCTGAAATAAACTCAGTGTAAGGGTCAAGGTCGTTGAGCATCGCGTCGATAGCGGTAGTCATGGCACGGTCTACATCGACAGAGTCTACATAACGCGTGTTCATTTCCTTAAACACTGCGTTGATCACAGAGATGTCGCGTGCCGTAGCAGCCATATCATTCTTCCCCGAAGCCGCCATAAACACCGACGGCGCGACAAGCGCCAAAAGCGCCGCCGCAACAAAATATCTTGATCTGATTTTCATTTTTAGTCTTGTTCTGAATTTTACCGCTAAATTACTGCTTTTTATGCAAATCCATTCCAGAAAACGACTGAATTTTCAATCTCCGGGAAAATAATCAACAAATCTCCAATCCAACACAGCCCACCGGCGGCGCAGCATGCGGTCAGATGCCGGTTTCAACATTCCAACCAAGTTTTGCCACTGCCCCCCCGATGCCGAGAGTGACGGAAACAAAAAAAGACTCAAGCATTGTGCTTAAGTCTTCTATTTGTCGGGGTACCAAGATTCGAACTTGGGACCCCCTGCTCCCAAAGCAGGTGCGCTAACCGGACTGCGCTACACCCCGAATGTCTTCCTTTATCGGAAAAGCGTTGCAAAGGTACGAAGGATTTTTTAATTCTCCAAATTTTTCTGCAACTTTTTTTGAGCCTCTTGTCGGATTCGAACCAACGACCCCGAGATTACAAATCACGTGCTCTGGCCAACTGAGCTAAAGAGGCAGGTGGGCAAGCGATCTATATCGCGCCGCTACAACCTGCTACCCTTGCTTCGGTCAAGACCTGGGGGAGTTGACAAGGAGCTGGCCGTATAGGACTTACCCGGCTGCAAAGGTACAAACTTTTTCTGAACCGCCAACTATTTTAGAAAATATTTTTTCGCCGTTCAACGGAACACCCTGACAGTGTGGAGCAAACGAAACCTCGACATGTCGTTTGGATTTGTTCCGGGCTCTCCTTCAGGCACACTTGCCCCAAGCCGATGAAACAAGTCGGTCCAAAACTGCGGCATTGTGCCGTCGGCGGCACGGAAGCGCATAGGCTTTGCGGGAAAGATGCGCGTGCTGTCGGCATAGAGATAAGACTCCTCGACCAATTCAGAGCAATATGTCCTGCCGTTGCCAGGTAGATAATACCAGTCGTAGGGCTGTCCAAGATGCGCCAACACCCGCTCTACCGCCTCCTGCTTTGGATAGTCGACATCAAGACGCTTCACGACCACACCGCCGCCCGACCTATTCAGAAATTCGCGCCAAGGAGTCTTCACCACGCCCTTTTCAGGCGAAGCCTCCACGACAAAAGGGTTGCGGCGCGAGCCGGCAAACACCGCCACATGGTCGAACTGCAAGGAGTCAATATTTGTTGTGGCATCGACAATAGCCTGCGACATGTCGCCGCCGCCAGCCACCTGAAACACCAAATCGCCCTGCCGCGGCATCCACGAGCACGCGCCAAGCGCCACAATCGACAGCAGCATCGTGCAGCGCATAAGCCTATCCAATGCGCGATGCCCCGTCATGAAATATACGGATAAGTTATGTCCCACAGAAACAATGCGTTGCCAGGCACCGACGTGCCCGCCTCGCAACGGTCTTTCTTTTCGATGATTTCGCAAAACTGTCCTACGGTAATCTTTCCGCGTCCCACATCGACAAGAGTCCCGACGATGGCGCGCACCATGTTGCGCAAAAAGCGGTCGGCGGTGATTGTAAACACCAGCCTCTCGCCCTCATCCTCCCAACGGGCATGGTCGATGCGGCAGATGTTGGTCTTAGCATCGGTGTGCAGCTTGCTGAAGCTTGTGAAATCGCTATAGTCAAACAGTCTGGAAGCCGCCTCGTTCATCGCCTCCACGTCGAGCGCATACGGAGGAGTCCACGAAAAATGGTAGTCAAACGGCGACTTGCGTTTGCCAATGAAATACTTATACGTGCGGCTTGTTGCGTCGAAACGCGCATGGGCGTCGTCAGCCACACGCACAACCGAATAGACGGCAATGTCGCGGCCCACGATGCTGTTGAGCGAGCACACCAAGCGCTTCACGTCGGCGATTTCCTCCGCAGTGTCGAAGTGTGCCCACATGCATCGAGCGTTCACGCCCGTGTCGGTGCGTCCGGCACCAGTAACCGCCACTGGCTGGGGCAATACCATCGACAGCGCGCGTTCCAGCTCCTCCTGCACGCTTACGGCATTCGGCTGGCGCTGCCATCCATGAAACGGAGTGCCGTTATAAGCCAATCGCATGAAGTAGCGGCAAGCCATCAGTCTTTCTCCAAATAAGTGTATCCGTAGAGACCCGAACGATAGTTGCTAAGGAACTCGCGTCCCTCCTCCGGCGTAATCTTTCCGCTCTTCATTGAGCGTGTAACCCATGTCTCGACGTTGCGCACCAGTTTTTTCGGGTTGTACTGCACATAGTCGAGCACCTCAGCCACCGTTTCGCCGTCGATTATCTGCTCAATCTCGTAGCCGTCCTTATGCACGCTGACATGCACCGTATTGGTGTCGCCAAACAGATTGTGCATATCGCCGAGGATTTCCTGATATGCACCCACAAGGAACACACCAAGATAATACGATTCGCCATTTTTTATCGGATGGATAGGCAAGGCGTTGGAGAAGCCGTGGCTCGATATGAAACAGTTGATTTTGCCGTCGGAGTCGCAGGTGACGTCCTGAATCGTAGCCGTGCGGGTAGGCTTCTCGTCAAGACGTGAAATCGGCATTATCGGGAACATCTGGTCGATTGCCCATGAGTCGGGAAGCGACTGGAACAACGAGAAGTTGCAGAAATACTTGTCGGGCAACATTTTTGAGATGCGCAGCTCCTCAGGCACATGTTTCATTGTCTTGGCAATGTCGTTGACCTCGCGCGCCACCGACCAGAACAGTTTTTCAATCTGCGCACGGGTGTGCAGATCGAGCATGCCGAGGCTGAAGCGGTCGAGCGCCTCCTCGCGTATCTGCAAGGCGTCGTGCCAGCTTTCGAGCAGCGACTGCTGTCCGAGGCGGTCCCATATCTGATACAGCTCGCGCGCCAGCTCATGGTCGGAGTCGCTCACCTCCTCATTGTCGTTCCACACGGGCAACTGGGTGGTTTCGAGCGTTTCTATTATCAATATTGAATGGTGGGCGGAGAGCGAGCGTCCCGACTCGGTTATGACGTTAGGCTGCTTGAGCCCGTTTTTCTCGCATGCGTCGACGATGGCAGAGATGGCATCGTTGGCATACTCCTGAATTGAATAGTTCATGCTGTTCTCGCTTGCGCTTGAACGCGTGCCGTCGTAATCCACACCAAGTCCGCCGCCGATGTCGATAAAGTCGATTGAGAAGCCCATCTTCGTGAGCTGCACATAGAACTGAGTAGCCTCACGCAGGGCATTCTTGATGCGGCGTATTTTGGTGATTTGACTGCCTATATGGAAATGGATGAGTTTCAGGCAGTCCTCCATCTTGTATTTAGCCAAAGCGTCGACAGCTTCCAGCAGTTCGCTCGAGTTCAAGCCAAACTTGCTGTGGTCGCCGCCCGACTCTTCCCATTTTCCGCTGCCCGAGCTCGACAGTTTGATGCGGATTCCGATGTTCGGACGCACACCAATCCGCTTTGCAAGGCGGGCAATCAAGTGCAGCTCGTTGAGCTTTTCCACAACGAGGAATATTCTGCGTCCCATCTTCTGCGCCAGCAAAGCCAGCTCCACATAGTTCTCGTCCTTGTATCCATTGCAGATAATGAGATTGTGCTCATCGATATTCGTAGCGAGCACAGCGTGCAGCTCAGGCTTCGAGCCGGCCTCCAGCCCGATGTTGAATTTCTTGCCGTGGCTCACGATTTCGTCGACCACCTGACGCATCTGGTTCACCTTTATCGGATAGATGATAAAGTTTTGCGCGCCATATTTATATTCCTCGGCGGCTTGCTTGAAGCATCGCGAAATCTTCTCGATGCGATTGTCGAGGATATCGGGAAAACGCAACAGCACCGGAGCGGTAATGTCACGAATCTGCAACTCGTCCATCAATTCTTTCAAATCGACGGATGCACAACCTTCACGCGGAGTCACCTGAACGTGACCATTGTCGTTGATTGAGAAATACTTCAGTCCCCAGCCCGTAATATTGTAGAGTTCGGCACTGTCCTCAATACGCCATCTTCTCATTATATCTCTGTCTGATTAAAAAATTAGTTTGCAAAGTTAATGAATAAACACGAGAAAAAAGAGCCGAGACGATGAATAAGTCGCCCCGGCTCAATATTTTCAATGTGTGTGCTGATTATTTAACCACAACTTTGACTGTTGTGCCGCCTACACGCACAATGTAGAATCCAGCAGCAAGACGGATTGTAGCCTCGCCGTCGACCGCAGCCACAGCCACAGTCTGACCTGTCATTGTGTAGACAGTCACATCGGCCGACTCTGCGACAACACGGATTGCGCCCTCTTCGCCTATAATCTTGACCATATCGGCCGTTGCATCGTCCACTCCCGACTCCAATTGACAATAGATTGACAATTTGGTGTCGACGGTTGTGGTCGACGGATTGTAGCAACGGAAACCATTATAGTTGAATTGGAGCAGATTGCGGGTGAATCCTCCTTGTGCAAGCATCTTGACAGCGCTGCCGTCAAACTCTACACTCCACTTGCCGTTGTCGCTGAGTGTCGACTCAACGCCAAGAGCATTTTTCTCGTTGCTTACAGCGCAGAGGTAGCCCGGCATAGCGGCACCAGTCTCTGTTTTCGTCGCTGCGTTGTAGAATGTGTAGTTGTCGCCGTCCTTGCCCACTGTAAACACAGCCACGTCTGTGCCGACTGACGGCACCACATTGCCGTCGACAACGACTGTAGTGCTCTGACGGTACTGCTTTGCAGCGTTCTTCACGTTCTGCACTGTCGACATTGCGTTGGTTTCGCTAACCAAAATCACCTTCGCGCCTTCCTTGAGCATTTCAGCGGAAGTGACGAGTTGGAACGCACCTTCGGCAGCAGGCTCGCCAGCCTTGATTACATAAGTGGCTGTCGACTCCTCGCCCTGCTTCTCACCGAGTTCTGAATGCACGGTCAGCACATATGTAATCTCGCCTGTCGCAGGAGCGGCAAGGGTCACGTCACATGGAGAATAGTCGTAGACATCGTCGTCATTGCAAGTTCCCACAATCATCGAGCCGCGATAGCCCTCAATTGTAACAATCTGAGTGCCTGTGTATGTGCCCTCAGCCAATGAGAATGTAGGAGCGGTAATCACCGGTTCCGGCACAATCTCAAACTCCGCCTCAATAGGCGCAGAAGTCAAAGAGCCGTTTGTCGCCGTGGCAGATATAAGATACTTGCCCACTTCCGAATATGTTTTCCTCCACTCCTCTGTTGCGGTGACGTTGTCTACCTCAACACCGTCTTTTGTCACTACGGCATGAATTGAAGCCACGTCGTCTGACTTCATGACAATGACTTCGACTTCGCCGTAATAAATGTGTTCATCAGAGTCCGGATTCAATGGATATCCAGAGATTCCGATGCCCGGCTCCTGAACTACATCTTTCGGAATTTCAGTGAAGTTGACAGGATAAACCTGAACTTGACCCTTGAAATACGCCGTCATGGCCGTCACGTCATAAATTTTGCTTTCATCCGCAGGGAATACGATAAATCCTTTGTCAAAGGCAACGATGGTGCCCGTATCGTCAAAAAGCGTAGTGACACCTTCTTCCGTGTCGAGCATCGCGTTGCGGATCACGACATAGCGGTTCTGCTTTTCGGCAGTGATTCCATCTATGGTCATTTCCTCAGGAGCCACACCCTTACCATTATCGGTGATTTCAGTGAGAACGGCATTAGTGAGTTGATAAGTGCCATTGAAATTGCTGAATTTACCCTTGACACCCGGAGCAAGCACAAAGCCGTTCACGCAGACTTTGTCTGGCTGTCCGTAGATAAGCATACCGTCGGTGCCGTCGGTAACATAAAGATTCTTTCCAGACTGATATGTAGCCGTCAGCGGGCAAGTAAACTCATATTCCGGCTCGGCATCAGCCAGACCTTTTGTATAGAATTCAGCAATCGACGCCACCTTGACAGCCTCCGGTTCTACCGGTGTCACATCGCCCACATAGTAGAATGCCGGACGGATATGGCTGTCCTGATAGCCTGTAGAGAATTCCGGAACACCCGGTTCAACCTTCGCATACCATATAAACGACATGAAATTGGTGAACTCGCCGTATGTAGCCTGAACCTTGCCACCCGTTGCGTCGGCAAATTTCCAAACCGCATCTGACGCGTCTTTGCCCACACGGAGGTTGTAGTATGTCTTCGTGCCGTTGGTCGACTTTTCAACTGTCACATACTTGCCGTCGGCACTCTGGATGGTGTAGCCTTCGCCCTGTTTCTTGATTGTAAACAAGTTGGCTGAAGAGAAACTTTCTGTGCCGTTGAGTGTGGTCTCGGTAGCAGCCACATAGTTGACGCTATAGGTTTCGTTCTTCATCATGTAGAACTTGCCGTCGTTCTCGCCGACAATGATGTAGTTGCCTTCCTTGACGTTTGCCACATCCATTGCTTCGTAGCCGACTGTCGGAGCTACCGGAGCCTTGATTGTGAACGTAACGTTTTCAGCTGTCTTGGTTGTTGCACCGTCGGTTGCCGATGCGCTGACCTCATAAGAGCCGTCCTCGGTCACGTCGACCGAAACTGCCGACGTTGCGTCGCCGCCCTTCCACGCAGCGCCGTCCTTGGTCACTGCCCATGTCATCGAAGTGGCGCCTGCCGGATATGAGATTGCGACTTTTGCCGACTTATACTCAACGCCGTTCTCAACACCGGAAATAACCGGAGCCTTGAGCTCCGCAGAAGTGCTGCCTGCTTCCCACTCCACCGAGATGCTTGTCACATAGATAGCACCGAAATTGGAACGGATTCCGATAAACTGATAATCGCCCTCAACGACCAGTTCAGACTTTCCTTTGGCAATCGAGCCAATCAACACGCCCTGAACGTCAGCTGAACCGAAAAGGTCGGTGTCAGAAGAGTAGGCTGTCGATTTGCCATACACATCGATGGTGCGCCCACTGGCTGTAGCGTCGTCCCAAACTACAGTGATTTTTCTCACAGTTCCGGCAGAAGCCGTCGTAACGATTCCGCTGTTGTTTTTCTTTGAGCGCAGCTGAATTGCGCCAGCATCAGACTTGGCGGAATTACCGGCATACACAGCCGACGATGTGACTGTCACGTTGGAGAAATCCGTGTACGAGCTTCCTGTCGCCGTAAACAATTTGGCGGTAAGCACATCCGTCACAGTTGCGGCGTTGGCAAATCCCAATGACGCCAGCACTGCGAACATAATGAATAGATACAGTTTTTTCATAAAAGTTTTGTTTATGTTGTTTTAGTCTATTTTTATCTGCTCTATGCGTGTTGTTTTAAAGTGGTTTCTTCATCATTGCAAATGTATGTCAAAACGATTAAGAATGCAAGTGTTTTATCTTTTTATTTCCAAAATGTTATTATTTCTTCATAACAAGGCTGTCACTATGCGGCGAACAAATCATCACTGGAATTAATCTTTTCACGTTTTTCCAAGTCAAAACCACATAAACAGATAAATTTATGTAATTTTGCAGAATCAAAAGGAGGAATATTATGAAACGATTATTTTTAGTTTTCAGCATACTGCTCGCCAACTTGGCGACATTCGCCGGTCCGATCGACGACAATTGCTCAACCATCTACGACAGCATCATTGCCGGCGATATCTCAAAGGCAGAGGATGCCGCTTCGAAAGTATACGCACAGAAAAGTGCGTGCTCGGCTACAAACCTTGCCGACCTGGCGATAATCTACCACCAGCTGGTCGACAAGTCGTCGGATGCCGTGACACGCTACGACTATGTGCTGAAAACCATCGACTGCTACAACAGCGCTGTGGGCAAAGACTCGAACGCTGCACGCGCACGGTTCACAGAAAAAAGGGTGAACATGGATGCCGTGGCGAAAAACTACAATGCCAACCTGTCGAAATTCCAGCAGGCGGTGTCAGACTCTATGAACTTTTAAATTAAAACATAACAATGAAAAAAATCCTTTCAATCCTTTCAATGCTTGCCGTGTGTCTGCTGATGGCTTCTTGCCAGACCGATGCCGACAAGGCTTGCTCCGAAATGGCAAAAAACATGAAAGACGGCAAAGTCGATGCCGTTGCAAAAACTGCCGCCGAGCTCTATTCGCAGAAAGATGACCTCAGCATCGACAACCTGTCAGACCTCGCCATCGCATTCCACTATCTTGCACAGAAAGAGTCATCGGTCAGAAACGACGCGACCTACCTTTCCGACTATATCGAGAAGTCGCTCGACTGCTATATGGCTGTATATTCCGACGACGCCGACAAGGCTGAGAAAATTTTCAAAGAAAAGAATCAGGCACAACTCGGCAACGACCTGACAAGAATGAAAAAACAGCTCAAACAGCTGCAGGATGCCGAACAAGCCCTAATCGACCAAATCAATTCATAAACCATTTTACAGATATCCAAGGGGTGTGAGAACTAAGCATTCCCACACCCTTTTGTTTTCCCCAATGCAGAGATGATTCCAACAATCATAGCCATCTATCTTTTCGCCGTAGGATACGGCATCTTCCGACGTTTCAACATGGGACTGGCACGCAACTCCCGAGGCCAGCAACTGCGGCGCTACCTCATCGCAGCCGTACAGGTTGTCATTCCGATGCTGCTCATGCGCCAAAGCTCATTCTCCCTGCCGGCTGTCTGCGCACTGCTGACTGCCACGCTGTGGATTGTCACCTACAACGTCTTGTATGACAAAACCAACCGGCAGACGTCGCCCGACTACGACAACCACATGGACATCGCTTTCGGTATCTATATTTTCGGATGGCTGTCGGCTCTGCAAGGCATCACAGCAGCATTGTCGCCGGCGGCAGCAGGCATCGTCACAGGACTTGCCGAAGCGGCAATTCTGATAATTCCGCTGGCTCATATCGGCTACTATTCCGTTTACCGCACATGCATCGACGATGCAGGAATGATTCCCATGCTCGACACATACGCATCGGAAACGGTCGAATATGTGCGGTCGCTCGGCATTGTGAAAGTAGTGGTTGTAGTAGCCGGATTTATTGGCTTGACTGCCGCTCTTGTGGCAGCCAACTGGCAGACGGCATCGCCTGCCGACACCACATGGTGGCTCTATGCCATCACCGCTGCGGTCTTCGCCTATTTCTCCGTCTACATCTGGAAACCGCGCCACGGACTGTTTGTGCGCACCGGTGTGGTCAATCTGTATATCGACGTGCGCGACTACTTCCGTGGCTCGCGCCGCTACCGCACCGGCATGGAGCAACGCCTGAGCGACCTCTCGGTGACGCGCAATGCCGAAGGCGGAAAGCCACACACCGTGCTGCTGGTGATCGGAGAGTCGGCATGCCGCGACTATATGAGCGCGTTCGAACCCGACCAGCCGTGGGAAACAACCCCATGGGAAACGGCTATGAGCCGCGACAGGCGTCATTTCTCGTTTTTCCGCAACGCATACTCATGCGCCATGCAGACCGTCCCGGCGCTGGAACGGGCTTTGACCGAACGCAGCCAATACAACAACCGTGAGTTTTCCGACTCTGTGTCGGTTATCGACATCGCGCGCAAGGCAGGTTACCGCACAAGCTGGTTCAGCAATCAGGGGCATATCGGAATGAACGACACGTCGGCAACTCTCGTGGCTTCAACCGCCGACCGCGCCGAGTGGACTCTTAGTTCGGTCGAGGCGCAATATGACTCTTCACTCATCGACTTTCTCGACACGATTGACCCCACGGTCGACAATTTCGTTGTGCTGCACCTGATAGGCAGCCATTTCAACTATGAGAACCGCTATCCGGAATCTTACGCAAAAGCCAACGGACTGCGCACCGACTTGGGCGATGTGGAATGCTACCGCAACTCCATCCACTTCACTGACAGCGTATTGCAGAAAGCCTTTGAAAAAGCGAGCCAACGCCTCAACCTCGAAGCGATGGTCTACTGCTCCGACCACGGAGGCATCCCCGACATGCGACGGTCGCCGCGCTTCCTCGGATTCAAGATGGTGCGCATCCCGCTATGGACCTACCTGTCCGACAGTTACATCGACCGCCATCCCGCCGTGGCGAAGGCTCTCGCCGACAACCGCGACCGATATTTCACCAACGACTTGCTCTACGACCTTATGTGCGGCATCTTCGACATCCGGTCAAACCACTACGACCCTTCGCAGTCGCTGGCGTCAGCCGACTATTGCTACCAGCGCGCCGACATGCTGACATACGACAACCGCATCCGTGTGGCCGACGATGATTTGGACAAGGCATAAGCCGGAAAATCAAATTTCAAGCAAAACAGTGCATTTTTTAGATGACTTTCCTTGGTTATGCGACAAAATTTGCCCATTTTTGTCGCACAATTTGCGACGTTATTCCAAAATAAATGTCGCTTCAAGCAAAATTTGATGTCATGTACATACACGAAAGAGACAATTGGACAGCATTCAGATGGGATGCATCAGCGCTTACGGCACACCTTGAAAATGTGAACCGCAAGCAGGGTCTGCTATATGGCAGACTCGCCTCTCTTGGCTTCGACAGCAAACTGAAGGCAATGGCGGAAAACCTGACCTATGATGTGGTGTATTCATCTGAAATTGAAGGCATACGACTGAACACCGACGAAGTGCGCTCCTCCATTGCCCGAAAACTTGGCATCAAGAACGTCAAACAAACGGCTCCATCCCATTATGTAGAATCAGTGGTCGCGGTGATGCTCGAAGCCATAAGCAATTACAAACAGCCATTGACTAAAGAGAAACTATGCGCATGGCAAGCGGCGTTTTTCCCGACTGGCTTCAGCGAGGGCTCGCGGATTGAAGTGGGAAAATACCGCACCAGCGAGGAACATATCATATCAGGAATGTTCGGCAGAGAGAAAGTGCACTATATAGCCCCGTCGCCCGACCGTGTGGATGCAGAGATGCAGAAGTTTATTGAATGGTTCAACAAAGAAGACAACACAGGCTCCGTAATCCGCTCTGCCATCGCCCACCTCTGGTTTGTGAGCATCCATCCATTTGAGGACGGAAACGGACGGCTGGCACGCATCCTCTCCGACATGCTGCTGGCAAGGGCTGACAAAAGCGAGTTTCGCTTCTACAACATATCATCGCAAATAAACAAGGACAAAAACCACTACTATGACATCTTGGAGAATGCTCAACGTGGCAACGGAGATGTTACAGAATGGATTCTATGGTATGCCGACACTCTATCCGCGGCACTCAATGAGGCGGAAACAATCGTCAGCACCGTCCTTAACAAAAGTTTGTTTTGGCAGAATGCCGCTTCACTGTCGCTGACCCAGCGACAAACCGATGTGCTGAACATTTTTCTTGACGGCTATGAGGCAAAAATAACATCCAAGATGTGGGCTTCGCTTGCAAAATGCTCCAAAGACACTGCAATCCGCGACATCAATGACCTTGTAGGCAAAGGCGTCCTGCGCAAAGACATTCCAGGAGCAAAACGGCCAAGCTTCTCTATTGTTTATAGTCCCGACGACATTTCAAGGTTTTTCTCCGACATCAGAATAGAGGTCGACAACAATGCCTACTACCTAAACGCGACCTATAAGGGAGCGGCGCACGTGAAAGAACGTATATTGCCTTTGGACGCTGAAAGAGTTAAAAATGGCGACTTGCCCTTGGCGAACCTTATTGCAAAATACTGCTCATATCTATCCGGCAGCATATTATTTTCATAAGACAGGCTGCGGCTCGGAAAATCAAAATTTCAAGCAAGCTTGATTTTGTTTTTCTCTCGCCTTGCACTATCTTTGCAAAAAAATTAATAATCAGAGTGGAAACGAAATATATCTTCGTAACGGGAGGCGTGGTTTCTTCGCTTGGAAAAGGAATCATTTCTTCCTCATTGGCGCGATTGCTGCTTTCGCGCGGTTTTAGAGTGACTATCCAAAAGTTTGACCCGTATATCAACATCGATCCGGGTACATTGAACCCCTACGAGCATGGCGAATGCTATGTGACTGTCGACGGCCACGAGGCCGACCTCGACCTCGGTCACTATGAGCGTTTCACCAACGTCCACACTACTCGCGCGAACAACATCACCACCGGACGTATCTACCAAAGCGTCATCGACAAGGAGCGCCGCGGAGACTATCTCGGCAAGACGGTGCAGATTATCCCTCACATCACCGATGAAATCAAACGCAACGTGAAATTGCTCGGAAACACCGGCAAATACGATTTCGTAATCACGGAAATCGGCGGCACCGTGGGCGACATCGAGTCGCTGCCGTTCCTCGAGAGCATGCGTCAGCTGAAATGGGAGCTTGGCTCTAACTGCATCTGCATCCACTTGACATATGTGCCGTTTCTCAACGCCGCAAAGGAGTTGAAGACGAAGCCTACGCAACACTCTGTAAAGCAACTGCAGGAGGTGGGCATCCAGCCCGACGTGCTTATCCTGCGCACAGAGAAGGAAATCCCGACAGCAATGCGCCGCAAGGTGGCATTGTTCTGCAACGTGTCGCCCGACGCTGTCATCCAATCCATCGACATGCCGAGCATCTACGAGGTGCCGATGGGCATGCACGACCAGCATCTCGACGAGATTATCCTGAAAAAAACCAACACTCCATACGAGGGCGAGCCCGACATGAGTCAGTGGAAAAACTTCCTCGACAAGATGAACAATGCCACAGAGACTGTCACAATAGGTCTTGTGGGCAAATATGTCGAGCTTCAGGACGCATACAAGTCAATCAACGAGGCGTTGTTCCAAGCAGCCACCTACAACAACCGCCGTCTCAAGCTCGTGAGCATCCACTCCGAGAAGGTGAACGACGACAACGTGGAGTCGCTGCTCAAGGACATGGACGGCGTGATTGTGGCTCCGGGATTCGGTCAGCGTGGCATCGAAGGCAAGTTCTCTGCGCTTAAATGGTGCCGCGAGCACGACAAGCCTACATTCGGCATCTGCCTGGGCATGCAGTGCATGGTGATTGAGTACGCTCGCAACGTGCTCGGACTGAAGGATGCAAACAGCACCGAGATGAACCCGCAGACTCCTTACAACGTCATCGACCTTATGGAGGAACAGAAGAGCATATCCAACATGGGCGGCACTATGCGTCTGGGCGCATACGACTGCGTGCTCAAAGCCGGTTCGAAAGCGGCTGAGGCTTACGGCTCAACACACATCAGCGAGCGTCATCGCCACCGCTTTGAATTCAACGAGGAATTCCGCAAGCAATTTGAGGACGCCGGCATGAAATGTGTTGGCGAAAACCCTGACACACACTTGGTTGAAGTTGTTGAAATCCCAGAAAAGAAATGGTATATCGGCACACAGTATCACCCTGAGTACAGCAGCACGGTGCTTTCTCCAAACCCGCTGTTCCTCAGCTTCGTGAAAGCCGCCATCGACAATCAAAAGAAATAAAATAAATAACAGAAGAAAATAATGGACAAAAACACGATTCTCGGCTTGTTGCTGATGGGTGTGGTAATCTTCGGATTCTCAATGCTCAACTCGGGCGACGACCAAAGCAACCAGCCGACAACCGAAAAGACTGAAAAGGCTGACGCAAAACAGGCCACAACCGACATTGCCGACAGCCTCAACGCCAACGAGCTTGCCCGCATCAAGACCATCGTGCGCCAATACGGCAAGCAGGACGGCGACAAGATGGTGCTGACAAACGACAATGTGAGTTTCACCGTCGCTTCCGACAGCCTTACCGGCTCGGTTATGATGGACGGCAATATGACCGTGTCTCTCTCTGATTTGCAGCACGCTCCGTCGGCCGACAACCGTCTGCTCTACAACGCGGCGATGAAGAAGGTGCGCGACGCCGCCGAAAATGTGGCTAAATACTCCGACTTCGTGCAGTTTGTTGGCGGTGGAAACAAGACCGTAAAACTTGAGAACGAGCTGCTGACGCTCGACCTTTCTTCGAAAGGCGGACAAATAGCGAAGGCTACGCTGAAGAAATACAACGCTTTCCAACATGGAAAAGATGGCAACTGCGTGCTTTTCGACAGCAAGCACAACTCTTACGGCTTCGCCATCAACACCGACACACACCGTTTCGACACCAAGGAGTTCAACTTCACTCCGGTGCAGGAAAACGACTCTACGGTGCTGATGAAACTCGACTTCGGAAAGGGCGTTTACTTCGGCATCCGATATACGCTTCCTAAAAACAGCTATCTCGTGCGTATGGAGGTGGTGCAGCAGAACATGGCTGCCGTTATCTCTTCCAACGTGTCGACTATGGACTTTGAATGGAGCCAGAAGATGATGCGCCACGAGAAAGGTCAGACTTTCGAGGAACGCAACAGTGGTGTGTTCTACAAATTTTCGGGCGACAACGTGGAGAACCTCAGCGAGACAAGCAACGACGAGGATAAGACCAACAACAACTTGAAATGGGTGGCGTTCAAATATCAGTTCTTCTCTTGCGTGCTTATCGCCGACCAGCACTTCATCGGAGCCGCTCCTATGAAAAGCGCTGTCATCGACAAGAACAGCGAGGAGCACAACGACTTCCTCAAAGACGTGTCGTTCAACAGCTCGCTTGAATACAACGTAAACAATCCGAAACCGGCGGCGTTCAACTTCTTCCTCGGCCCGAACGAGTACAAACTGCTCTCGTCGTTTGACGACAAGATCTCGCCCGATGAGGATTTGGAACTCACTCGCCTGATTCCGCTTGGATGGTCAATGTTCCGCTGGATAAACACTTGCATCATCATCCCTATCTTCAACTTCTTGGGAACGATGAACTTGAATTACGGAATCATCATTCTGCTGCTCACAATCTTCATCAAACTCGTGCTCTTCCCACTCACCTATAAGAGCTTCTCTTCACAGGCGAAGATGCGAGTGCTCGCTCCCGACATCAAGGAAATCAACGATAAATACCCTGGCAACGAAAACGCGATGAAGCGCCAGCAGAAGATGATGGAGCTTTACAACCGCGCGGGTGCCAACCCGATGAGCGGATGTCTGCCGATGATTCTGCAATTGCCGGTCTACGTGGCTATGTTCTCATTCCTGCCTTCATGCATCGAGCTGCGCGGAGAGTCGTTCCTTTGGGCTTCCGACCTGTCGGCGCCCGACATGATTCTCGAATGGGATGCAAACATCCCTGTCATCAACTGGATTTTCGGACACCATCTGAGTCTCTTCTGCTTGCTGATGACGGGTGTGAACATCATCTACACCTACCTCAACATGCAGGCAAACCCGAGCAACAACCAGATGCCGGGAATGAAGTGGATGATGTACCTGATGCCGGTGATGTTCCTCGTGTTCTTCAACGACTATGGAGCCGGTTTGAGCTACTACTACTTCATCTCTCTGCTCATCACAATCGCTCAGACATACGCTTTCCGATTCATCATCAAGGAAGACAAGGTGCGCGCCAAGATGGCTGAAAACGCCAAGAAACCGCGCAAGAAGAGCGGATTCATGGCTCGCCTCGAGGCTGCCCAGAAACGACAGGAGGCGATGCTCCGCGAACAGCAGAAACGCAAGAAATAATTCTGACTATTGCCCTGCGGCAATACTTTTATAACCAAAAGGACTGACACCCCGTGCCAGTCCTTTTGGTCTATATATGCTCAACGTAAAAAAGACGGAATACGCGAGCTCTGCGCCACGAAACAATGTCAACGCGCGATGCGGCTATTCTACCACTATCTTCCGTGTCTTGCCAGCCACATGCACCAGGTAAATTCCGGCAGACGGAACGGTCACGACATTATCTTTTCCTTTGTAGATTAGCGTGCCGTTGACGCCATAGACCTCTACCGATGTAAAATATCCGCTGATTTCAATCTGATTGCCTATCACTCTGATTGTGTTGCCGTCAGCCACGGTGTCTTCCACTCCGGAGAACCCACTTATGTTGCTGAATTCATTCCAGACTTCCGCCAGCTTATAGGCGATGACAGATATAACTGGAACAATCAATTCGCAGTTAGTTTTATTGACACCGTAAAACACTCCGCCGGAGCCACACACTGGCGGAATTTCAGCCAACGATATTATCTTTTCCAAGCAGCTGCAATCGGAAAAAGCATTTTTCCCGATGCGCGTCACGCTGCTCGGCAATGTCAGTTCAGTCAATTCGCTCAATAATAGAAAGCATATTCCCCGATGCTCGTCACGCTGTTCGGCAATATCAGTTCGGTCAAGCCACTGCAACCGCGGAAAGCACCATCTCCTATGCTCGTCACACTGTTCGGTATGACACTGTTTTTGCATCCAACAATCAATGTATTGGTTCCCGTTTCAATTATTGAATTGCAATTATCCCGGGAGTCATAGCGTTTGTTTCCACCGTCTACTGTAATCTTTTCCAAGCCGCTGCAACCACCGAAAGCAGAATTCCCGATGCTCGTCACGCTGTTAGGATTCCCGATGCTCGTCACGCTGTTAGGCAATGTCAGTTCGGTCAAGCCACGGCAACTGTAGAAAGCATAATCCCCGATGCTCGTAATGCCATCTCCGATTGTCACTGTTTTTATTCCATAATCCTTAAAAGGCGAAGTGACAATGCCATAGTTCCACATTTCGCCACTTCCTGACAACGTGAGGTTGCCTGAATCGTCGAGAGTCCATGTTATTGAATCTCCACAACGCCCGGATGCTGCGGCAAATACATTGGCACACATTAGCACCGACGATAAAAAGGCTATCGTCAGAATCATAATTTTCCGTTTCATTACTATTTGTTTTGGCGACTATTTACGACAATACCCCTAACATAGGGTAGTCAAGTATGTAAACTTTGTTCAATTCCGTTTCGTGGCGGATAAAATTGAACAAGGTTTATTCGTATATAAAGGACTGAGGTGCGAAGCTCATTCATACAAACTACTCTTCGATGTAATATGTAACCCACTCAAAGTAGCCCTGAGCGTCACATTCCAATCGAGAGAAAACGGCAACAGAATAATATTTCTTATTTGTCATATCTTTCCGATTTTTGAGCATTTAGAGTGCTCTTGTATAAGTGAAGTAGTCGTTGTATAATAGTAGCACCTCAGTCCTTTTGTTCTCATACAAATTTTATGCCATGGTTCACATTCCAAGGTTAATCGAAGAAAAACATTAGACATTATGGCAGATACACGAATTACAATCAACTGCGAAGACCACGGAGAAGATTGCACTATTATCAAGGTCACGGCAGAAAGAGATTACAAGCCTATCTTTACGGAAGCATTCTACAGCACCGAAAAGCCATTAGGTGTACATCTTATCGAAAGGAAAGTTATCAATGGCGAAATGCCTGGAAAAGCAGGCTCTGAGCAAGTTCTTTCTAATCTTACAGAACTAATCAGAAAGGGAATAAAGACGGACGGAAAAGCATATACTCAAAGCGAGATAGATTTGAAGTCTCAAATCAAGGATTTACCTATCATAGAAAAGTTCCAAGAGATTATTGGTTGTGAGTTTGATTGGAGTAAGTTCCGTAACCGCAGAGAGTTTAAGGAGTATTTTTGGAATTGGATTAACCAGTAATGGCTATGAAAAATCACATTTCATTTACAGAAATGAGAAAAGTTCTAAGAAAGAACGGAGTATCAGAAAAGGTGTTTTATCGGAGATTGGTGAGGTTAGATAATGGAACTTCACCAACAGAGTTATTGAAACTCATCACTAATCATTTGTATCATTCTGACTATGAAAATCTGTATGCTCCACCTCATCTTCGCAGTCTTCAACCTCTGAAACGATGCCCGAAATAGCAGCCATATTACTTGACATCATTATCTGACCGCATACAAGACATTTCTTGTATGCTCCAAAATCTTGCCACTTATGATTACAACCTTTGCTCATTTTTGTAGTATTTTGTTTGCAAAGGTACACATTTTCAGTGAAACATAGAAAGTTATGCTCAAAAAGTTGTACCTTTGCAAAGCTATTTCGGTGGCAAAGTTTTCGTGGAATAAAAGAAAGTGCCTTACTTCTTGTGAAATCGCCAAATCTCAACAAAGAATATACAAGGCACGGAGCAGCTCATATACGTGGGCTGCCTATCCGTGTTGTATATTCAGGTGTTTGGCGATACCTACAAGAGAATACGGAGGGCAGCCCACTTTCTTTAACAATAAACATTGTAAAATCTCCAAGCTGGCTGTCTGAGGAGAACTCTTGTAAAATTCGTCATTATGAGTAACACATTTCTAACGTTGGGACTGCCTTTTATGATAGCCCTTTTTATGGGGATAGGCGGTTGTAGCCTTGCCAACAAGAAAAACCGAAACTCTGTGCTTTGGTTCTTCATTTGTTTCTTTTGTGGTTTATTAGGTTTGATACCGCTTGCTTGTGCCAAAACACTTGAATACGATGAGGATTTAGACTACAAAGAAAGTGATACGCTTTCTTATGTTATGCTTGTTGTTGCCCTTATTTGGCTTGGGCTTACTGCTTGGTATGGTTGGAACGCTGCAAAGGCTGTACATGACCAAATGATTTGGAATTTCTTTCTTGGGAGATAAGGAGAAACAAGATGAAAAACATCATCATAGTTTTGTTGCTATGCGTATTCTCTATGAGCGTATCAGCTCAGAAGAGAACGACTACACGCACTCAAAACCAAACAGCCAACAACGCTTGTAACAAAGGCTATGGCTGACAAGATAGCTGAACCATGTCTTAATCGTGTAGGATATTGTCCTACTGTCTTCTTAGAGTCAAATAAAGAGTTTCTTTCAGTATCAGACATCTTGCAAGGAAAGGCTGATACAATACTTAGGTCATTGCATAAATATCCTAAGTATTCGGAGAACTTTATTTATGGCATCTATCAGATATGGGGATATGATGGGTTAAGAAGTCTTGGCTTTACAGCCGATGAGATAGCAAAATCTAAGAAAATCGTTGCAAAGAAGCAACCAAAGTAAAGATTTACGCATATTTAACATTCCGACATCCCCTACCTTATTAGTGTGTCAAAAGCAAATGCGAGCGTCCTCACGGATTGCTCGCATTCTTTATTGTCATAAATCCTTCGTACCTTTGTGCTGCGAAACAAAAAGATTTAGAATTATGACATTAGAAAAATTACTGCTAAGTATTATAGTTGATGACCGCATGGGACGCTTAAACTCTGCTATTGAAGAAGTCTATGGCGTTAATGCGGTTGGAGCCGTTTATTCTGAAGATGAGGAGTTAATCCAATACACAGAGGTATAACGAAATAGTAAGGCAGGATTTAGTTCTTGCCTTTCTTTCTTCTGCCTTGTTTCTTCTTGTCCGTATGGAGTATCTTATCCATAGCCTTATCAAAACAATCGGCTTTATCGTCCTCCTCCATAATCTCTTTCAACCGTTCTTTGGGCATATCTTGAAGAAAGTCAGGCAGTTTTGTTCTATCTATCATTATGCTGTGAGTTTGTTATACGTTAATCTACTCTTGCAATGCAGAATAGCCTCCGCAAAGCGTTCGTTTATAGAAACGTTGCGAGTATTGTAGCGGAAACAGAACTCATCAAAGTATCTTTGCATATGCTTACGGCTAACCCAGTTGTATATACCATTGATAGAACGTTTGCAATAATTCCCCCAAAAGGCTTCAATCGTGTTCGTATATGCGCCACCGTCCACATAGATATTATGACCATGGTCAACAACGTGATGCTTATAGACTTTCGGAATAAGTCTATATCCTTGCCACTCATCAGAGTATATCGTGGCGGAGTGCTTAACTTTACACAGAATAGGCGGTGTTAGCTGCTTGTAACTCGTATTTTCTACCACTTTACAGAATACCTTACCGCCACGCTGCAATATGCCCATTACGGGGACTTTATCAACGAATGCTCTGCCTTGGCATTTCTTCGCTTTCTTGTTCCAATGGCGGTTTTTATTCTTGCCACCAACGAATGTTTCATCAAGCTCTACCTCACCGTCAAACTTTTCCTTGTAGTCTTGCTTGAAGGCTTCACGTATGCGGTGCGTCATAAACCAAGCTGTTTTCTGTGTAACGTGAATGTCCTTAGATAATTGCACAGAAGATATACCTTTCGTGTGACAAGTTACCATATAGACGGCATAAAACCACTTACGCAAAGAGATTTTAGAGCCTTCAAACAGCGTACCTATCCGTATGTTGAAGTTCTTGCCAGTGTTCTTACAACGATACATACCATCACCCCTTCTGTAAACTTTTGAAGTTGGGTCGTATGGAGATACTGGCTCGCTATTCTCCCAAAGTTTACTTTCAAGGTAACGGATACATTTCTTCTCTGTATTGAACACTTGCATAAGTGTGAATGCGGAGTTGAAATTACCAAAGTTAATCGTTTTCATAATCCAAACATTTTGGTGCTTGGTTACATTAACTTTGGCAACAAAAAACTTTGGAGAAATAGAAAAGCCGCACTGCTACACAGAGGTCATTCAGATGATTTAGTGATACGCCTTCTTATAAAGAGTTTCAAAGGCATATTTACCATTAATAAGAGTAAGATAAGTTCGTACCTTAATCCACTCAAAACGTGAATTGTCCTTTTGTTTCATATTACAACACCTCCTTTCTTCAAAATCTATTAGGTTGGAAAGAAATTCGGGATTGTCAATGTATGAAGCGGTGCGGCTTATAGTATTAACTTGAGTGAGATTTTGCGTTGAGCAAGAAAAAGGCTAAAATCGCAAGATTTTAGCCTTTATAAACACGCAACTATCAGTGTATCAATCGTTATTGAGAGATAGTTAAACTTTGTAAACGGAAATTTTCGGCTACTCTATGTTAGGGGTATTGTCGTAAATAGTCGCCTTTGTTTTTAGAGTTTTCTGTTGTTTTTAATATCTCCAAATTATAAGTGCCGGCATCAAGGATTATTCCGATTTTCCTCGATTACCGCCACAAAGCGAATGTGACATCGTGTTGGCTCAATCGGCGACAGTGTCGCTAAGTGAAATGTTTAACCATGGATTCTTCATAATTTTGCAATTTGTTTTTCGAATTTACAAATTTAACAAACAAGAACACAATAATTACCCCCCCCGTTAATTTTAGTTAATTATGTTGCAAAACATTTTCCCATAGGCTTGGCGTGTTGTCGGTAAGAATAAATGATGCCGAGAATATATCGCAGGGAGGTGCGCAATGTGTTCATACCCGTTCCCTTTTTCACATATCCACCTCTGTGAAACGATTGAAAGTTCGGCCTTCTCTTGCAACCTTCCCGAAAAACATCTTTTCAGGGCGCACCCAATATGCCTTCTGTTCATACAAGGCTTGATAAACCACCATGCGCTCCAACGTCTCTGAATCAAAGGCGGAATGGAAAAACTTATACTTTCCGCCCTTGAAGTGCTGAAAATACCGATATTCTTTTACCGGACAGTCCATAAGCATCTTTTGGGCAAGCGGTGCGTACCATGCCTTCACCTCTTGCTCCGTCGGAGTGTGGCCGCCCGGGAAACGGAACACATTGCTGTAGTGCTCCATAAACAACGGGCAGAAATGGGCGATGCTGTCGTGCTCGCCAAAAAGTCCCCATACGCGGTCTTTGTAATATGGGTTGCAGCAATCAAATTGTATGGCTTCCAATTCGGCAAACTCCTCAATCAACGCCTCGTCAATGACCAGCCGCTGATTGCCGTTCCTTCTCGGTGCCTTGTATTCGTGCTCGCCGACGCGCTGCTTCAAAAATTCGGTCATCTTGAAATGAGGATTGCCAAGCAAGGCCGGTATGCCCACCACAGGGGCAAGCATCTGGGCAAGGAATGCTCCGCAACTGTTGCCAAGAAGCAAGTCGGGATGCTCCCGGTCGATGATTGAGCGAATCTCCTTCAGTGCCTCCTTGGGATGCAACGGCAGGTCGGGTGTCAGCACAACTGCCGACCCCTCGAAAGCCTCCCGCAACGCCTTTGCCATCGCACAACTTCCCGTGGCAAAAAATCCATGCAGGAACAGTATTTTCTTCTGTATTGTTTCTTCCATTAAATTCTTTTATCTTTCCGTTGGCAGCCTATACGGCCGCCTAATCAATCTCGAGACACTGCTTGATGGCGGCGCGGATGGCGGCGGAGTCGGCATTGTCGCGCTGAAGGATGGTGAATATCGATTTGATATATTCATCCTTGCTCTGGCAGCCGCACAGCTGCGCCACGTTGCTCTGCACAAGCATCGTTTTCTGGTTGTAGACACGCAACACGCTGCGGTAGTCACCCTCCTGGACATAGCAGTTGAAGTCGCGGCACAGTCCCTCATAGATTGCGCGCGGACGTATCTCCTGTCCAAGATGGTCAAGATGGTCCTCAAGGGCGTTGATGTTCTGAAAACGGCGGTCAACGACCACCTCGATGGTGCGTTTCACTTGATGCCGGGTGTGCATCAACGCCTGCTGCCGCAGTTCCGCCTTGAAGAGTTTGAGGATGTTGCCACGCACATGCGAAAAGGCCTTCACATCATCCTTCCCGTGCACTCGCGCCACGGTGCGTATCACCCCCTCAAGCATCATTATATTCTCAATCTCAGCCACATCCGGCACATAAATCTTCTTCTGACGCAGATAGTCAACCTCCTTGGCGTTGCGCCGGTCGCGGTCAACGATGCCGCGCGAGTCAAGATGATGGAAGCCCTGAATGTCGTTGACGGAGCGCACCGTTTCTATCACCTTGTTGCAGCTTCCCATCGGCTTCACCGTGTACTCCGGGAAAATCAGCGAATACAGCCTGAAATCAAGGCTGTGGGTGCTGTCGCCCTCCACAAAAAGCACCGGTTTGCGGCTGCCCATAAGGTCGATTATCAGCTGGTCGCTCAGCGACTCGTGCGGACGGATTATCTCATAGTCCCACGTTTCCGCCTGGATGTTGCATCCTCTCACCCACACCGTGACGTTGTCGGTGCGCGACGTAGGAAACTCGATGTCGTGGGTCATGTAGACAAACGTGCAGTCGGGGCGGTGACCCTCGATGGTTGTCCAAAGGCTTTGCGTGATGCTGCGGTGCAGGAAAAGCGTAGGCGAGTCAACAAAAATCACGCTGCCCTTCGGAGCATACAGCGTCGCGCCGATATAGAAGAACACGGCTTTCTCGCCCGCCGACAGCTGGCGGGGATTGAAGGCATTGTCGCCAAGACGGTTGGTAAACTTGATTTTACCGCCCGACCTCTGCACATCGTTTTTCGGAAACACTTCCTTCCACAGTTTCACAACGGCATCGATTTTCGTGCGCGGCAACGGGATGTCGGCGGCTGCGCCGATACGGTTCATCTTGTAGGTGAACATATCGTTCATCTCATCGTTGAGCAGCATAAACAGCAGCATCTCAAACTCTGTCTCGGCTACGGGTTTCACAAACTGCACCGACTGCAGCGCCTGCTGATAGAACGTTGTGACCGACTGCGCCTGTATGTCGCCGTCTTTTATCGGATACAAGGCTTTGAGAGCGGAAATTGTGAATGCACGGTTGCCAAGGTCGGCAATCATCCGGTTGACGAAGCGTGTCTTGCCAGAGCCGTTGGCTCCGACCACTGTGATTTGCTGGCGTCCGTTGAGCGACACCGGCTGCTGCCCGTCTATTCGTTTCGGAAGCGTTATGTCCATCGTATTCAGATTTTTGTCAGCGTAAAGTTAATCACTTACCACGAAAAATACAAACACGAAGCGACTAAATAATCAATTTAAATGACTTACTTACCAGAATATCTCCGCCACGACATGGAAAGGGAAAAGGGTGATGGCGACCACTGCGTTGAGCGTGATGAGAAGCACGGTGCGGTCGGTGCGTTTCATCGCCGCCTCAATGTTGCCGGAGCGCAGCATGCGGCGTGCCGTAACGGCTGAGTGTATCGACATCCATGACAGCGGAAGCAGCATATAGAAAAACGGGCTGCAGAGCAGTGAAAGGGGCGCGAACTCAGGCACGAGTCTTGCCTCTGTCCATTGCGGCAGCCCTTGGCGCCACACCTTCGTTTCCGCCGCAAGTCCATGCGCGGTCAATTCCTCAAGGCTGAACGGGCCTTCGCTATTTCCGTCCTTTATCATCCAATACTTCATACGGCAAAGTTACTGATTTTCCTCAAAAGAATCATCGTTCAGAGCATCTTTTCAAGGATGTCGAGAGCGTGGAGCATATCGGCATGAAACGTGGCGTGCGAACGCAGAAAGTCTGTGCGGCCGTCTGCCAGCAAGGAATACAGCTCAGGATTCATGTCGTCGGCAAACGAGGAAATGGCATACTCGATGTCGTCGCGCTGCCAGTCCATTGTCGAATGGGCATAGACACGCTCCTTCTGGTGCAGGAAGCAATAGGCGGTCTCGATACCGGCGCGCGTAATCATCGGTCGTAACCCTCCGGACGCATTTGACGCTGCTCCACGCTATAGACGTAGCCATGGCTAAGAAGATACGCCTTCAGCTGCTCCGGGTCGCGGTTGTAGGCATAGCAGATCTGTTCGAGCGAGTCAAACTCCTCGTCGCGCAGCAGCATATTGATTGTTGACACAAGTATTGCGGGGTCGGTTGGCAGATAGTCCATATTCTTGTCGTTTTTTTTCACTCCATCAGCGGTGCCTCCACAGCATCGTCGCTCCGCTCCTGAAGGAAGAGGAAGTAGTCGGAGAACGAGCGTCCCTCCTTGAGCAGTAGGTCGAAATTCTTTTCACTGATAAACACAGGGCGCACCTGACGAGGAATGACAACCTGACGGTCGGCAAACAGTTGACGGCTGTAGTCCTCAAGGTCGGCGTAGCTGGTGAATCCCTTGATTATGATTATTCCGAGTTGTCCATACGTCTGACGGTCGATGTCGAAATCGCGCACAGCATAGTTCGAGAAGTTGTGGCGTGCCACGTCGAAGAGCAGACGGTTTGACGACACGCTGTCGACAGGATACGTGAGCAGACAGATGTGCGGACCCTCGCGCGACGTGTCAAACGGCGTATACTCCGTCGTGGAGTTGACCGCCGCAGTGTCGTTTGTGAGCCGTATCGACCAAATCATGCCACGCACGTTGCCTCCGGCTCCCGAATTCGGTTTTCTGCCTTTGGCAAGATCTTTCAGAATCGACGAGGCGAGCGGTGTGATGTCGGTGTCGGGATAGCGTACAAGCAATTCCTTGAGCGTTTCCTGGAAACGGTCGTATTTCTTCTCCGAGAGGTAGGAAAGTGCGTCGAGAAGCATGAACTTAGGCATAATTTTCGACAACGGATATCGGTTCATAATCCCCTGATACCCCTCATGCACCGCTGCGTTGCGGTTTGCAAGATAGTCGGCATACGTCTTCTCATACATCCGCTCCTGCTCGCTCTCCATGTTGCGCAGGTTTTCGATATAATTCGGGTCGGCGAGAGCCATACCATATTTCGTGTCGGCAAAGTCGGCAAGAATCTTCTGCCGGCATGTCTCTGCCTTGTCGGCATATCCGTAGCGCACATACATCAGATACATATTATAATATATGTCAAGGCGATACACATTGTCGGGATAGCGAGTCAGCAGCTCGTTGAACGCGGCTTCGGCGGCATTCACATCCTCAAGTTTGTCCTTCAGGATTATGCCCATATTAAACAGTCCCTCCTGCACGATGTTGTGAGAGTTCTGTATTTCCTCCTCCGTTTTTGGAATCTGCACCAGATAGTATTCCGGGAAGTGCGGATCCTGCTCATGCGCCAGCTGCTCCTCGTTTTTCTTACGGGCGGCAATCTCCTCGTCGCTTAGCGGATTGCCGAGCGAGTCGACCATCTCTTTCTGCTTGTCGTCGTCGCCATAGTCTGCCTCCGAATTGAAGTCGCCGACAGAGAATGTGGTCTTGTTGGCGCGACGCCAGTCGTCTTCCAGCTTACGGCTACCCCAGCGGCGCTGAAACTCCGTCTTGCCGGCATTTTTAGTGGCAGTGTTGTAGAAATACCACGACTTGTCGGTGTTGAGCGTATAGTTCTGCGTGTTGCTCTTCAGCTGGCTTCCGGCAGCGTCGGGCCGCGACGCAAGCGCCTGCAGCGCAGCCTCCTCAGCAGCTTTCTTCTCCTTGTCTTTCAACTCTTTCACCAATCGGTCAGCCACCTTCTTCTGCTCCTCCGGCGACAGTTTTGAAAGCGCCAGTAACGAATCCTGCAGCGTGACATTCTGCGAGTAGACAGCCAGTTCGTCGAGCACGTCGCTGCGCTTCTTCAGCATCGCATAGTTCTGATAGTCCTCCGGCAACTGCGCCACACCCTCAGAATAGCAAGGCTGCGCCTTGTCATATTCATAGCGGTCGAAATAGAGTCCGCCGAGCGTAATCTGGTTTATAGCCTTGTCGATGCCGTTGCGCGTGCTTTTCTCATTGGCAAGCACATAGTTTTTTATGGCGTTTGCCGTGTCGCGGCGCGACAGGTAGAGATTGCCTATGGCATAGTATATCTGGTCGAGGTATTCTTTGTTGCGGTCCAACCGCGCCATGCGCTGCAACGATCTTACCTCTGAATTGATATTCTGTCCGGTGTAGACCTCGCTCTGCTTGATGCGGGCGTTGAACTGCGTGCGGTAGGTGGCGCTCGATGCTCCTGCCACCGACTTGAACATACGGTAGGCGGCAGCCTTGTCGCCATTGGCCTCATAAACCTGCCCGAGCAAAAATGCCAGACGCGTCTTCTGTGCGCCGCCAGTGTCTTTGTACGCCGCAAGCAGCACAGGCGCCGCCTTGTCGTATTGGCGCGTCTTCACGAGGAAGTCGGCATAAGCCGTGTTGTACATCGTGCGCAGCCGCTTGTTCACAAGCTCGTCCTGCTTCAGCCGCGACAACACGTTCTCAGCCTCGTTTGTCCATCCCAGCGCGCAGTAGCTGCGCAACTGCCATATCTTCGCCTCTGTGACGAGTTTCGGAAGCCACGGGAAATAGCGCTCCACATACATAAACGTAGCCGCCGCCGCGGAGAAGTCGCCTTTCAGATACTGCGCCTCGCCCATCAGCCGCCACGCATTGTGGAGAAACGGGTTGTACTCGTTACGCTTCAGATAATCACGATATTTCGGGTCGCGCATCTTGCTGCGGTCCTTCTTCGGTTTCTTCTGGATGGAATGGAGGGCGATGGCTTTCTGCATCTTCTCGATTGTGCGGTCGAAACTCACCGACGGATGCGTGGCTTTGTCGTCGGCAAACGACTCGGCGGGATGCACATAGACGAAGTCGGAATAGTCGTCCTCATATTCCTCCTCCATCTTCTTCAACTGCTCCTTATAGTGCTGCTCTCCGTTGAAATAAACGTTGTAGCGGGTGGTGAACGACTGCATAAAACGGGAGCCGGCGGTGTTTTTCTTCGTGCTGCACGACAGCAACACGGAGCACAACACTGCCACCACAACCGTCCAATATGTCGCCGTCCGGCACTTCATACATAATATTAACGCTCGCGCACGCTTTTTATTTCAGTGCGGCATTTAAAAAATCGCCCCACCACCGCCAATTTTCCCAACTGTATATTTGCGCAATAAAAATTAATGTCTAATTTTGTGAAACTAATAACAAACAAAACTATTATCATTTAATCTTAAAGATATGGCTTTTCCTTTTATTACCGCAGAACAGGCGGCTGAATTGGTGAACAACGGCGACAATGTCGGTTTCTCTGGTTTCACCGCTGCCGGCACGCCTAAATTTGTCGCTCCTGCAATCGCAGCTAAAGCGAAAAAAGAACACGAAGCCGGACGTCCGTTCAAAATCAACGTATTTACAGGTGCTTCGACCAATGACTACATCGACGGCGAGCTTGCACGTGCCGATGCCGTGAATTTCCGCACGCCGTATCAGTCATGCAAAGACACCCGCGCACGCCTCAACGCTCACGAAATCAACTATTGCGACATGCACCTCTCTCAGCTTGCGCAGAACCTCCGCTACGGATTCTTCGGCAAGATGGACATGGTGGTAATCGAGGCTGGCGACGTGACCGACGACGGCGAAATTCTGCTCGGTCCTGGTGTGGGCAACATCCCTTCGCTCGCTCACCTTGCCGACAAGATTGTAATTGAGCTCAACGAGCATATCCCGGCTGAAATCCGCGGTCTGCACGACATCTACATGCCGCTCGATCCGCCTTACCGCCGCGAGATTCCTATCTATAAGCCAAGCGACCGCATCGGTTCTCCGGTGCTGAAAGTCGACCCGTCGAAAATCGTGGGCATCATAAAAACCTACAACACTGACAAGGTGCACGGCTTCTCGCCTATCGACGAGACAACAATGCGCATCGGTGCAAACGTTTGCAAATTCCTCATCGGCGAGCTCCGCGCCGGACGCATCCCTAAAGAGTTCTTGCCGTTGCAGTCTGGTGTGGGCAACATTGCCAACGCCGTGCTCCACGGTTTGGAGGAAAGCCCGGAAATTCCACAATTCGACATGTACACCGAAGTGATTCAAGACGCCGTGCTCGACCTTATGGAGAAGGGCAAATGCCGCTTCAGCAGCACATGCTCGCTCACATTCTCCGACGAGACGATGGACCGCTTCTTCAAAAACGTTGATTTCTTCCGCGACAAGGTGCTTATCCGTCCGGGCGAAATCTCAAACAACCCTGAGATTATCCGTCGACTTGGCGTGATTTCTATGAACACTGCTCTCGAAGCCGACATCTTCGGCAACGTCAACTCAACCCACGTGGTGGGCACCAAGATGATGAACGGTATCGGCGGCTCCGGCGACTTCACTCGCAACGCCTATATCTCTATCTTCAGCTGCCCGTCAATCACAAAAGAGGGCAAAATCAGCAACATCGTGCCGATGGTGTCACACCTCGACCACAGCGAGCACTCTGTGGCTGTGCTCATCACCGACCAGGGTATCGCCGACCTCCGCGGAAAGGATCCGTTGCAGCGCGCCGAACTCATCATCGAGAACTGCGCACACCCGGCCTACCGTCCGTTGCTCCGCGACTACTTGAAGCTGAGCAAAGGCGGACACACGCCTCACACCCTCAAGGCTGCCTTCGCATTCCACGAAGAGTTTAACGCTTCGGGCGACATGCAGAAGACCGACTTCTCGAAATTTGCATAATAAACTACGCATAAACACCATTTAAAAGGGGTTGCCGAAACCATACGGCGACCCCTTTTTCATATATTTAGGTGTGAAATCAGTTGCATTGTGGTTTTTTTTGTCTAATTTTGCGGCGCAAAAACAAGAGAGAATTATTGATATGCCGAAAAATTTAGTAATTGTCGAGTCACCTGCAAAGGCTAAGACAATCGAAAAGTTTCTGGGAGACGACTACAAAGTAATGTCAAGTTATGGCCACATCCGCGACCTTCAAAAGAAGGATTTCAGCATCGACGTGGAGCACGACTACAAACCCATATATGAAATCCCTGCCGACAAGAAGGAACTTGTGAAGCAGTTGAAGGCTGAAGCGAAAAAGGCAGACACGGTCTGGCTCGCTTCCGATGAGGACCGCGAGGGAGAAGCCATCGCTTGGCACCTGTACGAGGTGCTCGGTCTGACGCCGGAAAAGACAAAACGCATCGTCTTTCACGAAATCACCAAAAGCGCAATCCTTCACGCCATCGAGACGCCGCGCGGCATCGACATCGACCGTGTGAACGCCCAGCAGGCGCGCCGTGTGCTCGACCGCATCGTGGGCTTCGAACTGTCGCCTGTGCTTTGGAAAAAAATCAAACCGGCTCTCTCCGCCGGACGCGTGCAGAGCGTGGCGGTAAGACTGATTGTGGAACGCGAGAAGGAAATCAAGAATTTCAAGGCTGAGGAATACTACCGTGTGGTGGCTTTGCTCCACACCGACAATGCGGCTCAGCCTATTCGCGCTGAGCTCAACAAGCGTCTGCCAAGCAAAGAGGCGGCAATGGAGTTTCTCGAATCATGCAAGAACGCAACGTTCAGCATCAGCGACCTGACAGTGAAACCGCTGAAGAAGTCGCCGGCAGCCCCGTTCACCACGTCGACGCTGCAGCAGGAGGCTTCACGCAAACTGGGATTCACCGTGTCGCAGACAATGATGGTGGCTCAGCGCCTCTACGAATCCGGACATATCACTTACATGCGTACCGACAGTGTCAACCTGTCGTCGCTTGCTCTCGGCACTATCAAGGAAGAAATCGCAACTACGCTCGGCGACAAATACTACAAGGCGCGCAACTACCACACCACGGCAAAGGGCGCACAGGAGGCTCACGAGGCTATCCGCCCTACATACATCTCACACCACGAAATCTCGGGAACGGCGCAGGAGAAACGCCTCTACGACCTTATTTGGAAGCGCACCATCGCCACTCAGATGGCTGATGCCGAACTGGAGAAAACCACCGCCGAAATCAGCATCGGCGGACGCCAGGAAAAGTTTGTGGCTACGGGCGAGGTTATCAAATTCGACGGTTTCCTGCACGTATACATGGAATCGACCGACGATGAATCAAACGACGCGGAGTCGGACACTCGCCTGCCTGAACTGAAAAAGGGCGAGACTCTCGCGCTCGATGAAATCGACGCCACACAGCGCTACACGCAGCAGCCGCCACGCTACTCCGAGGCGATGCTCGTAAAGAAACTCGAGGAACTGGGCATCGGACGTCCTTCAACCTACGCTCCGACAATCTCCACTATACAGAACCGCGACTACGTGGAAAAAGGCGAGAAAACCGGAACAAAACACGACATCTGCCTGCTCGAGCTGAAAAACGGCAAAATCAAAGAAACGAAGAAGGAAGAGTCGTACGGCAACGAGAAAAACAAGCTCATCCCGACCGATGTGGGTATGGTGGTCAACGATTTCCTTATGGAATATTTCCCCGACATCATGGACTACAACTTCACTGCCAACGTGGAGGAGAAATTCGACCATATCGCTGAAGGTCAGACAAAATGGAACGACGAGATTGCCAATTTCTATAAACTGTTCCACCCGGAAGTGGAAAAAATTTCCAACCTGCGCCTCGAGCACAAGGTGGGAGAACGCGTGCTCGGCACCGACCCGAAAACAGGCAAAGAGGTGTCGGTGAAAATCGGACGTTTCGGTCCGCTCGTGCAGCTCGGATCGACCGACAGCGAGGAGAAGCCGCAATTTGCATCGCTGCAGAAGGGACAGTCGGTAAGCGACATAACACTCGAGGAGGCTCTAAAGCTATTCGAGCTGCCACGCACCCTCGGAGACTACGAGGGCGAGACCGTGACGGTGGCTATCGGACGCTTCGGCCCATACGTGAAACACGGCAAAATGTTTGTCTCGGTGCCTAAGACGCTATCACCGCAAACAATCACCCTCGACGAGGCGGTCGAGCTGATCAAGAACAAAGCCGAAGCAGAGAAAAAACGTCTGGTAAAAACATTCGACGAAGAGCCGGAGATGGAAATCCTCAACGGCCCTTACGGAGTCTATATCTCATACAAAAAGAAGAACTACAAGATTCCGAAGGACAAGGATGCGGCGGCACTCTCGCTCGATGATTGCCGCGCAATTATCGAAGAGGCGGCAAACGCGCCTAAAAAACCTCGCCGCACCGTGCGCCGCACTACAAAAAAATCATAATCGCGATGACTCCAACATACATCCATCTTGAGTCGATACGCTCCACCAACACCTATCTGGCGCAAAACGCCGAAGGTGCTGTCCACGGCACCGTTGTCTACGCCGACTGCCAAACCGCAGGACGCGGACAGCGGGGCAACTCGTGGGAAAGCGCCGACTTCAAAAACATCACGATGTCGATGTTGCTGCGCCCGGCAAACGTGAAGCCAAGCTGCCAGTTCTGGCTGTCGGAAGCGGTGGCGCTTGCTGTGGTGCACACCCTTGACCGCTACATCGACAACGGCGTAAGCATAAAATGGCCTAACGACATTTACTGGAACGACCGCAAAATCTGCGGGATTCTCGTGGAACACTCGCTGTCAGGCGGAAAAATCGACCACACGATAGCGGGTATCGGACTCAACATCAACCAAGAGAAATTTCTGTCTGACGCACCCAACCCCGTGTCACTACGCCAAATCATCGGCTGCGACACCCCGCTGCCCGATGTGCTGCACCATCTTTCCGAAGAGCTGCTGCACCTTGCCGACTCGCTGCCCGACAATGCCGAGTCGCTGCACGCCGAGTTTCTCAGCCGCCTATACCGCCGCAACGGGTTGCACACCTACCGCAACGTAGCCGACCGGACGGCTGACCATCTCGCAGCCGGCGAAGAGTTCTGCGCCGAGATTGCCGACGTGGCTCCCGACGGCATCCTGACCCTCGCCCGCCCCGACGGCTCCCGCCCTCGCTTCGCTTTCAAAGAAGTAGAATTTGTAATCGGAAAATAACGGGTCTACACAAATAGACTCTCGCACAGACAGATGGCTGAGGCGACACGTGCCGGAGGCACGTCACTTTTCGGTAACCCGGTACGCGACGCAGGAGCGTGCCGGGACTGCGCATCTCCAAGCCGTCAGCGTGCCGGAGGTACGCCACTGCCCACGATTATTTAGAAATAAAAAAGTTCCGCAAGCGATGCTTACGGAACTTTTTGCGCTTCAAGATGGACTTGAACCAACGACCCCCTGATTAACAGTCAGGTGCTCTAACCAACTGAGCTATTGAAGCTTTAAAATTTGCGCTTCAGGATGGGCTTGAACCAACGACCCCCTGATTAACAGTCAGGTGCTCTAACCAACTGAGCTACTGAAGCAGGTTGCTTTTTTGTTTTAGCGTTGCAAAAGTACGACTAAGTTTTTAATTGTGCAATTTTTCAAGCGCAAATTTTCAATATTTTTTTGTCATCCTATCATTTCGTGCGTTTTACCAGCCTCGAACTGTCTAAAAAGCAGTAATATTGTCCAGGCAATACTTATCTGAACGCAAAAAATTTGTTGAGCAGAAAGTTGGTAGCCCCAAACGGGAAAAGTCCGACGAAGTTGGCGAGGTCCTTGTTGACACCCACCCACTGCACGAGCACAGCGACGACTCCGAGCTGTACAAGGTAGGCAATGCCGTAGGCGGCAAGAAACATCAACGCCTGGCGCCCCATGCGTCCTTCCGTGGAGCGGAACACCCAAATGCGGTTCCAATAGAAGTTGTTGACAAGCGCCAGCACGTATGCCACAATGTTGGCTACATAGAAATTGATGCTGAACAGATGCATCAGCAACCAGCTGACTGCCATTATTATCAGAAAATTGGCGGTGCCCACAATGGCAAACCGTATTATTTCTCCATAACTTTTTCTCATATTGTGGTGACTGCGGCCTTGCGGCGGAATTTACGGATTTGATAAACAAACATTACAACCGCAGCGACGGTGGCAAGGAAGTCGCTCACCGGCATACTTGTCCACACCCCGTCGACGCCCATCCACACGGGCAGCAATGCCAGTCCGGGCAGCAGAAACAACAGCTGGCGCGACAGCGACAGGAAGATGGCTATAAATGCTTTGCCTATCGACTGGAAGAATTGGCAGATGATTATCTGCGCGCCAACTACAGGAAATGAGAGCATACTGATGCTCAACGCCTTGGACGCCTGTTCAACGAGCAGCGCGCTGTCAGTGAACATCCCGACAAGCATTCCCGGGAAAAACACTGCAAGTACGAATCCCAGCGTTGTCATCGTGCATCCGGCGGCGATGCCGAGCTGCACGCTGCGGCGGGCGCGGTCAACGAGCCCGGCGCCGAAATTGTAGCCCGTAATCGGCTGCATTCCCTGCGCTATGCCCATCACAATCATCACGAAGAGCATCTGCACGCGGTTGATGATGCCGAAAGCGCCCACACTGTAGTCGTCGCCGTGCGAAAGAAGTTGGTAGTTGATGAAAATCACTATGCAGCAGGCACACACGTTCATGATAAACGGCGACATTCCGATGCTGAAAATCTGCTTCACTATGCGCTTGCGCAGCTTCAGCGTGGAGCGGTGGAAACGGATATACGTTTTTTTGTCAAGAAAATGGTGCAGCACCCACACCAGCGCCACCGACTGCGACAACAACGTGGCGAAAGCCGCGCCACGGATACCCCAGTCAAATACGAAAATGAATATCGGAGCAAGCACAAGGTTGCACCCCACGGAAAGCATCGACGAGAGCATGGCCTTCTTCGGATAGCCCGTGGCTCGCATCACGTTGTTAAGGCCTATCATCATATACGAAACTGGCGTGCCGAGAAGAATCACCTGCATAAAGTCGCGGGCATAGGGGAGCGTTGCCGCGCTGGCACCGAAGAAACGAAGTATCGGGTCGAGAAACAAGAATGTGACTCCGCCATAAAATGCCGCATTGACCACACAAAGAATCACCACATTGCCGAGAATGTCCTCCGCCCCCTTGCGGTCGCGCTGACCAAGGCGTATCGATGAAATCGTAGCACCGCCCACCCCGACAAGCGTACAGAAGGCGATAAGCAGGTTCATCAGCGGAAATGTGATGGCAAGACCGGAAATGGCAAGCGGACCGACGCCGTGACCGATGAATATGCTGTCGATGATGTTGTAGAGCGACGTCAGCGTCATTCCGATAATCGACGGCAATGAGTACTGAACGAGCAGTTTGCCGATAGGCGCCGTGCCCAGAATATGTGGGTTGTTGTTATCCATACGTTGTTTTAACCTGACAATCTTTTTTTCTGCTGCAAAGTTACGAAAAATCGGCCGTCTACCAATCAATCCCACCAGTTTTGATTTGCGCGTGCGTAGCGACGTGCCTCCGGCACGACGCTACGCACGATTATTGTGTTTTCTTACCGCAACAAGTCCTTGTATTTCTCGCCGTTACAACTGACGGTCAGGATTGTGGCCGTGATGATGGCGGCAAGGATTGTGTCGGTGGGGAGGCTGTCGGTGAGCGCCACAGCAAGCACATCGTAGATCATCGCGCCAAGCAGCAGCAGGACAACTCCCATACGCCGCCATAGCAGCAACAGTGCGCATCCGCCCAACGACACCGCATTAAGGAAGCTAAGCATCTGAGGCACATGCGGAAATGCTTCCGTAGGATGAATGCCGAGGATGGTGCGTATCAAGCCGGCTCCGGCAAAGAAATTACCCACGGCACTGAGAGCGTAGACCACAACGCCAAACACCAGCAACCCGAGCACTACAGCATCGTGCTTCTTTCCGGCAGGCATTTCGTCAGCCTGACGCGCCACGCCCACTTTCTCCTCCACAGCATCGTTATCTGCGCTGATGCGGCTCTCCACCGCCTCGCGCTGCTCCTGGTCGCGCTGCTCGGCAGCAGCCACCGCCTCGTCGAGCCGGCGGAAGAAGTCCATAAAGTCTATACCGTTGACAAAGCAGAACTCCTCAACGGTCAGTTGGTCGTCGACCGTCGCGGCAGCCTCCTTGAAAATCGACGCCAATGCCGGGTGTTTAAGCACAAGACGCTCTATCTTGGTTTTCGGATCAAAATTAGCCATAATCGTCGTGTATATACGGCAAAGTTAGTTTTTCTTATCCCTTCGTGCAAAAAATATGTCGCTAAAAACACAACGTTCTGCTCCGCACAACGTCTTTTTATGCGTTGTTTTTTGTTTCCACGGGATAATCGTAGTACCTTTGCAGTGAAATTTGGTTAAAGATTGTGGATAAAGGTTTCCTGGTCTTAATGTTTTAGGTATAAAAATACAAGTTTTTATTTTATGGATTTTCTCAAGAAGGTTAGCTTTCAGCCTAAGTTGATCACTTCGCTGAAAGGCTACAATATGGCACGTTTCAAAGACGATGTCATTGCGGGTATCGTTGTCGGCATCGTGGCTCTGCCTCTTGCCGTGGCATTCGGTATAGCGTCGGGCGTAACGCCGACCGTCGGACTCATCACTGCCGTAATCGGAGGTTTTCTGGTTTCGGCTCTCGGCGGCTGCTCTGTGCAGATTGGAGGACCTACGGGCGCATTTATCGTTATCATCTACGGCATCATCCAGCAGTTCGGACTCACCGGACTCGCTATAGCCACTGTGCTTGCCGGACTGATACTTGTGGCGCTTGGACTGTTTCGACTCGGCACGGTGATTAAATTTATCCCTTATCCAATCGTCATCGGCTTCACTTCAGGTATCGCCGTGACAATCTTCTCAACACAGATAACCGACTTCTTCGGACTTCAGACAGGCGCGCTGCCAGCCGATTTCATCTCGAAATGGGGCGTATACATGACTCATTTCGGCACGACACACCTGCCTACGCTAATCGTGGGCATCGTATCGCTGGCGATAATCATTGCCGCGCCCTACGTGTCGAAGCGTCTGCCCGGCGCGCTGCTCGCCATAATTGTGGTGACAGCCGCGGTGTGGGCCATGCACGAATACTGCGGACTTGAGGGCGTGGAAACAATCGGCGACCGTTTCCACAACCTGTCGGGCACAATTCCGTCGCCACACTCCATCGACATCAACATTGCCACCATCAACGCCCTTCTGCCGTCGGCATTCACCATCGCGATGCTCGGCGCCATAGAGTCGCTGCTGTCTGCCACCGTCGCAGACGGCGCAACAGGGTCAAACACCGACTGCAACACCGAGCTAATCGGCCAGGGTGTGGCAAACGTTGTCGTTCCGTTTTTCGGAGGCATCCCGGTGACCGGCGCCATTGCGCGCACAATGACCAACATCACCAACGGCGGACGCACACCGGTTGCCGGCGTGGTGCATGCCGTGGTGCTGCTGCTCATCTTCCTGTTCCTGATGCCGCTCATCAACCTCGTGCCTATGGCATGTCTTGCCGGTGTGCTCATCATGGTTTCATACAACATGAGCGGATGGCGCACGGTGAAGGCGATTCTGAAAACGCCTAAATCAGACGTGACTGTGATGATTGTGACATTCCTCCTCACCGTTGTGTTCGACCTCACAATAGCCATCGAACTCGGCTTGCTGCTTGCCATCCTGCTGTTCCTCCGCCGTGTGATGGAGAACACCGAGATACACCATTTCGGCGAGCAAATCGATATTGCCGAAGGTCAGGAAGTCAACACCCACGAGATTCTCAACCTTGAGCAAGGAGTGGAAGTGTATGAAATCGACGGTCCGTTCTTCTTCGGCGTAGCGACAAAATTCGACGATATGATGCGTTCGATGGGCGACAAGCCGCTTGTGCGCATCCTGCGCATGCGCAAAGTGCCGTTTATCGACTCCACAGCCATCCACAACCTTGAGATTCTCATAAAGTCTTCGCAGAAAGAAGGCATCCACGTGGTGCTGTCGGGCGTGCGCGACAACGTGCATCTCGCGCTTGAGAAAGCTCGCGTCGAGGCGCTTGTGGGCAAAGACCACGTGTGCGACCATATCACGAAAGCCGTGGCTGTGGCAAACCGCCTTGCCGTGGCTATCCGCGAGAAGGAAATAGCCACTGAAGGAGAGGACTAATAATGAAGACCGCAACACTCGACCGCCTGCACGGCATCGCGCTGATAGCGCTGATGTCGTTGTCGGCATTCTACATCGCCGGCATTCCCGAAGTCAAGGCCCTGTCGCTTAGCCCGCTGATCGTGGGCATAATCATAGGTATGATTTATGCCAACACGCTGCGCTGCCGCATGCCGAAGGAGTGGGAGCCCGGCATAAAGTTCTGCACCAAGCGGCTGCTGCGCCTCGGCATCATCTTTTATGGTTTCCGTTTGACGCTCAGCGACGTAGCGGCGGTGGGACTGCCGGCAGTAACCGTCGACATAATCATCGTTGCCGGCACACTGCTGCTCGGACTCCTCTTCAGCCGATGGATTAAATTGGACCGCGACACCGCCCTGCTCACATCGACAGGCAGCGCAATCTGCGGAGCCGCAGCCGTGCTCGGCGCAGAGCCTGTGGTGCGCTGCGAAAGCCATAAGACGGCGATAGCCGTGTCGACCGTAGTGGTGTTCGGCACCCTGTCGATGTTCATCTACCCGATAATGTATCGCGCCGGACTGCTCGACGGGCTCTCCGACCGCGCGGTGGCAATCTACACCGGCAGCACGCTCCACGAAGTGGCACACGTGGCAGGTGCGGGCAATGCCATGGACCCGACCGACGCCCTCGGCATCGCGGGTACGGCGACAATAACCAAGATGATACGCGTGATGCTGCTCGCCCCTGTGCTTGTGGTCATGAGCCTCTTCCTGTCGCGGAGACAAAACGACGGCGGCAAGCGCAAAATCACCATGCCATGGTTCGCATTTCTGTTTATCGGAGCCATCTGCGTCAACACACTGCTGCAACACCTCTGCGGCGCGGCGACAGTGAAAGACATACCGCTCAACGGTGCAATCGAATATGCCGACACATTCATGCTCACCATGGCGATGACCGCCCTCGGCACCGACACAGGCATCGACAAGTTCCGCCAGGCAGGCGCCAAGCCGTTTCTGCTCGCGGCGATGCTCTACGTGTGGCTCATCGTCGGAGGCTATTTCATCACCCAAGCCGTCACGGCGGCATTCTAAGCATTGTCGCAAGAGCCGTTTCCGCCAGCATAAATTTGCCGCAAATACCCGTGCAACAAACTTTAAACAAAATTTTGTTGCTCAGACGGAGCAAACATTGTAACTTTGCGGTCGAATAAGGAAATTTTTCAGTAACTAATTACTTATTAATATCATACTATTATGGTCAATTACAAAGATCTTGGTCTCGTGAACACCCGCGAGATGTTTGCCAAGGCTATCAAGGGAGGCTACGCTATCCCAGCATTCAACTTCAACAACATGGAGCAGCTTCAGGCTATTATCCAAGCCGCTGCTGAAACTAAATCACCGGTTATTCTTCAAGTATCAAAAGGCGCTCGCAACTACGCCAACCAGACTCTTCTCCGCTACATGGCAGAAGGCGCTGTAGAATACGCAAAGGAACTCGGCTGGGAGCACCCACAGATTGTGCTTCACCTCGACCACGGCGACAGCTTCGAGCTCTGCAAATCATGCGTTGACTTCGGCTTCTCTTCAGTTATGATCGACGGTTCTCACCTCCCTTACGAGGAGAACGTTGCCTTGACTAAGAAAGTTGTTGAGTACGCTCACCAGTTTGACGTAACAGTTGAAGGCGAGCTCGGCGTATTGGCAGGCGTTGAAGACGAGGTTTCTTCTGACCACCACACATACACCGACCCTGAAGAGGTTATCGATTTCGCAACACGCACTGGCTGCGATTCTTTGGCTATCTCAATCGGTACATCACACGGAGCTTACAAGTTCACTCCGGAGCAGTGCCACATCGACCCACAGACTGGCCGCATGGTTCCTCCTCCATTGGCATTCGACGTGCTCGACGCTGTTATGGAGAAACTCCCTGGATTCCCAATCGTGCTCCACGGATCTTCTTCTGTTCCTCAAGAGGAAGTTGACACTATCAACAAATACGGCGGCGCTTTGAAGGCTGCCATCGGTATTCCTGAAGAGGAGCTCCGCAAAGCCGCTAAATCTGCTGTATGCAAAATCAACATCGACTCTGACAGCCGTCTTGCAATGACTGCCGCTGTCCGTCAAGTGTTTGCAGAGAAGCCAGCTGAGTTCGACCCACGCAAGTACCTCGGTCCGGCTCGCGACAACATGAAGAAACTCTACATCCACAAAATCAAATACGTGCTCGGCAGCGAAGGCAAGGCTGAATAATCACGTATAAACGATATTCCAACAGAAATCCCGACAGGCTTTGCCCGTCGGGATTTTTTTAGTTTGCCAGGATTTGCCAGTCTGCGGAATTGTCACTATTTTTGTCAAACAATGATACAGCGGATTGTCTGCATACTGATTGTTGTGCTGCTGCAAATGGCAGCCACTTCATGCTCTGCCACAAAGCAGAGCGCCCACACCGTATGCCCGGAACCGACAATGACGCTGAGCGACGACAACGCCGACCGCCATTGCGACTCCGCCCCGTCGGCAAGCGACCTGATGACTCATCAAAAGGCTGGACTGACACTGCCCGCAACCGAGACGTTTGCAGCTCAAAGCCGCACACAGGCTCGCACCAACCATTGGCAATGGCAACGCTCGTTGCGTTGCGACGCGCGGATGCGCATTCTTGCAGGCAACCGCCGGCATGCCGCCAGCAGCGACGTGCTGTCACAAACCTTCGGCATCGACACCCAGTCTACGGGCTATGTCTTTGTCATACGCCACATCATCATTTAGCGGATTCCTTATTTTTTTACAAATTAAAGCTCGTCACGGTTTCTCTCAGACTCCGCGACACAATACTATTGTCAAACTAAAAAATAAAGAATCATGGAATCAAAATTTGAAATCTTATCATATCAGAACTGCAACGACTTGAAAAAAGCCATAAACCCATCATCTGTGCTCATTGGAGTCTGCACACTGCTATTAGGGCTGTATCTCGCCTTTTTTGTCAGCGTCAGCGACCCAACGTCAAACCTCAACATGCTGCGCCTCGCCGCCGGATGGGTGCTCGCCGGATTCGGTCTGGTGACACTCGTTTTCAACCCTCGCCGATGGGTGTACGACCCGACAGGCAGCCCCGTGGGCAAACGCTCGCTTGATTTCGGCATGGAGCAACTACCGGCATTGCGCCGTATGCTAAAAGACACCGGCTTCGACGATGTGGCAATCAACGACATCAGCAAAGTGCACATCGACTGCTACGCCTCTGCCGACCACCGGTTTGTTGCAATCCAAGTGCTGCAATACGGCGCGCTGTCCGACCGTCCGCTCACCCCCACAGGCTATCTCTACGAAGACCGCGCCGAATCATTCCTAAAGGCATTCACTACCGAGGCATAACTCTGCGCGCTGGCATAAAGCAGCGGGAGCACCAATCTTTCGATTGATGCTCCCGTCTTTTTTCCAAAGTCCCCATTGCCTAATAGAGCAGCAGGAACGTCACACTGACAAGAATTGCCGAGCCTACAACAATGCTCCACACCACCGCCGACGATGGTTGTTTCTGCATCAAGGGTTTCTTTTCTGTCGCATGTGCAGACTCTACAGCCTCGCTGCGGTCTGTTTCTTCTCTCAGATTCAAATGTACAATGATTTTTGAATCACTCTTCGCGTTCTCAAACATAACAAATTAAGTTAATCAGCCAAAATAACGATTGCCCATACCATAAATTTCCCAAAATGGAAGGCTATCCCAACCTTTAAATTTAGCCTCTGTTAAACAACTACACGTCGGTCGCTCCGACGCATCATTGCAAATATATATTATTATTCTGAATCATCCAACATTTTCCGCAATATTTTTTTACCAGCACTATCATCTATCCGCCGCAACACAATATCCACCAGCGACTTACACGCCATGCTCCTACAGCAACTCCAACGCTATAGCGGCACATGCCTCGGCATCGGCAAGAGCGTTATGGTGTTTTGTCAAGTCGTATCCGCAATAAGCCGCCACAGTGTGCAGCTGATGGTTGGGCAGCACGCCCTTGAGCTTCCGGCGCGACGCGCGGCATGTGCAATAGAACTCATATTCAGGATAGTCCATGACATATTTCTCAAACACCGCCCTCAGACAGCTCTCGTCAAACTGACAGTTGTGAGCCACCAGAGGCAACCCCTCGATAAGAGGCTCTACCTGGCTCCACACATCGGGAAATTCCGGTGCGTCAGCCACATCCTCCAATGTCAGCCCATGCACACGTGTGTTCCAATAAGAGAAGAAGTAGGGATGCGGATAAATAAGGCTGTAGAACTTGTCGGTAACCTTTCCGTCTCTCACCACAACCACTCCCACGCTGCACACACTGCTGTGGCATTGGTTGGCTGTCTCAAAATCTATCGCTGCAAAATTCTTCATAGTCTGTGTCTGTAACGCCGGCACATGCTTTCCCTCGAGAAAAAGCATGTGCGGTATGTCCTTTCGCAAAGTTACAAAATGGCAGCCCCATTTCACGACTCAAACGCAACATTTTTTATGCCGGAATCCGTTATTCCCGTTTTTTTTGTAATTTCGCCGTATAAAAATAGACTGCTATGCTCGAACTCAAGAATATAAACAAAAGTTTCGGCTCGCTGCAAGTGCTCGACAACGTGTCGGCAACATTCGGCAGAGGTGAGGTGGTGTCGATTGTAGGGCCGAGCGGCGCCGGAAAGACAACGCTGCTCCAGATTGCGGGAACTCTCGACAAGCCCGACTCTGGCAGCGTCGTTTACGACGGTGTCGACGTGTCGGCAATGCCGGAACGCAAACTGTCGGAATTCCGCAACAAGCGCATCGGCTTCGTGTTTCAATTCCATCAGCTGCTGCCGGAGTTCACCGCTTTGGAGAATGTGGCTATCCCGGCGCTGATCCACGGAGAGAGCCGCAGCAAGGCGCAGGCGAGGGCAAAAGACCTGCTCGAGATGCTTGGACTTGCCAGCCGCGCCGACCACAAACCGATGGAGCTGTCGGGTGGAGAGAAGCAGCGTGTGGCTGTGGCGCGCGCGCTCATCAACAACCCCGACGTGATTTTTGCCGACGAGCCGTCGGGCAGCCTCGACTCGCACAACAAGGAGGAGCTCCACCGACTTTTCTTCGACTTGCGCGACCGTTTCAACCAAACGTTTGTCATAGTGACCCACGACGAGGGACTTGCCGCAATGTGCGACCGCACATTGAAGATGCGCGACGGACGAATTATTGACCAAACGACAAACAACCAGCAATGCGACGACTGCCAATAGCCTTCATTCTGGCGATATTCCTGCCTTTGATTTGCGCCTGCGGCGACGAGCCTCGCGATTATGGCGACTTTCTGACCGACATCGTGACCTATGAAGGCTACAGCGACGACGGCACGGCGATGTTCTCGTTTCAATCACGCGACGATTTGCCGTTGCAGCGTCTCGCCTCCAGCATCAAACTGCCGAGCGACATCGTGGCAGGGCAACGATGCCTGTTGCGCTACACCGTAGTGGACAACCTCGCCGACGGCACTCGCCAAGTGCGCGCCGACGGTTTTGCAATCATCCCCACTGATGGGGCTCGCAAGGCGCCTCACAGCGATATGTCGACTTTCCCGGAAACCGAAATCTCGGTAACCAGCCTATGGCGCAGCGGCACGTTCATCAATCTGAACGGATGGCTGCCCTACTCCGGCAAAAACTATCAGCTGATGCTTGTCGCCGACGAGCAGACGCTCGGCAGCCCGACAATAGAGGCGCGCATTGTCTACAACACTATGGGAGCGCAGACATTGTTCGACCGCCGTGTGTATGCCTCTTTCGACGTTTCTGCCCTATGGAGCCGCGCCACATGCCGACGCCTGTCGATCGGCATCGCCGACCGCACATTCGTCTTTGAGAAAAACTGACCGCTCAAGCAAAAAAAACGAGCACCGGCGGCGAGCCTCCAATCGATGCCCGCCGCCGGTGCTGTATAATTTATAAAAGCCTGTTGGACTACACGTTGAAACGGAAGTGCATGATGTCGCCGTCCTGCACCACATATTCCTTGCCCTCGATGCCGATTTTGCCTGCCTCGCGGCATTGCGACTCGCCTCCGAGTGCCACATAGTCGTCATATTTGATAACCTCGGCACGGATAAAACCTTTCTCAAAGTCGGTATGAATCACTCCGGCACACTGCGGTGCCTTGCTGCCTTTGTGATATGTCCAGGCACGCACCTCAAGCGGTCCGGCTGTGAAGTAGGTCTCCAAGTTGAGCAGATGGAACGCCGAACGGATCAGACGCGACACGCCCGACTCCTTCAAGCCAATTTCCTCAAGAAACATCTGTCGCTCCTCATAAGTCTCAAACTCAGCAATCTCCGACTCTGTCTGCGCCGCCACGATAAGAATCTCAGCATTCTCGTCTTTCGTTGCCTCACGCACCATGTCAACATATTTGTTGCCATTGACAGCCGACTTGTCGTCGACGTTGCACACATAAAGCACCGGCTTGTTGGTGAGCAGGAAAAGGTCGTGGGCGGCATGCTGCTCATCCTTGGTGTCGAATGTCACCGTGCGCGCCGGCTTGCCCTGGTCGAGAGCCTCCTTGAAGCGGCAAAGCACCTCATACTGTATCTTAGCCTGCTTGTCGCCACCGGTCTGAGCCTGTTTCTGCACGCGCGTGATGCGTCCCTCGATGGTCTCAAGGTCTTTCAACTGCAATTCGTAGTCGATGATTTCCTTGTCGCGCACAGGGTTTACCGTGCCGTCGACATGCACCACGTTAGGGTCATCGAAACAACGCAGCACGTGGATTATTGCGTCAGTCTCACGGATGTTTGCCAAGAACTTGTTGCCGAGCCCCTCGCCTTTCGACGCGCCTTTAACCAGTCCGGCGATGTCGACAATCTCGACCGTGGCGGGCACGATGCGCTGCGGATTGACGATAGCGGCAAGTTTGTTCAAGCGGTCGTCGGGCACACTGATTACGCCGACGTTTGGCTCGATTGTACAAAAAGGAAAGTTTGCCGACTGCGCCTTGGCGTTCGACAAGCAGTTGAAAAGAGTGGACTTGCCAACGTTAGGCAGTCCGACAATACCACACTGTAAAGCCATATATTATATCTTGTTTATTTTCGAATCATTTTGCAAAGATTCTGCAAAGGTACGAAAAAACTGCCGTTTACCGTATCTTTTTGCGAGGGAAAGCGTCGATGAAGCTGCCTGGGGTGATGTTGTAGATGTTCACGCCACGGCTCAGGGCATAAGCCTGCAGGGTGTGGTAGGAGCGGAATGCCACATAGAAACTGTAGACAATCTGATGCAGCGGATAGTTCATATAATCCTTGCGCACACGGGCATGCTCATTGTCGGAATCCTTGTAGAAATGAGGCTGGATGGAAACAACATGGTTGTCGTCGTCAACACTGATGGTCTTCATCCACGAATGGTCGGCGCCTGCCACATAAACCGTCTTGAACCCGGCTGCGATGGCAAGCATCAGCGACGGTATCAGCACGTTGCGCGGACGGGGCATCCCAAGCCCTGCCCGGAAAAGCGCATGGCTGAGCCAACGGCACCCTTCAACGGGGGTCAGATTGTAGCGCTCCACGCTGACGTTGGCGTTTGACGCCACCCGGTCAGGAACGGCAGCCTTCACTGGCACCATAAGCGTCATCCTCCAGTCGGCGGAGGCGATAGCGTCCCACAGCGCTGCCACGGCGGGATTGCCCTGCGGATTGAAGAAATGCGGATCGGCAAGCACGTAATAGTCGGGTTTCAGCTGGCGGAACAATGGTGTGTTTGCGGCAAAGTTGACTGCCAGCAGACGACGCGACGCAAGAAAGTCGGAATGGTCGGCAACCGTGTCGTTGAGCGACGGACCATTGCCAAGCACCACCAGCTCCTCATCCTTCCCTGCCGTAACCGCAACCGACGGACGTCGCGACAACAGCGCCACTTTAGCCAAACTCGCCAGCGATTGGGCGAACGCCGACATCCCGGCTGAAATTTTTTCAATCTTACCCATATCAGGAAACGTTTAAAAAGCGTGCGTCTGACAGCTTGGAGTCAGACACACGCTTCATTTTGTTAATAAAAGAAGATGTAAGTCTTATTTTACTTTGCCAGCCAATTCAGCACCAGCTTTGAATTTGATAGTCTTGCGTGCAGGAATTGTGATTTTTTCTTTAGTCGCAGGGTTGATACCCGTTCTTTCTCCCTTTTCTACAACAGCGAAAGTGCCGAAACCGATAAGAGCCACTTTGTCGTCCTTTGCCAATGCTTCTGCGATAGCCTCCAATGTAGCGTCGAGTGCGCCCTTGGCCTGTACTTTTGTCAATTCTGCCTTTTCAGCAATTGCGTTGATTAATTCTGCCTTATTCATAATAATTTATTTAGGTTTATAGTTTTCTCGACAAATGTATACTATTCCACGGAATAAAACAACAAAATAAAAGAAAAATTAAAAAAACATCTTTTTTTTATTAAATTTTCGCCCCAAACGCCCCGATTCAACATAAATCAAGCCATACGAAAATGCCTTCTTGTCAATTTCTAACAGCCTTTTGGCCGTTAAGGCTACGACGGAAATTTGCATATAATATAAATTTGTCGTGTGATTAGAACCCCAAAGCCCCCCGCAGGGGCAAATTTACAACAAAATCATGCATCAAGGAAAAAGAAAAATCATGCGTCTTGACGAATACAACGAAAGGCGCAAAGAGATAATCGCAACAAAATGCGGAGCGGTCTGGAATGCGTTCACTGAGCTGGAGGGCTTGATAAACAAAACAGCTACAACTTGTCCGACAATATCTAAAGTTCGTAGGCGATGGTGTCGATGGCATCCTTCAGCCGTTTGCGGGCTATGCGAAATTAAAGTTTAATCTTGGAACCAGCGAATTTGCCGATATTGGTTCAAGTTACGCTGAATTCTGGACCCACCACAGTTCGAAGAAGCGTGCTACGGATGCGCTGGTGCTGATTTATGAGAGAGTCTTGGAGCAGCAGAAGAAGCTGTAGGATTGCGATTTGTCTTTTGGAGGATATGGCTATAAACGAGTCAATGAGAAAACCCTGACAAGCTCCCTGCTGTCAGCGCGCCCATATCTGCGGTGCCCATATCTGCGGTGCCCATACGGACAGACATCATTTAAAAAACAAGGCTTAAATGATTGACTTGCAATCATTTAAGTCTTCAATTGTCGGGGTGACTGGATTCGAACCAGCGACCACACGCCCCCCAGACGTGTACTCTAACCGGACTGAGCTACGCCCCGAATACGGTTGCAAAGGTACGAATTTTCTGAAAAAGTGCAATAGAGTATTGCCGTTTTTTCATTTCTTTCAAGAAAATCCGATGTGTTTGTCAGTTTCTGTGTAAATTTGTGGAAATTTTTCGGAAAACAGTATGGTGAATATCCCTTTTGAAATATTCGACTATGAAATCTACGGCTATGCCGCATTGGCGACTGCCGCTGTAGTGCTGTCGGTTGTCACAATCAGACGCAAGGCGGCGCTGTCGCATTGGGTTGCCGACAACGCTCTCGACGCCGATACCGACGAGGCTATGCCGCTGCCCGCCCTTTCAGTGATTGTGCTTACCAGCGGTTGCGACGCCGAGCTGCTCGCCTCAAACATCCCGCTGATGATGTCGCAGAATTATCCCGATTTCGAGATTATTGTTGTGAATGCCGATGCTTCCGAGAGTGTCGACGACGCGATGACTCTCCTGCAGGTTGAATATCCGCAACTGCGGTCTACGTTTATCCCCGACAGCACCGCCAATGTGTCGAAGCGCAAACTCGGCATAACTCTCGGTGTAAAGGCCGCCAAAAACGACATTGTGGTGGTCACCTCCGCAAAGTGCCGGCCGCAAAGCGACCTGTGGCTGAGATGCATCGGACGTCATTTCGACGACTATACCGACGTGGTTTTGGGCTATTCCCACAACGACCACAACAACGACCGCGGCCTCGGCCACCGCTACCGCACGTTTGACAACTGCGACGACGCGTCGCGCTATCTTGCCGCTGCTATCCACGGCAACACATACCGCGCCTGTGCCAACAATGTGGCATACAAGCGGTCGGCGTTTTTCGCAGTGAAAGGATTCTCTTCGTCGCTCAACCTGAAATACGGCGACGACGATATTTTTATCAGCGAGATTGCCGACGGCGACAATGTTGCAGTCGAGCTGTCGCCTGAAAGCATTCTGGTGGAGCACAACGACTCCTTCGCCTACACGTCGAAACTCAACAAGGAGCGGCATTTCTTCACGCAGAAATTCCTGCGGTCGCGCATCCCGGGCATCCGTCTGCTCACAAACGTGGCATACTATCTCTACCTGCTGCTTGCCGCCGCGGGCGTGGCATATCCCGCCATGCTTTATCTCAACGGCGACGGCGAATGGCTGAAACCCACCGTTCTGGCATCGGTGGCCACCGCAATCTACCTGACAGAGACCCTGATTTTCATCTTCGCCAAGCGACGCACAGCCACAGTGATGCAGTCGCCGCGCCAATTCTTCTGCCTGCCGCTGTTCCGCTTTGCCAAGCCTTTCATCAACGGGCTTCTCAACTGGCACTCCCAGCAGGGCGACAACTACACCTGGGAATAACAAAAAACTCAATAATATGCAACTGAAATACAACCTTAACGACAAGCCTCCAGTCATCCACACTCTGCTTTACGGACTGCAGTGGCTCGTGATTGCCATCCCCAACGTGGTCACCATCGGCATGTTGGCAAAATTGCAATTCGGCGACGACATCCAGATGCAGACATCCTATCTGCAGTCGGTCTACTTCGTGCTTGGACTGACAATGCTTGTCCAGGCATTCTGGGGACACCGTCTGCCGCTGGTTGTAGGCCCTGCCGCAGTCTTGATTGTCGGCAACCTGTCGGCATCGGCAAGCAGCAGTTTCAATGCCATCTACACCGCAGTGGCTATCGGCGGCGCCACGCTGCTGCTGTTGTCGGTGTCGGGGCTGCTCGGCAAGGTGGCGCGCATCTTCACGCCACGCGTAATCGTTGTGATTCTCGGGCTGATAGCCATGACTCTCGCCCCAGTGATCATATCGCTGCTCTTCGGCGAGGGGCACGACCTTTTCAGCTTCGCATTCTTCCTTGTCGGACTTATCGCCACGTTCGCCCTTGAACGGTTTCTACGCGGCGTGGGCAAGTCGCTCACGGTGATGATTGTCACGGTTGCTGGCTCATTTGTCTACTTCCTGTTCAACGGCATGCCTGAAGTGCAGTCTGCCGGCTACACCACCGACATCGACAAACTGATAATCAAGCCCGAAGTCGACATTCCTGTGGTCATCTCATTCTTAGTGTGCTTCTTCGCGCTGCTCATCAACGAATTGGGTTCCATAGAGTCGGTGCGCAGCCTCATCGGCGCCGCCGACAACGGCAAAATGCGCCGCGGTTGCGCCGTGACAGGCGCCGGCAACATCCTTGCCGGCATGATGGGCGTGATCGGCCCTGTGGATTATTCTATTTCTCCCGGGATCATCTCATCCACACGATGCGCCTCGCTCGCCACAATCGTCCCCTGCGCCATCGGACTGCTCGCATGCGCCTGTATGCCCGACGCCGTGGTGTGGCTCACCCAGCTTCCGAATGTCGTAATCGGACTGATTCTGTCGTATGTCGTTATTCTCCAGCTTGCTGCAGCGTTCAGTATGATGTCGGAGAAGAAAATAGTCAAGTCGTTCGACCACGCTTTGACCATCGCGCTGCCTCTGATTGTGGCTCTTCTTGTGGCATTTATTCCGCCCACTGTAGGCGAAGATTTGCCGATAGCCTTGCGCCCAATTCTCACAAACGGATTTGTTATTGGTGTTCTATTAGTCGTTTTTCTTGAACACATAGTCTTTTTGAGAAAGGAATAAGAACAATTATTGTTCTGTTCTTGTTAAATTTGCATCCGAATTAGCAAGAACAACTATGCACATCAAGAAATTTTTGACCATCGCATTATCCATGCTGACAGCAGCCGTGGCTGTCAGCCATGCCGGCACTCCGATACCCCTCGACTCTTGCCGCAGCATGGCGTTGCGCAACAACAAGACAATGCAGATTGCGCAAGAGCGCATCAAAGCTGCCGAATACCAGAAAAAGCAGGCATTCGCAGCCTATTTGCCGGGAATCGATTTCGCCGGTGGATATATGTACAACCAAAAGGAAATCTCGTTGCTCTCAGGCGACCAGATGCTTCCGACAAAGACGTTCAACCCAGCCACAGGAACCTACGACTTCAACCTCCTCACCGGCCCCGACGGACGCCCGGTGCAGGTGAACGGACAATATGTCCCCACACAAGTGGCTTTGATTCCAAAAGAGGCGATGACGTTCGACATCCACAACCTCTTTGCCGGAGCCGTTACGCTCACCCAACCTATATATATGGGCGGAAAAATCCGCGCGCTCAACAAAATGGCTGAGATGGGGCAGGAAATCGCGTCGCTGATGCACGACAACACCGCCCGCGAGGTGGTCTATTCTGTCGACGCCGCATATTGGCAGGTTGTGTCGCTCGGAGAGAAGAAAAAACTCGCCGTAAGCTACATCGAACTGCTCGACACGCTCCACAGCAACGTGGAAGCGATGATACGCCAAGGCATCGCCACCAACTCCGACCTTCTCAATGTGGAGGTGAAACTCAACGAGGCAAACATCGACCTCACGAAGGTTGACAACGGCCTGGCTCTGTCGCGCATGGCGCTGGCTCAGATTTGCGGCATGCCGATGACCCAGGAATTCACACTCGCCGACGAGGTGTCGGACCACAAATCGTTTGGAGCCATGCAGCCAGCCGCATACACGATGCAGGACGTCTACGACAACCGCTCCGACATAAAAAGTCTGGAACTCGCAGTCAAGGTCTACGAGCAGAAGCAATATGAGGCTCGCTCATCAATGCTGCCCACCGTTGCGCTGGTGGGCACCTACGGATTCTCCAATCCAAACATTTTCAACGGCTTCGACAAGAAATTCAACGGAATGTTCAGCGTCGGAGCGATGGTAAAGATTCCTTTGTGGCACTGGGGCGGCAACTACTACAAATACAAGGCGGCACGCAGCGAGAGCATCGTGAAGAGCCTGGAGCTTGAAGAAGCAAAGGAGAAAATCGAGCTGCAGGTGAGCCAAGCCTCCTACAAGACCGCCGAGGCGGCAAAGACTCTGCGCACCACCGAGTCAAACCTGTCAAAAGCCGACGAAAACCTGCGCCAGGCGCAGCTGGGCTACAAAGAAGGGGTCATGACGCTCGACAACGTAATGGCTGCACAAACGGCTTGGTTGAAAGCAAATTCGGAAAACATCGACGCCGAAATCGATGTGCAACTCTGCAACGTATATCTCTCAAAAGTGACTGGAACTTTAAAATATTAATCTGAACAAAAATAAAAACACAATATGGAAAATCTGAATTTCAAAACAGAGGACGAGAAAACAATACGCAAGAAAGAACACAGCCTGTTTCTTGCCATCGCTGCCACGGCTGTGGCTGTGATTGTGCTGGCAATCATAGGCTTCATCTCCATCAAGCCCGCACAGCAGATTGTACAGGGACAAGTTGACGGCACCAATGTGCGCGTGTCGGGACTGATGCCCGGACGCGTGGAGAAATTCTACGTCCACGAGGGACAGATTGTGCATAAGGGCGACACGCTCGCAAAGATTGAGAGTGCCACTGTCGACGCCAAGCTGGCTCAGGCTCTCGCCATGCGCGACGCCGCCGAAGCCCAGAAGGAAAAAGCCGACGCCGGAGCGCGCAAGCAAGTGATTGCCAGCGCATACGAGTTGTGGCAACAGGCCCGCGCATCGCTCGACATCCATAAAAAGACTTACGAACGCCTTGAATCGCTCTACAAGCAGAACGTTGTGTCGGCACAGAAGCGCGACGAGGCAAAGGCTGCCTACGACGCTGCAATCGCCCAGGAAAGCGCAGCCAAGTCGCAGTATGACCTTGCCCGCGAAGGCGCTCAGAAAGAAGACAAGATGGCAGCGGCGGCTATGGCAAACGCAGCCAGAGGCTCAGTCGCCGAAGTTGAGTCAATTCTGAAAGACCAGTACCTTCTTGCTCCATGCGACGGCGAGGTGACCGACATTTTCCCCAACGAGGGCGAACTCGTGTCGACAGGCACACCAATCATGAACGTCATGAAATCAGCCGACAAGTGGATGGTTTTCAACGTGCGCGAGACAATGCTCAAGGACTTGACCGTAGGCAAAGAGGTGTCGGTAAGCATTCCAGCCCTCGGCTTGAAGCAAGTGAAAGCCAAAGTCTACTATGTAAAAGATATGGGCGACTATGCCGTTTGGCGCTCAACCAAAGTCACCGGTGAATACGACAGCCGCACATTCGAGGTGCGCTTGTCACCTGTCAATCCAATCGAGAACCTGCGTCCGGGCATGACCGTCGTAATGGAATAACAAAAAAAATGATAAGCACAGGATTTGTCAACTCAATAAAGCGCGGATGCCGTCAGCTGTGCGGCAGGCGGATCTACTTCTTCGCCATGACAGTCATTCCGATTGTCTTGGCAGGATTTCTGCTCGGTCTGATGAGAAACGGGCTGCCGCTCCACATCCCCACCGCCATCGTAAACCACGACAACACCGAGAGTACACGCAAACTGATCCGCAACATCAAGTCGTCGGAGGAAGTCAGCGTCGTGTCGGTTGTCAGCAGCGAGGCGGAGGCGATGCAATTGATACGCAAAGGAAAAATCTACGGGTTCTACGTGATTCCGTTCAATTTCACAAGCGACGCCACTGCCGGACGCGCTCCGGAACTGGCGTACTACACCAACTCGACGTTCTTCATTCCAAGCTCGCTGCTCTTCCGCAGCCTGAAGACCAATTCAGTGCTTGCCTCGGGGGCGATTGTGAAGACATATCTTGTCAACTCCGGCGCCGCTACCGACGCTCAGGCGCAGACGCTGCTGCAACCCGTCGTGCTGCAAACAAATCCGCTGCACAACCCCGAAAGCAACTACAGCGTGTATCTCTGCAACTCTTTCATCCCGGCGGCGCTGGCTCTGATGATTCTGCTCGTGACAGCCTACAGCATCTGGCACGAGGAGAAGATGCAGACTTCACCGCAATGGATAAAGGAGGCACACGGCTCGATAACAATCGCCCTGCTCGGCAAACTGTTGCCGCAAACGGTGGTTTTCGCCGCCGTGGGAGTGTTCATGCAGTCGCTGATGTACGGCTACCTGCATTTCCCTCTCAACTGCAGTCCGTGGCAGGCTGTCGGCACAATGCTTCTGTTTGTCCTCGCCAACCAGGGATTTGCCGTATTCATCTCAGGCATAATGCCCAACTTGCGCATGGCACTCAGTTTCTGCTCCCTGTTCGGCATCCTGACCTTCTCCATAGGAGCGTTCTCATTCCCGCTGGAAGACATGTATGGAAGCATCGCAATCTTCTCCTACATCCTTCCGTCGCGCTATTACTTCCTGATTTACGTAGACCAGATGCTTAACGGACTTCCGCTCTACTATTCGCGTTTCTACTACGCCGCGCTGCTCGCGTTCATGCTGCTGCCGCTGCTTGTGGCACGCCGCATCAAGCGCCATGCGCTTCACCCGGTTTATGTGCCTTAGACTATTGACAATATGGACAGTATAAGAAAATTCTATCACGACATTATAAAAGTTTGGGCAAACGAGATCCGGCTGATTTTCAAGGATAAGGGCATCTTGATTTTCCTTTTCCTCCTGCCTCTCGCCTACCCGATTGTCTACGCGCTAATCTACAACCCCGAATTGGCGCGCGAGGTGCCGGTGGCTGTCGTCGACGAATGCCGCTCGACACAAAGCCGTGAACTGGTGCGCATGATGGACGCTTCCGAAAACACGCAACTGGCCGGATATGCCGCCGACATGCAGGAGGCCCGGCGCATGGTTGCGGAAAAGAAAGCCTACGGCATCTTGCTAATCGACAGCCATTTCTCAAAAAACATTGCCCGTGGCGAACAGGCTCACGTGACATTGTTCTGCGACATGTCGCTGCTCGTGCGCTATAAATCGATGCTCACCTCGCTCACCGACGCCACAATGACGCTCGGAGGCAAGATACAGGTGGAGACCATTGGCCGCCTCGGCGCCGACGGCCCCAAGATTCCGGCAACCGTCAGAAGCACGTATGTGGCTCTCGGCAACCCCGAGCAAGGCTTCGCCACATTCCTGCTGCCAGGCATCCTGACGCTGATTGTGCAGCAGTCGCTTATTCTCGCCATCTGCATGATGGGCGGTGCAATCTACGAGCGCCGTCGCCGCAACGGAGGCATCGACCCGCTCGACACGGTCAACTCCGGGGCCGTATGCCGCCTGCTGGGCAAGTCGCTCGCCTATATCGTCATCTACATCATCCCGTTGCTCTATCTGCTCTTAATCGTGCCCGCCATCTTCAAATATCCGCAAGTGGGCGGCTTTATCGACATCCTGCTGATGTCGATACCCTACATGCTGTCGGTGACATTCCTCGGAATGACTCTGCAGGTGTTTGTGCGCGAACGCGAGAGCGCGTTTATGGTGATTGTGTTCACTTCGATAATCTTCCTGTTCCTGTCGGGCATCACATGGCCGCTTTTCGACATGAACCCGTTCTTCCGCTTCCTCAGCGGATGCTGTCCGTCGACATGGGCAATGCAGGCGTTTGAGCGCATCAACGCCAACGGCGCGTCGATAGCCGACATCTGGCTGGAATACCAGATGCTGTGGCTCCTTTCCGCAGTTTATTTCTTCCTCGCCCTTGCCGTCAACAAATTCTCGCGCTACGGTATGCTCTACCAACTCAGCCACAGGGAACACGCCTGACTGCATAAAATTTCTTAAAAGAAACCGTCCATAATCCAACAACCGCCGAAAATCGCTAACTTTACGTTTTGATAAGGTTTTTGGATTATGGAAAATAATGGAAAGATTCTTTGGGCTGACGACGAGATCGACTTGCTGAAACCCCACATCATGTTCTTGAAAATGAAAGGATATGACGTGACGACAGTCAACAACGGAGCCGACGCCCTCGACCGGGTGGAGACGGAAACGTTCGACATCATCATCCTCGATGAAAACATGCCAGGCATCAGCGGTTTGGAGACTCTGCAACAAATCAAGCAGGTCCAGCCCAACGTGCCGGTTATCATGATTACCAAAAGCGAGGAAGAGAACATCATGAACCAAGCCATCGGCAACAAAATTGCCGACTATCTTATCAAGCCGGTGAATCCTAACCAGATACTGATGTCGCTGAAAAAAAACCTGCACTCCGGGCAACTGGTGTCGCAGAAGGCTACAAGCGACTACCAGCAGGAATTCCGCAACATCGCGCGGCTTATCAACGAGTCGGACAACATCGACGACTGGTATGAGCTATACCGCAAACTCGTGTTCTGGGAGATGGAGCTGTCGCAGACGGAGACAAACATGGACGAACTGCTGCTGATGCAGAAAAACGAGGCAAACTCGGAGTTTGCCAAGTTTGTGAAACGCAACTATGAGTCGTGGGTCAACGGCGGCAAGCATCCTCTTATGAGCAACGAGATTTTCAAGGACAAAGTGTTTCCGCTGCTCGATGCCGGCGAAAAGGTGTTTTTCATCCTTATCGACAATTTCCGCCTCGACCAATGGCGCATAACAAAGCCTATCCTTGCCGAATGGTTCAACATCGAAGAGGATCTCTACACCACCATCCTGCCGACCGCCACGCAATATGCGCGCAACGCAATATTCTCCGGACTGATGCCGCTGCAGATTGAGAAAATGTTTCCGGAGCTGTGGGTCGACGAGGATTCAGAGGAGGGGAAAAACCTCAACGAGTCGCCTCTGATCCAGACGCAGCTCGACCGTTTCCGCAAACGCTACAAATTCTCCTACAACAAAATCTACGAATCGTCTTTCGGCGAAAGACTGCTGCAGAATTTCAGCAATTTCAAAAACTTCGACCTCAACGTGATTGTGTTCAACTTCATCGACATGCTGTCGCACGCGCGCACGGAATCGAAGATGATACGAGAACTGGCGTCGAGCAACGCCGCATACCGGTCGCTGACCGAATCGTGGTTCCGCCATTCATCGGCAAGCGACTTGCTGCGCCGCATAGCCGAGAGCGGTGCCCGCGTGGTGCTGACCACCGACCACGGCACAATCCGCGTCGACAACCCGATAAAGGTGGTCGGCGACAAGGCGACAAACACCAACCTGCGCTACAAACTCGGCAAAAACCTCGGCTACAACGAGCGGCAAGTTTATGAAATCAAGCAACCGGAACGCTTCGGGCTGCCGGCTCCCAACATTTCCACAAAATACATCTTCACCACAAACCGCGATTTCTTCGCGTATCCAAACAACTTCAACTATTATGTGCAATACTACAAGGATACGTTCCAGCATGGCGGTATATCGATGGAAGAGATGCTCGTGCCGATAATCACGATGCAGCCAAAATAGACAAGATATGGAAAAAACAAACTATACAATATCGTTCTCACCAGCCACTGACGCTGTCGACGTAAATCTGCCGGCTTCGAAAAGCATCAGCAACAGGGCTCTGACAATCGCTGCCATGGCCGACGGATGCAGCATCGGCAACATCGCCGACTGCGACGACACAAACGCCATGCGGCGCGCATTGCTGACTCAGAGCGCTCAGGCAAACGTGAATATCGGGGCGGCGGGAACGGCTATGCGGTTTCTGACAGCCTACTTCGCTTCGCAACCGTGGCGCAGCGTGCTGCTCGACGGCACGCCACGCATGCGCAAGCGTCCGATAGGCGAACTGGTGGAGGCTCTGCGCCTCTGCGGCGCCGACATCGACTACTATGCATCCGAGGGATATCCGCCTCTATGGATTGAGGGCAGGCATCTGAAAGCCGACGCGCCTCTGCGGATGCGCGGCAACGTAAGCTCGCAATATGTGTCGGCGATGATGATGGTTGCGCCTATGATGAAGGGCGGACTGACAATTGAAATCGAAGGCGGACTGACTTCGCGCCCATACGTCGAGATGACGGCGGCACTGATGCGCCATTTCGGAGCGGAAGTGACTGTAGGGGAGTCGACAATCGTCATCGAGGGAAAGCCTTACTCGCCCAGCTCGCTGACCGTGGAGAGCGACTGGTCGGCGGCAAGCTACTGGTATGAAATCAAGGCTCTCTGTCCTGACCTCGACATCCGTCTGAACGGCTTGCAGAGCGACAGTCTGCAGGGCGACAGCCGCGTGGCTGAATATTTCAAACTGTTTGGCGTCACAACAGAGTACACCGACAATGGTGTGGCTCTCGGATTCTGCGACGCCGACCGCGATGCCACGCTCAACATCGACCTGTCGAGCCAACCCGACATTGCTCAGACCATTGTTGTGACGGCTTGCCTCACCGGGCGGCCGTTCCGCATCGGTGGACTGCACACGCTGCGCATAAAGGAGACCGACCGTCTCGAGGCGCTGCGTGCCCAACTCGCCCAACTCGGTTTCAACATAGAGATTGCCGACGACAGCATCCTTTCATGGGACGGCGCAGCAGGCGAAGCCGCCGCCTACCCGCGGATTCTCACCTACGACGACCACCGTATGGCAATGGCTTTCGCCCCGGCTGCAATACGCTTCCCCTCACTGACGGTGCTCGACGCCGGAGTGGTGTCGAAGTCATATCCCGACTATTGGCGGCATCTCGCACAGGCTGGTTTTAAAATGGAGGTAGCCAAATGATTCCCGCGCTGATAATATTGGCTGTAACCATAGGCTTCGGGGCGGTGCTGTTCGCAGGTCACAAAATCTCGGAGCGGCGGACTCCAGACAACACCCCTGATGACGCGGAAGCGGCTCCAGCCGTAGAGGAAGAGGGTTGCTGCGGAATGCACATTACGTGCGAGAAAGACTCTTTGGCGACACTGTCGACCGAAATAATATACTACGACGATGAGGAACTCGATGCCTACCGCGGCTTTGCGCCCGACGGATACTCCGACAGCCAGATAGAGGAATTCCGCGACGTGCTGCTCACGTTGCTGCCCGAAGACATCGCCGGATGGGCACGGTCGCTGCGCCTGCGCGGCATCGAGATGCCGGCGTGTGTCAAAGAAGAACTGCTGCTGCTCGTCAGCGAGGAGCGCGAACGCAAGAACATGAAATAAACTTATGGAAATCTTTGAATACTCATTTTTTCAAAACGCTCTCGCGGCACTGCTGCTTGTGGGCATCGCATCGGCTGTGGTGGGCACGTATGTGGTGGCACGACGCATGATGTTTGTAGCCGGAGGCGTGACCCACGCATCGTTCGGAGGCCTCGGACTGGGATACTTTCTCGGAGTCAATCCCGTTGTGACGGCTGGATTATTCGCCGTGGCGTCGGCTGTCGGCGTTGAATGGCTGTCAACACGACAACGCGTGCGCGAAGACTCCGCCATATCCGTGGTCTGGGCTTTGGGAATGGCTCTCGGTATTCTGTTCGTGTTCCTGACTCCGGGCTACGTCCCCGAACTGCAGTCGTTTCTCTTTGGAAACATCCTCACCGTATCCCACTCCGACCTTGCTGTGTTTGCCGCATTTCTCGTCCTGCTGCTTGCCGTGATGGCTCTGCTCCACCGTCCCATCGTGGCTTGCGCTTTCGATTCCGACTATGCGCGCACCATAGGTATGCCTGTGGCTCTTATCAACGGACTTATGACCATACTGGTTGCCGTCTGCATAGTGCTCACTCTGAAACTAATCGGCATCATGCTGCTGATGTCGCTATTTGCCCTGCCACAGATGACTGCGGAAGTGTTCACCTGCCGACTGCGGCCGATGATGCTGCTTGCCGCCATCATCAGCGTTGCAGGCTCAACAGTCGGACTGATGGCTGCCTACGCCACAAATATTCCTGCCTCGGCAACCATCGTGCTGACCCTCATCGTCATCTATGCCGCCGCACGGCTGTGGAAACAGGCAAAACGAAGCATTCATACATAAAACATTGTCAAGAAAATTTATGACGTCATACGCTCAACACTACCGCTCAACGCTGAAACTCGGCGTGCCTCTGTGCATCGGGCAGATAGGCGTAATCCTTGTGGGATTCGCCGACACACTGATGGTGGGACATTACGGCACAAACGACCTTGCGTCTGTGTCGTTTGTCAACAATCTGTTCAACCTTGTGATTATCGGTCTGCTCGGCTTCTCATACGGCATCACTCCGATTATCGGCGCGCTGTTTGCCAGACAGAAATACGACGAGGCGGGAGCGGCTTTCCGCAATGCTTTGATCGCCAACGCTCTGTTCGGCATACTGCTGACGGTGGTTATGGGCTGCGCCTACTTTTTTATCGACCGCTTCGGGCAGCCCGACGAACTGCTGCCCATCATCCGTCCCTACTATCTCGTAATCCTTGCGTCGATAGTGTTTGTGGCTCTGTTCAACGCAATGCGCCAGTTTGCCGACAGCCTTCTGCGCCCATCGGTGGGAATGTGGATACTTATTTCTGGCAACGCTGTCAACATTGTGTTCAACTATCTGCTCATCTACGGCAAGTGCGGAATGCCTGAGCTGGGCGCGCTCGGCGCCGGCATCAGCACTCTCGGCTCCCGGGTGCTGATGACAGTGGTGTTTGCCGTGGTGCTGCTGCGCGGACAGGCTTACGCACCTATGCGCAAGGCGTTTCTGCACACCCGTGAAAGCGTCGGAGAGATGCTGTCGATAACACGCACATCAATGCCCATCTCGCTGCAAATGGCCATGGAGACTGGCACGTTCACGTTTGGAGGCGTGATGATGGGGTGGCTCGGCACTGTGGAGCTGGCAAGTTATCAAGTGATACTCACAATAAGCACGCTCGGTTTCATGTTCTACTACAGCATCGGCGCGGCAGTGGCTATCCGTGTGTCAAACTACGTGGGACGCGGCAACCAGGCGGAAGTGCGCCGCTCGACATGGGCTGGCTATCACATACTGCTCGCGATGGTTGTTGCGGTGTCGTTCCTGCTTTATTTCGCCAAAGAGCCGTTGGTGGGCATCTTCACCGACGACAGCATTGTTGCGGCCTCTGCTATGGCTCTGATTCTGCCTCTGATCATTTACCAATGCGGCGACGCCACACAGATTTGCTTTGCCAACGCGCTGCGCGGCACAGGACAGTCGATGGCGATGATGTGGATTGCTTTTGTAAGTTACATTCTTGTGGGCATCCCGAGCGGATGGCTGCTCGGCTTCCCGTTGGGACTGCGCGACGTGGGCATTTTCTATGCGTTCAGCATAGCCCTGTTTGTGGGCGGTGCGCTGTTCTTATGGCAATTCCTGCGCGCCACGCGCAAGCATCAGTGCCACTAAAACCATAAGGAGAACGTCTGGCGGGGCAGTTTCTTCTCTATCACGGCTACTCCCATCTTGCCGTTGGTAAACGCCATTCCGTATGTCAGCCGCGACAGCAATGCGCGCCACAGACGTGCCACGACATCGTCGTGCTGCAAATTGCGCACCACGACAACCGCCTCCGTTTCTGCCAACGACACAAGCCAGCGCTCCACGCTGACGGCTTCCGCCTCTGTCACTCGGTTGACCACCACATAACGCTTGCCGTCGCCGACGGCGGCAATATAGTCGTCGACAGCCTCGCCACACGAGCCGCTGACGCTGATGCGGTCTGCTTGATTCTGCAGCAGGACGAGCGCAATTTCCGGCTCTGCCTGACTGCTTGCAAGCCACATCCTCGAATCTGACGCCACACGCAGCGTGCTGTATGCCGACACCCCGAAATTGGTGCCGAGTTGCAGAATCATCTTTGGGTTGAAATAGTTGGCAATGCGAAACATCATCCGGGCACTTTTCTCGGATATCATCCGCGGTTTTCTCACCTTGAGCAGACGTTTCATGCGGCGCGCCTCGTTGCGGCGTTCGGCAATGTCGGCATAGGCATAGTAAGCCGACTTCTCGCGCAGCACGTTGAGCACGAAATGGAAAGCAAAGGGGGAATGGATTCCGAACCCTTTGCTTTTACGGTAGCGCGTCAGCGCCGTGCAATATCGTCTGATTTTTCCCAACCTACAGCTGCTCCTTTCTTCTGCCGTAGGCTGCCACAGTAGCTATAAGCGCCACGATGAGAGCCAGATAAACAAGCGTTATCGATGTGTAGGCCACGGTTTCCGTCGTGTGTATCGACTTGGGATCGAAGCGCATCACGATTTCATGGCTTCCTGCTGGCAGACGCATGCCGCGAAGCGTGTAGTCGACACGGGCTATCGGCAATTCCTTGCCGTCGACGGTGGCTGTCCATCCCCATGGGAAATAGACTTCGGAGAACACCGCCACTGCGTCGTTGCCGGTCTGCGACTTGTAGCGCAGCTCGTTGGGCTTGTATGATGTCAGATATATCGTGTCGCCAGGCTGCTTTGGCGCGGCAGTGCCAAGCACCGGCTTAAACTTAACGTCGGCAACCGCTTTTACTGCGGGATTCAGCTTCTGCAAGGCGTCCATCTCGGCATCTGCTCCCTCGGCATATTCAACGTTGTCGACAAGCCAGGCGTTGCCGAGCGCACCGGGGTTGGTCAGCACCTTGCCGTCGACAATCAGATATTTGGTGTTGAGCATATTGTATGCCTTCATGTCGACGAGCGAAAGGTCGACGGTGCCGTATGTCTGTTTCATCCCGAGAATCACGCCATTGGTCGGCTGCAGCATTTTGGATATAATGTCGTTGTAGCGCGTCAGTTTGGCTGCGTGGTATCCGCCAACGCTCTTATGGAAGAACGACGGATTCGGCGACCCGAAATTGCGCACGTCGGAAACGCGATAGTACGATTTGTCTTGAAGAATCTGGCTGTCGGCAGATGTAGGGATGAATGTCAGCGCATCGTCCTCGGTGTGCTTTACAAACATATCCTCGTTGATATAGCGTTTGTCCACCTGGAACATGTCGACAAGCACCACGGCAATCAACACGCCCACAAAGACGTTTCTCGAAAGTTTTCCCTTGACATACGCCAACAGCAGCACCGCGCCAACGGCAAGCAGCAACAGGCTGCGCAGCGAGTCGGCAGCCACCATCGACAGGCGCGCCTCTCCGACGATGCTGAACGCTCGCGAATAGAAGTCGTGCTCCATTCCGCTGGTTTGCGCAAGGATTTCTTCGAGCTGCTCTGCCTCGCCGACACTCAGACCGTTGCCAAACACTGAAGGCATCAGCCATCCGATGACGCAGAACAATGCCGGGATGCCGAATGCGGCAAACACTGCATTGCGGTGCTTCTTGAAGAAATTCTCCTCGGTAAGAATCTGGTTGACCGCCATCACGGCAAGTATAGGCAACGTAAACTCGACGATGACGAGTATGCTTGCCGGAGCGCGAAACTTGTCGTACATCGGGAAATGATCGATCATCCAATATGTAAGAGGTGAGAAGTTATGACCCCACGACAACAGTATTGACAGAATCGAGACGGCAAGCAGCGCCCACTTCATCGGACCTTTGACCACAAACAACGCCAACAGCGCGAGTGCGAAAATAACCACTCCCACATAAACCGGGCCGTTGGTCATCGGCTGGTCGCCGAAATACTGGCGGAACTGCCCCACCATCTGCTGCAGCTGCGGACGGAGCTGCTCGTCGTAGGATGGATCGCCGGTAATCTGCGCCGCCTCCACCAGACTTTGCGCCTTGTCAAGGTCGATTACCGACGCAGGAGCCAAACCGCCGTCGTCGGTAATATCGTTGGGTTTCACCGTCGCGCCGCCCTTCACGTTAGGAATTATCAGCGTCAACGTCTCATCGACACCGTAGCTCCAACTTGTCACGTTGTCGCGGTTGATGCCGTTTTTATTCACATTGCCCGACTCGCCCGACGACTTTGCCGCGGTAAGGTCGGTGGTGCGTCCACGAACGGTTTCTTTGCTATATTCATATGTATTGTACAGACTCGTGAGGTTTGCTCCGACAGCCACAACTGCTGCCACGGCAAGCACCCCTGTGGCTTTAAGCCATTTGCCAACCTCCTTCTTGCGACGGCTGTCGACGAAATAGGCAATCATCATAGCCACTACGACAAAGAGGAAATAGTAGGTCATCTGCACATGGTTTGACGCTATCTGCAACATCGCAAACACAGCTGTGAGTGCGCCGCCGGCAAGCCATTTGCCACGATAGGCGAGCACGATGCCGGCTATCGTGGGAGGCACGTAGGCAAGCACGCAGAATTTCCATATATGTCCGGCTCCTATCAAAATGAAGAAATACGATGAGAAACCGTAGGCTATGGCGCCAAGAAGGGCAAGATACCACCGCTGGCGCATGGCAAGAAGCAGGATGTAGAAGCCTGCCATCATCATAAACACCAGATTGGCTGGACTGGGAAGACCAAGTCCGAACACCGACTGAAGCGCGCTTATGAATTTCGAACTTGCATACGACGGCGAGATTTGAAACGTAGGCATACCGCCAAACAACGAGTTGGTCCAGCACGTCTTTTCGCCGGTCTGCTCAAAATAGGCCTTTGCCTCCTGTCCGTTGGCAACGCCCTGCATCGTGTCGCTCTGCTGTAGAGTGTCGCCGAGGCTCGTGGCGAAGAATGCCAATGAGATTGCCACAAGGATGATGACTCCGAAAACTCCATAACGGAAGTCGCGGCTGCCGGCAAGGGTCTTTGCTCCGTCGGACAATGCCTTAAAACTGAATTTCTGCATATTGCGTAAAATTGTTTGTTCTGAAAAAATCGTGTAAAATTACTCAAATCCGAGCATTCCCACAAATACACGCTAAAAAACAATATGACGTTCTTTTCCTCTCTGTTTCTATAAGCACACGCCAAACCGCTATTCAGGCACAAAAAAGCGTCCAGAAATTCTGAACGCTTAAATATCATAAGAATACCGTTGTGCCTATTCAATCTTCTTTGTCACAACCGCTCCGACAATCTCTTTACTTACTTCCTTGTCAATAACGCCATTCACATAGAATTCCACTTTCCCTGACGATTCCGTTATCTCTACAACGTCTTTGCTCCCGTCCTTCCACTTTATGGTAAACCAAACGTTGCTCTTGATGGATTGCAGAGAAAAAAGCCCAAAGCAAAGGTAGCGTGGAGACTGCTCGTTTGGCATTATCGAAAATACCGGATTCATTTTTGGTCTCACATAAGGATTAGTGCTTAATTTTTGCGGACTATACTCCTTTCCTTTATACTCTATCGACACCAAATCTTTTATTTTGTCAATGCCTCCGTCCTGCGCTATGATTTCTGCTCCATTCTTGTCAACAATCTTCAATTCCAATGAATACAGAATCTTTCCGCCTTCGTCAAGCTTCGACATATCGTCCTCCTTATTACAACCGTTTAGCGCTACGCATAAAACAATTGCGATTATTACTGCTATCTTTTTCATTGTTTTATTATTATTTTGTTGGATAAATGAATTTTCTCTTCATAATTTGTCTTGTTAATAGTTTGCGCCGTAAAGATAGTATTAAATATTTAATTCACAAATTATTAGACGTTTTTTTTCGAGTCTGAAGAAAATCGGTTGGGAATCGGTTGGAAAATCTGCGCATTTACAGTGCAAATGTGAATTTTAATACTCCTTTTAACTATCTGCAGCGGCAAAAAAGGCTGCCAGCAACGTGCGTGAACAAGTTTTGGAGAAAGCAAAAACCTGTTAAATGGTGAGAATGAGCATCTTTGCGAAGGTTTAATCTCTTTGCTCCGAAAAACTGTTAAAATTTGTACAGGCACCCACCAATCGTCATAAAGAAGTTTAATATGTTAATTAAATGTCTGAAATCGCTTGACGCCACCAGCAAATTTTGCTAACTTTGAGGTGTTCGGAAGTAAAACCTACTAAAAACAAGAGATAATGAAGAAAATTTTAACAATCTTAGCAGTAATGGCAGTATTCGTTGCAAGCTTCGCAGCGAAGGCTCAAGACAGAACTTGCAAGACCGACAGCATCTGCGGCCGAGAGATTGTTAAAAGTGCGATGAAATACCTCGGTTCTCCTTACCGTTCAGGACATATGAGTCCGAAATCAGGTTTTGACTGCTCTGGCTTCACCACATTCATCTTCTCAAAACAGAACATCTCGCTTCCGCGCTCATCGCGTTCACAGTATTCAGCACTCCGCGGAGACTCTCAAGTCAAAGACCGCCGCGACCTGAAGGCTGGCGACTTGGTGTTCTTCTCTGGCTCTCGCGCCTCAAAAAGCAACGTAGGCCACGTGGGCATCGTGACATCGGTCGACGAATCGGGCAACTTCAAGTTCATCCACTCAAGCTGTTCGCAAGGCGTCACGGTATCGTCGTCACAGGAAGCCTACTACGCAAAGCGCTACATCGGTGCATGCCGTGTGGTTGACGGAGAATAAGACATAGATTCAGATTTCAAACATAGTTTTTCAGGTAGCGACCACGCCAGTCCGGCGAGTCGTTATTTTTTTATCCTCACAGCAAAAACATAACCATTGCGAAACCCGTCATCATCATCGGATTGCACCAACGGCGCAATACACAGCCATCGCAAAAAACCGCCGAAGAGCGGTTGTATATGTTAGCACGGGGTTGGCTTGCCTACCCCGTGACACCAATACACGCACATCTACCGCCGAAGAGCGGTTGTATATGTTAACACCCCGTGACGAATCGTCTGTTTGCAAATATTATATTCCTTGATTTATACAACCGCTCTTCGGCGGTAGATTCCTCATTCCACACCTGCCCCAGGTAGGCAAGCCAACCTGGGGCTATGATTATACAACCGCCCGTCGGCGGTTGCCCCCGTCTTTAAAAGAAGATCCACATGATTTGTGGTCCGCAGCGCGGACCCGTTTTCAGTTAACCCCGGACAACGTCCGGGGTAGCGAGATGGCATGACACGCACCGCAACGCGGTGCCGCTGAGAGACGGGAGGATAAAATAGGCTGCGCCTCGGGAAAGAAAATTGAGCAAGCTCTTTTCTTTCCACTCTCCTTGCACTATCTTTCCATAAAATAGGCTGCGCCTCGGGAAAGAAAATCGAGCAAGCTCTTTTCTTTCCACTCTCCTTGCACTATCTTTGCACTGATTTACGCAAATGACCGACAATGGATTTTCAAACGCTTGTTGACACCGATGCTGTGGGCATCAAAATAGAGCATGACGAGGCCGTCATGATGCTCGGGTCATGCTTTGCCGAAGACGTAGGGAATCTGCTCAAACGGTCGATGCTGGCACTGTGCATAAACCCCTTCGGCACGCTCTACAACCCTCGCAGCATAGCGCAGTCGCTGCGGCGGCTCATGGCCGACCTGCCGTTCTCTGCCGACGAACTCGTGGCTTACGGCAACCTGTGGCACAGCATGTCGCATCATTCCCGCTTCTCAAGCGTAGACAAGGACAGGGCTTTGCAGAAAATCAACGCCGCCTATGCGGAGGGTGTGGACTGCCTGCGATCGGCACGACATCTGATTGTGACCTTCGGCACCGCCTACACTTTCTCCACCGCCGACGGCGAAACCGTCGCCAACTGCCACAAAATGCCGGCGTCAATGTTCAACCGACGGATGCTCTCCGCCAACGAGATTGCAGACGAATGGATTCCGTTAATCGACGACATCCGCAAATTCAATCCCCACATCGACATCACGTTCACCGTAAGTCCGGTGCGCCACCTTGCCGACGGCGCCCATGGCAACCAATTGAGCAAATCCACGCTGCTGCTTGCCGCAGACAGCATCATGGCGCAACGCCCAGGCGTGTGCCACTACTTCCCATCGTATGAGATTATGCTCGACCAGCTGCGCGACTACCGCTTCTTTGCCGCCGATATGGTGCATCCGTCGGATGTGGCTGTGGCGTATGTCGCCGAACGGTTCAAGGCCTCGTGCCTGTCCGACCGTGCACGCCAGGCTTGCACACGCTGCGAAAAGGTGTATGCACGACTGCTCCACCACCCGCTGACCGACGACTCAGAAGCCGCAGAGGCATTCCACGCTGCCACTCGCCGCGCTTCCGACACCTTGTCGGCGGATATGCCTTACGTGAAAACAATAATCGACAAACTTCTTAAACAATGAAATATTCGATTCTCGAAATAGCAGAAATTCTCGGTGCCGACGCCTCGCATCTGAACAATGCCTCAATCGACACGCTTCTCACCGATTCACGGACTCTTACCTACCCCGACCGCTCTCTGTTTTTCGCGCTCCACACCGACAGCAACGACGGTCACCGCTACGTGCACCAACTGTATGAGAAAGGCGTGCGCAATTTTGTGGTGGAGCACATCCCGGAAGGCGTGCCGACAGGCGACGCCAATTTCATTGTTGTGAAAAATTCCATAAAGGCGCTCCAGCAACTCGCCTCGTTCCACCGCCACCGCTTTCACATCCCGGTGATAGGTGTGACGGGCAGCCGCGGAAAGACTCAGGTGAAGGAATGGCTGTTTCAGCTGCTGCGCCCCGACTACAATATCGTGCGCAGTCCGCGCAGCTACAACTCGCAGATTGGCGTGCCGCTGTCGGTTTGGGACATCGACGACAACACCGGTCTTGCAATCATCGAGGCGGGTATTTCACAACCCGACGAAATGCCAGTACTGGAAAGCATCATCAGCCCTGACATCACGGTGATGACCAACATCGGAAACGAGCACAAGGAGGGTTTTGCGTCGATCGAAGAAAAATGCATCGAGAAGCTGCGCCTGTCGCGCAACAGCAAATACATCGTGTTCGACGGCGACAACAACACCATCTGCAACGGCATCATCGATTTGTCATACGGACACCAGGAGGTGAGCTGGTCGCGCGTCAACACCGACGCTCCGATATTTATCTCTTCGATTATCAAAGAGAAAGACTCTACAACAATCAACTACACCTATCTGCTGTATGCCGGACAGGTAAAGATTCCGTTTACGGCGGCTGCCGACATCGAAAACGCCATCGTGTGCCTCGCCACGCTGCTATGCATGCGTGTGCCTATGGATACGATTGAGGAACGGTTCAAGCTTCTGTCGCCCACCGGAACACGGATGGACGCAATGGAGGGCGTAAACGACTGCCAGCTGATTCACGACACATACACGAGCGACTACCTGTCGCTTGCTCCTGCCATCGACTTTATGTCGCGCCGCGACACTCTGCTGCGATCGCGCACTCTGATTCTTTCCGACGTGCTGCCGGAAAACATCCCCGCGTCGGAGCTGTATAAAAAAATTGCCGAACTTGTCCACCTGCGCCACATCGACCGCATAATCGGCATCGGACGGGAAATTTCCGCCCACAGCGATTTGTTTGCCGGCAACTCTCGATTCTTTCCGTCGACCGACGCTTTTCTCAGCGCTATGTCGCAGAGCGACTTCTCTAAGGAACTCATCCTGCTGAAGGGCGCGCCGGAATTCGGGTTCGACCGCATAATAGAGATGCTCGAGGCGCGGCAGCACGAAACGGTGCTGGAGGTGAACCTCGACGCGCTGGTGCACAACTTCAACTTCTACAGGTCGCGGCTGAAGCCCGACACGAAAATTGTGTGTATGCTGAAGGCTTTCGGCTACGGAGCCGGATCCTACGAGCTTGCCAAGACTCTGCAGCAGCAGGGGGCGTCGTATATCGCCGTGGCGGCACACGACGAGGGCGTGGCGCTGCGCGAGGCGGGCATCACAATGCCTATAATGGTGCTCAACCCGAAGGTGGTCAACTACAAGGCGCTGTTCGACAACCGTCTGGAGCCGGAGGTGTTCTCTTTCGACATGTGCCGCGAGATTATACGCGAGGCGCAGAAGTTTGATGTGAAAGACTACCCGATACACATAAAAATCGACACGGGAATGCACCGTCTGGGATTTGTCTACGATGAACTGCCCAAGCTCGTCGAACTGTTGAAAAGCCAGGACAACGTGTGCCCTGCGTCGATTTTCTCGCACCTATGCACCGCCGACGACCTGCACGACGACAGTTATGCCCATTTCCAGCTTGAATATTTCGACCGCTGCTGCAATACGTTTGTTCCGGCTTTCAACCATAAAATCATCCGCCACATCCTCAACACCGACGGAATCCTGAGATTCCCCGACCACCAATACGAGATGGTGCGCCTGGGCATCGGACTCTACGGCATTCCGACTCTCGGTGCGGGCTACGACGACAAACTGCGTCCGGTGTCTTCGCTGCATTCGGTAATAATCCAAATCCGCGAATGGGAGGCGGGAACAACAATCGGCTACGGCCGCCACGGCGTGCTGACACGCCCGTCGCGCATCGCGACGATACCTATCGGTTATGCCGACGGCTTCAACAGACATCTTGGCTGCGGACACGGCGAGGTGTGGATCAACGGCAAGCGAGTGCCGACTGTGGGCAACATCTGCATGGACTTGTTCATGGCCGACGTGACCGACGTGGAATGCGCCGTGGGCGACAAAGTGGAGATTTTCGGAGAGCATATCTCGGCACAGGATGTGGCAGACCGCCTGCAGACCATCCCTTATGAGGTGCTGACGTCGGTGTCTTCACGTGTGAAACGCATATACTACAGCGAATAATGGCGGAACTACCTATACTTTTCAGACAACAGATGCTGGCGTTGCTGCCCGACGAGGCCGACGCTTTGCTTCAGGCTTTGCAGACCGAACCGTCGGTGGCGGTGAGGGTTAACCGGCGCAAGGCTATGCCGCCAGCGACCGACGACCCCGTGGCTTGGTGCCGGTCGGGAATCTACCTCGACGCGCGGCGACAGTTCACGTTCGATCCGCTGCTGCATTCCGGGTGCTACTATGTGCAGGACGCATCGTCGATGTTTATTAGCCATGTGCTGAGTCAGGTGGCTGGCAATTCTCCGGTGGCTTACCTCGACCTGTGTGCCGCTCCGGGAGGAAAAACCACCGCTGCCATCGATGCTCTGCCCGACGGCTCTCTCGTCGTGGCAAACGAGATTGACAGCCGGCGCGCGCAGATTTTGCGCGAGAACGTTGTGAAATGGGGCTATCCACACTGTGTGGTCACCAACAGCGACGCCTCCCGTCTCGGGAAGCTGCATGAGTCTTTCGACATCGTGGCTGCCGACATGCCGTGTTCCGGCGAAGGCATGATGCGCAAGGACGACGAGGCTGTGGCGCAATGGACTCCTGCCCTTGTCGAGCAATGTGCCGCGCGCCAACGCGAAATTGCCTCCGACATCTGGCAGGCTCTGAAGCCTGGCGGCATTTTCATCTACAGCACCTGCACTTTCAACCGTGCCGAAAACGAGGATATGATCGACTTCCTTGTCCGTTCGCTCGGCGCCGAGCCTGTCGACATCGTCTCCGACCCGTCATGGGGGATACACAAGGGTGTCGACACTCCTTATCCGTGTTTCCGCTTTATGCCTCATCTCACACGCGGCGAGGGCTTGTTTATGGCTGTGGTGCGCAAAAATGGCGAATACGCGGAGAAAGAAACGAAAAAAGACAAGAATAAAAGCAAAAAAACGTCGGCAAAGGGCGTCAAGGTCGTTGAATGCCCTAAATGGATCGACGGTCAGGACGACTTTTCCATCACGGCATACGACGATGCGATTTGCGCCGTCGCCAAAGCTCATCAGCCGCTTGTGGAAAGGATTGCAAAAACGGCAAAAACGCTGCTGGCGGGCATTCCGATGGCTCAGGCAAAAGGCCGCGACCTCGTGCCGCAGCACGCGCTGTCGCAAAGCGTGGCTCTCCGCCAGGATGCCTTCCCGTGCGCCGACCTCGACTATGCTTCTGCCATAGCCTACCTCAGGGGGGAGGCCGTGGCTCTGCCTGCCGACTGTCCGCGCGGATATGTCGTTGTTGCCTACCGCAACCATCCTCTCGGATTTGTCAAAAATCTCGGCAACCGCGCCAACAATCTATACCCTAAGGAATGGCGCATCCGCAGCGGACATATCCCTGACGAGAC